>Ga0193753_10000022_pt1 | contig 193248 bp, 161 predicted proteins | sample H1c2metaG_FD_144925 | JGI IMG/M metagenome (GOLD analysis project Ga0193753, IMG submission 144925) | Soil microbial communities from a riparian zone of the East river system, Colorado, United States - H1c2 | ecosystem: Environmental > Terrestrial > Soil > Riparian zone | place: USA: East...
TGGCGTAGGAAAGTACGACTTTCGTTCATGGTGCAGCAGAATTGGAAAAAGCAATTAAAGCTTCGAATATACTGTTTGGGAATTCGACCGCAGATGATTTGAAATCATTGGATTCTGAAACTTTCCTCGATATTTTTGACGGCGTGCCGCAAGCTGAAATAGCAAAATCAGATATTGAAAACGGAATTGACATCGTTTCGGTGCTGAATGAGAAATCGGGATTCTTAAAGTCGAATGGAGAGGCGAGACGTGCTTTGGCGGAGAATTCGATTGCGGTCAACAGGGAAAAGGTTGGTGAAGATTTTACGTTTTCCAATGTTAATTTAATCAACGGGCAGTTTGTTTTGCTGCAGCGCGGAAAGAAGAATTATTTTGTGTTGCGGGTGGTTTAAGCAATGAATATATAAAATGCAAATCCCTGTTTAACGGGGATTTTTTATTCCCTAAAATCAATCTCCATTTTATTGGACACGAACAATCCCTTGATGAAATTTTTGTCGTCAATGATTTTCTGGTATTGTTCGGCGCTGAGTCTGTCTTTGTAATATTCCTTCATCAAGACCGCATAAATTTCCATAAAATGCGGCTTTACTTCATCTAAATAGTATTCATAATCGTCGAGTTTGTGGTATCGTTTTTTATCCCAAAAGAACTCATAACAAACCGGTTTTATTTCTTTAGGACGCAGCGTCACGACTTTTTTGAACAGGTAATTCTGCATGAGTTTCTCCCTGTAATTTTTGTCAATTTCGATAGAATCATGATTTATTTCGTGTTTTTCCCTTGTTATGGCCGAGATGTTTTTCTCTATTCGTTTTGTGGCGTTTCTCGACCAGTCGCTTTCAAATACTTCAGGAATATTGATCATTTCGTCGCCCTGGAAAATCTTGTAGCATGGAGAGTACGCCATTGATGCCATTGTATTATTCATCAGGTTATCACAATCCAACAGGAAGGAAATGGTTGAATCCGTGCAGTTGTGAATAGTATAGTAGAGCATAAATTTCCGCTCTTTTGTATTGGAGTTGTTGGTGATGATCGAATCGATTTTTATTTCCATGGTTTTCGGCTGTGCAAAAACGGGCAGGGAAATCAGGAGCATACAAAAGCAAATCAATCTCATAAAAGTGTGTTGGTTTGGGATAACGGATTACATCACCATTAAATTGCAGCCGCGAATATCGGAATTGTCAAAACGGCCCAAAACCTCAAACGAATTGTTCGGGTGTTTTTTGCCCAGATCCTGCGTGGCGATGAACGAGCATGAATTGATGTTGGCCAGATCGATGACATTGATGCCGCCGGTTTTTCCATCGTCGACATAAGCCAGTGCATCTTCTGTATCGCGAATCAGGATTTGGATCCAGTTTGGACATTCAAAAATCCCATCGCCGAGCGAATAGGCCTGCGACAGCAATTCGGTCATGCCGTATTCAGAATGGATGGCAGAAACGCCAAAACCTTTGCAAAGCTGCTCATGGAGTTCTTCGCGGATCATTTCCTTGCGTTTTCCTTTCATGCCGCCAGTTTCCATGATAATGGTATTTTTCAAGTTGAAACCGTACTTTTCGACCATATCCAATAACGCATAAGTGACGCCAATCAAAATGACATTCTGCCCGGCATTGTCGAGTGCAATCAGTTTTTGGGCCAGTTCATCCTGGTTGTGGAGATAAAAACCGCTGTCGGGATTATTGGACAGTTGGATCAAATCCTCGACCATATAAATCAAGGATGAACCTTCGCGTTCGAGATACGACGGCAACAAAGCCAATACAGCATAATCCCGGATGTTTCCGTAAAATTGTGCAAATCCTTTGCGGTAGCTTTCCTCATATAAGCTGATGTCAGTTACAAAATGCCTGCTGGTCAACACTCCGGTCGTGCCACTGCTCGTGAAAGTTTCCTCGGCGGGATTTTCATTGGAAACCACACGATGGCTTTTAAAGAAACTGATGGGAAGAAACGGGATTTGCCGCACTGATTTTACTTCAGCCTGATTGATTTTCAGGTAGTCACAAAATTCGCGATACACCACATTGTTTTCATATTGGAAACGGAAGACCTTGAGGGCAATTTTCTCAAACTGCTTCTGGCCGGAAATGGAAAATATATCGGGATTTGAAATCAAGTAATTTTTTTACAAAAGTAATTAAAATAAAAAAGCCCCAACGAATTGAGGCTTTTCAAATATGATTGAGAAGTAATTATCTGATTACCAATTTCCTGGTAGCCGTTTTTCCTTCTTCTGTGATTTTAACGATGTAAACGCCACCTTTTAGGTTTGATACGTTTACCGGTTGGTCAAGAATAGTAGTTTTGATGACCAATTTACCCAGTACATCATAAATCGCAACTGCTTTAGAGGCGCTGTTGTCAGAAGTGATGAATAAGTTGCCGTTTGTTACAGGGTTTGGATATACCTGCAAACCTGCGATTGAATTTTGGTTCACACCAAGTTGTGTTCCTTTAACAGTAACATTATCAAATCTCCAAGTTCCACCTGAACCATAAGATGATGCTGCGCCAATTGGAGCATAAGCTGACGTTGTAGGAGCAAATATTGAAACCATTCTGAAAGCAAAATTAGCATTCTGATCTGCGGTTGCAGGAAGTGTATAAGTAGTTGTTGGCCATAATACTCCTGTTCCGGTGTTTGTTAAATTCCCACCATTATTCCCTAATGTTACCCATGTTGTACCATTAATTGTATATTGGAATTCTTCCCATTTTGAAGCTGTATTTGAGCCTTTTCTGTCATATGTAACAGTTATGCCGCCAAAATTAGTGGTGTTAACGTTAACTTGTATTCCAGCAGTTCCCGAAGCAGTTCCATCTGCAGGATAAGCAGAAGTATTTAAGGCGCGATCGGATGTAGGAGAAGCGATATCATTACCTGTAGCATAACCTTCGGAAACACCACCCAGAAGTGTCATCGTGCCAGCTCCGGTTGATGGGGTAAGTACATCACCAGTAAAGTTCCATTGTGTGATTGTCACTTGGGCATTTGCAGCAAAACCCAGAATAACAGTAAATAATAAAGTGTAAAGTTTTTTCATTTTTAGTTTTTTTAAATATCGTAATTAAGCGACAAAGGTAATAAGTATTTTCCTTCTTAAAAAAGGAATGATGTAAAAAAATAGTTAATTGTAAAAAGTGTGCCGGAAGAGTAACTACTTGACTATGAGTTTTCTTGTTGCGGTAGCTTCGTTTTCCTTGATTTTGATGATGTAAACACCAGGAGAAAGATTGGAAACGTTCAGTTCTTTAGAGTTTAACACCGTCTGCAATACTTTTTTGCCCAACACATCAAAAATGGTGATTTCCTTGTCAAGGGAAGATTTTGAAGTAATGTATATCTTACCGTTGCTCACAGGATTTGGATAAAAACTCAATCCTTCTATGGAAGTGTCCTGTGTTTTTACAACTGGTTTTCCGTCTTGTGCAACAGCGCTGAAACACAGGAAACAAGCTAGAATCGTGATATAAAAGTAATTTTTTGTCATGGGTGCAATTTGGTTTTGTAAAAGTACAAAACTTTTTTCAAAAACTAGACCAAAAAAAACGCCCCTTTAAGTTAAAGAGGCGTTAATAAAAAACTCAAATTCAAATACTAATTTACGAGTAAATCGATTCCGTCTACTTTCGACCAGTTCCCACTTGTCAATGAAGCACCTGTGGCAGCCGCATTGGTTGTGAAAGATCCTGCCGGGAAAGCCACTACAATTGCGTCTCTTCCTTGTGGTGTCGGGTTGTTTGTATTGGATACCTTTACGTTTGTTACTTTAATTTTTGAAGTGTTTACCTGGTGTAGGTTGGTAACGTCATCTTCAATTATTACTACTGAAGCCGGGTATGTAACGGCCGGATTTGCTGAAGTCGTAAATCCTAAGTAACCATCAACTACTACATTGTCAAACCAACCATTTCCTTCTCTTTTGAATTGGATCGCATCAACCTGGTTGTCGCCTACTTCAGGAACACAGCCTGCAGCCCTTTTCAATGTAATGTTTGATACTTTTGGATAAGCCGCGTTGTCATTCAATGAAGCTTCGATTTCCATACCGAAATTTCCTTTTACAGTCTGGTAACCGTACCAGTTTGAATTGATTTGACCAGACCATCCGTCTTGCCAGTCAAAAGCATCGTCATAATTCCCGTAAGAAATCAGGTTGGTTGCATTCACTGTTCCACCGAAAAACTCAAAACCGTCATCAGCGCCTTTATAGGAAACCAAGTGGTCTAATGTTGTTCCTGAACCTACAGAGTAAAAAGTAAAACCGTTGTTTTCTTTGACACCGTCGTTCAATTTTGCACCGGCATATTTCACCTGTACATATTTCAATGAACCGCCATTGTGCGTTGGATTTGCACCACCATAAGAAATATTGTTTCCGTCTTCTGAAGTCGAAGAGGTCAATCCGCCTGCCACTAAAGCCGGTGCATCGCCATACATAATGATACCACCCCAAGATCCAGGTGTTGAAGACGCTTCAGTAAAAATAACCGGCTGGCTGGCTGTTCCGTTGATGACCAGTTTTCCGCCGTTTAATACAACAAGTGCATTGTTGACCGATACGGTTTTGTCACAAGTAATAGTTGAACCTGCATCAAAAGTCACAGTCGCTCCTGAAGCAATTTTCACGATTCCTACCAAAGTGTAATTTCCGTAGGCATAAGTCGTGTTTGTTGTAATTGTCCCTGTGATTTGTCCCTCAACAGGCTGTTGTGTTCCGCCGTCATCGTCTGATGAGCAAGATGATAATAACCCTAGAATTGCTAAGCTTAAAATTAATTTTTTCATTGTGTTGAATTTGTTTTAATTATTTTTCACAAAGGTAAAATGCGACTTGCTTTCGGGAGTTAGTTTAAGGTTACAAAAAAGTTATATAAACACAACGCCAGCGTCAATTTAATGTTAAGCGCTTAACATAAAAAAGCGGCCAGTTAAGCCGCTTTATATAATTGATCGATATGGATTTTAGAAAGTATAATCCAGTTTCAATGAAAAGCCCACGCCTTTTTTATAACTGTCGGCTTTGAAGGAATTTTGGTTTATCGGGTAATCGCCGCTATTTCCGAATTCCAGGTCTCTGGAAGGATTTAAGAGGTTGTCCGCAGAAAACTTCAGGCTGAAATGTTCCGATAATTTATTGCCCCAAACAAAATCCAATTGCTGGAATGGCAACTCATAAATATGATCCTGGTGTGCTGTTCCAACCGCATAAATCCTTTTTGAAAATACAGAATAGACCAATGAGATGGTATTGCTCCAGGTCTTTGTCATATTAAATTGGTATTTGATATCCGAATTCAATATGAATTTCGATGCGCCCTGCAATTCCCTTTCCCTGAATGTTTCCGGATTGACATTGTTTGGCGTGACATTTCCGTCTTCATCCACTGTATCAATTTTATCATTGACTTTGACATTCGTCGACATCAACGAACTGTTCAGGCCAAAAGAGAAATCCGACAATGATTTGTCAATACGTCCCAAATCCAAAATGAATTCGGCTTCCAATCCATACAATGTCGCATTGTCTGAATTCAGGTAAGAAAGCACCGTTCCTGTTGTCGCATTGCTGATGGCCGCGCGCTCAATCGGATCCTTTAAATATTTGCCAAATACGCCAACCGCAAACATCTCTTTTGATGTCGGAAAAACTTCCCATTTCAAATCTGCGTTAAAGTTGTCGCTGTTCTTCAATATTGGATTTCCTTGTATGGATGTGCCGTCAGCGTTGAGGTAAGTCAGTGGAAAAGATTCCAAAATAACCGGTCTTGTATAGGTTTTGCTGGCCGCGAACCTGTAATTGGTCTTTTCTGAAGCGGCATATTTGATATTCAGCGATGGCAAAACGTACAGGTTTTCATATTTCCTGGTATGGAAAGGTGCGGTTTGCGAACCCTGGCTCCTGTATTTTGTTTCGCGGTTGTTGTCTTCAACGCGGATCCCGCCGTTGATTTCCCATTTGTCGGCAAATTTCAACATCAGGTTCGAGTATGCTGCATTGGTCATTTCGTTGAGTTTCACTTTGTAAGTCGCCCCGGAATTTTCCTCAAAATAAAAGGTATTGTTGGCCAAATCGGCATTGATTTGCGGATCGATATTGTTGAGGTTCGTAGTCACGCCACCCGAATCACTTCTTGCAGCAATAAAACGATAAGACGATTCCATGTTGTTGACATTGGAATTGAAACCAACGGTCAGCTTGTTTTGTTTCTCATCGGTTTTCCCGAATTTCAGGCTGTATTCGGCCATTCCCGACACAAAATAATTCCCGTCAATTGTCAGGTACTGGCGAAGGAACTGGTTGTAATTAATAGTTGCATCTTCCGCATTTGCATCCGTCATGGCGGCCTCGAACGATTTGCGGTCCGGCTGGTCATACTTGGTCATCGCAAATGAAACGCCTGCTTTAATACTTTGGTTTTTATTGGCTGTCAACGCGTAGTCGCCCAACAATTGCCCGTTCAGGTAATTGGATTTGTCGAGCTGGTTGGTACGGATCAATCGGTTGTTGAGTCCTGGCCTTGGAGATCCAAACTGATCCTGAATGGTGTTTTCAGTGGTCAGGATATAAAGCGTGTTGAAGTTCAATTGCAGTCTTTCTGTAGAGTAATTCAATGCCAACAACGACGTATTTGCCGTTTTATAACGGTATTCCGAATTGGTAAAATCGGTCGCAAATTGGAAAGCCGGAGAACCGGTTCCTGTTGTTCCGGTAGGTGAAACTGTCCTGTTGACACCTTTCCTGAATGTATAGGCATTGTCAAAATTCAGTGATAATAAATACGAAAATTTGTTTCCGCTTTCAAGGTTGAATTTTTCAGCGTGTAAAAATCCGATGCTCGAGTTCAACGGGCTTTTCATTTCGTGTGCATTAAATCCGCTTTTGAATGATTTCAATGATTCCTGTGGTGTAAATGTATGTGTCGCAGGTGAACTTCCCAAAAGTCCTGGCAGCTGTCGGTCTTTACCGTTGAATCCGAAAAAACCTTTTGTAGTATTGGCATCATCGTCGGCAATCAGGAAATCCTCCAAATTGTTGCCGGTCGTAAAGCCCGCGCCAAGACTGATTTTAGTGATGCTTTTGTTGACTTTCGAGGTTTGGATGTTAAATGTTCCGCCTGCAAAATCACCGTATATATTCGGGTTGAACGTCTTATACACTTCAATCACGCCCACAATATCCGTCGGAAACAAATCCAGCGGAATGATTTTTTTGAACGGATTGTTTGTCGGCGCAGCCAAATCATTGATCAGCAAATTATTATAACGGTCTTCCAATCCGCGTACAAAAAGGCCACGCGAACCGACTTTCGTAATACCCGTGATTTTTGTCAAGCCTTCTTCGACATCGCTGACGCCTTTTCGCGACATTTCCTGCGCACCGATACTTTGCTTGATTTCGACCGCATTTTTCTGTTCCAATAACAATGCGGTTTCTTTTTCCCTGTTGGCAGTCGCCTGAACCACGACATCTTTTAAGGTATAGCCGCCCGAACCCAGTGCTTTATTCACAGTAACGGTTTCACCAGCTGCAACAGTAATATTTTGTTCTGCGGATTCATATCCTACAAAACTGAGTTGGATCGTATATGTTCCCGGATTGACAGACATCGAATATTTCCCATTTTCATCTGTAGTTGTGCTGATGTCTGCACCTTTAAGGATGACATTTGCAAACGGCAAAGGTGCATTGTTCATTTCCTTGTCGGTAATCGTTCCCGAAACCGTTCCTTTGGTTTGCGCCAAGGCAGAAACACTCATTATCAGCGTAAGAAATAAAATTTTGTATTTCATTATCATTATGTGTCGATTAATTTTGGTGCAAAGTAACGGACGCATTGTAAAGCCGGAGTTAGCTGGCTGTTACCAATTGGTTTTATAATTATTACCGAATCGTTAACACATTAAATTACGGTTAACAGGTTTATTGCTGTTCGTTTTATCTTTACATTTACATTCGAAAAACATCACATTTGTGTTATGAAAAAAAAAGACATCAGGATTTTATTGGTCGACGATGAGCCGGATATTCTTGAGATCGTAGGCTACAATCTGGCGCAGGAAGGTTACCAGATTTCGACTGCCGCCAATGGCAAAGAGGCTGTGGCCAAAGCCAAAAAGGAACTGCCGCAACTCATTATCATGGATGTCATGATGCCCGAAATGGACGGTATGGAAGCGACTGAAGCCATCCGCAAAATTCCCGAACTCCAAAATGTCATCATCACTTTCCTGACAGCGCGAAGCGAGGATTATTCGCAGGTCGCAGGATTTGAAGCCGGCGCCGACGATTACATCTCCAAACCGATCAAACCCAAATTATTGGTCAGCAAAGTCAAAGCTTTACTACGCAGATTAAAAAGTGAAGACTCCGCTAAACATAACGAAACACTGAATGTTGCCGGAATCGAAATCAACCGCGAGGAATACAAAATCATCAAGGAAGGTATCGAAATCATCCTGCCAAGAAAAGAATTCGAACTGTTTTACCTTTTGGCTTCCAAGCCGGGAAAAGTATTCAAGCGCGAGGAAATCCTTGACAAAGTCTGGGGCAGCGAAGTGATTGTCGGCGGGCGTACCATTGATGTCCACATCCGGAAACTCCGTGAGAAAATCGGCGAGGAATTGTTCAAAACCATTAAAGGCGTAGGATATAAGATTGAGGCATAAATGGCTGTAAAATTCAAAAAAACGTATGCGTTCGCTGTGAAATCGGCGTTCTATATCACCCTTTTTTCTACAGGTTTGGTAGGCATTTTAACGTATTTCTTTTTGGATTTCTCTATTAACCTTTGCCTGTACTTTGCCATCAGCATTGCCGCTTTTTCTTTTTTTGTCATCCAATACCGTGTCGAACATTTCATCTACCGCCGCGTAAAAAAAATCTACGACGATGTGGCGCTGCTCGAATCGACCTCTTTTCGCAGCCAGCCAATTACAACAGATATGGAAACGCTGACGCGTGAAGTCAAGAAATTCGCCACCGATAAAAAACTCGAAATCGAAACCCTGAAAGTGCGTGAAGAATACCGCCGCGAATTCCTGGGCAATGTGTCGCACGAACTCAAAACGCCTTTGTTTACCGTTCAGGGATATCTTTCTACGTTGCTTGAAGGCGGAATGAAAGACAAAACCATTCGCAAGAAATACCTCGAGCGTGCCGAAAAAGGAGTCGAGCGCCTAATCTATATTGTTCAGGATTTAGACATGATTGCCAAGCTCGAAAGCGGCGACATCAATATTGACGCCGGCAGTTTCGACATCATCCAAGTCGTCCAGAACGTTTTTGACCTGCTGGAAATGGAAGCGTCCAAAAAAGATATTTTACTGCTGTTCGACAGGAAACACAGCAAACCCGTTTTGGTACACGGCGACCAGGAAAAAATCGAACAGGTTGTCCTGAATCTCATTGTGAACTCCATCAAATACGGAAAAGAAAAAGGTTCAACTGAGGTCGGCATCGAAGATCTGGTCGACAACAAAATCATTGTCCGCATCACCGACAATGGCGAAGGCATCGAAAAGCACAACATCCCAAGATTGTTTGAACGCTTTTTTCGTGTCGACAAAAGCGGTGCGAGGAGTGAAGGCGGTTCCGGTTTGGGACTGTCCATCGTCAAGCACATCATCGAAGCGCATGGCGAAAAGATTTATGTCGAAAGTGAATATGGAAAAGGCTCCGAATTTTCATTTACGCTCGAAAAAGCGGTTGGATCGGAGCATTAAAATAAGCCGAATTATCCTTCGAAAAGGCAAAAGAGGTTTTTCCAGTGAATGTCGCTTTCAATCGTTGGCAACCCTTGATAACTGTCGATTTCCATCAAATTCTCAATCCTGAAGTCTTCCTGTTTTGCAAAAGGCACCAATTGTTCCTTCTTTAATTTTTTCGCGAGATATTCCTGTTCGTATTGCCCTGGTGTCGGAATAAAAAAGGCTTTTTTGCCGAGTTTCGCCAAATCCATAATCGTCGTATAGCCCGAACGGCAAAGCACGATTTTACTTTCATTGAAAGCCTGTTCCAATTCCGATGTGGTCATGAAATTATAAAAAGTCACGTTTTCAACCTGCTTTGTTTTTTGCTCGGCTTCGACAATGCCTTTGATGAAAATCACTTTTCCATTATAAAACAGCGCCTCGGTCTGCAGCAAATTTTCCAAAATTCCACGCTGTGGCTCAGGTCCGGAAAGGATGATCATCAAATCGTATTTTTTTGGCAGCGATTTTTTCTCAAAACGACTCAGCGGCCCGATGTATCGGATATCAAAATCCGGATTTTTCAGGTGGCCGAGTTTTCCCGTCAGGTTTGGCGTTTCCTTGACATCCGGAACCCAGCATTCGGCAAATTTCTTAATGATCAGCCGATGCAGTTTTCCCGAAAGCCAGGTCGTATTTCCGGTCAGGACGTTCAATTGGTGCGTAATAAAAACCGATGGGATTTTTTTGCTGACCACGCCCAACCGGTTGTCTGAAATGATTCCGGAAAGGTTGTATTCCTTAACCCAGCCTTTCACCATTTTCTTTTCATTGACAACGGCTTCAATCATATTCGGCACGTTTTTGAGCATTTTCCATTTGAAATTCGCACCATTTTTCGCATATTCGATTTCGTATGAAGGCAATTCCAAAGCCTTCAAATGTGGAAATTCCTTCTTCAGCATGTCCAATGCAACGCCATCTGAAGCCAAAATCGGTGTAAACCCAATTTCTTCCAATGCTTTGATAATCGGGATGCAGCGCGTGGCGTGTCCCAAACCCCAATTCAGTGGTGCGACAAGGATATTTTTGGAAGGATTTTCGGGCATGGACGAATTATATTTTATGGCTGCAAGATAAAAACATTTCCCAGTCTTTATATTTCCTTAATTTTACCAAAATATTAATCAAGCACGTGGGAAGTAAAAATAAGTTAAAGCGGTTTAAGGAGAATGAAACATTTGAGAATGTTTTCCAACCGGCAAGGGAAGAAGTGACGGGTGGAGATTTTCCGCTCAAAGACAAATGGAACGCCGGGTTTTTCAAGAATGACCATCCATTGGTTTTGGAATTGGGTTGTGGCAAAGGCGAATATTCTGTTGGCCTTGCGGAGAAATATCCAAATAAGAATTTTATCGGAATCGACATCAAAGGGGCGCGTTTCTGGCGCGGTGCAAAAACCGCTGTTGAAAACGGATTGCACAATGTGGCTTTCGTCCGGACGCAGATTGAACTGATTGACCATATTTTTGCAGAAAATGAAGTCGACGAAATCTGGATTACTTTTCCCGATCCGCAAATCAAATACAAACGTACGAAGCACCGCATGACCAATCCGGAATTTCTGCAACTGTATAAAAAAATCCTCAAAAAAGACGGCATTATGAACTTGAAAACCGACAGTGAGTTCATGCATGGCTATACTTTGGGATTGCTCCAGGGATTGGGGCATGAGATTTTGTATGCGAACCACAATGTCTACAAAAACGAAGGAAGCCCTGAAGAAGTGACTGGAATTCAGACATTTTACGAAAAGCAATATTTGGAAATTAACAAAGCAATTACGTATATTCGGTTCAAAATAAAATAAGATGGGCTTTTCACTGCCTTTGTTTTTAGGATTTCTCACGGCTTCGGCGGGTATTACGCCACCGGGCCTGATTAATATGACAGCGGCTAAAGTCAGCCTCAAAGAAGGCCGCACCTCAGCGTTGGTTTTTGCGCTTGGCGCCACAGCGATTGTGCTGATCCAGACATTCATCGCGGTGATTTTCGCACAATTTATAGACAAAAATCCTGACATCCTGATCCTGCTCCGCGAAATCGGACTGGCCATATTCCTTGCATTGACCGGTTTTTTCTTCTGGCGCGGCGCGGCAAAACCCGCCGAAGAAAAAAAACACATCAAGCTCTACAGTAAAAAAAGCAGATTTTTTCTCGGGATGTTGCTGTCGGCATTGAATTTTTTCCCAATCCCATTTTACGTGTTCATCAGCATCACATTGGCTTCATACAATTATTTTTCGTTTGACAAGCTGTTCATTTGCACGTTCGTAATCGGTTCGGGAATCGGTGCTTTTTTTGCATTTTGGTGTTATATCGCCTTCTTCAAAAAGATGGAAACCAAGACCGCTTTCATCCTCAAAAACATGAATTACATCATCGGGACAATTACCGGGATCATTTCTGCGTTTACGTTGTGGAACGTGATTTTATACTATTGGTATGCCTGAAAAAAACGACAATTTCTTCGACAAAGTCTATGATGTTGCCAGCCGGATTCCGTATGGCAAAGTCACTTCCTATGGCGCAATTGCCAATTTCCTCGCTTCAAGAGGTTCAGCGCGAATGGTCGGCTGGGCGATGAACGCGTCGCACAACCGCGAGGATGTTCCGGCGCACCGTGTTGTGAACCGTGTCGGATTGCTGTCGGGCAAACACCATTTTGACGGGACAAACCTGATGCAGCAACTGCTCGAAAGCGAAGGCATCAAAGTCGAAGACAATAAAGTCGTGGATTTTGAGAAACATTTTTGGCAGCCCGAGTAAAGAAAATCCAGGCTATTTCCACATCAATAAATTCAATACAATCGCTTTCCCATAACAACTTTTCCGACTATCTTTGCAATCTGAATTTAGTCTTAATAAGGCTGTTACGTAAATCAGAAAATCCAAATGAAATTAGACAGGAAAGAAATCCTCAAAGCACTTGAATCCATTTCAATAGCGGGTGAAGGAAAAAATATGGTGGAAAGCGGCGCCGTGGCAAACGTGGTTACCTTTGGCGATGAGGTTGTTGTTGATCTCGTACTTTCAACACCGGCAATGCACATTAAAAAACGCGCAGAAGACGACATCCGGAAAATCATCCACGAGCAGTTTTCGCCAGACGCCAAAGTCAAGGTCAACATCAAAGTCGAAACGCCCGAAAAAAATGAGATTAAAGGGAAATCCATTCCCGGAATCAAAAATATCATTGCTGTGGCTTCCGGAAAAGGCGGTGTAGGCAAATCGACCGTTACGGCAAATCTCGCAGTCAGCCTGGCCAAAATGGGCTTTTCAGTCGGAATCCTAGATGCCGATATTTATGGACCATCAATGCCAATGATGTTCGATGTCGAGTCTGAAAAACCGATTTCAGTCACCGTTGACGGCAAATCAAAAATGAAACCTGTCGAAAGCTACGAAATCAAAATGTTGTCGATCGGATTTTTTACGGCGCCAAGCCAAGCCGTGATCTGGCGTGGACCAATGGCGTCAAAAGCGCTCAACCAAATGATTTTCGACGCCGATTGGGGCGAACTCGATTTCATGCTGATTGATTTGCCGCCAGGAACAGGCGACATTCATTTGTCGATTATGCAATCGCTGCCTATTACCGGCGCGGTTGTCGTCAGCACGCCGCAAGCCGTTGCACTGGCAGATGCCAAAAAAGGCGTGTCTATGTTCTTGTCAGAAAGCATCAACGTTCCCGTTTTGGGCATCATAGAAAATATGGCATACTTCACACCCGAAGAACTGCCGGAAAACAAATATTACATTTTCGGGCAATCAGGCGCGAGAAACCTCGCAGCTGATTTGGGTGTGCCGTTTTTGGGCGAAGTGCCGATTGTGCAATCCATCCGAGAAGCCGGTGATTATGGCCGTCCGGCAGCGATGCAGGAAGGTTCTATCGTTGCAAAAGTATTTACCGAGATCACACGCAACGTGGTCCAGGAAGTCGTCGAACGGAATGAAACCCTGCCGCCATCCGAAGCGATCAAGATCACGACCATGGCAGGCTGTGCAGCAGTAAAAGCGAAATAGACCGGTTAGATTTTTAGACAGTTTGGACTACTCAGACAGAAAGTAGTTAAAACTGAAGCCTAACGATCTAAGAAGTCCAACAATCCAATAATCTAAGAAGTCTAAATATGACAACAGAAGAATTAACCATCAACATCGAAAAAGCGCTCGAAGAAATTCGCCCGTTTCTAAATTCCGACGGCGGCGACATCACGCTCATAGGCATTGAAGACGGCAAACACGTAACAGTGCGTCTCGAGGGCGCGTGCATTTCGTGTAGCGTAAACCAGATGACACTCAAAGCCGGTGTTGAAACGACCATCAAAAAATTTGCCCCGCAAATCGAAACCGTGGTCAATATTGCTTAAACAATTTTGGCGTTGCCTCCGGCCGGGCTTTCAGCTATATCTTTTTTTGCAAAAAAGGATACCGCTTCAATCCCTAACGCGGGCGAAATAAAAAAGATACCTGACAGCCACCGGCTGTCCTCCTTTTAATTTCAAATCTAAACGCAATCATGCAAGCATTGCGGCCCTGCAATTTTGCAACTTGTAACTCAGAAACATGATTGAAACAGACATACTCATCATCGGCGCCGGCCCAACCGGACTTTTTACAGTCTTTGAAGCCGGGCTTTTAAAACTCAAATGCCATCTGATTGACGCCTTGCCGCAACCCGGCGGGCAGTTGGCAGAACTCTATCCCAAGAAACCCATATTCGATATTCCCGGTTTTCCCGAAGTCATGGCGGGCGATTTGGTGCATAACCTCATGGAACAAATCAAACAGTTCCAGCCCGGATTCACTTTGGGCGAACGCGCCGAAACGATCGAAAAACTCGAAGACGGCACTTTTATCGTCACGACAGACAAAGGGAAAAAGCACCATGCAAATGCGGTGGCCATCGCCGGCGGGCTCGGAAGTTTCGAACCGCGCAAACCGTTGATTGAGGACATCGAATTCTACGAAGGCAAAGGCGTCAAGTATTTCATCAAGAATCCCGAAAAATTCCGCGACAAACGAGTCGTAATTGCCGGTGGCGGCGATTCGGCGTTGGACTGGAGCATTTACCTTTCCAATATCGCATCGGAAGTCACGTTGATTCACAGGAGGAACGAATTCCGCGGCGCATTGGATTCGGTTGATAAAGTCCAGGAATTAAAGAATGAAGGCAAAATCAAATTGATTACGCCCGCTGAAATTGTTGGACTGAACGGTTCTGAACACCTTGAATCGATTGACATCGACGAAAACGGCGCACACCGCAAAATCGAAACCGATTATTTCATTCCGCTTTTCGGATTGTCGCCAAAACTTGGCCCAATCGCAAACTGGGGATTGGAAATTGAAAAAAACGCGATCAAAGTCGACCATACTTTGGATTACCAAACCAACATTCCCGGCATTTACGCCATTGGCGACGTCAATACTTATCCGGGCAAATTAAAACTGATTCTTTGTGGTTTCCACGAAGCAACATTGATGTGCCAAAGTGTTTATCAGCGCATGAATCCGGGCAAAAAATATGTCATGAAATACACGACCGTTTCAGGCGTTGACGGATTTGACGGCACACGAAAAGAAGCTGAAAAAGCCGTCGTAAAATCGATTGATTAATTTGTAGTGAAAAGCCTAGCCCTGGTAGAAGCGGTATCCTTTTTTAAACCCTGCAAGGTTTAAAAAAGATATAGCGGATAGCAGGAAATTGCTCCCGAAAAATAAAAATGGAACTCCATCATCCCGAACTTGTCGACCTACTAAAAAAAGCGTATTCTGCCGAAAAGGCAGCGAGTTTTGCTTACCAAGGCCATGCTGCTTCGGTAAAGGATAAAAATGAGAAAAAGGAAATCCGCCAAATCGAACTTGACGAATGGGTGCATCGCAAGGAAGTGCTGCAAATCATGAATGATTTTAATGTGCCGGTTTCCAAATGGTACGAGTTCAAATTTTATATCATTGGAAAAGTCATTTCAGGAAGTTGCCATGTCATCGGCTGGTTTATGCCGTTTTATTTTGCCGGAAGGCTCGAAAGCGGTAACGTTTGTGAATATTTCAGGATGAAGCAATATTTCAATTCGCTCGGTATTGTGAAATACGACCAGATGCTTTATGAAATGGGCATGAAGGAAAAAGAGCATGAAATTTACTTCCTCGAAAAAATCAAGACGAATAAATTCCTACCTTACTATGAAAAATATTTTTCGTGGGGAAGCGATTCGAGTTTCAACAACATCGACCTTGACAAAAAATATCCGGTAGAACATTCAGACCATTATTGTAAAAAATAATCATGGAAGACGTAACCATATTCATCACCGACCGCGACGGCATTGTCCATGAAGTTCAGGCGCCAACCGACATGAACATGAATATCATGGAACTGGTTCGTGCATATGAACTCGCGCCTGAAGGTACAATCGGCATTTGTGGCGGCATGGCGATGTGCGCTTCCTGCCAGTGTTATATCCTGAATGATGTCGAATTGCCGCCGATGAATGACGATGAGGAAGCGATGCTTTCGGAAGCGTTTTATGTCAAGCCCAATAGCCGCCTTGGCTGCCAGATTCCCATTACCGACGATTTAAACGGGCTGGAACTGGAATTGGCTCCGGAATAAATTCCAAACTTTTGTCAACCAATCAAAAGGCTTATGATTTAAATGGTTTCGAGTTTCATCGAGATTTTTTCTTCGATGGCATTCCACAGGCCAATGCGTTTTTCGAGCGCTTCGATTGAAACCTGTTGCACTTCATTCCATTTATGCAAATCGTCACCACAAAGATCATCAACCATTTGCAACGCCATTGGGCCGTGTTCATCAGCATCGAGTTCGATATGCCTTTCAAAATAATAAATCAACGGACGCAAATCGGTTTTAGGGAAATTGTGCTGGAAATTTTTGAGGATTTCGGTAAACATCGCCGGAATCAGGTCTTCTCTTCCAAAAGTAAACGCTGCGGCAATCTTGTGCGGTTTTCCTTCGTCGATGACGGAAAAGGTAAAATCAAGGAATGATTTGATTCCGGGATGCAGCGGACTTTGTCTGATCGCCACGAATATATTTTGCAATGACATGACATTGGAAATAAAATGCTCCATTTCCGAAGTATCGGCGCCACAAGCCTTCATGGCTTCGAGGTACATTTCAAAATGACTCAGCCTTCTGCCGTTGATCGCGAGGTCGGATTCTTCGGCCAGGACAATTTCATTGATCAGGTAACGGGTTTCAGGATGCTTTGAAGCAAACCAAGGCGTAGTCGTGCAGGTCAGTTTTTGCTGTAATGCCTTGAGCAGCGACATGAAGTCCCAAACGGCATATACATGGCTTTCGAGGAAGCAATGCAAATCTTCAATCGTTTGGACTTTCTGGTATAAAGGGTGTTTCAGCAGGATTTCCTTTTGGGATTGGATGCTGCTGTTGATTTTTTCTATATTCATATGTTAGAATTGAGATATTAGATGTTAGTATTGAGAAGTAGAAATCTACAATTTATTGTCTCAATATTAACATCTCAATACTAATAGCTTTTATTTGAAAGCCGCAATACCAGTGATGTCCATTCCTGTAATCAGCAAATGGATGTCGTGCGTGCCTTCGTAAGTGATTACAGATTCTAAGTTCATCATGTGGCGCATAATCGAATATTCGCCCGTGATTCCCATGCCGCCAAGAATTTGCCTTGCTTCGCGGGCAATGTGGATCGCCATATCGACATTGTTTCTTTTCGCCATCGAAATTTGTGCAGTCGTTGCGCGGCCTTCATTTCTCAACACGCCCAAACGCCACGTCAACAATTGTGCTTTCGTGATTTCGGTGATCATTTCGGCCAATTTCTTTTGTTGCAATTGCGTGCCTGCAATTGGTTTGTCGAATTGGATTCTTTCCTTAGCATAACGCAAAGCCGTGTCGTAGCAATCCATTGCTGCCCCGATCGCGCCCCAAGCGATGCCGTAACGCGCAGAATCAAGACAACCCAGCGGCGCGCCCAATCCCGATTTGTTTGGCAATAAATTTTCTTTTGGCACTTTTACATTGTCGAAAATCAATTCGCCCGTCGCCGAAGCGCGAAGCGACCATTTGTTGTGCGTTTCAGGCGTTGTAAAACCTTCCATGCCGCGTTCGACAATGAGCCCGTGTATTCTTCCCGTTTCATCCTTTGCCCAAACGACAGCGATGTCGGCGAATGGCGCATTGGATATCCACATTTTGGCACCGTTCAATAAATAATGGTCGCCTTTGTCTTTAAAGTTGGTCGTCATGCCGCCAGGATTCGAACCATGATCAGGTTCCGTCAATCCAAAACAGCCGATGAATTCACCGCTTGCGAGTTTTGGCAAATATTTCATGCGTTGTTCTTCGTTGCCGTATTTCCAGATTGGGTACATCACCAAAGAAGATTGCACCGAAGCTGTCGAACGCACGCCCGAATCGCCTCTTTCGATTTCCTGCATGATCAATCCGTATGAGATTTGGTCAAGTCCGGCGCCGCCGTATTGTTCCGGAATGTATGGCCCGAACGCACCGATATCCGCCAAACCTTTGATGATTTGTTTTGGGAATTCGGCCCTTTGCGCATAATCCTCAATGATTGGGGAAACTTCACGCTTGACCCATTCGCGGGCTGCATCGCGCACCAAACGGTTTTCGTCGGTCAATAATTCGTCAACATTATAATAGTCAGGTGCCTGGAATAAATCTGGTCTCATAATTCAATTTTTAAATCGGGGCAAAAGTAAGTAATCGGGTGAAACTAATCAACGAAAACGATTGATTATTTGGGAAGTTTTTGTTTTGCAACCCGCGAGCTTCGCTTGTTATGAGAAAAAGTTTTATGTTTATGCAACGAAAGTCATACAAATCTCGTCTATCCCAAAAAAACACTTTCCCATGAAAATTTTCTTCTTCCTCTTAATTGTATTTCTTGGAGCCAGAGCCATTGGCCAAACCGGAAAAATTATCGATGCGACGACAGGCGAATCCATTCCGTATGCGAACATCCAATTCAACGAAACCCAAAGCCTGATCTCAAACACAGAAGGCTTTTTTAGCCTTTCGGAAACCGATAACGGCGACAACGCTGTGTTGGTTATTTCCTATCTCGGATATGCGACTTCGCAATTGACTGTCGGCGAACTGAAAGCCGGGCAATTGACCGTTAAGCTTCAGCCGTCTGTTTACGAGCTTGATGAAGTACATGTGTCAAAATTGCCGTCTGCAAACGCAATAATGGCCGAAGTCAAAAAAAATCTCATACGCAATTATGGCGCTAAAGGCCTGATTACGGAAAATAGTGTTTTCATGCGTGAATCAAATTCATTTGTAGGGAAACAGCTCAATGTTGAAATTGATGAATCGACAGGTTTTTCCAAAGACGCATTGAAATCGGTCAATAAGGAATTGGCTGCTTTTACCTCGCGATTGATTTCGCATCCGCCAAAGGAATACACCGATATGCTGTGCAATTATTATAAAGCGCCGCATAAAACCGCTGCGCCATACAAACTTAACGTCGTAAAAGCGACGAAGCTTACGGATGAAAGCCGTTCCGCATCACTTGAAGGATTGCAGAAAAGCGCGACAAATTTACTGCTCAAGCATCTCGACACAATCAAATATTACAGGATCAAAAGCGGTTGGTTTGGATCTCGGGATACGGTTTCGCTGCGAAAAGATTTCAATAAGAAGAAAAACCAAAAGCTTAAAAATGAAAATGAATCGGCAAAAACAAAACTGACTAATTTTTCGGCAGAAAACAGTCTGCTTTCCACGTCTTTCGATTTTATCCATGACACCGATAGTTACGACTACAAATATGAAGGCACAGTATATCTCAACGATGGGAATTTTGCTTATGTATTGACCTTTGCGCCCGACAGAAGCAAAGCGAAATACACCGGAAAACTCTATATTTCGCAAGTTGATTTTGGCGTTCTCCGGGCTGACTATTCACTGGCAGAAGGCAAGAAACTAGACGGGTTTAACATGAAATTGCTGCTGGGCGTAAAAGTTTCCGAGAACTTTAGAAAAGGAACGATTATTTATAAGCAAAGTCCAAGTGGGGAAGGTTATTACCTGCAATATGCGTTGCGCGAGGAAGGGCAATATATTTATTTAAACAGGCCGCTCAAATTTATCGAGTTGTCTGAAAGCGAGAAGGATGTAGTGGCCTTTGACCTTAAAGTGGAAGGAAACATTCTGGAAAAAACGGAATATCTTAATCTGTCGCGCAATGAAATCACAGAAGGCGAATACGACCATGTCACTGAAAATAATTTCCAATACCTTCGCATTAAGCAATATGACCCCAAAATATGGAAAGGTTACAGTGCCATTGAGCCACTCGAAGAAATGAAACGCTATAAAGTCACTGATGAAATGCCTTAATTACATTTTGAGGTAAAAATCCTTTACCAATTCGATATATTCCGGCGTATAATCATGTCTTGCGAATTCAATCACCAATTCATCCATCGGGAAGTTTATCGCTTTCGCGCGGCTGAACGCCAAAAGACTGCGCTTGGTTTCCGTTGTCGATGTGCCTTTGACACGTGTGATTTTCATCGGGTATAATGCTACTTCATTTGCGAGCGCAGTAAATTTCGCTTCTTCCTTGTAAGGAATGATGACCGCAAAAATCCCATTTTCAGAAAGCAGCAAATCGGCGGCTTCAAGCAATTCCTCAAAAGACAAACTTTGCGTAAACCGTGCAGTGTTGCGGGCTTCATCGCCTGAAACATAATCTTCGGTATGGAATGGCGGATTGGAGACGATGAGGTCGTATTCGTCTTCCGGTTCTTCGACAAATTCGTCCAATCCTGCGTGGAAGCAGAACAGGCGGTTTTCCCAAGGCGAATTCTCGAAATTGTCGACGGCCTGTTCGTAGGCTTTTTCGTCGATTTCCAAAGCGTCGATCTGTCCGGCTTCGCTGCGTTGTGCGAGCATCAGGGCTATCAATCCTGTTCCTGTTCCGATATCGAGTATGGAATGCGGACTGTGGTCGATTGGTGCCCAAGCGCCGAGCAATACGCCGTCGGTGCCGACTTTCATCGCGGTTTGGTCTTGGTTTATTGTGAATTGTTTGAATTGAAACATAAAATAGGATGTGAGTTGAAATGCCTAGCCCTGATGGAAGCGGCATCCTTTTATGGAATGCAATGGAATAAAAGATAGAGCGGACAGCAGGAACATGCTTCTAAAAATCCAAAAGCGAAGCGTGTCTAACAATCTAACAATCGCCTAAAGATACATCTCAATCAATCCTTCCGGCAAATCCATTTTGACTTTTTTGTTCTTGCGGTCGATTTCGACTAAGAAATGGTCGATCATTGGAATCAGGATTTCAGTGTCGCCTTTCAAGACTTCAAATAATGGCTGCGCGGTCGAATCGTTGATCGAAACGATTTTGCCGACGATGCCGAGGCGTTTGTCGTCGACTTCAAAACCGATGACTTCGTGGAAGTAGAATTTGTTCCCAGTGAGTTTGGGCAGCATTTTCAATGGAAGGTAAATGGGGCAATTGAGGATTTCCTCGGCGTCGGCTTCAGAATTCATGTCCTCAAACTTGATGCGCAGGAAATCGTTTTTGTGGAGCGAGCTGGTTTCAATAAAAAATGGAATCAGGTTGTTGTTTAAGTCAACAAACACTGATTCCATGTTCTCATATAATTCGGGTTCGTCGGTATCGAGATACGCTAAGACTTCTCCCTTAAAGCTGAATTTTTTCGCGATTTTACCTAAATAGAAGCAATCTTCTTTACGCATTCTCGCTGGAAATATTAAGCTTCTTTTTCTTCTTCGCCTTCTTCAGCAGCCGGAGCTTCTTCAGTTGACACTTCGGCAGCAACATCAGCGACTTCTTCAGTAGCTTCTTCAGTAGCTTCTTCAACTGCAGGTGCTTCTTCAGCTACAGCCTCTTCGGCAGCAGGTGCTTCAGCTTCTTCAACAGCAGGAGTTTCTGCTTCAGCAGCTACATCGGCAACTTCTTCATTTTCTTCAACAGCAGGTGCAGAATCGGCAGCGATCAAATCAGCATCAGCCTGTTTTGCAGCAGCGATACGATCTTCGTTTACTTTTTTCTCAGCTTTCAAAGCTTTTGCTTTTGCGTCAGCTTGTGCTTTAGACAAACCTTCTTTTTTCGAATCTACTTTTCCTGATTTTTCATCCAACCAGGCAGCCAATTTAGCATCAGCTTGCTCCTGTGTCAAAGCGCCTTTGCGAACGCCTCCATCAAGGTGGTGTTTCAACAATGCGCCTTTGTAAGAAAGGATAGCTCTTGCAGTGTCAGTCGGTTGTGCACCGTTGTGCAGCCACTGTACAGCGCTGTCAAGGTTCAATTCAACTGTTGCAGGATTTGTGTTTGGATTGTAAGTACCGATTTTCTCAAGGTATTTACCGTCTCTTTTTGAGCGAGCATCAGCCGCTACAACCCAGTAAAAAGGTTTTCCTTTTTTACCGTGTCTTTGTAATCTAATTTTTACAGACATAATCGTATTGATTAAATTTTGAGGTACTCGACCTCGATTAATTAAGGGTGCAAAGATACTTTTTTTTTTGAAAGATTCTAATGCGTGCTTTATTTTTTCGACAGTATTTGTTTCAAAAGGAGAATATTAACGTATTTTTTTGAATTTAGTTTAGCATTTTTGGTTTAAAAAACTATTTTTGTGTTTCAAAAACTTACAACTACAACAATGAAAAAGATTGCCTCACTTCTTTTAATCCTTATTGCCCTGGGTTCCTGCACCCAGGACATTACGAAAAACAGCCCTTCTTTCCAAGGCCTCAAAGACGATGTCTTTTGGAGAGCTAAAGATTCCTACGCTACAGTTGATACAAATGGATACATTACAATAACCGGTGTCACGCAATATGAAACCGTTACTTTAAAGACGGGCAATGCCAATCCGGGCACTTATATTATGGGTGTCAATACGATTGGGATGGCGTCTTACGTTTTGTCCATTGGCGGCGAAGATTTGATATACGAAACCGGCGCCGGTTTTGGTGACGGCCAAATAGAAATTACTGAATACGATACGGCAAAGCATACAGTATCCGGAACTTTTCGCTTCAATGCGGTCAATGTCGACGATAATCCTTCAGGCGGCGAAATTTTAAATTTCCATGAAGGCAATTTTTATAAAGTGCCGGTCGTTCCTGCATTGTAAATCAAAAAGACGAAATATGAAAACCATTCTGTATCAGGATGGTTTTTTTATTTAAGGGAATTTCTGCCGAATAAATTATAAATATCCTAAGTCATAGGAAATTAAGAAATAAAAAATTATATTTGTTGAGAACTTATATAAATTAGTACTTATGAATATTTTTGTTGGAAGCCTTCCGTTCAGTATTGAGGAAGCAGATTTAAGAGAATCGTTTGAAGCGTATGGAACTGTGGATTCCGTAAAAATTATTACTGATAAATTTACCGGAAGAAGTAAAGGATTTGGTTTTGTTGAAATGTCAAATGATGAAGAGGCGCAAAAAGCGATTAACGAACTGAACGGTGCTACTGTTCAAGGACGTGCTATCGTAGTGAACAAATCAGAGCCAAAGCCGGAAGGTGAAAGAAGAAGCTTCAACAGCGGCGGTGGTCGTGGTGGAGATTCTCGTGGTGGTTACGGCGGCGGCGGCGGTGGAAACCGTGGTGGCGGTTACGGAGGCGGAGATCGCGGTGGAAGCCGTGGCGGATATTAATTAAATTTTTGGCAGGATTGTATCCTGTATGACATAAATTTTTAATACAAAAAACCATTCATCTTTATTGATGAGTGGTTTTTTTGTTGATAACTTACCTGTCTTATTTCTCCAAAAAATCCTACTTTTGGAATTCCAATTCCCCAGATTTACCGGAATTACAAAACCCTTACTTTCAGCTATGTACATCATATTCGACACCGAAACCACCGGATTGCCCAAGCGTTATGACGCACCGGTAAGCGATTCTGCCAACTGGCCGCGGTGCATCCAGATTGCGTGGCAATTGCACGACGAAATGGGCCGGCTGATCGAGCACCAGGATTATATGGTGAAACCCGAAGGCTTTAATATTCCATATGATGCCGAACGCATTCACGGGATTTCAACCGAATTGGCACAAGCAGAAGGAATCGCACTTTCCGAAGTGTTGGGAAAATTCAATATCGCTTTGGCAAAAGCCAAATTCATCGTTGGGCAAAACGTCGGATTTGACGTCAACATCATGGGCGCCGAATTTTACCGCATGGGAATGGATTCGCCAATGAACCCGATGCGTGTTTTGGACACCTGTACAGAAAATACCGCTTCATTATTGCAATTGCCCGGCGGACGTGGCGGAAAATTCAAGCTGCCAACGCTGACGGAATTGCACCAATACCTTTTCAAAGCCCCATTTTCGGAAGCACACAATGCGACTGCCGACGTCGAAGCGACGACCAGGTGTTTCTTCGAGCTCATACGCCGCGAAGTGTTTACGAAAGAAGAGCTCGACGTTCCGTCCGGTTATTACGAAGATTTCAGGAATTACAATCCTGGCGTAATCCAGCTGATCGGATTAAAACACATCAACCTCAAAGCCGCTTCGGAGGCCATTAGGCAAACGTTCATAAAAACGCAGGAAGTTCCGGAAGTCGACCTTGCCGCCAGCAAAGAAATTTTAGTCGATGTCGATTTTGTCCATCTGCACAACCATACGCAATTTTCCGTTTTGCAGTCAACAATCAGCGTCAGCGATTTGGTCAAGGCTGCAGTCAAACATAAAATGCCCGCAGTGGCGATGACCGATCATGCGAATTTAATGGGCGCTTTTCATTTTGTCCGCGACATTTTATACCATAACAAATCGGCTGAAGCCAAAAATAAAGCCGCTCTCGAAAATGGCGAAGAGCAAACCGAAAAAACGATCAAGCCAATTGTGGGCTGCGAGTTTTTTGTCTGTGAAGATCATAAAGACAAAACGCGAAAAGACAACGGTTACCAGATCGTGCTGTTGGCCAAAACCAAAAAAGGCTACCACAACCTCGCCAAAATGTCCTCCGTTGCTTACACCGAAGGATTTTATTATGTGCCGAGAATTGACAGAAATGTCATACAACAATATAAAGAAGACATCATTGTTTTATCTGGAAATCTCTACGGGGAAATTCCGAATAAAGTATTAAATATTGGAGAAAGCCAGGCTGAAGAGGCTTTGGTTTGGTGGAAAAATGAATTCGGCGCCGATTTTTACATCGAACTGATGCGCCACAACCAGGAAGATGAAAACCGTGTGAATTCGACTTTGATCTCTTTGGCAAAAAAGCACAACGTCAAACTCATTGCGACAAACAATATCTTTTACATCGATAAGGAAAATTCAGATGCACATGATATTTTGCTCTGCGTACGCGATGGCGAGAAAAAAGCAACGCCAGTAGGCCGTGGCCGCGGATATCGTTACGGACTGCCAAATCAGGAATACTATTTCAAATCGGGCGACGACATGAAAAAGCTTTTTCATGATTTGCCTGAAGCGATTGCCAATATTGCTGAAATTGTCGACAAAATTGAAATTTATGACTTGGCGCGCGAAGTGTTGCTTCCGAAATTTGTCATCCCGTCAGATTTCGATGTCGCCGAAGATTTGGCAGACAAAGGCAAACGCGGTGAAAACAATTATTTGAAACACTTGACCTATGTTGGCGCCAAAAAGCGCTATCCTGAAATCACCCCTGAAATTAAGGAGCGCATCGATTTTGAATTGCTGACGATTGAGAATTCAGGTTATCCTGGTTACTTTTTGATTGTACAGGATTTCATTGCCGAAGCGCGTGCTTTGGGCGTTTCCGTTGGGCCGGGCCGTGGTTCTGCGGCAGGTTCTGTAGTCGCGTATTGCCTCGGAATCACGAATATTGATCCATTGCTTTACAACCTGCTTTTTGAGCGTTTCCTGAATCCAGACCGTGTGTCGCTTCCCGATATCGATATCGATTTTGATGACGAAGGAAGAAGCAAGGTCATGGATTATGTCATCAAAAAATACGGCTCCAAACAAGTCGCGCAAATCATTACTTACGGCACGATGGCCGCGAAATCTTCGATAAAAGACACCGCACGCGTACTGGATTTGCCGTTGTTTGAAGCCGAAAAAATCTCTAAGCTGATTCCGAATACAATGAGCCTGGCGAAGATTTTCGCCCTCGAAGACAGCAAACTGAAATCCGCCTTACGCTCCGAAGATTTTGACCGCGTAAAAGAATTCCTGGTTTTGGCAGGCGCCAAAGATTTGGGCGGCATTACCATCCAACAAGCGAAAGTCCTTGAAGGCACTTTGCGGAATACCGGAATCCATGCCTGCGGCGTCATCATTACGCCCGACGATATTACGAATTTTGTTCCTGTCGCTACGGCGAAAGATTCCGATTTGTATGTGACACAATTCGACAACTCGGTCGTTGAAAGCGCCGGTTTGTTGAAAATGGACTTTTTGGGATTGAAAACCCTGACGTTAATTAAAGATACGGTCAAACTCGTCAAATACAGAACAGGAAAAGACATCGATCCTGATGCGTTTCCAATTGACGATGCCAAGACATACGAATTGTTCCAGCGCGGCGAAACAGTTGGGATTTTCCAATACGAATCGCCCGGCATGCAGAAGTACATGAAGGAACTAAAACCGACGGTTTTCGGGGATTTAATTGCAATGAATGCGTTGTACCGCCCGGGGCCGATTGCCTACATCCCGAGTTTCATCAAGCGCAAAAACGGCGAGGAAAAAATCGAATATGATTTGGATGCATGCGAAGAATTATTAAAAGACACATACGGAATCACGGTTTACCAGGAACAGGTGATGCTTTTGTCCCAGAAACTCGCGAACTTTTCAAAAGGCGACGCCGACGTTTTGCGTAAGGCAATGGGAAAAAAACAAAAGGAAGTCCTCGACAAAATGAAACCGAAATTTATCGGGCAAGCCGCTGAAAACGGACATCCGCCTGAAAAATTAGAAAAAATCTGGAAAGACTGGGAAGCGTTTGCGGAATATGCGTTCAACAAATCGCACTCGACTTGCTATGCGTGGATTGCGTATCAAACGGCGTACTTAAAAGCGAATTACCCAGCCGAATATATGGCAGCGGTTTTATCCAATAACATGAGCGACATCAAGCAGGTTTCCTTTTTTATGGAAGAATGCAAGAGAATGGGCTTGCAGGTTTTGGGTCCGGATGTCAATGAGTCGTTTTACAAATTTACGGTCAACGAAAATTACGCAGTGCGTTTCGGGATTGGCGCGGTCAAAGGCGTCGGAATGGGCGCCGTACAAACCATTGTCGAAAGCCGCGCAGCCGGAAAATACAAATCGATTTTTGATTTGGCCAAGCGTGTCGATTTGCGCGCGGCCAATAAAAAAGCCTTTGAAAACCTCGCGCTTGCCGGTGGTTTTGATTCGTTTACGGAAACGACGCGCGCACAATATTTCCACGATGAAGGCGACGGAATCACATTTCTTGAAAAGGCAGTCCGTTATGGCGCGAAGTTCCAGGAAAATGAAAACTCGTCGCAGGTCAGTCTTTTTGGCGAAGCCAGTGAAGTCCAGATTGCCGAACCGGTTGTGCCGCCATGCGAAGACTGGAGCACGATGGAAAAACTCGCAAAGGAAAAGGAAGTCGTCGGGATCTACATTTCCGGGCATCCGCTTGACGACTATAAATTTGAGATGCAGTATTTCTGCAATGCGCGATTGGAAGTATTGAAAAACCTTGAGGCGCACATCAACAAAAACCTGACTTTTGGCGGGATTATCACGAATGTCCAGCATCGGACGGCGAAGAACGGAAAAGGCTGGGCGTCATTCACGCTTGAAGGTTACGACGAAAGTTATGAATTCCGGATTTTTGGCGAGGAATATTTAAAATTCCGACACTTTTTAATCCAGAATAATTTTACGTTCATGAAAGTTTTGGTCAAAGAAGGCTGGGCCGACAAGGAAACCGGCAAGAAAGGCGAGCCGCGTTTGCAGTTTATGCTCGTGCAGTATTTACAGGATGTATTGACGTCGTTTGCGAAAAAACTGATCATCAATGTCGATATCAAACAGCTCGAAGCAGACATGATCCATAAGCTGAGCCATGTCTTCCAGTCGAATAAAGGCGACAATACCGTGTCGTTTGAAGTCCTCGAAACCGAAAGCGTCAAAAGGACGATCGTCGCCGATGCCGAACTCGTGGTCGCCGATGAAATCGTTGCCGAGGACAATCTGGATGCGGAACCGGAAATCAATGTTGCCACCGAAATTGAGGAAACGCGAATCATTACGAAACTTGCGATGCCAAGCCGCAAGCTGAAAGTCAAAATCTGCGGGGAATTATTGCAGGAATTGGAGAAAATGGACATTCACTTTAAGCTGAATTAGAGCAAAGTTTCAAAGTTGGCAACAGATTCACAGATTATTAAAAGCATTGCTTAAATCCGTGAATCTGTGGCTATTTTTTTGGGCGTTGCCTTCGGCCGCGCTTTCCGTTGCAATCTTTTTTAGGATTGATTTCCCCTACGCTACGCTTCAGGACAATCCTAAAAAAGGATTTTCACTGCAATCACTAACGCGGACTTCCGGTCATTTCAAAACCGTAGCCCTGATGGAAGCGGCATCCTTTTGCAAAGCGCAGCGGAGCAAAAGATACAGCGGACAGCAGGAACAGCTCCCGAAAATCCATATAGCAATAGCCAATCTGCAAATAGCCAAAACTGATTTAATTAACAGGATTTTAAAGATATATTGATTAATTTTGTCCCAGAAATAATTAAACAAAAAACAAATGGCACAAGCAATAACAGATGCGACTTTTGAAGAAGTGGTATTGAAATCGGATAAACCTGTAATGGTGGATTTTTGGGCGGCATGGTGCGGTCCGTGTAGAATGGTTGGACCGATCATTGACCAACTCAGCGAAGAATTTGCCGGAAAGGCAGTCGTTGGAAAAGTCGATGTCGATGCAAACCAGGAATTCGCAGCCAAATATGGCGTCAGAAATATTCCAACGGTTTTGGTATTCAAAAACGGCGAAGTTGTCGGAAGGCAAGTTGGCGTGGCACCAAAGCAAACCTATGCAGATTCACTGAACGCAGCGATGTAATCCACGAATCGAAATATGAAAGGACCGATGAAAATCGGTCCTTTTTTTATTGGAATAAAATCGTGAAAATGGTTCCCGAGCCGAGATTGGAATCGACGGCTATTTTGCAATTGATGGCTTTGGCCAAATCGCGGATCAGGTGCAAACCCAAACCGGTCTTGATGCCAACGATTTCCTTCTCGTCATAGAGCGCCCGAAATTGGTCTGAAGTGCCGCCCGGACCGTTGTCGGAAACGGAAATGGTATTGTTTGTTGCGGTTAAAATAACTGTCGCATTGGGCGTATTGTGCAGCGCTTTGATGGCATTCCCGACAATATTCCGCAATATGGTCTTGACGTAATTCTCGTCTGTCAGAAGCGATTCGTTTCCCGGGTTTTCAAATAGGATTTTGACGTTTTCGATATTCGAAAAGTGCTTTTGGATGTCGTTAAAAAGGGCGCTTACGGCTATTTTTTTGGGCTGCGGCGTGAAATTTTCCATTTGGCCTTTGCTCCACAACAAAATGTCTTCCATCGATTCGAGCAGGTTTTCGGCAGATGAAATCGTTTTGGTTTCCATGCGTTTTTTGCTTTGGTCGTCAAGCAATTCCGGGCTGTCTTTCTGCAAATGCAGGAAACTGATGAGGTTCGCCACCGGGCTGCGCAAATCGTGGTTCAGGATGCTGAAGAAACGTGCCTTGGTCTTATTGGCGGTGTCGAGTTCGGCATTGAGCAATTGCAGTTTTTCATTCGTTTTTTTGCGGTTTTGGCTTTGCAGGAAAACCAATCCTCCGATAATTAGCAATGCGGCAATCCCGAAAAGATAGAACCATTTTTGCCTTTCTTTTGATTCGAGTGTGACTTTGTTGAGCTGGATTTGCTTGTCGCGGAGTTCAATCGTCCTTTCATCTTCAAGATTCTGGAGCGATTGTTTGTTCTTGAAATTAAATACCGAATCCCTATAAATGGCGAATTTCACTTGCGCGTCGAGACTTTTCTTGTAATCTTTCGTCAGGCTGTAATAGTCCGACAAGTACGAATAATCCTGGATCATGCGTTCGTTATTGCCTTGTGCCTTGTGCATGTCGAGCGCTTTTTGGATGTTCTCCAAGGCAAGGGCAAGATCTTTCGGGCTGTTTGATTTTTTTGCCTTCAATAAGTAGGCGTGACCCATATTCTGGATGGTGGAAGCCACCAAATCTTCGTCCCCGATTTTGCTTATTGTCGCAAAGGCGCTTTCCGAGGAACGGATGCTTTCGTCATATTGGTCCAGGTCGATATAAACGGTGCCCATCCAGCTCCTGATATAAGCCAATGGCACTTCCTGGTCGAGTGCGATCAGTTTTTTCTCCGCATCTTTGTAAATGGCAAGCGCTTCCCCGTTTCTTTCGAGTTTGTTGAGAATCATCCCTTTGCTTCCCATAATCATTGCTATCGAAACATCATCGCCTGTTTTTTTATAGAGTGCGATGGATGTATCATAATTTTTTAATGCTTTTTGGTAGCTTTCAGTGGCGTTGTAGATGTTCCCGATGTTTTGGTAACAATTGGCGAGATAGATGGTCGATTTCTGTCCGTTGCATTTTTCAAGCATGCGTATGGCCTTGAAAAAAGCATCGAGTCCTTCGGGGAATTTGCCATTGCGCCCATAGACATTACCAGTGTTCAATTGCGTAAGTCCAACAGCACAATAGTCATCGAGTTTTTCAAAAAGCTTTTCGGCTTCCCCATACAATTTTAATGCTTTGTCATTATCGCCTGTCAGCCAAAGGTTTGCTCCTTTGTAAAGTTTAGCGTAAGCAATGCCTTCTTCATACCCGATTCTGGATGAAAGTTTAAGCGCCTGGTCGGCATATTTAATGCCTTGTTCCGGATCCAGGCGGTAGAAAGTGTCGGCCAGGGCGTTGAGTGTCTTGCATTTTGCTATTGACTCTTTCTGGTGTGACAATACTGTCATTAGCGAGTCGACATTTTTTGGATTTTCATCCTGGGCAAAACCGCAGGCACCATATGTCAATAGTAAAATTGCAAGTAGTTTTCTCATAGGATGATGCTTAAATTATCCTTGAAGCTTCTGCCGACGGGCAACTGGACATTGTTGTTGAGCGTGATTTCCTGCGGCCCGATGATTTTAATGAATTGCTTCTGGACTGCATAGCTCCTGTGGATGCGGATAAATGAATTGAAGTTGGCTTCCTTCAGCAAATTCCCGATGCTTGAAAGTACGCAATGCCTCTTTTGCGTGGTGATGATTTTCGTATAATCCTTCAAAGCCTCGAGGTAGAGAATATCATGTAATTTGACTTTCGTTTGCTCATGGCCTTCCTTGATATAAATACTGTCGCCGCCGATACTGGATTCAAACAGGGAAGCTTTGACTTTCAGTTCCATATAATCTTCAATGCGCTGGACAGCCTGCGTAAACCGGTCGATTTTTATAGGCTTGATGATAAAATCAAGGGTTTCAACCTCAAAACTCTCGACCGCATGTTCGGGATGGGCTGTGATGAAAATGCAAACGGGAACATGCGCGGCTTTTTTCCGGAATTCAATACCGCTGAGTGACGGCATGTCGATATCGAGGAAAAGCACGTCGGGTTCCATCGTTTCAAGCAATGGCAATGCATCTTCCGCTGAGGAAAAAACACCTTGTATTTTGAATAACGGGAATCGCTTGACGTAAGATACAACGGTCAGCCTGTCAATTTCGTCATCATCAATGATAATACAATTGAGTTGTTTCATGTTTTGGCCTTTGTCCAAATGTATAAAAATTATCAGAATTTAACATCTCCGTCTATTTAAAATGTTGATTGTCTATTGGTTGTTTTTTTTTACGAAAGCGCGAGTGACCTTTGTCGGCGTAAACCTGTAAAAGGCAGCACTAAACAATATCATCATGAAAACACTGTTACTCCTTTCCGTATTGATCGTTTTTTCCGCAAATGTGTCGGCCCAGGTCGGCATCAACACGACAACGCCCGATGCGCAACTGGACATTCGCTCTTCCAACCAGACATCACCGGCAAACACCGATGGGTTGCTTATTCCTAAAGTTGATGCTTTTCCCGTGTCAAACCCGACCGCTGCCCAAAATGGCATGTTGGTTTTCCTGACCACAACCGTTGCCGGAAAAGCCAAAGGATTTTACTATTGGGACAATGCTTCAACGAGTTGGATTGGTGTTGGCACCGATGCGAAAGGTTGGGAATTGACCGGAAATTCCGGGACAAATCCAGCAGTCAATTTCCTGGGAACGAGCGATGACAACAACTTGGTCATGAAGCGCAATAATGTGCAGGCCGGATTGCTGGCAAGCGCCAATACGTCTTTTGGTGTCAATGGACTGAATCCTGCAACGACAGGCACTGGAAATACAGCTGTCGGCGTGAGCACGTTGTTGGGCAATACGATAGGAAACGACAATACGGCATTGGGCCGCGGCAGCCTGGTGGCGAACACTTCGGGAAATTCAAATGTTGGACTGGGAATCAATACCCTTGGCGCCAACCTCTCGGGGAATTTCAATTGCGCGTTGGGAACATCAGCATTGATTTTGAATGTCACAGGAAACGACAATGTGGCTTTGGGCGCCAATACGCTCAGGACAAATGTTTCAGGCGGGCAGAATACCGCACTTGGCACCAATGCACTTTTTAATAATACCGTTTCGGGAATAGTCGGCATCGGCACACAAGCGTTGGTCAATAATACTACAGGATTATACAATACCGCGCTGGGGAGTTATTCGCTTCGCACCAATGCCACAGGCGCATACAACACTGCGACTGGCTACAATGCACTTTATAACAACACAGGGAGCAATAATACAGCAACAGGCGTTAATGCACTTTTGGTCAATATCGGAGGGCATGACAATTCCGCTTTTGGATTCCAGTCGATTTACAACAATATCAGCGGAAACTGGAATACTTCAGCAGGAAATAGTTCGCTTTTCAGTAATACAACCGGGAATGACAACGTGGCTTTTGGCGGGAATGCCTTGTTTTCAAACACTATCGGCGGACAAAATACCGCTGTCGGAACTAATGCGCTGAAAAGCAATACGGCATCTTATGTCGCCGGAGTCGGCTACAATGCCTTGGCTAACAATACTACTGGATTCAACAATGTCGCGGTAGGTGGACAAACATTAGTGGCCAATACTACCGGCGCCAACAATACCGCTGTCGGATTTGGAGCATTGTATAACAGTAACGGGGAATACAATGCAGCTGTTGGGTCCAATGCGCTTATCAACAATACCAGTGGTTATGACAACAACGGTTTCGGGGCCTGGAGCCTTCAAAGCAATACGACAGGTTATCGGAATTCGGCCGTTGGCGGCGCGGCATTGCAGCTCAACACCATCGGATACAACAACACCGGCATGGGCTATTTTGCCGCTATAAACAATACGAGTGGATTCAACAATACGGCTATGGGAGTTTATTCCCTGTTGAATAATTCCATCGGAAATGACAACACGGCAATCGGCAGGGAAGCGCTAAAATCCAATACCATTTCGGGTGCCGTGGCTGTTGGATCGCAAGCATTGCTGTCAAACCTCAGCGGAATGTACAATACCGCAACGGGAACAAATTCCTTACGCGCCAACACGATTGGAAGCTACAATACGGCAAACGGCTACAATGCGCTCATCACAAGCAATGGCAGTTACAACACCGCTTCAGGTGTGAATTCGCTTTTTACCAATACGACCGGGCAGCAAAACAGTGCCTTCGGATTCCAATCTTTAAATAGCAATACCACAGGAAACTGGAACATCGCGATTGGGAATAGTGCGTTGTTCACCAATGACGGCGGTAACGATAATGTCGCCGTTGGCGGAAATGCCCTGAAGATGAATATCAGCGGCGGACAGAATACTGCCGTCGGGACGAATGCGCTTTTGGCGAATACGGCTTCAGGGATCGTTGGCGTTGGCGCTAATGCATTGGTTAATAACACTATGGGATTATATAACACAGCTACGGGAACAAATTCCTTACGCGACAATACGACAGGAAGCTACAATACGGCAAACGGTTACAATGCTTTGTTAAACACTACCGGCGATTACAATACCGCCATCGGTGTAAATGCGATGCTGACCAATTCAACGGGTGATAACAACACTTCTGCAGGATTCAGCGCCTTATACCACAATACCATCGGCGGCAACAATACTGCTGTTGGCGATACATCAATGTGGGAAAATATCGACGGTTCAAACAATTCCGCGTTGGGTCAAAACGCTTTGCGTGGGAATAGTTCAGGTTCTGATAACACTTCTGTCGGTTATGCGACATTATATTCGCTTGCGGCAGGTTCGAATAACACGGCAATTGGCTCGGCTGCCATGAATACGCAAACAGCCGGAAGTAATAATATTGCCATTGGCCGGTCTGCGACATTGCCTTCGTTAACGGGAAGCAACCAGCTTTCGCTTGGCAATGTTATTTATGGCATCGGAATGGATGTTCCGGCCGCTGCCAAAATAGGAATCGGATTGCCAGCGCCAAATGCAAGGTTGGATATTCCTGCGTCAAACGTTGCTGCGCCGGCCAATACTGACGGAATCCTGATTCCAAGGGTCAGCGTGCTCACAGCGGCGGCAAGCATGACGGCTGCCCAAAACGGGATGCAGGTATTTTTAACCACAGCCGCCGGAACCAACCTACCCGGATTCTATTATTGGGATGTGTTGTCAGGAAGTTGGCTTTCAGTAGGTGCCAAAAGCGGTTGGGCGCTGACGGGGAATACGGGTACAAATGCGGCGACCAACTTTATCGGCACGACCGACAATATTGATGTGGTTTTTAAAAGAAGCGGCACCAAGGCAGGTTTCATCGGAAGTTCAAATACCGCATTCGGTGCCAGTACGTTCAGTGCGTTGACATCGGGAACGCAAAATACCGCTACAGGGAATTATGCCTTGCGCGACAATACCATTGGCTCCAATAATACTGCGGTTGGCGTGTCGTCGCTGCTGACAAACATCAATGGGAATTTCAATACGGCAATCGGTTACAACGCTTATCCGATTACGACTTCACTGACCAATTACACCGCTTTGGGTTATAATACCGGGTCTGCGAGTTCTGTAAGCAATATGGTTGACATCGGGAATACCAGCGTGACTACCATACGCGCTCAGGTTACGGGTATTACCGCTTACAGCGACCGACGCATCAAGAATAACATCAAAAGCAATGTGCCAGGGCTTGATTTCATCAACAGGCTGAATCCGGTTACTTACAACCTAGACATCCACAAACAAAATGAGTTCCTATACAAAGGCAAAAAGGAAGCGGCGCAAGATTGGGATGGCAAATATGATATCGAAAAAATAACCCAAACCGGCTTTATCGCACAGGAAGTAGCCGAAGCGGCCAAAGCGGCGAATTATGATTTCAACGGTGTCGATATTCCGAAAACCAGCGATGGATTGTACAGTGTCAATTATACGACGTTTGTTGTCCCGTTAGTAAAGGCCGTACAGGAACAGCAGCATATTATCGAAGCTGAAAAAGCAAAAAACGCACAACTTCAAGACGAAATAAACATATTGAAAAGCAACCAGCAAACCCTTGAACAGCGGATCAAAGCGATTGAGCAAAAGATGGCGAAATAATTTTCGCTATGCAAAAGTGATTTTAAAAGTCGTTCCTTCCCCGGGTTTTGTGTCGACAGTAATGCTGCAACCAATTGCCTTTGCCATATCTCGGATTAAATGAAGTCCCATTCCCGACTGCATCCCTGAAACGACCGAGTCGTCATGCAAGGCGCGGAACTGCTCACTGTTTCCGCCCGGGCCGTTATCAGAAACCGAAAGATATGATGGTCCCGCTTTAACCGTAACAGTCGCATCGGGGATATTTTCCACCGCTTTAACGGCATTGGCCATCAGGTTGCGCAGGATGGTTTTGAGGTAATTCTCATCGGTGCGCCATTCGGCCTGCCCGGGGTTTTCAAATACGAAACGTACGCTATTGACGTGGAAAAAATTTTTCTTGAGGTCGTCAAAAAGCCAATCGACATTCACCTTCCTGAACTCGGGCTTGAAATGGTCCATTTGGCCTTTGCTCCACAGCAAAATGTCTTCCATCGATTCGAGCAGGTTTTCGGCAGATGAGATGGTTTTGTCCTGCATCTGCTCGTCAAGCATTTCGGGATGTTCTTTCTGGATATGCAAAAAACTGATCAGGCTCGCCACCGGGCTTTTAAGATCGTGGTTGATGATGCCTAAAAACCGGACTTTCACTTTATTGGCTTCGTCCAGTCCCGCGTTGAGCTGTTGCAGCTTCTCATTGGTCTTTTTCCGGTTTTGGCTCTGCCATAAAATCAATGCCCCGATAACCAGAAGAGCGACAATACCTAAAATATAAAACCATTTTTGCCTTTCTTTCGATTCGAGCGTGACCTTGTTGAGCTGGATTTGCTTGTCGCGGAGTTCGATTGCACGCTTATCCTCAAGGTTTTTGATGGTTTCCTTGTTGTCGGCATTGAAGATGGAATCCTTGTACACTATCGATTTTTCGTAAGAATCAAGCGCTTCGCTGAAATTCCCCGTCTTTTTCTGTATTGCCGACAGATTTTGATAATCGTACATGATTTCCTTCAGGTTATTCAGTTTTTGGTGAATTTCGAGCGCTTTCCGGAAGTCGGTTTCGCCATTGCGGAATAAGATTTTCTGCTTTTGCGGGTTGGTTTCGTGCTTTGCCATTTGGAAATAAATGTCACCGATGAGCCCATGGTTGAAGGCAATCACATATTGGTCGCCGAGCGCTTCGGTCAATTTCATGGATTCACTTGCATATTGCAGCGCTTTGTGATATTCTTTCAGTCTGAAATAACTGTTGCCGATAGCGCCGATGACGATGGCCGTATTTGCCTTGTCGCCATAGGATCTATTGATTTCTAAGGCGCGCTGGTAATATCCTATGGCTTTTTTGTCGTCCCCTAAAATGGAATAGGCATTTCCGAGATTTCCAAGATTTCGGGACATATTGATCTTGTTGCCGATGGACGTGTTTATTTTCAGCGCTTTATGAAAAAGGGCAATGGCTTCATCATATTTTTCAAGGCCAAAGTAAACCAGGCCCATATTCGACAATACGGCACCTTGCAGTTTTTTGTCGTAGCGTTCCTCCGCCATTTTGAGTGCCCGGTGGTAATAATCGAGAGATTTGATGTAATTGCCAAGGTTGGCATAACTCAGTGCAAAATCGTTCAACAAAAAGCCCAGGATTTTTTTGTTTTTTGTTTTTGGGAAAGCCCGATTATAATAAGTCAATGCTTGATTGAAGTCACCCGTACCGGCATAATTTTTACCGATGGCGTTCAGGGCAGCGGCTATTCCGTCGTTCCATTGGAGGCTTTCCGATAGTTTCAACGCTTCCTTTCCATATTGTTTTCCTTTTTCGGGATCAATATTGGGCAAACTGTAAGCTATCCGGCGAAGTAGTGCTGCCCTTGTCGTGTCTTGTTTTGTTTTTGGCAATTCCAATAACAGGGAATCAATAAGCGGTTGTCCCTGCTTTTGCGAAAAAGCGGCAGTTCCGAAAAGCAATATCAGCAGGAATGAAATTTTTCTCATGACAAAAGGTTAGTATAAAGATTTTAAAATGTCTTTGTAACTACGCCCAACGGGAATCGTGGTGCCGTTATCCAACTCGACTTCAGTGGACTTGATGCGCTTTACGAAATACTTGTTTACGGCATAGCTGCGGTGGATGCGGACAAACGGGCTGAATTCGGGCGTCTGCAGTAAATTTCCCAGGCTTGTCAGCACAGAATGGTTTTCTGCTGGCAACGCCAACTTGGTATAATCTTTTAAGGCTTCAAGATAACGCACCTCGAGCAGGTCGATGCGGGTTTTTCCAAAACCTTCCTTGATGTATATAGGGTCGCTGCCGAGTGTAGCATCAAAAAATGCCGCTTTGTTCCGCAAATCCATATATTCTTCAATACGCCTGACGGTTTGGCTGAAACGCTCAGACTTGACGGGCTTTTCGATAAAATCCAAGGTGTCGAGCTCGAATGTCTTGGCTGCATGCTCGGGATGCGAAGTGATAAAAACGCAAACCGGAACCTGAAGGGCAAGCTTTCGGAAATCGAGCCCGTTCAACGACGGCATATCGATGTCGAGAAACAATACGTCGATACCCGGTTTTTCCAAGGCCGGAATTGCATCAACCGCCGATTTGTAAGCGCCGGCAATATCCAATACCAGATGCTTTTTCACCTGTATCATTACCGCAAGCCGGTCGATATCGTCATCGTCAATGATGAGGCACGAGTATTTGCGCATCGTTCGTGTTTTGACCAAATATAGACAATTTATCAATATAAAAAAGCGTCATTCGTCTGTTCAAATGGTTGTCTGTCGGGAACTTCGGTTGTCTGGCAATCCAATCCTGCGTTGGTCTATCGGGTATTTCCGGGCAAGGATTTCCGCAGCAACTTTGTGCCTAAATCTGTGGAATCCCTAATATCCGCAGCAACTAAACACAAAGGCCATGAAAATTTTTTTACTCCTGGCAGCATTCGCCCTCAACGGTGCTGTCGCTTTCGCCCAGGTCGGGATAGGAAATATTGTCCCTAAATCCCAACTTGACATTTCGGCTGGAAACCCCGCAAGCCCAACCATTCAGGATGGAATCCTGATTCCGAGAATCAATCTGTTTCCGGCAAATCCAACAATTGATCAAAACGGAATGATGGTTTTCCTAACCACCGATTTACCGGGAAAAACCAAAGGATTTTACTATTGGGACAATGGAACGACCAGCTGGATTGGAGTAGGTTCGGGAAAAGGATGGGAACTAACGGGAAATGCAGGAACAAATCCTGCTGTCAATTTCATCGGGACGACGGATAATAAGGATATGATTTTTAAGAGGGACAATACCCTTGCGGGCAAAATTGGAGTTAACAACACCGCTTTTGGCATCTCAGCTTTAAGCGGTCTTACTACTGGATTCAATAATATTGCCATTGGAAATAGTGCACTTAAGAATAACGACCAGGGATTTACCAATGTTGCCATTGGTTCCTTTGCCCTGCAATCAAACACATCTGGCGCCGACAACATGGCAATAGGTACCAACGCCCTTGGCACTAACGATGTAGGAGGTCAGAATACTGCAATCGGAACAAGCGCTTTGGGACAAAATACAAATGGCCAGGCCAATACCGGCATCGGGTATGGGTCGTTAAGTTCCAATATCGCAGGCCAGAAAAACGCTGCCATTGGCTGGATGGCCCTGATGGCTGCTACCGGAAACAACAACACGGCAATAGGGTCTCAGGCTGGAAGATTTATCACATCAGGCTCAAACAACATTGCCATCGGTAATGACAGCAATGTGCCGACACCTGCGGCCAGCGACCAGATGTCAATCGGGAATGTCATTTACGGCACGACGATGAGCACGGCCGCTTTGGGAAAAATCGGTATTGGCGAACCGGCGCCGAATGCCAAAATGCAAATCAATGCCTCAAGTCAGGCCACGCCAAATAATACCGATGGTATCCTGATTCCGCGCATCAATACTTTTCCAATTGTAAATCCTGGAGCATTGCAAAATGGCATGATGGTTTTTTTAACGACTGTTTCCGGAACAAGCCAACCCGGATTTTATTATTGGGATAATGCCTCGTCAACTTGGAAAGGCACCGGTTCCCGGACAGATGGCGCTTTTTATGAAGTTGGAACTGTATTACAACCAGATGCCATCACCGACAACATGTACCATACCGGAAATGTAGCCATAGGCAAAAACACGACTTCCTATAAACTGGATGTCGAAGAAACTAATGGTGCAAACTTGTCGGTAGCCAAATTCAAACACACCAATCCTACAAACACAGTCGTGTCTACCGATGTCATAGAAACTGAAATTGCCAGTCCGCCCGCTTTGGCCTCAGGCGTGATTTCAGGAATGACCAATGTGGTCACACCGGGCAATGGCGTTGCTGGTTACGGCGTATCCAATTTCCTGAGCGGCACTTCTACAAATGCAGTTTACGGAACATCCAATAATATATCGACAATCGGGACAGGATTTAGGTTCGGCACAACCAATGTCATGTCTGGTACGGGAACGGGCGCAGTCGTTGGAACGAGAAATTCAATGACCAATACTTCAACGGCAGTTGAAACTGGCGTAGATAATGTGTTTACGGGAACGAACTCGGGACAGCATTTTGGCACGACTAATTCTTTTGCAGGAAGCGGTAATGGCTTAATGCATGGCACAACGAATATTTTTACAACCACAGGAACAGGACAAAGGGTCGGATTGTATAATGTCATCAACAACAGCTCTGCATCCAATGTTACCGCGGGCGTCGTAAGCGATTTTCAAGGTGTCGCGACAAATGGCCGTTTTGGAATCAACAACAATTTTAGCGGTGCAAATGCAACCCATGAAGATATTGGGATGTTTAATTTTTTTAGCACTGGAACAGACAATGGTAAAAGAATCGGGGTTGCCAATTATTTTGGAAGTAATACCATCGATCTTGACGATTCCGAATTCTATGGTGTTTTTAATGAAGTACAACACACCCGTGCAGGAAAAAAATATGGGCTGTACACCAGATTTTACGGAACTGGGAACGCGACAATGTCAGCCAATGCATACGGTACTTATACGGAGTTTAACAACAGCATGTCGGCATCGCGGTATGGCCATTATGTCAATGATTTAGGATTTGGAACGGGGTCAAAATACGGCTATTACGCCTTGATTGCACCCGGAGGAAGCATCGGCTCACAATACGGAATCTTTACGGATGTCAATTCCACTTATGGCTTTGCCGCCTATTTTGATGGAAAGACATATGGCTATGACCAACAGCTTACCACAAACGGCGACGGGCAAAACACAATATACGGGTACAGGGATCGCAATTCACAAAACAATGGCTCCGACTATTACATGACCACGACCAATAATGCAATAGCCGGCAATAATCATTGGGGCGACCAATATACATTTGGCGTTGCCGGATTTAGTGATAATGATTCCAACAGGACTGGCGGCGTTCTTGGAGGTTATACTTATTTAGGCGGTTATTGGGCCAGCCTTGGCTATAAAAACAGCGGCGGAACAGGTTATGGCATTTACGCTTCGGCAACCGGTTATGCACAAGGCACCGGAAGAGCCGCGGCCGGACATTCACTATCGTCTGAATATACCATCGGCGGTGGATTTTATGGCGGCATCATCGGGTCGTGGAGCAAAGGAAATGTTATCGGAAACATAAGTTCCGGCAGCCTGTTCGCATCATACAATAGTGGCGATGAATACACTTCAGGGAAACAAATCGAACTCGTCGATACAGGCAATGCGAAAACAGCGGCTTATACCGTAACGTCAACGGAAATCGTAGTGTACAAAAAGGGAAAAATTGCCTTGCAGAACGGCTCGGCGAGGGTAAATTTTGATGCCGGTTATATCGGATTGCTCGGCGATGTTCCGGTGGTTACGACAACGCCGATGGGCCAGTGCAACGGACTTTATATCGAGTCAGTCGACAAAACAGGTTTTACCATAAAAGAGATGAACAACGGCGCCAGCAATGTTTCCGTGTCTTGGATTGCCGTCGGAGATCGTGTCGATGCCGCCAACAGCCAAATCAGCGCATCCATACTGGATAAAAACTTCGATGCCAATATCAACGAAACGATGTTCAACGAAAACAATAAAAATGAAAGCGCCAAAGCGATATGGTCGGACGGAAACACAATACAATTTGGGCAATTGCCGAAAAGTTTGCAGCCTGCAATGCAAAAAACCGATCCCGAACAAAAAAAATAATTAAGGTTTGTTTAGTTGGAAAAAGTAAATTTTTGAGGCCTTTTACTTTTTGGAGCCTGGTGAAAACCGGGCTTTTTTTATTTAAAAGTCAGTGTCAGAATTCAGATGTGAACTTTTAGCAAACTTTTAATTCCAACCCATTCAATCTTTCAATATATTTGACCCGGGCCTTTTTCTAAAAAAAAAAGGCAAACGGACGTAAGTAAACATGAAGATCGAATCACAAATCGAAAAAATATCCAGCTTTGCACACCTCGAATTGCTTGCCAACCAAGTCGTTGAAGGTTTCATTTCGGGCATGCATAAAAGCCCGTTCCATGGTTTTTCCGCCGAGTTTGCCGAGCACAAAGTCTACAATGCAGGTGAAAGCACCAAGCACATCGACTGGAAACTGTATGCCAAAACCGACCGGTTGTACACCAAACGCTACGAAGAGGAAACCAACCTGCGTTGCCACCTGATCATCGACAATTCCTCGTCAATGCATTACCCGAAACTCAAAAATGACGAACCGTTTTTCAAAAGCAAAATCGGTTTTTCGGTATTGGCATCGGCCGTTTTGATGAACCTGTTGAAGAAACAGCGCGACGCCGTCGGCCTCAGCATTTACTCCGACACATACGAATATTACGCGCCCGAAAAAGGCAGCGACCGCCATCACAGGATGCTGTTGAACAAACTCGAAAACCTGCTCGAAAGTCCGAAGCAATCCAAAAACACGGACACGATCACATTCCTGCACCAGATTGCCGAAAAAATGCACCGCCGCTCGATGATTATCATCTTTACGGATATGTTCCAACCTGGCAATGAAGAAGCGCTGTTCAATGCGTTGCAGCATTTAAAACACGACAAGCACAAAGTCGTCCTGTTTCATGTCATCGACAACAAAACGGAAATCAATTTCGACTTCGACAATGCCCCGCGGAAGTTTATCGACCTCGAATCGGGGGAAGAAATCAACATATTTGCCGATAACGTCAAACAAGCCTATGAAAAACAGGTCGAAAGCTATTTTAAAAAGCTCGCTATGACCTGCGCGCAGAACAGGATAAAGTACGTTCCGGTCGCTGTTGGCGAGCCTTTTGAAAAAATTCTGACGACCTATTTAGTGGAGAAACAGATGTTTGGCTAAGCCATTAAATTTTAATAGTATATTTTTCATTTAAACGTTTGCAGATATGAAAATCTATAGTATATTTGCAACCGCAATTAAGCAGAGGTTTGGTAGTTCAGTTGGTTAGAATACATGCCTGTCACGCATGGGGTCGCGGGTTCGAGTCCCGTCCAGACCGCTAAATTGGGAAGAGCACTTTGGAGACAAAGTGCTTTTTTGCCCAATAAAAGTATCCTCTGATGCAAGTCTTTAACAAGAAAGGCATCCAAAATAGTTGTGTTGTTTCTCCCGACAACGAAAGAAGTCGGGAAGGTTTAGTAGTTAGACCAATGAAAAGCTTTCCACTTTTGTGGATAGCTTTTTTGATTTTAGGGGTTTGTATATTGAGAATTTAGTGATTGCGAGGTTTTTGTTTTTAGAACAATCCGGTTCTATATTGCCACACAATCGCAACAAACAATCCGAAGAAAACCACCCCGGTTACGAACTGTATGAATGACGATGCCAAAAATCCGATGAACGAACCTGTCGCGGCTTTCAGTGCGCGCTTATGGTCGGTCGAGTTGTAAATGATTTCACCAACAAAAGCGCCAACAAACGGCCCAATCAAAAACCCAAACGGAATCGGCGCAAAAATCCCAACAACCAACCCGATGTTCGTACCCCAAATCCCGTATTTGCTGCCGCCAAAATGTTTCGTGCCTTTCGCGGGAATGACATAATCCAATACTGAAATGACAGCCATAATCACAAACGTAATCCCGAGAACCCAATAATTCATCGGAACCGCATCCGTAAAATAAAGCAGCAGCAATCCAATCCAGCCCAAAGCCGGTCCGGGCAAAACGGGAAGGAAGCTGCCCAAAATTCCCAATATCATACAGACCAAACCAATCACAAACAGCAAAATATCCATAAATGTATTTTTTAGTATTTTTGAGAAATTAATGGTACTTTTAAATCCTTAAAGCACAAGGATCGCTGACGCATGAGAAAAATTATCCCGATATTATTTTTATCACTTCTTATTTTCAATTCCTGCCAGTATTTCGACAAATCAGTGCCGTCAAAAGACGAGTTGCTCCAAAAAGAACTCAAGACCATCGACTGGAATCAGGTCGACGAATTTCCATCGGTTTCCGACTGTGAGAAAATCCAGGACAAAGCTACGCAAAGAACCTGCTTTTTCGAATACCTGACCCAGCAAATCCAATCCAGGCTCGACATCGACACGCTTTCGGTACTGTATCCACAGTTCGATACGATTGAAGTCCGCGTCACTGTTTTCGCCGATTCCACACTCAAATTCGAGCCGCAATTCCCAAAAGATTCCGTCGCTTACGACACCGTAAAAATCGACAGCATACTCCACGCGCGGCTCATCGATTTCCCAAAAGTCAATCCGGCCATCAAACGCGGTATTCCCGTGAAAAGCCAGTTTATACTGCCTGTGATTTTAAAAATGGAGTAGTTTTTATTTTTTTTAGGAGCTGTTTCCCGCTTTATCTTTTGTTCCATTGCATTCCACAAAAGGATGCCGCTTCAATCAGGGCTAGGGCATCCAAATCATTTCAGCTTTCGTCCTTTCCATTCATACTTCCCATAAAAGGAATACAACGCCACAGCCACGCTAAAAAACGGATACAGCAAACCCGAAAACAGCGGGAAAAATAATTTCCCTTTCCTCAAAAAAACATTCGCCTGAATCATCAAAATAGAATCGATGACAAATTTCCCGGCAAACGCAAAACACAAATAATAAAGCGGAAGTAATTTCAAAACAGCCAATGCGCCCAAAACCAACACACTGACATTCCCAAAAAAAACAACCCAAGCCAAAACTTCCCCAAATTCACTTTCATAATCCGCGGCTTTCGAAGCCCAACGCACGCGCTGGTAAAACAACTGTTTCCAGGTTTCTACAGGTTTCGTGGTTACAATGGCATTTCCGGATTTCAAATAATGGACTTTTTTCGGCTGGTGTGCGACCGCTTTCTGCAATAAAAACACATCGTCACCACTCGCGATTTTATTATTTCCGGCAAAACCATTCAGTTCGAGATATAATTTTTTGGTGTAAGCGAAATTGGCGCCGTTGCACATAAAAGCGCTGCCCAAACCGAAACTTCCAATTGTCGCACCCTGTAAACTCAGCAAATCCATCTGCTGGAAATGGTCTAGGAATCTTGCCTTGCCTTGGTACAAAACGCCACCGGCAATCATTTCCGTTTCGTGGTTTTGGATGTAATCATTGTAGGTTGAAAGCCAGGTTTCAGGAACGATGCAATCGGCATCGGTTGTAATAATCCAGTCATTCACGACAATCGGAACAGCGCGTGAAATGGCATCTTTTTTCGGGGAATTGGATATTCGCACGTTTTCCAGAAGCGTCGTATGGAATGTGCCGTTTTCCATGCGCCATTTGTACACGACGCTTTGCGATTGGTCTTCCGAAAAATCATCGACAAGGATCATCTCAAATAATTCTTTGGGATAATTGAGGTTTTTGATGCTTTCCAACAACAATGGCAAATTATCGGCTTCATTTCGGAAAGGCACGACAATCGAAAACGTGGTTTTTGGCTTTAAGCCTTCATGCGTGACTTTTTTCACCTGCCAAAATCCATAAATCAGCCTGCCGATATAAACAGCATACAGCAAAAGGTAAACAGCGGGTAAAATAATTATTGCTTCCATTGCGGCTTAAATCTGATGACATAATAACTTCCGATAACCACAGGCAAAACGACATTCAAAAACCACATCAGCATCGTGATGAATACCGTAATCCATTCGTTCACGCCCAGCAATCCAAAGAAATAAACCGCGACGCTGCCTTTGACCGCGAAATCCAAAAACTGGAACGTCGGCAAGGATGAAGCCAGGAAATACACGCTGCAAATCGCCGACATCATTAATAAATAAGGAGCGTCGACATCAAATGCGCGGAACAAAAAATAATACTGGTGCGAGAAAACCAAGTAACGGAAAACAGCCAATCCAATATTCTTACGGTGGATGGATTTTGGGATTTCGTTGATTTTATGGGCCGCTTTTTCAAGCGAATAACCTTTGATCGTAAATCCTTTCAGGAAGAAAGACACAATCAATATCAGCAGGAAAATGCCAAAAATAATCGCGACCGTTTGTGTCGTAATCACATTGAAACTGGCATTGAAATACAACAGTCCGAAAAACCCGAAAATGACGGTTAATATCATTTGGATGCCATTGCAGAGCAAATTCAGGAATACGATTTTCCTGGCTTTTTTCGGTTCGAAAAACAAGGCTTTCGCGCCATACTCGCCAATGCCGTTCGGCGTAAAAATCGAAACGGTCAATGCGCCCAAAACCTGTTTCGTCGCTTCGCCAACTGAAATTCTTTTAAAAGAAGATACCAGATTCTGCCATTTCAAAATCTCCAGAAACCGATTGGCAAAACTCAGGAAGAAAATAAAAAGGATTAACGCAACACTCCAGTTTTTATGGAATTTCTCGGCAAAACGCTGCCAGTCGAGCTTGTCATTTTCCGCCAGCTGCGTATAAATAAAATAAAATGCAAAGCCAACGACCAAAAGTTTGGCAACGGCAATCAGGAATTGTTTAGCTTTGCTGGAGATAGAAATCATCCTTGCAAAATAAGAAATAAATTGGCAAACGAACGCATCATATTGGGAATTGACCCGGGAACGACCATTATGGGTTTCGGCCTGATAAAAGTCGTAGGCAAAAGCATGGAATTCATCCAGCTCAACGAACTCATCCTAAGCAAATACGACGACCATTACACCAAACTCAAGGTCATTTTTGAGCGTACCATCGAACTTATCGAAACGCACCATCCTGACGAAATCGCAATTGAAGCGCCTTTCTTTGGCAAAAATGTGCAATCGATGCTGAAACTCGGGCGTGCGCAAGGCGTTGCAATGGCAGCCGGTTTGTCTCGCCAAATCCCGATTACCGAATACGAACCGAAAAAAATAAAAATGGCAATCACCGGAAACGGAAACGCCAGCAAGGAACAGGTCGCCAAAATGCTCCAGCAGCTTTTGGGATTGAAAACACTGCCGAAAAATCTCGACTCAACCGACGGATTGGCTGCCGCGGTTTGCCACTTCTTCAACTCGGGAAAAATTACGGGCGCCAAAAGCTACTCAGGCTGGGACGCATTTGTGAAACAGAATGAGGACAGAGTGAAATAAAAAGTTATATTTGGCTCCAAACTAAAAATCACAAAATTCTTTATGAAAAAAATCACCTTATTTGCCTTTGTCCTGATTAGTGCAATGGCTATTTCCTGTTCTTCTGATGGCGATGGCGGCAGCGTCGATTCAAACGTCTATTTCAATTACACTGCTGATGATGCAGCCATTGCAGTTCCGGCCATTACCGCCTTAAGGGTCGAAAACAATTTCGAGGTTATGGCACAAAATGCCGACGGCAGGAGCATGTACCTGAATTTTAAAAAATCGGGACAATTGATTCGCGCGACGTCAACATCTTCCAATGACGATCCATTCAACTGGAAAAACAGCGGTTATGATTTCAGTAAAGATTCTTTTAATTTTGAAATCGTCGCTATTGATGAATCGGCCAAAATCATCAAATGCAACTATTCAGGTAAATTGTTCGAGGATGCATACGACCAGGCAAATTCTGCTTTCGCAAACGTATCCGGAAGTTTCAATGTGCATTATACTGAAATGGCGCCAAACATTGCGGATTTGGGTACAAATGCCAAGATTGGCGGCAATGACTGGAAAAGCGTAAAAACTGGCTTGACCAATAATGGGGATATGGACAATGTTGAGGTATATACAAACAGCGACGATGCTTATAGCATTTCGATTTTTGTCAATTTATTTGAGACAACAACTGGCACGTATAACTTTACTGGAGCGTCAACCAACAATAAAGTGACGTTGTCAAAATACGACACAACAACTGATTCATACGTTAATTATACCTGTACAGGCACTTTCGATTTGGATGCCATTACAGATGATGGCTTTGGCGATTACCTGATCCAGGGCACTTTCAGCTTTACCGCTGTAAATCCGAATGACAGCAGTACCATCCAGGTGACCAACGGTACTTTTAAAGAATATTTTAACTGGTAAAATCAACAAAGCAGGTATATCCTGCTTTTTTTTATGTCGGGCATTTACATTCACATACCATTCTGCAAACAGGCTTGCCATTATTGCGATTTTCATTTCTCGACTTCAATGAAGAAGAAAGACGCAATGGTACTGGCTTTGGCCAAAGAGCTGGAGCTGCGAAAAGGAGAATTTGCCAACGACAGTATTGAAACCATTTATTTCGGCGGCGGAACGCCAAGTGTGCTTTCCACTGCCGAAATTAATTTCCTGGTTGATACGGTTTCCAAACACTACAACGTTTCGGATAATCCTGAAATCACTTTGGAAGCCAATCCCGATGACCTTTCGATTGATCGAATAATCGAATTGTCAAATTCCCAAATCAACCGCCTCAGTATCGGAATCCAATCGTTTTTCGAAAGCGATTTACAGATGATGAACCGGGCGCACAACGCTGAAGAAGCCAGGCAATCATTGGCGGAAGCGACAAAACGCTTCAACAATATTTCCATCGACCTGATTTACGGTATTCCCGGAATGTCCAATGAAAAGTGGTTGCAGAATATCGAAACGGCATTGGCCTTCGGCATTCCGCACATTTCGAGTTATGCTTTGACGGTCGAACCGAAAACGGCCTTAAAAAAACTCATTGACACCGGAAAAATCGCCAAACCCGAAGATGATGTTGCCAACGAACATTTCCAAATTTTGGTCGAAACGCTTGAAGCGGATGGTTTTATCCATTATGAATTGTCCAATTTTGGGAAGGAAAATTATTTTTCGAGGAGCAATTCGGCGTATTGGCTTGGGAAAAAATACTTGGGAATCGGCCCGTCGGCCCATAGTTATAATGGAATTTCCCGAAGCTGGAATATTGCCAAGAATGCACTTTACCTCAAATCCATCGAAGAAAACAGATTGCCTTCCGAGTCCGAAACATTATCGGTTACCGACCGATACAATGAATACATCATGACCGGATTGCGAACCATTTGGGGTGTTGATTTGGAAAGGATTGAAAAGGATTTCGACACAAAACATCGTGATTATCTTTTAAAACATGCGGACAAATTCCTTTCTGATGGATTGCTTTCAATAGAAAATGGCATCCTGAAAACCACTAAAAAAGGAAAGTTTCTGACCGACGGAATCGCAAGTGATTTGTTTTTGGTAAATTTGGGATAAAATAAATATTCCTTGAAAGCAACCATCAATCACAACGGGCAAACCTTCGAAATTGACTTTTCAAAACCCATCGATATTTCCATTCCGCTGACCAATACCGACGAAAACCCAATAGCCTGGTATATCGAAAAACCCGTAATTGAACCGGTGCGTTTTGGTGAATGGATCGGAAAAGTTTCTGAGGGAAGTTCGTCGACCAATTTCAATAATATTTTCTTCAATCCGCACGGACACGGCACACATACGGAATGCCTTGGCCACATTACGCGTGATTTTTTTAGCATCAACCAAAGCCTCAAAACGTTTTTCTTTACCGCTGAATTGGTGTCGCTCAGGCCTTACGTCCAGGGTGATGATCAGGTGATTACCAAAATACAGATCCAGGCTGCATTGGCCGGAAAGAAACCCGAAGCGATTGTGATCCGCACTTTGCCCAATGAAACCGGCAAATTATCCAGGAAATACTCCAATACGAATCCGCCATATCTTGATGAATCTGCGGCTGTTTTTATCCGCGAAATCGGTGTCAAACATTTATTGATTGACTTACCCAGCGTTGACAAGGAAAACGACGAAGGAAAATTGTTGGCACACAAAGCGTTTTGGAACGTTAAAGATGTCGATGTTTTAAATGATGACGCCCGATTGGATGCGACCATTACCGAAATGGTTTTTGTTCCCGATGAAATCAAAGATGGAAGTTATTTCCTGAACCTGCAGATTGCGAATTTTGAAAATGACGCTTCACCGAGCAAGCCCGTTTTATATCAGATATGATTGCCATTTCAACAGATAAAACCAAACTGGACGTACCGTTTATCCAGGATTTCCTAAAAGACATTTACTGGGCGAAAGGCCGTACCATTGAAGAAGTGCAAACCACCATTGATGCTTCTTTTTGTTTTGGTGTTTACCTCGACGGAAAGCAAATCGGTTTTGCGCGTGTCATTACGGATTATGCGGTTTTTGCTTATGTGATGGATGTTTTTATCATTGATGCGCATCGCGGGAAAGGCTATTCTTGCGTTTTAATGGAAACGATGATGAACGAACCGGCGTTGCAAAATGTCAAAATCTGGCGATTGGCAACTTCCGACGCACATTTTTTATATGAGAAATTCGGCTTTAAAGCATTGGCACACCCTGAAAAAATGATGGAAAAAATAATCAAATGAATATAGAATCCTACTTCGAATATTGCCTGTCCAAGAAAGCGGTCACCGAGCATTTCCCTTTTGACAACGACACTCTGGTGTTTAAAGTCGGCGGCAAAATGTTTGCCCTTGCATCGCTCAAAGAATGGGAAGCCGGAAATCCAGCGGTGAATTTAAAATGCGATCCTGAAAAAGCCGAAGAGCTGCGTGCCAATTATGACGATATCATTCCGGGTTTTCACATGAGCAAAACCCATTGGAATACGGTTTATGTCAACCGCGATGTGCCCGACAAAATGGTCAAAACACTGATTGACGATTCATATGATTTGGTTTTTAAAAGCCTGACAAAGAAAATTCAGGCCGAAATAAATGGGCGATAGCTGCGTTTTGTTGTAAATTTGCACTCAATTTAAATACACATGAAAGACAGTCTCAAAAGTTTCCTGAACGAGGAACAGGATCCGAAAGCCATAGAAAAAATCACTTCAAAGCTGAATGATTTGCTGATGAAAAACGAGGAAATCGGTTATATCGGCGTGCAGAAAAAACCCGCCATTACCGTTTTTCCCGACAGCATTGTTTTGACCAACAAAAGGATTATCCTTTGCAAACCCAAAAACCTCGGGTTGTCAATGGATTTCATTGATTATTCATGGGAAGACATTGCCGGGACTTTTGTCAAGGAAAATATCCTGGGATCTGAATTCTCATTTGCAACGAAAACCGACATTCAGGTTTCCATCGATTATATCCCAAAAACGCAAGCGCGCAAGATTTATACTTATGCGAAAGAGCAATTGGAATTGTTGAAGGAAACACCATTTTCAAATGTGAAAAATGAAGCAGCAGCTGAAGAAATTCCAATGCAGCCGGTTCAAAAAATTTCAGAACCTGAAACCATTGAAGAAACCGAAACGAAGGAAGTGACCAATTTTGCTGACCCGAGCGATAGCGAACTGGCGGAGCAAATCATTCCCGTGTCACAATCGGGTTACCGCGATGAAAAACAGCATCCTGAGGAAGAACCGACAACCGAGCAATCACTTGCGGAACTCTCGGGCGAGGCGCTTTTTGAAAAACTCCAGAATTACAAGAAACTGCTCGACAACGGATTGATTTTGCAAAGCGAATATGACGCTTTGAAAAAAGAGATTTTAAGTCATATGTAACCATAAAAAAAGCCTCAAATTTGAGGCTTTTTTGTTATAGTGTTTTCTTCTGCTTCTCTACAAAATTATGGGCTTGCAGTTCGAGCAACTCGGTCGCTTTGCGTCTTTGCAGATCGTAAAGCCCTTTGTCTTCCGCGATGTCTTCGTAAACTTTGTCGTGCATCGAGGCGCTGGTTTTGACCAATAAATCGCGTTGGTATTTGTCCTGCGTCAAGGTCGCTTTTAAAGCCGTTTCCAAATCTTCAAGCTTAAAATCGTATTCGCCTTTCGGGGATAACAGCTTGGCGATAATCGGTGCGGTTTCAATGGCGAGGAACAGCAGCATGATAAAAAAGTTCGGCAGCCAAGGCAGTTTTTCCAATGCGTTGATCCGCGCCATCAGTCCGTCGAAGTTGTCGATGATTGGTTGCGTATCGGTGACTTTTTTATCAAGATCGGCCTGGAGCGTTTTAGTTTTCGCTTCTTTTTCGGCGATTTTGGCAAGGTTGTTTTTGCGGAGCGTGTCGAGTTCGGATTTGGCCAAATCATGCTTCGCGATTTTCTCTTTAAAAACTGGGCCTTTGCCCAATTTCATCGTGCCTTTTGTGCCCTCGGCTTCGGTGATGTAAGTTTCATATAGGCCGTTGACTTCCTTTTCTTTTTTGGTGATTTCCGATTTCAGGCTGTCGATTTCGGTTTTGTTTTTGTCGAGGTCGGATTGGAAATAGCCCGCGACTTCTTTTTTGTTGTTGAGCGCCATCGCGTTTTTCTCCTTCAAAAGCACGGTGTTGATTTCCTTTTCAAAAATCTTGATTTCCAACGGTTTTGAAATGACGATCGCAATGATGACCGCCAAAGCAATCCGCGGTGTTGCCTGGACAAATTCGTTCCAGAAGCTGTCGCGTTTCCTGATTGTTGACACGATAAAACGGTCGAGGTTGAAAATCAGCAAACCCCAGACAATCCCAAAAGCAATGGCCGGATAAATGCTGTCGAAAACCGTGAACAGCGCATAAGCTGCGGCGATGAATGCCATGACTGCGGTAAAGAAAACGGTCGCGCCGATACCGGCAAACTTGGTTTGTTCCCCTTCGGAGCAGCCATCGAGAAGGCTTTTGTCGGCTCCGGAACAGATGATGAAGAATTTTTTCAGCATGATTAAAAGTGATTAGGTGATTGATGACCTTACCCGAAAAATCATCGGGCGCGGCTTTACAAAAGTAACGCCAAAAAATAAATTATGTTGTAAAGTTGTGGGTTTGTTCGCGTTAGCGATGGAAGCAAAGTGCCGTGCACTGCGGACAGCGCGGGCCAAAGGCAACGCCAAAACAAATAAAAATTAAAATAATATACTGAAAATCAGATACATGTGATTATTTGTTGTAAATTACAGCCCCTAAAATCTTCAGCTCCAAATTTCAAAATGTGTAACGCTAACCAATATAAATTTTGAAATTATGAAGAAACAAATTTTTTTAGCGGCACTTTCGGGAGTGTTGCTATTTGGGATGCCAATGGCTGCCCAGGACAAAGCCGCCAAGGATAAAACCAAAGCAAAAGACAAAACCGCTGTTGCGGCAACTGCTCCGGCTGACAAGCAATACATCGTAACCGTAACCACATTGCACTGGAATATGAACCTTAAGGATTTTTCGATGGATGCGTGGAAAGCGGTGGAAAAGGAATATTACGATAAAGTGACCAAGAAGAACGACCTGATTGTAGGGCAGGAAGTGCTGACGCATTATTTTACCGCCGACAATACGGAGCTTTTGCTCGTCACGATGTATGATTCATGGGATGCGATTGAAAAAGCCGGCGCAAAAGATGACGAGTTGGTCAAAGCCGCCTGGCCTGATGAAAAAGCCAGGAACGCTTATTTCGATAAAAGGGAAGCTTATTATGCGCCCAATCATTCAGACGAGATTTACAGGACGTATTGGGGCGAGAAATTGGCCAAGGCACCATTCACAAAACCGATGCTTTTTTATGTAAGGAAAAGCCATTGGGCTTGGCCAAAAGACGGCACTGAAAAAGAATTTAAGGAATTGCGCGGCAAATACCTCGATGCAGTGGTTTTCAAGAATGATTTCATCAAGGCCTATTACCCGAATGTGCATGCCTGGGGCGCAAACAACACCGAATTCACTGAAGTTTTTGTTGCCGAATCACTGGGCGATATAGAGAAAGGATTTGACAGGAACAAGGAATTGTTTGAAGCGACCTGGACCGACGAAGCCAAGCGTAAGGAATTTGACGACAAGTATGACAAATATTTCACAGGTGTTCATGGCGATTACATTTACCGATCGGTTCCTGAATTGACAAAATAATAAAAAATGCCGGCAGTTAGTCGGCATTTTTTTTTTGGCGAACGGTCGCGCTGTCTGCTATATCTTTTATCCTGAAACAAGTTCAGGATAAAAGGATGCCGCTTCCATCGCTGTCGCGCTTCGTAACTTACTTCGACAATTCGACAAAATATTTGTAAAAAAGTGGAATCGTCTCAATGCCTTTCAAATAATTGAAAATCCCAAAGTGCTCATTCGGCGAGTGGATCGCATCGCTGTCCAACCCGAATCCCATCAATATCGTTTTGCTTTTCAGCTCTTTTTCAAACAAAGCCACAATCGGAATGCTGCCGCCGGAACGCACCGGAATTGCAGGAACACCAAAAGTTTCGGTATATGCTTTGTTCGCGGCCTGATAACCGATACTGTCGATTGGCGTCACATAACCTTGTCCGCCATGATGCGGTTTGACTTTTACGGTGACGCCGCTTGGCGCAATGCTTTCAAAATGTTTGGTAAACAATTCGGTGATGGCTTCCCAATCCTGGTGCGGTACCAAACGCATCGATATTTTTGCAAATGCTTTGCTGGCAATGACGGTTTTCGCGCCTTCACCGGTATAGCCGCCCCAGATTCCGTTGACGTCCAATGTCGGGCGAATGGAATTCCGTTCGTTGGTCACATAGCCTTTTTCACCATAGACATCGTTGATATCAAGTGCTTTTTTGTATTCGTCGAGGCTGAACGGCGCTTTGGCCATTTCGGCTCTTTCGGCTGGTGTCAGTTCTTCGACATCGTCATAGAATCCCGGAATCGTAATGTGGTTGTTTTCATCGTGCAATGACGCAATCATTTTTGCGAGCACATTGATCGGGTTGGCTACCGCGCCGCCGTACAAACCGGAATGCAAATCGCGGTTCGCGCCGGTAACTTCGACTTCCACATAACTCAGTCCGCGCAATCCCGTAGTGATTGACGGCTGTTTGTTGGAAATCATGCCCGTATCGGAAATTAAGATCACATCGCATTTCAGTTTTTCCTGGTTGCGCTCAACAAACCAACTTAGGCTTTTGCTGCCAACTTCCTCTTCGCCTTCAATCATGAACTTCACGTTGCAAGGCAGCGTATTTGATTGGACCATGTATTCCAATGCTTTCACATGCATGTACATCTGGCCTTTGTCATCGCAGGAACCGCGTGCGAAAATCGCGCCTTCGGGATGGATTTCGGTTTTTTTGATGACCGGCTCGAATGGCGGCGATGTCCACAAATCCATCGGATCTGGCGGCTGCACATCATAATGGCCGTATACGAGAACGGTTGGCAAGTTTTTGTCGATTGTTTTTTCGCCATAGACAATCGGGTAGCCGGGCGTATCGCAGATCTCGACGAAATCGCAGCCTGCTTTTTCGAGGCTGGTTTTTACGGCATCCGCCATATCTATAACATCTTGTGAATAAGCGGTGTCGGCGCTGACAGAAGGTATTTTGAGCAATTCGACCAGTTCGCTGATGAAACGGTCTTTGTTTTGCTGGACGTAAGATTTTATGGAATCCATGTGGTTTGGTTTTTATCATCCAAAAATAAGAAAAACTGCCGAATTATTTTTTTCTGAAAACACTATGAAAATTAGAAGTTATGCTTATCTTTGCAGCCATGTTTCGCGGATATGGTGAAATTGGTAGACATGCCAGACTTAGGATCTGGTGCCGCAAGGCGTGTAGGTTCGAGTCCTATTATCCGCACAAAAAAGCTTCTCTGAAACGGGAAGCTTTTTTATTTTAAAACAGATAGTTAATTATCAAAAATACCTGACAGCCACTGGCTGTCCTCCTTTTAATATCAAATGCACAAAAAAGCCCTTCAAATCTGAAGGGCTTTTTTATTTCATTATTTGCTTTCCGCAATCCAATCATCAATTTTCTTTTCCAGTAATTCCAATGGCATCACGCCCGATTCCAATATTTTCTCATGGAATTTTTTGATGTCGAATTTATTGCCCATTTTATCCTGCGCTCTTTTGCGCAGTTCCAAGATTTTCAGCTGCCCGATTTTATAAGACAACGCCTGTCCCGGAATCGCCATATAACGCTCGATTTCAGCAGTGATGCCATCAACGGTTTCCGCTTCATTGTCCAATGAATACTGGATGGCCTGTTCGCGTGTCCAGCCTTTGGTATGGATTCCGGTATCGACGACCAATCGGATGGCGCGGTGCATTTCGTCGTTCAGCATGCCGAGATATTGGTATGGATCGCTATACAATCCCAATTCTTTGCCCATGCTTTCGCAATACAATGCCCAGCCTTCGCCATATGCATTATACCAATTGAACTTCCTGAAATCAGGCAGGCTTTGGTTTTCCTGCTGTAGTGAAATCTGGAAATGGTGTCCAGGAATCGCCTCGTGCAAAAACAAATCCTCGTCTTCGAGCGTATTATAACTGGCAGCATCGGGAATCGGGACATAAAAAATGCCTGGGCGCGAACCGTCGGCTGTACCTTGCATGTATTCGGCGCTGGCGCTTTTTTCGCGAAACGCCTCGGTGCGGCGGATTTCAAATTTGGTTTTTGGCTGCAGTGAAAACAGTTTGTCGATATTCGGTTTGATGCGGTTGTGGATCGACTCAAAATGTGCCAATACTTCTTCCGGTGTTTTAAACGGCATCAATTCTTTTTTGACACGAACTGCGTTTAGGAATTCCTTTAATGTGCCTTTGAATCCGACTTCAGTCTTGACTTTTTCCATTTCGGATTTTAAACGTTCGACTTCTTGCAATCCAAGGCTGTGGATTTCGTCCGGCGTTTTTTCAGTCGTCGTATAGCTTTTCGCATAAGACGCATACAAATCTTTTCCGAAAGGCAAACTCCCGATACCGCTCGTTTCGCGTGAAGCCGGCAAATATTCATTTTTTAGGAAATCCCTCATTTTTTTAAAATTCGGATTGAGCTTGTCGTTTATCAGCGTGGCATATTTGGCAGCCAGGTCTTTTTTCACATCATCAGAAAAACCGGCAGGCATCAATTTTATGGCGCTGTAAAACATATTGTCTTCGGCTTTTGCAGAAATGATGTCCTCAAATTGCGGAATGATTTTTACCGTCAGCGCTTTTGGCAACACGACTTTCTGTGAGATTCCTTTTTTCATATACACCATCGCCGAATCCAGCCAAACGCTATAACGCTCCATCCTTTTCAGGAAATTCCGGTAATCTTTTTCTGTTTTGAAAGGCTGTGCGCTTGTGCCGCCGGCGAATTGCCCCAATGTCAAATGCGTGCCCCAAAACTGATTCAGCGGCATTAAGTTGGTTGGGTATTTCAGCATTTCTTTCCCCATAGCAGTTTCCCATTTGATGAGTCCATAGCTGATTTTTTCTTCTTCCGTCAATTGCGATTCATCAATACCTGCCAATTCGTTTTGGTATTTGTCGAAGAAGGCCAACTGTTTCTTTCTGAACGCATCGGTCATGTCCAATTGCAACTGGTCATTGTATTGGTTCTGTCCGTTTGTTGTCGCATCCAGAGGATTGAGCTCGTTTTTGTCGTCGAAATAATTTTTGGTCAGTAAGGTGAAATCGGGTTTTTTCTCCTCCGATTTACAATTGGTCAAAAGTGCAGCCATGGCAATTCCCATTAAAAATGCGGTTAATCTTTTCATATTGATGATTTAAAGATAAGGTTTCAGGTTAGTAGCAAAACAATTCCAAATGTTACCCGTGGTAGACGCGAGATGCTACAATCCTGCCTTCTTTCACATCAAGTACTTCAGCGACCAGCATTTCTTCTTCACCATCAACCATACGGATGTATTCCATAAAAATGCGCTCACCGTTTGCTGTCAGCGAAGTGACCTTGTAATGCAGCGATGGCAATCGTTCAAATGCATCCTGCCACCAGTCGCGCATCGCGGATTTACCTTTGACCAAACCGTTGGTTTCGGGTTTGCGGATTTTGAGTTTCGGACTAAAATGTTCGGCGTTGTCATCATATAATGACAAAAGCCTTTCGAGGTCGTGCGTGTTGAAAGCATCAAACCATTTGAATGCGATGGATTGTAATTCGTGGGACATTGGTGTTTTTCTTTTGGATAAAAGTAGTAAAACCCGCGCATAAAAAATCCCGAAAGGTTATTTCGGGATTGATTTATATTGAATCTAAAAAGATTACATATTCTTCAGGTTGATGATTTCCTGTTCAGTCAGGAATCGCCAGTTGCCACGCGGCAGGTTTTTCTTGGTCAGTCCGGCAAATGATACGCGGTCCACACGCAACACATCATATTTGAAACTTTCGAAAATGGCCCGGACAACTTTGACGTTTGACGTGCGCAATTTCAGGCCGATTTCTGTTTTTGGCTCATTTTCGATATAACTGATCTCATCAACATACAATCGATGTCCGTCAAGCGTCACGCCGGTCGAAATTTTCTCAAGGTCTTCATATTTCAGATTCTTGTCCAAAGAAACCTGGTAAATCTTCGCCGATTTCTGGTTTGGCAAACTGAACTTCCTGATCATGTCGGTGTCATTCGTAAACAACAAAAGCCCGGTCGTATTCTTGTCCATTCGGCCAACAGCCTGGATTTTTGCATTCGTTGCGTTGCGTACGAGTTCGTTGACGTTGCGCATCATATCGTCTTCATCAGCTGATGTGGTGAAATTTTTAGGCTTGTTCAAAAGGATGTATTCCTTGCGTTCCGGCGTCAATACCGAACCGTCAAAATTCACGACATCGCCGGGTTTGACTTTGTAGCCCATTTCAACAACGGGAATGCCGTTGACTTTCACGTTGCCCGACTGGATGTAGATATCCGCATCACGGCGTGAACAAACTCCAGAGTTGGAAATGTATTTATTCAAGCGGATTTCATCGGGATTGGCTTTCACTTTCGGTGCCTGGTTCGGCTTTTTCGGCGCGCGCGTTTTTGGCGACACTTCCGATGCTTTCACCGGCTTTTCTTTTTTCGGGCCTTGCGCGCGTTTTTGCATTGCAGGCTTTGGCTTATTGGAAGATGGCCTTGAACTGGTACCACTTCTTTTATTGTTGCCTTCCTTTTTGGTCATTATTTCTGTAATTTGCTGCAAAGATAGGTTTTTTTATGGGAGCTGTTTCCCGCTATCCGTTGCAATCTTTTTATTGCCTTGAAGTTAGGCGATTTTAAAGAGCAAATCGGGGGCAATAAAAAGGATTTTCACTGCTATCGGGGCTAGACCTAAAAACAACAGAGAACGGAGTTAGCCCAGATAGAAGCGGCATCCTTTTGTGTAATGCAATGGAACAAAAGATATAGCGGATAGCCGGAAAGAGCTACAAATCCAACATGTTCCGCCCATGAATCAACACCGAGGGATCGATCAGTACGATGCAGAAAACGCCGGCGACAATCAGGAATTTGAGCAGGTTGTGGAGTTTTAGGAATTGCGGTTTGGTATCGGATTTCCATAAGCCAATCAAGAAAAAGACCAGGCAAATCAGGCAGATGTAAAAGTAAATGTCCATATAACCGACGCTGTAAATGTCAATCAGCACATACACCGGGAAAATGGTCAGTACGGTTAAGGCTGTGATGATTTTCTTCGATACCGTTTCGCCATAAAGTATTGGAATGGTGTTGTAATCGTTGGCCAAATCGCCTTTGAGGTTTTCCAAATCCTTGATCATTTCGCGTATCAGCAGCAGCAAAAACAGGAAAGTCGCATGCGCGATAATCACCGAATAGAAGTTTTTATAATACAGCAGGATTGCGAAGAAAGGCAAAATCGCCATCAAAACCGCCATGACATTGCCGACGACTGGATATTTCTTGACTTTATGCGAGTAGAACCAGATCAGGAAAATGTAGACCGAAAAATAAATCACGGCGCGCCACGACACAAAAAATGCGAGAAACACGACGAGAAAATTCAGGGAAAAATAAACATATAATTTTGTTTTCTGGCTGACCAAACGGTCGAGCATCGATTTGTTCGGGCGGTTGATCAGGTCTTTTTTCGAGTCGTAAAAATTGTTGATGATGTAACCCGAAGCAATCGTCAGGGCAGAAGCAAGGACAATCAAAAATAAATTGACGTCGAGAATGACGGATTTTGCGCTTTTCTCCGTCGCCAAAATAAAAATCGCCGACAGGTATTGGGCCAAAACAATGACAGGAATGTTGTAGCCGCGCACCACAGAAAACAGGCTGATAATTTTCATTACTAAAAGCTTGTTCTTTCTGCTCAGCATAATTTAATTGATAATTGGTAATGGAAAATTGATAATGAAAAAGACAATCATAATCCCAAAACGCAGGCAATAATTATCAATTATCCATTGTGCATTATCCATTTTCTAGAAGTTGTAGACGACTTCGAGTTTGTAGTCTTTCAGGGAAGCTTTCGCTTTTTCAAGATCTTCGGTAAAGCCAAGGATATAACCGCCGCCGCCGGAACCGCAGAGTTTCAGGTAATAGTCGTTGGTGTCGATGCCTTTCTGCCAGATGTTGTGGAACTGCTCGGGAATCATCGGCTTGAAATTGTTCAGGACAACTTTCGACAGTTTCTTCGTATTCGAGAACAGCGATTTGAGATCGCCGCCAAGAAAATTCTCGACACAAGCATCGGTATATTTGACGAATTCATTCTTCAGCATCGCGCGAAAGCCTTGGTCCTTTAGGTTTTCCATGAAGATGTTGACCATCGGTGCAGTTTCGCCTACAATTCCGGAGTCGAGCAAAAACACGGCGCCTTTTCCGTTTGCGCTTTGCGTCGGAATGCCGGTCGCTTCGATATTGTCTTTGGAATTGATCAGGATTGGAATGCTCAGGTAACTGTTTAACGGGTCAAGCCCTGAGCTTTTGCCGTGGAAGAAAGATTCCATTTGGGCAAAGATGTTTTTTAATTTCAGCAATTTTTCACGCGTCAGGTTTTCCAACACGGTGATTTTTTGCTGGGCATATTTATCGTAAATCGCAGCAACCAATGCGCCGCTGCTTCCTACGCCATATCCTTGTGGAATGCTGGAATCGAAATACATTCCGGCGTCAGTATCATTTTTGAGTGCCTGGAGGTCGAAAGTCACCAACTCCTGGTCGATATTTTCAAGATAGGAAACAAAACGCTTCAATGAAGCATTGGATTTAATGGCTTCCTGCGATGGGTTGGCATCGACTTTCAAAGCGCCTTTGTAAAAATTATAGGGAATGGACAAACCTTTGGAATCCTTGATGATTCCGTATTCTCCGAAAAGTAAAATTTTTGAGTAGAATAGTGGTCCTTTCATAGTCAAAATTTAGTTTAATTTTTCTGCTCCAAAGCCAATCGCATCACAAATGTACTGCTTGTTTTGGCAATACACAATCAATTCATCCTGAATAAACTGTAAAACTTTTACGCTAACGTTTTCGGGATATAAAATATGTACGTTTGCTCCTGCATCTAACGTAAAACAGACCGGAATATTGGTTTCGCTGCGAAATTTCCAGATTTTATTGATGATTTCCAACGTATTCGGTTTCATCAGAATAAAATAGGGCATCGATGTCAGCATCATAGCGTGTAATGTCAGCGCTTCGCTTTCAACGATACTTACGAATTCGGCGAGGTTTCCGTTTTCAAGAATCGCTTTTAGTTTCGACAGGTTTTCGTGTGCCTGTGCAAAACGCCTTTCGGCAAATGGATGGTTGTGCATCAAGTCGTGGCCAATCGTACTCGAAACCTGTTTTTCGCCTTTGTCGACCAATAAAATCGTATCCTGGTAATTGTTGAAATTGGCGTGGATTTTTGTTGGAAATTCGACCCCGAACAAATCAGAACTGCCTTCAATTTCCGCATGATTTCCCCAAACGACGACATTTCCTTTAATGCTTCTGCAGGCGCTTCCCGAGCCCAATCGTGCAAGAAATGATGCTTTTTGAAAGAAATAATCATCGGTCATTCCCCGATCCAATTGTTTTTCAAGACTCATTAAATTCATTGCCAACGCGGCCATTCCCGAAGCCGAAGAAGCAATCCCGGAACTGTGCGGAAAAGTATTTTCGGTGTCAATCGTAAAATGGTAATCCTTTAAAAAAGGAAGATACTGTTCAGTCCGTTCAAAAAACTTCTGGATTTTGGGCTTGAAAGCTGACTTTGGTTTTCCTTCAAAAAGCAAGTCGAAAGAAAAGCCGTCGGTATTTTTTTTGGTGAAAGCCAAAGATGTAATGGTTTTGCAATGATTAAGCGTAAAGCTTACTGAAGGATTTGCCGGAATCTGGTTGGCCTTTTTGCCCCAGTATTTGACCAAGGCGATATTGCTCGGCGCACTCCATTTTGAATTGCCGCTTTCCACGGAATTGGTGTAAGGCTTTGGGATAAAATCGTGAGCTGTAATCATTGGCTAAATTTACACAAAGATACTTTTTTTGGTTTATTGGAATTTGATTAAATTTCAACAAAAATACCTATGAGAAAATATACCAGAATCGCACTTGTCGTCGTCACCTGTCTTGCTGTTGGTTACTTCTCGGGAATTGCCACACAATCAGGTGTGAATACCTGGTTTCCAACGCTGAAAAAACCGGTATTCAATCCGCCGGGCTGGATTTTCGCACCAGTCTGGACGACTTTATATATTATGATGGGCGTTGCTGCCGGATTGGTTTGGAGCCGGATTGAAATCGAAAAAGATGCTGTCAGGAAAGCGTTGGTGTTTTTTGGCACCCAGCTCGCTTTGAATATGCTGTGGTCGTTCCTGTTTTTCGGACTTGGAAACCCGCTTTTGGCGCTCGTTGAAATCGTCTTATTGCTGTTGATGATTTATGAGACGTATCTCAAATTCAGGAAAATCGATAAAATTTCGGGTTATTTATTCATACCGTATTTGCTTTGGGTAGGTTTTGCAACCGTATTGAATGCGAGCATTTGGTGGTTGAACAAGTAGATTATTTGATTTCAGAAATAATGGCATTCGCCAATATGAATCCGCTAGTCCATGCATTTTGGAAATTGAATCCGCCGGTAATTGCGTCGATGTTGACGATTTCGCCTGCAAAATAAAGATTGGGATGCAATTTGCTTTCCATGGTTTTGAAATTGATTTCCTTTAAATCGATACCGCCTGCGGTGACGAATTCTTCTTTAAATGTACTTTTGCCGTTGACTTCAAACGCGGCATTGGTCAATTGATTGGAAAGATTTATCAACTGGATTTTTGTCAAATCAGCCCATTTAGTTTCGATATCAATTCCCGACGCCAAAACCAGGCTTTCCCACAAACGGTTCGGGAAATTAAACGGCGATTTTTTGGACACCGCTTTTTTCGAATGTTCCAATTTCAATTCCTTTAAAATAGCCAAGGCATCTTCGGGATCGACATCATTCAGCCAATTGACGTAAATTATAAACCTGTAATTTTTCTCAAACAAAATCCGCGCGCCCCAAGCCGATAATTTCAATATCGCCGGACCGCTCATGCCCCAATGCGTCACTAACAATGGGCCGGTTGATGCGAGTTTTGTATCTTTGACTTTGACGGAAACAACAGCCGAAACCCCAGGCAATTCTTTTATGCGTGAATCTTTGATATTGAAGGTGAATAACGACGGAACCGGACTTACAACCGAATGCCCGAAACCCTCAATCATATCCCATATTTTCGGGTTGCTGCCTGTGGTAAGAATGAGTTTTTCGCAAGTGAAATTGTCATGCTGCGTTTCGATTTTCCAATAATTTTCCGCTTTGAATATCGATTGTACGCTTTGGCCGAGCAATACGTCAATCTTTAATTTTTTGGCCGATTCGAGAAAACAATCGATGATTGTTTGAGAAGAATTGGAAATGGGGAACATTCGTCCGTCGTCTTCAGTCTTCAATTCGACACCGCGTTTTTCAAACCATTCGATCGTATCGCCAGCGGCAAACTGGTGAAACGGGCCGCGCAATTCCTTTTCGCCGCGTGGATAATATTTGACGAGTTCATTCGGCTCAAAACAGGCATGCGTGACATTGCATCTTCCGCCGCCCGAAATCCTGACCTTCGTCAATACTTCTTTGCCGCGTTCGAGGATGGCGATTTTTAATTTTGGATTTTTTTCCGCAATATTGATTGCCGTAAAAAATCCCGCTGCGCCGCCGCCAACGATGATGATGTCGTAATTTTTCATATTCTTTCCGGAAAATCGGTGATGATTCCGTTTGTTTTGAACGACTTTATTCTTTCAATATCCGCATGCTCATTCACGGTCCATGGAAAGACCTGCAAGCCTTTGTTTTGCATTTGCGCGACGTTTTCCAATGTCAGCAAATGAAAATGCGGATGGATTGTTTCCGCTTTTATGAATTCGGCAAAGCCAATCGCCAAATCCAGATCCGTTTCCGTCAATACGCCCAGCGGAATTTCAGGATTTGCTTCACGGATCGCTTTCAATGCGTTCCAATCGAATGACGAAACCAGGAAATGATTATACTTCCAATCGTTTTTTGCGACGTATTTTTCAATCAGTCTGACCACCGGTTTCGCGGCAGTTTCGACTTTGATTTCGATGTTGATGAGGTAATTTTTATTGGCTTGGTCAAAAACTTCCGCTAATGTCGGGATTTCATGGTTGCCATTAATCCGCATTTTTTTCAGCTGCGGCAAAGACAACTCTTTTACAAAGCCTTTCCCATTTGAAGTCCTGTCGACTGTTTCATCATGGATGACGATGATTTCCCCATCGGCGCTGAGGTGCACGTCGATTTCGATTCCGTCGCAGCCAAAGTCGATGGCCTTTTGGAATGACGCCAACGTGTTTTCCGCTACCGAACCTTTGGCGCCGCGATGCCCGATTTTCAGGAGTTTTCCCATGGTGCAAACATAAAAAAACGCCTTCATTTCTAAAGGCGTTTGGTGTTTATTTTCCGATTTGTTCAAAGAGCACGATGTCGAACTCCGAATCAATCGTTGCCCTGCCATTGATTACCGTCGAGAATTGCCCCGAATAGGCATCATACAATTTCGATCCTTCTTTAAATACGGATGAGACTTTTAGCTCTTTTCTGCCTTTTGGCAAATCCAATCCAATGATGACTTTGTCGATATATTTTCCGTTCGAATAACCACGGCTGAAAACATATGGGCTTGACGAAATTTCTTTGTGGATTCCGGCACCGATGGAAGGATGGTTTTTCCTGAACATTCCTATTTTCTGCCAATGCGCCAGTACTTTTTTGGTGTTGGCGTTGTTTTTTAAATCGTCCCAATTCATGAACGAGCGCAATGTAGCATCACCTTCCGCTCCTTCGACAACCAGCGATCGTGCTGTTTCATCGCCATAATAAATCTGTGCGACGCCCGGAGATAACAGCAATTTGTTTGCGGTTTCAAAGTTTTTTTCGCGTTTCCCGTCAAACGGCTGCCCGTCGTCATGTGACGACATATAATTCAGCACGCTATAACCTTCAAGCTGTGTGTTCAGCCTGTCGGAATACATCGAAAACAACGATTCGTAGCTTTCTTTCGCATTCCATTTGAACTCGAAATTGATCATGTTGTTGAAACCATGCTCATAATAATTGACTTTCTTGTCGCCAAAATCAAATATTTGGCCTGCACTGATGCCGTAATTGTATACTTCGGCAATCGTATAAAAACCATTGTTGTCCAATACTTTTTCGGGATGTTTTTTCTTCCATTGCGCAAAAGCATAATTGCATTGTGTCTTGAAATCGGCCCAGACATCTTCGCCAGTATGTTTCACAGTATCGCCGCGGTAGCCGTCAATGCCGAATTTTGTAATGTAATCCGTCAGCCATTTGATGATATAATATCTTGGCGAACGCGGATAACCCGTGCGTTTGAAGAATTCGTCGAGTTCTTTTACTTCCTTTTCGTAACGGCCTTCGGCTTTCCATTTTTCAACGAGAAAAGGCGGCAGTTTGACTTCACCACTGGTTTCCGTTTTGACGTCCGGCAGGTTTTTCACAAGTGTGCATAAAGTCGTTCCGCCAAAAGTCTTGTAATCGCATTGCGGATTTGTGCGCACCCAATCTTCCGGCCAAACGGTATCGACTGCTGTCACCGGTCCGGTATGGTTGATGACCGCGTCAAGGATAATCCTGATGCCGTGTGCATGGGCTTTTTCAACCATATCGGCCAAATCCTGTTCTGTTCCGTAGTTCGGGTCGAGCTTGGTCCAATCGCGTGTCCAATAGCCATGGAAACCGTAAGTCAGTCCCGTACCTTCATCGACACCATCATGAATTTGCTCCACAACCGGCGTCAGCCAAATCGCATTAATACCAAGTTGGTCAAAATAACCTTCGTCAATTTTCTGGGAAATCCCTTTGATGTCGCCGCCTTCAAAACCGCGCAATTTGGCAGCCTGTTTTGCCCTGCCGAAGTTGATGTCGTTGGTTCTGTCGCCATTGTTAAAACGGTCGGTCATCAGGAAATAGACATTCGCGCCTTCCCAGATAAAGGGTGTTTTATTGGTATCCACGACAGTTTTGTTTTTTTGTCCAGATGAAATTTCGGGAATAAAAAGAAACGGCAGCGCTAATAAAATTATAATTTTTCTCATTTGATATTGATTTTGATCTCCTGTGATTTTCCCTTTTCCCAGGAAACAGGAATTTCGATTGTGTTTTTTGAAGTCTTAAAAGTACTGATTTTTCCGTTAATGGTCACTTGGGGATTCTGGGTGATGTTGTGAATAATCAGCGTTGCATTTTTGGCTGTCGGCTGGAATGATTTTCCGTTTTCCGATGCCAGGTTTATAGTAATGACACTTCCTTGGAAACTACTTGCAAAATCCAGGATTTCATATCGCCCTTTTGAGAATGCATCAGGTGTTTTCCCGTCGTCATTGTACAGTTTGCCTTTTGACGCAGTCGCATTTTCATCAAAATAATAATGCAGGTCAAAATTCTCCAATGAATATTTAGATGTATTCTGTATTGTTTTAATCATTGGGATGAATGCGCCGCCGCGGACAAATACCGGGATATGGTCTTCAGTGACGGTAATGGTTTCTGTTGTTCCGGCAGGGTGTTTTTCTTCAGTATTGAAATCAAACCAGTTGCCGCTTTTCGGGAAATAAACAGATGTCGAAATCACGCCCGCGCCTGTAATCGGTTTCACAAGAAAATCATTGCCCCAGAAATATTCTTCTGAAAAGCCTTGCAGGTTTTTGTTTTCCGGTTCCTCAAAAATCAGCGGACGCATCAGCGGCGTTCCTTTTTGGCTGTTTTCAAATGCCAGGGTATAATTGTATGGCAGCAATTGGTAACGCAATTCCACGAGTTTCTTCGCTTTTGCTTTGGTCACAATGTCTTTGTAAACCGGTTCCGGCGCTACATCGTCATGCGCATGCGGACGGAATATCGGCTGGAAAACGCCATATTGCAGCCAACGGATGTACAATTCATTATCGAAATAATCGCCTGCAAATCCACCTAAATCAGAATGCATGTAGCCGATGCCCTGCATGCCCATTTCGAGTGCAATTTCAGGCTGCGACTGCAATCCGCCCCAACTTCTGCTGACATCGCCGCTCCACGGAATGATGCCGTTGTGCTGTGAACCCGAATAACCCGAGCGCATCAGGATAAATGGGCGCACATCGGGAAAATTTTTTTTATAGCCGTCGGTGATGAGTTTTGCCCAATTGTGTCCGTAGATGTTGTGCACTTCATCGGCTGTGCCTTTGGCTGTAATGGCTTCGGAAGGGAAAACTTCGGGTTCGCCCAAATCGCCCCACCAGCCGCCAACGCCCTGTTTGGCCAAATTCTTATAGATATTCCAGAACCAATCTTTGCCTTCGGGCTTGAAAACATCAATGATGCCGGTATGCCCGAAATAGAAATCATATTCAAATGGTTTTCCGTCTTTGCCGGTTGCCAGTACTTTTTTATCGGATGCTTCCTGCCATTTTTGTGAAGTCGTCAAGACAAATGGTTCCGTGATCAGGATGGTTTTGATGTTTTTTGCATTGAGGTCGGCCATCATTTTCTCAGGGTTCGGAAAGTTGTCTTTGTCCCAATCGAGATTGCCCATTGTGCCTTTGATGCTTTTGCCGAACCAATATAAATCGAGGATAATGCCGTCAACCGGAATCTTGTCGTCTTCAAATCTTTTGATGGTTTTCTCGACTTGTTCCTGGTCGTGGTAGCCAAAACGGCTGGACAAATTTCCAAGCGTCCAAAGCGCAGGCAACGGCTGCCTCCCGGTCAAAGCTGTATAATTTTCAATAAGATTTGCCCATGATTTCCCGGCGATGACCTGGTAGGTTTTCCTGCCGGAAATGGTTTCATACGCCAACGTATTGTCTTTTTTGCTGTCAAGATCGAGGTAGCCAATCGGTGCATTGTCAAAATGGACGGCGTAAATTTTTGAGGACAATACCAATGGAATCGTGAAGTTCAGTAGTTCCGCGCGGGTCGAATATCCGTATTGCGCCCGGTTGTATAGTTGCAAACGATTGCCGCGGCGGTTCATGCCCAAAGCGCGTGCGCCGCCGCCATATAATGCTTCGGAAGCATCAATGTTGAAATCGATGAATTCGGATTTGTCGGTTTTGGAATAGCCGCTTTTCTCGGAAATCAATTCCTTGCCGTTATATAAATAAGTGATTTTCAATGGCGATTTCTGGACGCCGACTGTGATTCCGGATGTTTTATATTCGATTGCCGTAGCAGTTTCGCTGGTTTTGATTTTGACGTTTCCGGGTTTCAGGACAACCGCATGCGACTCGCTGTCGAACGTTTGCCCGGTTGGGATGAATGACGTTTCGACGATTTCGGGATTGTAGAATTTCAATTGGTATTTCCCGTCGGAAGTCATGATTTCGAGGTTATTCCCGGTTTGCTTATGGCTGATGAATTTTCGATTCGCGTTTTGTGCAAAAGCCACCGTCGAAATCAAAAGTAAAAGGATAATTTTTTTCATGCGGTATGGTTTAGCCCTGATTGCAGTATCTGAAATTAAAAGGAGGAAGCCCAGTGGGCTTTAGGTATTTTAAAAAGATTACCTCATTGGTTAATATTTTTTATAGCTATTCGGTGGATGCTGCGCATTTGCAACGTAAAGCGGGAAACAACTCCTTATTTTTCTAATTCTAAAATGAATGCTGATTTGGGTTCGATAGTGATTTCGTTTGAAAGATCGATGGTTTTTCCTGTAACGACGTCTTTTCCGCGTTTGAAATCGGTGAGGCTTTCCTGGAAACGCGCCGTTTTGAAAACCTGTTTTTCCGTACTGTTGTTGATGACCACCATGACACTTTCCTTGTCGTTGTAACGGAAATAGACATAGACATTGTTCTCCGGGATATAGTGTTTCATCTTGCCGAAGTGGATGACATCTTTGGTTTTCCGCCAGTTGAAAACTTTTGATGTGTAATCAAAATATTGCTGTTCTTCGGCCGTACGTCCGGTTTTTGTAAACGCATCGTGGGAATCGCCGTTCCAGCCACCTGGGAAATCGCGGCGGATGTCATGGTCGCCAACATTTTTGTCGCCTTTCATGCCGATTTCGGAGCCCGAATAAATCTCTGGGATTCCGCGGATGGTTGCAATCAATGCAATTCCCATTTGGTATTTCCTGAAATCCGGATACGTTTGGTTGAAGCGCTGCGTATCGTGGTTTTCAAGCATGACCAGCATGTTGTTGATGTTTGGATACAGGAAATCGTTGGCGAAATTGTCATAGATTTTGATCATGCCTTTGTCCCATTGGGCTTTGTCTTCGTTGAATACGGTTCCGATGGCGTCGTGCAAGGTAAAATCCATGACGCTTGGCAGGTACGAATTGTAATTTTCGATGGCGCCGATTTTACTGTCTTTCTGCCAATAGGCCATTTGCGCCTGGTTGTGCATCCAGACTTCGCCGACGATATTGAAATCGGGATATTCATCGGTGATGGCTTTCGTCCATTTGGCGATGCCGGGTTTGTCGCAATACGAATAGGTATCAACACGGAAACCATCTAAGTCGGCGTATTCAATCCACCAAATCGCGTTCTGGATCAGGTAATTCAGCATCAATGGATTTGATTGGTTCAGATCGGGCATCGATTTGACGAACCATCCATCCATACAGATTTTGGTATCGATATCCGAAGCGTTCGGGTCGAATTGCGTCGTCATGTGATAATTCGTCTGGGCATACCCTGGGAATTGGTGTAGCCAGTCGTAGGTTGGCAGATCCTTAATCGTCCAATGATCGCCCCAATGGTTGGTGACATAATCGAGGATGAGCTTCATGTTTTTTTTGTGCAATTCGGACGACAGCTTGAGGTAATCTTCGTTGGTGCCGTAGCGCGAATCGATTTTATAGACATCAGATTGACCATAGCCGTGATAGGAACCGCGTTTGTCATTGTCTTCGCAAAGCGGCGTGCTCCAAAGTGCAGTCGCGCCGGTTTCCTGAATGTAATCGAGGTTTTTGATAATGCCTTCGATATCGCCGCCATGTCGTCCGCCGGGATTGCTGCGGTCGCTTTTTTCGGCGGTATCGGGCGTTGAGTCGTTTTTGGGATTGCCGTTGGCGAAACGGTCGGGCATCAGCAGGTAAATGAGGTCTGATGCATCAAATCCTTTGCGCAAAGCGGAGTTTTGCCTTCTTTGCTTTAGTGAATAATTTTTGGTAAAGGCGACTTTATTTTTGTTTTTGAAGGAAAAGGTAAAGTCAGATACCGGGACATTTTTCGTGTCAATCGTGACGAAAACATAGTTTGGGTTTTCGGTTTTGACAATGTTTTTGATGATGATATTGTTTGAAGCGGACACGTCGTTTTGTGCGATGTTTTTGCCGTAGAATAGGATTTGCAGCTCGGGATTTTTCATTCCGGAGAACCAGAATGGCGGTTCCATTTTGGCAATCTGCGCCGACATTCCGCAAGTGATGAAAAGAAAGAATAGTAGTTTGTTCATATGTTGTGGTTTTAATTTTTTCTTTTTGTCTTGAAACAAAAGAAACAAAAATTCAAGGAGGCAATCACAAAATCACAATGCAACGGTTTGCAAAAATGTGCGCCAGGGATGGAAGCGGTTATCCTTTTTTGCAAAAAAAGATAAAAGCGTACAGCCCGCCCGTGGCGCCAAAATCCAAACTATACAGTGACTAAACTATTCGGCTCGACCGAAACTTCTTTTCCGTTGACGAAAACTGTGATTTGCTTCGCCTGTTCGCTGCCGCCCGAATCCTTGCCGCCTTCGAGCGAGAATTTGGTTTCGTTCGGATGCACGGACACTTTTAATATCTGGTTGCGGAAATTGATTTTAAACGAATACCCTTTCCATTGCTCGGGAATTCTTGGCGTGAAATGCAGTGCGTCGTCTTTGACACGCATGCCGCCAAAACCTTCGACGATGCTCATCCATGTCCCGGCCATTGAGGTAATGTGGCAGCCTTCTTCGACTTCCTTGTTGTAATCGTCCAAATCCAAACGCGATGTCCGGAGATAGAAAGTGTAGGCCATATCCATTTTGCCCAAAACCGCAGCCTGGATCGAATGCACGCAAGGCGAAAGCGAACTTTCATGCACGGTATACGGTTCGTAGAAATCGAAATGTTTCTCCAATTGTTCAGTGGAGAAATGGTCTTCAAAAAAATAAAACCCTTGCAAAACGTCGGCTTGCTTGATATATGGCGAACGCAAAATCCTGTCCCATGACCATTTTTGGTTGATCGGACGTTGCGATTTGTCCAAATCTGACACTTTGACCAATTCTTTATCCAGGAAACCATCTTGTTGCAAATACACATCGTGCGCTTCTGAAAACGGCAGGTACATTTTGTCGGCGACCATTTTCCATTTTGCGATTTCGGCATCGTCTAATTTGACTTTTGACAGAATTCGGGAATGGTCGGAAGCGTAATCGGCAGCGATTTTCACGATTTGTTCGATCGTATAATCGATACACCATTTCGCAAGGTAATTGGTATAGAAATTATTGTTGACGTTGTTTTCATATTCATTCGGGCCGGTGACGCCAAGAATCATGAATTGGTTTTTATGCGTCGAATAGGTCGCGCGCTGGTGCCAGAATCTTGCAATCGCAATCAGCACTTCGAGCCCTTTTTCAGGAATGTATGAATAATCGCCGGTGAATCGGTAATAGTTGAAAATGGCAAATGCAATTGCGCCGTTCCGGTGGATTTCCTCAAATGTGATTTCCCATTCATTGTGGCATTCCTCGCCGTTCATCGTAACCATCGGATACAATGCCGCGCCGTTTTTAAACCCGAGTTTGGCCGCATTTTCAATGGCTTTGTCCAATTGGTTGTAGCGATACGTCAGTAGGTTTCTTGCGACATGCTGGTCTTTTGTCGCCATGTAAAACGGAATGCAATACGCTTCGGTATCCCAATAAGTCGATCCGCCATATTTTTCGCCCGTGAATCCTTTCGGCCCGATATTCAGCCTGGAATCCTTTCCCAGATACGTTTGGTTCAACTGGAAAATATTGAAACGAATGCCTTGTTGTGCTTTGACATCGCCTTCAATGGTAATGTCGGACATTTCCCAGATTTTGGCCCAGGCCTGGATTTGCTCATTCAATAAACCGTCATATCCTTTGGCTACAGCGGATTTGATGACATTTGAAGCAGCCAATAATGTATTGTCGTGATTCAATGAAACAGTATAACCGCCAATTTTACGAATGGCGGAAGTATCACCTTTAGCGACATTGATGGAATAATCGAATTGTACCTTTTCCTTATCGGCATCAACAGTTGAAGGCGAAAGGTTTTGGTCTTTTCCGTTGATGAAAATACTGCTCTGCATGAAGGCCGTGACATTGAAATGCGTCTTGAACGTCCGTGCCGTGACAAAAGCTTCATTTGCAGTGTGCCTGACTTCGAGTGGTTCCCAGAATTTCTCTTCCCAGTTCGCATCTTCGTTGTGTACGCCGGCGTCGATGTAAGGCTTGTAGATTATTTTGGCATCCTTATTTAAAGGTGTGATTTCATAATTGATGAATCCGGCTTCATCGAGATCCAAAGAAAGAAAACGGCGCACGTTGACTGAAATTTCGGTGCCATTTTGCAACACCGCTTCAAATGAACGATGGTACCAGCCTTCCTGCATATTCAGTTCGCGGCGGAAGTTTTTGATGGTGCATTTGTTCAGATCGAAGTTTTCACCGTTGATTTCGATGTCGATTCCGATCCAGTTCGGGGCATTGAGCACTTTGGCGAAATATTCCGGATACCCGTTTTTCCACCAGCCGACCTTGGTTTTGTCGGGATAATAAATACCTGCGATATAACTGCCCTGGAAAGTTTCCCCAGTGTATGTTTCTTCAAAATTGGCGCGTTGGCCCATCGCACCGTTTCCGATGCTGAAAAGGCTTTCGGACGATTTGACCCTTTCGGCGTCAAATCCTTCCTCTATGATTGACCAGCTGTCTGGTTTGATATAATCCTGATTCATTCTTTTCTTTTAATTTTTGGCATTTAAAAACCACCGCTGATTTTATCGTTTCATTTTTTGATAAGTGTTTCGAGAAAACTCGAATCGATGTGCGTAAAGTCGGGGAAAATGAATTGTGCTTCCCGCAAAATCGACGCTTCGCCAATTCCGACGCTGGTCATATTGGCAATGTTCGCCGCCTGGATTCCCGCAACAGAATCTTCAAATACAATCGAATTTTCGGGTCTTGCGTGTAATAATTTTGCCGCCTGCAGGAACACTTCCGGATCAGGCTTGGCATTGGTGACGTCATTCCCGTCAACGATCGCATCAAAATAATCTATGATGTTGACTTTTTCCAGGATTGGCCTCGCATTTTTACTGGCCGATCCCAATCCGATCAATTGGTTTTTCTCTTTTAGAAACCGCAGGATGTTTAAAACGCCTTCGAGTATTTCGTCTTCCTGCATGTTGTGGATGTAAGCCAGATAATCTTCATTTTTCTGGCGCAGCCAAATATTCTTGTCGTCCTGTGAGGCATTTATTTTGCCCAAATCCAGGATAATGTCAAGGGAACGAACGCGGCTGACGCCTTTTAATTGTTCATTGTGTTCAGGTGTAAATTCGATTCCGAGTTCATCGGAGATTTTCTGCCACGCGAGGAAATGGTATTTCGCCGTGTCTACAATCACTCCGTCGAGATCGAATATGAAAGCTTTCTTATTCATTAATGTCAATCTTTTTGTTTGTGGAAACGCCCAATGTCAGCAATCCTGCCAATATCATTGAGCAACCTCCTACGATTAGGGCATAAACCGGTTCGCTGTTGAAGAATTCCTTTACGAGAAACCCTAAAATAGTTCCGGCGACAATTTGCGGAATTACGACAAAGAAGTTAAAAACACCCATGTAATAACCCATTTTGTTGGATGGCAAAGCACCCGAAAGCATCGCATAAGGAATGGATAAAATACTCGCCCATGCAATTCCGACACCGACCATGGCCAATAACAATCCCACTTTATCCGAAAGGAAATAAATGGAAATCAGGCCAAGTCCGCCGGCAATCAAAGCCAGCATGTGTGTGAATTTGTTGCTGGTCTTCCTGGCCAAAACCGGAAGTAAAAAAGCTACAGCGGCAGCAACACCATTGTAGACGGTAAACATGACCGATACCCAATCGGCGGCATCATTGTACAGTTTTGAAGTTGGATCCGAAGTCCCGAAAACATGGCCGGTTACCGCTTTCGTGGTATAAATCCACATCGAGAATAACGCAAACCAAGAGAAAAATTGTACCCATGCCAATTGTTTCATGGTTTTTGGCATGTTCAGCAAATCGGTAATGATCACCGTAAAGCCGTTGCGCACGTCGCTTTTCCGCAATTGGGAAACCAAAGCAAAAAGGAATCCGACCACCAATAATCCAATGGAAAGGATGTACAATTCCTTGTGTTGGTTGTCCTGGCCTTCGGCATTTACTTTTGTGTTGATGTGATGAACATAAGCCGAAGCGATAGCGCCGACAACAAGCAAAAACAGCCCAATCATCAATTGTCTTTTAATGGTCACGCCGCTTTGGGTCGCCATTTTCTCATGATGGTTTTTGGTGGCGTGTTCTTTTTTGGCTTCTTCAAAAGCCTCAAGCTCTTCAGGGGAATATTCTTTGGAATTGAAAACGGTCCACAATACGGCGAGCAGAAAACAGATTCCGCCCACATAAAACGACCATTTTACCGACGGCGGAATGATTCCTTCGGGAGCGGTATTTTCAATCCCGAACCAATTCGTAAATACGTAGGGAAGTGCGGAGCCTACGACAGCGCCAATTCCGATAAAGAAACTCTGCATGGCAAAACCAAGCGTTCTTTGCTTTTCTGGAAGGTTGTCGCCAACAAAAGCGCGGAAAGGTTCCATGGAAATGTTGATTGACGAATCCATAATCCAAAGCGTTCCGATGGCCACCCATAAAGTCGGGGAATTTGGCATGATAAACAAAGCTGCTGCTGATAGAATGGCACCAACCAGAAAGTAAGGCCTTCTTCTGCCCAATTTGGTCCATGTCCTGTCTGAAAAATAACCGACAATCGGCTGGATGATCAACCCAGTTAAAGGAGCTGCAAGCCAGTAAAGTCCGAGTTTGTCGACATCGGCACCTAAAGTCTCAAAAATTCTTGAAGTATTTGCATTTTGCAGGGCAAAACCGAATTGTATTCCCAAAAACCCAAAACTCATGTTCCAGATCTCAAGGAAACTTAACTTACGCTTTTCCATATCGTATTTTAATGAATTGGTACGATAAGCGCGATGCTTATCAAAACTTATTTATTTTCGAAGTAAGTATAAGCTTTGATAACTGGCTGTAAATATAAAATTTTTTAGGAGACAATTGACAACGGATAATTGATAATTGCCAACATTTGGGAACAAATCACTATTTACAACGTTTGCGTGTTGAAAAATTATTTTGTCGATTCGCGTTCGACGAGGTGCGTTTCGATGACTTCGGTTTTGTAGTGTTCTTCCTCTTCCTCTTCGGATTCGAGTCTTTCGATCAGCATTTTTGCGGCTTTTCCGCCCATTTTGATTCCGTTTTGGCTGACAGTTGTAATCGTCGGTGTCGAATACATCGAAATGATGCCGTCGGTAAAGGCAATGACAGAAAGGTCTTCAGGCACTTTTAACCCGAGTTTGTGTGCAGTTTTTATCGTGACGACAGCAAACAGTTCGTTGACGGCAAAAACGGCGTCAATAGCCAGATCCTCGATCAATTTCCCGATTTGTATTTCACAGTTTTCGATATCCTCAATTTTGATGATTAGGTTTTCGTCAAATGGAAGGTCGTTGTCGAGCAGCGCCTTGGTATAGCCGTCGGTTCTTAATTTGCCCACGCTGACATAATCGACGGTTGTCACCAATGCGATTTTTTTCTTGCCGGCATTGATCAGGCTTTGCACGGCATCATAAGCTGCTGCTTTATCATCGATGATGACTTTGTCGCATAAAATCTCGTTGGTTACGCGGTCGAACATGACGACCGGCATCCCCTGGTTGATGATTTCGGTGATGTGGTGAAAATCGCCTTTGAACTGGGTTTCTTTGGACAAAGACATGATGAAGCCGTCAATGCTTCCGTTGGCCAGCATTTCCATGTTGATGACCTCTTTGTCAAACGACTCGTTGGACAGGCAAACGATAACATTGTAGCCACTTTCATTGGCGACCTGCTCAATGCCGCTGATGACGGTTGCGAAGAAATGATGTACGATTTCGGGAATGATAATCCCGATGGTTTTGGTCTTGCGGTTTTTGAGGCTCAGCGCAATATTATTCGGTTTATAGTTGTAGAGTTTTGCAAATGCCTGGACTTTCTGTCGCGTGTCTTCGCTGATTTCCGGACTGTTTCTGAGGGATTTTGAAACGGTCGAAATGGACACATCCAATTCCTTGGCAATTTGCTTTAAAGTAACTTTTCTTTTCATCGATAAATAACATTTTCGGAATAAAGGTAAAAGTATTTTTTACTTATATCAATTTTTCACGGAAAATCTAAGATTTTAGGAAAGTTTTCAACACGAAAACGTTTTCGGTACATATTTAACAACACTAAATTATAATTGTTAAAATTTTTACATAAATTTAACTTTCGAAGTGAAGTATAAGCACAAAACAATTCAATTTTAACCTAAACAAAATGTATGAAAACAATTTACAAAAAGTTGTTATTTTTATTACTCATTCTTCCTTTTAGCGTACTGGCACAGAGTACGTTAAGCGGTGTCGTTACCGACCAGGGTTCGGGCCAGCCGTTACCGGGAGTTAATGTAGTTGTTCGTGGCGGCTCAAATGGCGTGTCTACGGATTTTGACGGTAAATTCCAACTGTCTAATGTTAAGAAAGGCGACGTGATCGTGTTTTCTTATGTGGGCTACACCGATGCAACCGTTACCTATGATTCACAAACCTCGGTTAATGTCAGTCTCGAAGAGAATGCCAACCAGTTAAGCGAAGTCGTAGTGCAGGTTGGTTACGGAACTGTCAAGAAAAAAGACGCGACAGGTTCATTGACTACAGTTACCGCAAAAGATTTCAACAAGGGCGCGAATGTGACCACTGAGAATCTGATTAATGGTAAAGTCGCTGGTCTTACGATCAACACGAGCGGTGCGCCAGGTTCAGGTTCGCAAATCAGGATCAGGGGCGGTGGCTCTTTATTTGCCAGCAATGACCCATTGATTGTTATTGATGGTTTGCCGATCAGCAATAATGTAAATTCGGGTTCTACATCTTTCCTGGCTTCATTGAATCCAAATACGGTTGAATCGATTACGGTATTGAAAGATGCTTCTGCGACGGCTATTTACGGTTCGCGCGCTTCGAATGGTGTTATCCTTATCATCACCAAAAAAGGAGGAAAAGATTTGGCTGTTGACTATGACGTTCAATACGGTTCGGGTAAAGTAACGAATACGGTTGATGTTTTTGGTGCTAATGCCTACAGGGAACTGATTGCTGAGCAACTTCCAGGACAAGTTGCAAACTTGGGTACGGCAAACACCAATTGGCAGGATGCTATTTATAGAAGAACAGATTATATTGACCAGAGTTTGACAGTAAGAGGGAATTTGTTTAAAGCCATTCCAACGCGTTTGACATTGGGTAATACATATCAGGAAGGTATAAGGCTGACCAACGTTTTCAAAAGAAATTCTGTTAGTTTGGCAATGAACCCTTCTTTTTTTACGGATCATTTAAAAATCAGGGTCAATGCAAATTTTGCAAACGAACGAAACAGGTTTGCTGATGGCGTTGAAGGAACAGCAATTAATTTTGACCCGACCCAGCCAATTTATGACGCCAATTCGCCTTATGGCGGTTTCTTCCAATACTACACCGGAACAAACATGAACAATTATCAACTGGTCGCAATCGCTCCAAGAAACCCGGTAGCGCAATTGCTTAACACATACGATACAGGAATCAACGACAGGGTTTTTGGGAATATAGAATTGGATTACAAACTTCATTTCTTTCCAAGCTTGAGATTGGTTGTAAATGGTGCGTTTGACGAAGCCAACGGTTCAAGGACAAGATTGGTGCCGACTTACGAAGGTTCAGCGCCAAGCAACAACAACATTCCTTATGGAACAGATGAATATTCAAACAGGATGAGAAGAAACAAATTATTGGATGCTTACTTCGTGTATGCCAAAACATTCGATAAAGTCAACTTTGATTTGACTGGAGGTTATTCTTACCAAAAATTCCAAAGCACCGAATTCTTCACTGGAAACAGATCGAATATCCAGAATTTGTCTAATCCGCAGCTTCCTGAAACCAATATCGACATTCCTAATGTTTTGATCGGTTTCTTTGCAAGGACGAATTTAAGCTTCAATGACAAATACATCCTGACATTGTCATACAGGAGAGACGGTTCTTCAAGATTCAGTGAAGACAACAGATGGGGTAATTTCCCAGCTGCGGCTTTTGCCTGGAAAATGAAAGATGATTTCTTTAAAGAATCAACATTGGTATCTGACTTGAAATTGAGATTGGGTTATGGTGTTACAGGACAGCAAGATATTCCTGCTGCGAACGATTACCTGATACAATATAATACTGGTAGCGGAACGTCACAGTATTATTTCGGAACCGATCCATTGCCAATCGCAATCGAACAAAGAAGAAGCGACAACCTGAAATGGGAAGAAGCGACAACTGCGAATGTTGGACTTGACTACGGGTTTTTAAACAACAGGTTTACGGGCGCTATCGATGTGTTCTATAAGGACACCAAAGATTTATTGGTAGACGCGGTAGTGGCTGATGGTAGTAACTTCTCAAACAGAGCTTGGCAAAATGTAGGTAGCTTTACCACAAAAGGTATCGAGCTTTCCCTTAATGCCCAAGTCGTGAAATCTGATAATTTCAACTGGAATGTCAATTTCAACTTTACTAAATTTGAAAGAAGAATTACAGAATTAATCCATGACAGTGATATTTTCGTAGGTGATAACATCGCTGGTACAGGTACACCGGGCCAGATATTAAGAGAAGGATATACGCCTTACTCATTTTACGTGTTCAAACAACTGTATAATGACAATGGTGATGCTATAGAAGGCGCTTATGCGGATTTGAATGGTGATGGTATTGTAAATGACGACGACAAGTACATCTATAAAAACCCTGATCCGGATGCTGTCCTTGGATTTACATCCAACATGAATTATAAAAACTTTGATTTCTCATTCAGTTTGAGAGCAAGTATAGGAAACCGCGTACTGAATGGTGTAAATGCGGGTAATGCGCAATATGCAAATTTACTGAATGGTGTAGTAAGAAATATACCTACACAGGTTGAGGAATATGACTTCACCACCACTTCTAGCGTATTGCTGTCTGATGTGTATGTTGAAAATGCCTCTTTCCTGAGAATGGATAATATTACCTTGGGTTATACATTCACTAAAGGATTTGGAGGTCTGGGTTCAATAAGATTGTATACTGGTGTCCAAAATGCTTTTGTATTGACAAAATACGGCGGATTGGATCCTGAGATTACAAATAATGGTGTTGACAAAACTATTTATCCTAGACAAAGATCACTTTTGTTTGGGGCTAATTTGAAATTTTAATTAAAAAACTATGAAAAAAATTAAATTTAACTTTCTTTACCTGTTCATGGCTTCGACTGTACTTATTTCCTGTACAGACGATTTGAATGTCGTGTCTGAGGATGATGACAATTCATCACCAGAGCTTCTGTTCAGTACGCCAGCTGGTTATCAGCAGGCATTGGCTGGGGTTTATGGAAACCTATCCTTAACAGGTACTGGTGATGCAGGTTCTTCCTTCTTACAGGGGATTGATGCAGGAACAAGTAACTTTAACAGGTGCTTGTGGTATATGCAGGAATTGACTACAGATGAAGTCATCTGGAGTTATGAAGCTGATGCGGGAACCAAGGATTTGCAAAGAAATACTTGGTCTGCGAGCAACCCGCTAATATTAGGGATGTTCAGTAGGACAATGGCCGAAGTGGCATTAGCTAATGAATTCTTGAGACAGACTACTCCTGAAAAAGTAGCCGGAAGAGGACAAAGCGACCCTGCTTTACTCGCCAATATCGAGGATTATAGGAATGAGGCCAAAGTGTTGAGGGCTTACGCTTATTACAACATGATGGATTTATTTGGAAAAGCACCATTCCTGACGGAAGCGGATCCATTAAACTTTGCCGGTCCTGAATACGACAGACAGCAATTGTTTGATTTCATCGATACAGAACTTACGGCTCTGATTCCAAATCTGAAAGCAGCCAGGACTAACCAATATGGGCGTCTTGACAAAGCGATGGCACAAATGATACTTGCTAAAATGTATCTGAATGCTGAAGTATACACAGGTACAGCAATGTATGATGAGTGTGCTACAAAATGTAGTGAAATCATCGCTGGCGGTTACACTTTGGAACCTGTTTATCAGGACAATTTCAAAGCAGACAACAATACTTCTACCGAAATGATTTTCGCATTGCAATCTGATGGCAATGTGACGCAAAACTATGGCGCCACAACTGTAATGGTTAACGGCGCTGTTGGCTCTTTGGAACAAAACGGAGCCTCGCTTGGTGTTTCTTCAGGTGCTTGGGGCGGCGCTTTAAGGCTTAGGAAACAATTCGTACAGAAATTCGATGGCCCTGATTTCGAGAACGACTCGAGAAATACCATCATTTCAGGAACGCGTCCAATTGATATTACCAATATAGCTAACAGGGATCAGGGATATATACTTACAAAATACTCTAACGTTTCGTCAACAGGTACGCCTGGGCCTAACAGTACTTTTGTAGATTCGGATTTCGCCTTATTCCGTTTGGCTGATGTTTACCTGATGTATGCCGAATGTGCTGTAAGAGGCAGCGGCAACGCTACAATGGGGCAAGCGGTTACTTATGTAAATGATCTTCGTACAAGGGCTGATAGCAATGAAGCGACTCAGGCACTTGTTTCTCAAGCTGACCTTACATTGGATTTCATCCTTGACGAAAGGGCTAGGGAGCTTTATTGGGAAGGACACAGAAGGCAGGATTTAATTCGTTTCAACAAATTCACCGGTGGTGCATACAACTGGGCATGGAAAGGAAACGGATCTAACGGAATTGCATTGCCTAATACTTTAAAAGTATTCCCTGTGCCGTCTGCTTCGCTTTCAGCCAATCCGAACTTATCACAAAACCCTGGATACTAAATAATTAATAAAAATTAATAAATAGAAAAATGAAAAATATTATAAAATCAGTTATTGCCTTAACACTTTTTGCAGGATTTTGGTCTTGTGAAGACGAACAGGATTTAAAATTTGTAAGCCCGGATGCGTCTTTCAGCATCTTAACGCCTACAAGTGGCGATGGAGTAGTGCTCGATCAGGCACATCCTTCAAACCCAGGATTAGTGCTTTCTTGGGAAGATATGGATTATGGTACGCCGACAGCTGTAACTTATACCATTCAGGTTGCAACAAATGGTACCGACTTTGCCGAGCCAATTGATGTGGCGACAACTACCAACAATTTCATCAGCATTGATTCAGCAACATTAAACGGTGCAGCTCTTGGTGCTGGCCTGACTCCTTTTACTGAAGGCGCGCTTGATGTAAGGGTTATGTCAACAGTAGGAACTCCTGCTGCAGAAAATGCTTATTCAAATGTCATTAACTACCTGGTTACTAGTTATTCTTCTGAACTTCCTAAAGTATATGTTGTAGGCGGTTTCCAAGGTGCAAGCGGTTACGGTAGTGACTGGACGCCTTCATCGGCAGTGCCGTTGGCTTCATCTGCATTTGGAGAGACAGATTACGAAGGATATGTTTTCATGAACGTAGCAAGCCCGGAATACAAAATATTGCCAACAAACGAAAGCTTTGACGGTGATTATGGCGATGATGGATCTTTCTCAGGTATTTTGGTACAAACAGGTGAATCTAACATTACAGCTGGTGGCCCGGGTTACTATCGTGTAAAAGCAGATACTGCTGCTTTGACTTATTCAGCTCAGCCAACATCTTGGGGAATCATCGGTTCTGCAACACCAACAGGCTGGGATTCCGATACTGACATGATTTATGACCCAGTTGCAAAAACGTTCTCAATCAGTATGAACTTAAGCGATGGCAACAAAATTAAATTCAGGGCTAACGACTTATGGGATTTGAATTATGGCGATACAGGTGCTGACGGAAGTCTCAACGAAGGCGGAGATGACATCCCTGTTCCAGCAGGTGGCGGAAACTTTACAATCACACTTGATTTAAGCCATCCAAGAGCGTATTCATATACCATTACGCCTAACTAATTTATATTATAAAAAACTGAAAAGGGCTTTCTCTAACGAAAGCCCTTTTTTCAATTTTTCAGCTATGAAAAAACTATTACTCATATTTACAATTTTTTCTACCTTCCTCTCTTTTTCCCAAGCCACTTGGCAAGGAGGTGTAAATCCGGAAACCAACCAATCGGCAACGATTCTTTTTGATAAAAGTACCACGCCACTGGCAACTTATTCCGGGGTGATTTATGCACATACAGGATTGACAATAAATGGTGTCGACTGGCAAAGTGTAAAAGGGACATGGGCAAATAATACTACCCAGCCCGCATTGACATTGGTTTCAGGAACCATTTACAAACTGGATTTGACGCCAACCATACTTCAATATTATGGCTCGCCTGCAGGTACGGTCACAAAAGTATGTGTCGTATTCAGGAATGCGGCCGGTACTGCACAGTCAGCGGATACTTTCCTTCCAATCGGGGCTTTTCAAGCCAATTTAACTGCGCCGGTGGAAAACAGCAATACTATTATCCCAAGCGGCCAAAATTTGGCTGTTACAGCTTCCAATACAAATGGAAATGCCGATTACAATTTATTGGCGAACGGCGTAAGCATCAATACTGCAACCACTGCGGCATATTCTTATACCGATACCAACATTACCATCAATAAAAGCTACCAATTGCAGATTACGCAGGGCGCAACAACATTTACAAAAAAATTCAACGTGATTGTCAATCCGGGAACTGTCAATGCAGCGCTTCCGGCAGGTGTCGATGACGGAATCAATTACAATGCATCCGACCCCACAAAAGCCACATTGGTGCTGAATGCTCCGGGCAAAGACTTTGTATATGTTGCCGGCAGTTTCAATGACTGGCAGCCGAATGCATCATATTCCATGAAAAAAGATGCGACAACCGGGAAATTCTGGTTGGAACTGACAGGTTTGGTCGCTAACCAGGTTTACACATATCAATATTGGGTTGTAGACACAACGCCATTAGCCAATTCTCCGGCTTTGGTAAAAACTGCGGATCCATTTTCAACATTAGTTTTGTCACCGTTTGATGACCAGTACATTCCGGCAACATCATATCCAAACCTTCCGCCATATCCGGTCGGACAGGAAAGGGAAGTGACCGTATTGCAAACTGCGCAAACGCCATACAACTGGCAGGTGACCAATTTTACAAAACCTAAAAAAGAAGATTTAGTCGTTTATGAAGTATTGATCCGTGATTTTGATGCCAACAGGACATACCAGGACCTGATCAACAGGATTGATTACTTTAAAAACTTAAAAATAAATGCCATCGAATTGATGCCGGTCATGGAATTCGAAGGAGATGAAGGCTGGGGCTACAATCCTGTCTTTCATATGGCGAACGACAAATTCTACGGGCCAGCCGACAAACTAAGGGAATTGGTTGATTTGTGCCACCAAAATGGTATCGCAGTCATTCTTGACGTAGCGTTGAACCACGCGTTCGGAAGAAACCCAATGGTCAGGATGTGGATGAAAGACCCTGACGGTGACGGATGGGGCGATCCAAGTTCAGAAAACCCATATTTTAATGAAGTCGCGAAACACAGTTATAGCGTTGGCGCCGATTTCAACCATTCAACAGCCATTACCCAAAATTATGTTCACCGTGTCATCAAAAACTGGATCCAGGAATACCACATCGACGGATTCCGTTGGGATTTGACCAAAGGTTTTACGCAGGCTTGCAGCGCAGGTGATGATACTTGTACCAATGCCTATCAGGCAGACAGGGTTGCAATCCTAAAAGGCTATGCCGATTACTGCTGGTCACTTGACCCATATCACTATGCCATTTTCGAGCATTTGGGAAGCGATACTGAAGAGCAGGCATGGGCCAATTACAGGATTGGTGAAACTCCAAGTAAAGGTGTCATGATGTGGGGCGAATTGACTTATCCATATACGCAATTGATGGAAGGCTATTCAACTGGTGGTGACATTACAAGAATGGGCCACGTTGCCCACGGATTTACGGCCAAAAGACTAATTGGTTATCCAGAAAGCCATGACAAGGAAGACTGATGGTATAGCGCTTTGCTTTATGGAAACAGTGGCGGAACTTCCCCGGTATTCAACAACCTGAACAACGCATTGGCCAGAATGTCGGCTATTGGAGCGACATCATTATTGATCCCTGGCCCGAAAATGATCTGGCATTTTGCCGATCTTGGCATGCAGCAATCTATTTATCAGTGTACTGACGGAACGGTCAACACCGAAGCAGACGCGACCGCAGGCGACTGTAAACTGGCAACCAAACAACAACCACAATGGACAGGAAACTGGCTCGGCGTCGCGCAAAGGGCTCAGATTTACAATGATTGGAGCAAGATGATCAAGATGAAAATCAATGAGCCGGTTTTTGAAGGCAATTACGCCATCAGCATTGACGGCAGCAACATCAGGCAGCGTATTTATGTCTACGATGATACGATGCCAACAACCCAGCTTAAGAATGTTGTGATCATTGCAAACTTCTCGGTAGCGGCACAAAGCATCAATCCGAGTTTCCCTTACGCGGGAACGTGGTACAACCTGATGGACAATACACCAATGACCATTACCGCGGCAACGCAAACGGCTACAATCAGTGTTCCGGCCGGGCAATTCAGGATTTATGGCAACCAAATCGCGACGTCACTCAACAATGACCAGTTTGAGATTACCGACCAGATCCACCTGTCTCCAAATCCATCATCGGATTATTTCACCATCAATATGGCGACTTCAAAAGTCGAAGTGTTTTCGCTTACAGGACAATTGGTGAAAAGTTTTGCGAACCAGTCTGAAGATTATCAATACAATATTGATGATTTGAACAACGGGCTTTATCTTGTGAAAGCGACCGACGAAAACAGTCGCGAGAAAACAATGAGGTTCATTAAAGAATAGATTTTTGAGTTTAGTTAGATAGTTAAGTTTGAATAAGGCCTTTCTGAAAAGAGAGGCTTTTTCTTTTTTAGACAGCTAAATTATTTTTGATGTAAGATTTTAAATGTTAATTTTGCAATATGAAACGGCCGGCTAAATCAAAAACATTCAGGATATTAAAGATTACAGGAATCTCATTTGCAGTTATCCTGCTGCTGATGTTTTTGTTACCCATCATTTTTCCTGGCAAAATAGAATCGGAGATTAAAAAATTCGCGAACGAAAAGCTCAATGGTGAACTCAATTTCTCTGAAGCCAACCTGTCTTTTTTCAATCATTTTCCTTCACTGACGCTGACGCTGAAAGATTTTTCGCTCAAAGGTTCTGCGCCGTTCAAAGACCAGACTTTGGTTTCGGCAGGCGAGATTGCTTTTGGCATCAATATCAAAAGCCTGATTTTTGACAGCAAAGTCAATATCGACAAGATTTATCTTTCCAAAGCACTGATGAACGTAAAGGTCAATGCCAAAGGGGAAGCCAATTACAACGTTTATATTTCCAACGACAAGCCAAAGAAAGGAGAATCTTCCGAAACGTCATTAAAGCTCGAAAAAATCGATATTGAAGACAGCCGTTTGGTCTATGACGACAAGTCGACAAAAATCCTGATCGATGCCAAAGGATTCAATTATATTGGCAACGGCGATCTTGACAAGGCCATTTTCGACATATATACCGACGCTGAAATCGATTCCCTGGATTTTGCTTTCGGCGATGAACAATACCTCAAAAACAAGAAAGTCCACGCGAAACTGATTACGAAAATCAACACCAATTCACTCGCATTTGTGTTCCAACAGAACAACCTGAAAATTAATAAGCTGCCGGTCGAATTCACCGGGAAATTCGATTTCCTTAAAAATGGCTACGACATGGATTTCAGCATCAATTCTACAGCAAGTGAACTGAACGATTTTTTCACCGCGCTGCCGCCGCAATATGTCACTTGGCTTGAAAAGACGAAAGTCAAAGGCGAAACCAGTCTCTCGCTGACATTGAAAGGGCAATACATCGCTTCCGAAAACAAAAAACCCGATCTGGCATTCAACATGAAAATCCGCGATGGCCAAATCGAATATAGAAATGCGCCGTTCCCAGTGTCGAACATTTTCCTGAATTTCGACACGAAACTGCCATCTTTGAATCCTGAAAATCTTGAAGTCAATCTCGATTCACTGTTTTTCAATGTCGGGAAAGATTATATGAAAGCCATCGTAAAATCGTCGGGATTAAAAAATCCTGTCGTCGATGCGACTATAAAAGCATCGCTCGATTTGCATAAAATGGACCAGGCTTTCGGTTTTGAAAACATGGATGCGAGCGGTTTCCTGAAAATGGATATTGTGTCCAAAGGAAAATACGATAAGGCCAATAATATTTTTCCGGTGACGAAAGGCAATATCGTACTCAAAAATGCGACTGTCAAAACCATTTATTATCCAAATCCAATCAAGAATATCAATGTCGTGGCCAATCTTTCTAACGGCAACGGCGCGTTTAAGGACACGAAACTTGTCATCAGTCCGGCGTCTTTTGTGTTTGAGGGCAAACCATTCCAGCTCAATGCGAGCTTCGCCAATTTTGAGGATGTCGCTTATGATGTCAAGGCCAAAGGTGAAATTGATGTCGCAAAAGTCTACAAGGTATTTTCGAGGAAAGGACTTGATCTGCAGGGTTATATCAAAGCCGACGTCGCGTTTCAGGGCAAACAAAGCGATGCGACGAATGGCCGTTATGGCAAACTCAAAAACAGCGGTACTTTGGCGCTGAAAAATATCAAAACGACCTCGGAATATTTCCCAAAACCGTTTGTCATCAAGGAAGGATTGTTCAAATTCCACCAGGATAAAATGGATTTTTCGAACTTTATTGCAGCTTACGGCCAATCCGATTTTACGATGAACGGCTACATGCAGAATGTCATCAACTTCGCTCTGTCCGACAGGGAAATCCTAAAAGGGAATTTTGCTTTTGCATCCAATTTTATCAATGCCGACGAATTCATGTCGGCTGCCCCGGAAAAAGCATTGCCAGGCGAAACCAAAACGGGTTCCAGCGATAGCGAACAGGCGAAGCAAACCCCAAAAAATACATCTGAAAGCGGTGTCATCATCGTCCCTTCAAATCTCGATTTGAATCTTAAGGCGAACATTGGAAAAGTCACGTTTAATGGGTTAAACATCGAAAACGGAAAAGGCAGCATGACCATTAACAAAGGCATTTTATCATTGAAAAATACAGGTTTTAATCTGATCGGATGCAATGTCAGTATGGATGCGGTTTACGGAAGTGAAACCAAAAACCGCGCATTTTTCGATTTCAAAATTGCCGCAAAAGATTTTGATATCAAACGCGCATACAATGAAATCGCGATGTTTAAGGAAATGGCATCGGCTGCCGAAAGTGCCGAAGGAATCGTATCGCTCGATTACCGGGTTGGCGGCAAACTCGACGGCAATATGCAACCGATCTATCCGTCATTATTGGGCGGCGGAACACTTTCGGTCAAGAAAGTCAAGATGAAAGGCTTTAGGATGTTTGGTGCCGTAAGCCAGAAAACAAACAAAGAATCGATTAAAAATCCGGATGTCACAAAAGTCGACATCCATACCAAAATCAAAAACAACATCATCACGATTGAGCGGTTCAAGTTTAAGGTCGCCGGTTTCCGCCCGCGGATTGAAGGCACGACCAGCCTTGACGGAAAACTCAATATCAAGATGCGATTGGGATTGCCGCCATTGGGAATTATTGGGATTCCGCTGACAATTACCGGAACACAGGACAATCCGAAAGTCAAACTCGGACGGAAAACGGAAGATTTGGAGGAAACGGAATACGACCCGAATGCGCCGCAAGTGCCAGCACAACCGACACAGGCATCGCCGCAAATTGAAGACGAAACCATCCACAGCCAGGAAATGCCGAAAACGACATCGACAGTAACGCCTGCGAAATAATTACAAAAGGACTTTTTTCAGGCCTTCAGCCACGCTGCGCCACAGGAAATTGTAGAATGATTTTTCCTGGATTCTGTCGAGCTCGACTTCCGCATTTTTGACTTTGTCTTTCGTGTCTTTCTTGACAAACAGATTGGCAATCGCCGTCAGCACCTTATTCTTCTTTTTACGGTCGTTCTTTTTGTAAATAGATACTTTCAAATCGTCATAATTGATGGCGAAATCCCCTTTGGCATTTTTGTCGTTGCCGGTGAAATTGAAATAGACTTCGTCGAGATCGCCCTTGACTTCGGCATTGATATATGGTTTTGTAAACGGAATGAGTTTCTCGGCCGGGAAATTATAAATACGCCCTTTGATGTTAAAGCCGTCGGATTCGTCGAGCACATTGAAAGCCCAATCGACGTTGAGTTTTGCCGAATTCATAAAAAGGCATTTGATATTGATTTTTACGTCCGGCATTTTCGTTTGCTTGAAGCCGCTGGCAACTCCTGTGACCGCCATATTGAATTGGTTGAACGTCAGGATTCCCGGGCCTTTTGAAAAATCTTTTTCCTCTTCATAAACCAGTCGTGAGTTTTTGAGCAAAAGTGTGTCAACTTTCAGCTCAAATTTGATGTCGCGGAGCAACCTGTTGTACAATTTCTTTTTGGTCAGGTCGTCGTCGGGCATTTTGCTGCGGTAGATATCGGCGTCGACATTGTTGAGCTGCACATTTCCCGAATGGAAAAAGAAATCCTCATCCTTAAATCCCCAATTGATATTGTTGACTGCGACGCTTCCGGCACTGATGGTATACAAATCCTTTTCATTCGGGACGGCTTTGACGAAAGCTTTGCGGCTGAGGTTTGGGCGCATGTTGAACGTCAGGAATTTGAGTCCGGTATTCGTCGTTTGCAGTTTGCGCAAGGTCATGTTGTAAAACCCATTTGGGCGGTAATATACACTGTCGCAATCAATCGAATAAGTCGTGAATGAAAACGGCAATTTTTGCGAAAGTGTCTTTTCGGTGATCAGAATGCCTTCGAGTTTGATCGAAATGTTGCTGACATCCAGGATTGAAATATTATTTTTTATGGCGTTGATTTTAAACTGCCCATTATTGAGGTAAACATCAGATACATAAATGATTTGGCTGAACGGCGCGACAACTTGTGAAGTGATGCTTTTCGGGTTGTCCAACGCTTTTTCGCTGGTCTTGAGCAAGGTGACTTCGGGTTTCGACACGACAAGGCTTTTGGCGTGGATTTTTTTGCTGAAAACCATGTCCCAGATATTGAAATCATTGACTTCAATGGATTTTATTTTGGCGTACAATCCGGGTTTGCCGGCCTTGATGTCGAGTGACGATTTTGGGACGACAATGATTTCGGAGGCTTTGATATTCCTGTTGAGCAATGAAATGTCGAGGTCTTTATAGGAAATGTTGTAAGGCGAATCGTTGTTTTCGTTGATGATGTGCGGCAGTTCTCGGGCTATCCAGAAGTTCAGGCCGATATCGACCAATGCGATAAGCAGCAATGAGGCTATAATCCCAACGAGAATTCTTTTGATCCATTTCATATATTGACAGTGAAGGAAAATGCCCCACAATTAAATTTAAGGATTTAAAAAAGGAAGTCGCGGCTTGTTAAGATTTATTTAGGGAATGATGAAGTTCCGGTATAGCTGTGTTAGGGATTGAAGCCAGGTGCCGTGCACCGCGGAAAGCCCGGGCCGAAGGCAACGCCCATAAAAAAACCCACCAATTTGAATTGATGGGTTTTGCGTTTTTGTGGTACCTCCAGGAATCGAACCAGGGACACATGGATTTTCAGTCCATTGCTCTACCAACTGAGCTAAGGTACCGTCTTAACGGGCTGCAAATATAGAATGATTTTTAATTTATCCAAAACAAATATTTAAAAAAAATCAATTCGTACCTTCGCAACCTCAATACGGGATTATGCTGCTGGCCATCGATATCGGAAATACAAGATCCAAAGCCGCTGTTTTTGAAGGCAGTAGCCTTTTGGAGCATTTTGTCTTTCCAAAAATGGCGCTGCGTGAAAATATCTTGGACATTATCGAAAAGCACAAAACGATTGCGGATATTGCCCTGTCTTCGGTCAGTAATGAAAGCCTGGATTTCGAGATTCCGGCACGCATCAATATCCATGTGATTTCAAATGCCTGGCCTTTTCCTTTTTTAAATTTGTATGAAACGCCACTGACATTAGGCATTGACCGTATGGTATTGGCTTCGGGCGCTGCGTTGCAGTTTCCAAACCAAAACCGCCTGGTGATTGATGCCGGAACTTGCATCACTTATGACTTTATCGATGAGAAAGACCATTACCATGGCGGCGCGATTTCACCCGGAATCCAATTGAGATACCAGGCGCTGCATAATTATACCGCAAAATTGCCGTTGTTATCGGTAGAAGCACCGGCGAATTATGTTGGGAAATCAACCGCTGCTTCGATCCATTCGGGTGTTGTAAATGGCGTGGTGCATGAAATCGATGGGTTTATCAATCAGTACCAACAGGATTACTCAAACTTTATAATAATTTTAACGGGCGGCGATGCAGATTTTTTGGCTAAAAGATTAAAAAATACCATATTTGCCAATTCAAATTTCCTTCTGGAAGGCCTGAACAGAACTTTTCAATATAAAATCAACAATGATTAAAAAATCCCTAGTTTCCATTTGCCTGTTGTTATCCTTAATTTCTTTCGCACAGGAAGGCAGTTCTTCACCATATTCTTTCTACGGGTTAGGAGATATGAGATTCAAGGGAACAGTTGAAAACCGGTCTATGGGTGGATTGTCGGTTTTTCCGGACAGTATTCACATGAATCTGCAGAACCCTGCATTTTATCCGGATTTAAAACGCATCAATTTTACGCTTGGCGCAACATATGCAACGACAAAACTCAAGACGAACACCCAAGAGGAAAATGCCCGCAGAACAACACTGGATTACCTGGCTATCGGGATTCCAATGGGGAAATTCGGCGGTGGTTTCGGATTGATGCCTTATACGTCTGTCGGATATAAAATCCAGACTTTCCCAAATGCCGATACGCCGGAAGGTAAGAAGTATACAGGAACCGGAGGTTTGAATAAAGCATTTATAGGCGGCGGTTACCAAATCACCAAAAGCCTGAGTTTGGGTGCCGAATTCGGTTATTATTTTGGAAATATTGAAACCAACAGCATTTATTTTATCGAGGGTGTACAATACGGTACAAGGGAATTAAACCAATCTGCTGTCGGCGGCGGCGGATTTACGGCAGGAATATCCTACAAGTCGAAAATCAATAAAAAATTACAGGTAGCGGCAAGCGCGACATTTTCTCCGGAAGCCAGCCTGAAATTTGCAAATGAAAGAAATATCGCCACGGTCCAGTTTTATACTTCGGGCCAGATCGGCGTCATCGACGATGAAGACATTGTTGTGGCGGATACCAAAATAAAAATGCCTTCCAAACTGAGTTTTGGCGGCGGCATCGGCGAACCGACAAAATGGATGGTCGGTACCGAGTTGACTTTGCAGCAAAGCAGCGATTTGGGCAACAGGTTCAACGACATCAACGATGTAGCGTTTGAAAACGCATACAAATGGAGCTTAGGTGGTTATTATGTGCCGAATTACAACAGCTTCGCGAGCTATTGGAAAAGGATTACATATCGCGGCGGATTCAAATATGAAAAAACAGGATTGGTCATCAACGACAAATCCATTGATGACGCAGGAATGACTTTAGGACTCAGCCTTCCGGTCAGCGGGAATTTCTCAAACATCAACCTTGGGTTTGAATTTGGGAAAAGAGGTACAAAAGACGCAGGTCTTGTCGAAGAAAATTACATGAACTTTACAATCGGCCTTTCACTCAACGACCGATGGTTCGTGAAGAAAAAATACGAATAATACCAACTGCCGGATTATTTAAAAACCAGGCTATGAAAACCAGAATCCATTTTTTGATTGTTTTATGTGGCGCCTTTTTTCTACAGGCACAAGGCCAAACTAAGGAATGTGATGAAAAGGCAGCCGAAATCAGCGCCTTTGTAAAAGAAGAAAAATTTACCGAAGCCTATGACAGCTGGAATACAGCAGGTAAATGCGCTTCGGCAAATGAACAGACGCTGCTTGACGCCGAAAAAATCTTCAGGTATAAAATAGAAGCGGCGACTTCGCCAACAGAAAAAACTGAAGCTGTTTCAGCACTCATCAAACTTTACGACACTTACGACCAGAAATTCCCTGGGAACGGAAACAGCAATCTTGCCAAGAAAGCCAAACTCCTGAAGGATTATGAACTCGGGACCAGCGATGAGATCTACCAATTGCTCGACCGCGCCTATAAAACCGACACAGCGCATTTTACCGATGCGGCGGCTTTATACCTTTATTTCCAATTGTTCGTCGACAAATTCAAAGCCGCCGAGAAAGGAATCAAGGAAGACGATGTCTTTTCAAAATTTGATGCGGTTTCCTATACTTTGGAACAGCTGACGCGCAATACAAATTTGCCGGCCCGGAATTATAAATCGGCGCTGGATGGCATCAAGACACTCGCTTCGCCAATAGCGACTTGTGAAAAACTCAACCTGTATTACGACAAGAATTTCGAATCAAAAAAGGGCGATTCCATCTGGTTGCAGAAAGCATCTGAAAGCCTGATATGGAAAGGTTGTACTTCGACACCACTATTTTTGAAGATCACTTCTGAAACGTATGCCGTGAAACCGACCTCAAAATCGGGATACAATCTCGGGATTGCCTACTTGAAAAACAGGAATCAGAAAAAAGCGGTTGAATATTTCGATGCCGCGGCCAACCTCGAAACCAACCCGGATGATAAAGCAGGAATTTATTATACTACCGCATCGACTATTTATGTCGATAAGGCCATGGCGCTGGATTACCTGAAAAAGTCACTGGCCGTAAAGCCTACATTCGGGAAAGCGTATTTGATGATGGCACAGGTTTATTCTGAATCCGGAACTTGCGCGAAAACGCCATTCGAGAAAAAAGCCCTTTATCTGCTTGCGGCCCAAACGGCCCAAAAAGCAGCTGTCGATCCAACGCTTAAAAAAGCGGCAACCCGCGTGGCTGAAACCTATTTGCAGAAAGTGCCGACAAAAGCGGAAATCAAGGAAGCAAAACTGGGCGGCAAGAAAATCACTTTCGGCTGTTACATCAATGAGTCGGTCATCATACCCCAATAGATGACGGCCAGGAAAAAAATAGTCCCATTGGCTTTCGCAATCATGGCCATGCTGTTTGCATTTGGCTGTGAGAGCAACTTCAAGGACGTGCAGAAAATCAATTTTTCAGAATTTACGCCGAGTGGCGAAGCGGAAGATTTCAACCTTAAATATACCGATTCGGGCCGGATTACCTCGATATTGGTCAGCCCGAAAATGCTCGATTATGCGACTGTTGAATATCCGTTTACCGAATTTCCGGACGGCATCGATGTGACTTTTTATGATGCGAAGGGCAAACGCACATTTGTAAAATCCAATTATGCCGTGCAATTTAAAGGAACTGATGTCATCGACCTTCAAGGGAAAGTCAGGATTTCAAATGAATCCGGGCAATTGATGGAAACCGAGCAGCTTTATTTCGATCAGAAGGACGAATGGTTTTTCACCGAAAAAAAGTTTAAATTTACCGACCCAAAAGGCGTTTCCTATGGCGAAGGCATTGATTTCAGTAAAGATTTCAAAATCGTCAATTCGCAGAAAATCACAGGAGAAATCGACGAAGCCGAATAATATAAAAAACCACAAACATGAATTACCTAAAATTCACCCCATACATTTACCTGATTGCAGCCTTCTTTTTCATCTACGACGGGATTACAAAAATGAACGAACCGGAAAGCGGTTACGCCCTGAGTTTCCTGATTGCAGGGCTGGCTGTCTTTATGTTTTTCTTCAGGATGCGCTTTGCGAAAAAGTTTGACAACGGCAGCAAAAGGCCATAAAAAACATTCCGCATGCGGCAATCCGAAAATGAATTCCAAAAAAATTCAAATTTCTTGTAAATTATAACTTTACAACTGCAATTATTAAATAGATAATTGTATTTTCGCAAACTGAATTTAAAAATTAACGAAAGAAAAAATGGCAGTTTTATCAAAAATCAGGCAACGCTCACTTCTTCTGATACTGGTTATTGGATTTTGCTTACTAGCATTTATAATTGGGGATTTATTCAATAAAGGTGGCTTTAACAGCACTTCGAAAGATGTCGGAAGCATCAACGGGAAAGACATTCCGTTTGAGGATTTCCGCGTGAAAGTCGCCAATGCCGAAAAAAGCGGGCAACAGGGAATGACGCCAACGCAAGCCGCAAACCAGGTTTGGGAAATGGAAGTCAACCGTGCGTTGCTTACAGCCGAATTCGACAAACTCGGAATCAGGGTTGGAAAAAAGCACGTGATGGAAGTTTTGAAGGCTGATCCGAATATCGGGCAGAACCAAATGTTCATGAACGCGGCCGGCAAATTTGACGAGAACAAATTCTATGAATTTTTCAAAGCCAATCCGACACAGGCGCAGTACTTAAAGGAAAGTGAAATCAATGCCGAACTAAAGGCAAAATACGACATCTACAACAGTCTTGTAAAAGGCGGTGTTTTCACAACTGATGCTGAAGGCAAAATGAAATATGGCATGGAAGCCAATAAAGTTTCGTTGGATTATGTAGCCGTTCCGTATTCTTCTGTGAAAGACAGCGAAGTGAAAGTTTCCGATGCGGAAATCACCGAATACATGAAAAAGAACGAAAAGAAATATAAAGCTGAGGAATCGCGCGAACTGGAATATGTGCTGATTGAGGACAAAGCATCAAAAGAAGATGAAGCTGAGGTGAAAACCACAATCAATTCTTTATTGACTGGAAAAGTCGTTTACAACCAAGCAACCGGAAAAAACGACACATTGCCTGGATTCAGGAATGCTGTAAATGTTCCTGAGTTTGTGAATGAGAATTCGGATATGCCTTACGACTCGACTTATGTCAGCAAGAAAGACCTTCCTGCAGCAGATGCAGACCAAATCGCAGCATTGCCGGTTGGAGGAATCTACGGGCCATACATGCGCGGCGATTACTACTGTATTTCAAAAGTAATGGCGAAAAGACCCGGTTACAGTGCAAAAGTGAGCCATGTTTTGATTGCTTATGACGGATCAGGCGTACAAGGCCAAAAGAAAAAAAGAACGAAAGAAGAAGCAAAAGCGGAAGCTGAAGGCATCTTGGCACAAGCCAAAGCAAACCCGCAATCATTCATGATGCTGGCACTGATCAACTCTGATGATTCATCTGCACAGTCAGGCGGAGATTTGGGCTACATCACTCCGGAAACGAATTTCGTAAAACCATTCAAGGATTTCGTATTCGCAAACCCAATGGGAACTATCGGTTTGGTGGAATCACAATTCGGTTACCACATCATCAATATTACTGACAAGCAAGATGGAATCCGTTTGGCGAACATCGCGCAAAAAATCGAACCGTCTGAAGCGACATCCGATAAGATGTACACCAAGGCTGTCAAATTTGAAATGGATGCCAATGAGAAAGACTTTGCTGCTACTGCGAAAGCTGCTGGGCTGACCGTAAATCCTGCCGTTAAAGTAAAAGTAATGGACGAAGCTTTCGGAAATGTTGGAAGCCAAAGACAAATCGTAAGATGGGCTTTTGACGGTGAAACCAAAGTCGGAGACGTCAAAAGATTTGAAGTGGCCAATGTCGGAAACGTCATCGCCAAACTGAAAAAAGTATACGGAAAAGGATTGCTTCCAATCGAGGATGCAAGGGCTTCAGTAGAGCCAATCCTGAAAAATAAAAAGAAAGCCGAGAAAATCAAGGCTAAAATGACGGCAGGTTCATTAGACGCAATCGCAAAAGCCAATGGCGTTACCGTGCTCCAGGCTGTCGATCTGACTGTTGAAAATGCGACATTGCCTAACTTGGGCGCTGAACCTAAAGTCATCGCAACTGCATTTGCACTTGGCGCAAACAAAATGTCTGGTGCTATCGAAGGCAATTCAGGCGTTTATGTTGTCAAAGCTACAACCGTTACGAAAGCACCGGTAATCAAAGATTTTGCGCCTTATGTTGCCAAATTGAAATCACAAAGTGCTGGTTTTGCAAACAGGGTTGTTCCTGCTTTGAAAGCGGATGCCGATATTGTCGACAACCGTGCGCAATTCAACTAATCTCCAGATTACACATAAAAAAATCCCGCAACTTGCGGGATTTTTATTTTAATACCATATCGTCATAAGACACGACAGTTCCAAAACCGCGTTCCCTGAAATAGTCCGTCGGATCGTCTTTTGAAATGGCCAGGATAAAATCGCCGCCCCAGCCGCCAAGGCTTTTCACAACGCCTTTAAAATCCTTGAAAAAAGCTTCCTTTACGGTTTCCATTTCGACAATGTCACTGATGATGCTTTCGTGTTTTTCCAACGCGCGCGCAAAAACGCCGACATTCGGTGCGTTAATGACCAATGTCGTAATCCGGTCTATCGCAGCAATCTTTTTGGCAAGCTCGTGCACTTTATTGTTGTAATACGAGGCAATCGCTTCTTTGCTGCTTTGCTTCTTGTTCAGGTACACGAAATACAGGCTTCCGGCAAATTCCGGATGAAAAGCCACTTGCTCCACCGTCGGCTTATCATTGACAATCTGGTAAATGATCGGCGTGTCATTTTGCCCACAGGCAATATCATAACCGCTGCCGCCGAAACTGTTTTTAAGCAATTCAAAAGCATCAATCCCAAACCATTGCGCAATATTATTGATCAATGTCGACGACGTGCCCAATCCCCAGAATTTAGGAAAGGTCAGGTGCGTTTCAACGTGAAAACCTTCCTCTTGGATGAGATTCGGATTCAATAACGAAGCCTGATGCAAAATACCGGTCAGCGTATGTTTGATGGTTGGAATTTCATGCGGATTCCTGACGGCCAATATTTCCCCGAACGTAATGACATCCTCAAACCATACGCTGCCGTCGCTGTCAAAACTTTTCCAGCTGATTTGTTTGTTTTCGCCCGATTCAACGGTTAAATCCTGCCCGTATTTTGTAGGCAACGCCAAAGATTTTGCGCCGTCAAGCACGACATATTCGCCGGTAAGCAGTAATTTCCCGTTGCTGTAGAATGTTTGTTTCATTTTATTTAGGAGCTATTTCCTGCTTTTCGCTACAATCTTTTCTTTGCAAGAAAAGGATTTTCGCTGCAATCAGGGCTAGGGCTTTACTACTTCCTTAAACTTTCAATATAATCCACAACCGCTGCATGCGACACCGGCCGCGAAGTGAAATGCCTTTTGATTTCATGGCGTTCTTCCTTGGTCGCATCAAACTGGTTGATGATGTTGTTCAGGTGCATTTTCATATGGCCTTCCTGGATTCCGGTCGTGGTCAGCGAACGCAAGGCCGCAAAATTCTGAGCCAATCCCGCAACCGCGACAATCTGCATCAATTGCTGCGCCGAAGGTTTTTCAAGCATTTCCATCGACAACTTTACCAACGGATGCAAAGAAGTCAATCCACCGACAGTGCCCAAAGCCAATGGCACTTCGAGCCAAAAGGTGAAAATTCCATCGGCAATCTTCGCATGCGACAAACTTGAATATTTTCCATTCCGTGACGCATACGCATGAACGCCGGCTTCGACCGCACGGAAATCATTCCCTGTCGCCAAAACCACAGCGTCGATGCCGTTCATGATGCCTTTGTTGTGCGTCACCGCCCGAAACGGCTCAACTTCTGCAATTTTTATGGCTTGTATAAATTTGGCAGCAAAGGCTTCTGGGTTTTCAATGTGTTTTTCAGCGAGTTCGGCAACTTTACAGGAAACTTCAGCACGAACAAGGCAATTTGGGACATAATTCGACAAGATGCTCATGACCACTTCAATGTCTTTTTCAGCTTCCGTAAAACCTTTATAATCCTGCGCTTCCTGTTTCAGCGTCTTCGCAAATTGCTCAAGGCAGGAATTGATGAAATTCGCACCCATCGAATCTTTCGTGTTGAACGTCGCATGCAATTGGAAGTAATTGTCGAGCAAATCGGTTTTGTCACGGAGTTCGATGTCCAAAATTCCGCCACCGCGCTGTCGCATATTTTTCGTCAGGTTTTCGGTTGCAGAGAAAAAACCCGGTTTTATCTTTTCAAAAAAGGATTGCAGTTTTGCCGTGTCGCCTTTGTACATAAAATGCACCTGCCCAATTTTTTCGGTATTGATGATGGTCGTTTTGAATCCGCCGCGCGTTGCCCAGAATTTGGCCGACTTCGCCGCTGCCGCCACAACCGAACTTTCCTCAATCGCCATCGGAATCGTATAGTAATTCCCGTTGATCAGGAAATTGGGTGCGACGCCAAGCGGCAGATAGAAATTCGTAATCGTGTTTTCAATGAACTCGTCGTGAAGCTGTTGCAGTTTTATGTCCGAATTCCAATAACTTTTGATCAGCGTTGTCGCTTCTTCCGGATCCTGGAAATACGTTTGGGCAATGAAACTGATTTTTTCTTCTTTGGACAATTTGGAAAACCCGGCGACAGCGTTGTTCATAAAATAAAAAGTTTATGCAAAGATAGGTTTTAACGGAAAATAAAAATTGGATTTCTCAACTTTACTGAACTTAAATGCTGATTGTCAACGCGTGAATATTTTATCAACAACGAACAATTTTTAACTTTTGGAATTTCGTTTTCAGCCTGCCAAAATGTAACTTTCAAAAGAAAGTCATGAGCGAAGAAAGTCAATATATCAAAGGAAGAGGCGCACAAAAAAATGTGCACAACCGGTTTTTTGCGGAATCGTATGAGATGCTCGATGATTTCCTGAATTACTGCGAGGCTGAAGGCGACAAATCCGACGACAACCGCACACATTTCCTTGAAGTATTTCCAAAAACCATTGTGAATAAAGTCGACAGCCCGGATGTGGGCATGGGTTATTCGATGAATAATTACCAAGGCTGCGAACACGGCTGCATTTATTGCTTTGCCCGGAATTCCCATGAATATTGGGGTTATAGCGCGGGATTGGATTTTGAACGCAAAATCCTCGTCAAGAAAAATGCACCGGATTTATTGGAGGAAAAATTGAAAAGCAAAAACTGGCAGGCGCATACGATTGTGATGTCCGGCAATACGGATTGTTACCAGCCGGCGGAACGCAAATTCCAGATTACGCGCAAATGCCTCGAAATCTTCCTGAAGTATAAACATCCGGTTGCGATTATCACTAAAAACGCATTGATCACACGTGACCTGGATATTCTTTCCGAACTCGCAAAAGACAACCTGGTTGGGGTCAATGTTTCAATTACCTCGATGTCCGAGAAGACCAGGCTTTTGCTTGAGCCGCGTACGGCAACGATCCAGAAACGACTGGAAACCGTGAAATTGCTTTCTGAAAATGGGATTCCGGTCAATGTCATGCTGGCGCCGATTATTCCCGGAATCAACAGCCATGAGATTTTGCCGTTGGCAAAGGCTGCTTCTGAAGCAGGCGCGTTGTCAATCGCTTATACAGTCGTTCGTTTGAATGGCGCGATTGGTGAAATCTTTACCGACTGGATCCGCAAAGCCATGCCCGACCGCGCCGACAAAGTTCTGAACCAGATTGCGGCATGCCATGGCGGAACATTGAACGATAGCCGTTGGGGCGAACGCATGCGCGGCGAAGGTGAATTTGCGCAGATGATCAAATCGCAGGTTGTGATGGCACGGCGCAAATTTTTTGCAGGAAAGGAATTCCCTAAATTAAACACGACACTTTATGAACAGTATAAAGGCGGACAACTGAAATTATTTTTTTAATTTTTTTGCCACGAATTCACGAATTATCGGACCTAATTCGTGGCAAACCTTAGCCCTGATTATCTCACTTAACCTCTATTTGCAATAGGAGTTCGACGAATGCTGCGCATTTGAAGTGAAAAAGATTGAAACGGATAGCAGGAATAGCTCCCAAAAACAGAAATCGCCATCATCACGTAACAAAATCGGAATTCTGCGTCAAACGATTTCAACCAAAACCGCCTTTTAACAGTGAAAAGTGCCGCTATGTGTATTTTTTTCACTAAAATTGACGGTTTTTATATTCCACTTAAAATGATGAAATCAATTAAGCTTGCCACACTGCTGCTTTTAGTGTGTTTTTCTGTTGCCGCCCAGCAAAAAATTACTGTTGAAGATATTTATACCGGCGCCTTTAGGGCAAAAGGAATGGACGAACTCCAGTCCATGCACAACACCAACCAATATACGGTTCTGAATTTCGATCGCGCGACAAAAAGTGCGGCGATTGGCCTGTATGATTTTTCGTCACTTAAAAAGATATCGACATTAATCGATACGAAAGATTACAAAGAATTGCCATCGATTGACAGCTATACTTTCAGTGCGGATGAGAAGCAGATTTTGATCGCATCGAATTCGGAGCCGATATTCCGCCATTCGTTTACAGCCGATTTTTACCTGTACAATATCGAGAGCAAGCAACTTACGAAATTATTTGAACAGGTTCAGGAACCGACATTTTCGCCTGACGGAAAGAAAATCGCCTACGCCAAAGAAAACAACCTTTATATCTATGACATAGCGTCAAAGAAAACGGATAAAATGACGACTGACGGTAAGAAAAATGCCGTCATCAATGGCATCACCGACTGGGTTTATGAAGAGGAGTTCGCGTTTGTGCGTGCCTTTGACTGGAGCGCCGATGGAAGCAAAATCGCTTATATCCGTTTCGACGAAAGCGCCGTCCCTGAACTCACGATGACGCTTTTCCACAAAGATTTGTACCCAACGACGGAAACATTCAAATATCCGAAAGCCGGTGAAAAAAATGCGTTGGTGACGCTTCATATTTATGATGTCGCTGAAGCACATGAGCAGGATGTCGTACTTGGCAATTACAATGATTTTTACATTCCGAGGATCAAATGGACCAATGATGCGAATGTATTGAGCGTCCAGGTGATCAATCGCCACCAGGACAATCTCGATTTGCTGTTTGTTGACGGGAAAACCGGAACAGCAAAAGTAATTATGAATGAGAAGGACAAAGCTTATGTTGACATCACCGACAACCTGACATTCCTGAAAGACAACAGTTTTATCTGGACCAGCGAGAAAGACGGCTTCAACCACATTTATTTGTATGATAAAACCGGAAAACTCAAAAACCAGGTCACCAAAGGAAAATGGGAAGTAACCAATTACTATGGTTTTGACGAAAAGACAAAAACGGTTTTTTACCAATCGGTTGAAAATGGTTCGATCAACCGTGACATTTACAGGATTGGGCTTGACGGAAAAAACAAGGTGAGATTGTCATCGGCAACAGGAACAAACGATGCGACATTCAGTCCGAATTTCCAATATTACATCAACAAATTTTCAAGCGCAACACAGCCAACGGCTTTTGCATTGAATGATGCGAAAACCGGCAAACCGGTGCAATCGATTGTCAACAATGATGCGTTGGCGGAAAAACTCAAAGCCTATAACCTGCCGGCGAAAGAATTCTTTGTGCTTACCACTGAAAAAGGAAACCAATTGAATGCATGGATTTTGAAGCCAAAAGATTTCGACCCGTCAAAAAAATACCCTGTTTTCATGTACCAATATTCCGGTCCGGGTTCGCAGCAAGTGAATAACGATTGGAACAATTCGGATGATTATTGGTTCCAGATGCTGGCGCAACAAGGCTATATCGTGGCATGTGTTGACGGCCGCGGAACAGGTTTCAAAGGCGCCGATTTCAAAAAAATGACGCAAAAGCAATTGGGAAAATATGAAGTCGAAGACCAGATTGATGCGGCAAAAGTCATTGGGAATTATCCGTATGTCGATAAAACCAGGATTGGAATTTGGGGTTGGAGTTATGGCGGATTCATGTCGGCAAACTGCATCCTGAAAGGGAATGACGTATTTAAAATGGCGATTGCTGTCGCGCCGGTCACGAACTGGCGTTTTTATGATTCCATTTACACGGAACGTTACATGGAGACGCCGCAGGAAAACGCATCAGGTTATGATGACAATTCACCAATCAATTTTGCGGATAAATTAAAGGGTAAATTTTTATTGATCCACGGTTCGGCAGATGACAATGTGCATGTGCAGAATTCGATGCAGATGATGGAAGCATTGATCCAGGCAAACAAGCAATTCGACTCGCAGATTTACCCGGATAAGAACCACGGAATCTTCGGTGGAAAGACCAGAATCCAGTTATATAATAAAATGACTGATTTTATCAAACAGAATTTATAAATTAGCACAATAACCAACAACAATTAAAATGACAGAAACTCAGGTAAAAACAGGACATCCAAAAGGACTTTGGGTATTATTCGGGACAGAAATGTGGGAAAGGTTCAACTTCTACGGAATGCGTGCGATCTTGACTTTGTTCCTTGTGAATTCGTTGATGATGAAGGAAGAAGATGCTTCCCTGATATATGGAGGTTTTCTAGGACTTTGTTACTTGACACCAATGTTGGGTGGTTTTATAGCCGACCGTTTTTTTGGTAACAGGAACTGTATTTTACTTGGCGGACTGATGATGGCGATAGGACAGATGTTCCTGTTTTTCAGCGCCAGCATCTTCGGGACCAATATTGGGCTTGCCAATAACTTAATGTGGATTGCACTCGGAATCATCATTTTCGGAAATGGTTTCTTCAAGCCGAATATTTCGAGCATGGTCGGAAGCTTGTATCCTAAACAGGAGAAAAGCAAACTCGATACTGCCTTTACGATTTTCTACATGGGAATCAATCTTGGCGCCTTTTTGGGACAATTGATTTGCCCGATTATCGGTGACGTAAAAGACGCTGGCGGAATCCGCGATATCCATGCTTTCAAATGGGGATTTTTAGCGGCTTCGATTGCGATGCTGATCGGAACAGCGGTTTTCTTTTTCCTCAAAAATAAATATGTGGTCACCCCGGAAGGCAGGCCTTTAGGCGGATTGCCATCTAAAAATGAGGCTTCTGACTTTGAGGAAGGTGAATCGCAAAAAGCGGTTTTCTCTCCAACGGCTTTGACGGTTGCAGGCATTGCGTTTTTGGTATTAGGCTGCATTATTCACTTCGTATTTGACCAGAACCTGATTTATACCTTGATTTATTCGAGCGGTTTGACATTGGCAGGATTAATTGTATCCGATTCCTCACTGACTAAAATCGAAAGGGACAGGATTTTCGTGATTTATATCGTGGCATTCTTTATCATTTTCTTTTGGGCTGCATTTGAACAGGCCGGTTCATCGTTGACGTTCATCGCAGACAACCAAACCGACAGGAATTTCTTCGGATGGCAAATGCCGCCATCAATGGTGCAGATTTTCAACGGACTTTTCGTAGTGATTTTTGCGGTTCCTTTCAGTATTCTTTGGGATAAATTAAGGGCTAAAAACCGCGAGCCGATTTCGCCAATGAAACAATCTTTCGGATTGGCATTGATTGCGGTGAGTTATTTCATCATTGCTTACAACGTAAAAGATCTTGGCAACGACGGGCTTTTGGCTATCAAATGGTTGATCTTATTGTATTTGATCCAGACTTGCGCTGAGTTGTGCTTATCGCCAATCGGATTGTCATTGGTTGGAAAATTATCCCCAAAAAGATTCTCATCTTTATTATACGGCGTGTTCTTCTTATCGAATGCATCGGGTTATGCCTTGGCTGGAACATTGGGTTCGATATTGCCTTCTACAGGAGACAAATTCAACAAGGCTAAAGAACTTGGTATTGATCTCCAGGCCGTTTTGAATAAAACAGTGACGCCAACAGCAGAACAATTGAGATTGCTTGATGAAAACCACATCAATTCTTCAAACCCGGTTTTTGTAGGTTTTGAAATCCACAATTTATTTGAATTTTTTATGGTTTTCGTCATTTTGACAGGCCTTGCAGCTGTCATCTTATTTGCCTTGACACCGGTGTTGAAGAAAATGATGCACGGCGTAAGATAATATGGAACCAACGCAAATCATCACACTGGAGCAAATCCAGGATTTTAAGGGAAAATATCCAAAACAATTGTGGCATTTGTTTCTGGTCGAAATGTGGGAACGCTTCTGTTTTTACGGAATGCGTGGTGTGCTTGCCATTTTTATGGTCGGACAACTGCATCTTTCGGACTCGGAATCCAATCTTAAATACGGGGCAATTCAAGCGTTCGTGTATGCATTCACATTTATAGGAGGCATTTTTGCGGATAAGGTCCTGGGTTTTAAAAGATCACTTTTCTTCGGAGGAATTATCATGATTTTGGGAAACCTGCTCATCGCTTTTTCTCCGGCAGATATGTTTTATTTCGGTATTACGCTTTCCATTATTGGAACGGGCTTCTTTAAGCCAAATGTATCTTCTATGGTTGGCGATTTATACAAATCCGATGATAAAAGAAGAGATGCAGGTTACGGATTGTTTTATGCCGGAATCAATGTCGGAGGCTTATTTGGCGGCGCATTATGTGTTTATCTCGGAAAATACTATTCCTGGAGCTTATGCTTCCTTGCAGCAGCGGTCGTAATGGCTTTTGGGCTGTTGACCTTTGTATTTACAAAAAAATACCTGGGGCCAATTGGTGATTCTCCACTGTTAAATTTGTCCGTGAGCAAAAGGAGACTGAGAGAAATTGCAGTATACATCGGCTCGTTAATCAGTATTCCATTGATCTTCATCATGGTTAAAAACACTGATTATACAGATTATTTCATGTATACGATTGCGCCGATTTCCATTATCTATTTCCTGTATGAAACCTATTCCGTCAAGGACAGGGGATTACAGCTAAAATTATTGGCGGCGTTCGTGTTTATCTTTTTCTATTTTTTATTCAACGCCATTTTTGAACAAAGCGGCGGCTCACTGGCGCTTTTTGCTGAAAAAAACCTGACACACGATGTATGGTTTTTCTCAATCGATCCAAATATTGTGAACAACAGCTCCAATTCGTTGTTTGTTATTATCCTTAGCCCGCTTGTAGGATTGTTGTGGCTTTGGATGGCAAGAAAAAAAATGGAGCCCAATACGATTATTAAATTTGGGATTGGTTTTATATTCTTATCCGCATCGTTTTATTTGTTTTATTACACCAAATTTTTTGCGAATGCGGCCGGCATTACATCCTTGAATATTTTCACATTGGCATATCTCGTTACCACAGTTGGAGAATTGTGCCTCGGACCGATCGGAATGTCAACAGTAACAAAATTATCGCCAAAAAAACTCACGGGAATGATGATGGGATTGTGGTTTTTGGCAAGCGCTTTCGGTCAATTTGCGGCAGGGAAACTCGGAGCGAGCATGTCGAGCCCGGACCAGAATGCGTCGTTGATGACAAAATTGCAATTGTATACTGACGGATATTATCAATTAGCGATTTATGCCATTATCGCCGGAGTCGTATTGATTATAATCTCTCCAATGGTTAAAAAATTAATGCAGGAAGTCAAATAAATGTACTAATTTTATAGACTATTTTTGCAAAAATGCGGCAAACTAAAAAATTTACCTTATGAAAAAAATATTAATTACATTACTATTGGTCGTCGGTTCGCTGACAGTGCAAGCACAGGATTTGGTTTGGCACACAGACATCAACAAAGCGATGGCAGTTTCCAAAAAATCGAAAAAACCATTGTTGCTGTTTTTCACCGGAAGCGATTGGTGCGGTTGGTGTATGAGACTTCAAAAAGAAGTGTTGCAAACCCCTGAATTCGCAGCTTGGGCGAAGGAAAATGTCGTTCTTGTAGAATTGGACTATCCACGGAAAACGCCACAGCAGCCGGAAATCCAACAGCAAAACGCACAATTGCAGCAAACATTCCAGATCATGGGCTATCCAACCGTTTGGTTTGTAAATGCATCCAAAAAAGACAAACAGGTCAATTTTGAAAAATTGGGCAGTACGGGTTATGTCGCCGGCGGTCCGGCAGCATGGCTTGAAGGAGCCAATAAAATCATTAAGAAAAGCTAATTTGTTTTTTCCAACCTATAAAATCCCTTTTCACCAGTATTGTGAAAAGGGATTTTTTCTTTTAGGCAGGTTTGTTTCCACCTTGCGGAATAGGATTTAAAATTGGATGCGTCCGCGACAATGATTTTTGGCTTATAAACCTGCAGCAATCTTTCGAGGTTTATTTTCGGGGATTTCGTAAACACCAGAATATCCGGGCTCGCATTTTTTGGATAAACTGATGTGCTGTCCAGGACAAGAATTTTATGGTTGCCAAAACAGAGCACATTCTGCAAAGGATAAGTATTCTTTATCCGGCTGAAATTCGCGGTCACATATGATTTTAGCATTGGGTTTTTTGATGTTTTTTCAATGCCATTGGAATAAACAAATACATCTTCTCCAAGCTTTTCCGTGATGATCGTTTTTTTCTTCACATTAAAAACAACCAATTCCGATTGATTCCAATTATTGAATTGTGTCCAATAAAATGACGCCTGGAAAATAATTGCTGCAATTGATGCCAATGCCAATCTGTGGAATGTTGGCTTTTCAAACCAAATGACAACTGCAAAAATCAGCGCATATAAACTGGCCAGGATATAAAAATTCAAAGGAATATCCTGGATGATAAACTTTTCAAAGGAAGCGATCCTGCCAATGATTTTGTCCATAATGAATATGCACCATTCCAAAATTTTTGCCGGAAATAGCGGGACAAACCCAAACGCCGCCATCAGCATGACCAAAACACCCAGTACCATAATGATGCTCAGGAATGGGATGATGACCAAATTGGTGATGAAAAACAATCCCGGAAACTGGTGGAAATAATAAATGCTCAAAGGGAAAGCGCCAAGCTGCGCCGCAAATGAAACGGTCAGAATTTCCCAGAAATATTTCATGATGCGGTTTTTTGGCGTCCAAATTCCCGACAAAAGCGGCTGCAGCCAAAGAATGAAAAACAAAGCGGTATAACTCAACTGGAATCCGACATCGAAAAGGAATGCCGGTTCAAAAAGCAAAATCAGCAACAGCGAAACCAACAACGTATGGAATATATTTGTACTTCTTTTGAGGTACATTCCCCAAGCCACGAATGAAAACATCGTTGCCGAGCGCACAACAGAAGGCGATAACCCGGCAATAATCGCAAAACCCCATAAGAATGATATTATGATAATGAGTTTTACGACGCGTCCAAGCCTGTTTTTTGGCAATGGCTTCAGCAGAAAATCCAGGAACAGCAATATAAACCCGACATGAAGCCCGGAAACGGACAAAATATGCACTGCGCCGGCAAATTGATAGTCGTGTAACACATCAGGCGAAATTTCCTGCTGTTGGCCCAGAATCAATGCATTGACGACATGAAGCTCTTCGGCATGAAAACCGCTCCGGCTTAAATTAGAAATGATTTTATTCCTGAAAACATCCGAACAATACCAAATGTCTTTTTCAATATGGCTGCTGATTTTGACATTGTTGAAACCAACATACATTTGCGCCGGTATGGATTTGTCCGTCAGGTATTTTCCATAGTCAAACTGGTTGGGATTCAGCGGCGATTTATGGCGGATGATTTTGCCTTTTACAAGCAAATTGGAACCCATGCAAAACGGAATATTTTTCTTGGTTTTACCGAGGTTGATCAGTATTTTTCCCGTTGTTTTTTTTTCATCCAGGCAATTCACAATCGCAATATACCGGTCTGAGAAGGCATTGCTTTTCAATTTCTCCCGAATGGTTATTTGTACGGACTGGTCTTTTCTTTCCTTTACAAAATGGATGTAATTGCCGCTCCGCAAATAATCGGTGTGGATCATTTGTGTCGCCATTCCGACAAAAAATGAAAGCACATAAAGCATCCACCCGAAAAATAATTGCTGCCTGAAGTGCTTTTGCGCAACAAACCAGCAAATGGAAAAAGCAAAAAATGAAAGGATAAGCGCTAGCGCAGCGAGTGCCAAATCGGGTTTTGCCCAATAAGCGCAGATGATGCCGAGGACAAACCAAACGGTGATTCTTGCCAACGGAAATTGCAATATCTTCATGGTTAAAAGTTACTGCAGACAGCTCGTTCGCCGATGTGGTTTTGCCGTAGGAAATGGTAACGTTTGGGCATAAAAAAACCTGGATAGCAATATCCAGGTTCAATCTATATTTAAAAGGTTTATAAAACCCTGTTTGCCTGTGCAAATGTCCTTTTGTAATAAGGCTCTTTTGTCGATGAAATGATGACGCCTTCATGTGTGGAAGAATGGATGAATTTGATTTCGTCCTGATCGGCTTCAATGACAATACCAACATGGTTGATGCCACTTTTGCCGTTGGTCTTAAAGAAAACAAGATCGCCTTTTTTGATTTCGTCCTGTTTGAGTTTAGCGCCTACTTTTGCCATTTCGTGTGAACTCCTTGGAAGCTTTAGCCCAAAGATGTCAAAAACGGCAGTAACCATTCCTGAACAATCCATTCCGGCTCTTGAAGTGCCGCCGCCGCGGTAATTCACACCCAAAAATCCCATGGCGTTATTGATCATTTGCATCGAAAGATAATTTTCTTCCGGCTCGATAATCAAATCGTCGTCATTCTTGTCGTTGATGATTGTTTTTTTGCTTTTCGCGGGCTTCGCAACAGTCGCTTTTTTAACTGGTTTTATAACAGCAGCAATGGCGTTTGTAGTGGATGGACTTACAGTCTGCGGATTATTGGCAACTGCTTTTTTTTCTGAGGGTTTTTCGTAAACACCTTTTTTGATCGCTTCTTTTTTGCTGGTGATTACCTGGGCCGGGGCGATGGCAAAGGCAAACAGGAAAAAGAAAAGTAAGAGTAGGTTCTTATTGCGCATGTATTTTTTATTTATAGCCAAAAGAGCTTTTATTTATTAATAAAGTTCAAAAGAATTCACGTGAATTAGAAAAAACTTGAGAATTATAATAACGAAATTAGTGTAATTAATATTACATAATTTTTTGTAAATCTAACATAATTTGAATATTTGTAAAAGTTTTTTGTCATAAAATTTTCAGAAATCGTGTTTTCGACAAAAATAATGCTTTAAGATACAGCCAATTACATTTTCCGGATTACCGCAAATCACTTACGATTAATTTTGCGGTTTTTGCCGCAGCGCCAGTTCTTCCAAGCTTGTCTTCGAGGATATCATATTCGTTCAGGAGCGATTTCCTATAATTGGGCTCAAGGATTTTCACCAGCTCTTCTTTGATGCGTTTCGTGTTGCAATCGTCCTGAATCAATTCGGCCACGACCGGTTTGTCCATAATTAAATTGACAAGGGAAATGTATTTTAAAGTGATGATCCGTTTGGCAATCTGGTAGGAAGCCCAACTGCCTTTATAACAAACGACTTCAGGAACTTTAAACAAGGCGGTTTCCAATGTCGCCGTTCCGGAAGTAACCAATGCCGCTGTCGAAATGTCGAGCAAATCATAAGTTTTATTCGCGATGAAATGGACATTTTTGTTGGTCAGGAACTGTTCGTAAAATGCATATTCCTGGCCTGGCGCACCGGCAATGACGAATTGGTAATCAGGAAAATCATTGACCACGCTGAGCATCACCGACAGCATTTTCGTGATTTCCTGCTTGCGGCTTCCGGGAAGCAAGGCGATAATCGGTTTGTCGTCAAGGCCATTGGTTTTCCGGAACGTATTTTCATCACTGACATTTCTGTTGTGGATTGCATCAATCAGCGGATGCCCGACAAATTCGACGGGATAATCGTGTTTTTTTTCGTAAAAATCCTTTTCAAAAGGCAGGATGACATACATTTTGTCGACATCACGCCTAATGTCTTTGATGCGGTTTTCTTTCCACGCCCAAATTTGTGGCGAAATATAATAATGCGTTCTGATGCCTTCAAGTTTTGCCCACTTCGCGATGCGCATATTAAAACCCGGATAATCGATAAAAATGATCACGTCAGGTTGAAAGGCCATGATGTCTTTTTTGCAGAACTTAATATTATTGAGAATGGTTTTCAGGTTTGTGATGACTTCGGCAAATCCCATAAAGGCCAATTCGCGGTAGTGTTTTACCAATGTTCCGCCGGCCTGCTGCATCAAATCGCCGCCCCAAAACCGGATGTCGGCTTCAGGATCTTCTTTATACAATGCTTTCATCAGGCCTGAACCGTGCAAATCGCCCGATGCTTCACCCGCTATAATGTAATATTTCATATTATACCAATAATGTGACGACCGTTAATATGATTGTGGCCAGCACAACACCGCGTGCCATCAGTTCTTTTTTGAAATGCAGCAGCAAAAAGAAAACGATCAGGTTTAGGATTGCGCCAAGCGTAATGAGTTTCCCCAAATTGCCCTGCATCTTCATAATGGCGATGCCGTCAGTAAAAGTGTAATCGGTAAAAAGCGCGATAAAAATATAACTTCCGATTATCGAAGCCGCAATCCCAATCAAAAAACCGTATAATAAATCCAATTTATTCATTTAATTTCCATGTATTAATTTGTTGCATCGCATGGTGTGCCGTCAGGTCAAATTGGACTGGAACGACAGAAATATAACCATTGTCCAAAGCCCATTCGTCAGTATCTTCACCTTTGTCCTGGTTGACGAATTCCCCGCTCAGCCAATAATAATCCTTGCCGCCCGGCGTCGTGCGTTTGTCGAATTTCTCTGCCCAGATGGCTTTTGCCTGTCGGCAGACTTTCACGCCTTTGATTTCGGCTTCCGGCAGTTTCGGAAAATTGACATTCAGCAATACGCCTTCAGGCAAACCGTTTTTCAACACTTCGAGTGCGATTCTTCGCACAAAAGTTTTGGCAGGTTCAAAATCGGCTTCCCAACGGAAATCCTGCAACGAAAACCCGATCGCGGGAATGCCTTCGATTCCGGCTTCGACCGCCGCGCTCATCGTTCCCGAATAAATCACATTAATCGAAGAATTCGAACCGTGGTTGATTCCGGATACGCACAAATCCGGTTTCTGGCCTAAAATTTCACTGACCGCCATTTTCACGCAATCAACCGGAGTTCCGGAGCAACTGTATTCCGTAATCACAGCCTGTTCACCAGAAATCTTATTGAGGTGCAACATATTGTTGATGGTAATGGCGTGGCCCATGGCGCTCTGGGGTTTGTCGGGCGCGACCACAATCACATTCCCGATTTCGGCCATGACGCTGATTAACGTCCGCAATCCCGGCGCCGTAATGCCGTCATCATTGGTGACTAAAATTAGAGGTTTTTCCATATTGTAACATTTGCCCCAAAGCGGCGACAAAACAAGGTCGGTTTGCCGCGAAATGATTGTATAAAATTTAACATCGAACATTCGATATTATCTATACATTTGGCAAAAATAAGCAATTTAATTACGCTGTTTCTAATTTTGTATCTTTAACAAAATATTATATGCCAGCAGAATACGTTGCTATGATTTTTAAGTAATTTAGTTTTTAAAATTGATGAACGCTATTATAACATTTATGAAAAGGAATTATAAGATTTTACTGGTTGTTGTTGCCTTATCGGTAGCATTCTGGAGTTTTATGCCTAAAGCTAAAACAACAGGCAACCCCAATGACCCTGAAAAAGACAAGGTTCTGATTGAACTGCTGACTTTTGTGATTGAACGCGGCCACTATGATCCGGCTGCCATTGACGATACTTTTTCCAAAGGGATTTACAAAGATTACATCCAGGCGCTTGACCCGTCAAAAAGGTTTTTCCTGCAATCGGATATTGATGAGTTTGCAAAATTTGAAACCCAGATTGACGACCAGATTCTGAATAAAGATTTGTCGTTTTTCGACCTGACTTATACCAGGCTGATGCAACGCATCAAGGAAAGCAAGGATTATTACAAAGGTGTTCTTGACAAGCCTTTTGATTACAATGTCAATGAGGAAACGAATACCGATTACGACAAAATGTCATATTCCAAAAATATTTCCGAGCTCAAAGACCGTTGGAGGAAACAAATCAAGTTGTCGACTTTGTCTTCTTTGACAGACAAATTGGAATTGCAGGAAAACAAAAAGAATCCTGATTCAGCAGACAATAAACCGGTTGAGAATACAAAAAAAGACGCAGTCGAAATCAAAATCAAGTCTTTTGACGAACTTGAAAAAGAAACCCGCGAAAGCTCATTGAAATCATTGAACGAATATTTCGGTTTCATTGACGATTTAGACCGTGATGATTGGTTTTCAGTTTATGTGAATTCCATTGCCTCACGTTTCGATCCGCATACTTCTTACTTCGCCCCTGAAGAAAAAGACAGGTTCGATGTCAGCATGAGCGGAAAGCTTGAAGGCATTGGTGCACGTCTGCAAAAGAAAAACGATTTTACCGAAATCACCGAACTCATTTCCGGTGGCCCGGCATGGAGAGGAAAAGAACTCGAGCCAGGCGATATCATCCTTAAGGTTGCACAAGGCACAAAAGACCCTGTCGATGTGGTTGGGATGCGTCTTGACGATGTCGTGAAAAAAATCAAAGGCCCGAAAGGAACCGAGGTGCGTTTGTCTGTCAAAAAAGCCGACGGAACTTTAAAAGTCATTTCCATCATCCGCGATGAAGTCGAAATTGAGGAAACGTATGCAAAATCAAGCGTCATTGAAAAAGACGGCGAGAAATACGGAATCATTTACCTTCCGAAATTTTATATCGATTTTGAAGACAACAGCAGCCGAAATGCCGCAAAAGATATTGCCGCTGAAATCGAAAAACTCAAAAAAGCAGATGTGCACGGAATCATCATGGACGTCCGTGACAATGGTGGCGGTTCTTTGACAACTGTGGTTGACATCGCCGGATTGTTCATTGAAAAAGGACCAATCGTACAGGTGAAATCGGCAGGAAAGAAAAAAGAAGTCTATTACGATAAGGATGAAAAAGTACAATGGGATGGTCCATTGGTAGTGATGGTCAACAGTTTCTCGGCATCCGCTTCAGAAATTCTTGCCGCCGCAATCCAGGATTACCACCGCGGTATCATCATCGGAAGCAAACAGACTTATGGAAAAGGAACGGTGCAGAATGTCATCGACCTGAACCAATTTGTACGCAACAGCGATTTAGGCGATTTAGGAGCGTTGAAAACAACAACCCAAAAATTCTACAGGATTAATGGCGGCTCAACCCAATTGGAAGGCGTGAGCAGTGATGTCATGATGCCGGATCGTTATTCCTATGTGAAAATGGGCGAACGCGATATCGACAATGCGATGAAGTGGGACAAAATTGACCCAGCCGATTTTACGCCATGGAGCAAACAACCGAATTTTGAAACGGCAATCGAAAACAGCAAAAAGAGAATCGCACTTAACAATGAGTTCAAGCTGATTGACGAAAATGCAAAATGGATCAACGACCGCAGCGAAGAAACTGTTTATACGCTGAAACTGGACAAATTCCAGGCTGAGCAAAAAGCGCTTGAGGAAAAAGCCAAAAAATACAAATCGATTGTGGATTACCAAAATCACCTGAAATTTGAATCGTTGCCTAGCGAAGAAGAAGCTTCCGCAAAAGACCCGGTACTGAAAGAGAAAAGGGACAGATGGCACGAAAGCCTTGGAAAAGATATTTACGTACAGGAAGCGGTCAATATCCTTGACGATTTGCAGACAAAAGGCGCAAAAACAACCGTACAAATCAAGAAAAAAGACAAGCTTGTCAAATCATAGACTTGCTTGTCAGCTAAATAAAAACGCCCCGAATTTCGGGGCGTTTTTATTTAGGAAAGATTAATTGTGAAACTATTTCTTTATTTTTCCAGGAGCTATTCCGGCTATCCATTGCAATCTTTTAGGCTTCATTCTTCCGCCATAAAAGGATTTCCATTGCTATCCGGGCTAGGGCAATTTAGTGATAATTGCGTAATTACCACTCGTTCACCTTATTCGCATCCATCTTCAAAAAGATGAACAGCAAAATCGTAAAGCCCCAAAGTCCGGAACCGCCATAAGAGAAAAATGGCAACGGCACACCAATGGTCGGGAAAATGCCGACAACCATCGCAATATTGACAAAAACGTGGATAAACAATACGCCCGCGACACAATAGCCATAGACGCGGCTGAACTTCGTCTTCTGTCGTTCCGCGAGATAAATGACGCGCAATATCAGTCCGACGAAAAGCGCTATGACAATCAACGAACCCAAAAAGCCCCATTCTTCGCCAACGGTTGTAAAGATATAATCGGTGTGCTGTTCGGGTACGAAACCGCCTTTGGTCTGCGTGCCTTCAAGATAACCTTTGCCAAACCAGCCGCCGGAACCGACAGCGATTTCAGATTGGTTGGTGTTGTATCCAATCCCTTTCATATCGACTTCCTTGCCCAGTAAAATATTGAAACGGTCGCGGTGGTGCTGCTTGAATACATTCTCAAAAACATAATCCACCGACAAGACAAATCCTGAAATCATTACGAAAGCCAACGCGCTGGCAATGATATTCCGGTGTGAAATCCGGCTTCGGAAATGGACAATAATAATGACGACCAAAGCAATCAATATAATCACCCAAACTTTGATGACAAGCGCCATCATAAAAAGTGTAATCGCTATGAATCCGGCCCAAACGTACCAAGCCGGTAAGCCTTCACGATACAATACGAAGATGAAAACGGTATATATCAAGGCGCTTCCAGGATCGTGCGGGACAATCAATGCGACTGGTAAAAACAGGATTCCCAGCGCCTGAAGCTGCCGGTTCATGTCCTTGAGGTTGATCTGGACGTCGCTGAGGTATTTTGCCAATGCCAATGCCGTCGCCGCTTTCGCAAACTCCGATGGCTGTATCCCGAATGAACCGAATGAATACCAGTTGGCTTGGCCCTTGATCGTTTTCCCAAAAACAAACAATCCCGCCAGCGTCAGCAGTGAAAGCCCAAAAATGATACTCGAAAACTTTTCGTAAAACTTTCCCTCAACGGCAAGAATCAAGAAAATCAATGGAATAGTCAATATAATAAAGACCAATTGTTTGCCATAAACCTGGCCCATATCAAAAGCCGTATTCTCATCCAAAGACAGCGACGACGAATAAATATTCAGCCAGCCCATAATAACGAGCACAATGTAAATAAATACACTGATCCAGTCGAGATTATTGGTAACGCTTTGGTTTTTCATGGTCTTTTAATTATCTGCTTCCTCAGGATCAATAGTCGGTTTCGTAATCGAAAGCGTGTCTTTCCCTAAGTATTTGTCGTATTCGCCCTGAAGGCTTCCTTCTAACATTCTCTTTTCTAAATCGGTACGTGTGATTTTGCCTTTGATGTATTTTTCAATCATCAGGCTCACGATTGGCCCAGCCCATCTTTTTCCCCAATAACCGTTTTCAACGAATACGGCGATGGCAATTTTTGGGTGGTCTTTTGGCGCAAATGCAACGAAAATCGAGTGATCCTGGAGCTTGACCCTTTTTCCCCGGATTTTTGCAAAATTTTCAGCGGTTCCTGTTTTTCCACAAATGTCGATGCCTTCTACATTTAAGCCGTGCGCCGTTCCGAAATTATATACATCAAACAAACCGCTGATAACCGGCTCAAAATATTTCTTATCAATTGTTGTGACATGCTTCGTGCGGAATTTTTTGTCGATTTGCTCGTGCTCAATCCTTTTGATGATATGGGGCGTGTAATAATAACCGCGGTTTGCAACAGCTGCCATCATGTTGGCCAACTGAATCGGCGTCATCAAAACTTCACCCTGACCAATCGCGTTTGAAACAATTGTTGTGCTTCGCCACCCGCCATTCGGATAAATTCTTTTGTAGGTTTTGGAAGTCGGGCGGTTTCCTTTTTTCCCGGTTGGCAAATCGGAACCCATAAATTCTCCCAATCCGAAACTTTTCAAGTGATTGCTCCAAACATCGACACCGTCGGCAGGGCGTACGAATTTATTGATGGTTTTCATGTACACACTCGCAAAATACGTGTTACAGGAATTGTAAATCCCGTTGTGCAATTGCGAAATTCCCGAGTCATGGCATTTCATAAAACGGCCGCGCGCATAGCTGAATCCGTGGTGGCAAACAAAAGACGTCTGTTCGTCAATCACGCCTTCCTGTAAAGCTATTAATCCGGTTAGAATCTTGAACGGCGATCCCGGCGGATATTCTGCCATAAGACCACGGTCATACAGCGGTTTCGCAATTGAATCGTGGTATAATTTGGTGTAATTTTTTGAACGCTGTCTTCCGACCAAAATCGCAGGATCATAAGAAGGCGCAGTGACCAACGCCAGGATTTCGCCGGTTGACGGTTCGATGGCCACGATTCCGCCGCGTTTGTTGACCATTAATTCTTCGCCGTATTTCTGCAATTCCATGTCAATACTCAGCGTGATGTCTTCACCTTGCACGGCAATCGTATCAAACTTTCCGTTTTTATACGAACCAATGTCACGGTTGTATTTGTCTTTTTGGATATATTTTACACCTTTTACACCACGCAGCGTATTCTCGTAACTTTCTTCAACACCTTGTTTTCCAATCAAATCCCCGCTGATGTAATACGGATTTTTCTTGATGATGTTGTCGTTGACTTGTGTAATAAATCCGAAGACATTCGCGCCACAACTGACCTGATAATCCCTTAAAGAACGTTTCTGAATCTCAAATCCCGGAAACTTCCTGATTTTTTCCTGGAATGCCGCATACTCCATTTTGTTGAGCTGTGGCAGAAATACCGATCGTAAAATTGGGCTGTAGACTTTCGCTTTTTCAAGACGTTTGATGTAATCTTCTTTGGTGATATTCAGCAGTTGGCAGAACTCGAGCGTATCGATATTTTTGAGTTGGCGTGGCGTGACCATGATATCATATGACGGCTGATTGGCGACCAATAATTTGCCTTTGCGGTCATAGATATAGCCGCGCTCAGGATAGTCGTATTTGATTTTGATGGCATTATTATCCGATTTCAATTTCAGGGAATCGTCAACAACCTGCAGATAGAAAAGCCTCAACAGCAGCAATGCAGCACCTACGATTACCAAAGTCGGAAGAAGTACTTTTCTCATCGTTTGCTTGGCTTAAAGATGTAAATCAGGATGATGCAGAGTATGATGGTGAAAATGGTGCTCGAAACGGTCCTCAGGAAAATCTCCCAAAGATAGCTCAGGCGGAACACTTCCAATAGAAACAAGGTAAAGTGATGAATGACTACTGAAAGCAAAATGAACGAAAATCGCTCCGGTGTCAGCACATCATTAATGCGGATGGTTTGGTATTCATAACTGAGTCCAAACGAGAATTTGAAAATCGCCGGCCTGAACCAAGCCAAAACCAAACACGCCGCCGCATGAACGCCACCGGAATTGCAGAACATATCCATGATGATTCCGAGGCAAAACGCAGTCGCCAGCAATCCAGATTTGTTTCCGTCAACGGGATACAAAATGATGAACAGCACATATGGAAATGGGCTGATGAAGCCAAAAAAGCTCATATTATTGAATATGATGACCTGCGCCGCAAGCAGCAATATAAAGCGGGCGATATTGATTAATACGGCACTATTCACCTTTTGAAGCTTTTTCGAGGTTAATGACTTCGTCGCGGTCTTTGCTTTTGATGACATACACGTGGCCAAGGCTGGTCATGTCATTGAAAAGTTTCACGTTGATTGTGTAGTAGTTCGTTTCGTTGTCGATATAAATCTTGTCAATTGTTCCGATGCCAATGTTCTCTGGGAAAATCACCGATTGCCCGCCGGTTACGATCGTATCGCCTTTTCTGACGGAAGCCAAACGCGGCAAATCAATCAGCTGTACAAAACCCGTGCTTTTTCCGTTCCATATCAGCGATCCGAAATGGTTTGATTTCTTGATTTTGGCGTTGATTTGCGATTTGACATTCAGGATGCTGATGACGGTCGAATAGTTTTTCGAAGTCTTGTCGACAATCCCAACGATTCCTGCGCTGTTGATGACGCCCATATCGGGTTTGATGCCATCGGCCGCACCGCTGTTCAAAGTCAGGTAATTCTCAAAAACGTTATAGGAATTGTGGATGACTTTCGATACGATGATATTGGTCTTGCTGACGCCTTTGATGCTGTCGATTTTTACGACATCCGTAGAATCGCCCATGTTGAACAGCAGGCTTTTGAGGCGCGCATTTTCGTTGGCCAACTCTTCATTCTGGACTTTCAGGTTGAAATATTCATTGATGGAATTCATACGCTCATATACGCCACCGGTCAGGAAATTGGCTGAGCTGACAACTTTACTCCTGTGGTATGAATGGGATTGGATAGTAAGCGCGAACGAAATACCTAAAAGCAGCAAAAACAGTAACTTATTACTGTTTTTAAATATAAAATTAAATATTTGCTGCATCGGGTCGTAAAATATTAAAAATTCAAAATTCCAAATCCCAAAATGAAATCCGAGGGTTTATTTGGAATTTGGAATTTCATTTTTTTGGAATTTTATTTTATAAGTATGCTCCTGAATTTCGGTATGTTTTTCAATGCCATTCCGGTGCCGCGAACAACAGCCCTTAATGGATCTTCGGCGATGTAAACCGGAAGATCGGTTTTTTGGGAAATCCTTTTGTCCAACCCGCGAAGCATCGAACCGCCGCCGGCAAGATAAATCCCGGTGTTGTATATATCCGCAGCCAATTCCGGCGGCGTTTGCGACAACGTCTCCATAATCGCATCTTCGATACGCTGGATGGATTTGTCCAAAGCTTTGGCGATTTCCCTGAAAGAAACTTCGACCTGTTTTGGTTTACCGGTCAGCAAGTCACGCCCTTGAACCGACATGTCGTCCGGTGGCGTATCCAAATCTTCAGTGGCCGCGCCGATGGTAATTTTTATTTTTTCCGCAGTGCTTTCCCCAACAAAAAGGTTGTGCTGCGTTCTCATGTAGTAAACAATGTCATTGGTGAAAACGTCACCTGCAATTTTTACGGATTTGTCACATACGATTCCGCCCAAAGCAATCACGGCGATTTCAGTTGTTCCTCCGCCAATGTCAACAATCATGTTTCCTTTTGGCTGCATGATGTCGATTCCGATTCCGATAGCGGCAGCCATTGGTTCGTGGATCAGATATACTTCTTTTCCGTTGACGCGTTCACAGGATTCTTTTACGGCGCGCATTTCCACTTCAGTAATTCCGGAAGGAATGCAAACGACCATACGTAAAGCCGGCGTGAACATTCTTTTCTTCAAAGCCGGGATGCTTTTGATAAACATGCTGATCATCTTTTCCGACGCATCGAAATCGGCAATAACCCCGTCTTTCAACGGCCTGATGGTTTTTATGTTTTCATGGGTTTTACCCTGCATCATATTCGCCTCCTTACCAACAGCGATGATTTTCCCCGAGATTCTGTCTCTGGCAACAATCGATGGACTGTCAATAACAACTTTGTCGTTGTGGATGATTAAAGTATTGGCTGTACCAAGGTCGATTGCGATATCCTCGGTCATGAAATCAAAAAATCCCATAAGTTTAGTCAGGGTTTAAATATTACTAAAAAATGCATGCACAAAGTTAAACAAATTAATGTTTGAAATGACGCGTTCCGGTAAATACCATCGCAACTTTATTTTGGTTGCAATAATCGATACTCAATTCGTCTTTTATCGAGCCACCGGGCTGAATTACAGCGGTTACGCCGGCATTTTTAGCGATTTCCACACAGTCGGGAAAAGGGAAAAAAGCGTCGCTTGCCATGACCGCGCCACGAAGGTCAAATTGAAACGCGTTTGCTTTTTCAATGGCCTGTTTCAATGCATCTACTCGTGAAGTTTGTCCGGTTCCGGACGCGATCAAAGTTTGGTTCTTTGCAAGCACGATCGTGTTCGATTTGGTATTCTTGCAAATCTTGGAAGCAAACAATAAATCGTCGATTTCCTGTGAAGTAGGGGCAAGAGTGGTAACGGTCTTTAGATGCTCTTTATTGTCGGTGATGTTGTTTTTATCCTGGACCAAAATGCCGTTGAGGCAAGTTCGTACCTGTGTTTGCGGCAATGGCACATCATTTAGCACCAAAATAATCCTGTTTTTCTTTTCGCTTAAAATGGAAACCGCCTCATCCGAATAGAAAGGCGCAATGACCACTTCACAAAAAAGCTTGTTGATTTCACTTGCCGTTTCCGAATCGATATTGCCATTGGCAATCAAAACCCCGCCAAAAGCAGAAGTCGGATCACCAGCCAAAGCCGACAAATATGCCTCTTTCATGGTTTTTCTTGTTGCCAATCCGCATGCATTGTTGTGTTTCAAAATGGCAAATGTCGGCTCGTTATTTTTGAATTCGAGAATCAGATTGACCGCCGCATCAACATCCAAAAGGTTGTTGTATGACAATTCCTTTCCGTGCAGTTTTTTGAACATCGCGTCAAAATCGCCGAAGAAAAATCCTTTCTGGTGTGGATTTTCGCCATAACGCAATGGGATTCCGTTGGCAATGCTTGTTTTATAAAACGTTTGGTCGGTATTGAAATAATTGAAAATCGCAGTGTCGTAATGCGATGAAACATGGAATGCCTGTGTCGCAAATTGCTTTCTGTCTTCCAATGTCAATGCGCCATTCCTTTCGGTAATCAAATCCAATAATTTCGAATATTGACCGACAGACGCGACAATCACAGTGTCCTTGAAGTTTTTGGCCGCAGCCCGGATCAATGAAATCCCGCCAATGTCGATTTTCTCGATAATGTCCGATTCGCTTGCGCCGCTTGCCACAGTTTTTTCAAACGGGTATAAATCGACAATCACAAGGTCAATTTGCGGGATGTCGAATTCCTGCATTTGCTGTACATCGGTTTCATTGTCCTGGCGGTTCAGAATACCGCCGAATATTTTTGGATGCAATGTTTTGACGCGCCCGCCAAGAATGGAAGGATAAGAAGTGACATCTTCAACGGGAACGACAGGAATTCCGAGATTTTTGATGAAATCTTCCGTTCCGCCGGTCGAATAAAAAGTCACATTTTGAGCGTGTAATTTCCTGACAATCGGTTCAAGTCCGTCTTTTGAAAAGACAGAAATCAATGCCGATTTAATGGTTTTAGTAGTGTTCATTCCGTAGTTGTATTGATTGCTGCAAAAGTAGTTTTTTTGGATATAAAAGCCAATGCAATTGACCAACAATATCATAAAAAGAAATGCAATTTTTCTGCCCATTATTTTATTAGGTTTTTGCAGAAAAAATATTGAATTTTACACAAAACAAATTATTCCGCGAATGTTAGTATACTTCAGGTTACTTGGAGAAAGCTTCAGTTTTGCCATAAACGCGTTGCGCAATAACAAACTGCGGACATTGCTGTCGCTTTTGGGCGTGACCATTGGGATATTTTCTATTATTGCCGTACTTGCCGCAGTCGATTCGCTCGACAGGAAAATCAAGAAAGACTTAAGCAGCCTCGATAAAAACACGATGTATTTGACGCGCGTTTCGTTTGGGCCTTCCGATTTGCCGCAATGGAAAACCGAGCAGTTTCCAGATGTAACTTATGAAGAATACCAATCGTTAAAAAAATCGGTCCAAAGTGCGGATTTCTTGTGTTACCAATATTTTACGAAACGCGAAAACATCAAATCTGAATATGAAACCGCGAGCGATATCAATATGGTTCCGGTGACGTATGAGTTCACCGACATCCAAACGCTCGAATTTGAAGAAGGCAGGTTTTATAACGAATCTGAATCCAATTCAGGGGCAGCGGTCATGGTCATTGGTTATGAAGTTGCCAAGAAATTGTTTAAGGATTTAGATCCGATTGGGAAGACTGTCAGGGTTTATGGGCAAAAGTTCACCATCATCGGTGTCATCAAAAAACAAGGCGCCGGAATGTTTGGCGACAGCAACGATACTTCCGCATTTTTCCCATCTAATTTCCTACGCAGACTTTACGGCGAAAAAAACGACATGATGCTTCCCGTCATTATTATCAAACCCACAAAAGGTATCGAAGCAGCTGAAGTCAAAGGCGAAGTCATCCAGAAATTAAGGAATGAACGCGGTATTAAAGCTGACCAAATCGATAATTTTTTCGTCAATGTCCTTTCCGGATTCACGGATTTGATTGACGGAATCGTCGCGCAAATGAACACGGTAGGCTGGATCATCAGCGGATTTTCACTGCTCGTTGGCGGTTTTGGGATTGCCAACATCATGTTTGTTTCGGTAAAAGAGCGGACGAACCTTATCGGAATCCAGAAATCGCTTGGCGCCAAAAACAAATTCATATTGTTCCAGTTCTTGTTTGAGGCTGTTATCCTCTCCGTTATTGGCGGAATCATTGGTTTATTGCTTGTTTGGGGAATTACCGTACTCCTGACGAGCATGCTCGATTTTGAGTTTGTGCTCGGCTTTGGAAATATTGTTTTAGGAACTTCTTTGGCCGCAATGATCGGGTTGATTTCCGGAATTTTGCCAGCCATTTCAGCTTCAAGACTCGATCCTGTAGAAGCGATCCGAACTGGGATGTGACAAAAAAAATCCCGCACTTTCGAACGGGACTTTTTCACTTTAAATTTTATTTATCGAATCGGCTGGTCCAGGATTAAATCCAGGTACAGGTTGATTTTGTTTTTCAATTCTTTCCTTGGCGTAATGAAATCCAGGAAACCGTGTTCCAAAACAAATTCCGCGGTCTGGAAACCTTCCGGCAAATCTTTCCCGGTCGTGTCTTTTACAACCCTCGGCCCGGCAAATCCAATCAATGCGCCCGGCTCAGAAATATTCACGTCGCCCAGCATCGCATAAGAAGCCGTTGTTCCGCCTGTTGTAGGATCGGTACACAACGAAATGTATGGGATTTTGGCATCGGCCAATTGCGCCAATTTTGCGGAAGTCTTGGCCAATTGCATCAGCGAATAAGCCGCTTCCATCATCCTTGCGCCGCCTGATTTTGAAATCATCACAAACGGCACTTTGTTTTTAATGGAATAATCAATACCACGTGCAATTTTTTCACCTACGACTGCGCCCATTGAACCACCGATGAAAGCAAAATCCATACAGCAAATCACGAGTTCTTTCCCTTTGGATTTTCCAACTCCGGTTCGCACGGCATCTTTGAGTTTGGTTTTGTCCATCGCATCTTTTAAGCGGTCAGAGTATTTTTTAGTATCCACAAAATGCAGCGGATCTTTGGATGTCATCTTGGCATCCAATTCCTTGAATTCATTGTTGTCAAACAGGATCTCGAAATATTCCTTGCTTCCGATCCTAACGTGAAAACCGTCTTCCGGACTGACGTAAAGGTTTCTTGCCAATTCATCTGCATCAATAATTTTCCCGGTCGGCGATTTGTACCAAAGTCCTTTAGGAACGTCTTTTTTATCTTCGGTTGCGGTGGTAATTCCTTTTTCTGTTCTTTTAAACCAGGCCATATCTTATAATGTGTTGACGTTATTTAAATCTGCGAAAGCCTGTTCCAGTCTTTTGTTGAAAGTCAGCTCGCCTTCGCGCACCCATTTTCTCGGGTCGTAATGCTTTTTGTTTGGTGATTCCGGGCCGTCAGGACTTCCGATTTGTGTTTTCAGATAATCGATATTCTTTATCATATAATCGCGGATGCCTTCAGTAAAAGCAAACTGCAAATCGGTATCGATATTCATTTTGATTACGCCATAACTGATGGCTTCGCGGATTTCTTCCAAGGTTGAACCCGATCCGCCATGGAACACAAAATCAACAGGATTTTCGCCAGTCTGGAATCTGTGTTTCACGAAATCCTGTGAGTTTTTAAGGATTTTCGGCGTCAGCTTTACGTTGCCCGGTTTGTAAACACCGTGTACATTTCCGAAAGCGGCTGCAATCGTAAATCTTGGGCTGATTTTTAGAAGTTCCTCATATGCATAAGCGACTTCCTCCGGTTGTGTATATAATTTTGAGCTGTCAACATCTGAATTGTCAACACCGTCTTCCTCACCTCCGGTGATTCCGAGTTCAATTTCGAGCGTCATGCCCATTTTGCTCATGCGTTTCAAATATTCTTTGCAGATTTCGATGTTTTCCTCGATCGGTTCTTCGGATAAATCCAACATATGCGAGCTGTAAAGCGGTTTTCCCGTTTCGGCAAAATGCTTTTCAGAAGCGCCAAGCAGGCCGTCAATCCACGGAAGCAGTTTTTTGGCACAATGGTCGGTATGAAGAATGACAGTCGCACCATAAGCTTCTGCCAATGTATGGATGTGTTTCGCTCCGGCAATTCCACCGGCTATGGCTGCTTTTTCACCAGCATTTGAAAGTCCTTTTCCGGCATTGAAAGCCGCACCTCCGTTTGAAAACTGGATGATGACAGGCGCATTCAATTTGGCCGCCGTTTCCAAAACGCCATTAATAGTGCTTGAACCAGTGACGTTTACCGCAGGAAGCGCAAAGCCTTTTTCTTTGGCATAACGAAAAATTTCCTGAACCTGATCTCCTGTTGCAACTCCGGGTTTAATATTGTGGGCCATAGTGTTTTCGATTTTTGTTAAGATGACAAAATTAATAATTTATAAATTTAGAACGGATAATTTATCCCGATATTTAAAACGGAGTGGCTGAAATTGTAGTCGCGGAACCATTTTTGGCTTTCGTCGGCGGGATTGTACGTTTTGAAACCCGTATCCAACCTGACCACAAAGAAATTAAAGTCGTAACGAATCCCGAATCCGGAACCGATTGCCGTATCGCTTAAAGATTTAAAACCGTCAAAAGTCGCCTTGTCGTCGGTCACATTGTCGAGCACGTTCCAGATATTTCCGGCGTCAATAAATAAAGCGCCGTTGAATCCGCCGAAAATGTTGAAACGGTATTCGGTGCTGAAAGCCAGTTTCATGTTGGCTTCATTAAAGTCGTTGATGGTTTGTGAACTTCCCGGACCCAATCCGTAAGACTGCCACGCGCGGTTATCGTTGGAACCGCCTGCAAAGTAACTCCTTGAAAACGGGACACTGTTTGAGTTTCCATATGGAATAGCAATACCGCCGAATGCACGCATGGCCAGGACTTTTTTAGTGCCTAAGTCAAAATGCTTGATGAATTCCAATTCGGTTTTAATGTACTGGGAATAGGCGACGCCCAAAATGGTATTGTTTTGTCCCTGACTTTTCAATTCTTTGGATACTTTGGCCAATAATGCCAAGGTATTTCCTGCCGATTCAACCTTTACTTTAAAAACATGGAACGTATCGTCCTGCAAATCGGCCTTGGTCGTTTTCGAAAAAGTATAACTTGAGGCAAAAACCAGGTTGTTTTCAGTCAGCCTTTGCCTTCTTTCCTCAATGCTTCTTACGGTTTTCAAATCGGATTCGCTTGTAGGCAATGATTGTGAAGTCACGTCGTTGATAAAGCCATTGGTTCCGGAATCAATGATCAGGTTGTCATTGTCCGGATTGCCATCGGTGTCTGCGTAGAAATAGCCCGGGTCAGCACCATATTCATGGGCAAGGTCATTTAATGCATCGTAAGAGGACTGATAAATCTTAAAATAATTCCCGATGTTCACATTATTCACATATTGGATATTAAAGAGGTCGAACCTCGCGCTTCTGAACCTTTTCGGCGTCCAATTGTAGGTCAGTGCACCGGTAAAATTTTCCTTGTCCAAGCCAATGTTCTGCTGCTTGGCGATACCAAAACTGATGACCGTTGACGGAATCATGCTTTTCGGGATGATCTTTTCGGTATTGACAGGAAAAAATATCCGCGGCAGCGACAATTTCACGTCGGCGCCGTATTCGAGTACATTGAAAAAATTGTCGCCCGGATTTGCAAAATATTTTGACGAACCGATATTGCCGCGCCCAGAAATCTCCAATGTTTCTGCACCACGGAAAATATTCCTGATCGAAACAGACGATGTTCCCGAAATACCGAAATCCTGGATGTTGGAATGCGTGAAATCCAGCCCGTAACCAAAGCTGTATTTTGGCCTTGACACCAGATAAATATTGGCGATCAACCCGTTTCCGGTACTGTCGACCGCATATTGGATGTTCGGGTAATTGAACACGCGCAAGTTACTGAGGTAACGCGATGTCAATGTGGTTTTATAATCGGCAAAAAGCCCGTCCTTAACCACAAAAACTGCATCGGTAATCGCTTTGGGTTTGTAGCGCAGCTTGCCATTGCTGTACAATGTAAAATTGTTGTAAACGACCGTATCGGTCATTTTGGTAAAGGTTTTGTCGTCAGGATCGCCTGAAAAAATATTGACTTTACTGATTTTATAAATCTTGAATGGTTCGGTTTTAGTCGAATCGTTTTCGCGGTAGGAATAATCATTGATCAAAAGGTTTACGTTGGCTTTGTGCGTCGCCTTGATCGTGTCGATGTCGAATTTCACATAATTCTGTTGGAAATGGAACACGCCGCGGTTGCGGAAATTGGTCGTAATCCTGTTTTTTTCTGCGTCAAAATCGGCTGTCCGGAACTGTTTGCCACTTTTGAGGAGCGTATTTTCTTTATTGGCATTGTAAAGCGAATCGAGCGCTGGTGTGCTAATCGTGGTTTTTATTGTGTCGACAGCATACGGGCTTCCGGTGGTCGCGGTGTATTTTATTTTGGCTTTTTTGATGGCAATCGTATCAATTTTATAATCTGTGGCGACATCAAAATAACCATTGTTGAAATAGTAAGCCCTGAGTCGGTTTTGGGATTTTTTGGTGCTTTGCTCATTAATGATGACCGGCGCTTCACCCGATTTTTTCAGGAAATTGTGGATGCCGAAATAATAAAATGATTTTCCGAGCCGGTCGACTTGTTTCTTCGAAAGCAGTTTGGCCATGCGCTCGTATTTACCGGGATGTTTGAGGAATTTGGCTTTGTATGACGAGTCGGGGTTGACTTTTGCAAGGTTGAAAAGGTTCAGCCGCAGCCTGTATCCGAGGATGGAACTGTTGGGTTTCTGGTACAGCTGCTCGGTAACGGTTTCATCCGAAATATTCTTCCCGTTGACGGAAACCTCGTTTTTTGTCAGCAGGTGTTTTCCGTCTGGAACCCGCTTTACCGCATTACAGGCAGCCATAATTACTCCTGTTAAGATAAATAATGATATTTTTGCAGACAGGTTTCTCAAGGGGTAAAAAATATTTAAGCCAAAAGTACATTATTTCTATGGTTAGTAAAAACCAAATAAAGCTAATAACGGGTCTGCAACAAAAAAAATTACGGCAGGCCAACGGATTGTTTATTGCCGAAGGCGCAAAAGTCATTGGCGAGTTGCTGCAATCCGACTTTGTGCTGAATCACTTATATACGACTGAACCCCAATTCGATGAAATTCCGGATCATAAAAAAACCACCATCAGTGAAGGCGATTTGAAAAAAATCAGCGCGCTGACGACACCGAACAACTGTCTTGCCCTTTTTGAAATTCCTGTCGCCAAAACCATTGTGGATAAAGGATTGATTGTCGCCTTGGATGACATCCGAGACCCTGGAAACCTCGGGACAATCCTGCGGCTTTGCGACTGGTTTGGGATTTCGCAGCTGGTTTGTTCCAATGAAACCGCCGACCTATACAACCCGAAAGTCATCCAGGCATCGATGGGTTCAATTGCGCGCGTTGCCGTGAATTATATGGATTTGGCTGACTATATCTCGAAAACCAGACTTCCGGTTTTTGGGACCTTTATGGATGGCAAAAACATCTACAGGGAAACGCTGCCCGAGGAAGGCATTGTCATTTTTGGGAACGAAGCCAACGGCATTTCTTCAGCGGTTGAAAAAGCCGTCAAAAACCGTTTGTCGGTTCCGAGATTTGGGGATTTGCAAGTGACGGAAAGTTTGAATGTTGCAGCTGCGGTTGCGATTGTTTTGAGTGAGTTTAGGAGGAAATAAGTATTTCTTCTTTCTGAGCTTTCGGGAGCTGATTCCTGCTGTCCGCTATATCTTTTGCTCCATTGCATTTCACAAAAGGATGCCGCTTCCATCAGGGCTAGGGTTGTGGAAAATTCAAGATTTACTTTCTTCTTTTGTCTTGAAACAAAAGAAGCAAAAATTCAAGGCTCGCAAATAAAAAGGTTGAAAAACCACGTCAGAATTCCGTTCCGCGCCCCAAGCCGCTCGCCTTGCAGGCTCGACTCGTGGAGCGCTGCCACTTCATCCTTCCTTGCTTTTCTAACCTTTTATTTGATGCCTTCAGCTGCTGCTGCTTGCCGAATGATTGTCAAATTATTGATAAATATTGTTAAAAGGATTTTAGCGCGGCGCAGCAAGCTAAAATGAAAATAAACACTTCCAATTGGTGCGGCATTATTTCCAATGGACTAGAAATTTCAAACCGAAGCTGCCTGAGAAATTGTTCCGCGCTTTGCGCATTTGCAACAAGTAGGAGTGAGCCCGGAGTTGAGTCTGCAAGGCGAACGGTTTGGCTCGCGAAGCAGCAAGATTTGGAAATTTCAGGCAATGGGAAAAGCCGCGTCGGCATTTTTGTTTCTTTTGTTGCCAGACAAAAGAAAGCCCGCGGCAGCGAAAGCCAAATAAAAAACAAAAATCTTGAAGATTACTCAAATCCCTAGCCCGGATAGCAATGGAAATCCTTTTAAAGCAGAGGAACGAAGCTTTAAAAGATTGAAATGAATAGCCGGAAAAAGCTCCTAAAAATCTTAATGGAAAGTGAAATTAATCAAAACTGCTCTTGTCTTCATCGACTGGATGTTCCCGGTCCACGGGCTGTTTGGGTCATTGTCGCGGATGAGCTCGTCCGACAATCCGAAAACACCTCGGATGGAAGGGGAGAATTTGAAATATTCAAAATACAGGTCAAGCCCGAATCCCAATTCGTAATTCGTCGTCCAGGGTTTCATGCGGAAACGCTGTTGTAAATTGTCGTCTTTTGATTTCGCGTTGCTCGACATATTGAGTGTTGCCGATACGCCGCCTTCGAGATACGGACGGATATTCCCGATTCTTTTCGAAGATAATTTGACCAACAGCGGGAAATGGATATAGGTTGAACGCACTTCTCGCAACGCATCAATCTCATTGGTAAAACCCGGAAACTGCAGGTCGCGCTGTGTGTAATACAAACCTGGCTCGAAACGCAGATCGACATATTCATGAAGGCGCAAGTCGCCAACAAGGCCGACGTTGAAACCGGTGGTGTTTTTGACCAGGATATCCGGGCCGACGGTTTTGCGGTCGATTTTGAAATCATAGGCATTGAACCCAAGAAAATAACCCCAATGCACGCGCTGCTTGTCAAAATTCTCCAAATTGATAAGCGGGTCTTTTCCGAATTGTGCCTGGCTTTTAAAGCATAAAGCCAGTATTATAAATAAAATGATTCTTCTCATTATCTTTTCGAGGCTGAATAAATGGTCGCCACGCCGAATGTTTGTGGCTGGGAAACTACGTCTATAAACCCAATTTTCCTCAAAATATTGTTTAAATTTTCGCCATACGGAAAAACCGATGCGGATTCAGACAGATAGCCATAGGCAGCATTGTCTTTTGAAAACAACCTGCCAATCAGCGGCAAAATGTATTTGGTATAAAAACGATAGCCTTGTTTGTAAGGCGTTTTCGTCGGGTTTGACGTTTCAAGAATGACAAATATGCCGCCCGGTTTCAGTACGCGCAGGATTTCGGCGAGCCCTTTTTCGAGGGTTTCAAAATTGCGGATGCCAAAACCAACGGTAATCGCGTCGAAAGCATTGTCTTCAAACGGCATGTTTTCGGAATCTGCGAGCATCATCCCGATTTTGGCGGATAGGTTTTTGGCTGCGATTTTCTTTCTTCCGACTTCAAGCATGCCTTCGGAAATGTCGATTCCCACGATGTTGTCGGCATTTGTATTCGCCAACAGAATGGCCATATCGCCGGTTCCGGTCGCAATGTCGAGAATGTTTTTAGGGTTTTTCGCAGCGACGAGCTTAAGCACTTTTCTGCGCCATTTGACATCGATGCCAAAAGAAATGACGCGGTTCAGGCCGTCATAATTGCCTGAAATATTATCAAACATTTGGGCAACCTGCTCTTTTTTTCCTAATTCAGAATTTTTGTATGGCGTAACGTTTTCAGACATTTTTCGAATTTATTTTGGCAAAGATAAAGCTAATTAGCCGATTGGGAAACCGCTTTTTACCGTAGTGATGTACGCATATACGTTTCAAATGTGAAATCGTATTGGTGCTTGTTGTCTTTTTTGTGGAATTCGGATCCGGAAAGTTGCCATTCGGACGGATTTATTTCTGGAAAAAATGTGTCGGCGTCAAGCGTAGTGTGGACTTTCGTAATATCCAGCTTATCTGCAATAGGTATCGCGAGCTTGAAAATTTCGCCACCGCCAATGATAAATATGTCTTGGTTTTTTGGGCAGGCGGCAATCGCTTTTTCGAGGCTGTCGACCACAATGCAGCCTTCGGGCGCATAATCTTTTTGCCTGGTAATGATGACATGCGTGCGGTTTGGCAATGGTTTTGGGAAACTTTCAAAAGTTTTCCTTCCCATAATGATATGATGTCCGGAAGTCACGGCCTTAAACCGTTTGAAATCGTCCGGCAAATGCCAAGGCAATTGGTTGTCTTTGCCAAGCGCGTTGTTCTCGGCGATGGCTGCGATGAGGATGACCATTATTATTGTCGGGTTTCGTTTTTAGCGTCGAATTCTTCCTGTAATTTCTGCATTTTCTTTTGCTGCATCGAAACCAATTTGTCAATCTGGTGCCGTTCCCAGTTCTTGTTCATGAAGCTGTCAGTAATGAAAACCTTGATGAAATGGAGGACAAAAATAAATGCCCAGCCGGTAATGGCCCAAATGTACCAATTTTGTGCATCGTCAATTTTGATGACCTTATTGATCAGGAACAGAAAAATGCCGCCGACGAAAAACAGGATGAAATGAAAGAACACGTTCTTCTTCTGGCTGATCCTTTTTCGGGCATATTCGTACTGCTCGTGCTGCAAATTGTCCATAACAGGCTTATTTTTTCGATTTAAAGGTAAAATATTTTTTGAAAACGGGATAACCGCATTGCCGAATATTTATTACGAAACCGTTTTCTTATTTCATATCCTGAATTTTTGAGGCTAAATGTTTGAATTACAACGTTGTCTGAAGTTACTTTTCTTACGAAATCCCTAAATCTGCAGCAAGGGCTTTTTTGCATTGATGAATTTGCTTCCTTTGTCCCATAATTCTAACAATGAAACAGTTATGGCAATTAAGAAACAAGTTATAAAAACAAAACCGGTAGTAAAAGTTACTTTTTCGGTAGAAGCAAAATCCGCCAATTCGGCTGCGGTCGTTGGCGATTTCAACAACTGGAACGCTGAAGCAGGCGCATTGGGCAAATTGAAAAACGGTACTTTCAAAGGTGCGTTTGAAGTCAACAAAGACGCGGCATACGAATTCAGGTATGTCATCGACGGCGCTTATGTCAATGAGCCTGAAGCGGATGCTTTCAAATGGAACGAATTTGCGGGCGCAGAAAACAGCGTATTGGCTGTTTAATTTCCTGTATAAACAAAAAAAATCCGCTTTTAAGGCGGATTTTTTTATGCTTTTTTCTTGCTATTCCATGCGGCGTGCGGCAAACATGTTTGTATAGTGTTTGCGATACGCATATAATAGGAATAGATGAAACGCAAAAATCGCTACCGCAACTGCCAGGGTTTTCTGGTCGGCGAACAGATGAAGCAATAGGATATTAATAGTGATTGGGAGAAGCACGACTGAAGATAACGCCACATAACGTCCGATAAGGAATGACAAAGCACAGAGCAATTCAATGGTTTTGACTATTGTCATGATGTGCACGACCGAAATCCCGCTCATATAAGTGATTACGTCTTTTGGCATATCGGTTGGCGCCGGATACAAATCAAAGAAATAACCGATCGATGCATTCAGGAACATCAATCCCATCAAGACTCTCACAATAACAACTGTAATTTTCATAATATTTGATTTTTGGTTTAGCCAAATATAAGAAAAATCGGAAAATAAAATGATTTTTTTGGGCGTGCCCTTGCAGGTCATGCTGTTCGTTTCAATCTTTTTTAAGTTTCCTCGCGCTGTGCTCCATGAAATTTAAAAAAGGATTTCCACTGCCATCATTCACGCGCTACACCGCAACAATTCCCTTAATATGCGGATGCGGCTCGTAACCTTCGAGCGTAAAATCGTCAAAATCAAAATCGAAGATATTCTTGATTTCCGGATTCAATATCATTTTCGGAAGCGGTTTCGGATCGCGCGACAATTGCAGTTCCAACTGTTCCATATGGTTGTTGTAAATGTGCGCGTCGCCAAAAGTATGGATGAAATCACCCGGCTGCAATCCGACAACCTGCGCGACCATCATCGTAAACAACGCATAAGACGCGATGTTAAAAGGAACGCCCAAAAATATATCGGCGCTGCGTTGGTACAACTGGCATGACAGTTTTCCATCAGCGACATAAAACTGGAAGAACGCGTGGCATGGCGGAAGTGCGGCTTTTCCATTGGCGACATTCTCCGCGAATGATTTTGAGGTATCAGGCAAAACCGAAGGATTCCAAGCCGAAACCAACATTCTCCTGCTATTCGGGTTTTTCTTTAAAGTGTCAATCAGTTCGGTGATCTGGTCAATTTCGTCACCGTTCCAATTGCGCCATTGGTAGCCGTAAACCGGACCCAAATCGCCGTTTTCGTCAGCCCATTCGTCCCAAATCTTGACGCCGTTTTCTTGGAGGTATTCGATATTCGTATCGCCTTTTAAAAACCACAGCAGTTCATAGATAATGGATTTCAGGTGCAATTTTTTCGTGGTTACCATCGGAAAACCTTCACTGAGGTCAAAACGCATCTGGTATCCGAAAACGCTTTTCGTTCCGGTTCCGGTGCGGTCGCCTTTTTGCGTGCCGTTTTCAAGGACGTGTTTAACGAGGTCGAGGTATTGTTTCATTTTCTTGGCTCTTTCTTAAACTATTCTCTCTTAGAAATCTCATCTCGAATCTTCGCGGCCTTTTCATAATCCTCATCCTGCACTGCGCCTTGCAACGCGTCATGCAATTCAGACAAGCTCAATTGGGTATAAGTATTTCCGGATGTATTGGTTTCTTCCATGCCGAAAGTTTCGGGATTGGAAAGCACATCGTCCATTTCCTGGGACGGCTTGTCGCTGTCCTGCGGATTGGCTTTCAGGTAAATCCCGGCTTTGTCAAGAATGTTTTTGTAAGTGAAAATCGGGGCATTGAAACGCAAAGCCAATGCAATCGCATCGGAAGTCCGTGCGTCAATGATTTCCTCAATTTTGTCGCGTTCGCAAATGATGCTCGAATAAAAAACACCATCGACCAGCTTGTGGATGATCACCTGTTTGACCACAATATCAAACCGGTCAGCAAAATTCCTGAACAAGTCATGCGTCAGCGGACGTGGCGGCTTGATTTCCTTTTCAAGCGCAATCGCAATGGATTGTGCCTCGAAAGCGCCGATTACAATCGGTAGTTTCCTGTCGCCGTCAGCTTCATTCAGGATCAACGCATACGCGCCATTTTGTGTCTGGCTGTACGAAATCCCTTTTATGGTCAGTTTTACAAGGCTCATAATATTGGTACAAAGTAATACGCAAATTACCGAATTTTAATTTGAAATAAAAAGGCTATCCCAATTTTGATGAACCAAAATCTGAACAGCCTTTTTACAGTAAAATGGATGTTTTATGAATTTTGCGCTTTGAACGCTTTCAGCTTTTCTGTCAGTTTCGGGACAATCTCAAAAGCATCGCCGACAACACCATAATCGGCAACCTTAAAGAAAGGCGCTTCCGGATCGGCATTGATCACGAGTTTCACTTTTGAGGAATTGATTCCCGCAATATGCTGGATCGCCCCTGAAATTCCGATGGCAATGTATAAATTTGCCGCTACCGGTTTTCCTGTTTGTCCCACATGTTCAGAATGCGGCCTCCAACCCAAATCCGAAACCGGTTTCGAACAAGCGGTTGCAGCGCCCAAAACAGCGGCAAGGTTCTCGACCAAGCCCCAGTTTTCCGGGCCTTTCAATCCGCGCCCGCCGGAAACTACGATATCGGCATCAGCAATCGTGACTTTTCCTGTTGTTTTATCGACCGATTCGGTCTTGATATTAAAATCGGCATCGCTGATCGATGGCGAAAAATCCTCGACACTTGCATTTGATGCATTTTCAAAAATCCCGTATGAGTTTTTGGCCAATCCCAATACTTTCACATCCGTCGAAATCTCCGTGATGTTGAAAGCCTTATTTGAAAAAGCATTTCTCTTCACCTGGAAAGGTGAAGTGCTGACCGGCAATCCGACCACGTTTGATGCATAACCCGCATCAAGTCCAACGGCTACCAATGGAGCTAAATATAAACTATCCGTTGTAGAAGACAGCAAAACCAGTTTTACATTTTCTTTTTGTGCCGCCTGTTTGATGACATCAGCGTAGGCTTTCGCAGAATACGCGTTCAGTTTGTCGCTGGTGACTTTCAATACTTTATCGACGCCGTATTTCGACAATTCCGAAACATCGCCCGCATTCACGGTCACGGCTGTTACGGTTGTGCCCAAATCCCCGGCTACTTTTTTGGCATATGACGCGAGTTCAAAAGCTACTTTCTTGAACTTTCCGTCGGCCGATTCCGCATATATTAATATAGACATGTCTTTTTAATTATGAGTTATAAATTATGAGTTATGAGTTGGGCGTGCCCTTTCAGGTCAGGCTTTTAGCTCTATCTTTTATTGTTTGCAACAATAAAAGGATGCCGCTTCAATCCTTCACGCAGTTCACGTTTCTTTATATGACTTTCGCTTCGTTGTGCAATGCATTTACCAAATCATCCAACTGGTCAATCGTATACAGTTTTACTGCTGATTTTGGTGCCGGCTTTTCGAATTTTACGGCTTTCGTATTCGCATTTGCCGCAACAGGCTCAAGAATTGTCAACACTTTTGTCCTTGCCGTCATGATGCCGCGCATGTTTGGGATGCGAAGGTCTTTCTCTTCGACCAATCCTTTTTGTCCGCCGATAATCAATGGCAATGTCGTCGTAACTGTTTCTTTTCCGCCGTCAATTTCACGGATGGCTTTGACGTTGTTTCCATCAACGGTCAAACCGATGCACGAATTTACAAAGTTCGCATTGGTCAAGCCGGCAATCATGCCCGGAACCATTCCGCCGTTGTAATCGAGTGATTCTTTTCCGGCAATCACCAAGTCGTATCCGCCGGTTTTGATGACTTCGGCGAGTTGTTTGGCGACGAAAAAACCATCAACCGGATTGGCATTGACGCGAATTGCTTCGTTTGCTCCGATGGCGAGTGCTTTTCTCAAAGTCGCTTCGGTTTCCGGTCCGCCAACATTGACTACAGTAACGTTTGCGCCTTGCTGTTCCTGGAACCAGATTGCACGCGTCAGGCCGAATTCGTCGTTTGGATTGATGACAAACTGTACGCCGTTGGTGTCAAATTCGGAATCGCCGTTTGTAAAATTGATTTTCGAAGTAGTATCAGGAACGTGGCTGATGCAGACTAATATTTTCATTTTTATGGGTTTGTTTTTTGAATTTTCAGGGTACGAAATTAATCATTTATTTTTAAAAAATTAATATGCGTGCATAATATTGTTTCGTTTTCAATCGATTTCGCGAGCTCTATTTAGCCCGGATTGAAGCGGCATCCGTTTTCCCGCTTCTTTAGCGGGGAAAAGATATAGCGGATAGCCGGAAACAGCTCCCAAAAAAATCGATCTTAATTTATGCATTTAATCATTATTTAATTTTTATTTTTGCCTTTCAATTTTATTCAGATATGAGAACGATACAATTCAGGGAAGCGATCTGCGAGGCGATGAGCGAAGAAATGCGCCGCGACGAATCGGTATATTTAATGGGCGAGGAAGTGGCCGAATACAACGGCGCTTACAAAGCATCTAAAGGCATGCTCGACGAATTTGGCCCGAAACGCGTCATCGATACGCCGATTGCCGAGCTTGGTTTTGCCGGAATTGCTGTTGGTTCTGCGATGAACGGCTGCCGCCCGATTGTGGAATACATGACATTTAATTTCTCTTTGGTCGGTATTGACCAAATCATCAATAACGCGGCGAAAATGCGCCAGATGTCGGCGGGACAATTCCCAATGCCGATGGTTTTCCGCGGCCCGACAGCTTCGGCAGGTCAATTGGGTGCGACGCATTCACAGGCTTTTGAGAACTGGTTTGCGAATACGCCTGGATTGAAAGTCGTTGTGCCATCGAATGTTTACGATGCAAAAGGGCTTTTGAAATCGGCCATCCGCGACAACGATCCCGTGATTTTCATGGAATCGGAGCAAATGTATGGCGACAAAGGCGAAGTGCCGGATGGAGAATACACGATTCCGCTTGGCGTTGCCGATATCAAACGAGAAGGAACAGACGTGACGATTGTGTCTTTCGGGAAAATCATCAAGGAAGCTTATGCTGCCGCAGATGAATTGGCAAAAGAAAATATCTCTTGCGAAATCATCGATTTGCGTACCGTTCGCCCAATGGATTACGAGGCAATTTTGACTTCGGTGAAAAAAACAAACCGTTTGGTCGTTTTGGAAGAAGCCTGGCCGTTTGCAAGTGTTGCTTCTGAAATCACATATATTGTCCAGGAACGCGCTTTTGATTTCCTTGATGCGCCAATACAAAGGATTACGACGGCTGATACGCCGGCACCATATTCACCGACTTTATTGAAAGAATGGCTCCCGAATTCGGCGGACGTTGTGAAGGCGGTTAAAAAAGTAATGTATAAGACAGCTTAGATTATCAGACCAGTTAGACTTCTTAGATTGTGAGTATTTCAATTTTTGATTACTCAATTCTAAAAAAGCGACAATCTAAAATTCTAAGAAGTCTAAAATTCTAAAAGTCTAATTAACTATATTTGAAACTTCATCGGAAACAACGGTGAAGTTTTTTTTGTCTATGAAAAACAAGATGCTATTTTGCCTGTTATTTATACTGATTACAGGTTTTACATACGCCCAAACCAAAGTCAGCGGCATTGTTGTTGACAATACGAACCAGCCGATTCCATACGCCAACGTCCAGTTCAAAGGCTCGACCGAAGGTATTGTGACCAATGAGGACGGGCGTTTTTATATTGAATCTCAAAATACCTATACCGCACTGGTCGTTTCCTTTACCGGTTTTTCGGAAAAGGAAGTGCCGCTGCCCAAAGCCGTCAATTACGATTTCAAGATTGTGCTGAAAGAAGGCAATGTGTTGAAGGAAGTCATCATTTATACCGGTAAAACTTCCAAGAAAAATAATCCGGCACTCGACATACTGCGCAAAATCTGGGCGCACAAACGCAAAAACGGATTGCATATGTTCGACCAGTACAAGATGGAGAAATATGAGAAAGTCGAATTCGACATGAACACCATCGACAGCGCGTTCATGAAGAAGAAGATTTTCAAAGGCATGGAATTCATTTTCAACCAAGTCGATACGTCAAGGGTAACGGGAAAGACATATTTGCCGATATTCATAAACGAGGCGCTTTCAGACGTTTATGGCGACAATATCATTAAAAAGACGAAAGAAATCCTGAAAGCGAATAAAAATTCCGGTTTCAACACAAACCAGCAAATCATCGCTTTCATCAAGGATTTGTATTCCGAATATAACATTTATGACAACTACCTGACGTTTTTCGACAAAAGCTTTACGAGCCCGTTGTCACGCACCGGAATCGACGTCTATAATTATGTCTTGCGCGACAGTTCATTCATCGACAACAAATGGTGCTTCAACATCGTGTTTTATCCAAGGCGGAAAAGCGAGTTGACATTCAAAGGCGATTTCTGGGTCAATGACACGACGTTTGCGATCAAGAATATCAATATGGCAGCGACGAAAAGCGCCAATATCAACTGGGTAAAAGACATTTATGTCGAACAGGAATTTGAGGTGTTGAACGATTCCGTTTTCCTGTTGACGAAAGATTACATGATGTCGGATTTTGCCCTGAACAAAAAAGAATCCTCAAAAGGCGTTTACGGCAAGCGGACGACTTTTTACCGAAACCACGAATTCAACAAGCCAAAACCCAATGATTTTTATAAGGAACAGGTCAATTTTGTCGATGAAGCCGTGTATGTCAAGCCAGATGAATATTGGGAAGAACACCGTTTTGAAAAACTCAGCAAAGACGAAAAAGGCGTATATAAAATGCTCGACACCTTAAAAACCGTCAAGAAATTCCAGCGACTGACAACGCTCGTCGAAATCCTCGGCAGCGGTTACATCCAGCGCGGCAATATCGATTACGGGCCGATTTTCTCCACAGTCGGCTATAATGAAGTCGAAGGCCTGCGGTTGCGCGCAGGTGGACGGACGTATTTCGGGCAAAATGATCCATGGCGCATCCAGGCGTATGGCGCGTATGGTTTTAAGGACGACAAATTCAAATATGGCGTATCCGGAAAATGGATGATCGACAAGAAAAGCCGCATGATCCTTTCGGGTGGAAACCGGCGCGACATTGAGCAAATCGGCGCAAGCTTAACAACGACGAACGATGTTTTGGGAAGAAGCTTTGCCTCGTCGGGATTGTTTACGACGGGAAGCAACGGCAAACTCACAAACATCAACCTGAGTACATTCGCTTTCGAGATTGAACCGTTAAAAAACCTGACTTTCCAAACCGGGTTTACGTATCGCACATTGGAATCGGCTTCACCGGTATTCAGCCTGAATTATTACGAACAGTTGCCTTCGCCGGGCAATCCGGTCGGCGTCATCCGCAGCGACGTCAAACAAGCCGAAAGCAACATCCAGATCGACTATACGCCAAGGCGCAAAACCGTCGGCTATGGTGTCGAAAGGGATGAGGTCGATGCGCCGTTCCCACGCATTTTCGTCAATTACAGTGCTGGAATAAAAGGACTTTTCGACAGTGATTTCGATTACCAGAAAGTCCAATTGTATTACAAACAGCCGATTATCATTGGGGCGCTCGGCCGTACAAACCTGATTATGGAACTCGGGAAAACCTATGGCGCAATCCCGCTCGGATTGCTGAGCATCGTTCCCGGAAACCAGACATATTTCACGATTGAAAACACGTTCAGCAACCTGAATTTCTACGAATTCGTCACCGATGAATATGCGACTTTCCAATGGAATCACAATTTCCAGGGCAAACTTTTCGCGCGCGTGCCGTTGCTTCGGAAACTCAACTGGCGCGAAGTCATTGGCGTGAAAGGCGTTGTCGGAAGCGTGTCGGATGAGAACAAAGCCATCAACGCATCGGGATTGGTATATATGGCACCGACAAAACCGTATTGGGAATACAGCGCCGGAATCGGGAATATCTTTAAAGTATTCCGCCTCGATTTCAGCTGGCGCGGCAATTACCGCGATGTTCCGGGAGCGCAGAATTTTGCGGTGAAAGGTTCGTTCGGGTTTTACTTTTAGGAGCTGTTCCGGCTTTCCGCTGCAAATGCGCAGCATTCATCGAACTCCTATTGCAAATAGAGGTTAAGTGGGATAATCCGGGCCAAGGCGATTGTCTAAAATCAAGATTTATTTATGCAACAAGCCATCGATTTCCTCAAATCCAAAGATGAAACCCTAAAATTCATCCACGATAATTTCGGCGACCCGATCATCCAGTTTCGCGATGAAGGTTATGCCTCGATGGTCCATATTATATTAGAACAACAGGTGTCGATTGCATCGGCGAAAGCCTGTTATGAAAAAATCAAAAACCAATTGGGCAACATCACGCCCGGAAATATACTTGCCGCCAATGATTCCGAACTCAGGAATTGCGGCGTTTCCCGCCAAAAAATATTGTATTTAAAAGATTTGGCCACCAAAGTCATTTCGGGCGAATTGGATTTTTTCACTTTTCCAGCCAAATCCGAAGCGGAGATCCGAAGCGAGTTGCTTAAAATCAAAGGCGTCGGCAACTGGTCGATTGAAGTATACCTGATGTTCTGCCTGCAATCACAAGATATCATTCCGCTGGGCGACATCGCCATCAAAAATACCATCAGGGAATTGTATGATTTGCATACTTTGGAAGAAATGGCTGTGCTTTCAGACAACTGGAAACCTTACCGCACAATTGCTTCCTATATATTATGGCATTACTACCTCAAAAAAAGGAACAAAATCTAAGCTTGCCTTTTAAATTCGATTTTTTGGTTTTAAAATTCCTGAACTTGCTTTAGTTCTTAAATTTTTGTTATTTTTGCACCCGATAAAATTTAGACAAATAAGTATACTTATGGAATCAATTATGATTTATGTGCCAATAATTATGGCGTTTATTGGGCTCGCTTTTATGGCAGCCAAAAGAGCATGGGTTTTGAAACAGGATGCCGGCGATGGTAAGATGAAAGAGATTTCAGATTACATTTATGAAGGCGCACTTGCTTTCCTTAAAGCGGAATACAGGCTGTTGGCCATTTTTGTCGTTGGTGCAAGTATTGCATTGGCAGCAGTTTCATTCGTGGTTCCTACAACCCATATCTTAATCGTGGTCGCGTTTATTTTCGGCGCTTTCTTTTCTGCTTTGGCAGGAAACATGGGGATGAAAATCGCAACCAAAACAAACGTAAGGACGACACAAGCGGCGCGTACCAGTTTGCCACAGGCATTGAAAGTGTCTTTTGGCGGCGGAACAGTAATGGGACTTGGCGTTGCCGGCCTTGCGGTTTTAGGATTGACTACATTCTTTATTATATTTTTCCACTTTTTCATGGGCGGTGTTTGGACTTCAGGCGAAGACATGACGAAAGTATTGGAAACACTTGCCGGTTTCTCTCTTGGAGCGGAATCAATCGCATTGTTTGCCCGTGTTGGCGGTGGTATTTATACCAAAGCAGCCGACGTTGGTGCTGACTTAGTCGGTAAAGTTGAGGCCGGAATTCCAGAAGATGACCCACGTAATCCAGCAACTATCGCCGATAACGTTGGTGATAACGTTGGTGACGTTGCCGGAATGGGCGCCGATTTGTTCGGTTCTTATGTCGCTACAGTATTGGCAGCGATGGTTCTTGGAAACTACGTCATTAAAGATATGGGCGGAAAACTCGACGATATTTTCGGCGGTATTGGGCCAATCTTATTGCCAATGTCGATTGCAGGTTTTGGAATCTTGTTTTCCATCGTTGGAACAATGGTAGTCAAAATCAACAGCAATGACGCAAAAGAGAAACAAGTGCAAGGCGCTTTGAACTTCGGGAACTGGATTTCTATCGGTTTGACAGCAATCGCTTGTTTCGTATTGGTAAAATACATGTTGCCTGAAACCATGAAAATGAATTTCTACGGTGAAGGATTAAAAGAAATTTCATCATTGCGTGTATTCTACGCCACAATCGTAGGATTGATCGTAGGCGCCGTGATTTCTTCCGTAACGGAATATTACACAGGACTGGGTACGAAACCGGTTTTGGCCATCGTACAAAAATCGTCTACAGGAGCTGGGACAAACGTGATTGCCGGTTTGGCAACGGGGATGATTTCGACTTTTCCAACGGTATTGTTATTCGCAGGCGCCATTTGGGCTTCTTATGCATTCGCCGGTTTCTACGGTGTGGCTTTGGCCGCTTCAGCAATGATGGCAACTACAGCAATGCAATTGGCTATCGATGCTTTCGGTCCAATCTCTGACAATGCTGGTGGAATCGCTGAAATGAGTGAATTGCCTAAAGAAGTAAGAACCCGTACCGATATTTTGGATTCAGTTGGAAATACCACTGCTGCAACAGGAAAAGGTTTTGCAATCGCTTCTGCTGCATTGACGTCCTTGGCATTATTTGCTGCTTATGTGACTTTTACAGGAATCGACGGTATCAACATTTTCAAGGCGCCGGTTTTGGCGATGTTGTTCGTAGGCGGAATGATTCCGGTCGTTTTCTCTGCCCTGGCAATGAACTCTGTTGGAAAAGCCGCCATGGATATGGTATATGAAGTACGTCGCCAGTTCAAGGAAATTCCGGGCATTATGGAAGGAACAGGCAAACCAGAATACGGCAAATGTGTCGAAATCTCGACGAAAGCCGCTTTGCGTGAAATGATGTTGCCAGGAATCCTGACCATCGGTTTCCCAATCGCAATTGTACTTTTAGGCAAATTGGTTTATATGAATGACGCTAATGCAAATGCATTGGTTGCTGAAATGTTGGGCGGATATATGGCAGGAGTTACCGTTTCTGGTGTACTTTGGGCTGTGTTCCAAAACAACGCCGGTGGTGCTTGGGACAACGCCAAGAAATCTTTCGAGGCCGGTGTCATGATCAATGGAGAAATGACTTACAAAGGTTCTGACGCGCACAAAGCGGCTGTGACCGGAGATACTGTCGGAGATCCATTTAAGGATACTTCAGGCCCATCGATGAACATCCTGATTAAATTGACTTGTTTGATCGGATTGGTGATTGCCCCAATTTTGGGCGCCGGCCATGAAACGACCAACAAAGAAATCAAAATGGAAATGGTTTCAGGCATGTGTGGCAAATGTGAGATGTCTAAAATGGCTACGATGACCAAAGACGAATGCGCAGCAATGTGTGACGAAAAAGGCTGTACTGCTGAAGAAAAAGAAGTGTGCATGTCACATTATGATGCCAACGGAAAATTCATCGCCACAAGCGCGAAATCATGTTGTGCAATGGGCGCTGAAAAAGCGACTAAGGAAGTCAGGATTGAAACTACGAATACCGATGGGAAAGTAAAATCCATTGTCACTTCAACAGAAGACGGGAAAGTCGACACTAAAGTTTTCGAAGGAACGGAAGCGGAAGTAAACGCAAAATTGGATGAATTGAGGAAATAATTCCCAATCAAATACTTATAGGAAGCGCCGATTTATTGGCGCTTTTTTATTTAACAGAAAAACTGCCGGATAACTGCAATAAATTTTTAAATTTGGCGACAATTTAAATCTATTCTAAACTAACAACCATGAAGAAAACTTTATTATTAATCGTCTTTTCAATCTTCGCAATAAACTTCGGTTATGCGCAAACTGAAAAGGCTTGGGGCGCTGCAACAAGCAACAATGTGAATGCCTCCAAAGATGCGCAAAGACAGTCTTTCCCTTCGGTCTTTACGCTGATGCAGTCAAATCCGCAATTGATTCGTGAGGCTTTGGCCAATGCGCCTCAGAGGTTGTCTGCAAAAAAATCGGGAACCATTATCACCATGCCAAATGCAGCTGGCGGAACTGAAAGATTCGAAGTGTTTGAGGCATCCAATTTTGAACCGGCATTGCAAGCGCAATTCCCAGAAATCAGGTCATATGCAGGAACAGGTGTCGACGATAAATTGGCAACCATCAGAATGAGCATCGACCCAAGCGGAATCCAGGCGATGGTTTTCAGGACAGATAAAAGAAACGAATTTATTGAGCCATATTCTGCAGATGGAAAAGTATATGCGATCTACAATTCAGACAGACAAAAAGGGAAACTGCCTTTTGTATGCTCAACCGATGATAAAATGATTGCACAAACTGCCGAAAGGACTGCTGCCGCAAGATTGTCAAACTCAAGCGAACTTTTGACTTTCAGGTTGGCATTGTCATGCAACGGGGAATATACAGCTTACTTTGGCGGAACGATCCCTGGCGCACTTGCTGCATTCAATGCAACGATGACAAGGGTTAACGGGGTTTTCGAAAAGGATTTTTCTATTCATATGAATATAATTGCCAATACGACTTCGGTTATTTATACGAATGCTGCTACCGATCCATATACAAATCTGAACTCCTGGAATGGGCAGCTTCAGGCGGCATTGACCGCGACTATCGGCGAAGCCAATTATGACATCGGCCACATGTTCGGAGCAACTGGCGGCGGCGGAAATGCCGGATGTATCGGATGCGTATGTGTAGACGGACAAAAAGGAAGCGGGATTACTTCTCCTGCCGACGGTGTTCCAATGGGGGACAATTTTGATATTGATTACGTAGCGCACGAAATGGGCCACCAGTTTGGCGGAAACCATACATTTTCAAATAGTGTTGAAGGCAGCGGCGTGAACGTGGAACCGGGATCGGGATCGACAATCATGGGTTATGCCGGAATTACACCACAGGATATTCAGGCACATTCGGATGATTATTTTGTATATGCCAGCATCAAACAGGTTCAGGACAATATGGTTGGAAAAACCTGTCCGGTAAGAACGCCATTGTCAAATGTGGCTCCGGTAATGGATGCCGGTAAAGATTATACCATTCCGAAAAGTACGCCTTTCGTCATTACAGGTTCCGGAACCGACGGAAACGGAGATCCATTGACCTATTGCTGGGAGGAAAATGATTCGGCTACGACACAAACAGGAACCAACAGCCAGGCATCGGCGACAAAAACAGGCGGGCCAAACTGGAGGTCTTATGACCCCGTTTCAACACCTACAAGATATTTCCCGCCATTGGCAAGGGTTGTAGCCAACCAGCTTACTACTACATTCCTGGATGGGGCAGTAACCATCAAGACTGAAGCGGTAAGTTCTGTCGCAAGAACCTTGAATTTCACACTGACAGGACGCGACAACGTTGCCGGTATCGGGCAAACAGGAACCGACGCTATGGTAGTAACTGTTGCTGCATTGGCAGGGCCATTTTTGGTCAGTTCTCCAAATACGGCGGTTTCATGGGAAGCGGAAAGCAACCAGACCGTAACCTGGGATGTGGCAGGAACAGTTGCGAACAATATCAATGCAGCTTACGTCGACATTTATCTGTCTAATGACGGTGGATTGACATATCCGACATTATTGGCGTCAAAAGTGCCTAACGATGGTTCTGAAACTGTGACAATCCCGAATACTGTCGGAACGACAAACAGGATCATGGTAAAAGGTTGGGATCATATCTTTTATGATATATCAAACGTGAATTTCACGATAACGGCAGCGCCATCTACATTTGGTGTGAGTTTCTTAAGAAATTCAGGAGAACAAAACAAGCCAGCCTGTACCGGAGCCGATATGTCATATACTTTGGCATATGAGGCATCGAACGGGTTCGCAGGAACAACAACATTTGCAGTTACAGGACAGCCTGCAGGCGCCACGGTGACTTTCTCTCCGACAAGCGTCAATGCTTCAGGAAATATAACCATGACCATCAGCAATACTGCTGCTTTGACACCTGGATTTTATTCCATGACCGTTACGGCTACTTCAGGCGCGATCGTCAGGACAGTTCCTTATTACTTCCAATTGTTCAGCTCCAATTTTGTGAATACGACTTTGGTCGCCCCGACAAATTCGGCCGTGACGCAAGACACTTCTTTATCATTGACATGGGCTGCAGACGCCAATGCTTCTTCTTATGATGTCCAATTGGCTACAGACGATACCTTTACAAATATCATCAGGTCCGCTACAGTTTCTACAACCAGTTTTTATGTGACAGGATTGCTCGAAGCGACAAGCTACTACTGGAGGGTTTTGCCTAAGAACTTGTCATGTGCAGGTGTTTTCAGTACGTCAAGCACATTCCAGACCGGAATGGTGCTTTGCGATTCTTATGCGTCGACGAATGTGCCTTTGGCCATTGCAGCAACTGGCGCGCCGACAATCAACTCGACCATTGTGATTCCTGCAGGTTCGGCAACAACAATTTCTGACCTTAATGTTTCAGTGACGCTTAACCATACCTGGATCAGCGACCTTACGGGTACTTTAATCAGTCCGTCTGGAACCCAAGTGCAGCTTTTCGCCAACCCTTGTGGTGACGAAATCAATGACATTGCTGCGACTTTTGACGACAGTGGAGCGGCGGTAGTTTGTGGTGATGCACCGGGAATTTCGGGAACTGTGAAATCCTTGGGATTGTTGTCGGCATTCAATGGACAATCTTCAGCGGGAACATGGACTTTGCGCATTGCCGATGGCTTTAACCAAGATGGTGGCGCATTGACGGCATGGAGTTTAAACATCTGCCATACTGCCGCTTTGGCCACAGTAGAAAACCACTTGTCGAACTTCGTGATTTATCCAAACCCGAATAACGGAAGCTTCAACGTACAGTTTACCCCGAATTCAGGAAATGATGTAAAAATCAATGTTCACGACATCCGCGGCAGGGAAATTTTCTCAAAATCATACAACAACAATGGATTGTTTAATGAAAATTTGCAATTGAACAATGTCCAGGCTGGAATGTACCTGGTAACCGTACAAAACGGAAACCAGAAAGAAGTCAAGAAAATCGTGATTGAATAAATCTTCTTACTTTATATAAAAAATCCCCGTTTCAATTTTGGAGCGGGGATTTTTTTTATGATGAAGTTGAAGGTTTGAAAGAAGTTCCGGTTAGGCGCGTTAGGGATTGGAACAAAGTGCCGCGCACTGTGGAAAGCCCGGCCGCAGGCAACGCCCAGGAACATCAGATTCACAGATTTTAGCAACTTTTAAAATCTGTGAATCTGTGGCTATTATATTTTGATAAGTGATTTATGCTAAAACAATCCGTTCAATTCGGCATTGATCTTATTGAAAATCATTCCCATATCTTCGTGATTGTTGACAAAATCGATATTGTCGACATCGATAATCAGCAATTTGCCTTTAGTATACGTGTGGATCCAAGCCTCATAACGCTCATTCAAACGACTGAGGTATTCAATCGAAATCGAGTTTTCGTATTCGCGGCCGCGTTTGTGGATCTGGCTTACGAGATTAGGGATTGAGCTTCTCAAATAAATCAATAGATCCGGCGGTGCGACCAATGTTTCCATCAGTTCAAATAAGGAAGAATAATTTTGGAAATCGCGGTTGGTCATCAATCCCATCGCGTGCAAATTGGGCGCAAAAATATGCGCATCTTCATAAATCGTCCTGTCCTGGATGATATTTTTCCCGCTTTCGCGGATTTGCAGGATTTGGCGGAATCGGCTGTTCAGGAAATAAATCTGGAGGTTGAACGACCAGCGTTCCATCTGGTGGTAAAAATCATCGAGGTATGGATTGTCGACTACATCTTCAAAATGCGGCTCCCATTTAAAATGTTTCGCCAATAAACGTGTCAAAGTTGTTTTTCCCGCGCCGATGTTTCCTGCTACTGCTATGTGCATTATGGTAAGATGATTTTATAATTCGTAATTGCTCCAGTTGTAAAAATAGATAAAATTTGGTCTTTGTAATAAAATTTTTTGAAGGAGTTCTCAACACCCGCAATCGTGCCCGTTGTGGTTTTTTCGATGTTGTGAAGGTACAATTTTCCATCTTTTGAAAACAGCAGCGAGCGACCGGAAACAATTTGCATCCGGTCATAATCGGGGACTTTTCCTAGGGTTAGGACTTTTCCATAGACATCGCAGGCAAACCGGTTTCCTTTCTCGTCAATCCATTGGAAGGCATTGAAATCGGTCTGGTAATATTTCAGGATTTGCTTAAACGGCGTTGTGATGGATTTGTAGTCGTTCCGCAGGTAATCAAAAAGCCCGATTTGTTGCGTCAGGCTGTCATAAATCCAAAGCCGGTTTTGGGAAGCAAGTCCTGTGGCATGGGAGACAATCGGAATATTGAGTTCGGAAAAACTGATTTTGCGCACTTCATTGAGTTGGTTGTCAAGCAAAATAATCGTGTTGAAGTTTTCGTAGAAAAGCACGATCAGCAGCGGATTTTCGATATCGGCATGCGTAATTTTACCTGTCGCAGGATTGTTGTATTCAAGGATTTCTTTGCCTTTTGATTTGATGAAGACATTATTTTTGATGGTATAGCAATAGCCAAACTTGTCAAAACCCACAAATTCGTCCGCGTCTGAAGTCCAGGAATCGATGCGCGCCGCTTCCAGATTTTGCCCTTGCATGAAGCTGCAAAAAGACAGAAAGGCAATAAAAAAGAAAATCGGGTTTTTACTCACAATATGATTATTTCCAAGGTGTTCGTGAACCTTCGGTTCCATGGAACGCTAAGTTACAATTAAAAACGAAAAACTTTATGATTACACAGTTGTTATTTTAACAAAACATTTGTAACGAAACATAGGACAATTCGTCATATTTGCCGTGTTTAAACTCCACATTATGAAATCAATATTCGTCACTTCCGCTTTTATTGTCCTGTCATTTTTTAATCTTCATGCCCAGGATTTCCAAGGCATGGCCGTTTACGAATCCAAAACCAGCACCGCCGATTTTAAGTCGAGAATGCAAGGCAACAAAGACATTACGCCCGAAATGCAGAAAATGATTGAGGAAAGGACGAAACAAATGTTTGAAAAGACGTTCATCCTGAATTTCGACAAATCCACGTCCATTTATAAAGAAGAAGAAAAACTTGATGCGCCAGGCCAGCAAGGCGGCGGAATGCGAATGATGATGGCTTTTCTGGGCGGCGGGCCAATTTATAAAAATGTCAAAACCAAATCCTATGCAATTGCCAATGAATTTATGGGAAAGGAATTTTTAGTAAAAGATTCATTGCCAGAAATAAACTGGAAAATGGAAGGCGAATCGAGAATGATCGGCGGATACAATTGTTTCAAAGCCACGGCCGTGATACCCGTCAGCAAATCCGATTTCCGGAATATGAGGCCCAAAAAAGAAGAACCTAAAAAGGATGAAGCCAAAGCACCGGACGCTGACAAAAAAACCAATTTCATGGACGATGTCGAAATGCCAAAGGAAATTACCGTTACCGCCTGGTATGCGCCCGAAATCCCGGTCAACCAAGGACCTGAAAAATATTGGGGATTGCCAGGACTTATTCTCGAAATCAATGATGGAAAAACCATCGTCCTGTGTTCTAAACTCGTATTGAATCCAAAAGATAAAGTCGTCATCAAGGAGCCAACCAACGGCGAAGTCGTGTCACAAAAGAAATACGATGAAATCGTCATCAAGAAAACGGAAGAAATGCGTGAGCAGTTCCAAAACCGCGGACGCGATGGCAGCGGAAACCGCACCATAAGAATCGGAGGATAAACAGCTATCAAATCTGCATGAAAAAATCACTCCTGGTTTTCGTATTTTTTATTTCCCTTACTTCATTTTCACAAGGCATCCGTTTTGACGGTACGGTATCTGACAATGTCGGAGCGCCGCTCGAAATGGCAAACGTCATGGCCATTAACGTCGGGACAAAAGCCATGGATTCTTATGGGATAACGAACGACAAAGGAAAATTTGCCCTGACTTTAAAACCCAATGCGACGTATTCCATTAAAGTCAGCTATCTCGGAATGCAGACGAAAGACATCACCATCGCGACACAAACGGTAAACCTGACGCAATCCATTACGCTTGAACCCGGCGGCATCGAACTCAAAGGGGTTGAAATCGTCCATGAAATGCCGGTTTCCATTAAAGGCGACACAATTGTCTACAATGCCGATTCCTTTAAAACCGGAACCGAGCGCAAACTCGAAGATGTCCTGAAAAAATTGCCCGGCGTTGAAGTCAATGCCGACGGCGAAGTCGAAGTTGAAGGCAAGAAAGTATCCAAATTAATGGTCGAAGGCAAAGATTTTTTTGACGGCGATACCAAACTCGGCGTCAAGAATATCCCGGCTGATGCGATTGACAAAGTCCAGGTATTGCGCAATTACAACGAGGTTTCCCAAATGAAAGGCCTGGATAATAACAGTGAAGACATTGCCATGAACATCAAGCTCAAAAAAGGCAAGAAGAATTTCTGGTTTGGCGATATGAATGCAGGCATTGGTGTGGCTGACGACGAAACCCGGTATGTCGTAAATCCGAAACTGTTTTATTACAGTCCGGAATACAGCATCAATTTATTGGGGAATTTCAACAATATCGGCGAACTGCCGTTTACGGTACAGGATTATTTCAAATTCACTGGCGGCTTTAAGAACATGATGCAGCGCGGCGGTACCAATTTTAATATTTCATCTAATGATCTCGGAATTTCACTGCTTCGGAACAACCGCGCAAAGGAAATCGAAACCAACTTCGGCGCGACGAACTTTTCATACAACCCGACGAAATCGTGGAATTTAAGCGGATTTGTCATCGCATCATCGACCGAAACCGATTTGCAGACCAAAACCAAAACGACACGGTTTGCCGAGCATTCTGACGACATCGTTTCGACAGAAAACAGCGACAATACAACGCACCAAAAAAGCAACCTCGGGTTGTTCAAACTCAGCTCGAGCTACAAACCGACCACGAAATTCCAGGTTGACTACGACGGATTATTGAAATTGTCGTCACAGGATGAATATAGTAATTTAACGTCAAATGTCTTTCCCAACACCGACCAAAGCCAAACGGTTTTAACTGACAGGAACCAAAGTCCGCTTTCATTCAACCAAAATCTCAGCCTGTATTATACACAAAGCGACAAGAATATTTTTGCATTTACGATGCAGCATTTGTATAACGATGAAGATCCGTTTTACAATCCCGATTTGGGCAGTTTCCCGATTTCGGAGGAAGCGGCAGAATCCATCGGCATCATTCCTTCAGCCCGTTACAACCTGAACCAGGCGCGTTTTATCAAGACAAATAAAATCGATTCGAAACTCGATTACTATTACATGGTCACGCCAAAAAGCAACATCAATATCTCTGTCGGAAATACGTTTTCATACCAGAATTTCAACTCTTATATTTTCCAGTTGCTCGACAATGGCACGGCGAATTCGTTGGATGAAAACACCAAAAATGATGTGAAATATACTTTCAGCGATGTTTTCGTTGGATTGCATTACAAATTCATCAAAGGGAAATTCACGATCAATCCCGGCGTAACGGCGCACAATTATAACATGCACAATGACCAGTTGGGCTCGCGTGTCGGCGATAATTTTTATACACTTTCGCCGGATATTTATGCGCTATACCAAATGAAGAAATCGGAGTCGCTGACCTATACATTTGCGATTACCAATGATTTTACCGATATCAACAAATTTGCGGAAGGCTACACTTTCTCGAATTACAATTCGCTGTTCAAAGGAAACCGGAATTTGGAAAGCGCTACGCTGCAAGTACATTCCTTGCGATTTTTCAATTACAATATGTTCAATTTTACGAATGTTTTTGCCAATATCAATTACACGCGAAAAGTTGACGCCATCAAATCGAGTGTCGTTTTTGACGGCAATAACCAGGTTTCGACGCCAATCAATATCGGCTCGAATTTCCCTGACGAAACACTTTCCGGCAGCGCCAATTACGGACGTTCATTCCTGAAATATTACAAGGCTTCCGTTGGTTTTAACCTGAATTGGTCGAAATTCAACAATATCATCAATGATTTGGATACCAATGAAAATGACGTGCAAACCACCGAATCGTTTACACAGAGCTATACCGTAAAAGCATCGACGAATTATAAGGATTTGCCGAATTTGGAAATCGGGTACAACATCAGTGTCAACCACTACGACAAAACCACGTATTCCACGCAAAGGCCGTTTGCGAACCTCGACTGGTATTTCCTGAAAAGCTTCTCGTTTGTCGCGGAATATGAGTTTTACCATTACATCAACCGCGGCATTTCATCGGTCGACAACCAATATGATTTCCTGAACGCGAGCCTGATTTACCAGAAAAAAGACAGCAAATGGGAATACAAATTGGCGGCGACAAACTTGCTCAACACAACGTCGCTCAACGACGACAGCTATTCGCAATTGTATACGACGACTTCGCAATATGTTGTGCAGCCGCGGTATGTGATTTTGTCGGTGAAGTATAATTTGTAGATTTTTTAGGAGCTGTTTCCCGCTTTTCGTTACAATCTTTTTGTTCGTTCCTCACAAAAAGGATTTTCACTTCAATCGGGGCTAGGCTTCTGATTAACATCAAGATTTGTTTTTTTTATTTGGCTTTCGCTGCCGCGGGCTTTCTTTTGTCTTGAAACAAAAGAAACAAAAATTCAAGGCTGCAAATCAAACCTCGAAAACTACGTCATCAAACGCTCCGCGTACCAAGCCGTTCGCCCGCGGGCGCAACTCCAGGTACGCTGCCGCTTATTGATTTCCTTGTTTTCTACGTTATTGATTTGATGCCTTTAGCTGCTGATGCTTACCGGATGTTCATCAATCATTTGATGAACAAATGTTAGAACGATTTTAGCGCGGAGCAGCAAGCTAAAATGAAAATAAACACTTCCAATTAGTCTCGGCCTATTTTGTTTTTCGTAGCAAGGCTGTGAAAATCAAGGAAAAGAAAATCGAGCCTTGATTTTTTGCTTCTTTTGCACCAAGGCAAAGGAAGGTAAAGAAAAGAACACAAAAAAACCCGCATCATCAATACGGGTTTCTATATCTAAAAAGAATATCTTACAATCCAAAAGCTGATTTCACCTGATCCACGAAATCCAGCTTCTCCCATGTAAACAATTCCACAGTGACTTTTTTCTCCTCACCATTTGGCGTTCTGAAAGTCTTGGTCACGATTTCAGGTTTTCTTCCCATGTGGCCATAAGCTGCAGTTTCGCTATAAATAGGATTTCTCAATTTCAAGCGTTGCTCAATAAAGTACGGACGCATATCAAAAATTTCCTCGACTTTCTTCGCGATTTCGCCATTGGTCAAATTCACTTTTGAAGTGCCATATGTTTCCACAAAGATTCCCATTGGTTTTGCGACACCGATCGCATAAGAAACCTGGACCAGGATTTCGTCAGCAACGCCTGCAGCAACCAAATTTTTCGCAATGTGACGCGTTGCATAAGCTGCACTTCTGTCAACTTTACTCGGGTCTTTTCCAGAGAAAGCGCCACCGCCGTGAGCACCTTTTCCACCGTAAGTGTCCACGATGATTTTTCTTCCGGTCAATCCCGTGTCACCGTGCGGTCCGCCAATAACGAACTTTCCGGTCGGGTTGATGTGGTATTTGATACTGTCATTGAACAAATGTGCATATTGCGGGTATTTGGCGATGATTCTCGGAATCAGAATAGAAATGATATCGTTTTTGATTTTGGCCAGCATTGTCGCTTCCTCATCAAAATCATCATGTTGTGTAGAGATGACAATGGCATCAATTCTGACAGGTTTGTTATTGTCATCATATTCCAAAGTCACCTGCGATTTCGCATCCGGCCTCAAATATTTGATGTCGGTATTTTCACGACGCATATCGGCCAGTTCCTGCAATAATTTGTGCGCCAAATCCAAAGCCAAAGGCATATAATCTATCGTTTCGTTTGTAGCGTAACCGAACATCATTCCCTGGTCGCCGGCGCCTTGCTCTTCTTTGCTGGCACGGTCAACACCTTGGTTGATGTCTTGCGATTGTTCGTGGATGGCGGAAAGCACACCACAAGAATTCGCCTCAAACATATATTCGCTTTTCGTATAGCCGATTTTTTTGATCACTTCACGTGCAATCTGCTGTACATCCAAATAGGTTTTTGATTTTACTTCACCTGCAAGAATCACCTGTCCTGTTGTAACCAAAGTCTCACAAGCCACTTTTGATTCCGCATCAAATGCCAGAAAATTGTCGATTAACGCATCTGAAATCTGGTCAGCAACCTTGTCAGGATGTCCTTCACTCACTGATTCTGATGTAAATAAATAAGCCATAATAATTGTTTATTTTAAAAATTAACTCGGAAAATAACGGAGGGAAAGACTAAAGAAGGATTTCTGCTTTAGCATTTTTGGATGAGGTCCGAATTTCAGGCCCGTCATCAGAGGTTGCAATCAGTTCAAATTTTTCCTCCGGATTTTCGGTTGCAAAGTTAGAAAAGGAATTTGATTATCAAAATAAAAAAGCAATAATTGGCAACGCAAACCATTTGGTTGAAAACTATGTTCAAAAAATTGGGAAAAAGGATTTTTCTGACAATTTAAAATGTCCTAATTTTATCCCCGAACATTAAAAAAATTAACCATGAAAAAAACTTTACTATTATTGTCATTGGCTTTGGCCTTTGGAACTGCAAAATCCCAAAATCTCTACAGCTACGGTTTCAGTGGTGTAACCGCTGACTTGACAACTGCAGGATGGCTAAGAACCAATCAAAGTACGTTACCAGGCACCACACCGGCACTTTGGCAAATTCCCGCTTACACACCGGTCGTGGTCAGCGCTGCGCAACAGCCCAATGCATTCAGTGATGCAGCTTATACCACCGGACAAACCAGTCCGATTCCAAATGGTCAGGCAGGTGGCGGAAATTCATTCACGCTTATCAACTTCCAAAGTACAACAAGTACTGCTTCAAGCGGAGCGACCATCAGCAACTGGCTGATTTCTCCAGTCGTCAATGTGCAAAATGGAGATGTCGTGACTTTCTATACCCGATTGGGTAAATATTCTGCCACAGGTACAGCATCATATGCAGACAACATGCAGTTTAGAATGAGCACAAATGGAGCAACTTCAGCTTTGCCTTCCGGCGGGCCGGCAGGATTGGGAGATTTCACAAATTTATTGGTTGAAATCAACCCGGCTTTAAACCTGACGTCATATCCAACCGTTTGGACTCAATATTCCTATACTGTAGCAGGATTGTCTGTGCCAACAGATGTGAAATTCGCCTTCAGGTATTTTGTGACTAATGCCGGCCCGAATGGTTCAAACTCGGATATTATTGGCGTAGATAGTTTCTCTGTAGACCGCCCAACAGCCGGAACATCAGAATTCTTCAAAAATAACTTCGCGATGTATCCAAACCCAGCGTCAAACGTAATTAACCTAAGCAGTTCAACCACGGCAATCAACGCAGTGCAATTGACCGACATCAACGGAAGAACCATAAAAAACATTACCTTAAACGGTGTTTCTGAAACCCAAATCAACATCTCCGATCTAAACACCGGAATGTACTTCCTGAAAATCAAATCCGAACTCGGTGAAGGCACAGCGAAAATCATGAAGAACTAATATTTTTCATTTCTATAATTGAAGTCCGGCCTTGCGCCGGACTTTTTTTATATCCAAAATACTACAACGTTATCGCATTTTTTTTTAAAAGACATTGTAAAATCCAAACCTATTGCCTTACTTTGCAGTGTTCTTAAACGTACTGACTGTTATCACGAAAGGCCGAGGGATTAGACCCGGTGAAGCCTTAGCAACCCTTTATCTTAAAGAAGGTGCTACATTCTACTCAAATTTTGAGACAGATAACCACGAGAAATTCCCCACTTTTCACGGTAACACGATTATATTTTAGAAGCACGGGCTTTGGTTTTCCAAATCATGCCGCGTCCCGCTTTTCGTTGCAATCTTTTTCGCTTTTGTATAGCAAAAAAGGATTTTCACTGCAATCGGGGCTAAAATTCATGTCCAGATTTCTATTTGGCTATTAAAAGAATGCCTGACAGCCACTGGCTAAAAAACAACTTTATCTTTTTAAAGCGCTATGTCAAAAATAACAGATGAAATAACCAAAAGAATCCTCGTCCTCGATGGCGCGATGGGTACAATGCTCCAGCGCTACAACTTCTCCGAGGAAGATTTCCGCGGCAAGCGCTTCAAGGATTTTCCGCATCCGCTAAAAGGCAACAACGACTTGCTGTCGCTGACGCAGCCACAGGCCATTCGCGACGTCCATGCCAAATACTTCGAAGCCGGCGCCGATATCGTTGAAACCAACACGTTTTCAGGCACAACTATCGGAATGGCCGATTACCATTTGGAAGATCTGGTCTACGAACTCAACTATGAATCGGCCAAACTGGCCCGAGAAGTCGCCGACGAGTTCACCGCGAAAAATCCCAACAAACCGAGATTCGTCGCCGGTTCCATCGGACCAACGAATCGAACCGCGAGCATGTCGCCAAATGTCAACGATCCGGGTTTCCGCGCCGTGACTTTCGACGATTTGCGCATCGCCTACAAACAACAGGTTGAAGCGCTGGTTGACGGCGGCTGCGATTTGCTTTTGGTCGAAACCATTTTCGATACGCTGAATGCGAAAGCGGCTTTGTTTGCGATTGAAGAAGTCAAGGAAGAACGGAATCTCGATATTCCAGTCATGGTTTCAGGAACGATCACCGATGCGTCCGGAAGGACACTTTCAGGGCAAACGGTCGAAGCATTTTTAATCTCGATTTCCCACATTCCGTTGTTAAGTGTTGGATTCAATTGTGCTTTGGGCGCCGACCAACTCAAACCATACCTCAAAAGATTGTCAAGAAACACAACGCTGAATATTTCGGCACATCCAAACGCAGGATTGCCAAACGCTTTCGGGCAATACGATCAAACGCCTGAAGAAATGCAGGCCTTAATCCGCGAATATCTCGAAGACAATCTCATCAATATCATTGGTGGCTGTTGCGGCACAACGCCCGAGCACATCAAGCTGATTGCGGAAGTCGCAGCCGAATATGCGCCACGAAAAATAAGCGAAACAGAAAACGCATAAAAATCGCCACAGATTCACAGATTAAAAAGAATTAAGAAAAATAAAATCTGTGAATCTGTGGCTAAAGAAAAAAGACATCAGTGGATAACAAATATCTAAAGCTCTCAGGCCTTGAGCCATTAATCATTACGCCGGAAACAAATTTCGTCAATGTCGGTGAACGCACAAATGTCACAGGCTCGCGAAAATTCCTTCGGTTAATCAAAGAAGAACGCTACGAAGAAGCGCTCGACGTCGCACGCTCGCAAGTCGAAGGTGGCGCGCAAATCATCGACATCAACATGGACGAAGGTATGCTTGACGGCGTGCACGCAATGACGACTTTCCTGAATTTAATCGCATCCGAACCGGATATTTCCCGCGTGCCTGTTATGATCGACAGTTCGAAATGGGAAATCATCGAAGCCGGTTTGAAAATCGCACAGGGGAAAAGTGTTGTCAATTCGATTTCATTAAAGGAAGGCGAAGCAGCATTCATCCATCACGCGAAACTCGTCAAAAGATACGGTGCAGCGGTCATTGTCATGGCTTTCGACGAAAACGGCCAGGCCGACAATTACGAACGCCGCATCGAAATCTGCAAACGTTCTTACGATATATTGGTTAACATCGTAAAATTCCCTGCTGAAGACATCATTTTCGACCCGAACATTTTCCCGGTTGCGACCGGAATGGACGAACACAAACTCAACGCACTCGACTTTTTCCGCGCGACCAAATGGATCCGCGAAAACCTGCCGTATGCGCACGTTTCAGGCGGCGTCAGCAACGTGTCGTTTTCGTTTAGGGGAAATGACAAAGTCCGTGAAGCGATGCATTCCGCGTTCCTGTATCATGCGATTCAAAATGGCATGACCATGGGAATCGTCAATCCCGAAATGCTCGAAGTTTATGATGAAATCGATAAAACGCTATTGGAACATGTCGAAGACGTCTTGTTAAACCGACGCGATAATGCCACTGAAAGGCTGCTCGATTTGGCCGAAACATTCAAAGGCGATTTCAAAGTCAATGAAAAAGTCGTGCAGGAATGGCGTTCGGCACCGGTACAGGAAAGATTGATACACGCATTGGTCAAAGGCATCGACGAATTTATAGAAATTGATGTCGAAGAAGCGCGCCAACTCGCCGCGAAACCCATCCAGGTCATCGAAATCAATTTGATGGCAGGAATGAATGTCGTTGGCGACTTATTCGGAAGCGGGAAAATGTTCCTGCCGCAAGTCGTCAAATCGGCGCGCGTCATGAAAAAAGCCGTGGCCTATTTGCTTCCTTATATCGAAGCTGAAAAAGATGGCACGTCACAAAGTGCCGGAAAAATATTAATGGCTACTGTCAAAGGCGACGTACATGATATTGGTAAAAATATTGTCGCTGTTGTTCTTGGATGCAACAATTATGAGATTGTCGATTTGGGTGTTATGGTGCCACCGGAAAAAATCATCGAAGCTGCGATTCGTGAAAATGTTGACGTGATTGGCCTCAGTGGATTGATTACGCCATCGCTCGACGAAATGGTCTATCTCGCCAAAGAACTCGACAAACAAAATATCAAAATCCCGATTATGATTGGCGGTGCGACGACTTCCCGCGCGCATACTGCCGTCAAAATCGCCCCCGAATACCGTGAAACCGTCGTGCATGTCAATGATGCCTCGCGTGCTGTTACCGTTGCCGGAAATCTCGTCAACAAAGCCACGAATATTGAATATGCAAAAACACTGCGTTCAGAATACGACGAATTGCGTGAGACTTATCTCAGCCGTTCGCGCGACAAGAATTTCCTGACGATTGAGCAGGCGAGGGCGAATAAATTAAAACTCGATTGGGAACATTTTACACCAGTGAAGCCAAATGCCATTGGTCCGAAAACCATTGAAGTTGATATCGAAACTTTAGTGCCATACATCGATTGGACGCCATTTTTTCGTACGTGGGAATTGTTTGGAAAATATCCTGCAATCCTGACTGATGAAGTTGTAGGCGAACAGGCGGCGTCCGTTTTTGCCGATGCCAAAGAAATGCTGGCACAAATCCTAAAAGAGAAAAAACTGACTGCAAAAGGCATTTATGGCATTTTTCCGGCCAATACGATTAATGATGACGACATCGAACTGACCGATGAAAATGGAAAAAAATTACAGACATTTTTGACCTTACGCCAACAATCACAGAAAACAAAAGGCGCATTCAACATTGCATTGGCCGATTTTGTTGCGCCGAAAGATTCCGGAAAAACCGATTACATGGGCGCATTTTGTGTCACGACCGGTTTTGGTGTCGACGAATGGGCAGCCGAATTTGAAAAGAACCTCGACGATTACAATTCGATTATGGTCAAAGCCTTGGCCGATCGTTTGGCGGAAGCCTTTGCCGAATACCTGCACGAGAAAGTGCGCAAGGAAATCTGGGGTTATGCTTCAGATGAAAACCTGTCGAACCAGGATTTGATCGAAGAAGAATACAAAGGGATTCGGCCAGCGCCGGGTTATCCGGCGTGTCCTGACCATTTGGAAAAACCGACGATTTGGAAATTGCTGAACGTCGAAGAACAAATTGGCGTGACATTGACAGAAAGCATGGCGATGTGGCCGGCATCTTCGGTTTCCGGTTATTATTTCGGGAATCCGGAAAGCAAGTATTTCGGACTTGGGAAAATAAAAGAAGACCAGGTTGTCGATTATGCAAAAAGAAGAAGTGTTTCAACAGAAATCGCGACCAAATGGCTAAACCCGAATATTGCGGATTAACGGAATGCCCGCGTTAGGGATTGAAGCAAGTGCCGCGCACTGCATTTGAAATTAAAAGGAGGAAGCCCAGTGGGCTTCAGGTATAAAAACTTCAGTAAAAAGTAAAATGTTGAAGTTAGCAGAAACCCGCGTGAAGGATTGAGGCGATATCCTTTTTTGCAAAAAAAGATTAAGCCGAAAGCCTGACAGCGGCGCAGCGCAGCGGAGCCGGTGGCACGCCCAACAAAAAATTGAATTAAAAAACTGAATTACTGTAATGAAAGTAAATGAACATATCGAAAAAGCCGCCGGAAAATCATTATTCTCTTTTGAGATTTTGCCGCCGCTAAAAGGCCAGAACATCCAGTCGATTTTTGACAGCATTGACCCGTTGATGGAATTCAATCCGCCATTCATTGACGTGACGTACCATCGCGAGGAATACGAATTCAAGGAATTGCCGAGCGGATTATTGGAAAAAAAAGTCGTCAAGAAACGTCCCGGAACGGTCGGGATTTGCGCTGCGATCCAGAACAAATACAATGTCGATGCGATTCCGCATATCTTATGCGGCGGTTTTTCCAAAGAAGACACTGAGAATTTCCTGATTGATATGGATTTTCTCGGCATCCAGAATGTCGTCGCGTTGCGTGGCGATGCGGTCAAAAGCGAGACCTATTTCAAGCCTGAAAAAGACGGCAACCATTATGCTTCCGAATTGGTTGCGCAAATCTCGAACCTGAACAAAGGCATTTACCTCGATGAGGATTTGCAGAATTCCGCGAAGACGAATTTCTGTATCGGCGTGGCCGGCTATCCTGAAAAGCATATGGAAGCGCCAAGCATTGACAGCGATATTTATTTCCTGAAACAGAAGATTAAAAACGGCGCCGATTATATCATTACGCAGATGTTTTTCGACAACAAAAAATATTTCGACTTCGTTGCGAAATGCAGGAAAGAAGGCATTACGATTCCGATTATTCCGGGACTGAAACCGATATCGACCAAAAAACAGCTGAACCAGATTCCGCACCGTTTCAGCGTGGATTTGCCCGACGACCTGATTATGGCTGTCGTTCGTGCCGGCGATGCCGAATCGGTCAGGCAAATCGGCATTGAATGGTGCATTGCCCAAAGCAAAGAACTCCTGAAAGCCGGAATTCCCGTATTGCATTATTATTCGATGGGAAAATCTGAGAATATCAGGCAGATTGCAAAAGCCATATTCTAAAAAAAGAATATATTTGCCGCGCTATGGGTAAATTGGGTTGCATTTTTTCCGGGTTGGCGCTAATGGTTTTCGGTTCGGTTTCCGCACAGGAATTCGGCGAAACCAATGCCATTGAAGTCAATTATTTCACCGGAAATGTCCTGCCGCATTCGCCTGATTTATACCATTTGATTTCGGGCCATCCAACGGGCGTGATGTTGAGTTTTTCCAAACAAACCCATGGCAACCAGGAATGGGAGCGCGCCTATAACTTCCCGGATTACGGCCTGTTTTTTCTCTACCAGGATTTCAAGAACCAATACCTTGGCGAATGTTATGCGATGGGCTTGCATTATAATTTTTATTTTTTGCAACGCAGCCTGCAATTCAAGATTTCGGAAGGACTTGCGATGGCAACCAATCCGCATGACAATGAAACCAATTTCAAGAATGGCGCTTTCGGGTCGCAATTTCTGGCCAATTCCAATTTTGCGCTGAGTTACCGCAAACAAGACCTCATTGATAAATTTGGCATCCAGGCTGGCTTCATCTTCACACACTTTTCAAACGGCAGGATCAAATCGCCGAACAGCGGCATCAATACTTATGATATTTACCTCGGCGTCAATTATAATTTTGACGACAGGCACCAGGAATACAAAACCGATACCGTGGCCAGGCCAAAATTCACCGAACCCATCAAATACAATTTCGTATTGCGTAGCGGCGTCAACGAAAGCCCGATCATTGGCAGCGGCCAAAAACCTTTTTACCACATTGGGTTTTATGCCGACAAACGCATCAGCCGCAAAAGCGCGCTCCAGCTCGGCACCGAATTGTTCCTGACCGAATCTTTCAAAGGATTTATCGACTACACGTCTGAAGCCTATCCCGAACAACATGTTTCTGCGAATACCGATTACAAACGAATTGGCGTGTTCATTGGCCATGAGCTGTTCATCAACAAGCTTTCATTGGAAGTGCAGCTCGGTTATTATGTATACCAGCCTTTTAAATATGACATTCCCGTTTATGACAGGGTTGGTGCGAAATATTATATTTGGGACAAAAAAATATTCACCGGCCTGGCCGTAAAGACACATGGATTTTTAGCCGAAGCCATGGAATTCAGTATCGGCGCAAGATTATGATATGAAAAAGCTATTCCTTGCCATCGCCTTTCTTTTGCTCTTTGCCGGTTGCGACAACCCGGCCGAATGCGTCAAACACACCGGTTACACCGTGACCAAAGACATTCCAGTCACCACTTTCGACAGGATTATTGTCCACCGCGGCATTGCCATGGTCATCACACAAGACGATAATTACAGCGTTTCGGTTGTTACTGGCGAGAATTTGGTTGATGATATTAAAGCCACGGTCACTAACGGGCTTTTGTCCCTCAGTGACGACACGACCTGCAACTGGGTCAGGGATTATGGGCAAACTATAGTATATGTCACCACGCCAACACTGACGCAGATCGAGTCTAAAACCGAACAAAATATCAGTTCATCGAGTGTGCTGACATACCCATCGCTGACACTCAAGGCCACCGATTTGTCTGGTGGCGCCGGAACCGGCGATTTCCATATCCAGGTCAGCAATAACACTGTTGAAATCAACACCAATAATGTCGCAGCTTTTTATTTATCAGGTCAAACTGCCAATCTCGTTGCCGGATTTTATGAAGGCAACGGCATTTTAAAGGCGCAGGATTTACTTGCATATTCGGTGTATGTGTTCCACCGCGGTTCCAACAATCTATACGTACATCCGACGCAAAGCATTTCAGGAGAAATTTACAGCACAGGAAATGTATTCTGCAGTCCTCATCCACCCGAAGTCAATGTCAACAGGCATTATCAGGGAAGATTGATTTTTGAGTAGCGGTGTCCTGCTTTATGTTACAATCTTTTATTCCATTGCATTCCATAAAAGGATTTTCACTGCAATCAGGGCTAGGGCAGCAGAACTATTTTTTAGTCATTTCCCTAAATACGGTTTCGAGGTTTTTATTTTTCTGGCTGATTTGAAGTGTTTTCAGCCCGTTGGCATTTGCAAAATCAAAAACAGCAGGCCGCATATCGTCTTCAGCGGAAAAAGTCAATTCCCAAACCAGATCATGCGTGTTTTTATAAGAAACCAGATTCGGCAGTTTTGCAAATAAGGTATCATCGACTGGTTTGTCAAATTCCACTTCAATGACCTGCTCGGTTTCCACAATGAGTTTGTCTAGTTTTTTGTCGGTTACGATTTTCCCATGGTCGATAATGATGACGCGGTCGCAAATCGCTTCGACTTCCTGCAAAATATGCGTCGACAGGAAAACGGTTTTGTCCTTTCCGGCATTTTTGATCACGCGCCTGATTTCAACCAGTTGGTTTGGATCCAATCCTGTTGTCGGCTCATCCAAAATCAAGACATCCGGATTGTGTAAAAGTGCGGTCGCCAATCCAACTCTTTGCCTGTAGCCTTTAGACAACTGCCCGATTTTTTTATGGCTTTCGGGCGTCAATCCTGTCAATTCAATGACTTCCTCAATGCGCGCTTTGGTGACTTTATAAACGCCGGCGTTGAATTCGAGGTATTCGCGGACATACAAATCCAAATACAAAGGATTGTGTTCGGGCAAATAGCCGACCGATTGCTGCACCGCTTTCTGGTTGGTATTCACATCATGGCCATTTACAGAAGCCGTGCCTTGATCTGCATTGATATAGGTCGTCAGGATTTTCATCAGTGTCGATTTTCCGGCGCCATTTGGGCCTAGAAAACCCACGATTTCGCCTTTTGCAATGGAAAAGGAAACCGCGTCAAGGGCTTTTTGTGAACCGTAACTTTTGGAGATATTGCTGACTTCGATGGACATAATTGGTGATTTATTTCGTCAATTCGGCTTTCGCCTCGGGTGAGCAAATGTAAACAGAAAAAAAACCAATTAATTGTTTTTGGTTGTTGTTTTTTGTCCTTTAACTTTCTTTTTGGCATCGCGAATCCAAAATTATACGTACTTTACAATCTTAAAATCAACCAGCATATTTATGAAAAAAGCCGCTTTGTTTATTGCCTTTCTGGGATTCATCGCCCAGGCGCAACAAAAACCAGAAATCAAAAAGACCGATGTCATCCGTATCGAAACCGAACTCGCGTCCGACAAAATGGAAGGCAGGGAAATCTTCCAACCCGGAAATCAACTTGCTTCTGCCTTTATCGAAAATGAATTTGAAAAAGCAGAATTATCGCATTACGCAGAATTGAAAAATTTCAGGCAGGAATTCACAGCCAAAGGCAAAGCCGCAAACAATGTCATCGGCATCATTCCGGGAAAATCAAAGCGTGACGAATATGTGGTTTTTTCAGCGCATTATGACCATTTGGGCGTAAAGGAAAGCGGCCAGGACAAAGTGTATAATGGCGCAAATGACGACGCTTCCGGCGTGACCGCGATGATTTCGCTGGCCAAATATTTCAAGCAACTCAACAACAACGAGCGCACGATTATTTTTGTCGCTTTTACCGGAGAGGAAGTTGGCGGTTTTGGCGCGGCGTACTTTTCAAAAAATATCGATGCGGATAAAGTCGTCGCAATGTTCAACATCGAAATGATCGGCACGGAAAGCAAATGGGGCAAAAACTCCGCTTATATTACCGGTTTCGACAAATCAGATTTCGGAACGATTTTGCAGCAAAACCTCAAAGGGTCGCCATTTCATTTTGAGCCTGATCCTTATCCGAAAGAGCAGCTTTTTTACCGTTCCGACAATGCACGGTTGGCGTATCTGGGCGTTCCGGCGCACACGATTTCGACGTCGAAAATGGATTCGGAACCGAATTACCACAAACTCAGTGATGAGGTCTCGACTTTGGATTTGGAGAACATGACCGAAATCATCAAATCTATTGCGGTCAGTTCGCAAAGCATTATCAGTGGAAAAGACACGCCAACACGGGTAAAAAAGGAATAACTGGTTTTTATTCTGTTAAAAAAAAATTCCTTTGTCGAAACACAAACATTTTTTTTTACTTTAGCCAAGTTACAAATCAAAGGCATGTTAAATAACAATTCATATTACAGCAATTCTTTTTATTTCTTTAGCAGAAGAAAAGGGATTGTCGTATAGTTATTTGAAACATTATTAATTCAAACCAAAACATACAATCCCGATGCAAATCGGGATTTTTTTTTGCCCTATGGATACAAAAATCGCAATACAGGGAATTCGCGGCTCCTTTCACCATCAGGTGATTTTGGAATATTACCATGAAGATGCCGATATCGCCGAATGCCTGTCGTTTGAGGAATTGGTCGACAACCTATTGGCGGATAAGTCGCAGCTTGCGGTCATGGCGATTGAAAATTCGATTGCCGGTTCCATTATCCCGAATTACGCATTGATCGACAAGCACAATTTGCAAATCATCGGCGAACATTATCTCGACATTCACCAAAACCTGATGGCATTGGAAGGCCAGAAAATCAGCGATATTGAAGAAGTACATTCGCATCCGATGGCATTGTTGCAATGCATGGATTTTTTGAAAAACCATCCGCACATCAAATTGGTCGAAGACAAAGACACTGCCGAAACTGCCAAACGCATTCATGAAAAGCAGCTGAAAGGAATCGCGGCGATTGCGAGTAAAGCGGCTGCCAAATTATACGCACTCGAAATCCTGGCGCCTGAAATACAAACCGTCAACAATAACATGACGCGTTTTGTCATCCTCAAAAATGACGAAACGGTTTTGCCAACAGACCAAATCGACAAAGCGTCGTTAAAGTTTGAACTCGACCATAAACGCGGTAGTTTGGCAGCGGTTTTAAACGTGATGTCCGACTGCAAACTGAACCTGACCAAAATCCAATCGCTGCCAAAAATCGAAACCCCATGGAAATATGCCTTTTTCGTCGATGTGACTTTTGAAAAATACGACGATTACAAAAAAGCAAAATCACTATTAGAAATTATGGCGTCCTATTTTAAAGTGTTGGGCGAATACAAAAACCAACAACCATGATCACAACTGCAAAAAGACTCGAAACGGTTGAAGAATATTATTTTTCGTCGAAGTTGCGGGAAGTGCGCCAACTCATCGCTGACGGAAAACCGATCATCAACATGGGCATCGGAAGCCCGGATCTCGCGCCGTCAAAAGCGGTTATCGAAGCGATACAGAATGCGATGCACGACGACAATGCGCACCAATACCAAAGTTACCAGGGTTTGCCTGAGCTGCGGAAAGGAATCGCCGATTTTTATAAAAATCACTTTGGCGTTTCGCTCGATTTCAATTCCGAAATCCTGCCACTGATGGGTTCAAAAGAAGGCATTCTGCACATTTCGATGGCGTTTTTAAATGATGGCGACAAAGTGCTGATTCCGAATCCCGGTTATCCGACGTATACTTCGGTCACGAAACTGGTCGGCGCCGAACCGGTATTTTATGATTTGGCCGAAGCCAACAATTGGGAACCGGATTTTGAAGCACTCGAACAACAGGATTTGTCGAAAGTCAAAATCATGTGGCTCAGTTATCCGCATATGCCGACAGGCGCAACAGGAAGTTTGGGAGTGTTTGAAAAAGCCGTCGCATTTGCCAAAAAGCATTATATTTTATTGGTCAATGACAATCCGTACAGCTTTGTTTTGAATGAAAATCCGATTTCGATTTTACGAATTGATGGCGCAAAAGATGTCGCATTGGAACTGAATTCACTTTCAAAAACATTCAACATGGCAGGTTGGCGCGTTGGGATGGTTTTGGGCAATAAGAATTTGCTGGATGCCATTTTAAAAGTCAAAAGCAATATGGACAGCGGCATGTTTTACGGCATCCAAAAAGGCGCAATCGAAGCGTTAAAAAGCGACAAAACATGGTTTCAACAACAAAATGAAATCTATCACAAACGCCAGGAACTGACATTCAAATTGGCAGAAAAACTGAATTGCAAGTTCGATAAAAACGCGGTTGGGTTATTTGTTTGGGCGAAATTGCCAAACGGAATTTCATCATCAGAAAAATTCATCGACGGTATTTTATACGACAAAAGCATATTCATTACGCCGGGAACGGTTTTCGGCACCAATGGTGAAGGCTACATCCGGTTTTCGCTTTGCGTTCCGGCTGAAAAAGTGCAGGAAGCGATTGACCGGTTTTAATTAGACAAAAATGAAAATATACATTATAGGCACAGGATTGATTGGCGGCTCAATGGCTTTGGACATTCGCACTATGGATAAAAACGCCGTCATTTTTGGCATCGACCATAACGAAAATCATTTGCAGCAGGCTTTGGATTCTGGGATTATTCACTACAAAGCAACATTGGAACAAATTTCCGATGCCGATTTTGTCATTGTTTCGATTCCGGTTGACGCAGCTTTGTTACTTTTGCCAAAAGTTTTGAATCTGGTTCCCGAAACGGCTTTGGTTTTTGAAGTCGGCTCGACGAAAAATCCCATTTGCGAAGCGCTCGAAAACCATCCGAAACGCAAAAATTTCATGGCGACGCACCCGATTGCAGGAACCGAATTTTCTGGCCCGACGGCAGCAATCCGCGGGTTGTTTGACGGCAAAACGAACATCATCTGCGAAGTCGAAAAAACGACATTCAAATTGCAGGAAAAGGCGTTGCAGTTGTTCAGGGATTTGGGCATGCGCATCCGGTATATGGAACCGAAATCGCATGACAAACACATCGCTTATGTGTCGCACCTGTCGCACATCAGTTCGTTTATGCTCGGCAAAACGGTCATCGAAAAGGAAAAGCACGAAAGCGACATTTTTGATATGGCAGGTTCCGGATTCGAAAGCACCGTGCGTTTGGCGAAAAGCTCGCCGGCCATGTGGTCGCCGATTTTCAAGCAGAATAAAAAGCAGGTCGTCAAATCGCTCGAAGAATATATCGCAAATTTGACACAGTTCAAAACGTATCTCGAAAATGACGATTACGAAGCAATATTTAATGAAATGCAGAGCACAAACAGGATAAAGGAAATTTTAAACGGAATGGGAAAATAATTGAAAATTGATAATTCACAATTGAAAATTGAAGCTGCAACGAAAATAGGACAAAAGATTTGGGCGTTGCCTTCGGCCCGCGCTTTCGGCTGCCCGCGGTGCTTGCCTCTATCGCTAACGCGCCTGACCGCTACTCTTAACTTTCAAAACTAACACTGGAAACCAAAACAAAATGGAAAATAATAAACAAATGAGAAAATGGCTCGATGATTTTAAACTCGATCATCCATTGGTCATTGCCGGGCCGTGCAGTGCCGAAACCGAAGGCCAGGTTTTGAAAATCGCGAACGAACTCAAGGATTCCGATGTCAGTATTTTTCGCGCCGGAATCTGGAAACCGCGCACACGTCCTGGCGGATTTGAAGGCGTTGGCGCAATCGGATTAAAATGGTTGCAGAAAGCCAAAGCCGAAACCGGATTATTGATGGCCGTTGAAGTTGCCAATGCGACGCATGTGAAACTTGCCCTGGAACACGATATCGATGTGCTTTGGATTGGCGCCAGGACAACTGTCAACCCATTTGCGGTGCAGGAAATCGCCGATGCATTGGAAAATACAGACAAAATCGTGTTGGTCAAAAACCCCGTCAACCCTGATTTGGCTTTGTGGATTGGCGGCGTCGAACGGTTGTACAACGCCGGAATCAAGAAGCTCGGTGTGATTCACCGCGGGTTTTCGACATACGAAAAAACAAAATACAGAAATATTCCCGAATGGCAGATTGCGATTGAACTGCAGAGCCGTTTCCCTGATTTGCCGTTGATTTGCGATCCGTCGCACATTACCGGAAGGCGCGACATGATCCAGGAAGTATCGCAGCAGGCTTTGGATTTGAATTATGACGGACTGATTATCGAAACACATACCGATCCCGATAGCGCTTGGAGCGATGCGGCACAGCAGGTGACTCCAGTGGTTTTGAAACAGATTTTCAAAGACCTCAAAATACGCCAGGTCACGACTGAAGAATCGGATTACAACACTGAAATGATAAAACTCCGCGCCAACATTGATATCGCCGACAGCAAACTGCTCGAAATTTTGGGCAACAGGATGAAAGTCGCCGAACAGATCGGGGCAGTCAAAAAAGCGAAAAACGTTGCAGTTTTACAGAACAAGCGTTGGAACGAAATCCTTGGCAAAATGATTCTCGAAGGCGAGCAAAAAGGATTGAGTGAAGAATTCATTTTGAGGATTTTCAAAGCGATTCACCAGGAAAGTATCAGCCATCAAGAGAAAATTATTAATGGATAAAAGCGGATTTTTCCCGATATTTGCCGCATGACTGGAACCGTTTATAAATCTACCGGGAGTTGGTATACCGTAAAATCCGAAGCAGGTGATTTTATGGAATGCCGTATCAAAGGGAAATTCCGCATGAAAGGAATCAAAAGCACCAACCCGATTGCGGTTGGCGATATCGTAGATTATGAACTCGATGAAACTTCTGATAAAACCACGGGAACGATCCATAAAATCCACGAGCGCAAAAATTATATCGTCAGGAAATCGGTCAATCTATCCAAGCAACTGCACATCATTGCATCGAATATCGACCAGGTTTTTCTTTTGGTCACGATCAACAACCCGCCTACGACGACGAGTTTCATTGACCGGTTTTTGGTCACTGCCGAAGCCTATCATATCGAGACGATTTTGGTATTCAACAAAATCGACACTTATACAGAGGAAATGCTGAACGAACAATTATACCTCCAGCACATTTATCAGGAAATCGGGTACAAATGCCTGCGTGTTTCTTCGACCGAAGGCAAAGGTGTCGACAAGCTCAAAGAAATGATGATTGGAAAAGTCAGCATGTTTTCGGGACATTCGGGCGTCGGGAAATCGACATTGGTCAATGCGATGGAACCAAGCCTGCATTTAAAAACCAAAACCATTTCAGAACAAAGCAAACAAGGCCAGCACACCACGACTTTTGCTGAAATGTATGATTTGTCTTTCGACGCCAAAATCATCGACACGCCGGGAATCAAGGGCTTCGGGATTGTAGATATGCAACCATCGGAAGTCAGCGGTTTTTTCCCCGAATTTTTCAAGCTCCAGGACCAATGCAAATTCAACAATTGCCTGCATAAGGACGAACCGCATTGCGCCGTGAAGGCCGCATTGGAAAAGGATGAAATCGCATGGTCGCGTTATAAAAGTTACCTGCAGATCCTCGAAGGCGACGATGAGCATTACCGTGCCGACATTTACAACGACGACCGGATTGCCAGCGACGAAATGAGAAAACAATAGCCATGAAAGCAGTCATTCAAAGGGTTTCTCGGGCTTCCGTAACGATTGGTGAAATGATAACGGCTGAAATCCAATCCGGATTATTAGTGCTCATCGGGATTGAAGAGGCCGATGCCGAAGATGACATCCTATGGCTGGTTCCTAAAATCATCAGCCTCAGGATTTTTGGTGATGGCAATCATATCATGAACCTTTCGGTTAAAGATATTGGCGGCGATATCATTGTCGTAAGCCAGTTTACACTTCACGCATCGACAAAAAAAGGAAATCGGCCGTCGTATATCAAATCGGCAAAACCTGAAATTGCGATTCCGCTTTATGAAAAGTTTGTTGCCCTGCTTCAATCTGAACTTGGCAAAAAAATCCAGACCGGTATATTTGGCGCCGACATGAAAGTCGGCCTTTTGAATGACGGTCCGGTCACGATTATCATTGACAGTAAAAACAAAGAATAATGAACATCAACAACGCACAACTCACCGTTGACAACTGGATCAAAGAACATGGCGTACGCTATTTCAACGAACTGACCAATATGGCGCAACTCACTGAAGAAGTCGGCGAAGTCGCCAGGATCATCGCGCGCCGTTATGGCGAACAATCCGAAAAGGAAAGTGATAAGGACAAGGATTTGGGCGAAGAGCTTGCCGATGTCGTCTTTGTCGTTTTATGCCTCGCCAACCAAACCGGCGTCAACCTGCAGGAAGCATTCGACAAAAAGATGGATGTCAAATCCAAACGCGACCACGATCGCCATCACAACAACGAGAAACTGAAATAAAAGCAATGAATTTATTTCTAAAGCAATCAATCCTAAACCCGGAATCTTCGATACGGATTACCGGCTCAAAGTCGGAAACCAACAGGCTATTGTTGCTTCAGGCATTGTATCCGGAAATTGTTCTCGAAAACATTTCCCATTCAGACGATAGTAACGTCATGACTTTGGCCTTAAAAAGCGCCGACAAAGTCATCGATATCCTCCACGCCGGAACCGCGATGCGATTTCTTACCGCATATTTTGCCATTCAGGAAGGAAAAACCGTGACGCTCACAGGCTCGAATCGCATGAAGGAACGCCCGATAAAAATCCTTGTCGATGCATTAAGGCAATTAGGGGCTGAAATCGAATATGTCGAAAATGATGGTTTTCCGCCAATCAAAATCGCCGGAAAAAAAATCACAAAAAACAAAGTCGCGCTCAACGCAGATGTCAGCAGCCAATATATTTCTGCATTGTTGCTGATCGCACCCAAATTCGAAAAAGGATTGGAACTGACATTGGAAGGCGAAATCACTTCCATTCCATATATCAAAATGACATTGGCGTTGCTGAACGAAGTTGGGATCAAAACCAAATTCGAGGCAAATAAAATTACGGTTTCGCATCAATTATCCATTGGTCATTATCCATTATCCATCGAATCCGATTGGTCGTCAGCATCCTATTTCTATTCCATCATTGCCTTGTCGAATCGGGGCACGCAAATAACATTATCAAATTACAAGGAGAAGAGTTTTCAGGGCGACAGCAATTTGTCAAAAATCTATAAACTTTTCGGTGTTGAAACCACTTTCATTGGCAACAAGATCACGATCAAAAAAACCGGGGCAAACCAATCGCCAATAAAACTCGATTTGAATATGACGCCCGACATCGCCCAAACCATTGCCGTAACCTGTTTTGCGCTCGGATTGGAATGCGATCTCACGGGTTTACACACTTTAAAAATCAAGGAAACAGACCGTCTGGAAGCGCTAAAAACCGAACTTACCAAACTCGGAGCAAAAATAACAGTCACAAACGACAGCTTAACACTCGGGCCTTCAGAAACAATCAATCCAAATATTTCCATCGTCACCTACAATGACCATCGCATGGCCATGGCTTTTGCACCGCTTGCACTCCGCGTGCCAATCTGTATTGAAAGTGCTGACGTTGTCTCCAAATCCTATCCGACTTTCTGGGAAGATTTGAAACAAATTGGCTTTAAAACCGCGTAAAACGGAAACTTAGGCGCGCAGCAACTCAGTCATTCAGCGACTTCCAAAAATAAACCCCAAAACACTTGACTTTGCCTATCTCACGATAGTATATTTGCAGCTCTAAAATTACTACATGAAGCTATCTCATTTCCAGTTCAATTTACCGAAAGAATTATTGGCCGAGCATCCGGCAGAAAACAGGGACGAATCCAGATTAATGGTCATCGACCGCAAGAAAAAAACCATAGAACATAAAATGTTTCGCGATGTCATCAACTATTTCGATGATGGCGATGTTTTAATCCTCAACAATACCAAAGTATTCCCGGCCCGTTTATACGGAAACAAGGAAAAAACCGGCGCAAGGATCGAAGTGTTTTTGCTGCGCGAACTCAACGCCGAGCAGCGCCTTTGGGATGTGCTTGTCGATCCGGCAAGAAAAATCCGTATCGGGAACAAATTATACTTTGGCGATGACGATTCGTTGGTGGCCGAGGTTATCGACAATACGACTTCACGCGGACGTACTTTGCGTTTCCTTTACGACGGTTCATACGATGAATTCAGGAATAAACTGACGGAACTCGGCGAAACGCCAATCCCAAAATACATCAACCGCGAAGTCACCGAAGAAGATGCCGAGCGCTACCAAACGATCTATGCGAAGGAAGAAGGCGCCGTTGCAGCTCCGACTGCGGGTTTGCACTTCTCGAAACATTTGTTGAAACGCCTTGAAATCAAAGGGATAAAATTTGCCGAAATCACGCTCCACGTCGGTTTGGGAACTTTCAATCCTGTTGAGGTCGAAGATTTGTCGAAGCACAAAATGGATTCCGAGGAACTCAGGATTTCCCAGGAAGCCTGCGATATCGTCAACGACGGAAAAGCAAAAAAGAAAAGGATCTGTGCCGTAGGAACGACTTCGATGCGCGCCATCGAAAGTTCGGTTTCGTCTGCAAGAACGCTGAATCCTTATGACGGCTGGACAAACAAGTTCATTTTCCCGCCGCATGAATTTAGCATTGCCGATTGCATGATCACGAATTTCCATACGCCAAAATCAACTTTATTGATGATGGTTTCCGCATTCGTCGGGCACGATTTATTGAAAAAAGCCTACGAGGAAGCGATTAAGGAAAAATACAATTTCTACTCTTACGGCGACGCGATGCTGATCCTGTAACAGGGGAGAAAAAGTTTTTGGCCACAGATTCACAGATTATTAAAGCAAGGCTTGAAATCTGTGAATCTGTGGCCATTTTTTTGAGCGTTGCCTTCGGCCAGGCTTTTCATTACAAGTCCTCGCTGTGCTCCGGGCTTTCCATTACAATCCTTAACGCGGCTTCAGTCTAATATTGTCAATTATCAATTATCCATTATCAATTGATTTCCGTATTTTTGCACCACAAACTAAACCTCATGACTTTCCAAAATACCCGCGAATTTGCACAACAACTCGACGCCTCAGACCCATTGGCGGCTTATCGCACCGAATTCAATTTTCCCGAAGTCAATGGCCGCAAAGTAATTTACTTTACCGGGAATTCCCTCGGATTGCAATCCAAGCGTTCCAAAAAATATGTCGATGAAGTCATGGACGACTGGGCGAAACTCGCCGTCGAAGGCCATTTCTATGCCGAAAAACCCTGGTGGGATTACCACGAGCGATTTGCCAATCCGCTCAGCAAAATAGTTGGAGCGCTGCCTGATGAGGTTGCCGTGATGAATACATTGACTGTCAACCTCCATTTATTGATGGTGTCGTTCTATCAGCCGACAGAAAAAAGATATAAAATACTTTGTGAGGAAAAAGCCTTTCCTTCCGACCAATATATGATCCAAAGCCAGGTCAATTTTCATGGCTTTAACCCAAATGACGCGATTGTCGAAATCAAACGCCGCGATGGCGAACACAACATCCGGTTGGAAGACGTGTTGGCAAAAATCGCGGAAGTCGGCGAGGAGTTGGCTTTGGTTTTAATCGGCGGTGTCAATTATTACACAGGCCAGGTTTTCGACATCAAGACCATCACCGAAGCCGGACACAAAGCCGGCGCGTATGTCGGTTGGGATTTGGCGCATGCCGCCGGAAACATCAAGCTCGAACTTCACGACTGGAACGTCGATTTTGCTGCGTGGTGCAGTTATAAATATATGAATTCCGGACCAGGAAATGCGTCAGGCATATTTGTCCACGAAATCCATCACACCGATTCGGAGCTGCCAAGATTCGCAGGTTGGTGGGGACATAACAAGGAACGCCGTTTCAAAATGGAACCGAAATTCGATCCGGTGGAAGGCGCAAATGGCTGGCAAATCAGCAACCTTCCGATATTGACATTGGCGCCCTATCTCGCTTCCGTTGAAATGTTTGACGAAATCGGGATGGACAAACTGATAGAAAAACGCGACAAGATTACGTCTTATCTCGAATTCATCCTACACGAAATCGACAAGGAAGTCGACAGCAATTTTGAAATCATCACACCTTCAAATCCTATAGAAAGGGCATCGCAATTATCAGTTTTCCTTCATGGCGAAGGCAGAAGCCTTTTCGATTATTTAATGAAAAACGGCGTTATTACCGACTGGCGTGAACCGAATGTAATAAGATTGGCGCCGGTGCCGTTGTATTGCTCGTATGAAGATATGTATGAGTTCGGTCAAATTTTGAAAGCAGGAATATTATCAAATTAAGCATGAACAAACAAGAAAAAATAAACGCCTTCGATCCATCGCAACCCGGACTGGCCGACGAAAGTATTTTTGGGTTGCCATTCACAGCCGATGAAAGTGATATTGTCATCATTCCCGTGCCCTGGGAAGTGACCGTGAGTTATGGCGCCGGCGCATCCGAAGGTCCGGAAGCGATTCTCGACGCATCTTTCCAAGTTGATTTGCACCACCAGGAATTTCCTGAATTGTGGAAACTCGGAATGTATCTCGATTTGAATGAGCTGACCATAAAATGGGGAAAAGACAGTGTCAAGCATAAAGCTTTGGCACAGCCGATCATTGAAGCGCTCGAAAGCGGCGAAACCATTGAAAGCATTCCTGCATTGCAAAATGATCTTGACAAAATCAATAAAGTTTGCCGCGATTTGAAAGATGAAATCAAGGAACGCACTTTATATTGGATGAACCGCGGCAAGAAAGTCGTTTTGCTTGGCGGCGACCATTCTACGCCGTTGGGCTATTACGAAGCATTGGCGACTAAACACGGCAATTTTGGGATTTTGCACCTTGATGCACACATGGATTTGCGTGTCGCGTATGAAGGTTTTACCTATTCGCATGCGTCGATTATGTACAATACTTTGCAATTGCCGCAGGTCACGAAATTGGTCCAGGTTGGCATTCGTGATTTTTGCAAGCAGGAAGTTGAAGTCGCACAACAGGAATCAAACCGCGTCACAGTTTACACAGATATGGACCTAAAAGCGGAAACTTTCTCAGGCAAAACCTGGGAACAGCAATGCAGTGATATTATTTCGAAACTGCCGCAGAAAGTCGCAATCAGTTTTGATATTGATGCGTTGTATTCCTGGTATTGCCCGAATACGGGAACGCCAGTTCCGGGCGGGATGTCATTTGAACAGGCGGCTTATTTGTTGAGCAAGCTCGGCGAAAGCGGCAAAGAAATCATTGGGTTTGACCTTGTTGAGGTTGCGCCTGGCGATGACGATTGGGACGGCAATGTCGGTGCGCGGATGCTGTATCATATGTGTGGCGTTTTGGCGAAGAACAACGGACTTGAAACAGGTTCAAGAATCAATTTTCAATAAATCCGGATGCAAAAACCCTTAAATATTGCCGTTGTCGGTTCCGGATTGGTTGGCTCGCTGCTGGCAATTTACCTTCGCAAGGAAGGCCATAGCGTGCATGTCTACGACAGAAGCCCGGATATCAGGAAAATCAATTTCTCGGGACGTTCGATTAATTTGGCGATGTCGCATCGCGGCTGGAAAGCGCTCGATGGCGTTGGCGTTGGCGATGATGTGCGTGCGATTGCCATTCCGATGGACAAACGTGCGATTCACCTCAAGGACAAACTCAATTTCCAGAATTATGGCAAGGAAGGCGAAAGCATTTATTCGATTTCGCGTGGGACATTGAACCGCAAAATGATTGATTTGGCTGAAAATGCCGGTGCGGTTTTTTTCTTTGAACAGAAAATTTGGGACGTGACTTTGGCAGATGCGACTTTACACATTGGCGAGGAAGAACGCGGTGAATGGAAAGCCGTGAAATACGATATGGTTTTTGGTGCCGATGGTGCTTTTTCGAGAATACGCCACAGGATGCAAAGGCAGAGCATGTTCAACTATTCGCAGGAATTTTTGAATACGGGTTATAAGGAACTGAATATTCCCGCAAATGCCGACGGCACACACAAACTCGACGAAAACTCTTTCCACATCTGGCCGCGCGGCGATTATATGTTGATTGCACTTCCAAATTTGGATGGCAGTTTTACCTGTACGCTATTTATGCCTTTTGAAGGCGAAAATTCCTTTGCAGCGTTGACCGACAGGCAGAAAGTCGAAACTTTTTTTGAGGTGAATTTTCCGGATTCGATTGATGTAATTCCGAAATTGGCTGAAGATTTTTTCAAAAACCCAACGAGTACCTTGGTGACGATGAAATGTTTTCCATGGACTTTTGAGGATAAGATTGCATTGATTGGCGATGCATGCCATGCGATTGTTCCATTTTACGGGCAAGGGATGAATGCGGGTTTTGAGGATATTTCGGTGTTGTATGATTTGATGGAACAATTTGGCGACGACTGGAAAACGATTTTCTCGGAATACCAAAACAGCCGTAAACCCAATGCCGATGCCATTGCAGAACTGTCCTACCAGAACTTTATGGAAATGAGCTCGCGTACGGCCGACGAGAAATTCCTGTTGCAGAAAAAAATCGAAAAGCGATTTTCAGAAAAACACCCCGAAAAATGGCTGCCACTTTATAGCCGCGTGACTTTTAGCCACAGGCCTTATACCGAAGCGCTTGCCATTGGTGAAAAGCAGAAAGAGATCATGGATGAAATCATGAAAATGCCCGATATCAAAGATATTTGGGATAGTGAATCGGTTGAGAAGAAGATTCTTGAACTGATCAAAAACTCCACTTTAAACCACGATTAATCTTCGCGATTCACGTTTCCTATAGAAAATGCCGGCAGGCAAATCGCAATGTATTCGCACGGCTCGTCAAAAGGATTTGAATACTGCACGCGTACATTCTTATTGATTTTTATCGACTGTCCGGCTTCAAGGATGACTGTTTCGCCACCGATGATGAATTGCTTTTTGCCTTTGATGATGTAAGTATATTCATCAAATGCCGGGGTTTGGAAAGGCTCGCTCCATTTGGGCGGCGCAATCATATGGGCAATTGAAATGTCCGGATTGTTGGTTGTTGCAAGGCCGTGATGTTCTTCAATGAGCTTTCCGTCATCTGTTGGCACAACGAACGGTGATTTTTGGATGAAGTAATTTTCCATGGTTATTTTTTAAAGATAAAATAGACTGCCAATACCAGAAAGCAAAACCCGATCGCATGATTCCACCGAAACGTTTCGTTTTTGAAAAACAGCATCGAGAAAATCACGAAAATGACCAGCGTAATGACTTCCTGGATGACTTTCAGCTGTAACAGAGAAAATGGGCCGCCATTCTCGTCGTAGCCGATTCGGTTTGCCGGAACCTGGAAACAATATTCAAACAATGCCAATCCCCAGCTGATTAAAACAATCGTAATCAGGCCGGCATTTTCAAACCATTTGAGTTCTTTGAATTTTAAATGCCCATACCAAGCCAAAGTCATAAAAATATTGGACAGGATCAGCAACCCTATTGTAGCGAAGCTTTTCATTTTATTTCTTGAATAATTTGGTCAATATTCCGAATGCACCGCGGATGAATGTCGCACTTGTCAGCACTTTGATTACCGATTTTGTAGTTTGGCTCATCGGTTCGGAAGCCGCTTTCTCTTCGGATTTTGCCTGGGTTTCCTGCTGCTGTTTGACTTGTGTTTCCTGCTCGGCGGTTTCAATTTTCTTATTCAGCATTTCATAAGCGCTTTCACGGTCAATGAGTTCACTGTATTTCCTGACGAGTTTGGATTTTGAGTTGATTTCGTCGATTTCGCCAGTCGTCAAAACATCCATTCGGCTCATTGGCGCACGCATCATTGTTGCGGCCAATGGTGTTGGAATGCCTTTTTCATTGAGCGCTGAAACCAATGCTTCGCCAATTCCGAGATTGGTCAGCACTTCATCTGTTTTATAATATTCCGAAACCGGATAATTCTCCGCCGACATTTTAATGGCTTTCCTGTCATTGGCCGTAAACGCCCTTAATGCATGCTGGATTTTCAGGCCGAGTTGGGCCAAAACGCCATTGGGCACATCCATCGGGTTTTGAGTCACGAAAAAGATCCCGATACCTTTGGAACGGATCAGTTTGATGATACTTTCAATCTGGTCGAGCAACGCCTGGCTGGCTTCATTGAAAATCAAGTGCGCTTCATCAATGAAAATAACCAATTCGGGTTGGCCGGCATCGCCCTGTTCTGGCATTTGCTGGTAGATTTCTGCCAAAAGGCTCAACATGAATGTCGAGAATAATTTTGGCTTGTCCTGAATGTCCGTCAGGCGGATGATGTTGATGTATCCTTTTCCATTTTCATCGATGCGCATCAGGTCGTTGATATCGAAAGACATTTCGCCGAAAAATAAATCGGCGCCCTGTTGTTCGAGTTCGAGGATTTTCCTGAGAATGATCCCGGTCGTAGAGGTAGAAATCCGGCCGTAATTTTCCTCAATTTCGGCCTTTCCTTCTTCGGAGATGTAATTGATGACTTTTTTGATATCCTTCAAATCGAGCAGCGGCATTTTGTTGTCGTCGCAATATTTAAAAATGACCGATACGACTCCGGCTTGCGTGTCGTTCAAATCGAGAATCCGCGAAAAGAGCACAGGCCCAAATTCCGACACTGTAGCGCGAAGCCTGACGCCGTTTTGTTCGGACAATGACATCAATTCAACAGGAAAACTGGCGGTTGTATATGGAATGTTGATTTTCTGGTGGCGTTCGGCGATGAAAGGCAATTCGGTTCCGGGTTTTGCGATGCCGCTGAAATCCCCTTTGATGTCCATCATCAGCACCGGAATCCCAAAAGATGACAGCTGTTCTGACAATACCTGAATGGTTTTGGTTTTTCCTGTTCCGGTGGCGCCTGCAATCAGTCCGTGACGGTTGAGTGTCTTAAGCGGAATTTTGACATGCGCGTCCGGAATCGGTTCGCCATCGAGCATCGCAGCGCCGAGTGTAATCGTTTCTCCTTTGGCTGCATAGCCTTCTGTAATGGTTGCGGTAAAGTCGGTTTGATTGCTCATTTATATCAGATGTTTGTGAAGAGACAGAATTTACCGCAAGATATTAATTTTTTAAAAATAAATTCAGACCGGGATTATAATATCGACAAGGTTTACCCCGTTATTTAACAAGGAAGTAAGGGTATTAACGATTTAAGAATCAAAACCTTCGGTTTCGGGTTTTTTACCCTTATAAGATGGGGGGTTTATTGATATTTTATGCAATCGATATGCATATGCTAATTAAATTAAAAAAAGTTTTTTTATTTAAACTAAAAAATTAAATTTGCTCCTATTCAAGTTTTAACCACTAAAGTAAAAAACTAATAAAATTATTATTTAAAACTAAAATTTAAAGAAATGGCAAACGTTAAAAAAGAAGGTAGTTCAAACGGAGGAAGTATGTTCTCTGCAATTACAATTGTTGCATGTATTTTTATAGGATTTTTGATCTGGAATTTCATCATGGGATCAGGTTCAAATTTCGAAGGAGGAGTGAACACAGGGCATCCGCTACCGGGGAATTATCTGGCAATGGTATATAAAGGAGGACCAATCGTACCGGTTCTTATGGGATTGCTTTTAATGGTTGTTGTTTTTTCAATCGAGCGTTTCATGGTGATTTCAAAAGCGGCAGGAAAAGGAAACCTGGACTCGTTTATGAGAAATGTACAGTCAAACATCACACAAGGTAACATTGATGGTGCAATTGCTGCTTGTGACAAACAACAAGGTTCTGTTGCAAACGCTATCAAATCGGCATTGTTGAAGTACCAAGAAGTGAAAAAAGAAGGCTTGAACAGTGAAGAAGCTGCTGAAACCATCCATAAAGAAATCGAAGAAGCTACTTCATTGGAAATGCCGATGTTGGAGAAAAACCTGACAATCCTATCTACATTGGTATCGCTTGGAACACTTGCGGGACTTTTAGGAACGGTTACGGGTATGATCAAAGCGTTCGGTGCCTTGGCATCTGCAGGAACTCCTGACCAGGCTTTATTGGCAAACGGTATTTCTGAAGCGCTTATCAACACTGCGACAGGAATTTCGACTTCTGCTTTGGCGATCATCACTTACAATCTGTTTACTTCAAAAATTGACACACTGACTTACTCTATTGACGAAGCCGGTTCTACAATCGTAAATACTTACAGACGTTACAGAGGAACATTAAAAAACTAATTGATTTTTAATGGAGACTGGAAACAGTTGGTATTTAATAATTTTAAAAATAAAGTAAATGGCTAAAGTCAAATTTTCAAAAAAAATGACGTCTATCGACATGACCGCGATGTGTGATGTTGCCTTCCTTTTGCTTACGTTCTTCATCTTAACCGCGACAGCCAAACAACAGGAACCATTGCCTGTTGATACGCCGGCATCGACTGTACAGACAAAATTGCCCGATACTGATTTGGCGACAATTACAGTAGGAAAAGGGAAAGTGTTCTTCGGTGTTTTAGGAAGAGATATCAGGAAACGTACATTGGAATTGATGGACCAGAAATATAAAGTAGGTTTTACGCCGGAAGATTCTGACAGATTCGCTTTGGTGGAATCATTCGGTGTTCCGATTGGAAACCTAAAAGAAATTCTCGCAATGAAGAGTTCTGACAGAAATAAACCGAACCTTCAGCCCGGAATCCCTAAAGATTCGTTGGACAATCAATTGGCAGACTGGATTCAATATGCGCGCCAAGCAACCATTGACATAGACCAAAAGGAATTGAGTATTGCCATTAAAGGCGATGCGAAAGAAGAATATCCGGAAATTAAAAAAATCATGGATATTTTACAGGACCAGAAAATCAACAGCTTTAATTTGGTGACTGGTTTAAGAGGTAAAGATTTTTAATTAAAAAAAATATAAAATGGCTGAATTAAATACCGGCGACGGCGGAGGCAAGAAAGGCAGTAAAAAGGTCCGGAGTAAAAAGCTCAATTCCAAAGTGGATTTGACCGCGATGGTGGATTTGGCTTTCCTTCTGATTACTTTCTTTATGTTGACTACGTCTTTGTCGAAACCACAGTCGATGGATTTGGGCTTGCCGGATAAAGACGATGACCCAACAAAAAATAAAGATGTTAAAGTTGATGAGAACAGAACCATGACGGTTTTGCTCGGAGATAATAATACCGTGAAATATTACATGGGCATATTAAACACGCCAATGGCACCAAAAGACATCACTTATGGTAAAGCCGGAATCCGTGCCGAATTGCTGAAAAGGAAAAAAACGGTTTTGGAATATACCGGTAATAAAGACAAAGGCTTAATCGTAATCATCAAGCCAAGTAAAAAGTCTACCTATCGCAATTTAGTCGATATTCTTGATGAAATGGCTATCGCTGATGTTCCTACGTATGCTATTGTTGATATATTGCCTGAAGAAGCCGCATTACTTGATAAAGGTAAATCTGCTGATACACCGGCAACTTCTGAGGCACCAGCAACTACAACTCCTTAATGTATTAAAAAATAGATACAGATGAAATTAGATTTATTAGGAAGAAAATGGATTGATATCGTTTTTGAAGGTAGGAATAAACTTTACGGAGCTTACGACCTGCGTATAAGAAACCCTAAGACTACGATGAAAGCGCTGGTTATCGGAGCTTTGATTTTTAGTTTTTTACTTAGTACGCCACTATTGGCGAAATTGATCCCGGACAGTAAAGATGCTGATGATTCTTTAGACAAGAAAATCGTCACCATAAAACTGCCTCCAAAAGAACAGCCAAAAGACTTGCCGCCACCGCCACCGCCGCCTCCAAAAATTGACCAGGTTAAATTCGTGAAACCTGTGGTTGCAAAGGCTGAAGAAGTGGTTGAAGAGCCACCAAAAATTAAAGAAATTGTCGATAAAAAACTCGGTGACGAAACGATTAAAGGTGACCCGGATGCGCCATTAACGGTAGAGCCTGTTGGAAACGGCCCTGCAGATGTGGTGGAAGACAACAGTATTCACAATATGGCCGGTATTGAAGTTAAACCTGATTTTCCGGGTGGACTTGAGAAATTCTACAAATATGTTGGAAACAACTATAAAGTTCCTGAAGAAGAAGGTCTTAAAGGAAAAGTCTTTGTAACATTCGTTGTTGAAAAAGATGGATCGCTTACCGACATTAAAGTCGTAAGGGATATTGGATACGGAACCGGAGCTGAAGCCATCAGGGTTTTGAAAAAATCCCCAAGATGGAATCCTGGAGAACAAAACGGTAAGAAGGTAAGGGTGTTATATTCGCTTCCTATTACCATACAATCCCAGGAATAATGCGGATTAATTCAGATGAAAATCAACAGAAGAAATCGCCGAAAGAGCGATTTCTTCTCGTTATAGGGATTTTGTTTTTTGTGATTTATTTGGCTTTAGGGCTAATCGTCATCTTTTGGAAAGACTTTCCGATAGCGATGGAACCAAAGTACAGGATTGCCTTTGGCTGTATTTTAATTGTATATTCTTTTCTAAGATTTCTAAGGTTTTTTAAAACGGATAATAATTGATTTATGGGTAAATATGTCAAACAGTTTTTAGTCATTCTGGTCATAGTATTTGCTGTTGCCAGATGTAAAAAAGAAACCGATCATCAGAAAGAAAGTATTTTGAAAGGAAAGGTCAGCATTCTTGTCGATGAAACATTAACGCCAGTAATTGAAGACCAAATTGCCGTTTTTGAAAGTGAATATGATGCAAATATTACACTGATTTCAAAATCAGAAGCTGAAACTGTCAACGCGTTGATGAATGATTCCGTCAAGATTGCCATTTTGTCACGTACATTAACACCTGAAGAAATTAATGCTTTTGACAACAAGAAAATCAACCCCAGAATTACACCATTCGCCACAGACGCAATTGCATTAATAAGAAACAAGGATAATAAGGATACTCTTGTTGCGTTAAATGATGTGTTGGAATTTATGAGGGGCAAAACAATCCTGGGAATTAAAGGTCTGGTTTTTGACAATCCAAATTCAAGCACTATGCGTTACCTCACTGAGTTGGCTGGGCTGAAGGCTTCACCACAACAAGGGATTTTTTCATTTCACAATAATAATGAAGCTATTAAATATGTTGCTGAAAACGACGGCATGATTGGCGTTGTTGGGCTGAATTGGATTGTTCAGCCATTGCCGGAAATGCAGCCAATAATTAAGAATATATCCATATTGAATCTAAAAGGGCTGAAATCAGATGGTTATTACAGTCCGACGCAAAACAACATAGCTGAAGGCAAATATCCTTTGGCACGTGATTTGTTTATCGTCAATTGTCAGGGATTTGACGGATTGGGAATGGGCTTTGCCTCATTCATCGCCGGCGAAAGAGGACAAAGGATAATTTTAAAATCGGGATTGCTTCCCGTACGGGTTCCCGGAAGAAAAATTGTCATCAGGAATAAAATCAACAAATAAGAAATAAATAATTAAATATATACAGATGAACAAGCTTAAGATATTTAGTATTGCTTTAATGGCGACGGCAACTTATAGCCAGGCGCAGGATTTGGACCAGGCGAAAAAAGCAATCGACGCAGAACAATACGAAAAAGCCAAAACCATATTAAAATCAGTCATTCAGACAAAACCATCTAATGGCCGCGCAGCATTTCTCTTAGGAAATGTTTATCTGCAACAGAATATAGCCGACTCAGCAAAAATATATTTTGATAAAGGCCTTACAGGCAGTGATGGTGGAAAATTAAACAACATCGGCTTAGGCCAAATTGAACTTAATAAAGGAAATATAAGCGGAGCCCAATCCAATTTTACTACTGCAACAAAGGATATTAAGAAAAAAGACACAGAAGAACTGGTTTATGTTGCGCGCGCATATATGAATGCCGATACACCGGATTACAAAAGTGCAATAGCAACTTTAACTAAAGCAGTTGCTGCCAGCCCAACTGACGCCCAAGTCCAATTGGCACTTGGTGATGCTTATTACGGGGACAAAAACCAAAACGATGCTTATATTGCTTATCGTAATGCATTCACAGCCGATAACTCTTTAATAAGAGCAAAAGTGCAACAAGCTGCACTTTTAAAAGGCGCCAGGTCTTTTTCGGAAGCAATTAAGGGATTAAACGATGTAATAACCGCAAATCCTAATTACGGTCCGGCCTACAGAGAACTTGCAGAAACGTATTATGTTTGGGCTAACACTGAAGGCAAGAAGAAATATATTGAATATATCAAATTAGCCAGGTCAAATTATGAAAAGTACATGGCAAAAACAGATTATTCACTGACCAAAAGGATGCGTATGGCTGACTTTTTAATCTTGGATAAAGATTATACAGCATTAGAGGCAGAAGCGAATAAAATGAAAGAAATTGATAAAGTGAATCCTAGGATATTGCGTTATCTTGGTTATTCTGCCTACGAAAACAACAATTTAGATGTTGCCCAGAAGTCATTAGAAGATTTCATCGCCAATGGTAAAAACAAAATTATTGCCAGGGATTACTTGTATCTTGGACTTATAAAAATCAAGAAAGCTTCCCCTGAAAATGGACAAATCGACCAAACATTATTTTCAGCCGGTGTAGCTGATATCAAAAAAGCGGTTGAAATGGAAATTACAATGACTAATGATTTATCAGACATCGGTAAAAAACTGTTTGCTGAAAAAAGATACAGGGAAGCCGCATCTATATTTGAAATTGCAATCTCCAATCCAGACTCAAGAAATTATCTTGATGATATTAATTATTATGCTATTCTTGTTCATACAATCAACAAAAATCTTGAGACAGCGAAACGCGATATGGCATCATTGAAAAAAGCGGATGACGGCCTTTCATTGATCATTACTAAATACCCAACTTATCAGGATGCATACTATTACAAAGCGCGAATCAACAGTTTGCTTGAAAATGGTACTGAAATGGGAAAAAATTATGAGGCCTATATCACGACACTCACTGCTGCCGGTCCCGAAGAATTGGCTAAGCCATCAAACAAGACTAAAATCATTGAGGCTTATAATACGCTGGCAGCCAATTATGCCGACAAAGACAAGGCTAAAGCAAAAGAATATTTCAACAAAACGCTGGCAATCGATCCGGCAAATACATATGCTTTGGAATCTTTGAAAACACTCAAATAATTCCAAATAGCAATAAATGAAAAACCGATGGCTTTTAGTTGTCGGTTTTTTGATTTTATACACTTCCTTTTATGATTTCGTATGGAATCATCTAACAAATCAAATGCTTATCTTTGCAGACTATTTTATAAAAAATGTTATCAAAAGAAATACAATCTGCTGTTGAACAAGGCACAATGCTGCCTCTAATGGAAGAGTTTTACACCATACAAGGCGAAGGATTCCATACCGGAAGAGCAGCCTATTTTATCAGGATTGGCGGCTGCGATGTCGGCTGTCACTGGTGTGATGTAAAAGAAAGCTGGAATGCGGCACTTCACCCGCCAACGGAAACCGATCTGATTGTTGAGAACGCAAAAAAATATGCCGATACCGTCGTCGTCACTGGCGGCGAGCCACTAATGTGGGACATGACAATCCTGACACAAAAACTCAAAGAAAAAAACCTGAACGTCCATATTGAAACATCAGGTGCTTATATTTTAAGCGGAATTTGGGACTGGATTTGTCTTTCACCAAAGAAAAATAAGCTTCCAACACAAACGGTATACGATAAGGCAAATGAACTCAAAGTGATTATTTATAACAAGCACGACTTTATTTTTGCTGAAGAGCAGGCTGAAAAAGTAAACAGCAATGCCATTCTTTTTCTCCAGCCTGAATGGAGCAAAAGAGAAGAAATGACGCCGCTAATTGTAGATTACGTCATGAACAATCCAAAATGGAGAATCTCATTGCAAACCCATAAATACCTGAATATCCCGTAATCAAAAAGCGCTATTGCTTTTTTTGGGCGTTGCCTCCGGCCAGGCTTTCCGCTGCAATCTTTTATCCTGAACTTGTTTCAGGATCTGAAACAAGTTCAGGATAAAAGGATTTCCGCTTCAATCCTTAACGCAGTCCCGGGCCTGAATTTGTCATTCTCGGATTCAGCGATAATTTCACATTAAATTAGGGTGCATAAATCAAATAATCCTTTAAATTCTTATATTAGCGCGATTAAAAACCAAATTAACTATAACATGAAAAAATTACTATTGACTATCGCATTGGTACTTGCAGCTCAAGTCGGAATGGCACAGGATGACGCATTCAAAAAGGACGTAATGAAAGTGATTGAGATGAACGGTTCCAATGAACAACTGAAAATGGCAAAAGACCAAATCGTGAAAATGGTGCCGGCAGAAAAACAGGCTGCTTTTATCATCGAATTTGACGCTACATTACCATCTTATTATGAAAAAGTAGCAAAAGTGTATATGGAAACATATACCAAAGAAGACATTAAGGCGATGTTGGCTTTTTATGAAAGCCCGGTTGGAAAAAAAATTACCGCAAAATCATCTGAACTTGCTGAAAAATCACAGGCTGCCATGCAGGAATGGGGTCAGGGATTGCAAACAATGATGATGAAATACATGCAGTAAATTTCATTTTGAATTAAATTTATCCCGGAGGTTTCTTCGGGATTTTTTATTTTTACAAACTATGAAATCACAATTCCTGCTCAACCCCGAAATTATCTATTTAAATCATGGCTCGTTCGGCGCCTGTCCGAAGCCCATTTTTGAAGATTACCAAAAATGGCAACTCGAACTTGAAAACGAACCGGCACAATTCATCACGAAAAATGCTTTGGCGTACCTGAAGGAATCCAAGAAAGCGTTGGCAAAATACATCAACTGCGATGCAGCCGATTTTTTCTTTACACAAAACCCGACATTTGCGATCAATGTCATCATGAGAAGCTTGGAATTAAAACCCGGCGATGAAATCCTTGCGACCAATCACGAGTATGGCGCGATGGATCGGACATGGAATTTTTATTGCAAAAAATCAGGAGCAAAATATATCAGGCAGCCAATCTCATTGCCGATCATTTCAAAAGGACAAATCCTCGAAGAATTCTGGAAAGGTTACAATGCCAATACCAAAATCATTTTCATCAACCAGATTTCAAGCGCCACCGCCTTGGTTTTTCCGGTAAAGGAAATTTGTGAAAAGGCAAAAGAACTCGGGTTGATTACTATTGTTGACGGCGCACATGTTCCTGGGCATATCGATTTGGATATTCAGGAATTGAAAGTGGATTTTTATACCGGAACGATGCACAAATGGATGCTTACGCCAAAAGGCAATTCCTTTCTTTATGTCAAAAAGGAGTTTCAGAAAATGATTGAGCCGTTGGTTGTCAGTTGGGGTTATGAAAGCGATGCACCTGGCGAAAGCCAATTCCTGGATTACCATGAACATCAGGGAACGCGTGATATTTCAGCTTTCCTGACTGCACCTGCAGCCATCAAATTTTTGGATGACAATGACTGGAAAACCAAGTCTTCGATTTGCCGCAAGATTATTCTCGACAACTACGAACGCTTTTGCGATTTGATGCATACCAAACCCATTTGTCCCGTTACTTCAGAATTCCTCGGGCAAATGTGCAGCATCCCAATTCATACCGATAGACCTGCAGAATTGAAAGAATTGCTGTTCAGCAAATACAACATTGAAATTCCAGTGATGAAAATCGAAGGCAAAACTTTTATCAGGATTTCCATCCAGGCTTATAATTCTCAGGAAGATTTGGATATTTTGTATGCGGCTTTGCAGGACATTCTTTCGGCCACCGATTTGCTGAAAGTTTGACAAAAGCCCTAGCCCTGATTGCAGCGATATCCTTTTTTTTTTTAAAAAAAGATTTAGCGAAAAGCAGGAATCGGCTCCTGATTATTTTCCGCCATTTGCAGCCAAATCGGCAAGGCAATTGGCATCGAGTTGGGGCACATTCCCGCCAGCCATCATTTGCATCAGGTTGGCGCTGTTTTCGACTTGCCAATACATCAGACAATCATTATTGTTGCAATGTTTATCATGCCCGGTGTCTTCATGTGCGGTTTGCATCGTCGAGCCCAGATTGACCAAGCCGAGCAAATGCCCAAGTTCATGCAATATGACAGTGGTTTCCAAATCGACGCGGTTGGGTTCGTTAATCGCATTGCTGAGATTCTGAATCGAGTTTTCATACAGCACGCACGAAGTATTGCGGTAAGCGGTGCCGAGTATGAAGCTGTTTGTCGTATCGTTTTCTGAACCGCCATCGGCAAAGAACAAGTAAAATGTCAATGTATCGGGCAAGTTGTATTTGGTGCGGTACTGGCTTTCGAGCGCCGCAACTTCATTGAGATCGTATGGCGCTTCGCCTGTCGATGATACTTCGGTTTCAGTAATCGTAACGCCGCCAGGTTTGTTTAAACGTGCAGTGATAAAATTGCGAAGATTCGTAATCGTCTGCTCGTTGGGGCGAAAACCGGTGACATATACGATTTGGATATCGAGTTTGGTGTATTTGTCTGCGGATAAGAAATCGTGGGCACTGCTTCCAGTCGCATGCAGGTTTGGAGAAGGATTGGTGCCATTTTCTGTCTCCGTGTCATCATCTGAAGCGCAACTGAAAGTAAAAAGCAGCAACAATAAAAGGAATCCGTAATTTTTCATGATTGGGATTTGATTGGGATAAATGTAGCGCAGAAATCACCGGGCCAGTAATACTTATCTGGTTTTTTCTACATAATTACCACTAAAACAATCTGGCGAGGTAATCGAAATGTTCGCCGTCGAGCACCAATTCACATTGCAAACCGTTGGCTAATGCGGCGTTTTGCAATGTGTTGTAGTCGATGTACATCCAATCAAAAGGCAATTCGGCTTCGCCTTTATAAGAAACATTGAAAATAACTTCGCCATAATAACCGTTGCCGGGAATCCATTTTCCGCCGTCTTCGTCCTCATCAAACATGTAAATGATATCGGAACTGTCGAGCAAAATCTGCCCACCCGGATTTAACAACGATTGCAGTTTGACAAGAAAAGCAGGAATGTTTTTCAGCTTGCCGCACATTCCGGCGCCATTCATCAGCAATAAAATAGTATCAAATTTTCCTTCTATCGCCATAATATCCTGGACTTGGGCATTTTTTACGCCCCGAAATTGGCAGGCTTTGATTGCATTTGGAGATATATCGATAGCGGTTACATCAAGATTTTTCTCATTTTGGAGGTATAAGCTATGGCTTCCGGCGCCGCAACCGACGTCCAGGATTTTTCCTTTTGCCAATTCAAGCGCTTTCTTTTCCAGTTTTGGCATTTCGGCATAAGAACGAAAAAGATAGGCAACCGACATCTCATCGGCTTCAGAAATGGACGTTTCCGTAATCAGGTCCTGCGGATTATTGTTGGTTTGGAAATCGAGAATCGCTTTACCGAAAAGGTCTTTCATTGTATTGTTTATGTTGTTTTTTCAAAAGGTCAAATGCAGTCGCTTCGCTCTTGCCATGTTTTCACTTTTAAATATGTAATTTTGCCGTGATGAAAGCGTTTTTAGATCAACTTGCAAAACTGGCCAAAGATAAGCATATCGAAAACAAAAAATATTTCGATAAGCTCAAAAAGAAAGCACCTAAAAATCTGGATTATGTAATGCAGGAATTGCACGATGCGGAATTCAGGAAAACGGACTGCCTGACCTGTGCCAATTGCTGCAAAACGACCGGCCCGTTGTTTACATCTGCCGATATCGAACGCATTTCAAAACATTTGCGGCAGAAACCGCAGCAGTTTATTTCCCAATATTTGCGTATCGATGAAGATAACGATTATGTATTGCAGTCGGTTCCGTGTACGTTTCTCGACAATGAGAATGCTTGTATGATTTATGATGTGCGGCCAAAAGCCTGCCGGGAATTCCCGCATACCGACAGGAAAAAATTCCAGCAGATTACGGATATTACATTGAAAAATATTCCTGTTTGCCCGGCAACGTACAGGATTGTTGAAGAAATGAAAAAAAGGATTCCGCTATAATTATACGAAAAGATATTCTTCGGTCATCAGGTTGAGATTTGTTTTCCTGCCGCCCATTGATTGCACCAAAGCATCAATTGCCTGCTCGATGTATTCAATGACTTTTTGAACCCATGCTTTTACTTTCTGGAAAAAATCCATTCCTTTCTCGAGCCAGGAATTAATGACACCGACAATCTTTTGTAGTTCATCCATGTAATGGAGTAAAATTTCAGCTGTTTTCATCAGGTTTTTTTTTGTTTTAATTTCTACTAAAATAAGCAATGTTCCCCGAACGTGTTGGGAAGGCATTCATAAAGTTTTCTTATTTTTTAATTCCGCTTATTGGTAAATGAGGTATTTTTTCCGCATTGCCTTAAAATCGTTAAGGCCTTTTTTCCAGCTTTTCCTGATTTCCGTTTCGGATATTCCGGTTTCAATCTGCTGCTGCAATTTTTTTGTGCCCGCCAATTTGGTGAAGAAGGCGTTGAAGAATTTCGTTTTATCAGCTGTTTCGTTGTATGCTTTTATCAGCCATTTTAATTCCAGTTGGCTGACTTTTGGCGCAGCAGATAAATCTTCGCCATGACAAAGTACGCCATTTAATGGTGGAGTTTTTGCGCCTTCATTTGGCTTTGGTGTAAAGCTGAAGCCTGTTTTTGGCAAATCGGGCGAGCCATAAATCTGGAATTGCTTTTCGGTGCCGCGGCCAACGCTGACATTTGTTCCTTCAAAAAGACAAAGGCTCGCGTACAAATTGATGGCCTGGTCATTCGGTAGGTTTGGGGATGGTTTTACCGGCAGTGAATAAGGCAAATCCCTCTTATATTTCGAACACGGAATGACGGTCAGTGTACATTGTATGCCGTTCTTGAGCCATTTTTCACCATTGATCATTTTTCCATATTCGCCAATCGTCATACCATGTAAGGTCGGAATCAGGTGCATTCCGACAAAACTGGTGTTTTCTTTTTCCATGATTGGGCCGTCGACGATGCCGCCATTCGGATTCGGGCGATCGAGTATAATCAGCGGAATATTGTTTTCAGCGCACGCTTCCATCAGGTAATGCAATGAGGAAATGTAGGTATAAAAACGTGCTCCAACATCTTGCAAGTCAAAAATCATAATATCAATTCCCGCCAGTTGTTCGGGTTTAGGCTTTTTATTGTCGCCATAAAGCGAAATGACGGGCAACCCGGTTTTGGAATCCTTTCCGTCGGTAATGTGCTCGCCGGCATCGGCAGTGCCACGGAAACCATGCTCCGGGGCGAAAATGGTTTTGATGTTAATTTTCTTCTCAATCAAAAAATCAACGATCGACTTTGTATATGCAGCGCCTTCAGATTCCCCGACATTTTCCCCTTTGTCATTTTTTATGCCGCCGGTTTCTCCGGGAATGGTTACGATTCCGGTTTGGTTGGTGACAATCGCGACCTTTTTATCTTTCAGTAGCGGCAAATACAAATCATAATTGTCGGCTCCGGTTTTGATTTGGAATTCAGAAATGGGTTTCGACATGGATTCGCTGTGTGGCATTTTCGGCTGCTCTTGCTTTGTGGCAACAGAATTTCCACAGGAAACAAAGCTTAAAAACAAGAATAAAACTGTATTTTTGAAGACGGAATCAGATACCATATCAATTTGAATTTAGAATATTTTATAGCCAAACGGCTGATCACTGCCAAAGACCATAAAAGTAGCATTTCTGCGCCAATTATAAAAATCGCGATTTCCGCCGTGGCAATCGGGATGATTATGATGATTGTGTCTGTGGCGACAGGAATGGGGCTGCAGCAAAAGATACGGGATAAGGTTTCCGCTTTCAACGGCCAGATTATTATATCCAATTACGACGACAACCAATCGGAAGCCAGCGTCAGGCCAATTTCGACAAAACAGTCTTTTTATCCGGAGTTTAAATCTGTAGATGGAATCAGCCATATCCAGGCTGTTGCAACTAAAACCGGAATTATCAGGACGGCCAATGCTTTTGAAGCCATTATTTTCAAGGGCGTCGGCAAGGATTACCAATGGAAGAATATAGACGAATATATTGTTTCAGGCAGGCGGCCCAGCGTTTCCGGGCAATTGAATGCCGAAGTCCTCATTTCACAATTACTCGCCAATAGGCTGAATCTCAAAACTGGCGATTCGTTCAACACCTTTTTCATAAAGGAAAACGGGAACAAACTGCCGTTTGCGCGGCATTTCAAAATTGTAGGCATTTACAATTCTGGTTTCCAGGAATTTGACGCATCCTATATTATAGGTGACATCCGTCATTTGCAACGCATCAATAAATGGCAGCCGGACCAAGTCGGCGCTTTTGAGGTCTTTATTGACGATTTTACCCAAATCCAGGCCATTGGCAAAGAGGTCTATGCCGAAACCGGTTCGACATTGGACACGCAAACGATTGTAGAGAAATATGCTTACATATTCGAGTGGCTCAAACTTTTCGATTTCAATATTATTGTCATTCTCATTATTATGATTGTCGTCGCCACCATCAATATGGTTGTGGCATTGCTGGTGCTGATTCTCGAGCGCACCCAAATGATTGGGATACTGAAAGCGCTTGGTGCAGACAACCGCTCCGTACGAAAAGTATTCCTTTACAATGCCTTTTATTTGATTGTCAGGGGATTGTTCTGGGGAAATTTAATCGGAATTGGACTTTTGCTGATCCAGAAATATTTTGGCGTCATCACGCTCAACCCGGAAAATTACTATGTCAATGTGGCGCCGGTTTATATTAATTGGTTGTATATTCTGCTGCTCAATATTGGAACAGTTGTTATTTGCCTCGCAGTGCTTTTGATTCCTTCTTATATCATTACCAAGATTTCTCCGGTCAAGGCCATTCGTTTCGATTGATTTTCGGGGAGCTTTTTCCCGCAGTGTGCTGCAATCTTTTGGCTGTGCTGTGGCCGCCAAAAAGGATTTTTGCTTCCATCGGGGCTGTGGCTTTTGGATATCCATCGGGCTGATGCGGTGTCCTGGGCATCGTTTCCCAAAAAAAACTTTCCATTCCAAAAACCGCATTGCCAGCGACTTATAAATTCTTTCAAAAAAAGATGCCTTGCCGATTAGGAAATGTAAAAAAGAGGCGTACTTTTGCACCCGCATTAGAG
>Ga0193753_10000023_pt1 | contig 191622 bp, 150 predicted proteins | sample H1c2metaG_FD_144925 | JGI IMG/M metagenome (GOLD analysis project Ga0193753, IMG submission 144925) | Soil microbial communities from a riparian zone of the East river system, Colorado, United States - H1c2 | ecosystem: Environmental > Terrestrial > Soil > Riparian zone | place: USA: East...
CCTGTGCGCTCCGCGACGCAGACGAACACGGCACAGAGCATGACGCTCGCGTTCGACTACGCCGACGTTGCCGGCGATGCCAAGCTCCGTGGTCAGCTCGTCGCGGCGGCGCGGAAACTTTATCTCGCCGACACGACCTGCGCCACGCAGTCGGAACGTGTTGTTCCGGCCGCCGGAGGACGCGGCGGTCGGGGTGGCGGCGGTCGAGGCGCTGGTCGCGGTGCGAATTCGGACAGCGCAGCACGCTCGTCGCTGCCCAACGATCTCACCGCGAGTGCGTCGGCTGCGGGACGGGGAGGCGCCGCACCCGCTCCCGGCGGTGGCGCCGAGATTCTCTCTCCCTGCCTCACCGAGGCAGCGCTCATGTCACGTGTGCTCGAGCAGCGCGCGTCCGTCACTTGGCTCGACCGCTTCCTGCCTCCGTTGCAATCGGGTCGGTTTGCGCCGCTCACTGAACCGGTCGCCATTCCTGTCGCGACTCCTCCAGCGGTCGCGCGTGGCGGAGCGCCGGATACGTCAGCCGCCGCCGTCGCCGCAGCGGCGACGGCGCTCGCCACCGAACGCGCCCGCCTCGCCGGTCTGTCATTCTCGCGGGCGCAGATGATGGAACGCATCGCGCGCGCACTCCCCGCGACCGATCCGCGCGCAGCCGCGTGGCACCGGCTCTCGGCCATCCAGGCCGATCGCGGTTTCGAGCTCATGCGCGACGACTCGGCCGGCAGTTCTTGGTTGCCGGCGCAGGCGCTTCTATATGGTACGGTGCGGAAATGAGGAACATGATGAATATCCTTGGAGCAGGCCGCGCGTCGCGCGCGATCATGTTGGGCCTCGCAACGATCATTATTGCGAGTGTGTCAACCGCTGCGCAGAGCGCGCTTCGCACACACGCGGACGCGGCGAAAAAGACGCTGGAGTTCAGCGACCTCACGGCATTCTACGCGTCACTCCCCAAGGTCGAGCCGCGCGCGTTCGATACGATCGCCGCGCTGCAGTTGAGCGCCATGCCGCTGTCGTGCATGGATCATCCGCAGCCGCGTCCAAACGCCGCGCCGTATTTATGGGAAGCGGCATTTACTCCGACGCCCGACTACGAGACCACTCGCGCGTTCTACGGCTGCTACGACTGGCATTCCGCCGTCAATTCGGCGTGGACGCTTGCGAGAATTCTCAAGACGTTCCCGGACCTTCCCACGGCACCGGCCATTCGCCAGAAGCTCAACGATCACTTTGGCGCGACGAACATCGCCGGCGACCTCGAGTTCTTTCGGGGCGCGGGGACATTCGAGCTTCCTTATGGATACGCGTGGTTGTTGCGTCTCCAGTACGAGCTCAGGTCCTGGAACGATCCCGACGCCGCACGTTGGGCCGCCAACATTCAGCCCATGGCGACGTACATGTCGGAGCGGATGATCACGTATCTCAAGGCACTGCCACAGCCCGTGCGCACTGGCGTGCATCCCAACACGGCCATGGCCATGGACAATGCACTTGGCTATGCGCGCGCGTTCGATCCCGCGCTCGAAGCCGAGATTCGTTCGTCGGCCGAGCGTCTGTTCAAGCGCGATATCCGTTGCAACACGGCTGTTGAGCCGGGTCCGAGCGACTTTGCGTCGCCCTGCTTGATGGAAGCATCGATCATGGGGCAGCTCATGGATCGGGACGCGTTCGTGCCGTGGCTCGATGCATTTCTGCCGCCGCTCTATTCGCCCGCGTTTCATCCATTGACGCAGGGTTTGGGTCCCGAATTCGTGAAGAATCCGGCGGCCGTTGCGTCGAAGTCGCATATCGTCGGTCTCGCGTTCGTGCGCGCGACCTCGATGGGAGAATTGGCGAATGCGTTGCCGCCGACGGATCCGCGCGTGCCGGTGTTTCGTCGCCTCGCGGCGATGCAGGCGGCGACTGGATTTCCGTTGATGGGAGCCGTGGGTTACGATGGGTCGCACTACTACGCGAGTTGGGCGACGACGTATCTCATCACCAATCCACGCGCTCTTCAACCGTGACGAAGGCTTCGACCATGCGCTCTCTCCTTCGGTTTTGTTGTGTTCTCCTCGTGCCTGCGGTGGTACAAGCACAAGCGCCCGCGTCGCGCACGATCACGATCGGCAGCATTGACTCCATTTGGTCGCCGATCTTGAAGGAGCAGCGACGCTACGAGGTCTACACGCCGCCGGGATACCAGCAGTCGCCCTATGCGCCGCGGGCCTATCCTGTGCTCTACCTCCTCGACGGCGACGCGCATTTCCATTCGGTCACCGGCATCCTGCAGATTCTCGGGACGGGAGTGAACGCGACGTACGTGGTGCCGGAGATGATCGTCATCGCGATTCCGAATACGGATCGCACGCGCGACCTCACTCCGACGCGCGCCGGCGGACCGGACGGCAAGCCGCTGCCGGGAAGAAACACCAGCGGCGGCATGTCCAATTTTCTTCAGTTCCTCAAGGCGGAACTGATCCCGCACGTCGATTCGACGTATCGCACGGAGCCGTATCGCGTGTTCGTCGGGCACTCATTGGGAGGCATCACGACGATCAACGCCATGTACACGATGCCTGAGACGTTCAACGCGTACGTCGCTATCGATCCGAGCCTGTGGTGGGACAATCAGCTGTTGCTCAAGAAGTCTAAAGAGTACTTCGGCAAACCGGCGCTTCCGGGGCGGGCGCTGTTCGTTGGACAGGCGAACACCAAAAGTGAGACGGACACGGCCACCAACATTCACTTCAACTCCATCGTCGAGTTCAACCGCACGCTCGAGTCGAACAACACGTCCGGGATTCGATACGCATACAAGTACTACGACGGCGATGATCATGGGTCCGTCCCGTTGATCGCGGAGTACGACGCACTGCGTTTCATTTTCGCCGGCTACAAGGTGGATCTCCAGAAAAGTCTCGCGCGGCCTGCGCTGATTGCCGAGCATTTTGCGGACGTCTCGTCGACACTCGGATACAAGGTGCTGCCGCCGGAGAAGATGGTGGACCAACTGGGCCAGATCTCGCTCGGAACCGACACGACGAAGGCGGTCGCGTTCATGCAGCTCAACGCCGATCTCTATCCCAAGAGCTCGCACGCGTTCGTCTCCCTCGGCACCGCGTTGCTCGCCAAGCGTGATACGATCCGAGCCCGCGCGGCGTACGAGCGATCGCTCGCGCTCGCGCCGGGAAACAAAGTCGTTCAGGACGCGTTGCAGGCACTAGGACGAAAGAAGTAACGTCGATCGCCCGCTATCGTATGGAAGGTCCATTTATTACGGGGGTGAGTGTGCACAAGCTCCAAGCAATCGCGCTAGTCGCGTTCGGGCTGTTCACATCGCGGCTCGAAGCTCAGGCGAAAGAGTATCTCTACGTCGGCAACACGCTTGGCGGCGATCTGTCGGTGATCGAGATCCCGGCGCACCGCGTCGTCGCGACAATTCCGGCGAGCGTCGTCGGGAACAGTCCGGACGATGTGATCTCGTCGACCAAGGGCGACGTGCTGTACATCAGCCGGCTCGATACGAAGGATGTGATCGCCGTGAGTACCAGCACCGAGAAGCTTTTGTGGCGCGTCGAAGTTGGCGGCACGCCGAACCACCTCGCCCTGTCACGCGACGAACGGTTCATGTATGTGCCGATCTACGACAAGGGGCAACTTGCCGTGATCGATATGAAGACTCACACGGTGGTGAAGCACCTCGACGTTGGTGCCGGCGCGCATGGGACAATTCTGGGGCCGAGCGGGAAGAACATCTACGTTGGCATGATGGAGGCGAACCAGATTGCCGTGATCGACGTCGCGACGAATACTGTGAAGAAGATCATTCACATGCCCGAAGGCGTACGTCCGTTTCAGATTTCGCCGGACGAGAAGCTGCTGTACGCGCAGTTGTCCAAGCTGCACGGATTCGTGGTTGTCGATCTCGCGCGCGACAGTGTGATCAAGACAATCGCGCTCCCGACGCTCGGCAAGCCGACGCCGGCGCCGAGTCTCAAGTTGTCGCACTGGGTGGTGAATCATGGACTGGGTCTGACGAGCGACGGCAAATACATGATCGCCAACGCGTCACTGAGCGGTTTCTCGGCCGTGTATTCGATGCCGGATCCGAAATTGGTGGCGACCATTCCCGTCGGCAGTGCGCCGAACTGGGTCGTCTTTAGCAAGGACGGCAAATACGCGTACGTCAGCAACCGTGGGGACAACACCGTCTCGGTGATCTCGATCGGTGAGCGTACGGAAGTCACGCGCATCAAGGTCGGCGAATTTCCCCAGCGCATGACGGTCGCGATGGCGACACGTCCTCAGTGAGCAGCCGTCGTGCAGCGTTGAGAACGTTAGCCCTCGGCGTGCTCGGCGCGTGTGATGCAACGGTCGCGCGATTGCGGGGACGCAAGTTGGTCGCTGTGACGACGACAGACAAAATCCCTGAAGGTTCGGCGTTCCGCACTCGGCTTGGGGACCAGCCGATCATTCTGGTGAACGACGGGCATGAGATCCGAACGTTCATTGCCGTGTGTACGCATGAGGGATGTCCGTTGGGCTGGAATCCGACGCAGCATTTGATTCGATGTCCGTGTCATGGAAGCGCATTCGACACGTTGGGGAGAGTCGTGAACGGGCCAGCGGTAAGTCCGTTGACGGCGATCGAGACGTACATAGAGCGGGGAAGAGTGCTCGTAGTGAGTGAGGGAGCGAGCTAAAGGCAAAGGGCGCGAAATGCCGAAGGGCGCGAATGCCGGACAGCGCCAAATGCCGAACTGCGCCAAAAATGCCAAAGGGCGCCAGAAGGCGCAAATGCTAGCATCGAGCGATTGGCCGACGGCTCTTCGCAATCAGTGAGTGGGTTGAATGGATGGGTGGCGAGTGCGCCAATCCGGTTGCGCTCAGTCTGCAACGACGTGCTACCTTGGCGTCATGCCACATCGCGATCTCGACGTGCTGGACGCTGCTGAACGAGCGGCCGACGGAGTCAATCGTCTAATCGACCGACTGCCGCGGCGCCTCTTGCACGTCAATCAGATGCGAGACTCCGTGCAGTCGATCGCCGCAAATATCGGCGAAGGCTTCGGTCGCGGCAAAGGCCGAGATCGCGCCCGCCCGCTGGAGATCGCCCGCGGAGAAGCCGAAGAAACGATTCGCCACCTGAGCGCGAACTTCCGAACGAATCGAATCATCGCGGCTGATTACTGGCCACTTCACAACTTGTTGGTTGTGATTGTGAAAATGCTAAACTCTCTGCTGTATCACTGATCGCTGTTTTGGTTTCGCGGTTCGGCATTCCGCGCCCTTTGGACCTGCGCTCTTTGGCATTCCGCGCTTTTCGGCATTTGGCGCAGTTTGGCATTTGGCGCAGTTCGGCAGGTTGCGCAGTCAGTGTCAGTCAGTCAGTTCGCACAAGCAAACAAGAATTCCACATACGACCTTACCGCTCCATCCATTCCTGCCACCTTCGGATTTGCCGACTCGACAACCCAATACTCATCCGGCGCATGCGCCCCATCTCCATGCCCGAGCCCAAATTGCCCCGCCGCCAATTTCAACGGCGCGCCGGTGAACGTGACCACCGGCCATGATCCCGCCAGCCGCGGCCACAACAGCGGCTCGACCGACTGCTGCCGATACGCCGCGATCTGCGCCTTCACCAACTTCGAATCGGGGTCTGTCTCCGTCGGATCGTAGCCGCCGCTCATGTTCACCTCGATGTCACCAAAGCCGTGTTTCGTGAGGTGCGCCTTCAACAACGCGAGCGTGCCCTTCGCCGTCATATCAGGAACGAGCCGCATGTCGATCTTCGCGACGGCGCGATGCGGGAGAATCGTCTTGCCGCCCGCGCCGGTATAACCACCCACGAGCCCTTCGATGTTGATCGTTGGCTGCGTCACGAGGCGAACGAGGGAGTCGTGCCACGGCTCATCCTTGAACCAATGCTCGGCGCCGAGCGCTTTCTTCGTCGCGGCTTCGTTGCGCTTGGGGATCGCGTCCTCGAGGATCTGCTTCTGTCTCGCCGACAACGGTCGCACCTTGTCGAAGAATCCTTCCACCGCCGGCGTATGACCATCGGCAGCGACGAGCGTGTTCAAGGCCTGCACGAGATGCCATGACGGACTGTCGAGCTGCGCTTCGAGACTGGAGTGGACGTCATGCTTCGGCCCGCGTCCCCACTTTTCTCCGCTCGACACGAGCTCCAGCTCCACCACACCCTTCGCGCCGAGGTTGATTTCGACGGAACCGTCTAGGCTCTGATTGCCGAGCGGAATGATCACGCCGAGGCATTTGCGGAGCGCCGCTTCGATTTCAGGCTTGTGGACGATCTGTCCAAAATTCGGCGAGGCGATCTCCTCCTCGCCTTCGCAGACGAGCACGATGTTGACGGGAAGTTTCTGTCCGGCCGCTTTGAACGCGTGGAGCGCTGCGAGACAGGCGATCTGCGGTCCTTTGGTATTCGTTGCGCCGCGACCGACGATGACTCTGCCGATCCCCGGTTTGTCAACGAGCCGTCCCTCGAGCGGAGGCGAGCTCCACTCCGCCGGATCGAACTGCTTGACGTCATACATGAAGTAGATGCCGATCGACGTGGGTGCGCCGGCGTCGAACGTCGCGAACACGCCAGGTTTGCCCGCCGTTGGCACGAGGTCCACACGCTGAAACCCCGCCTCGCGCGCGAGACGCGCCATGTACTCGGCGCCCTGCGGATAGCCGCGATTCTCCGCGGCGATTGACGGGAGAGCGATCCAGTCCTGCAGCATCTTTACGGTCTGGGCGTGCTGTCCGGCAATTTTGGCGATTACGTCGTCCTTCGGCGACGGCGCCAAGATCGATGAGTGAGGATTGAGGGCGAAGGCCGCAGCAGTGGCCATCGCGCCGTGGAGGAAATCACGACGATGAATGTCGGATGCAGGCGTTGGCGGCGCGCTCTCGAATTTCGGATCCATGGTCTCTCCCGGGCGGGGAGATCGATCTTACTCGGTTCGCGGCGACACGGCCAGCCGCAGACAAAGTCGGGCGATCAAACAAACATCAGGGCCGCATCGGATCGGCGGCCACCCCCGTCTTGGTGATCACGACCGGCCGGATGAGGCCGCGTTCATCGAACCGAAGTTCATCGATGCTGACCGCGCGATGATTGCGATCCGTCTCGCCGAGTGGTCGTCGGTGGTAGACGATGTACCATTTGTCCGACGTCGGTGAATGCAGCACGGAGTGATGGCCGGCTCCAGTCGCGACAGTGGAATCCTGTTGCAGAATCTTGCCGATTCGTTCGAACGGACCGAACGGTGAAGATCCGACGGCGTATGCAACGGCGTAGTTTGGGCCCGTCCATCCTCCTTCCGACCACATGAAATAGTATTTGTCGTTCTTCAGGAGCATGAACGCGCCTTCGACATATCCGGCGGGCGTGATTTCCTTGAAAACGCTTCCGTCGGCAAACGGGACGAAGCCCGTGAAGTCCGCGTTGAGCTTCGCGATGTTGCAGTGGCGCCAACCACCGTACACGATGTAGTATGAGCCGTCGCGATCCTTGAAGACATTCTGATCGATCGGCTGCGCGCCGTTGTGAAACTTGTCGATGAGCGGCTTGCCGAGAAAATCCTTGAACGGTCCCTCCGGCCGCCGAGCGCGCGCGACGCCGATCCCGCCGACCTGTTGATCATTCTGGATGTCGTTCGCCCCGAAGAACAGATAGTACCAGCCGTCCTTCTCGACGATCGACGGTGCCCACAGTGCGCGTTTCGCCCACGACACGTCGGCGACGTCGAGAACGTGTCGATGCTTGACCCACGTGATCAGGTCCGTGGACGAGAACGCATCCATGAACGTTTGCTGATCGTACGGCGCTGAGTAGGTCGGGTAGATCCAGTACTCCCCGGCAAAGACGTGGGCTTCGGGATCGGCGTACCAGCCGGGGAGAACCGGATTGCCGGACCACATTGCCTGAGCGGCGAGCGCCTCGGCCGACGCCAGCGCAATGACGACACCGAGAGCGACACCCGCGCGCGCGGCGCGATGCTCGAACGTGAATGACATCTGCTACTCCGCTTTGAGCATCGCCGCGAGCGATGTTCGATCGAATCGGCGGACCGGTCCCCACGCGGCCAATGCGGCCACGCCGAGCACGAGGCCTGTCACCGCCGCGTAGGTCGCCGGCGATCGCGGCGCCACGTGAAAGAGAAATTGCGCGAGAACGACCGACCCAACATACGCTCCCGCCAGCCCGATCGCCACGCCGATGCACACCGCAGACAGGGCGTCGCGCGTGGCGACGCGTACGAGAATGCTCATCGTCGCACCGAGCGCCGCACGGATCGCCAACTCGCGCCTCCGCTCGGCGACAACGCGCGCGACGACCACGATCAACCCGACGACGGTGAGCAGCAGCGCAATCGTGGCGAACGACACGGTCGCGACGGTATAGAAGCGTCGATTCGCGACCGATGCGTCGATGATCTGATCGATCGTTGTGAAGTCCATCGCGGGCAATGCCGGGTCGAGCTCGCGGATCGCGCCGCGAATCGCGGGAACCACCGACGCGGCGCTGACGGTCGCGTCCGTCCGCAAGACGATGGAAAACAACGGTCGGGGTTCTTGCGCCATGGGAACATAGATGGCGGGCGTCGGGTCATGCTCGAGGCCGGCGTAGTGCAGATCGCCAACAACGCCCACGATCTCCATTGCCGGCGAGGATCCGATCTTCTGCCCGATCGGGTCGTCGGTTCCGAACGCTTTGCGCGCGTACGCCTGAGAGACGACCGTCACACGGGGCATGTTGTCGCGGTCGGTATCGCTGAGCAGGCGCCCACGAATAGGCGGAATGCGCAGAACTCTAAAGTATCCCGGGTCGACAACCCGATTCTTCACCATTTCTGTTTTGTCGCTGCCTGCTCGAGCGATAGCCGCCGGAAAATCAAAACCAAGAAAGGGCACCGTGGACGCCAAACCGGCGTCGGCGATGCCCGGAATGGCGCGGACGCGCACGACGAGATCCTCCTGAAATCGTCGTATCATCCATCCGGAGATCATATACTTCGAGTCGAGAAGGCGCAGCTCGACGGTCACGACCTTGTCACCGTCGAATCCGAGGGGCACGCGTCCGAGCTGCCAAAAGCTCGTCAGCAACAGCGAAGCGGAGATGAGGAGAGCGGTCGCGATAGCTGCCTGCGCCGCGACCAACCCGTGCCGCCACCGCAGCGTCGATCGCGTGGCCGACGCGGAGTTCGCCGCTCCCGTGAGCATGCTCGTCGGGTCGAACCGAGTTCCGCCCCAGGCAGGTGCAACTGCGGCGAGGAGCGTCGTGACCATGGCCATGGCCGCTCCAAATGCGACGATGTACGCGTTCACAGAAATCTCACCGACGCGAGGGATGGACGCCGGCAGCAGCGCGCGCAGAATGGGCTGCAGTGCGATGGCCAGCAGGGTTCCGGCCAACGCGCCGCTCGTCGAGAGCAGCGCGCCTTCCGTCAGCAGTTGTCGAAGGAGTCGCGACCGGCCGGCGCCCAACGTCGCGCGCACGGCCAACTCCTGCTGTCTCTCCGAAACCCGCGCCAAGAGTCCGTTGGACACCGTGATGCACGTGACGATCAGTAACAGCGCGGCCACCGCGCCGAGCAACTGCAGCGACGGCCGAGTCTCGCCGACCACCCAATCGCGCATCGACTCCAGGCCGATCGCCAATCGATCTTGTGGCGGTGCGTTCGCCACTCTGTCTATTCCATTTGGCAAATCGGCGGCGCGATGCTGCGCCTGCGCGATGGACACTCCCGGCCTGAGGCGTGCCACCGCGGAGAATGCGATGTTTTCGGGCGAGTGTTGCTCGACGTCGGACCAACGCATCAACACCCAGGCCTCGACCTCGTCGGGATACGTGAAATGAAATTCTCGCGGCAAAATCCCAGCGACGATCAAAGTCTTTTGAACTCGCGGCAACCCCATGGTCAGCGTAATCGGCCGACCCACAATCCCGGGATCGGCGGCGAACTGCCGGCGCCACAATGCGTCGCTGAGCAGGATCAGCTGATCGCTGCTGGATTCGTCGGCGTTCGTGAAGACCCGCCCGCGCGCGGCGCGCACGCCGAGGAGGTCGAAGAAATTCGGGGTGGCGAAGGCGCCGTCGAACCGGATGGTTCGGTCGCTCAGCGCGAGATCGAACTGCGTATCGACGCTACGGAGTCCGGAGTTTCCCCGCATGAGCATTGTGGCAACGTCGCCCAACCGGCCAGTCCCCTCGCGTCGCCACCCGAGCACCATCGGCGACGTCAGCAGCCCGGCGGCGCCGGGCGGTCCCATGCCAGGCCAACGCGCCTCACCGACATTGGTTCGCCGGAGCATCACGAGCTCGTCCGGATTGCGATACGGCAAGGGTTGGAGCAGCGTCGATTGAAGAATGCTAAACACTGCCCCGTTCGCGCCAATGCCGATCGCCAGCGTCAGCATTGCGCCGACAAAGAAGCCAGGCGACCGGCGAAAGAGCCGAAAGGCCAACCGTGTGTCCTGGCGGAGCTCATCGATCATTTCGCGGCGGTTCACAGATCTCTCACGCTCGCGGGCGGTCGCGTAGAGTCGCCCCACCGCCGTGTCGTAGTCGCCGAATCGTGCTCGCGCCTCGCGCTCGGCCCGCTCGCGCGGAACGCCGCGCGCCACGAGATGGTCGACGGCGAGTGCGATGTGCGAGTCGAGCTCTTCGCGCACTTGCGTGTGCATCGCCGCCCGCGTTCTCGGCCGAAGCCGAAACCAGCGAGCGCCGAATCTGGGGCCGTTCCCGGAATTGGACATAGCGTCGTGCGGCGGCTTAGGCCGGAGCCATTCCGGGCTTGGCCACCATGATCGCGGTGACGTACTGGCTGTAGCGCAGCCACGTCTCCGTCTCGGCCGCGAGGTGGGCGCGTCCAGCGCGCGTGAGTTTGTAGACGCGCGCGCGTCGCTTGTTCTCCGTCATCGTCCATTGCGCGTCGACGAAGCCGCGGCCTTCGAGGCGATGGAGTACTTGGTACGTGACGCTGTCGTCGAGACCGAGTGTGCCATTCGACCTGCTTTCGAGCCACAGGGCGATGCCAAATCCGTGCATCGGGCCGCCGCTCAGGGCTTTGAGCACGAGCATGTCGAGCGTGCCTTTAAGGACCGGTAGCGGCGCGTCGTCCTGCTTCATAGAAGAGATCTCCCCGAGTATGCTACGGGGAGAACTACGACAGTGAGTGTCGCACCGCAAGTAGATGTGCCAGACGGACGGCAACACGGATGACTGTTGTTTCGGAGAAACCGGGCGACCACAGCGGTTCGCTCGTCGAGGCGGCCGTCGCTTGCTCCAAGCTTGCTCCAAGCTTGCTCCAAGCTTGCTCCAAGCTTGCTCCAAGCTTGCTCCAACGCGGCCGGGATGATACATGATCGGTGTCGCGTTGCTGACCCGTCGTGGATCGGCTCCATGCGTCGCCAGGCCGCACACTCGATTGGGAGAGTCCGCGGATGCCGTTGAATCGCTTCCAAACATCGTGACCGGCACGATGTCTCAACCCTCGCGTTCAGAGCAGCGCGGACCGCGTCCACCCGACGAGTGGCCTCGACTAGAACCTCTCATCGATGCGGTACTCGATGCGCCGCCGAGTGATCGACCTGCACTGTTGGCCGAACTGAGCCGCGGCGACCCAGCGTTGCAATCCCAGCTCACTCGTTTGGTAGCGGAGTGTGAGCGACCCTATCCACTGCTCGATCGACCGGCGGCGGAACGCTTCGCAACGCTGTTCCACGATGACGTGGGGGCGTTTCCCGAGTCGCTCGCAACACGTTATCGGGAAGCGAGAGAGCTCGGCCGCGGGGGAATGGCCGTCGTCTATTTTGCGCACGACATCAAGCATGGGCGAGATGTCGCCGTCAAGGTGGTGCGACCCGAGTTGGCTGCCGCGTTCGGTCGCGAGCGGTTCCTGCGGGAGATCGAGATCGTCGCGGGGCTGCGTCATCCGCACATCGTGCCGCTCTACGATTCGGGCGAGTCCGACGGCGTTCTCTACTTCGTCATGCCGTACGAGGAAGGGCATTCGTTGCGCGAACGACTTTCCCGCGATGGGCCGCTGTCGACTCGAGAGACAATTGTCGTCTTGCGCGACGTGTGCGAGGCTCTTGCCTACGCGCACGGTCGAGGGGTCGTTCACCGCGACATCAAGCCGGAGAACGTCCTGCTCTCTGGTGACCACGCAACGGTCGCCGACTTTGGTGTGGCGATCGCACTCGATCGATCAGCCGGAGATGCGTCCGTTCGCACCGCTGGTGCAATGGTCGGCACGCCGGCGTACATGCCGCCCGAGCAGATTTCCGGCGACGCCAGTGTCGATCACAGAGCGGACATCTATGCGGTAGGTGTAATCGCGTACGAAATGCTTGCTGGACGACGACCATTTGGCGACCACGCGGCACAACGCACTCTGGCGGCGCCGCCGACGCAGACGTCCGATCCGCTGACGACGCACCGCGCCGACGTGCCCACGGCGCTCGAAGAAGTCATCGCGAAGTGCCTGGAAAAAAAACCGGAAGACCGGTGGCAAAGTGTCGACGCAATCGTACGACAGCTCGATTCGGTTGTCGCGCACACTGCGTCGACACCCGTCATCTCCCCGCGGGCCAGACGGCATTCGCAAACTCGCATAACGGGCGTCTCGCTCGCGATGATCATTCTCACCGTCGCGGCGTGGGCGTACTTCTTCCGGCCGTGGAAGGCGGCTTGGCAAAATCCGCTGGCCAATGCGCGCCTGGAGCGCCTGACGGATTTCGCCGGCTCCGAAGTCGACGCCGCGATTTCAGCCGACGGCAAATTCGTAGCGTTCCTTGCCGACAGCGCCGGCCAATTCGATGCGTTCGTCACGCAGACCGGCAGCGGGCGGTTTCTGAATCTCACAAACGGACGTCTTCCTGAACTCTTTAATGAGGATGTGCGCAACATCGGCTTCTCGGCCGATGCGGCGCAGGTGTGGGTGCGAACGGCCGGCATCACGGCGACGCCCAGCGTGTCGCTCGTCGCCACGCTCGGCGGACCTCTGCGTCCGTTCCTCGACCGCGCGGTGATGGCCGTCTGGTCTCCGAATGGACAACGGATCGCGTACCACGAGGGCGGCGACGATCCGATCTTCGTTGCCGACCAGAACGGCCGAAACGCCCGTCGCATTTTCAAGGCACATCCTGGCCTGCACTCGCACTATCTCACGTGGTCGCCGGACGGGGCCTATCTGTATTTTGCACACGGCGTCCCCCCAAACGACATGGACATCTGGCGAGTGCCCGCCGATGGTGGGCCCGCCGAGCGACTCACGCATCACAACGCCGGCGTTGCGTATCCGGTGCTGCTCGACCGTCGAACGCTCATGTACGTGGCGACCGCCGACGATGGCACCGGTCCCTGGTTGTATTCGATGGACGTCGAGGAACGCGTGGCGCGACGCGTGACCACCGGCGTGGAGCACACCCTCTCCGTCGCGGCGGCCGCTGAGATCGCGGGGCAACGCCGGCGTCTCGTCACGACCGTGTCGAATCCGACCGTGAACTTGTGGTCCGCCCCGCTGACAAATGGAATCGTCGAGGAGCAAGAGGTGAATCGCGTGGAGAACGTGCCGACCGCGCGCGCTCGCGGTCCTCGTTTCGCTTCCAACGGCACGCTCTTCTACCTCGCCTCGCGAAGTGGAGCGGACGGGTTGTGGCGACTGAAAGACGGCGTCGCAACCGAACTTTGGAACGGGAGCGAAGGTGCGGTCATCGGTGCGCCCGGTGTTTCGCCCGACGGCGCGACGGTGTGTGCGCCGGTTCGGCGCGGGGGTCGGTCGAAGCTCTATTGCACGACCGCCGCCGGGACTGGCGGCCATGTACTCGCCGAATCACTCGACGTGCGCGGCGCACCTTCGTGGTCGCCCGACGGGAAATGGATCGCGATTGCGGCACAAGATCGCATTGGAGTTCGAGTATTCAAGGTTCCTGCGAGCGGTGGCGCTGCCATCAATCTTGTTTCTTCGGTCTCGTCCAACCCGGTGTGGTCCCCCGACGGCACCTTCATTCTCTACTCCGGCGCGCCGCGTGCACGCAGCGTTCCGGTCTTGGCGGTGACCCCGGACGGCCGCGCGCATCCCATACCGCCGCTCTCTGTGGACCGTCTCGGCGATAGCTATCGCTTTCTTCCTGACGGAAAGCAGCTCGTGGTGAAGCAAGGTGGGTTTCGCCGGCAGGACTTCTATGCGTTTGATCTGAAAACTGGAAACAAGCGACAGCTGACGAAACTGCGGCGCGGCGAGTCGCTCCTTCGATTCGACGTAACACCAGACGGCAAGCGCGTTTTCTTCGAGCGTGTCCGTGAGAATTCCGATATTGTTCTCATCGAGCTGCCACGATGACAGCGCCGCTGTCGCCGATGGATGTGCTCACGGAGTTGCAAAGCGGGAGCCGAGCGTCGCTCGACCGGCTTCTGCCGCTGGTGTACGACGAGTTGCGCGTGATCGCGCGTCGCCAACTTGCCGTGCGAGGCGGCGGTGGAACGTTGCAGACGACCGGCCTCGTGCATGAAGCGTATCTGAAACTCGTCGATCACGCGCGCGCGCAGGGGAAGGACCGCGCGCATTTTTTCGCCCTGGCATCGCTCGCGATGCGTCACGTGCTCGTCGACCGCGCCAAGGCGCGCGTCGCGCTCAAACGCGGCGGTGCGCAGCGACGCATCACGCTGGACGAGGAGCAAATCGCGATCGACGATCAGCCGGAGGCAATGTTGCAGCTGCATGAGGCGATGAACCGGCTGGCCGAGGTCCAACCGCGGTTGGCGCAGGTTGTGGAGTGCAGCTTCTTCGGCGGACTCACACACGACGAGATCGCAGAAGCACTTGGCGTCACCGTTCGGACGGTGGAGCGCGATTGGGCGAAAGCGCGCATGCTCTTGCGACACGAGCTCGAGGCGTGACTGGCCGACGTACGACCTACTTGAGAGAACCCTTGAGCGCGAGCGCGGCTGCGGCGCGCCCAATATCGCGCCCTGCGTCGATGTCGAAGCGATAATGAATGCCCCCGTACACACGCGACATTCCCGCTTCGTCCACCATCCCATCGAATCGCGCTCGATCTTTCGGAAACGCGTCGCTCAGTACGCCCATGAATGCGCCGGTCATGCACGAGTGTCCCGACGGGTACGATGGATGATTCGGCAACGCGATCGGCAGTGTGATCGCCGGATCGGCTTGAGACGGCCGAATATACCAGTACGCAAATTTCGAGTCCCAGCAGGCGATTTGTGCGTCGAATGTGGCGGCGTTGGCGACGGCGAGGATTCGTGCGGCCTCAGGCTCCGTGACCCGATGCTCGCGAATCACACTGTCCGCGATGAGATTGAGCGCACCAGCGGTGAATGGACCGCTCGACGTATTCCAGAACAGTGCAATCGCCAGTTGCGTCGGTGTGCGTGTGTCGGAGATTTGTCTCACTTCCGCCAATGCCGCAGCGTATTGTACCGAGCCGAACGCCGGCGGTACGGGCGACCGAAGTTGCTCGGCCGATGACAGGAAGAACGGGTGTGTTCCGTACAAGGAACGGACGATGGCGGCGGACGACGACACCCACTTACCCGGACCGACGGGTGGCGCGGCGGGTGACGCGACGAGGTAATTGTCGGCAGCGGCTTGGGCGACGACGGCCGCACCGACGGTTCGGCCGAGCGATTCTCCGCCGGCAACGTCCTCATTGCTTACGTCAGGCCAAGGCGGTATCGCGAGATCACCGTTCAATTGCGCTTCCGTGAACGCGACGTCGAGTGGAAAGAATGAATTGAGAACGGCGGTGGACGCGCCGCCGACCGCCGCGGAGATGGACGGCGGTCTCGATGCCACAGCCGCGGCTTGTGCTGCCACCACCGCACGGTATTGGGCGAGCGAGAGATACGTGAGAATGCGGCTCACGGCCGCCTGCCCGTTAGAGGCGGGCTGGCGTGCTATCACCAAGGCGATGGCACGCTGGTTCCATCGGACGCTGGTGCTGACTCTGGCGCTGTCGGGTGTCGTCTCGCCTGGGCCGACACCTTGATTCGGACCGTCGCTGCACGCCACGGCGGCGAAGGCCACGGCGAGCACGTACGCGCGCGGGAAGATTCGTGTTTTCCTGATCATGGCATCCTCGGTGAGTTGATGGCTTCACCGGGTTCACGACAAGTCAGGACGAAACCCGACATCGCGTCGAGACGTCGCTAGCCGAGGGACATTGTGAAGCAGTCGGGGAGGGTCGAGGTTCGTCAGCGCCGAGTTGACAAGCGGGCTCAAGGCCGCGCCGGCTCGCTCTTCCAGCAGTCGATGCGCGTCGCCGGAATGCGTGCGAGCTCTTTACCGCTGGCGATGTCGATCACCGAGATCGATTGGTCGCGCTTGTTGGTCCAGATCAGTAGCTCGCCGACGATGTACTGATGCACGTCGGACGGGCAAGGCGTGGGGTACAGCTCGCCGTCGATGATCTCGTAGCGGTGGCCGTCGTCTGGTAGCGCGTCGAGCATGTCGACTGTCCAGTCCGTGCGCGTCCCTGGCCATACGTTAGGCTCTTCGGCGCCGAGTTGACAAGTAAGCGATGATTTCTCAGACGACGGCCTCGGTCTGAGCGTGGCGCAGCAGGTAATCCACATGGATGTAATCTCTGATGCGAAGGACCTGACCGTCGTTCCACCAGAGCCTGATCGCTGAATGTGGATACCACGCCGAATCGGACCGTCGCCAGTGAACGATCACGGGCGTTCCGTCCACGACGCCGGCCGTCAGTCTCCACTCCCAAGGCAGGCCCGTGTAGTTGCCGGAGTATGTGGCGCCGAGCACGACCATAGGTCCCTGAGCTTCGCCGACGATCTCGAGTCGCGCGTCGGCGCCAACGAGGTGTCGCAGCGCATCCCAGTCGCGCCGATTGAAACACTCGGCGTACGCCTCGAACAATCGTCGCTGATTGATGTCGAGCTCCGTCAACGACGGCACGCCTTTCACCGCGCGAAGCTTCGCCCGTCCGCGATGCAGCGCGGCTTTGGCACCTCCAAGCGTTGAATCGGCAATTTCGGCGACCTCAGTGAGAGGATACCCGAGCACGTCCTTCAGCAGTACGGACGCTCGTTCTTTTGGCGGAAGCTCTCCGACGAGTGTGGCGAGCGCTTCGTCAATCGGTGTGTCGAGAATCCCGTCGGCTTCCGAGACGTCGGGACGATCGTGCTCGTCCTCGAACGGAACATCCTGCTCACGCCGTTGTTCGCGACGCAGGAAGTCGATGCATTTGTGGTAGGCGATGCGGAACATCCACGGTTCGAAGCGGGTCGCGTCCTTCAATGACGACAGGTTGTAGAACGCATCAGCGAGCGTTTCCTGGACGACGTCCTCGCCATCGAGCGACGATCCGCACATGCGCGCGCAGAAACGATGCAGCCGAGGACGCAGCTCGCTCGCGGCCGCGACGAACAGCTTCCGCGACCGGGCAACTGAGTCCTGAAGGGCAGGCGTCAAATCGTGCTGGGTGTCACCCATCGATCGCATTCCTTGTAAGACGGAATTCGGACGGTGAAAGGATACGCGTCCAATCCGCGTCGCCAAAGCCCGTATCCTTTTGCGGGCCAAAAACGACAAGAGGATAGGCAGACACGGTGCGCGGTTGAACCGCGGTATTCCTCGAACCAAGGGCGACGGCGATGCGAGAGTCGAAAGTGCGCCAACTACAGATATTTCTCCGCGTGTATGGGCTTCTGTCGCTCATCCTGTTCGGCGGACTGATGCTCGGGTTTGTCGCAAAGGCGCCGTGGCTCGACGAGGGGGCTGCCGGGCACTGGCTCATCTGGGACCGCGTCACGGATCACGTCGCGCCAATGTTGCTCGCGGTCTACGTCGTGTGGTCGATCTTTCTACTGCGGGCGGCGCGCGATCCACTGGCCAACACCATGTTTCTCGACTTCACCGTTTGGGCGAGCCTGGCGCACGGGATCTCCATGGTGCCGCATGCATTGGAGTCGCCGGAGTATCACATAAAGTTTCTCACGGATATTCCGTGGGTTCTCATCCCGGTGGTTGCGATCACGCTGTTGCGTCGCCAGGCGGTGGGCGAATCGATCAGTGTCAACAGCGTTCGGTCGAGGGGATAATCATGAAACACGTAACGACTCGAGGACACACATGGTCACGTTGAATCGCACAAAGGACAAGCCATGGGAGCTCACCACACCGCCGGGAACGTCCGCGTACACGATGCACATCGACGAGAAGGACGGTGTGAAGGTCTTGGTGTGCACGGTCGGGAAGACTGTCCTCTACTACGACGCGCGGTGCATTGCCGATTTGCACGCCATGCTCAAGGCGAAGGCCGATTGGGTCGAGCTCGGCGGCGCAGATGAGCAGAAGGACGCCAAAGAAGGAACTGTCGAAGCTTGGGCGCGCTCTCCGAGCAATCCGATCGGCGGATGGTACGGATTGAAGAAAGGATTGCGCGGGCGCTTTGGCGTGTACGTCCCGCCGTTGATGGAAGCGCTTGGGCTGGCAGAGGTCGAGCACAACCCGAAGAACAATCGCATCCGTGCAGGAAAAGCCTGATGGTTTGGGCTCAGGGCCGCGTCGGTTCGCTCTTCCAGAAATCGATGCCGCCCGCCTGCTGCCCGACGTCCACGCTTGCGACTTTCTGCAACGCAACGAGGTCGATGACGTCCACGGTCCCCGGCTGTGATCCCACGCCTTCAATGGAGATGAACGCATAGCGATCGTCGTCCGACACCGCGACGCCGTTCACGACTTTGCGCGTCGTCGGAATGCGGGCGAGCTCTTTCCCGCTGGCGATGTCGATCACCGAGATTGATTGGTCGCGCTTGTTGGTGCCGATGAGCCTCGTGCCGTCGTGCGTGAGCCCGAGGTTGTAGACGCCGGGGCCCGTGGGAATTCGACGCGCGAGCTTCCATGTCTTCGCATCGATCTCGACGATCTCGCTCGACTTGTTGCACGCAACCCACACGCGCGAGCCGTCGGCCGACGGTTGCGCCCACGTCGGCGAGCAGGACACGTCGCCAGACGTGGGCGCGTCCATGCCGTGACCACTCATGTCGTGAGGGGTCGCCGGTGTTTCCCCGTTGTGAATCGCCGGCGCGCCCGTCATTCCCTTTTCTTTGCCGGCGGTGAGCAGGAAATGCCGCGACACAGCGAGCGTCCGCGTGTCGATCTCGACGAGCATGTCTTCCATCATGCAGGCCGAGTAGTGGTGTAATCCGTCGGCGGTGAGGCGCGAGCCGTGTGGCATGGTGCACGTGTTGATGCGCGCGATCTCCACCATGTCGGCTGCCGACACGACCGACACGTCGCTCGTCACCATGTCGCCGTGCAGATTGAAATTCACGACGTACACGTAGTAGCCGTCGGGCGACACCTGCAGCGTCGCGGGAAAGTTGCCGAGCATGACGGCGCCTTCGGCGGCATTCGTCGCGGCGTTGTACTTCTGTAGACGGCCGAAAGGAGCCCCGTGCGCCGTCGAGACGAAGAAATGCTGCTTGTCCGGCGACACCGCGAGCCCGTGCGGGCCGGCGACTTCTGTCGGCGACCAGCCCACGTACAACTCACGTTCGACCGTCGCGCCCTTGGGTCCGAAGCGAATGCGCGCGATGCGATCGACCGACTCGCTGCCCACGAGTACGAGATAGTCCTTTGTGGGCGGCGTAACGCGAGCGGCGGACGGCGGAGCCTGCGCGCCCGCCGCGACGCCCGTGACACCAAGGAGACAAACGGCCAGCAACGTGCCGGCCGTCTTCATCGCAATCGTCATGGCACGATCTTGGGCTTCGGCTCGATGCGAATCACCCACAAGCCATTGTTGTCGTCATTCACGTATGCCAAACCATCTTTCGGATTGACGACCACGCCCCACGTCATGGCCGAGTTCTTCACGTGGCCGTCCATGTCGGCGGTGTTGAGGTGGCCAATCTCACGACCCTGCGCGCGAAGATCGCCGCGCAGATCACCAGAGATGTCGAATGCGCGGAAGCCGGCGTTGTACGCGCCCATGTAGAGCGTGTCGCCCAGCACCCAGACGTTGTGCACGCCGCCGTACTCGGGTTCGTACCAGGCGACGGACTTGGGATGCAGAATGTCGCTGACGTCGAGCACTTGCAGACGCCCATACGCGCGACCGGCCGCGGCGTCCTTCGTGCCTTTGGGATAACTCGCCGGAAAGACTTCGTCAGCGATGAACACGTAGTTCTTGTGACGCCATGCCGTGTGCGTTCCGCGAATGAATCCTGGGCCGCCGTCGACTTCCACTTGTTTGTACAGAGAATTCAAATCGTACTTGTATTGCGACACGAGCGTCGGCTTGGACGGCGAACCGCCTTTGATGCCATTGCCGATGTCGAGCACGATCATGCCGTCGTTCCAGTAGCTCGCGTACATCAAGCCGTCGCGGATGTCGATGTCGTGCAGCGACCGGCCGGCGTCGGGACGACCTTCCGTCTTCCAGCGCGCGACTTCTTTCGGATGATACGGATCGTTGACATCGAGCACGTGCAGCGCGCCCGTGCCGTCGTTCGTGAGATAGAGGAAGGTGCCGTATTTCTCCTGCTTGTTCACAAAAATCGAATGCACGCCACCCGTGACGCCATCAGTGAACTCGGCGATCACTTTCGGATGCGCGGGGTCGTCGATCGAGCAGATGACGATGCCGTTCTTGCGATCGCTCGCGCCCTCGCGCGTGAAGACGAGAAACTTTCCGTCGGGGAACGTCATCACGTCGTTCACGCGGCGCGTGTTCGTCTGCACCGAATCGGTGACTGTCGGGTTGGACGGATCGCTGATGTCGAGCGCGTAGAGGACGTCGCCACCGGAGCCCGATCCGAGGTACGCGTGTTTGCCGTCCTGATGCAGCCACACTTCCTCGGTGCTGAACCGCGAGCGCGGCAACCGCCCGACTAACGTGAGTGGGCGTCGCACATCACGCTCGGCCAGGTTGATGGTGGCCTCGACGCTGCGCGTTCCAAACGACGCGGTCACGGTATACTCGCCGGCTTCGTAGCCGACGAACGCGCCGTCTTCGTCCATCGTGCCATGCCCGGGCGAGAAGCTCCACGTCGGTGTGAGGCCGGCGATCGTCTTTCCATTTGCATCTTTCGCCGTGATGCCGAACCGCAAGACGTCGCCGGTCCGCGCCTCGACCGCCGCGGGCAGGAGCGAGAGCGATGAGATCGGACCGGCGACCACTTGAACCGCCAGCGGCTTGGACGCTTTGCCGACGCTGGCGACAATGTTCGCTGTGCCCGCGCCGACCGCCGTGACCAGGCCGACGTCATTCACCGTCGCGACAGCGGGATTGGAGCTCTTCCACGAAAGACGATCAGTGCGCTTGTCGCCGGCCGCGGAAAAGACGTGGCCCGACAGGCGCAGCCGTTGACCAGACACGAGCTTGGCGACGCCCGGTGTGATCTCGACCGACGCCGCCGGTCCGGGGAGCGCTTTGATCTCGATCACGGTGAATTGCGGTCGCGCACCGGCAAGGGTCGCGGTCACCGTGACGGGAAGCGTGCTCGTCGATCCGGCTGTGACCAGTCCGAGCGAGTCCACTCGCCCTTCGAAACGGGCGCTACCGCCGAGCCTGTATCGGAACGTCACGCCAGGAATGACTTTTCCTTGGGCGTCGCGAGCCTCGGCGGTCAGGCGAAGCGTATCTCCGGCGAGCATGGTACGGCTGGCCGGGCTGACGACGATCTTCGCGATTTCCGTCGCCTGAGCCGGCGTCTGCGGCTGCTGCAGGATGAGCAGAGCAAAGAAAATGTGCATGGTTCCGTCGGGCCTGAAATTTTATGGATGAGCGGGGAAGGAATACAGTATCAACCGGCGCGCTCGGAAGCCAGTTTGCGTGACCGGAGCGCGCGCGTCGGCGTCTTTGTAAGCGACGTAGTATTTCTCGAAACAACCAGGCATGCGCGCGAGATTTGCGGTTCTTCTGTTGCTGGTGTTGCTGGCCGCGGGGTCATGCCGCTCGCACAAAACGAAGTACGTTCCCCAAGAAGTCTCAGCGGTCCTCGGCGTCGAGGCGCCGGACGTCAAATCGGCGTTGAGAGTACGCGTCGACAGCGGAATGGCGCCGAGTTGGGTGACGCCCGAGCGATGGAAGATCGTGCGCGCGCTCTATGCGGTGTACGACGACGCCCCGCTCTGGCTGGAACCTGACGGGGTGAAGGAGCGCGCGTCGGCATTGCTTGCGGCGCTGGATTCGGCTCCGCAGCACGCGCTGGTGACCAACGCGTATCCGCTCGATTCGATCCGTCGCGTGGTCAACACAAAAAAGATCGACAGCGGTGCTACGGCGCGAGACATCGCCAACGCCGACGTGCTGCTCACGGCGGCGTATGTCGGCTACGCGTCGGACATGCTCGTTGGACAGATCGATCCGCGAACGGTTTCGCAGTCCTGGCACATTCCTGCCCGACTCTCGGCGGTGGACTCCGCGCTCGTGCACACGCTCGAGGATTCGTCGATCGCCGACGGGTTGGCGCAGATGTCGCCGCACGATTCCAATTACGCGGTGCTGAGGCGCGAGTATGCGCACTATCGCGCAATTGCGGCGAGCGGTGGATGGCCAAAGACATCTGCCGGCGCGACCGCGAAGGAGCTCACCGCTCGGCTCGAAGCCGAAGGATTCGCCGTATCAGAACCGGATTCCGTCGCTGCAGCTCTCGCGCGCTGGCAGGATCGACACGACCTGGAGCCGGACGGAAAGCTTGGTCGCGGCACGCTCGCGGCGCTCAATGTGCCCGCCGTCGAGCGCGTGAAGCAGATCGGTTCCAACATGGAACGACATCGATGGTTGCCGCGCGCACTCGGTCAACGGTACGTCTACGTCAATGTGCCGTCGTTTCGCCTCGATGCCTACGATTCAGGCCAGCGCGTTCTTTCAATGAAAGTCGTGGTCGGCGCGGAGTATGACGGTCACGCCACGCCGGTGTTCAGCGATTCCATGCGATGGGTCGTGTTTCGTCCGTATTGGAAACCGACCGAACACATCCTTAAGGCTGAGATTCTTCCAAAGATCGCGAAGGATCCCAGCTATCTGGCGCGCAACGACATGGAGTATGCACGCGAAGGCGGCGGGCGGATCATCCGTCAGCGTCCGGGACCGCAAAACTCGCTCGGTCTGGTGAAGTTTCTCTTTCCGAACGAGTACAACATCTACCTGCACGACACGAATCAGAAATCGTTGTTCGGTAAGAGCGCGCGCGCCGCGAGCCATGGGTGCATCCGTCTCGAGCATCCGGACAAGCTCGCCGAGTATGTGCTTGGGTGGGCGCCGGACAGCGTGAAGTCGGCGATGGAGGCGGGGAAGAACGATCGATACGTCGGCCTCGCGAAGAAGCTGCCGGTGTACATCGTCTACTTCACGTCCTATGAGCGCGACGGGGAGTTACACTTCGCGGATGACGTGTACCGTCGGGACGAAGGACTCAAGACTCGGTTGGCGCAGCAATAGCCGTTTGCCTGGTGAGTTATGGACGTAACTCACGATCCAGAGCATTCGCGCTTTTTCATAGCGGCGGAGGGTCGCGTTGCCGAGTTGCAGTACACTCGCGTGAATGCCGGCGTGCTCGATCTCGTGCACACGCGCGTGCCGCCGGAGTTGGAGCATCACGGGTTGGGAGACGCTCTGGCGCACGCGGCGTTCTCGTACGCGCGCACGAATGGGATTCGCGTCATTCTCACCTGTCCGTTTCTGCGGCGGTGGATACTGTCGCATCCGGAAGAGCGGGACGTAGTCATGAGACAAGCGGACGAGCCGGAGAAGCACTGACCGACTCAGGCTGACTCAGGCTGACTCAGACTGACTGCTGACTCAGCCACCAGTTCATTCAGGGACGGCTCGTCGAGCAAGGGCGGGTTCGATCGTCGAGTAACGGTTTTGACCTGCGAGTCATCCAGTTCAAGTTTTCTGTAACAGTCAGTTCGATTTTCAAAACCGACTGTCACAGACAACTCCAACTGGAAAACTCGCAGGTCAAAACCGTTACTCGACGGTGGATGAGTCGGTTGCGAGCCGACGGTCGCCCTGAATGAACTCACCACTCGGTCTTGAGTTCTTCCCGGTACGACGTAGCATGAGGCTCGCTCACAACCCGATCAAAATGCGAATCAACTGCGCCGTACCTCTCCTGTTGGCTGCTCCGGCGCTTCTCGGCGCGCAGAGCAAGTCCGTCGACTGGCCGGTCTACGGCGGCAATACCGACCATACGCACTACTCGACACTCGGCCAAATCACCCCGGCGAATGTCGCGCGCTTGCAGGTCGCGTGGACCTACGAGACGCACGACGAGTTCACCGGTTCGGAGATGCAGGCGAATCCGATCATTGTGGACGGCGTGCTGTACGCGACGACACCGAAGCTTCGCGTCTTCGCGCTCGATGCGGCTACCGGTCGCGAATTATGGAAGTTCGACGCGAACGGTGGAAATCCGCCGGCGAGCCGGTTCCGTCATCGCGGAGTCGTAGTCGCCGGCGACCGCGTGCTGTTCACCTATCGCTACAAGCTCTGGGCACTCGACAAGCGCACCGGCAAGCCCATTCAGTCGTTCGGTGACAGCGGCTTCGTCGATTTGCGCGAGGGATTGGGGCGGCCGGCGGCGAATCTGTCGGTGAGCGCGAGTACGCCTGGCGTCGTGTTTGAGGATATGCTCATCATCGGAAGCACGGTGAGCGAGACGTTGCCTGGGTCGCCGGGCGACATTCGCGCGTACGATCTCAAGACCGGTGCGCTCCGCTGGATCTTTCACACCATTCCGCGACCTGGCGAATTTGGCTATGAGACCTGGCCCGCCGAGGCGTACAAGGTTTCCGGCGGCGCGAACGCGTGGGCCGGCGTGACCGTCGACCCGAAACGTGCGATGGTGTTCGCCGCGACCGGTTCCGCGTCGTTCGACTTTTATGGCTCCAATCGCCTTGGCGACAATCTCTTTGCCAACACGGTGCTCGCGCTCGACGCCCGCACGGGAAAACGCATCTGGCATTTTCAGGGCGTAAAGCACGATCTGTGGGACCGCGATTTTCCGGCGGCGCCAGCGCTGGTGACCGTGACGCGTGACGGACGCAAAGTGGACGCGGTCGCGCAGATCACGAAATCGGGGCACGTCTACGTGTTCGATCGCGACAACGGCAAACCGCTCTTTCCGATCGAGTATCGCAGCGTGCCGGTGTCGCGGCTCGACGGCGAGCACGCGGCGGAGACGCAGCCGTTTCCCGTGTTGCCGCCGCCGTTCGCGCGGCAGGCGCTCACCGAGGACATGATCACGACGCGCACACCGGAGGCACACACCGCGGCGCTCGACATCTTTCGAAAATACAAAACGAACGGGATGTTCGATCCGCCCAACCTCGACGGAACGATCATTTTCCCTGGTGTTGACGGCGGCGGTGAGTGGGGTGGGCCGGCCTTCGATCCTGAAACAGGGTTGCTATATGTAAACTCGAATGAGATGGGTTGGACGCTCAAGATGGTGCCCCGCAATGACCGCTCGTTGTTCGGCTCCAACTGCGCGAGTTGTCACGGCGACAGTCTCAAAGGCTCACCGGACATTCCGTCTCTGGTTGACGTCGGCACTCGGCGCACGCGCGAGCAGATCGCGCAGGTGATTCGCCAAGGGACCGGACGGATGCCGGGCTTTACGGGCACGCTCGACAACACGGCGGTCAACGACCTCGTCACCTATCTCATGACGGGCAAGGACATCGCGGAGACGGCGGGGAGCAATCCGAACTATCTCAAGTATCGGAGTACGGGATTCGACATTTTTCTCGATCCGGACGGCTATCCGGGAATCACGCCGCCGTGGGGTACGCTCAACGCGATCGATCTGAACAAGGGCGACATTCGCTGGACGATTCCGTTCGGCGAGTACCCCAAGCTCGCCGCCCAAGGGTTGAAGAACACGGGCACCGACAACTACGGCGGCGCGATCGTGACGACGAACGGTTTGCTGTTCATCGGCGCGACGACCTACGACAACAAGTTTCACGTCTACGACAAGTTGACCGGCAAGCTGCTCTGGGAGGCCACGCTTCCCGCGGCCGGGAACGCCACGCCGTCGCTGTACGTAGTAGATGGCCGGGAGTACGTGGTCATCGCCTGCGGTGGCGGGAAGAATGGAGCGCCATCGGGCGGAACGTACGCAGCGTTCGCGTTGCCCCAATCCAACAATCAAAATGGAAGCGCCTCGCGATCGCGCGCGGCGACGGTCCCGAAACGGAGCACTAGGTAATGTCTTCGCTGCCGTTGTTGAAGTTGTCGAAAGTCGTCTTGCTCTTCGCAGGTGCGTCGGCCGTTGTGTCGTGCGCGTCCAATTCGTCATCATCGACGTCGTCGTTGCCCTCACCGGCGTCCGCGTCAGGTTCGCCCGCCGAGTTTCCGATCGAAGGGCCGCTCAAGTTTACGGCGCGTCCGACGTCGGCCGACATCACGCCGATCGATTTGATGTCGCGGCTCTACGTGTTCTCCGATGACTCGATGATGGGCCGCGACGACGGTGGGCGATTCGGCGCGACCAAGGCGACAGCGTACATCGAGCGTGAGCTCCGGCGATTGGAGCTCACGCCGGCCGGCGACAACGGCACGTTCTTTCAAGACATCGGCTATCGCACGGTTGTCGCCGACACGCGGTCGACGATCAGCGTCGACGGCCAGCAGCTCACGTTGGGGCGGGACTATACTCCCGTGCTGCGCGTCGGCGCTCGTCCGGTGCATGGCGAGATGCAGGTCGTCTTCGGCGGTCCGTTGGATTCTACGGCGCGGCTCACCGACGCGCAGGCCAATGGAAAGATCGTCATGCTCATGGCGCCTGCTGGAGGAAACGGCCGAGGCGGCGGACGTGGTGGTGCGCAGGCGCTTCCCGCGGCGCTGATGTCGGCCGATGCGATCGTCGTCGTGCAAGGCGACTCGCTCACCGGGGCCAACGCTCCAGCGCGCGGAATTGTCCCCGACGACGCGGATCGTCTCGCGGCCGGCCCGCAACGCATCAACATCACGCGCGCGGCCGCACGCCAACTCCTTGGCGCCGATCCCGCGTTGGCCGCGCCTGGGACGGCGGGCCGTCGTACGCGCATGGACATTTTGTTTGCGGAGACGCGGTGGCCGGTGCGCAACGTCGTCGCGATCGTTCCCGGCTCCGACCGCACACTCAAGAATCAATATGTCGCGATCGGCGCACACACGGACCATGTGGGATTCACGACGCGACCGGTCGATCACGATTCACTTCGCGCGTTCAACAAAGTGATGCGCCCGCGCGGTCTGAATGATCCGCTCACGGTGCCTACGCCGGAGCAGTGGACGCAAATCCGCGGTCTCCGCGACAGCTTGAGCAAGTTGCATCCGGCGCGCATCGATTCGATCTCGAACGGCGCCGACGACGACGGATCCGGCTCGATCGCGCTATTAGAGATGGCTGAATCGCTGACGCGTCGCTCGCGGCCGAAGCGTTCGGTGGTGCTCGTGTGGCACGCCGCGGAGGAAGACGGGCTGTTAGGGTCGCGCTACTACACGGATCATCCCACGGTGCCGCGCGACTCCATCGTTGCGGAACTGAACATGGATATGGTCGGCCGAGGACGCGCGAGCGATCACGCGGGCGGCGGCGCGTCGTATCTGCGGCTCATCGGCTCGCGGCGGTTGTCCACCGAATTGGGTGACATCGTCGAGCGCGTGAACACCGACGGGCGATACGGCTACGCGTTCGATTACACCTTCGACGCGCCGGGACATCCGCAGAACTCGTATTGTCGCAGCGACCATGCGAACTATGCGCGGTTCGGGATTCCGATCGTGTTCTTTGGCACCGGGGTTCAAGCAGACTACCACATGGTGACGGACGAGCCGCAGTATATCGACTACCCGCACATGGCGCGCAACGCGAATTTCATTCGCGACGTTGCGTTCGCGGTCGGCAACCTCGATCACCGTCCGTTGGTCGACAAACCCAAGCCCGATCCGAAGGCGCCCTGTCGCCAGTGACGGCACCGGGACGATGCTTGCGGGAAACGTCTATTTCCAGGATACTGTACACAGAATAGACAAGAAGGCGGCGTGTCGCGTCGGCGGATGTTCGGATTCATTACGATGGTGGCGCTCGTCGCGCCGCGGTCCCAGGCGCAGGCGCCGAGTGCTGGAACGGTTACCGTTCACGGCATCGCGTTCGATAGCCTGCGACATACGCCGCTCGCCCACGCGTTCGTTGCCCTGATCGGCACTCCGCGCAATGCGATGACGGACGCCCGCGGCCGTTTCACCTTCGATAGCGTCGCACCCGGGACGTATCGGATCGCGCTGCAGGACGCGCACCTCGATTCGATTGGATTGTCTGGGACGTCGGTGGCTGCGCGCGTGTCTGACGGTCGCGACACTGTTCGGATCTCCATTCCATCCTTCGCGCGATTGTGGCGCGTCGCGTGCGGGACCGACGCGCCCAAAGCAGATACCGGATTTGTCTACGGCACTGTCCGCGAAGCCGTGACACAACGTCCGCTGCGGGATGCCGTGGTGACGGCGAACTGGGTTGCCATCGGCGTCGATCGCGCACGACTCGGCGCCCGCGCCTGGCATCTCGAGGCGCGCACGGATTCGCTCGGCGGATACGCGTTGTGCGGTGTGCCGCCGCTCGATGGCGTCACGCTCAGCGCGGCCGTTGATAGCATCGCACCGATCGCCGTCGACATGCCGTCGATGGAGTTGCGACTGCAACGAGTCGATCTCCTGGTACGCGGAGGATCGGTCGCCGGGCCGCTATTGCCGCATGGTGCGATCGCGGGTCGCGTGACGAGTGGTGACGATCAACCGCTCAGCGGCGCGCGTCTCGCGGTGGCTGGATTGCCCGAGGTCCGCACGGGGGACGACGGTCGATTCATACTCTCTGGCGTGCCCGTGGGCACGCATCAAGTCGACGTGTTGGCGATCGGGAGATCGCCGACGAGTCGCGTGGTCAACGTCGGGGCGAATGACACGACGACTGTGGAGTTGGACTTGCGGTCTGTCACGGTTCTCGATTCGGTCAGAGTCACTGCGCATTCGGTGCGCTCGCAACGGGTCGCGGACTTCGAGGAGCGCAGGGTGCTTGGCTTCGGCCACTTTGTCGATTCGACGGAACTGGCCAAACACGCCACACTCTCCAGTGTGCTCGCGGCGATGCCATCGGTGCGCGTGCTCCCAGGCAGCAACAGTCTGCGAGTCAGGCTTCCTAGCGTCAAAGGCGGCTTGTGCGACGCAGCGCTTTGGGTCGACGGCCAAAAGGTGGACGCGGAGGCAGCCGGAGTCCTTCACCCCGATGACCTCGCCGCGATCGAGGTCTACCCGCGCGTCATGACGACGCCCGCACGATTCATCGTCAGGACCAAGGGCGCGTTCTGCGGCTCGGTCGTCGTTTGGACGAAGCGCGCGTTTCCCTAGCTCGGCGCCGCGACCTCGATCTCATTTCGCGACAGCAGCACCGTCGCCGTCATGTGTCCCGTCACGTTCAGCAGCGTCTTGAACAAATCCGGAATGACGTCGAGCGCGATGAGTATCCCGATTCCTTCGATCGGCAGACCGACGGTCATGAAGAACGGCGCGATGACGAACAACCCGCCGCTCGGAATTCCTGGAACGCTGAAGCTCATTGGCACCGACGCGGCCGCGAGCAGCGCGATCTGCGAAAGCCCAAGGTGGATGCCATACAGCTTTCCAATGAACAGTGCCGTGACCACCCACGACACACCCTGATTCAGCCTGAACACCGACACGCCAAACGGAAGCGCGAAACTGGTGATCTGTGTTGGCAACTTGAGGGAGCGTTCGGCACCGTCGATCATCGCCGGCAGCGCGGCTACCGATGAGCGTGTGCTGATCGCCACCACCTGGGCCGGAAGCATCGCCCGGGCGAAGCGTGCGACCGGCATCCCCGCTCCAAAACGAACGACGACATAAAGCAGAAGTCCGGCGATCGCCAACAACCCGCTGTGTACCGCGAGATAAAACCCGACGGCACCCGCGACGCCGACGCCGACTTTCATCGCGATCGTCACGGCGAGCGCAAATACTCCGATCGGCGCAAGCGCGAGCACCCATCCGACGATGACGAGCATCGCGTCGGCGATTCCACGAAAGAACGCGGTGCCGGTCATCCGAAGGTCCGGCGGTGTTCGAGCCAACGCCGCCGCGAACACCACCGCGAAAATGATCAGAGGCAACATTGCCCCTTCCGCCGCCGCTTGGATGGGGTTGGACGGCACGAGGCTCACGACCCAACTCGAAAAACTGGGAAGCTTGACGTTATTCACAGCCGAGCTCGCCGTTCCACGCAACGATACGGCCGACGCGACGTCCACGTCTAGCAAACTGAACAATGGCGGACCGGCGAGAAAACCCAACAGCGCCACGCCCGACAGCAACGCGACGAAAATTGCGACGGCACGACCGCCGAGTTTGCCCATCGCACTCAGGTCTTTTTCCTGAGCGATCGTTGCAATGAGCAGCGAGACGACCAGCGGGATCACCGTCATGCGAATGGCGTTGACCCATATGGTCCCGACAGGCTCCAACGCTCCCGCGAACGACCGCAGTGCCGGAGAGGATGTCGACGCGATCGCTATTCCGACGACGAGACCGGAGGCGAGCCCGATCGACGCACGCGCCGAAGGTGATCGCGGAATCAAGACGTCGCGCTCACGCTTCTGTGGCTGCTTGCCCGCGGGACGGACACTCGAGCGACGGGGGCTTTCATTCGGTAAACTGACGGCGAAACGGAGCAGCGTCCAGGCTGACCCTCCAAGCAGTCACGGCCCGGCCCGACGGCAAAACTTGCTGACGCCTCTCGCGCGACGTATTCATCTCGCTGCGGTTGAACCTATTACCCATGTACGAATGCCTGACGACATCAAACCGACCGGCGACAGCGGCGGCGGGGCGCCCAAGCCCGAGCCCAAGCCGTTCGATCCATCCATTCTGGAATCGGCCATCATCGCGCCGCCGCTGCTGCTGCGCATGCGCGAACGTCCGACAGGGCCGATCGACATCATCATCGACGCCGACCTTGGGTACCGTGAGACGCGCGACGTGGCAAAGCAGCGGATCGTTGATCTGTTTACCGAGCTGCTCGGTTCGGACACTGGTGTAAAAAAGCGCCGCACCGAGCGAAGCGCGCAGTATGTGTACGCCACGATCACCGCCGATCAGATCCGCGCGATCGCGAATCATCAGAGATCGCTGCCGTCGCGCGCCGGATCGGCGTCAGGCACGCGGCCGAGTGAGCGAGTGATCCACCGGATCTGGCTCGATCATGAGCTGAAGAGCCTGATCTCGCGCACACCGGCAACCGTCAAAGTGGACGCGGCACGCACGTCCTTCTCGGCCATGGGCGACGGCGTCGTTTGGGCCGTGATCGATTCGGGGATTCATGCGGAGCATCCGCATTTCGCATTTCACGAAAATCTCAACGTCATTGCGCCGATCAAACACATGTCGTTTGTCGGCAAGGAAGAGGACGACGACGAAAAGAGCCGGGCGCTGGCACTGACCGATCAGTTCGGCCACGGGACGCATGTCGCCGGCATCATCTGCGGCGAAATTCCTGTCCAGCTCGATGCCGCTGGAAAACCGAAAAAGCGCATCATCACGATGTCGCGCCGCTTGCTCGAGTCGGGCGACGTACAGGTGGACGTGGAGATGCTCGACCGCATCGGAGGCATGGCGCCGCTGACCAAAGTCGTGAGCATGAAGGTGCTCGACGACGACGGCAATGGTCTCACGAGCAACGTGCTTGCGGCGATCGAAGAGATTCAGCGCGTGAACGGCTATGGTCGCGAGTTGTTGATTCACGGCGTGAACCTCAGTGTCGGCTACGACTTCGATCCCGAGTGGTTTGCCTGTGGTCAGAGTCCGTTGTGCGTCGAGGTGGATCGGCTGGTACGTTCGGGCGTCATTGTCGTGGTCGCGGCGGGGAACACCGGCTATGGATTCCAGTCGACGGCGTTCCGCGGCGCGGTCCCGGCGGGATTGTCGATGACGATCAACGATCCGGGCAACGCGGAGTTGGCGATCACCGTCGGTTCGACGCATCGCGACATGCCGCACACATACGGCGTGTCCTATTTCTCATCGAAAGGACCGACGGGCGACGGCCGACGCAAGCCGGACCTGGTTGCTCCCGGCGAGCGTATTCTATCCTGCGCCGCGGGTGCAAAGCTCACCGCGTTGGCGTCCAAGGTGTCGGATGCCGACAAAGCCGGCGCCGACCAGGCGTGCGTGTACATCCCGGACAGCGGAACGAGCATGGCGGCACCGCACGTGTCCGGCGCGATCGCCGCGTTTCTTTCTGTCCGCCGCGAGTTCGTGGGGAAGCCGGACGCCGTCAAACGAATATTTCTCGAGTCAGCCACCGATTTGAAGCGAGAGCCGTACTTCCAGGGCCATGGCCTCGTCGATCTCATGCGCGCCATTCAATCCGTTTAGGAGAATACTCATCATGCCAGACATCGCCGGCGTTCCGTACTTCGAGCTCGAGTTCGACAAGGACGTGAAGCTCGTTCACCCGGAGCAGCAAAAGGCCATTCTCGATGCGCTCGACGGCGACTCGGTGCCGACCGATCTCGTCGTGATGTCGCACGGATGGAACAACGACATGGGCGAGGCGCGTCAGCTTTACGGTGAGTTCTTCAAGAACTATGTCGCTGATCTAATGAGTGACGGAACCATTCCGGCGCGCCGGCTGGCGATCGTCGGCGTGCTGTGGCCGTCCAAGAAATTCGCTGAGCACGATCTCATCCCGGGTGGCGCCGCGAGCGCGGGGAACGATGTCGCCGCCGACAAAGTGCTCATGGAGCAGATCGGCATTCTCGAGAGCGTCGTCGGCAAAGACCTCTCCGAGATACGCGCGCTCGTGCCCCAACTGAAAGACACAAAATCGGCGCGCGAAAAATTCAGCAACGCCGTGCTCGCGCTCATTCCGCAGGACGTCGGCGCGGAAGACGATCAGAATCTCAAACCGTCCTCGGTCGCGATCGCCGTTGCCGAGGACAAGTTGCTGGACCGGCTCTCGCGTCCGGCGGTGACTGGGCCAGCCGGCGGCGGAACAGGTGGTGCGGCGTCCATCGGCGGCGGCGGAATGAAGTTGGGATTGGTTGGCGGTGCGGCCGGCCTGGGTGATCTGTTCAGCGGCGTGAAAGCCGGCGCTATGAATTTGCTCAACGTCACCACGTACTATCAAATGAAGAGTCGCGCCGGTGCAGTCGGCGAATCAGGCGTCAATCCGCTGCTGCGCGCGATTCGCGCCAAGGTTCCTGGCATTCGTATTCACATGATCGGTCACAGCTTTGGCGCGCGTGTCGTGACTGCGGCGACAGCGGGAGCGGAAAAGGACGCACCGATCGGCGTCACGTCGGTCTCGCTACTTCAGGCGGCGTTCTCACATTACGCGTTCGCTGAGAATTGGGACGGCAAGAACGGCAACGGTTTGTTCCGGCGCATGATCGCCCCGGCCGGAAAATACGTAACCGGGCCGATGATCATCACGCACACGCATGCTGATAAGGCGGTCGGAGTCGCCTACGCCATTGCGTCGCGCGCCGGCAGACAAAACGCTTCGGGTTTGGGCGACGCAACCGATCAATACGGTGGACTCGGCGGCAACGGAGCGCAGAAGACGCCGGGGACGGTCGATCTGAAGATCAACACCAAGGGCGAGCGCTACGCCTTCACCGCGGGCAAGGTTCACAACGTGGACGGCAACGGCGTGATCGAGAGTCACGGCGACATTCGCCGCACCGAAGTCACGCACGCGGCGGCGGACGCACTGCGCACGACGTAAGCGCGAGGTTGTTGCTAGCCCGCTCGCCGAGTTGCGAGCGGGTGCGTGGGCGGGGATCGCGCCTAGTACTTCGGCGATGCCTGTGGGTCGCCGCTTCCAACCCGGTCGCCGGCCAGCGGGCGCCCGCCGCCTTCGGAATCCATCGTCATCCGAACGGCGTGACCGTCGCGCATGACAAACGCGATTTTCACGCGCGGCGACGACCGCGTCACGAAGCTGCCGTCCGCTTGCTTGAGCAAACGCTCGGCGCCTTGCCCAACCGCCTCGATCATGAGACGGCCGTTCTCGTCGAACACGCGATAGGTGCGACGGTACTGCGTAAATGAGCCGTGCAGGTCGGCCGGCAGCTTGTCGTACTTCACCGTGAACGCGCCGGCCACGCTCGCGCGCTCGGCGGTCGTCATCGGCGCGTCGGCCAGCACGCGTTCGGCCGCCGGCGCCGGCGGCGACGGAAGCTCGGGTAGTCCGAGCACGGCCCGCGCCAACGCGCGGCCGACGGCGTAAGCGTTCTGACCCTCGGTATTCGTCAACACCACGACCGTGAGATGGTCATCAGGGAACTCATATAGGCTACCGGCGTAGCCGAGCAGAGAGCCGTGCTGGCCGCGGCTCCGATGATCGTCTTCGTGGTTGAGTGAGAGCGCGAGGCCATAGTGCGCCTTCGGATCTGTCGCACTCATTTGGACGGCGGGTCCCTCGGCCGTGCTCATCATGGTGAGCGTCTTCGGCTGAATGAGCTTGCCGTCGCGTACGGCGCGCCACGCCTGATACAGGTCGCCGACGGTGCTGCAATACCGGAGATCGGTGTTGAACGCCATGTCGTTCTCTTGCGCCATGACCCAGCTCTTTCCAAGACGCCTGTATCCGTGTGACAGGCCGTGCACGAGCGTGTAGTCGTCGCAATAGCTGGTGGTTTTCACACCGGCGGGTGTGAGAATATTCTGCTGCACGTTGTCCACGAAACTCTTCCCGCTGACGCGTTCGACGATCGTGACCAAGAGTTGGAAGCCGGAGATCGACCAATCCCATTTAGTGCCGGGCTCGTTGACCCATGGCTTTCCGGCAAAGAGCGCCATGACTTCGTCGAGCGCTTTGGGTTGGCGGCTGGTGCCGTCGATCGCGTCGCCCAAGTAGTGATAGTCGACGATGCCGGTGGTGTGATTGAGCAGGTTGCGGACGCTGACGCGATGGCCCTGCATGGGAAATTCGGGAATGAATTTCGACATGTCGTCGTCGAGCGACAGTTTGCCTCGTTCGACCAACTGCATGACCGCGACGCCGGTAAACGGCATCATCGGTCCGACGACATGATAGACGGTCTCGTCTTTTGTGGGAGCCTCGAGTCCGAGGTCGGCGAATCCGTATCCTTTGTGGAGCAGGATGCGATCGTTGTGCGCAACGAGCACCGACGCGCCGACGATGTGCTCGCGGTCAATGACGCGGCGCGCGATGGCGTCGAGGTCGGGCGCGGACGTCTGACCAAAAGCGCTCTGCGAGAGGAGCGCGAATGCCGCAACCAGCGTAGTCGATGGGGTGCGCATGACGAGATGTGGCGAGAGAAGTGGAGACTCAGCGATCTAACGTACAGAACAGATGGACGCGGGGCCACGCATCGGGGTGGCAGGCCGCGATATTATGAGGCGTCCACCGAGCTACGAACAAATCGCCGAGATCACGGCACACTCCGAGGCAGGCATGGGGGAGCAGGAGACGGAATCGGCAAACACGTTCGCGGTGATCGGGCGGGGCAAAATGGGGAATGCTCTTTCGGCGGCGATGCGGCGCGCCGGGCTCGCTGTTCGCGGACCGCTGGGCAGGAACGAGGAAATCGCGACTGCTTCGGTCGTCATCCTTTGCGTTCCCGATGCTCAAATCGCGATCGCTGCACGCGCGGTCCCAAGTGATCGCGTCGTGGCGCACTGCTCGGGCGTGGCGACACTTGCTCCGCTGGCTCCGCATGAAGCGTTCTCTCTTCATCCTTTGCTCACGGTGACGAATGCAACAGCCGAGTTCGCCGGCGTGGGTTGCGCGGTTGACGCGAACAGTGGGCGAGCGAAGGCGGCGTGCGACACTCTCGTGCAAGCTCTTGGCATGCGGTCGTTTCACGTCGCCGACGAGTTGCGGCCGTTGTACCACGCGGCGGCGTCGGTCGCGTCCAACTACGTGATCACGGTCGCTGCATTCGGCGAGGAGCTCATTCGGCGGGCCGGCGTGCCGCGCGAGCACCTGGTGCCGTTGGTGCGCGCGGCGACTGACAATTGGGCGCGGTCGGGGGGAGATGCGCTGACGGGGCCGATCCAACGGGGCGATGAGGCGACGGTTGCGCGACAACGCGATGCAGTCGCGACCAACGCGCCGGAGTCGCTTGCGTTGTGGGATGCGCTCGCCGAAGGAACTCGATCGTTGGCCCGCGGTCTTTCGAGTGCCTCGCCGGGAGCACGCGTATGAAAATAGCGAAGACCATCTCCGCGCTTCGCGACCTTCTCGACGAACCGCGCCGCGCGAACCGCGGCATCGGCTTTGTGCCAACGATGGGCGCGCTGCATGACGGACATTTGTCGCTCATCCGGCGCGCGCGCGCCGAAACGAACGTCGTCGTCGTATCGATCTTCGTGAATCCAATGCAGTTCAACGAGCAGTCCGATCTGGTGAACTACCCGCGAGATCTCGACACCGACGCGGATCTCGTGGCTGGTGAGCGCGCGGACATTCTGTTTGCTCCGGACCCCGCGGAGATTTATCCGCCGGGTTTCAAGACGACCGTAGCGGTGCGCGATCTGAGCGAACCGTTGGAAGGCGTGAGCCGCGGCGCAGCGCATTTCGCCGGCGTGACGACCGTCGTCGCGAAACTGTTCAACATCGTGCAACCGTCCGTGGCTTATTTCGGGCAGAAAGACGCACAGCAGGCGCTGATCGTTCAACGCATGGCGCGGGACTTGGCGTTTCCCACGCGCATTGAAGTGTGTCCCACGGTTCGCGAGCCCGACGGACTGGCGATGTCGAGCAGAAATGTTCAGCTCGACGCGGACAGCCGCGGTCGCGCCATCGCGCTCAGGCGCGGACTCGATGTCGCCGAGCACATGATCGCTGCCGGTGAACGCAATGTCGCGACGGTGGTTGATGCGGCCAGGCGCCGCATGGCGGAGTTCGGCGTCGTTCCGGAGTACTTCGACATTGTGTCGGCCGACGAACTGGCCTCCCTGAAGTCGATCGAGAACCATGTACTCGTCGCCGTCGCGGCGCTGGTTGGCGGCGTGCGGTTGATCGACAATGTTCTCATGCAAATTCCGCGGGTTTCGACCGAGTGACGACAATTATCATTCCGCATGATCGCGCGACACTCGCCAGTCTTGGCGACAAGAAAAAACGTCGCGAGCCGATCGTCATGGCGACCGCCTACGACTACGTCTCCGCTTCGGCAGTCTCCGCCGCCGGCGTCGACGTCACGCTCGTTGGCGACTCCGCCGCAACGGTGATGCTCGGATATGCGGCCACGCGTCAGGTGTCGCTTGATGAAATGCTCATGCTCACGCGCGCCGTGCGACGGGGGACGAACGGGCCCGTGCTCGTGGGAGATCTCCCGTTCGGTACATACGAGGCATCGAATGCGCTGGCCGTCGAAACGGCGAAACGATTCACCGACGCCGGCTGCGACGCGGTGAAGATGGAAGGCGCGGGCAATATCGTTGAACGCGCCGCCGCCGTCATTGCCGCCGGCATCGAGGTCATGGGCCACGTTGGATTGACCCCGCAGGAGCTCGCGCCGGGCGAAGCGGCGCGAGTGAAAGGACGGTCAGGCGAGGCGGCGTTTCGTGTGCTCGCCGACGCGCGCGCGCTCGAGGCCGCGGGGTGCGGCGCCCTCATCTTCGAGGCGGTTCCGGCATTGGTCAGCGAGAAGCTCGTGCCGCGCATTCGCATTCCGGTAATTGGAATCGGCGCCGGCGCCGCGACCGACGGGCAGGTGCTCGTGACATACGACCTACTCGGCCTGACCGATGGGCACATCCCCAAGTTCGTGCAGCGATACGCTGAGCTCAAGCGCGACATGATCGACGCCATTCATCGCTACGCCGACGACGTGCGTTCGCATCGCTTTCCGACCGGCCATCATACTTATGGCATCGACACCGCGGAGATCGAGAAGCTCGATCAGCTGTTGGGAAACGCGTAGCCCGTTCGCAACGACGCGGCCCAATCTGGTCGTCCGCCGCGCTCCGCCTGGGCCGCGGCCGCCGAGTGGTCGTACGGCACCGCATGGAAGGTGACACGGCACGCGTTTGCCGTCACGTCGAGCACCGCGTATCTGGCCGTCTCGATGTCGGCGACGACCGCGTTGAGAGCGAGCAGATTCCCGTGAATGTCGGCAAGAACAGCGATGCGAGTCATCGAGCGCGACGTCGAGTGTCCATGCGCCGAGAATGCAACCGGCCGCGCTGAATTTCAACGAGGGTCAGTCAATATCAACGCGCGGCGGTCGCTGTTGTGCCGGTCACGCGCCAGATGACGTTGCCGACGTCGTCCGCAACGAGTAGCGCGCCCCGCTTGTCGATCACAACGCCAACCGGCCGGCCCTGAGCGTCGCCACGTTCGTTGAGAAAACCAGTGAGCACGTCGATCGGTGCGCCAGTTGGTCGCCCTTCGCTGAATGGGACGAAAATTACTTTGTATCCGCTGGCCGGCGAGCGATTCCACGAGCCGTGCTGTCCCACGAACATGCCTTCTCGGAATGGCGCTGGCAGTGTTGTTCCGCGCGACGACGCAAGACTGAGCGAAGCCGTGTGCGAACCAAGCGCGTAATCCGGCGCGATGGCTGTTGCAACGAGATCAGGGCGCTGCGCTTTGACGCGCGCGTCAACGTGCTGGCCGTAGTAACTATACGGCCATCCATAAAAGCCGCCGTCTCGCACCGACGTCATGTAGTCGGGAACGAGATCGCTCCCGAGCTCATCGCGTTCGTTGACCGAGACCCACAGCGCTCCCGTCGTTTGATTCCACGCCATGCCGTTTGGATTTCGGAGACCGGACGCGAAGATGCGATGCGCGCCCGACTTCAAATCGATTTCCCAAATTGCCGCGCGGTCGGTCTCGTTCTCGATGCCATTTTCGGCGACGTTGCTGTTGGAGCCAACGGTCGCGTACAACTTTGATCCGTCAGCGCTCGCAACGATGTTCTTGGTCCAGTGGTGGTTGATGGTCCCGGCCGGGAGATCGACGACTTTCGTTGGCTTGGCGGTGATGCGGGTCTCACCATCGGTATACGGAAAGCGAACGACGGCATCGGTGTTCGCGACGTAGAGCGAGTTGCCCACGAGCGCCATTCCAAACGGCGAGCTCAGTGAGTCGAGAAAGACGGAACGCGTCTCGGCGATTCCATCGCCGTCGGCGTCGCGCAGCAAGGTGATGCGATTCGCGCTCGGCACGCCGGCGCCCGCTTTCTTTTGAAAATGTTTGAAAAACGCGGCTTTCAACCCTTTGCCATCGTCAGGCCGCGCAGGTCCATTCGTTTCGGCAACGAGAACGTCGCCGTTCGGAAGAACGTACAGCCAACGGGGATGGTCGAGTCGTTCGGCGAATGCACCCACGTTCGTTCCAGCAGCAGCAACAGGCTTCACGCCGAACGGCCATCCTTTTGCGTCCGCGACGTTCACGACCGGAATGAGTGACGTGCTCGGGTCTGGAATCACCGGATATGGCCCGGTGCCTTCCAGGATCGGAATCCGCGCGGCGGCTCCGCACGCGGCGAGGCAAAGCGATGACACGAGAATGACGGCGGGCCTATGGATGCGCTCGAGTTTGGTCATTTACTGAATGGGGTTGAGACCGATGTCCGCGTCTCGTATTAGCAAGAATCAGGACGGCGCGCAGCAGACTGAGCGACCTGAGCGTAACTTTGCATCGTGACGACACTTCCTCATCATTCTCCGGCAGCTGCCCCGGCCTCCGCACACGCGACGCTCCTCCCCTTTGAACAAGCGGCCGCGCTCGTCAAGCGCCTCGACGATGAAGTCGGCCGTGTGATCATTGGCCAGCAACAGGTGCGCCGAGAAATCCTCATCTGTCTCTTTGCCGGCGGACACTGTCTGCTCCGCGGCGTGCCCGGTTTGGCAAAGACGCTGTTGATCAAGACGCTCGCCGACGCCGTCAGCCTGAAATTCAGCCGCATCCAGTTCACGCCCGACCTCATGCCGTCCGACATCCTCGGCACCGAGGTCATCGAGGACGACGCCGTCGCCGGCAAGCGACACGTCCGGTTCATTCCGGGCCCGGTGTTCGCGAATATCATTCTTGCGGACGAGATCAACCGCACACCGCCGCGCACCCAAGCCGCGTTGCTCGAGGCGATGCAAGAGTATCAGGTGACGGTGGGCGGCATTCGTTACGGACTCGACCGACCGCTATTCGTTCTTGCAACAGAGAATCCGATCGAGCAAGAAGGCACGTATCCGCTGCCCGAAGCGCAACTCGATCGCTTCATGTTCAACGTCGTGATCGACTATCCGGACGCGACTGACGAACGCCGCATTCTCGCCGAGACGACGTCGAGCGCCGAACGCGCCGCGCGACACGTGACGACGGGCGCCGAGCTCGAGTCGGCGCGCATGCTCGTGCGTGAGTTGCCTGCCGCGGCGAACGTTGTCGACTACGCCCTCCGTCTCATTCGTGCGACGCGACCGGCAGATTCGACATCGCCTGCACCGGTGCGTGAATGGGTACGATGGGGTGTTGGCCCACGCGCCGGCCAAGCACTCATTCTTGGCGCCAAAGCCTCGGCGTTGCTCGACGGTCGCGCTGTGCCGTCGCTCGACGACGTGACGAGCGTCGCACTCCCCGTGCTGCGCCATCGACTGTTGGTGAACTTTCAAGCGGAGGCGGACGGCATAACGCCGGATGCCGTCATCGCCAAACTGCTCGCCGCCGTGCGACCATGACGCGGGATGCGGAGCTCGGCTGATGTCCGCTCTGTCTCCCACCGTTGTCGCGGCGATCGACGATCTGGAGTTGGCCGCGCGCATCGTGGTCGAAGGTCTGCGCACGGGGGGACATCGGAGTCCGTTTCACGGCTACAGCACGGAATTTCGCCAGCATCGGCCGTATCGCGCCGGCGACGATCTGAAATATCTGGATTGGAAACTCTTCGCGCGCAGTGACCGGCTGTATACGCGCCAGTTTCGCGAGACGACCAATCTTTCGGTGATGATCGTGCTCGACACGAGCGCGTCAATGGCGTATCCGCCCCACGGGGTTTCAAAGTTTCAGTATGGGCAGATCGTCGCCGCGGCGTTGTCGTATCTCGTTTCGGAGCAGGGTCACGCGGTTGGCCTGATGACGATGGACGCCGGCAAGCTCTCGTATGTCGCGGCGCGCGGTGGACGTCAGCACCTGCGCGCACTCTTGGCGCGCATCGATCGGTTCAAGCCCGCCGGTGCGTGGGATCCCGCTCGCGTAATCGCGCGCAGTGCGCAATTGTTGCAGCGGCGCGGCGTGGTGATCGTGATCTCCGATTTCTACGATGCCGAAGAGGACACGCGACGCGAGATGCGCCGCGTGGCGCAGCGCGGGCACGACGTCGCGATGCTGCAACTCATTTCGCCATCGGAAATGGATCTGCCGTACGCGGAGCACGTCGAGCTGGAGGATCTCGAATCGGGCGTACGTCGCCTGGTCGACGCGACGACCATCGCGCCTGCGTATCATGACGCGATGCACGACTTCCTGGCCCGTTGTCGAAGCCACGCGTTGCGGGATGGCGTCGACTACGCATTGATGTCGACGGCGACGCCTCCTGAAACCGCACTGCGCGACTATTTACTGCGGCGGAGTCGCGGTCTCGTCGCCGGCCACGCGCCGCGCGCGGTGCAAAAATGACGTGGGGCAACGCGTGGGCGTTCATCGGGCTCGCTGCGCTCGCGCTGCCGGTGCTCATTCATTTGTTGAGTCGTGGGCATGCGCGTGTGCATCGCTTTCCCACGCTGCGCTTTCTCGAAGCGTCACGCCTGTTGCCGACGCGCCGAACGCGCGTGCACGACTTGTTGCTTCTTGCCGTGCGCGCCGGAATTCTCGCCGCGGCTGTGATCGCGCTCGCGCAGCCCGTGTGGCGCACAGCGAATCGCACACGCGCACTCGGCAGAACGCTCGCGCGAGCGATCGTCGTCGACACCAGCGCGAGTATGAATCGCGTCACATTGAGCGGCGATCGCGCCATCGACTCCGCGCACAGCGAAGCGCGCCGGTTCGCCGCTCAGGCGCAAACAAGCACCGTGATCGCGACGCATTCGCCGTCCGCGGCAATTCCGGCGGCGGTCGAGTGGTTGAACAGGCAACAGGGGCGCGGTGAGTTGGTAGTCGTCTCCGATTTTCAGGACGGCGCGGTAACCGCCGCGGGCCTGAGCGTCCTGCCGCACGCGTTCGGCGTGAAGCTCGCGCGCATTCCGGTGAAGGAGCTAGCGACGCCAGTCGAGCTCATGTCTCGTTTCGGCACTGACGAGATGACTGCGCGGACGACAGTCACGCTCGCGAGCACTAACGTCGATTGGACTCTCCGAGCGCCGTTGGCTCGCCGCGGCGACGACCAGCTGTCCGTGCTCGCGGGGCCCGGCGAACGAGCACGCGCTGACGCCGCCATCCGCGCTGCCGGAACCATCGCGGTGCGACTCCCGCTCGATAGCGTACACACGATCGCCGTTGTCCTCCCGCAATTTGCTCAGCGCGCAGAGCTCGTTCGCGCCTCGAATGCGCCGCTGTCGCGCTGGGCAACCGACGTCGTCGCGCGTCTACGATCTGATTCGCTCCTCCTCGTCGTCGCCTCGGCCTCGGCTGACGTTCCGACGGCCGTAGATACGGTTGGCGGAATCGTCGTCGCTCGAACCGCAGCCGGACGACCCGCCGTAATGGCGAAACAGGACACCGCTCGAGGGCACGAGCGGCTTTTGCTATTCTCGTTTGCTGATGCCGGAAGTCTTACGTCGGCTGCGTTGATCGCCGCAACAAACACTGCCAGGTCTCTCGCGCTGCCGCTCACGGAGCTCGACCCATCGACGCTGTCGGACGCAACACTCGCATCTTGGCAGCGCGAGCCCGCGGCGGAAGCGCCGCCTCGCAACAACGCAAACGCGCGCGGCGGCACGTCTGATGGCCGCTGGCTGTGGCTCTTGGCGCTCCTGCTTCTCGCGCTCGAGACGTGGATGCGCCGCGCGCTGCCACCTGCGTCGGCACATGGTCTCGCCGCGGATTCCCGTGAACGTGCAGCCTGACGCGTCGGCGTTCCGCGCATTTCTCACGCGCGCCGCACGAAGGCTGGCGTGGGTGGCGGCGGCCCAGGGCGCGGCGGCCGGCCTCGCGATCGCGCTCGTCTTGTCAGTGGCGGGGTGGCCAACTCCGGGCGCGTACACGAAAGCCGCCGTTGCCGCATTGAGTCTTGCAGTCGCAGGCGTGGTTGTCCGATGGTTCATCTTCCGCGCTCGCGGCGAGCGGGTTGCACTCCTCGTCGAACGGCGCGCACCACAGTGCCGCAACCTCCTCATCACTGCCGACGAACTGGCGTCGACGCCCGCGGTCGTCCATCACATCGCGACGCTCGTGTATTCGCAAGCGGCGCGATTGGTGACCGGTCTCGACGTCGGCGCGCTGTTTCCGCTGAAGAATGCGATCATCGCGCTGGCTGTGACATCCGTACTCTGGTCCATCGCTGTCGCACGCATCGCAACATCGCACGGATCGAGCGTCGCGGCGCGCGCTTCGTCTCGGTCGGCATCTGCGGCAATCAACGCGATCGACGTCACGATCACCCCGCCGGTGTACAGCGGCAAGACCGTGCAGTACGTCCATGACCCGGCGCGCATCGACGCGCTTGTCGGAAGTCGCATTCGACTTACTGTGCATGCGCGCGCGGCCGGCGTCTCGATGGAATCCATTCGCGCGCGAGACACACTCGTCGCCTCCGGAGCAGAGACGTTCGACGGCGAGTTGATCGCCGACGCCGACGGATACATCGCCGTCGAACCACACTCGGACGACGGACACGCCGGAGTACGGCGCCTCATTGGTGTCACCGTCATTCCCGACGCCGCGCCGCGTGTGCGCGTCACCGCGCCCGCCCGCGATCTGTTTCTTCGCGACGCGCATCAGACGATCGACGTCGGCATCGATGCGAGCGACGACCTTCGTCTTGCATCGTTGAAGTTGCGATATACAAAGGTCTCCGGCTCCGGCGAACGGTTCACGTTCACCGAAGGCGAAGTCCCGCTCGATGTCGTGCGAATCGATGGACGCGCGTGGAAAGCGCACGCGACGTGGCGTCTCGACCCACTCGGTCTTTCGCCCGGTGATATGGTCGTCTATCGCGCCGTCGCCGCGGACTTTCGTCCGGGTGCGACGCCGGCCGAATCCGACTCCTACATCGCCGAGATCCTTCTCCCGGGCGGCGATGCCGCGGCCGGCTTTGCACTCGATCCTGAGCAGGAGCGCTACGCCGTCAGCCAGCAGATGGTGATCCTCAAGACGGAACGTCTGTCGGCGCGTCATGCATCGATGTCGGCCGACGCATTCTCGACCGCGGCGCAGGAGCTCGCGGCCGAGCAACGAAAGGTTCGCGCCGAGTTCGTGTTCATGATGGGCGGTGAGCTCGCGGACGCTCCTGATCTCAGCGAAAGCCTCACCGACATCAACGAAGAAGCCGAAGCAGAAGGCGAATCGGATTTGCTCGCGGGGCGGATGGCCAATCAGGGTCGCGTCGCCCTGTTGCGCGCCATTCGTTCGATGAGTCGTGCGGCCGCATCGCTCACGACCGCCGATCTCACGCCTGCACTCTCGCACGAACGCGCGGCGCTCGCACAACTCGAACGTGCTTTCTCGCGCACGCGGATCATTCTTCGCGCACTTACCGAACGTGAGCGGCTGGATCTCACGCGCCGGCTCACCGGTGTGCTCACCGACGCCGCGCGTGACGTACACCCAAGCGTGAACGCCGAGCCGAATGCGCGCGTGCTCGGGCTGCGTCGGGTGCTCGCGGGAATTGCGACGCTCGCCGGCGCGGCCCAGTTCACCGCCGACGCGCCAGCACAAACCGCGGCGCTCGCCGAAGAGGTGCTGCGCGTAGACGCGTCGGAAAAAACGCTGCAAAGCGTCGCGACGCTTCTCAATGACGCCGGCGATGCGATCGCGAAGGGTCACACGAGCGACGCGCGCGACCTTCTCGATCGCGCGGCAACCGGCATCGCGACAGCATTGCGCGGCGATCTTCTCGACGCACCGATCGCGCTTCCGCCGAGCGGAGTGAATCGACTGAATGGCGCACTCAACGATGCCCTCCGTCGTCCGCGGGGTGCGCCGTGAACCGCGAGATGACCGCGCGTTGGACGCTCCGCGGAATCGCGATCGCTATCGCGGTTCTCGCCACGCTCGATCCGGCGATTGCGTCGAACCGAACGATCAAGCCCGAGATCGCTGTCCTCGCCCTGGATGCTCATCGCGACTCGGCTCTCGCCGATCGTGTAGCGCGCGAGCTCGCGAAGACATTCACCGTTACTCGCGCTGCCGTTTCGAACGCAGAAGGAACGGTGCTCGTCGGCAACGGTCTGCCGCCGATGTCCGGCGAGATCGCGACACCGGCATTTGCGATTCTCCCCGATCGTGGAGTTGCAGTGACGTTGGACGCCGTGCGCGCGCCGGCCTGGTCGCCGCGAGAAGCTCGCGTGCCGGTCACAGGAGTCGCGCACGTCACCGGCGCGCGCGGACGCACGCTCGATGTCACGCTTCGCTCCAACGGACTCGCTGTCGGACACGTGGGGCAACAAATATCGAGCGACGATCAGCGCGTTCCGTTGTCGTTGGCGTTCGTACCCACTACGGCGGAGGCCGCACCGCTTCGTCTCACGGCGACGGTTGCGGGCGCGCAGGTTCCTGCGATCGTCGACGTTGCCGTCGACGTGCGCGATCAACGCTGGCGCGTGCTGTTCTTCGATCCGCGCCCCTCGTGGATGTCGACGTTCGTTCGTCGAGCCGTCGAACGCGATGCGCGATTTGTCGTGACGAGCCGCGTGGTCACGTCACGCAACGTCAGCACCGACGCGGGCAAACCGCCGGGTCGTCTCGACGACCTCGCCGCCCTCGGCCTGTTCGACGCCGTCGTCGTCGGCGCGCCCGAAGCGCTCGGCGACAACGATGTGGCCGGACTCGACGCCTTTCTGCGCCGACGCGGCGGCAGCGTTGTGCTGTTGTTCGATCGGCGCGCGCCGGGTCGATACGACAAGCTCACCGATGTCGACGTCTGGGCGACCGACAGCGCCGGGAAAACCGTGTCGATCACCCCGGTGAACGGCGACAGCGCGGGCCTTCGCGCGTCGGACATCGCGTGGCCGCTGCGCCTACCGGCGGGCGCGGAGGTGGTGGCGCGCATCGCAACTCCAGTCAGCGATAGCGGGCGCGCGATCGTGTGGCGTTCCGCTGTCGGCGCCGGCCGGCTCGTTGTGAACGGCGCGCTCGACTCGTGGCGCTTTCGCGATCGCACATTCTCGAACTTTGATCGCTTCTGGGTGACCGCCATCGCTGACGCCGCGAGCGCGGCACCGCCTCCGGTGTCGATCCATTTGGCGAATGCAGTCGTTGCGCCCGGCGAAGAATCGGCGATTCAAGTGACAGCGCGCGACGCGGAGTTGTCCGGCGCCCGACTGTCGCACGCGAGCGTGACAGCGACGCTGGATTCAGCGCCTGGCGAGACGTCAACGCTGGTGCGGCTGCAGCCGAGTGGCGGGGTAGGGCAGCTCGAAGGAAAATTGCGTGCACCGGTCGCTCCGGGTGTCTATCGCGTCGTCGTGTCGATCGATGGAAATCGTGGCGAAGCGCCGCTCGTCGTCGCAGCGAACGCGACACACAGCGTTCCGGACGCGCCGGATCTTCTCGTGGCGTGGGTGACCGCGCGCGGCGGACGCGCTCTGCCAGAATCACGCCTTGAGGAATTATCCAGCGCTCTGGACAAGGCGATTCAACCGGCCCCGCGATTAGAGACCTGGAATCCGATGCGATCGGCGTGGTGGATCATTCCGTTCGCTCTCGCGTTGAGCGGCGAATGGTGGTTGCGGCGACGCCGAGGATTGGCGTAGCACGTCTGTCATTGTGGCACGCGCCGTAACAATCTGTGAACGCGGCACACTCCGCGTGACGCTTCGCCCCGGTCGAGGTGTTCACTAAGTATGCGTATTGTTGCGATCGCGACCCTAATCCTCGCCGCCGGCGGAATCGGTGCTCGATTCGCGTCGCCGGTCGCCCAGATCAACCATTCAGCACGAGGCTGCCCGGTCGTCATCGAGGGCACTGTCACCGACCCGCACCATGCACCGCTGGCGGACGCGAGAGTCAACATAGTGAACACGGCGATCGCAGCCAGCAGCGATGCGCACGGCAACTACCACCTGACCATTCCTTGTTCCGAGGTGCAGCCAACCATTCAGTTGCGCTTCCTGAGGATCGGTTACAACCAGGTCAAGCGCACGATCGCCATCGGAGACTCTGTGACGTCGTTGCGGGTGGACGCAGAATTCACGACCGCCCAACAAAGGATGATGGGACCCCTTGTCGTCGCCGTGACGGATGGCGACGAGCGTCCCAGTCGCAATCCGCGGTTCGCCAATTTTCGCCCCGCAACCAGCAACGCGATTGCGATTGTCGAGCCGTTCGATCATCGAAGCTACTCCACGGTTCGCCGGTTTTTGCTCGAGGGGACGCTTCCCTCACCGTGGGCTTTCGGGATCGAAGGACTACTCTCGAATTTTTCGCCGCCCTGGCCGTCACGCGCCGGAGACAGCTACATGGCGCTCGCCGTCGACGAGATCCCCACACCGTGGGCGCCGGGGCACTCTTTGATTCGAGCTTCGCTGCAGGCGCATCCGCCGACGAGAATCGATAAACCGAGAAATGTCGTCCTCGTCGTCGAGACGTCCGGATGGTTCTGGAATATTCTGCCGCGAATTCGAGATGCCTTGGCAGGCGTCATTGAAGCTCTTGGCCCCGATGATCGTTTATCAATCGTCGCGTTCGACGAATCGAAAGGGGTGCAACTCAGCGCCACGACCGGCGCCGAGCATGCGCGAATTCGCGAGGCGCTTGATTCGGTCGAAGCGGGTCGGACTGCGAGCGGCGGCAAAGTGCTCACCGTCGCAGCCACGGCGGCCCGCGCGGCTGCTCGCACTGGCTTCGAGACACACGTGGTACTCGTAACCGCGCAAGACGGATCGATCAAAGAACTCGGTGAGGCCGATCCAATCGCGACGGCGGGCAGACTGCGCACCGAAGGAATTCGCATCGATGTGCTGCACATGGACGAGGGCAAGAGCTGGCCTTTGATGACCGCGTTCACGACCGCGGGCGGCGGTTCACTCCTCGACGGAAGCAACGACGCTGCGCTCCACGCGTCGCTCGCCGCGGTGTTCGGCTTCGAGCTTCCTCTCCGCGCGGCACAACCAAAATTTGAGCTGCGATTCGACCCCGCCCGTATCGCGCGCTGGCGTTGTCTGAACGACGTCGGCGAAGACGCGGCGCCGCGCGATCGCGCAAAGGCCCGCGCAGAACGACTGTACGCCGGAGAAGCGCTGACCGTGCTCTGCGAGACGGAACCCACCGCCGGCAATCGCGGCGGCGGCAGCAGCATTCGTGCGACCTTCCGCGACCGCACCGGAGCCGTCTACGCCCTCAACGCGTCCGCCGCGCCCGATCCCGAGCTCAACACCCACACTCGCCTGCTTGCGCAGGCCGCAGCCTTTGGGCTCCTGTTACAGAACTCGAAAAACATGGGCGCCTGGTCCTTCGACAGCGTTCTCGTCGCGACCCAACAGCCGGCAGGCGGCGATCGCGGCGGATACGTCGCGGATCTCCGACACCTCATCGACCTGGCGAAGCGCGCGAAGCCATAGAGCCGTCTCCGCATCGCGCGGTCGCAACTCTGTTCAAGTCGCGGCCACTCTCGTCAGTTGCGCCGACACGACTTTCCATTCGCCACTCGTTTTCACATACGCGTCGATGTAGCGCGTCTGGCCCGCGGTTCCATCCTTTCTCCGCCAGCTGCCGAGCGCGGTGACGTACGCCGAATCGCCGTGCACTCGCACCGTCACGTCGTCGAGCAGATACTCGGCCGCTGCCGATCCAGGCTTCGTGCCGGCGAGAAAGTCGGCGCGGTTCACGACGGAACCATCGGCCCGCACACAGATGAAGTCGTCGGCCAGGTGAGCGTCGTACCACGCGGCGTCTTCCTGCATGAACGCCCGAATGTAGCCGGCGTTCAGTCTCTCGAGCTCAGCATGGTCGGCGGACGTCGGGTGCGGCGCTGTGTGAGTCGACACGTTGTCTCCTTGAAGGCAGGGATTGAGCGTTTGCAGATTTGAGATCGTGGAACCACTCGCGACGCTATCGCGCAGCGGTCATCCACAACTGCATCGCGGCATACGCACGCCACGGCCGCCACCGGTCCGCGGCCTTGAGCAACTGTGCGGCCGTGATGTTGCCGGCGTTCCGCCTGAGTACGAGATCGGTCGCGGGAAACGCGTCGGGCCAGTGCAACGCTCTCATGGCGACGTACTCCGCCGTCCACGGCCCGATACCGGCGATCGCGGTCATTTGTCCGGTGAGCGCGCGCACGTCAGCATCAGGCTCGATGCGCAGGGTACCGTCGGCGACATGCCGCGCAAGCGAGTGAATCGTCGCCGCGCGCGTCGCCGGCAACCCAATCGCTTTGATGCGTGCCAATCCGGCGTCGGCGATCCTGTCGGCCGTGACGGCAAGCCGTGCGAGTCCCGGCATGTCGGCAGCGTACGCTTCGCCGAACGTCGCGGCCAACCGCGACATCAACGTCGTCGCGCCTCGTACGCTCACCTGCTGGCCGAGGATCGCGCGCACGGCGAGCTCGAATCCATCGAACGCGCCGGGCACACGCAGACCCGGACGGATTTTGCGAATAGGACCGAGGCTGCTCGCCAAGTGTGCTTCGATCGTCGCCGGCTCCGCGTCGAGATCGAAGAGTTGCCTCACGCGCGCGCAGACCTGCATGAGTACCGGCACAAGCGTCGCGCTCACTTCGAGATGCAGCACGGGAAAGATCACGGTATCGCGCCGAGCACCCGACGGTCGCTCTCGCGTGACACGAACGATTCCGGCGTGACCGTCAATGCGAATCGTTCTGGCGTAACTGTTCGCGTCGACAAGCTCGACACCCGGCGTCGCGCGCGCGCCGAGGAAGCCGAGCAACGCGTCCCAATCGATCGGCGGACGGTACGAGAGCGTGAGTTGAACAAACTCGCTCGACACGGAAGTCGGCGGCGCCGCGCCGCGTCGACGCATCGCCTCGGGATTCAATCGATAGCGCGCGCGAAAGAGCGCGTTGAATCGCCGCAGACTTTGGAATCCACTCGCGAACGCGACCTGCGTCATGGGCAGACGCGTGTCGGCGAGCAGATGCTTTGCCAAGAGCAAGCGATGCGTCTGCGCGAGTTCGATTGGCGACACACCCAACTCTTGTTGCAGCGCGCGCCGCAGTTGCCGGCCGCTCACACCCAGGTCGTGCGCGAGGACGTCGACGCTACGCCCGTTCAACGCGCCCGCCGCGATGCGCGCCGCCGCCGAGTGTGCAAGACGCGGCACGGCGTCGACTCGCGCAAACCCCGGCGCCAACTCCGGCCGGCAGCGCAAACACGGACGAAATCCCGCGCGCTCGGCCGCCGCGGCGTTCGAGAAGAATCGACGATTCTTGCGAAGCGTCGCACGCGCGGGACAAATCGGGCGACAGTAAATCCCCGTTGACGAAATGCCGACGAAGAACACGCCGTCGAACCGTGCGTCTCGCGCCTCGAGGGCGCGCGTGCAGCTTTCGCGATCCAGCAATGGCATGGACGAAGAATACGCACCCCGCACGTGCGCGGCTCGCCATTTTCGGACATTGAAGATCGGGCCCCGCGCGGCATGACGTGCCGCCCCGGCGCGCGCTATTGTTCAGCCCATGATTGCCGGCGACGTCGAAATCGTTCCGTTTCGCCCAGAGCACGCCGACGCGTTCTACACGCTCAATCGCGCGTGGCTCGACGCGCATGATTTGTACGAACCACCCGACGAGGCGCAGCTCAGCGACCCCGACGGAACGATTCTCTCCGTCGGTGGCGCGATTTTCATCGCGCTCAGCCGCGGAACGGTCATCGGCACGGCCGCCGTCGTGCCGCACGAGCCCGGCGAGGTCGAGATCGCGAAGCTCACAGTGTCCGACGCCGCTCGCCGCCAAGGACTAGGCCGGCGTCTCGTGGAGATCTGTCTCGAGCACGCGCGCGAATCGAAGATGCATCGCGTCGTACTAGTGTCGAGCACGCGCCTCGGCGCCGCGCTCAAGTTGTATGAATCGCTAGGCTTCGTTCACCGGCCGATGCCGAGCACGCAACCGTATGAGACTGCTGATGTCTATATGGAGATGGATCTCATCGGATGATGCTCTGGTCGTTGGTTGCGCGACTGATCCGCATTCGGTATGGCTCGTGTGTCTCCTTGAACCGCAAAGGTCGCAAGAGTCGCAAAGGACGGCCTTCTCCTTTGCGTCCCTTTGCGTTCTTTGCGGTGAAGTTTTCTTGTTGTTTTGAGGCCGCGAACTACACGGGCGTCGCGGCCGTCTCGCGCGGGAACTTGAGCATGTTCCCGATCTCGTCGTTCGCCGCGATCAATCGCTCCACTTCCTCGGACACGTCGGCGGCAAGTCCGAGGTGCGTAGTCAGACTCTCCACCGTGGCCGATCCCGCGTGCAAGCGCAGAAGGTTCAAGCGAATCGTCTCCAACGCGCCGACGGCATCGCCGAGCTTCGCATGAACGACGTCTCGCGCCTCGCGCACATCGGCGTAACGTTCTGACGCCGCAACGTCGCCGGCGTCGCTCAGCGCTTCCTGCAATTCGTCATACCGGACGCGGAGGAGCTGGGCATCTTGCTGCAGACGGCCGAGCAGCGACGGCAGATCCCCAAGGGCGCGTTGCGACTCCTTTGGAAGACTCTCATACAACTGCTCGGCGGCCATGCCCAATGAGAGTTCTGTGGCACGGTGCGTCATGGCCGGGCCGAGCACGCGGTTGCCGAGCGACTTGCGTGCGAGCGCGAACGCGAGCTTGCCGATGCGGCCCATCCAGACCTTGGACCAAAATTCGGTTCCGACGTCGCGCCGCTGTTGCGCCAACGCGAGGTAGCCGATCGTCGTCAGCGCCGCGGTCGTAACGGAGAGAACCAACCCGAAGCCAATCCACGAAAAGACGTCCGGTCGCGACAACAAGGAATCGAATTGCGGACTCCAGCTTGCGATCGCCGCGCCAGTGAGAATGACGGCGCTCGCAGCCGACGTCTTGGCGATGCCGGGAAGCCACCGCTCCAGGGCCACCGGTCGATTTCCTGGACGGTCCACCGCAAGCTCCTCGCGTGCTTGCTCGATCTCGCCCTTGAATGCGGGCTCGAGATCCTGACGTCCGAATCCCAACACCGTCAGGCGTCGTGCGGTCGCCACCAGATACGCAAGCGGACCCGCGGTTGCACCAACCGCCAATGTGGCGAAGCCCGCGACCATACCAAAGTGCGCCGCACTGACTGATGCGCCAAGCACTCCGATCGCGCCGATTATCGTTCCGCTGCCATCCAATCTGCTTCGCTTCACGAACGATCGCAGTGCCGCCGGTTGTTCGCGGCGTTGCTCGAGCGAAACTCCCAACTGTTCGGCCAGCGACTCAGCGCTCGGCGGACGATGGTCGGGCTCTTTGGCGAGACAGCGATCGATGATCGACGCGAGCTTTCTCGGAACGCCAATGCCGAGCGACGCGAGCGGCGGCGCAGCTTCGGTGACCTGTTTCGCCAAAACTTCCGTCGCCGTTTTCCCCTCGAACGGCAATCGTCCCGAGAATGCGTAAAACGCCGTCGCGCCCAAGCCATAGAGATCGCTGCGAGCGTCGACAGTGCCGCCAAGTGCTTGTTCGGGGCTCATGAACTCGGGCGTGCCGGCGATGCCATCGGTGGCTATCTCGCCTGCAGCGGCGGCGATCCCGAAATCCGCAACGAGTACGCGTCCGCTCGATGTTTCGAGCAGAATGTTGTCGGGCTTTACGTCGCGATGCACCACGCCATTCGAGTGTGCATAGGCAAGCGCCCACGCGACTTCGCGCAACACGCGCGAGCCTTCGGAGCTCGACAGCGGGCCGCGGGTACGTACGCGATGCGCCAGCGTCACGCCGTCGACAAACGCCATCACATAGAAGACGAGCCCGTCCGATTCTTCGACGGCGTGGATCGGAATGATATTTGGATGCGACAGACGCGCGGCGAGTCGTGCTTCGCGGAGAAAGCGGTCGCGGAGCAATGGCTGCGTCGCGCGTTCGGGCGGGAGAAGTTTGATCGCGACGAGGCGGTCGAGGTGCACCTCGCGCGCGAGGTACACGATGCCCATGCCGCCGCGACCGAGCTCGCGGTCGATCGAGTAGCGACCGGCAAGCGTGAGTTGCAGCGAGAGAAACAGCGGGTCGATTGGCGGGCCGGACGGGGACATGAAGCAATATGGGTCCCAGTTGGCTGCCCGATCAATGCGACGCGAGTGTTGGCGAGCGCGAATTCCCGGGCCTACATTGCGAGATATGTCGAGATTCGTCGCACTGACTCTCGGGGTCTGCGCCCTTGCTTCGCGGTTGGCGGTCGCCCAGGGCGGCGGGACCATCAGCGGCGTGGTGCGCGACTCTGCCGCGGTGCCCGTGCGGGACGCGGACGTCAGTGTGAGCCCGGGCACACGCAGGGCACGCACTGACTCGACGGGGCATTTCGTCATCGGATCGCTCGACGCCGGGAAGTACATCGTCAAAGCACGCCACGTTGGATACTTCCCCGTTGAGTGGACGATCGACCTTTCACGATCGGGCCGCACGGACGTTCAGCTGGTACTCGGCACCAAATTGCCGACGCTTGACACGGTCGTGGTCACGGCCGGCCGCCAATGCACGCTTCGGGACATCGAAGGTTTTCTCTGCCGGCGGGCGTCGGCAAAGGGCGTGTTTCTCGACTACACCGACATCGACGACCTCAACGTCAATTACACAGGCGACCTGTTCAATGCGGTCGACGGGTTTGCTGTGGACGTCCGCCCAACCAGGAATGGGCCAGTGCGCGTTCCGATCGGCCGGCGCTGCATCAACACGCTGGTCAACGGATCGCCGGCTGCGCAGACCGCGGTTCCGACCGATCCCGCGGACATCATTGCCGTCGAGGTGTACGAACTGCCAAAGGACATCCCGGCCGAATACAATCGCTACACCTGGGGCAAGGAGCAGTGTTCGCTCATCGCCTACTGGACGGTGAATTTTTCGCGCGCGATCCCGCGAATGCGGGCGCCACTCGAGTTCGCGCGCAATGTGGCCGGCCGTTAAGAAGACAAACGACCAAAAATATTGCTGTTTGTTTCTTCTTGAAAAATCATCGAGCAGTTCCTTCGCCGCCCTCTTCGTCCGGTTGCAAATCGCCTAGACTATCGAGCATGACGGCGACCAGTGCCACCGACTCGACGCCACGCTCTGGCGTCGGCCCCGCGCCCGCGTCTCGCCGTGTTGCGCTCGTGTGCGACTGGTGCCTCCCACGCTTCGGCGGACTCGAGCTTCAGCTCATCGACCTCGCCACGTCGCTCCGCGCCGCGGGCAATTCCGTCGAGATCATCACCGCCACACCCGGCCCGCCGTCGCTCTCGGGAATTACCGTCCACCGCCTATCCGGTTTTCGCTTTCCGTATTTCGGCTTCTCCGCGTCGCTGCGCCAATTCCGCGAGTTTCGCGCTCTTCTCCGAACCGGTGGCTTCGACGTCGTGCACGTTCATTCCGGCATCATCGCGCCACTCGCGTATGGCACCGCAGCTATCGCCGCGAAAAGCGGTATTCCTACGGCGCTCACGTTCCATAGCGTGTACGACTATCTCGCCCCGGCCCTGACCGCGCTCGCTCGGATCAGCGGCGCGACGCGCTTCCCGATCGCCTGGTCGGCAGTGAGCGGCCACGTAGCGCGCGAGACGTCGCGAGCGCTCAGTGACGCTCAGGTCGACATCCTACCCAACGGCATCGATCCGAATGCCTGGGCGACTCCGCCGCACGAACGCCGTTCCGACACGTTTCGCCTCGTGGCGGTCATGCGACTGCAAGTTCGCAAACGTCCGCGAGACCTCTTCACCATTCTCGAGAACGCTCAGCGCCAATTGGGCTCAGCTGCCCGCGTGACGCTCGACATTGTCGGTGACGGCCCCGAACGACGCGCCGTCGAGCGACGCGCCGCGCAGGCCGGCGCCGATCGCGTCCGCGTTCACGGTCGGCGCACGCGCGACGAAATACGCGAGCTCTTCGCCGAGGCGGACGCGTTCGTGCTTCCAACACGGATGGAATCGTTCGGGATTGCCGCGCTCGAAGCGCTTTGCGCCGGCGTTCCCGTCATCGCACGAAGCGACACCGGCGTCCAAGACTTCGTCAAGCACGGGGAGAATGGTCTTCTCGCCGATTCGGTCGCCGGACTCACGGCCGCGGCCGTCGAGCTGGCACGCAACGAACCGCTACGCTCCTCCATCGCTCGGCGAAACCACGCCGCGCGGCCGCCATACGCCTGGAGCGACGTCGTCACCGCTACACTTGCACAGTACGCCCGCGCTGAGAGCTTGCAGCGTCAACTCGGCAACGCCCAATGCGCTTCCTCCACTGTTCCGACGTCCACATAACGCAGGACTATTCGTCGGCGCCCTTTTTCAAACTGGGTTGGCGGCGATGGACGGCGCTGCTCGAACTGAGCATCGGTGGTCGAGCCAAAGCGTATCGCGACGCAAACCGGACTCTACAGTGGATTGCCGGCGCCGTCGAACGTGGCGAAGCCGACCATCTCGTCCTCTCGGGTGACCTCACCGGCTATGCGGCCGAGCAAGAATTCGCCGTCGCGCGGGAGTCGCTCGGAAAATTGGCCGATAGTCGATCGAGCTTTTCTGTCATTCCTGGCAACCACGACTGTTTCACGCCTAACTCCATCAAAACAAAGCGGTTCGAGCGCTACTTCGGACATGTCGTCGAGACAGACATGCCCGAATACTGTCGCGATGGTGCATATCCCTTCGTGCATCTCAAAGGCGACGAGGCCGCCGTGATCGGACTGCATTCGTCGCGCGTCCCGATCGTTCCCGGGCTGGCCTACGGTTCCGTGGGTTCGGCGCAAATCTCTGGGCTTCGAGACATCGTGGGCGACCGCCGGCTCGACGGACGCGCGGTACTCGTGATGGTTCATCACGCGCCGCTCCGCGCAAACGGTCGCAAGGATTCTCGTATTCATGGATTGTTGGACGCCGACGCTCTGCTCAATCTCCTGCCGGGGCCGCGCTTTGCGGTGCTGCACGGACACATTCACCAGCGGTACTATCACGCGCCCACCGCTACGCGCCCGCACGTCTTTTGCGCAGGTTCATCCACCGAGCTCGGGCGCGAAGGATACTGGCTGATCGATGTGAAAGACGGCGTGATAACGGGCGGCTCCGCGCACACTCCGCTCCAGTCCTTCGCGCGCTAACTTGGGCTCGTGTATCACCGCTCCGTCCGAGGAAACGCCCGCAGTGCATCCACGAGAGTCCAGCGTCACGAACAACGCCCGCGACGGCCGGATCTTTCCGGCCCCTCCGGTGCAACCTGACGATCAACTCGTCAGCTCCGACGTCTGGGGATTTCGTGACACGGCGTTCACCATCCTGCCCAACGGCAACGTGACGCTCACGGGGTCGCGCTATGCGCTGAGCGGATCGGAGCTCCCGGACCTTCTCCCGTGGATGAAAACCGCGATCGGCGTCGAGATTCCGATCACCGACACGCACGACTCCAAATTTCCGCCAGACGTCCCGGCCGCGGTCGAGAATTTCGCGTTTCTGTGCGCCGCGAAAAAGATCCTGTCGCCAAACGGCATCACCGCTGACCCGCTCGCTCGACTTCGCCACGGGCACGGCCACACGCTCGAAGCGATGTATGCGATCAAGTATGATCGGGTCGAGCGCGTGCCCGATCTCGTCGTCTTTCCCGACAGCGTGGAGCAAGTGACGGCGCTGGTCGCCGCCGCGGTTCAGCACGACGTCTGCCTCGTTCCGTACGGCGGTGGCACCAACGTGACTGACGCGCTCCGCTGCCCGGCTCACGAGCAGCGCATGATCGTCTCTTTGGACCTCAGCCGGCTCAATCGCATTCTTTGGATCGACCCGGTGAACCAGATGGCGTGCATCCAGGCCGGCGCGGTCGGGCGTCACATTCAGGCGCAGCTCGCTGAACACGGATTCACTCTCGGTCACGAACCCGACAGCGTCGAGTTCTCCACGCTCGGCGGCTGGATTGCCACGCACGCCAGCGGTATGAAGAAGAACCGCTACGGCAACATCGAGGACCTCGTGCTCGACGTGCACGTCGTCACCGCACGCGGCGCGTTGTCTCGAACGGGGGATTCACCCGCGCCGCGCGAATCGGTCGGTGTCGACGCCCGGCGGTGGATGTTCGGCTCCGAGGGCACGCTCGGCGTCATCACGCACGCGGTCGTGAAGGTCTTTCCGCTGCCCGAAGTCGAGAAGTACGACGCGATTCTTTTTCCAAATTTCGAACGCGGCGTCGCTTTTCTGCGCGACCTCACGCGCGAAGGCATGCCGCCGGCCAGCGTACGTCTCGTCGACAACCTGCAATTTCAGTTGAGCCAGATGCTCAAGCCGAAGGCGACGGGTTTCAAGGCGACCGTTCGGCGCGCTGAAAAACTATTCGTTACCAAGCTCAAGGGGTTCGACGTGCACGAGATGGTCGCGTGCACGCTGGTCTTCGAGGGAAGTCGCGACCAGGTTGCGCGGGAGGATGCCGTTGTGCGCCGGCTCGCCAAGCGCCATGGTGGAATGCGAGCCGGTGCGGAAAACGGAAAAAAGGGATACCAGCTTACGTTCGGCATCGCCTACTTCCGCGATTTCATCATGAAACACTACATCCTCGGCGAATCGTTCGAGACGTCGGTGCCATGGAGCGAAGTGCTGCCTCTCTGCGCCAATGTCAAACGGAGACTCACCGAGGAGTATGTCGCGCGCAAGCTTCCCGGCATTCCGTTCATCACGGCTCGCGTGACGCAGCTCTATCAGACCGGCGTCGCGGTGTATTTCTATTTCGGATTCTATCACAAGGGCGTCGAACGGCCGGCCGAAGTCTACGCCGAGTTGGAGCATGCGGCGCGCGACGAGATTCTTCGGTCGGGGGGGTCGCTGTCGCATCATCACGGAGTGGGCAAGATTCGGCGCGACTTTTTGCCGCGCGTCATGTCGAGCACGAGTATGGCGTGGGCCGCTGACGTGAAGCGGGCCGTCGATCCCGCGAACACTTTCGGCATCGCCAATCAGTGATGCCGCCCCTCACAGCGTCGCCGTCGCGCACGTTTCTGCTCACCGGAGTCACCGGTTTTCTGGGGAAGGTGCTCCTGGAAGAATTGGTGCGTCGCAAGAACGAGCTCGCGATCGAACGCATCGGTGTCGTCATTCGCCCCATGCGCGGGCTGCGCGCGGAGGAGCGGTTCCGGCGCGAAGTTGTGCGTTCGGAGTGCTTCTCGCGATTGCCGGTGCACTGGACGCAGCTCATTACGGTCATCGAGGGGAATCTCGAAGACCCGGCGTTTAGTGCCGGCGCCGATCGCGACGCAATCTTGCGACAGGTCACGCACGTGGTCCACGCCGCGGCGTCGGTGAAATTCGACATTCCCGCCGAGGCGGCGGCCCGCGTCAACGTCTCGGCCAGCCTGAATTTGCTCGAGCTCGTGCGCACGCTGCCGCGCCTCTCGCGCATGGTGTACGTGTCCACGGCATACGTTGCGCCGAATCCCGGCGACGGCCGGCCGATCGAGGAATCGCTTGCCGCGCTGCCAGTGCCTGCCGCCGATCTGTATCGCGCATGCATCGACCGTACGATCATCGATGATGATTTGCTAAAGCAGAGCGGACACCCGAACAGCTATACGCTGTCCAAGAGCATCGCCGAACATATGCTCGCCGAACGGCGCGGAGACGTGCCGCTGACGATTCTTCGCCCGAGCATCATGACGGCGAGCCGGCAGCATCCGTTTCCTGGTTGGATCGACAGCACATCGGGGTTGGGAGCGTTCGTGATGCTCGCCGGCGCTGGGCATCTTCGCGCTCTCGTGTGCGACGCCAACGCGCGCCTCGATCTCATGCCGGTGGATGAAGTCACGCGACGCATCGTGCAATCGTGCGTGAGCGACGCCGAGCCGTTGGTCATTCGCCACGCGGTGGCGGGCGTGTCGCACTCGCCGACGGTAGAGCAGTGCAGGGACGCGACGCAACGATTCTTCGGCACCAATCGTGTGGACGAGCCGCCCGACGTGCGCTACCTCGGGCCGCGCGGTGCGCGGTTCGCCGTCGCCAACTTCTTGTATCATCGCCTGCCGATCGCCGTCGCCGGCCTGCGATCACGCGCCAAGAAGCGTCGCGCCGAGAAGCGTAGTGCGCGGCTCTCGTATCTCAACAATGAGTTCACGTCGTTTACCACGCGCACATTCAATTTCCGGACGTCCCTGCCGCTCGACGCCGCGTACGACGCCGTGGCGTTCACCGAGACGATCTGTCGCGGCGTGTATCGTCACTTGTTTGGCCGCGACGAGTCGGCGTGGGTGTTGGCGGGACGCGCGCGAACGGCACATGACGCGGATCTTCAGTGGGCGATGCGACGGCCGCACGGAAATTTCTGGATTCGTGCCGCGTCGTGGATGGTGACGAAAGTGTTGCGCCGATCGGTGGATGCCGTCACGGTGGACGTGCCGTCGTTCGAGCGCGCGTTGCGCGGCACACCGAATGGTGTGGCGATCGTGCTGACGCCGAGCCATCGCAGCTATTTGGATTTTGTGCTGACGACGTACCTCGCGTTTGCGCGACCGGACTTGCTGCCGATTCCGCACATCGCGGCGACGATGGAGTTCGCGCGCATTCCGATTCTCGGCCGCATTCTCGAGTCGATGCACGCGTTCTACTTGCGGCGCGGGCAAGGGACGACGGATCCGGAGCTCGCGCCGCGCGTCGACGCGTTGATCAAACAGGGAAAGACGCTTGCGTTTTTCATCGAGGGAGGCCGCAGTCGTTCGGGGGATTTCCTGCAGCCGAAGCGCGGTTTGTTGCGCTGCTTGCAATCTACCGGCCGCACGTGCGCGCTGCTGCCGATCGCGATCACGTACGAGCGCGTACCTGAACACGAGACGTTCGCGCGCGAGTTGGCCGGACATCCAAAAGCCAAGATGCGATTGAGCGCGCTCGTCTCGTGGACGATCGATGCGTGGCGCGGCCGCATCGACCTCGGCCGTGTTCACATCGCGTGCGGCCCTCCAGTTTTGCTCGACGAATCGTCCGACGTGCATGTTGTCAGCCACGACGTCATTCGCCGGCTTCGAGAGGCGATGCTGGGCACCACGGTTTCTCTGCCGCTGCAGGCGCGGCAACGCGGGGAGACGCGAGTTCCGCCGTCGACGGCCAACCGCAGGGTGAAGGCGGCGCGATGATCCCGCGCGGCGCGCCGTACATCGCGTGGTCCGACTTGCTCGCGGCGGCATGGCACTGTGCTGTCGCCGGCGATGCGCGCGTCGCAACGCAACGAGTCGAAGAGCGATGGGCACCCAACACCGTGTTGTCTCTCTCGGTGCGCAGTGGATTGGACGCGCTGTTGCAAGTGTTGGCGCTGCCGCCGAACAGCGAGATCATCGTTTCGGCGATCACGATCCCGCATATCCTCGACATCATCGCGCGGCACCGGCTGGTCGCTGTTCCTGTAGATGTCGACATGAACACGCTGGCGGTCGATCCGGCGGCGGTCCGCCGGGCGGTGACGCGCAATACCAAGGCGATACTCGTCGCGCACCTGTTTGGCAGCCGCATGCCGCTCGATGAAATCAGTGTCGTCGCGCGCCAGCAACAGTTGCTGCTGATTGAAGACTGTGCGCAGGCGAACGATGGATCGTCGTATCGCGGCCATGCCGACAGCGACGTCAGCATGTTCAGCTTCGGGCTCATCAAGCGACAGACAGCGCTTGGTGGCGGGCTGCTGCGCTTCAAGAATCCCACGCTGGCGCAACGCGTGCGAGAGAAACAGGCCGCGTATCCTCGTCAATCGCGCCGCGCCTATTTCCGCCGTGTGCTGACCATGGCCGCGATGAAATTCGTCGGGTTGCGGCCGGTGTTTCAGATGTTCGTCGTTCTCTGTAAGTCGCGTGGCCGCGATCACGACAAGACATTGGGGACGGCACTGCGCGCTTTTTCCGGCGGCGATTTGTTCGTACGCCTTAGGCAGCAGCCGAGTGGCCCGCTGGTTCGTTTGCTCGAGCGTCGGCTCAAGCAGCCGGCACTCGAGCCGATCGCGCAGCGTGTCGCGCTCGTCGAAGCGGTGACGACGATTTTTCCGGAGCTTAACCGTCCGGGCGCCGCGGCGAATCATCACACGCACTGGCTCTTTCCCATGTTGACGCCCGATCCCGAGCGCCTCATGAGACATCTCTGGAAACAGGGTTTTGACGCAACGTGCGGCGCGTCCAACCTGTTGTTCGTGCCTGCGCCTGATGGCCACCCGCGTCCCGCCCAATCGATCCGTTTGATGACGGAAGTGTTGTACCTGCCGCTTTTCCCGGGCGCGACGAAACACGAGATGCAGAAGCTGGCCGCGGCGGTCCGCGAGCACGAAACGTCATCGCAGCGCGATTGGTCGTTGACGGCCGTCTCCTGATGCAATCGTAATGCAGCGCGTTGCGTTCTGGATTCGCGCGAGCGCGGGTGTCGCGGGCTTTGGGATCGCGGTCACGTGGTACGCGTTCACGCGACTGCTGCCGATGTCGCCCGGAGACAGGCGGCAGTCGTTTGCGCGACTACTTGGTCGTCTGTGCTGCGGCGCCGCCGGTCTACGCGTTCGGATCGTGGGGCAGGAGCATCTATTGAAGCACCATCCCTGCGTGTACGTGGCAAATCATCAGAGTCAGATCGACTACCCGATCGCGGGACTCATCTTTCCGGGCAGCGCCGTGGTGATGGGTCGTCAGGTAGGCGATTGGCCGATCATAGGCCCGCTGTACCGCGGCGCCGAGAACATTGCGCTCGACCGCGACGTGCCGGTGCGCGCGGTGGCGGCGCTGGCGCAGGCCGAACGGATCATCCGCGAGCAAAAGCTTTCCGTGTGGATGTTTGCCGAGGGAACCCGTGGCAAAGTGTCCGGCGTGCTCGGGCCGTTCAAGCGGGGCGCGTTTCGACTCGCCGGAGCAACCGGTGCGCCGGTCGTTCCGGTTGTGATCTCGCCACTCAAGCCAAAGACTGATCTGCGCGCGCGGCGACTGTCGCGGCAGGATGTTGTGGTTCAGGTTCTGGAACCAGTGTTTGCGGCCGGCGACACGCGCGAAGACGAGGACACTCTGCGCGAGGAGGTGAGGCGACGGATGCAGCACGCCCTGTCCGGTTTCCTCCGTAAAGACGCCGCGGAGTTCGCGTCAACGAAACAGGCGGCCAGCGCGCATACTGCTTGATAGTCTCGCGCACCATCCATAGCTTCCGCCCCCTTATGTATACTCGCGAAGAAGCCAAAGCCATCGTCGACAAGGTCTTGAACATGGCCAAGGCCGACGCCGTCGAAGTGAGTCTCACCGGCGGTGAACGGTCGGGCACCCGATGGGCCAACTCGTCGATTACCACCAACCTCGTGCAGTACGATCGCCAAGTCACGGCGACCGTTCGCGTCGGTCAGAAATCGGCCAGTGCGAACACCCGCGACTTCAGCGACTCCGGGCTGCAGAAGATGGTCGACGAAGCGCTCGCCGAAGTCCAAAAAGCCACCGACAATCCGAACCTCCCCGCGCTGCTCGGCGCGCAGGAGTATGTATCGGTTGACGCCGCGCTTCCCGAGGCGATCAAGTTTGGCCCGGGCGAACGCGCCCGCATGGTCAAGGACAGCGTCGACGAGGCGGAGAAGAAGGGTGTGCTCGGCGCCGGCTATATCCCAAAGAATGATCAGACCACCTGCAACGCGAATTCGAAAGGACTGTTCGCGTACTATCGCTCAGCGGAAGCGGGCTTCGTGCTCACCTGCCGCATGCCTGATGGAAGCGGGTCGGGTTGGTCCGGCACCACAGGTATCAAAGACATTCGGATGATCGACGCCAAGGCGCTCACGGAAGTGGCCGCCAACAAGGCGCTCAAGAGCCGAAAGGCAAAGGCGATCGAGCCGGGCCGTTACACGGTGATCCTGGAACCGCGCGCCAACGCGCGGTTCCTGTCGTTGATGACCGGCATCTTCAATCCGAACGGCGGTGGTTTCGGCGGTCCAGGCGGCGGTGGTCCTCCGGGCGCTCCGGACGGTGCACCACCGGGTGGCGGTGATCCTGCCGCCGCTGGCGGAGGTGGTGGGCGGGGCGGCGGCGGTGGTGGCGGATCACCGCCACCCGTCCAGACGGGGCCGGGCTCCGTCGCCGCATTCATGGCGAACAAAAAGCCCGGCGACAAAATCTTCAGCGAACTGTTCTCGCTGAAGAGTGATATCGGCAATTCGGTTTTGCGTCAGTCGCCGATCATGAACGACTTCAAACCGGCCAAGCCGGTGCAGTGGGTCGAGAAGGGTTTGCTGCGGAATCTCGTTCCGGGTCAGCCGGCAACGGTGAACCAGAGCCTCGTACAAGAAGGCTCCGAGCTCTCGATCGAGGACATGATCAAGCAGACGCGCCGCGGATTGCTCGTGACGTCGTTCTGGTACATCCGCGGCGTGCCGTCGCAGGAGCAACCGCTGCTCAACACCGGCATGACGCGCGACGGATTGTTCCTCATCGAGAACGGCGAGATCGTGTCGCCCGTCCAGAATTTCCGCTGGAACATGTCTCCGCTCGTTGGCTACAACAATCTCACGCTCGTTGGCAAGCCGGTTCCCATGGACCTCGGCGAAGCGTTCGGTGGCGGCAATGCGGCGCTCATTCCACCGGTGCGCATTGAAGAGTTCTATATGACGTCGGTTTCCCCAGCGGTTTAGCGTCAACACCAGGCAACGACATGAGCCCGACTCGTCGCGATTTTCTCAAGAACGTCGGTAAGGGCGTCGGCGCGACCGCCGCGATCGCCCTCTATTCCAACGACCTCGTCGCGCAGCTGATCGCCGACAGTCCAAAAGGCAAAGCCTTCGAATCAAAGTTCAAAGGCTTGTCCGACATCGTGCTCGGTGAGGCAAAGATTGGCGGTGCGACATACGCCGACGTGCGCTTCACGATGACGGCGAATCCGCCGGGCGGCATGGCGAACTTCCGTGTCGCCGCTGAGGGAACTGGTGGTGCGGCAGGAGCACCGGGCGGCGGTGGTCGCGGAGCTGCGGGAGGTCGCGGTGGACGTGGTGGCGGCGGCGGTGGTGGAGGCGGGGGCGGTGGAGGAGGGGGCGGCGGAGGTCGCGGTGGTCGTGGAGGCGCGCCGTTCAAAGGCATTCCGACGGACGCTGATCGTCAGGCCGCCGGCTTCGGTGTGCGGGTGGTGCACAGCGGCGTGTGGGGATTCGCGAGCAGTCCAATCGTTACCGAGGATGAGATTCGTCGCGTGACGCGCGTCGCCGTGGAAGTCGCCAAAGCCAGCGCGATTGCCAAGAAGACTGATCTCAAGCTCGCGCCCGTTCCGGCGTACGTTGAGAATTTCATCACGCCCATGACGAAGCCGCCCACGACGGTCTCCGCCACCGACAAGCAGAACTGGGCGCAGGCGATCGTCGACAAGGCGAAAGACGTGAAGGGTGTGACCGCGGTGAACGTCGCGGCCAATCATGGCTACGAATGGCGCTACTTCGCGTCGAGCCTCGGATCGTACATCGAGCAGGAGCTTTACACGACCACGCCCACGTTCACCGTGACGGCGAAGGTTGGCGACATCACGCGCACACGGAATTACACTGGCGTTGCCGCGTGTGGCGGATGGGAGATCGCCGAGCAGACCGATTATCTCCAGGCGGCCGAAAAGGTTGCCAACGACGCCGTCGAGATGTGCACCGCCAAGCCACTCGGCTCGAGCGGCTTGCGCGATCTCATTCTGTCGCCGTCGCACGCGATGCTCACGATCCACGAGATCGTCGCGCATGCCACGGAAGTCGATCGCATCGTCGGCTACGAGGCGAACTACGCCGGCACGAGCTTCGTGAAGCTTTCTGATATTGGAAAGCTCAAATATGGTTCGAAGCACATGAACATCACGGCCGACAAGACCGACAACGGCCTTGGCTCGACCGGCTTTGACGACGACGGCGTGAAGGCGATGAAGTGGCCGATCGTTCGCGAGGGCATTCTCGTGGGATTGCAGACCAACCGCGAGACAGCGCACCTGATCGGCGAGAACTTCAGCCGCGGCTGCACGTTCGGAAATTCGTGGCGCGACTATCCGTTCCTCAGAATGCCGAATGTGCATCTCGAGCCCGGACCGGCCAACTCACCCACGCGCGACGCGCTCATCGGTGACGTGAAGAACGGCGTGATGATCGACGGACGCGGCAGCTACTCGATCGACCAGCAGCGGTACAACGGCCAGTTCGGCGGCCACATTTTCTGGGAGATCAAGAACGGCAAGATCACGCGTCAGGTGACGGACGTGACCTACAACGCCATCACGACAGATTTCTGGGGCAACCTCGACGGCATCACGGGGCCGAGCGAGTATCAGAAATTTGGAACGGGCGGCGATGCGAAGGGTCAGCCGACGCAGACCAATTCCATCTCGCACGGCTCGCCGTGGTTGCTGATTCGGAAGATGATGGTGGGGGCGGCATTCGACTGAGGTAAGGCTACTGAAGTACTTAGTATTTCAGCCGACGGTACTGAGACCGACGGGCTACCCGCTTCAATGCTTGGACGGGCCCTGCGGCGAAGTGATGATGGCCGCAGGGGAACGGTGCGTGATCGAGCGCGGTCGTGATGAGTTTTTGTCATGCACGATTTCAGAAAGCTGCACGTCTGGCAGCGCGCTCGCGAGCTTGCGGTCACGCTCGACGGTCTGACGAGAAAATTCCCTCGATCGGATCGCGGCGTGCTTGGCGGACAGCTTCGCCGTGCAGTACTCTCCATTCCCACGAACATTGCGGAAGGCTGCGGCAAAAGCTCACGCAGCGAGACGATCCGATTTTTCCAGATCGCCGCCGGGTCTGCCAGCGAAACAGAGAATCACTTGATTCTCGCCGGCGACCTCGGCTACCTCCAGCCTATCGTTCGCGACCGCCTGTTGGATGAACTGAAGGCCATTCAACGAATGCTCATGAGCCTGATGCGAAAACTCCCTGACTGATGCCCGAATCAGGCTCCAAATCGTGATGGCCCGCCCATAGGTCTCCATACTAACAGCTGCAGTACTCCGTACTTCAGTAGCAGTAGAACTATCCTGCCATCGAGTACACCACAAGATTGACTGAGAACCGAGTGTTGTCCCGCACGCGGAAGCGCTTGTTCTTCCAGTCGTAGTCCCACTCGCAGCCAAAATCCTGATTCGCGTACACCACGCCAAGCCGTCCGCGCCGCTCCACGCCGCGCAGGTAGCCGTGCACGATGTTGTCGCCCCATCCGTTCAATTCGTGGCTCGTCTGCGGCGGCCCGTCGAACTTGAAGAACGCCCGGTACAGCGGGTGGCTATTCGGAATCTTTGATAGGACGTCGGCGCCGGCGAACGCGCGGTGCATCTCCGCCTCGAACGATTTCGCGTAGAGCCCGTTGACGTCGTGATTGCAGTCGTCGGAGAAGAGCAGCCCTCCGTTGTCGACGTACCGCACCAAACCCTGACGCTCACGCTCGCTGAACCGCACCAGCTTGTGCCCCGTCATGAACAAAAACGGGAACGACGTCAGCTCGGCCGAGTCGAGCGTGATCACGACTTCTTGTTGCTGCACCGGGATCTCGGTGTACTGCACGACCGCGTCGAGCACATTTGCGCAGACTTTGGGATTGTAGTCCCAGTCGCCGGAGTCGTAGCGAAGGCGCGCGAAGACAAATTCGTAGCCTGTTCCGGCCGGCGCGCTCAATTCCGACTGCGCAAACGCGGCCCGCGCCAAAAGTGGCGCTGCGCCAAAGCTCGCGGCCGAAAGGCCCATGCGCTGGAGAAAACCGCGGCGATCCATAGGATGAATTTAACCGGCGGACCGGACGAGCACGACTCGCCCGTGCACCTGTGGATCGTCACGAACCCTCTGCGCGCCAACGACGAGGACGATTGTGCGCCGCTCCGCCACATCGCATGTTCGTCGTGAGCGTCAGCGGCTCCGTCCACTTCTCTCTCAGCGAAACTGTGATTCGTGCGTTGCTTGTCGGTTGGTTGGCTGTCGCCGGCCAGGGTCCATCGTTGCCGCACATCACGCGTGCCGGCGGACCGGGAGTCGTCGCATCAGAATTCATCTTCGACTCCGCTCCGTTTGCCAGCGCCCACGCCTCGACCATCGTCGAGAGCGGAGGCCTCGTGGCCGCTTGGTTTGGCGGCCCACGCGAGGGCGCACCGGAAGTCGGCATCTGGCTCTCGCGTCGCGTCGAGGGCCATTGGACCGCGCCACTAGAGGTGGCTAACGGCCAACAACCAGACGGCCACCAATACCCGTGTTGGAACCCGGTGCTCTTTCAACCATCGAGCGGGCCACTGTTGCTGTTTTACAAAGTGGGTCCGCAACCGGCCAAGTGGTGGGGAATGCTTCGCACGTCGCGCGACGGCGGAAAGACGTGGAGCGACGCGCGGCGATTGCCCGACGGCATTCTCGGGCCCGTAAAGAACAAACCTGTTCAACTCGCCGATGGAACGCTCATCGCGCCCAGCAGCACGGAAACCGCAACCCTTCCCTCGGTCTGGCGCGTCCATTTTGAGCGCTCCACAGACATCGGCCGCACATGGACGAGCATCGAGCCCGCGCCGAACGCCGTGACTATCGATGCGATTCAGCCGAGTATTCTCATATATCCCGGTGGGAGACTGCAGGCGGTGGGGCGGACGCGATCAGGTCGCGTGTTCGAAACGTGGTCGTCCGACGCCGGCCGGCATTGGAGCGCGTTGGCTCTCACGGCGCTGCCCAATCCGAATTCGGGGATCGACGCCGTGACCCTGCGGGACGGCCGGCAGCTCATCGTCTACAACCACACGACGACCGGCCGATCACCACTCAACGTCGCTGTGTCGCGAGACGGCAAAATCTGGCACGGCGTTGCCGTCCTCGAAAGCGAGCCGGGCGAGTACTCGTACCCGGCGGTGATTCAAACCGCGGATGGATTCGTGCACGTGACGTACACCTGGAAGCGAGTTCGTATCAAACACGTTGTGATCGATCCGGCCAAGCTCGAAACGAATACGCCGTCGAAACAACAATGAGCATTATTTAATTCCGCGGTCGACTGACTCCGACCACACTCGTATCCGTGAGTGCACCGAGGAAAGCGACAATTGCCTGCCGGTCCGCTGCGGACAGATGCAGGGAATCGGCGCTCAAAGTCTGGTTCACGATACGCGCTCCGGCACCGCCACCGCCTCCGCCGTCATAAAACAGGATCACCTCATCGAGGGTTCGGAAAGCGCCGTTGTGCATGTACGGCGCAGTGAGCGCGACATTGCGCAGTGAAGGCGTCTTGAATGCTCGCACGTGCGCCGGCAGCTGATCGACATGCGCGCGTCCGGAGTCGGCGTCGAGCACGGCCGGCTTCCGCGGCGAAGCAGACGTGCCAATCACCTCGACGTCGGAGCTCATGTACAACGGCGGCGTGGTGCCGCTGAACAACGGCGCGAAGTGGCACGTTCCGCACGCCGCTCTGCCCATGAACAGTGTGAAGCCCCGCCGTTCCTCCACCGTGAGCGCGCTCGTGTCGCCGCGAATCGCATGATCGAACCGCGAGTCGAACGATACGAGCGTCCGCACATACGCCGCCAACGCCTGTCGCACATGCAGCGCCGATACCGTTGGTGCTTGTTCGCCACCAAACGCGCCCTTGAACTCCGAGATATAGAACGCGTTCACTCCCACCGTCGCCGCCGCCTGCTCGGCGGAGCTCGCCATCTCGGCCGGGCTTCGCAGCACCTCGAGCACTTGATCTTCGAGCGTCGCGCTTCGCTCATCGGCGAACTGCGCTGGCTGCAGCGCGGCATTGATCAGCGTCGGTGTGTTACGCGCAATTGCTGGTCCGTTCGGCGTGATGTTGCGGGCTTTCACTAGCCCATCAGAGAACGCTCGCGACGGATTGTGGCACGACGCGCAACTCCGTGTTCCCGTTCCTGAGAGCGACGGATCAAAGAACAGTCGCTTGCCGAGGTCGATGAGCTCCGGCGACGACGCTGGAGCCGTCGTTGGTGCGTACGCGCGCACGTTGAACGCGCCGTTCGAATACACTGATGGCGCATCGAAGCGCCAGGCGCGCGGAATTCTGATCGGCACCGTATTCGATGCGCGTCGCAGCGCGTCGATTGCCAACGCCGCCGGCTGCGCGTAGCTCGAGATGAACGCCAGTCGGTTGAACGTTTCGAAATCCGGATTCGCTCGGAGATAGGTTCCCGCGCGGCCGAGGGAGCTGTCGACCGCCTGGCGTTCCTGAGCAAGCCTATTCCAAAATCCGGGGCCGGCGATGTTCATCAACTCTCGAACGCCGTCGATTGCCTGAGCGCCTTCACGCATGGCGTCGCCGGAGTGTGGTGCGTCGAAACCGGCGATGCCCAGCGTGGAGACGCGCCCGAGCTCGAGTCGCGCGATCTCGATCACCTGCGATTGTGTTGGAACGAGCGCCGGAATGAGCGACCGCATCCGCACAGTCAACGGTCGCATGCTCTCGATGATGTGTCGTGCCGAATCTGCGGTTGCGGGTTCGAGACGCGGCCAGAGCAACGATTCGAGTGCCGGAAAACCCGTGGGCGAAAGCGTGGACGGTGGCGGGGCGTCGTCGTCGTCCACTTCCTGGCGGCGAGAGTTGAACGCTGCGGCCAACGCCGGCGCGTAGAATTCGACGGCAGCTTCCAGGTGCTTGTATCGCGCGCGCGCTCGCCGGAACGCGGCGCGCACCTGCTGTTCGTCGACCACGGTTGCCGGACCGGGTGCGAGTGTGACGCCAATGGCGGTGATCGCCGCGTCGAGCGAATCGACGTTTTGTGCTAGCGATGCGCGGACGTCGCTGGCGGGATCAGTGTTCGTTGAATGTCGTGTGACCGCGCCCACGAGCGCGAGCAGCGCGAACACGACGACGCCGGCGCCCGAGATGATTCCCGGACGCCGGAGAAAGCCGTGAGTCGATGCGTTTGCCAGCGGCTATTTCCAGGTGATTTCGAACGAGTCGCGTAACGTTGCCGGGACGCCCGGCGCCGTCGCGGCGTAGCCCGCCGCGGGGATGTCGCGTCCGTAGCTCTTGGAGAACACGCGACCGCTGTTCGTCACCGTCACGATCGTGAATCCGAAATAGGCGCCCGTACCGGGAATCGAGACGTCGACGGCCGCATCGAGCGGCGAGCCGCCGTTGCCGGCGATCACCTGCCACGTTTTCCCCGTGGGCTGCGCGCGCCAGTACATGTGATTGTGCGCCGAGAACATGCCTTCGACCTGATTGTTCGCGAGCACGTTCCAAAACGCGTCGCGCGCGGCGACGTCGAACGACAATCCGTCCGTCGCCAGGGTCGGATACGAATACGCCGGCTTATGTGCGATCGCGAAGATGTGCTTTGCGCCCCGACCGCGCGCTGCCGCCAAATCGCTCGTCACCCACGCCGTCGGCACGTGCCAATCTTTGCCAACCGGATCGGTGTTGAGGAGGACGAAGTGCGCGTCCTTGAAGTCGAACGAGTAGGTGAGCTTGCTCTGATCGGTCTGCAGTCCGTCCGCGCCGCCGGCTGCCGGGCCGTTACCCCCACGACCGATGTACGCCGCCATGTCGCGCAACCACACGCGTTCGCCTGACGGGACCGCGACCTTGGCAAGGTTATCAGTTTCGTGATTGCCCGGCACCGTCACCAACTCCACGCCGGAGTTGGCGAGCGGCGACGCTTGATACAGCGCGATCCATCCCTTCAGCTCGCGGTCGAGTGCTGTGCTGTCATTCGTGTATCCGAACACGAGGTCGCCGGCGAAGAAGAGAAAGTTGGGCTTTGGCGACATCGCCGCGATGTCGGCGAAGGTGCGATTGAGTTGCGGCACGTTGGCCGTGCTCACCACCCCGAGACTTTCCGGGGCCGCAACACGGTTGCACCCGAGAACGGCGAACGAGTAAGCGACGCCGTTCGGGTCAAGTTGTGGTTCCGTGGCGTCTTTGGTACACGAGAGCATGACGGCGCTCGTGCCGACGAGAAGTGTGCTAGCGACAACTACCTTCGCAATGCGCATGGCGACGGAGGGGCGAGGAGGGAATGAATGACGCTCGATCGGCCCTAACCTCAGTCGCGTCGGTCACGAAACCGCAAAGGCGATGTAACGGGCTGCTCACCCTATCGCGCTCGAGACACATGGCGCACATTGCGCATTAAGACTCGGCGCAAGCGGACTCTACCCCACCTCAGGCCCATGAAAAAGCTGTTCTATCTTGGCGTCGTCCTCGCGGTTCTGTTCGAGGCGGCCAACGTGTACTTCATCATGCCGATGCCGTACAGCCAGCGTGTTCGCAGCATCGACCTGGCGTATTTCCTCTATTCGTGGCGCTGGTTGTTCCGGATAGCCTTCGGCTTGATGATCGTTGCCGGCGCCGCGTCGGCGTGGCGCGTTCAGAGTTGGCGAAAGGTGTTCGCGGTCGCGTCACTGCTCATCGTTGGAGGCGTGGCGTATCTGACCAACTTCATGATGTCCGCCGACCACATGTTCCTGCAGCCGAGCTCCGTAGCCATGCGTCCGGCCGACTCGAACGTCGTCGAGTCCAACCGGTTGGTCGTTGGCGTTGTCGTCAACGGCGAGGCGCGCGCCTACCCAGTGCAGTTCATCGGCTATCACCATCAGGTCCGCGACTCGATCGGCGGGAAACCAGTCATGGTGAGCTTCTGCACCGTCTGCCGCACCGGTCGGGTCTTCGATCCCCTGGTGGGCGGCAAACCGGAGTCGTTCCGTCTCGTCGGCATGGATCACTTCAACGCCATGTTCGAAGACAAAACGACGGGCAGTTGGTGGCGGCAAGCAACCGGCGAAGCCGTTGCTGGTTCTATGAAAGGAAAGGCGCTCACCGAATTGCCGAGTCAGCAGGTGACTCTCGCGCAGTGGCTGACGATTCATCCGAAGAGTTTGATCATGCAGCCCGATCCGCAGCTTCGACGCATGTACTCAAAGAGCTTCGACTACGAAACCGGAGCGAGCCGCAGCTCATTGACTGGGACGGACACCGTGTCCTGGCACGACAAGGCGTGGGTCGTGGGCGTCGCCGTGAATGGCGAGAGCAAAGCGTACGACTGGAATCGGCTCCGCCGCGAGAGCGTCGTGAACGACGAGGTCGGTCAGACGCCGATCGTTCTCGTGTTGGCGTCCGACAAAACCAGCTTTTTTGTCTTCCAGCGCCCCGACAACGCAATTCTGGCTCTGCGCGGCGACTCGCTCATCGCGCCGGGCAAGGCGTACGCAATCAGCGGCGTTGCGGCCGGCGGCGCGCTCAAGCCGCTAGCCGCATCTCAAGAGTTCTGGCATAGCTGGCGGACGTTTCATCCTGGGACGAAGACGTACTGATCGTTGGTCCGCCGCTCACCGACTTACGGAAGCTTGTAGTCGAACTCGTACGAATGCTTCCCGTCGGCGATTATGATGTTCATGGAACCGGTAATCCCGGTGAGCTGACCGGTGCCGGAGTCAGGCACCACGGTCACCGACAATACGCCGACCCCTCGCGTCATCGTCGCGCTGTGCTGAAAGGTGAAACTCCCCGACTTTCCGCTGAGTGTTCCGGTGACCCGCTCGACGGCAACATAGCCCGCCGAATTCCTGATCTCGGTGACGGCGGTGAGCATCTCGCCCTTACTGGTCCCTTCGAGATCACCGTGGAATTGCTTGTCGATCGACATCCGGCCGATCAGCGCGGTCATTGTACTATCGGCGACCGCCAGCGGATTCAGCTTGACGTCGAACGTTCCGGTTGCGCGCGTTGTCACGAAAGACTCCTTTGAAGGTATTGTACGGCATCAGCACGGACACACGCGGGCAAAGCACTGACAGAGCGCTAAAACTATATTGACGCCCGTGACTCCATACGCCTCGTCCAATTTTGTGGGCCTGCCCCTCAGGACGCTGTTAAAAAAGTCCTCCGTGCCCGTCGGTGTTCTGTCCGTGCCGCTTCTGTGCTGAAGCTGTTCGAGCGTGCAACACATTCCGATAGTCCACGAAGGCCCAAATAAAAGGAAAGGGTTTTTGAGTATGTCCGATGGCCGCGCTCGCTCGGGACCCGCGCGATTTGATTCGACCCTCGGCGCGTGGATTCTCAGCAATCACGCCGACGTCTCGGCGGCGTTGCGCGACGTGCGACTATCGGCGGTCGCTACGGCGGCGGGCGACGCGCCCGGACATGCCGCGGTCAGACGAACGGCGGCGCGCGACTTCTCGCCCGAGCGCCTCGCCGCCTGGTGCGCGGAGACGGCGGCCAAGCACGTCGCGCGGATTCCAGTCGGACGGCCGGTCGACTTGGTACGTGAGTTCGCTGCGCCGTGGTCGCTCGCGTTGGCAGCCAAAGCGGCCTGCCCGACGGGAGGCGACATGGAAGCCGCGCGTCTCTCCGCGCTCGCGCGAGAAGTGTTTCTTGCGGCGGCAACCGCCACGGACTCCACGGTGTCGCCGCGAGCGTTGGCGGCGTCCGCCGAGTTGGCGCAGAGCCTGCAGCGTGCGACCGCCGAGGCGTCGATCGATGTGCAGGCGTTCGTCGCGCTCACGCAAACGCTGCCGGCATTTCTCGCGTACGCCTGGCTCGAGTTGTTTCAGAACCCTGAAGAGGCGCATCGGCTGCGACACAACGGCGATCTCATGCCGCAGGCCATCGAGGAGCTGCTTCGTCTCGCCGGCCCTTCGCGCGCCATTTTTCGGATCGCGGAATCCGATGTATCGATCGGCGCGGCGAAGATTCTGTCAGGCGAGCGGGTGGTTCTCATGCTCGCCGCGGCGAATCGCGACCCCGCCGTATTCGCAAATCCGGATCGCTTCGATTTGAGTCGCGGCGAACGTCACCTGGCGTTCGGACATGGAACGCACTCGTGTGTCGGCGCGTCGATGATTCGGATGGCTGCCGCCGCGGCGACTCGCGCGCTGCTGGCGGCCACGAGCGACGTCGAATTGGTTGGAGATGTCGATTGGATCGACGGGTTCGCCATCCGCGCGCCGGCGTCACTTCACGCTCACATCCAAAACTCCCAACGGCCCGTGCCGATCACGTAGAGCGACAACGCCAGATTGGTCACCGCGTGGACCAGAATCAGGTCGCCGAGCGATCGGGTGCGCCACATCCACCAATTATAGATCACACCGCACGCCAGTCCAACCTCCCAATACGGCCCATGCTCGGCGGCGAACAACAGCGCCGTCGCGCAAAAGGCGAGTCGCGAATATTGACCCAACGCAATTCGTTCGAAGTGTTGGTCTTGAATCCATCGCGGGAGCCATCCGCGCCAAAACAGTTCCTCGATCACCGGCACGAGCAGCGACGCGCGCGCTGTGCGCATGATCAACATGAGGGTCGTCAACTCCGCGGGCGGAATCGACGTCTTCAAATGACCGGTGATCCCATTTTGGAACAGCCAATGCGCTCGCCAACCCGGAAGGAGCGCGTCCGGCGCGATCCAGAGCACGAAGACGGCTAAACCCAGGGCGATACTGGCTACCCAATGAGTCGCGCGGGTGGGAAGTATGCGCCGGGAGAAGCCCACGATGGCGGCGATGAGCACGGCATCGCGGAGGAATTCCTTGGCCGGGTTGGCGATGGGCAGGTATTTGTCGACCGCCAGCCAGGCGATGAATACCGCGAACGGACCAACCCAGGCCAAGGTGCTCCCGCCGCTCACGGGGGCATCGGTTTCCGACGGTTTCGTCATGGTCCTGATGATAACCTGACCTCGACCACGCCGCGCCAGGGTCTTGCCAAACCCTTTTGGGGCATAGAGTGTCTATCCCGTAGACCACCTATGCCTATCTCATGACGCCCTCCGCCAAACGCGAGTTGCTCCCGGGCACACTCGACATGCTGGTCCTCAAGACGCTGACCATCCAGTCGCTGCACGGCTACGGGATCGCGCAGCATATCCAGCGACTGTCGCGCGACGTGCTGCAGGTCGAGGAAGGATCGCTCTATCCGGCGCTGCAGCGCATGCGGCAAAAAGGATGGATCAAGGCCGAGTGGGGGCAGACGCCCAACAATCAACGCGCGCGCTACTACACGATCACCGCCGCCGGCCGGAAGCAACTCGACGCGCAAGAATCCGGTTTCGCCGAGCTGATGACGGCGATTGGCCGCGTCATGCGCCCTGCCTGACACGAGGTAACGACATGCGCGAACTGCTCGCCAGACTCCGGGATTGGCTTCGCCGAGATCAGCTCGACGCCGAGCTGGCCGAGGAGCTCCGCTTTCATCGCGATCGTCTCGAGCGCGACGCTCGCTCCAGCGGCGCCACCGACAACGCCGCGCCGTACGCAGCGAAGCGACGCCTCGGCAACGTGACCCGGGCGCGCGAAGAGGCGCGCGATCGCTGGGCGCTGCCTTGGCTCGATCATTTGCAACAAGACGTCCGCTACGCGTTTCGCGGTTTGCGCCGATCGCCCGGCTTCACTGTTGCCGTGGTGCTGACGCTCGGCCTGGGCATTGGCGCCAACGCCGCGATGTTCGGTGTCGTGGATCGGTTGATGTTCCGCGCATATCCCTATTTGCGAGATCCGGCAAACGTCAACCGCGTCTACCTCCGCATTGGAGAAGCGCAGCGTCTGCTGCAGCGCGAGACGTTTCCATACACGCGCTATCGTGATCTCGCCAACTGGACGACGTCATTTTCCGCCGACGCCGGTTTCTGTCAGACGACGAGCGCCGTGGGAACGGGCGAGCAGACGCGCGAGCGTCCAATCCTCGCGGTGAGTGCGAGCTTTTTCGGATTCTTTGATGCACGCCCTGCGCTCGGCCGCTTTTTCGCCGCGTCCGAAGATGTCGTTCCGACCGGCACGGACGTGGCCGTGCTGAGCTTCGCGCACTGGAAGAACGAATTCGGCGGCCGCAATGTGCTTGGTCAAGCGATTCAGGTCGGCACGGTGAAGTACGCGATCATCGGCGTCGCCCCTGAGAATTTCGTCGGCGTGAGCGACGGCGAACCACCGGTGGTCTTCATCCCGATCACGACCTACGGCGCGAATGAACCCGGCGGCTCGGCCGTCGACTATCACCGGCGATACAACTGGGATTGGACGGAGATGATCGTTCGGCGCAAGCCGGGCGTTAGTGCGGCCGCCGCATCATCGGATCTCACGAATGCGTTTATTCGAAGCCGCGTCGCCTCACGTGCATTGATTCCTGCGGGGCCGCAGGTAGAACGCTATCATCCTGTCGCCACGGCGGGAGCGGTCAAGACCGCCGGTGGGCCATATCCTGGACTCGAGGCAAAAACACTTCTGTGGGTGACGGGCGTCGCAGTCGTGGTGCTTCTGATCGCCTGCGCCAACGTCGCCAACCTGTGCCTCGCGCGCGCACTGCGCCGCCGCCGTGAAGTGGCGCTTCGCCTCGCACTCGGCGTCTCGCGCGGTCGGTTGCTTGCCCAATCTCTGACCGAGAGCATGGTGCTTTCGTTGTTGGGTTGCGTCGTGGGAATCGCGACTGCACAGTGGGGCGGATTGGCCCTTCGGCGGTTGTTTCTTCCCGACGCGTCGGCTGTCGATCTGATCACCGACGTCCGCACATTGGCCGTCGCCGTGGCCTGCGCGTTGGTTGCCGGACTCCTCACGGGTTTCGCGCCGGTGATCCTCGCCAACACGGGCGATCTCGCCAAAACTCTCAAGGCTGGTGCGCGCGAAGGCACGTACCAACGGTCGCGTCTCCGTTCCACGCTGCTCGTGTTTCAGGGCGCTTTGTCCGTGGTGCTGCTCGTCGGCGCAGGTTTGTTCGTGAAGAGTCTTAACCGCGTGCGCGACATGCACCTCGGCTACGATGCGAGCCACGTGCTGCTCGTCGATTGGACGCGCCGCGGCACCGATCTGAGTCCGAGCGAACGCGTCGCGTTTCGCCGTCGTGTAATCGACGCGGCGCGCGCGATTCCAGGCGTGCAGCATGCCGCGTGGGTGAGTAGCGTGCCGTTCATGGGAACGTCGGTCCAAACACTGTCCGTGCCGGGCATCGACTCCGTGTCTCGTCTGGGGCGCTTCACTTTCCAGACGGCCGGCGACGACTACTTCGCAACGATGGGAACGCGCATCTTGCGCGGTCGAGCGTTCTCGAGCGCCGATGGTCCAAACGCACCGAACATCGCGGTGGTGAGCGAGGGAATGGCGCGATTGATCTGGCCGGGAAAGGACGCCCTCGGGCAATGCATGCGCGTTGGCTATGGAAGCATCAGGATAGATACCATGCCGTGCACCACGGTGGTTGGAATCGCCGAGGACGCTGTGCATGACCCGGCGGCCGACCAACCGTTGCGATACTACCTTCCGATCGAGCAGGCAGCGGCGATGGGCGGTTCGAGAATGCTCATTCGCATGAGACAGGATGTCGTGGCGAATGTCGAGGATGTGCGACGCGTCCTCCAGCGCGAAATGCCCGGGCAATCGTACGTGACGGTGCAGCCGTCGCGAACGATCATCGACAACCAGCGGCGTTCGTGGCAAGTCGGCGCGACGATGTTCGTGGCGTTCGGCATCCTGGCGCTGATTGTCGCCGCGGTGGGACTGTATGGCGTGATTGCGTATGACGTCGCGCAACGCATGCACGAGATCGGCGTGCGTATCGCGCTTGGGGCGCAGGGGCGTGACGTGCTGCGTCTCGTGATTGGCCAGGGCGTTCGATTCGCGATTGCTGGCGTGGCGCTCGGCGCGGCGCTCGCGCTCCTCGGCGCGCGATGGATTCAGCCGTTGCTGTTCCAACAATCGGCCAAAGACCCGACTGTGTTCGGCGTGGTCGGCGCGATGCTTGTCGTTGTGGCGTTCGTCGCGAGCACGGTGCCGGGCGTGCGAGCGACGCGCGCTGATCCGAATACGGTACTGCGCTCGGAGTGATTGGCGGCGCGCCGGCGGTCGGCTCAGACGCTCGGGCTGGTCGCGGTTGGAGTATCTCGCGCGCCGAACAGGAAAGTCGGCCGGTAGTACAACACGTCGAGGCCGGCGCGCCGCATGTTGTGGAACGACGGGTTGCGCGACTCCGGCGTCTCGGATCGTGTGTCGGCGCTCACCCATTTGCATCCGAGTGCGGTCGCGTCGTGCAGCCGCCGAGACAGCAGCGCCGTTTGCGCGCCGCGTCCTCGATCCGTCGAGGTCGTCGCGCTCACGCCGAACCACGCGCCCTCGCCTTGCACGAACATCGCGGCTCCGGCGATGGGTCGGTCGCCATCGTATACCAGGTAAAAATGCCAACCATCGTGACCAACGGTCGAGCGAATTCCGGGCGCCATCTCAGCGGGAACGCCGAGTGGTTCGGCGACCGTCGCTTGAAAGGTGGCGGCGTCGTCGCGACCGATCTCGGCGACGCGCAAGCCGGATGCGACGACGGCGGTTGTCGCGCCGTTGGTTGGCCGCCAGAGTTTGACGGTCGGTGCCACGAGACGTCCGCCTTGCGCAGTGATCATGGCTTCGGCGCCGGCGGGCGCGGCGGCCGGGCTCCATTGAATCAGCCATCGTCCGACGCCGGCGGCGATGTATGTCGATGCGATCTGGTCGAGCTGTTCAGACGAGAGTGGTTCGTCGAATCCAAGACCAAACGTACGATTCACGGTCGCGTTGTCGACTCCCGTGGTGAGCAACGAGAGCGCGCGACCGTACCGCAGTACCTGAATTCCAATTCGCGTTCGGTGATCCTGAGGAACCGAGAGCTGCAACTCGGCCCATGCATCCGCTTCGATCCCCTCGATGCGCGATGCGATACTCAGTCCATTCGAGTATTCCATGAAGCGAATGCTACCAAAGTCCAAACTTCGACTGCGGCCGGCGTGGGACGGCTTCGTCACACTCGAACTGGGCTCTCAGAATCTATCAGCGTTCTCAGAAGTTCTCGACAGTCTCAGCCGCCCGGGTGGTATTGCCGCTCGGTGTGGCTCTTGAGCTGCGACGGATAGAAATAGACCTCGCGCAGATCACCCGTGCTGTACCGCTTGGCCTGGTCGATGAAGTGCGGCGATTTGGTGTCTCCGCTTTCGCCGCCTGCGGTGACGGCTCTGGCGTGAACGCTGTCCCCGAACTCAACGACGGCCACGAAGCTGTTGCCGCTCGTGCCGTACATCTTCTTGGTTCCTGGATAGGTGCGCGCGCCGAACGACGCGAGCGACCCCCAACGCGACGACACGAATCCGACGGGAATGCTGGGGCCGGCGTCGTTGAATGGATGCACGATGTCGTCGGTCAGCCGCTGGAATCGGTTGATGTCGCCCCACGGCGTTTTCCATGTTCCAAAATCTGCCGTGAGCTTGTCGGACGCTGCGGCGAGCGCTTGAAGGAGTTGATCCGCCGTGGCGCCGCTGGCGACATAGTCATCGGCGGCCATTCCGGCCTTTCGCGCGTCGGCGCCCACGCGACGCGACACTTCCTGTCCCCAATACTCGGCCAGTGACGTTGGCACCGACGTGACACCCCACCGATAGTCCCACGCGCGCAGCACGCCGATTTGGTCAGACAGCTTCGCCTTGAGCGGGTTCGATGCCGGCGCCGCATCCCACGCTTTGATGAGCGGCGGAATCATTTTCTCGAAGGCCGGCAAGTAGCTGTCATACGCTGCGGCAATGAGCGAGCTCAACGTAAAGTCCTTCTTGTTTTGTAGAACTCTAATTGCGTGCAAACCGCGGGCCGATTCCGAGCCTGTCTCGACATACGCGGGATAGTCGGCCTTTTTCGGGCTGCTGGCGCCTGACGCGGTCCACGGCCAGTTGTTGACGTTGAACAGCCAGCCTGTCGCCGGGTTGAGAAGATGCGGGCTCTCCTCCACGGTGAGCAGTCCGTGCCATTCGGTGGCCGGATCGCTGCCGTCTACCGGTTTGGTCCAATCGAATTTCGGATCGCGCTTGGGAATGAAGTTGCCGTGGAAGTAAGCGATGTCGCCGTCGGCGTCGGCGAAGATCGTGTTGTTCGACGAGTTGGTGTGGAGGTCCATCGTCTCGCGGAATGCTTTGTAGCTCTTCGCCTTCGTACGCGAATACGACTGCGTGAGCGCTTTGAGCGGTTCCTGCATGATCTTGATCGCTACCCACTTGCCGTTCGCTTCACGCACGATCGGACCGTGTTGCGTGCGATAGACGGTGAACTCCTTCTTGGCCATTCCATTCGCCGTCTTGTACGGCACGGTGATCGTCGTCGCCGTCAATGGCCGTTCCTCGTTGCCATACTTGTAGACGTAGCCTGCGCCCGCCGCTCTCGGCTGCAGATCGTTCGCGACAGTCGCCTTCCGTGTCACGGTCTCGAGGTATTCGTCGAGGTCGTCGACGTTGCTGGTGGTGTGCATCCAACCAGCGCGCTCGTTGAATCCCTGGTAGATGAAGAACTGCCCCCACGTCACGGCGCCGTAGGCATTGAGGCCCTCGTCGCTCGACACTTGCACTTCCGACCGGAAGAAGAACGACGTGTGCGGGTTGATCAGCAGCAGCGAATGGTGGTTCGTCGTGTTCGACGGCCCGATCGCGATGCCGTTTGATCCCGACGGTTCCACGTACTGAGCCTCGTCCTCGCGCGGCGTTGCCTTCGACGCCGCCTGATTTCCGTAGAAGGCCTCGAGTTGATTGAGATTCACCTTCTCGATGTCGCCGCCAATGCTGCCTTCGCTGAACGAGAGCGCCATCCACGGCTCGAACTTGGTGATCACTCTTGGCTTCACCTGCGGATGCGTCGACAGGTAGTAGTTCAATCCGTCGGCCCATGAGCTCATCAGTTTCTTCAACCATTCGGGACTCGCCGCGTACTTCGATTTCATGTCGGCGGGATCGATGAACAACTTCATACGAAGGTCGCGATAGATCTGACTCTCGCCTTCGGCCTCGGCCAAGCGACCCATAGAGTTGATGAAGTTCGTCTCCACGCGGTTGAAGTCGTCTTCGGCTTGCGCGTACATCAGGCCGAAGACAGCGTCCGCGTCGGTCTTTCCGTGGATGTGCGCGATGCCCCAGTCGTCCCGGATGATCGTGACGTTTTGAGCTTGGCGTTGCCACGCAGCGAGCTCACCGGGAGCGGAGCGCTCAAACGAGCGGGACGGCGCGATCGACACGAACGCAGCCGCGAGAACGAAAACGACCTTCTTCATATGTGACCCCCCAAGGGGCTTAAGAATGTTCGACATTCAAGTTCTAGCAGGCTAACCCGCGCGCGTCCAGTCGGCTCAGTATGAGCGATCCACCTTCAACCGCTCGACCACCTTGGCACCGACACACTCGCCGAGTGTGCGCCCGCCGTTGTTGCCCGACGGAAAGTGAATGCCGCCGTAGAGACGTGACATCGCCGCTTCATTGGCCGCCGCCTTGAACGAATCGAAATGGCGCACCGTGTGACCGAGCGCGATGCTCGTACTATCATCGAACGCGATGGCGCCCAATTCCGCTGTCAACGCGGCCGCCGCGGCGGCGGAAATGGTCGCGTGTCCGGCGAGAAACTCCGGAAAGGGCGGCGTCGGAATCGCGGGCTCCCAGGTGGAATCCATGACGGCCCGAATGTACGTGCGAGGCCGGATGAGATTGACCTGATACTTGTAGCCCCACGTTGCGATGAACGCGTCGGCGAGCGCGATCGATGTCGTCACCATGGCGCGCGCCGCCTGTGCGGCAGAGCGTCCGTGCGCGTTCGAGACCTGGCTGCTGATCGAGACCCAATGTCCGGCGGGCGTTCCGGACTCGCCTGGATTGTCGGCCCAATACAACGCTGTCGTTTTTTGTTCGGGGGTCAGCTTGGCGTGAACGTCGTAGACGACTTTCGCGTCTTCGTACATCGTCGAGCCCGGCGTGATCGAGAAAGGCGGCGGCTTGTTGGCGGGACACTCGTTCCAATGCTGCAGCACGAATGGACGGATGTAGCCCCAGTACGGCTCCGTGGCGCCGGCCATGTTGAGCGCGGGCAACGATCCGCCCGCTCGCTTGGTGCGATTGAGAATTAAATCGCGGTCGCTGGCGCTGCCGGCACGCAACGCGTTCGCCGGATTGTCCACCGCGACGGCTTGGCTGGCGCCAGATTCGTTGCGCGACGTATACGTGCTTGCCGGCGAGTCGTTGATCCAAAGGCCGGGCCCGATTGGCGCGACATATTTTCGACCGCGCGTGGTGTCGAAACCGTCGGCGTGAGCCCAAGCGACGAGTGTGTTGGCAACGCGGCGGCCAAGGTCCTCCGAGCGAGATTTGGTGTCAGCGTCGAGTCCGGTCGACGTGCGCGCCGTCTCGAGCGAGTCGGCGAGCCGCGCGATGGCGGCGCGAACCGTCGGCAGTGCCTCGCGCAGCATTGAATCGAGAAGTGTCCGCTCGGCGGCGATGGACGTGATGGTTTCGTCGTATTGACCTTTGCGCTCGGCGCGCGGCAAGTCCGGCAACGTGTTCAGGCGTCCAGACAGCGACGGCAAATCCGGGTTCGCCGACGCCATGCCGGAGTAGAGGGCGATCGCGCCATAGGCGTAGATTCGTGAGGCGACGGGAGGCGAAACGCGCTCGGCGCGAACCGCGCCGTAGAGCATGTGCGTCCACTCCGCGACCAGTTTGGGATCGGTGGCGGGTGTTCGATGACAGCTGGCGAGAAGGATCGCGGCGGGCAACCCAACGACGCCGCGGCGTCGAGTGCGGCTCATCGGTAAGCGGGGTGAAAGGAGAACGTATCAAATACGGCTTTGCACCGGCCCTCGCAACCTCGTACACTGAGCGCACGCCTCAACATTTCCTCGTTTCGAAATGACGACGGATTCCCGCCTTCGAGATCGCCGGATCACGTGGATTCTCCGCCTCGGCGCCTGTTTGTGCTTTCTCGGACACGGCGCTTTCGGCTTGATCGGAAAATCCGCGTGGATTCCGTATTTCGGCGTGGTCGGAATCTCCGAGGCGCACGCGTGGCAGCTCGAGCCAATCGTCGGCAGCGTGGACATTTTGCTGGCCACGCTCGTTCTCCTTCGGCCGCGCCCGATCGTTCTCGCGTACATGACCGCGTGGGCAATTTGGACTGCGCTGCTTCGGCCGTTGTCCGGCGATTCCGCCTGGGAGGCCGTCGAGCGCGCAGGAAATTATGGTGTCCCGTTCGCATTTCTGGTCGCCGCGGGTTGGTCACGCGAGGCGGGTTGGTGGTTTCGCGGCATCGCATTTGTGTCGCTGAGCGAAGATTCGATGCGTCGAGTACGCGGCACGCTCGTGGTCGCCACCAGTCTGCTGCTCATCGGTCATGGGATGCTCGCGCTCGTGGCGAAACCGGGGCTCGTGGCGCATGCACAACTCCTCGACCCAGATCACGCAGCGACATTGGCTCGTGTGTTTGGATGGTCGGAGTTGATTCTCGCTTCCGCCATCGTGGTTCGACCCACGATGACGATTGCGTTGACGATCGCAGTCTGGAAGCTGGCGACAGAATCGCTGTTTTTGTTCGCCGGCGCGCCGGCGTGGGAGGTCGTGGAGCGCGCGGGCAGCTACGCCGCGCCGCTCGCGCTGGCCGTGATCTTCGCAGAACGAGCACGAACGAATCGAGCTGACAACCGGCAAGAGAGACGTCGCTCGCCTGCAAAATTGCACGTTGTCGGCACGGAGTAAGGAGAACATTTCGGGCACCGTGTTCAGCATGCTCGGCGCAAAGGCCGAGATCGGGCGAGTGTTTGGTGCGGACGAAGATCGTATCGGTGCCGCGCCGACGATGCTCATCAGCCACGACCTGTGGATGAACTACTTCAGCGGCGATTCGTCGATCCTCGGTAAGACGTATCTGCTGAGCGACGAGCCGTTCACGCTCATCGGCGTGATGCCGCCCGGCTTCAGTTTCGAATCGAGGTCCCAGGCGTGGCTCGCGGCGAGTCCAACTCAGCGGCGAGCTTCGCACGCTCGAGGCGGCGGCACATGACGGCCGCGCCGAGAAGACACGAACGACCCTTGGCGTCGCGCCGCTCCGCAGCCGTTACGTCACCGCGACCAAATCGCGCGATGTCATCTTTGCGACGATTGTGAGCGCGATCCTGCTCATTGGATGCGCCAACGTCGCCAGCCTCGTGCTCGTGCGCGCCATGCGTCATCGACGCGAGTTGGCGGTCCGGAGCGCGTTGGGCGCGAGCCGTTGGGCACTGGTTCGATATCTTCTCGTTGAGAATTTGCTGTTGAGTGCATTCGGGTTGGTGATTGGTCTCGCGCTCGCCGCGATTTCGTTGCGGGTGTTGCAGTCGGCTGCGGCTCTTCAGACGCCGCTTCGCGCAGCGGGAATGGAGTACCGGCTGGACGTCCGCGTCGTGGCGTTCGCTGTCGTGCTCACCGCATTCGCGGCCGGTGTGTTGAGCTTGGGTCCGGTGCGATTGCTCTTCCGCACCAACCTCCAACACACGCTACGTGAGGGATCGCTCAACGCCACGAGCTCGCGTGGCGGCAGTCGTACGCAACATGCGTTCGTGGTGATCCAAACGGCGTGCGCTGTCACACTGCTCGTTGCCACGGGCCTGATGGTCAAAACCATCGCACGTTTTGCCGACGTCGACCTCGGCTACGACGCGCAGCATGTCGTGTCCGTGACTGCGGTGCCTGCGCATTCGGGGCGGCTGCGCGAGAAATATTTGCCTGCCGCCGACCGTCTACTTCCGGAGATCGCTGCGATTCCTGGCGTCGAATCGGCGGCGTTGCGAATGCAGGTTCCGTTTGCGGCGGCGAAACCGCGAGCGCCCGGCGTCATCGTGGTGAGCCGTGATCTCGACGAGCCGGTGATGACGCTCGATGCCGGACGGCCCGTGGATGCAACGTCACAGCCGCGCAGTGCTTTTGGTGTGAGTGCGGATTACTTCACCGTGATGGGAATTCCGTTGGTCGCCGGCCGCGCGTTTACCAACGCGGACGACGCGGCCGCGCCGTTGGTGGCGATCATCAACCAATGGGCGGCTCGTCATTGGTGGCCGAACGAGAATCCGATCGGCAGGACGTTCTCCGTCGACACCGCGTCTGGTATTCGTGGCGTCATCACGGTCGTGGGTGTCGTACGCGACAATCTCGCGGGACAACAATCGATTCTGCTCGCCAAGGCCGGCCCGGAGGTGTTCCGTCCGTACAAGCAAGCGAATTTCTGGATTGTGAATTACTATGTTCGCACGCACGCCGCAGCGGGTCCGATTGTGGAGCAAGCGAAAGCCGCGGTGATGAAGGTCGTGCCGGCGAATGGCCGAGCGCAGGGCAGCGTCGCGGTGTGCTCGGTGCCGATCGTTTGCGCATACTCGGGATGGTGCTGTCGCAGGCCATGCGACTGACCGTTGTTGGGATTGGCGAGGGACTGGTCGTCGCGCTTGCGAGCATGCGCTTCATGACGGGGTTGCTCTACGGCACGCCCATGAAACGATGTGCAGATGTACAGCGTCGTGGCGGCGATCGCGATCCTCGTCTCTCTTTTGGCGAGTTATTTTCCGGCTCGTCGTGCGGCGCAGGTCGATCCCGCGATCGCGTTGCGGTCCACGTAACGACCGGTTGGTGCGGTGCACCGTGCGCAGGGTGAATCGATTGGCAACCGGCGAGCGCCACTTGCCACGGAATCTGCGGAATTTGCGGAATACCGCGGAATAGCTCCGTCCCGCGAAGTCGAGAATCTATGGGTGCAAAGAGTCCCGTCTCTTTTGGGACTGCCGCTCGGGACGCCCAACGAAACATCCCGAGCGGCAGTCCCCAAAAAACAATCGTCCGGGCTCGTGGAGCGCGGAATCGTGTCTCGCGGATTGACCCATTCCGTTCAGTTCAGCCCATTCCGCAGATTCCGTGGCGAGCGGCCTTCACGGTTTGCCTGGCGACGCACTCCGCGCACGGCGAACCGAACTCGAACCCAAAGCCCAACGACCGCCGCCGCACGAGCGTTACTACTGGAGTGCCAACCGCTCTCGAGACGTGACTTCGGTCCGCAGTCGTTTGAGTCCATGGCGCGATCACATCGTGGTCGCGCTTGTCGCATTCGCGGCATCGTTCGCCGGCGTGCTGAACGACTTCGCCTACGACGACATTTTGCTCATTCTGCACGACGACCGTTTACAGAACGTGGGTCGTTGGGGCGAGCTCCTCACGTCGCCGTATTGGCCGGCTCCGCATGCGCAGGATCTGTACCGACCCGTCGCCTCATTGCTGCTTGCGGTCGAATACGCAGTCGGCGGCGGCGGACCGATGATGTTTCGGATCGTGAGTTATTTGTTATATGCCGCATGCGCAGTCGCAGTCTTCGTTCTGGCCTCGAAACTTCTTTCTCGCCGCGCCGCGCTCGGCATCGGCGTCTTGTTCGCAGCGCACCCTGTCCACGTCGAAGCGGTCGCACAGGCGGTGAATCAAGGCGAGTTGATCGTTGGGCTGATCGCGATCGTCATGGTGTGCCGCTACATCGACGCTCGCCGGGCCGGCGATCTCACGATCCGACACTGGCTGATCCTCGCACTGCTGTACGCGGTGGCGACGCTCACTAAAGAGAACGGATTCGTTCTGCCGGGACTGCTGCTCGCGGCGGAGCTGATCTTGATCACTAACGCATCATTTGGTGTGCGCGCGCGCTCGGTGTGGCTCGGATATCTGTCGCTCGCGGCCATCGGAATCGTCGGTCTCATGATCCGCGCGACGGTTCTTTCAGGAGACATGGTCGGAGCGTTCACTGCCGAGGCGCTGGTTGGGTTGAGCATTGGCGGACGGATACTGACGATGCTACAAGTCGTTCCAATGTGGCTGCGACTGTTCGCGTGGCCGGCACATCTGCAAATCGACTACTCGCCCGACGAGATCGTTGCCGCACCGGGGTTTGGTGCGCCCGAGGCGCTCGGCCTCGGACTGTTGGTTGCGGCGCTCGCGACGATGTATGTCGCTCGTCGTCGCGCGCCTGTCGTCGCGTTCGGATTGATCTGGTGCGCGGTGACGTTGTTTCCGGTGAGCAACATCGTCCCCACGAGCATCGTGCTGGCCGAGCGCACGCTCTTTCTGCCGAGCGTGGGATTCCTTCTCGCGCTCGGCGGCCTCGTGACGGTGCTCGTGTCGTTGGCGAAGCAGCCGATGATTCCCGCGCGCTGGGCAGTCGTAGAAGCGTGCGCGTTGTTGACGATTCTTGGAATTGCCCGCAGCGCCGAGCGACAGCGCGTTTGGAGAAACAGTCCGCACCTTTGGGTCGTGAGCGCGCATGACGCGCCGCACAGCCTCCGCATTCAACGAGCGCGCGCGGCGGCGCTCACCGATCTCACTCGCGAGTTCGAGCCGGTGATCGCGACGGCCGCCGAACCGTGGCGCATGCGATTTCAGCTCGCCGTCTTGTTTCGTACCATGGAGCAAGATTCGGCGGCCGTCGTGCAGTTGCGACTGAGCCTCGCACAGCAGGCGGCGCAACGCGATGCGCAGATCGAATTGGGCGAGATCCTCATCGAAGAAGGGCACTACGTCGAGGCGAAAGCCATTGCCCACACGGAGATCGTCGCTGGTGACACGACGACTGCGTTTCGGCAAATCCAGGCAGTGGCGGACAGCGCAGAGGCCGTGGCTGCGCCCCCGGGAAGCGTCAATCTCCACACGCGGACCTAGTCTCCGACGCGAGAATGCCGGCGGCAGGCCTGTGGCCGGACTGTGGCCGGGCTGTGGCCGGAAACCTTCGCCCGCATCGCTCGTTGTGAAGGGATGTCACACATCGCCGCGGATCTCAGGTATGCGCTTCGCGCCCTTCGCGCCAAGCCGTCGTTCACTCTCGTCGCGCTGCTGTCGCTGACGCTCGGCATTGGCGCGAATACGACCGTTTTCAGCATCGCGAACGGTTTGCTCTTCAGTGAGCTGCCCGTGCCGCACCCCGATGAGCTTGCGCGCATCGTCCGCGGAGGCCACAGCCCGCTCGACTTCGAGGACCTGACGTACGTTCGAGAGCACGCGACGACCGTCGCCGCCGTGATGGGAGAACGGCTCACGAGCGGCAGCATGACGACCGACGACGGCCGCATCGAACGGTTCGACGGCGCGCTCGTCACGGGAGACTACTTCACAGGAATGCAACTGCGTCCGGCGCTCGGACGTTTCTTCGCGCAGCCGGACAATGTGCCGTCGCCCGCCGGACCGGTGCTCGTGGTGAGCTACAACTTCTGGCAGACACGATTCGGCGGCGACCCGCTGATTGTCGGACGTCGCGTGCGGCTGAATGAGCAGACCTTCACCATCATTGCGGTCGCGCCACAAGGCTACACGAGCGCCATCCTCGGCTGGCATCCAGCGGCGTGGATTCCCCTGTCGGACTATCCGGCGTTTGCCAAGCAGACACTCGCTGAGTGGAACGGCAGCATCTATACCACGGTGCGTCTGAAACCGGGTGTGCCGTTGTCGCGCGCGGCGGCCGAGATGAACGCGCTTGCGGCGCGGCTGCGGTTGAGTGACAGCGTGAAATATTCGCGATTCGGCATGCGAGTTCTCTCAGCAAAAGGGATCGAGGAAGAACCGCGGCAAGTCGTCACCGTAATGACCAGCGCGTTGCTCGTGCTGGTGTCCATCGTGCTGATCATCGCCTGCGCGAACGTCGCCAACCTGATGCTGGCGCGGGCCACCGGTCGCCGGCAGGAAATCGCCGTGCGCCTGGCGCTTGGAGCGAGCCGCGCGCGACTCATTCAACAATTGCTCGTCGAGAGTTTCGTGCTCGCGTTCGGCGGTGCGTTTCTTGGTTTGATCAGTGCGTTCGTGTTGACGAAGGTCACGAGTCGGCTCATTCCGGCCGAGTTGCCCATCGCGCTCAATTTTGCGCCGGACCTTCGTGTTGTCACCTTTGCCGCGGTGTTGGCTGTCGTCACGGCGCTGGTATTCGGTCTGGTTCCGGCTTTGGGGGCCACCCGTGCGGATCTCGTCAAATCGTTGAAGGACGACATCGGAATTCAGGGGCTTCGCCGATCGCGTCTTCGTTCGAGCCTTCTCGTGACACAGGTGACGATGGCGCTCGTCCTCTTGTCTGCCGCGGCGTTGTTCGCGCGCGGTCTGTCGAAGGCACGATCGATGGATCCCGGTTTTCGCGCCGACGGTGTCGTCGATCTTCGCGTCGATTTGCGGCCGCGGCACTATTCCGATGAGCGCGGACTGGCGGTGTATCGCGAGCTGCTCACACGCGCGCGCGCCTTGCCCGGCGTGAAGTCTGCCACGCTCGCGGGAATCGTTCTTCTCGAGGGGAGCAACGCGGAAGGCCGCGCGCAAGCGACTGACGCGCCGGCGACCGACGCGGCGAACCTGCCGCGGGTGTCGTTCACCTCGGTGGCGTCCGGCTATTTCGAAACGTTGACGATTCCGATCGTCGCCGGTCGCGGAATCAACGACGCGGACATCACCGCGAAACTTCCGGTAGCCGTGATCACCGAAGCGATGGCGGCACGTTTGTGGCCGAGCGGGTCGCCAATTGGCCGTAGTTTCAAGTTCGCTGGTGAGAGTGCGGCGTCCTACGAAGTGGTCGGTGTTGCACGCGACGTGAAGTACTACATGGCCGGCGACAAGGCGCGTCCGCTCGCGTTTCTCCCAATCGCGCGACGATTCCAAGGCGATCTGACGCTTCAGTTGCGGACGAGCGTGCCGGCGAACGTCATCGGGCCACAGCTCGAGGCGATGGTCCGTGAATTGGAGCCGACCCTGCCGCCCACGCGCGCCAAGCCAATGGCCGATGACATGCTCGTCGCGTACATACCCGCCGGCATCGGGGCGATCATGTTCGGAACGTTCGGACTGTTGGCGCTCGTCATCTCGATGATCGGCATCTATGGCGTGACGTCGTACATCGTCGCGCAGCGGACGCGCGAGCTCGGTGTGCGGGCGGCCTTGGGCGCGCAACAACGCGACTTGGTCGGAGTAGGGTTGCGCGACACGCTGCGTCTGGTGTCGATCGGCGTGGTGATCGGACTTCCACTGTCGTATGGCGTGGCACGCGCGCTCACGGCGCTGCCTCTTCTCTACGATACGTCGGCGAGCGATCCATTCGTCCTCGGCGCCGCGACTGCGATGCTCGCGGTGGTGGCTGCCGTTGCGAGCTACATCCCGGCTCGCCGCGCCGGACGCGCCGACCCGCTCGCGTCGTTGCGAACGCGGTGACGCGGAGCTATCTCCACGCCGCTTCGGTGTCCTGGCTCGACGATTCCATTTGGCGGAGCACCATGGCGTGATAGGCGCCGCGCGCATCCATGAGTTGCTCGTGCGTTCCGCGCTCGACGATGCGTCCGTCTTCCATGAGAAGAATTAGATCAGCCCGCCGGATGGTGGAGAGGCGATGCGCAATCATGAACGTCGTGCGACCGGCGAGTAGCGTGGCCATGGACGCTTGAATGAGTTGCTCGCTCTCGGTGTCCAGGTTGCTCGTGGCTTCGTCGAGAATGAGAATCTGCGGCGAGGCGAGGATCGCGCGGGCGATGGCGAGACGTTGGCATTGGCCGCCGGAGAGCTTGACGCCGCGTTCGCCGATGAATGTGTCGTAGCCCTCGGGCAGTTTGTCGATGAATTCGTGCGCGTTGGCGCGCCGGGCGGCGTCTTCGACTTCGGCGTCGGTGGCATCGTGGCGGCCATAGGCGATGTTGTCGCGCACCGAGCCGTCGAATAGAAAGACGTCTTGCTGTACGATCGCCAGCAGATCGCGATAGGTGCGCAATCGAAAATCGCGAATGTTCGAGCCGTTGACGACGATGCGACCCTTGGTGGGATCGTGGAAACGCGCGACGAGGTCGGTTACGGTGGTCTTGCCGGCGCCGCTGCGGCCAACCAACGCGACGACCGTCCCCCCGGGAACCGCGACGCTAAAATCACGCACAACGGGCCGGCCTTCACGGTACTCGAATTCAACATCCTCAAACCGAATCTCGTCGACGACCTTCGGTGCGTCGCGGGCGTCCGCTGCGTCGGGCTTGTCGTCGGACATTCCCAAGACGTCGAAGACGCGCTCCATGGCCGCGAGCGAGCGCTGCAGCTCGGAAAACGAATTGACGATGTTCCAGACGGGATTCATCAGCAGGAACGTGTACCACTGAAAGGCCATGATGTCGCCGATGGACGCTCGGCCGACGATGTTCAGATAGCCGCCGTACCAGACGATCACGACATTCACGCCCGCCATCAACAAACCCCACGACGTCCACAAGACCAGCTCGCGACGGTGAGCAAACAGCTCTTTTCGCAACACGGTGTGACGCCCGCGCATGTAGTCGAGCAGCTCGGCCATCTCTCGCCGGAACGCACGCACGACGCGAATGCCTGAGAACGTCTCGCCGACCCGGCCGTCGATATGCTCCGAGTCTTTTCGAATGACGCGATAGATTGGCCGAACGCGGCGGGACAGCGTGAAGCTCATGAGCATCACACCGGGAATGATTGCAAGCGCCGTCAGCGCCAACCGCCAATTGAGCGACATCAGCACGGCGACGGCGACGATGAGCCGAATGAGTGAGACCGCGGGCGAGACGACGGCCATCTGCAACAGACCGGTCGTCGTCTCGACGTCGCCGGTGAGACGAGAGAGAATGCCGCCTGTCTTCATCTCCCACAGCGTCGGCAACGGAAGGTGGAGAAGGCGCTCGAACAACGAACGCCGCAGCGTCAACATCACACGCACATTCAACAAACGCTGGCGATAATCCTTGGCGACGGTGATCAGATTGGAGACGACGATCACGCTGAGGAACGTGGCGCCGGCGAGATGAAGCCGAACGAGGCGGGCCGCCGAGTCGAGCTTGGCGTTCAACAGCACGCGGTCGATGATGAACCGCATGAACAAAGGTTCGATCATCTGCATTCCGGCGGCGATCAAGGCGAATAAGAACACGGCGCCGATCGCGTAGCGATGCGGATGCAGCCAGCGCAAATATTCGCGAACAAAACGACGGCGTTTCCCGCGCCGCTCGGCCTTGTCTGGAAGTGGCTTCGTGCCGTCGCTGGCGACCGTGCCGGTTGCACCATCCTCGAGACGCTTCTCGTCGCCGCTTTGCTCCGCCGCCTCGTCGAGTCGGTGGCGTTTGTAGTCGTCGACGAACGCCAGGTACCGCTGGCGCGATGTCCGAAGGCGGGGCGGAGGAGGGGGAGCGGAACTGTCCGGACTCATGAAAGGAATCTGTCGTTCGGCGGCGTGCCATAGCAAATCGGCAGCCGCGAGCGGTCGGCGCGGTGCAGGGAACGGTGTTCTGGTTTCCCGCGAGCCGTCACGAAAATTGGATCTTGCGCGCTGACGCCGCGAATCATTACCATCTCCTGTCGCCATCGACAGGAGATCCTGTGACCGACCGCGCACTCGAAGGTCGCCAATCCGCCCTCGACATGATGGTGCTCAAAGCCCTGTCCATCGAGGGAATGCACGGCTGGGGAATCTCGCAGTACATCCAGCGCGTCTCGCGCGACGTGCTGCAGATCAATCAGGGATCGCTGTATCCCGCACTCCACCGCCTCGAGCGCGACGGCTACATCCGCGCCGAATGGCGGCAGTCGGAGAACAACCGGCGCGCGAGGTACTACTCGCTCTCGGCCGGCGGCCGGCGACAACTGCAGGCGGAGCATCGTGACTGGCTCGCGTTCAGCCAGGCAGTGCAGCGCGTCATGCAGGCCTGAATTCGATCGCCCTCTGCCGGAGGTCGTATGAAGATTCTCAACGCCCTGTGGTTCAGTGTTCGCGCGCTCTTCGCCCGCCGTCGCGCGGACGCCGACCTCGACGAAGAGTTGGCATTCCATCTCGAGCGCGAAGCCGCGATGCACGAACGCGACGGAATGCCTGCGGCCGAGGCCCGCCGCGAAGCCGCACGTCACTTCGGCGGCGTGCAGCGCTACCGTGAGGAATGTCGCGACGTACGACGCGTCAGTTGGCTCGACGACGCGCGAGCGGACATTCGCTTCGCGCTCCGCCTCATCCGCCTCTATCCGGGATTCAGCGCCAACATCATTCTCATCTCAGCGCTCGGCATCGCCGCGTGCGCGACGACCTTCAGCCTCGTCAGCGGCATTCTACTCACGCCGCTGCCGTTCTCCGCACCGGAGCGCGTCTACGAGCTCGAGCTACGGTCGACCGAAGGAACGCCGTCGGCTGCCTTTCCGCTCGACGTCTACGAACGAATTGCTGCCGGTGCGCCGATGGTGGAGGCCGTCGCTGCACATGCGCCCGGCAATGTCACAGTCGACTGGAACGGTGAGCCGGAACGTCTTCGGACTATGCTCATCACATCCTCCTACTTCCGGGTGTTCGGTATTGCACCGATCATCGGCCGCGCCTTCACCGCTGCCGAAGCGGAGCAGTCCGCGCCGGTCGTCGTGCTCGGCAACGAAGCGTGGCGAAGCCGATTCAACGCGGATCCGGCGATCGTCGACCGGCGCGTCGCGCTCGATGGGGTGTCGAACGTGATCATCGGCGTAATGCCGCCGGGGTTCCGGGCGCAGGCTACCACTGAGCCGGACTTGTGGGTGCCGCTGCGTGTCACCGCTGCCGGGTCGCGTCGCAGCAATACCGTCGAAGCCGACATACGACTCGCCGCTGGCGTCGCGCAAAGGAGCGCCGAGGCGTGGCTGGCGACGATTGCGCATGCGAAGATGGAGTCGGACACACGCACCGACAGCGTCGACGCATCGCCGTCGTTGGCTCCCATCCGTACGTTGATCGTTGGCGACGTGCAACGACAACTGCTTGTGCTGTTCGCCGCGGTAATGCTGGTGCTTCTCCTCGTCGCGGCCAACGTCGCCACAATGTTCCTCGCTCGCTCCTCAGCGCGTGAACGCGAGCTCGGCGTCCGGCGTGCGCTGGGTGCCAGCGCAGGCCGTCAACTTCGACAGTTGGTAACGGAATCGGCCACCCTCACCGCGATCGGCGGTGCGTTGGGAATTGCCGCGAGCTATTGGGCCGTCGCGGCGATTCGCGGACTCGGAGTACGGGTGCTGTCGCGCATGGATGCCGTCACGTTGGATTGGCGCGTGCTGCTCTTCGCTGTCACGGGAACGATGCTGACCGGAATCGTTGGCGGTCTTGTGCCTGCTCTTACTGCGCGGCGCAATGCTTCGGACATGCGCTCGGCGTCTGGCGCACGTGTCGCTGGCCATCGGATCTCGTCGGTACTCGTCATCGCGCAAATCACACTCTCCGTCGTATTGCTCGTCGGTGCCGGATTGCTCGTGAAGGGATTTCTGCGCGTATTGCCCAGCGATCCCGGTTTCGCTCTCGAGAACCGAGCAACTGTGACGGTTGAGCTGGCGGCGCTGCCGTCGATGTCAGACACGAATCGTCACGCCGCGCGTGAGTTCGCGCGCGAAGTCAGCGATCGGATGCGCCAGGTGAAAGGCGTGCGCGACGTTGCCGTGATGACCTTCCTTCCGTTTCGCGGATTGGTTTCGCGGGCAGAGATCGAGATCCCGGGACATCCGGTTGAGGGAAAGCCGTTCACGGCGTATCAGAACCTGGTGACGCCTAATTATTTCGATGTCATGCGAATTCCGCTGCGCAAAGGCCGTGCGTTCACTCCAGGCGACGACGAGAGCGCCGAACGCGCGGCGATCGTGAACGAAACCGCCGGATCGCGCTGGTGGCCCGGCAAAAATCCGATCGGCCGGCAACTCACGTTGAATCGCGCGCGCGGGCGTCTCAGTCTCACTGTCGTCGGTGTTGTGCGCGATGCACGACTGTTCGGTACGGACACCAAACTTCGCCCAGAAATCTATTTTCCCGTTGCGCAAAACGACCCGCGTTTCCTGAGCTTCATTGTTCACACCGCAGTCGATCCGCGATTGCTTGCGCATGATTTGAAGCGCGCGGTGTGGAGTGTCGCTCCGCAGCTTCCCATCGGGACGACGACCGACCTCGCGACGATTGCGTTCGAGTCAGTCCGGCGCGTGCGATTCTTCTCCTGGGCGATGGGTGTCTTTGCCGCGGTTGCGGTCGCGCTGAGCGCACTCGCCGTTTACGGTCTGTTGTCATTTGCCGTCGTGCAGCGCCGCCGCGAAATCGGCGTTCGCATGGCGCTCGGCGCGTCGCCCGGACTGATTGGCGCACTCATTGTCCGACGTGCACTATTCCTCGGCACGGCCGGCGTGAGCCTCGGCATCGCGCTCGCGCGTGCGCTCAGTCGCTACATGGAGAGCCTGCTGGTCGAAGTCACGGCGACCGACGCAACGGTGTTCGCCGCGACTGGAGTGGCGGTTCTTTTGGTGGCCGTGCTCGCGGCGTGCGCGCCAATGTATCAGGCAACCCGCGTCGATCCCGTACAGAGCTTGCGCGCATGAGGTCGAGCACTGCACGTTCGTGCTCGTACGGCCCCTCCCGCGAGCGCCTATGCCGATTCGCCCTGACGACCCATTTTCACGCCGCCGCTTCCTGGCGTTCGCCGCCGGCAGTCCCCTTCTTTCGACGCTCGACGTCGGCGCACTGGCGCGCCTGTTGGGCGGAGCGTCGCGTGACCGCGCCAAGGGATTAGAACTTCTTCAACAGGCAGCGCAAGAACAGGATCTGATCACGTCGCCCGGCGAAGCGCTCGACGTGTTCGACTTCGAGCCGGTCGCGCGAAAAAAACTCCCGCCGGCGCATTGGGGTTATCTCGCCACCGGCAGTGACGACGACGGAACGCTTCGCGCCAATCGCGAAGGCTACGCGCGCTACGACCTGCGCGTGCGCCGGCTCGTCGACGTCAGTAAGCTCGACACGTCCGTGCAACTACTCGACGTCAAGTGGGATACGCCGATTGTGATCAACCCGGTGGGCAGCCAACGCGCGTTCCATGCCGACGGTGAGCTCGCGGTTGCCCGCGCCTCAAAGACGAAAGGACACTTGCAGGTGTTATCCACCGTGGCCACGACGAGCATCGAAGATGTCATCTCAGCGCGCGGCGCGCCCGTTTGGTTTCAGCTCTATCATCAAGAGGACTGGAATCAGACAAAGCAAATGCTCAAGCGCGCGGAACACGCGGGTGCGCCGGCCGTCGTATTCACCGTTGATCTGATCGGCGGCAGCAATCGCGAGACGATGCTCCGCGAGCGACGCACCGACACACGCGTCTGCACGAATTGTCACCTCGGTGGCGCGCCGATGCCGGGCATCAGTGGTCGCGTGAACGACCAGCGCGACAATCGACGCAAGCCGGCGATTGCCGATCTCAAACCCGACGCTCCGGCGCCCGAAGTCGGCACGCCGACCTGGGACTTCGTGAAGCGAATGAAAGACGCCACGTCGATGAAAGTGCTCATCAAGGGAATCGTCACGCGCGACGACGCCGAGATCGCGGTGCAGAACGGCGTGAATGGAATGTTCGTGTCCAATCACGGAGGTCGCGCGGAGAACAGCACCCGCGCGACGGTCGCGTGCTTGCCGGAAGTCGTCGCGGGCGTTCGGGGCCGAGTTCCCGTGATTCTCGACGGCGGGATTCGTCGCGGCACCGACATCTTCAAGGGCCTCGCACTCGGCGCGACCGCGACGGGCATCGGCCGGCCGTACATCTGGGGCTTGGCGTCGTTCGGGCAGGAGGGCGTCGAGACGGTGCTCGCACTGCTGCGGAAGGAATTGGAGGTGGTGATGCGGCAGGCTGGAACTGTATCGGTGAACCGCGTGACGAAGGACTACCTGGTGGCGCACGGAACGTGAGCTCACGACGACCATGCGCCGGGAACCGACACCAGCGCTGGGCGAATCGACTCCAACTCGGGCTCGAATAGCGACGGCTGATCCGGATCCGCGAACAGCGCCGCGAAGTCTTCCGACTGGAACGCCCGCGCCAAGCGCACGGCAAAGTTGTCGCGCAGCACGCGAACGTAGTGATCGACATCGTAGTCTCGCACGTCCGCGCGGCCGAGTGGGTCGTCGTCGGTCGCGACCACGGCGGGCGTGCCGGTCTTCGAGCGATACACTCGCACTCGTTCTCCGACGCTCCACGACGAGCGCCCACTCGCCAGCATCGCTTCGTAGGAGAACTCGCGCCGCCGTTCGCGCGTCTCGAGATAGGCCGCGGGCGTCTTGGTCAACCGAACACGCGACGACACATCGTGCGTTGGCAACTCGCGACGGCGGAGCGCCGTGATCGTCGCGAGATACGCGTCGCGCACGCCGACGACGTCGCCCACGAGCAGCCGTTTGATCGACCGCCGGAGAAACGCCTCGCCAAACGGCTCGGCCCGACTCGAGCGAAACGCGACGCCGCGCAATATGAGTGTTCCGTCATATTTGAGCAGCGCGTAGTTCTTTGGCTCGTGCGACAACATTGCGGCATATCGTCCTTCGAATTCGAGCTGGACGAGCGACGGCAGCAGCGCGGCGACTTCGGCAACGACGCGCCGCTCATCGGCTTCCGTCCACGCGTCTGGCACGGCGAAATACACGCCGTCGGTGTCGGCTTCGAGCAACGTCACTCCGCGCGCAGCGAGCTCGCGACACATCAGGCCGAGCGTCTCGCGTCCGCGGCGTGTCACCTCGTTGGCGGCGTGGACGTCGGCGAAGCGTGTGAGCCCGCCGCCGGCGGCGAGATAGCCGTACGCCGAATTCACCACGAGCTTCATCGCCGCCGACGTCGCCTCGTGCGTGTAACGCTCGGCCGATCCCTCCGGCGCGGCGCGCGCGTTGGCCTTCGATTGTAGACGTTGCTCCACGAGGCGGTCGACCATCGCCAGCATGGCGCCAAGCCGATCGCGCGCCGGACCGATGCGATATGCGCGCATCAACGACGGGTACAGGCTCGCGACGTCGGCCTTCACGACGCGTTGCGCCGCGCCCGTCGCGAATAGATGCAACGCCGCGCCACTGTGCGGCGTGCCGTCGCCCAGTTGATGCGCGGGTAGCGCCGTGCCGGCGTGCAAGTACGCGCGTACGAGCAACGGATCGATCACGCCTGTTGCCGCGCCGGCGTCGGCGAGACGTTCGTACCGCCGCGGAGCCATGCGCGCGAGAGCGAACGCAGCGCCGCCGAGCATGCGCGCGAGTGCCGCGACTTCGTCGACGTCGCCGGTGGCGTAGAGACGCACGCGATCGGGATCGGTGCGATAGACCTCGGCGATCTGGTGGCCGGGAATGTAGACGCGATCCGCGCTGGCGATGCCGAGATGTCGCGCTACTGCCTTGAGTCCGTGCCCGGGCAACTCGCGCGTCGAGAAATCGTAGCGACGCACGGCATCGAGCGTGTCGATCAGCTCGCGTCCTGGCGCGACGAGCCGCACGCGTCGACGTCCATCATCGGTCGTCGCGACTCCGCGACGCGCGGCGCGTTCACGCAAACCCGGCGGCCCGGTGCGACCAAGTTTCAGCGGGACGCTCAGCGTTCGCGCGCGGCGGTCGAGGAAGGGGAGGTCGAAGCCGAACAGGTTGTGATTCTCGATGACGTCAGGATCGGTCGCCTGTACTTTGGCGACGAGGCGGCGAATCAAGTCCGCCTCGCCGGCGTCGCCGCTGTCGTGCGCCTCGAGCAGCTCCGTCGCACCGTTGGGATAGCGCACGGCAACCATGAACATTCGATCGCGACGAGCATCGAGCCCCGTTGTCTCGAGATCGAACTGCATGCGGTGGAGTTGATCGAACGTCAGATCGCGAAAATAGGTTCGACCCGTGGAGACCAAGTACTGCTCTTCCGGAGGCAGAACGAGCACGCTATCCGCGCCGAGCTCGCGGAGATGTCCCACGTGGCGTCCGAGTCGGCGGCTTGCGCCGATCAGAATCGCGGAGGAGAGTGCCGCGCCGCTTTCGGCGCTCACCAGATATCGCAACGCACCTTCGCCATCGAGCTCACGATACGTGACGCGGGCGCTCGTGTCGCCGTCGGGCGCGAGCTGACCGCCGAGGTGCCGCAGGTCTTCGAGATGGGCGAGCAACACCCAGGGCCGGAATCGCTCGTCTTCGCGCACCAACGCACCGGACTCTGCAATTCGGCGCCAAACGAGCGCGCGTCCGTCCTGCTCGGCCGAGACCGAGACGATCCCGGGAGTTGGATCCCAGCCCCACAGCCATTCGTCCTCGATCGAACCGTCAGCCATCTCGCCCCGGTATCGCGTGCTCGTGCCCGAATGTTTCCGTCCGACCAAGGTAAGCCATGCGCCGACCGCCCTTCCGGATCGGCGTGCTCGGCCATATATCGACCGCATCTCCAGCACAGGTGAGATCAGTGAACCCGCTCGCTGTTGACGCTCAGGTCGCCCCGCTTTCGTCGACGTACACCGGAACAGTCACGCAGCCGGTGGCGGCCTGTCTGAACTGCGGAACGTCGCTGACCGGACCATTCTGCGCGAGCTGTGGGCAGCGAGACATTCCGCCCTATCCGAGCGTGCGAGAGCTGGCGGTCGACGCGTTTTGGGAATTGTCGGGCTGGGATGGTCGTTTCGCGGCGACCGTACGCGCGCTGGTGACACGTCCCGGCATGTTGACGCTCGAGTTTCTCGAAGGTCGCCGCGCGCGATATCTGTCGCCGCTGCGGCTGTACCTCATGGCGAGCCTTGTCTATTTCGTGCTCGTGTCGGCGGCGCCGGACGTGAAGTTGATGGTGGCGTCGACGAAGCCGCCGGCAGCGCCGGGTAGCGTGGCCGGTCCGTCCCCGGCGTCGCGGCCGGAGCAAGTCGCGAACGTCATGGAGGGTTCGCTTCAAAACAAGAAGGACATTACGCCGGCCCAAAAGGCACAGGCCCTCGCGGACCTCGAGCGAGCGCCGGCAGTGATGCGGCCTTTCATGCGTCGAATCATTCTGGATCCGACGGGGTTCAAGCGTGGGCTGATCGAGATGATCCCGCGCATGTTGTTCGTGCTCCTCCCGGTATTCGCGGGGCTGGTGGCCGTACTGTATCGCGGGCGGAAATACCCGGAGCACCTCTACTTCGCGATCCACCTAAACGCTTTTTTGTTTCTCGCACTTTCGCTGAACAAGCTGGTGACATTCACGCGTTTGCCCATTCTCGTCGGCGTCGTTGGAGCGATCGTATTTTTGTGGATTCCCATCTACTCGACGAGGGCGTTCCGTCGAGTGTACGGCGGTTCTGTGACGCGAACGCTGATGAAGGAGGTCGTTATCGGCGTGGTGTATGGCATCATGTGCCTCATCGCGTTCATCGGTGTGATCTATTGGGTGTCGCTCTTCGGCTGATGTTGTTCGGAGACTTCATCGTTTTGTAAGGAAATGACGAGCCCAAGCTGATGTAGATCACACAATTCCACTGTGGCGGGATTGCGTTCCCCCTAGGTATCGTTATCGGAAGACCACCTTCTAGTGAGAGGATTACCATGCGTCGCGTTCACGGTTCAATGCTGGCGGTTGCAGCGCTCGTTCTCGTATCGAAAGTCGGCGGTGCGCAGGGCGGAATGGCAATGGAGACGTCGAAGGCCGTGGCCGACGGCGGAATTAAAGTTCCTGGATGGGCGGGTCAGATCGATCCCAACGAAGCGAAAAAGGGCCTCACGATCACGGCTTCGCGCCTCGCGAAGGAAGGCGATGGGTTCCGCGTGACGACGGGTCCTGCCGTCACATACTGGAATCCGGCCAATAGCGCCACGGGCGACTACACGGTCAAGGCGACGTTCAATGAAGCGAAATACATGAACTTGAACGACCATCCGCATCCGTACGGCATCATGATCGGCGGCAACGATCTTGGCACCGACCAGCAGACCTATCTCTACTGCGAAGCATACGGCAACGGCACGTTCATCGTTCGTGGCTTCGGGCCGGCTCCGTTCAAGGTGAACGGCGGCGGCGCGGCAGATCCGGCAATTCACAAGGCGGCCGGTCCCGGACAGCCGGTGACGCAGGAGATCGCGATGTCGGTGAAGGGCGACAAGGTTGAGTGCGCGGTCAACGGGAAAGTCGTCGGCAGCTACGACAAGTCTGCAGTGGTCGGCGCGGGCAAGCTCAAGTCGACCGACGGCGTGTGGGGCATTCGCTTCGCCCACAACACCGAAGCGACGGTGACGGGCCTGGCTGCGAGCAAGCCGTAATTTTCGCCTTCGAGTCCACAAAAATCCGCCGCCATTCAGAACATCGAATGGCGGCGGTTTTTTTGTCGTCTCCAGAGGAGCGCTGGCTTTTTTACGACCGTAGATGCGATTTCAAAAAAGCGCCGGTGTACGACGCCTTGCACGCCGCCACTTCCTCCGGCGTTCCAGCGACGACCAACTCCCCACCGCTGTGCCCACCTTCCGGCCCCAGATCGATCACATGATCGGCGGTCTTGATCACGTCCAGGTGATGCTCGATCAACAGCACCGTATGTCCGGCATCCACCAAGCGATTCAAGGACTCTAACAAGCGCACGATGTCCGACAGGTGCAGCCCGGTCGTGGGCTCGTCGAGAATGTAGAGCGTGTGCTTGGATCGCTGCAGCTTGCTCAGCTCTGTCGCGATCTTGATGCGTTGAGCCTCGCCGCCGGACAGCGTCGTCGCCGACTGACCGAGCGTGAGGTAGCCCAGACCGAGCTCGTTCAGCACCTCGATCTTCTTGCCGACCACCGGCTCGCTCGCGAAGAAGTTCACGCCCTCCTCGACCGACATGTTCAACACATCGTCGATCGTCTTGCCGCGCACGGTGACCTCGAGCGTTTCGCTGTTGAACCGGGCGCCCTTGCACGCGCCGCACGTCACCTCGACGTCCGGCATGAAATAGAGTTGCGTGGTGATCACGCCTTCGCCCTGGCACTCTTCGCACCGCCCGCCCTTCACGTTGAAGCTGAAACGTCCTGACTTATATCCGCGTTCCACGGACAGCGGCGCCCGCGTGAACAGATCGCGGATGGTGTCGTAGAATCCAATGTACGTCGCCGGGTTCGAGCGGCTGTTCCGCCCAATCGGCGACTGATCGATGCTCACCACCTTGTGCACGAGCTCCATTCCCTCGACAGCGTCGTGCGCGCCGGGCAACGTTCGCGTATCTACGAGCCGCTTCCACAGCGCCTTGTACAACACGTCGTTGATCAACGTGCTTTTGCCCGATCCTGATGCGCCGGTGATCGCGACCATCTTGCCGAGTGGAAATGCGACGTCGATCGACTTGAGATTGTTCTCACGCGCGCCCCGGACGACGATCGATTTCCCCGTACCGTTTCGTCGGTGCGCCGGCGTGGCGATGGATCGCTTGCCGGACAGAAACTGGCCCGTGGGTGATGCCTTGCACGCGAGCAGATCGCGAATCGTTCCCTGAACCACCACGGTTCCACCGTGCACGCCAGGGCCCGGACCCATCTCCACGACATGGTCGGCCGACCGAATCGTGTCTTCGTCATGCTCCACCACGATGACGGTATTGCCGATGTCCCGCAGACTCTCCAATGTCGCAATCATCTTCACGTTGTCCTTGGGATGCAGCCCGATACTCGGCTCGTCCAACACGTAGAGCATGCCCATCAAGCCCGAGCCGATCTGCGTGGACAAACGGATGCGCTGCGATTCGCCGCCCGAAAGCGTGCCCGAACGCCGGTTGAAATTCAAATAGTCTAAACCGATGCCGAGCAGCAGCTGGACTCGCCCGCGAATCTCCGCGAGCACCTGCCGGCCGGCGTCGGCACCGCGCCCGGTTGGTTTGACGGCGCCAAGGAACGTGTGGAGCTCGTCGAAGTGCATTTGACCGAACTCGTGGAGCGTTTTGCCGGTAATGGTGAACAGAAGTCGCGTGGCTCTCACGCGCGCACCGTCGCAATCCGGGCAGGTATGCTCGACCATCACCTTGTCGAGCCACGCTTCCATTCCGGAGCTTGCTTCGCCGCGCTGGCGATAGCGCCGGTAGTACCGCTCGATGCGTCGCGCGATGCCCTGAAAGCCGACTTCGTTGCCGTCCCATTTCTCGCGCGTGTCCTTCGCTTCCGGCGGCCGGGCGACCTTGAGCTTTCTCTGATCGAGCCCGTTGAGGATGGCGTTCTTGGCCGATTCCGGGAGCTTCTCCCATGGCGTGTCGAGCGAGAACTTCAGTTCTTTCGAGAGGCTGTACATGATCCGGCCGTCCCACGTGTCCGGATTGTATTTGAACGCCTCTTTCACGAAGCATCCGCCGCGAATACTCCGCTTGGGATCGGGGACCAACAATTCCGGATGCGTCAGTTTGTGGACTCCCAGCCCTCCGCACGTCCGGCAGGCGCTCTCCGGATTGTTGAACATGAAATACTCGGGCTGGATATCGCCGTACGTAAAACGGTGCGTCTCGCTCGAGAGCGACTTGTAGAACTTTTCGCTCTCCGCTTTGCCGGCGCCTTTGAGGATCTGTATCTGCAGCAATCCGTCACCGACGAGCAACGTCGCGCCGATCGCCGCCTTGATCGCCTTTTCGTGTTTGCGTCCGACCGTCAAGCGGTCTACCACCGCGTCCATGTGTCGAATCTTCGATTCGTCGAGATCGACACTCTCGGAGATGTCCACGAGCTTTCCATCAACGATCAGGCGACGGCATCCTTTCTTGCGGATCTCCGTGAGCACGAAGTCGAGGTCTTCGCCGTACTGCGTGAACACGGGCGCGCGAAGCTCGATGTCCGTCCCCTCCGGCAACGAGAGAATTGTCTCCAGAATTTGGCTGGACGTCCGGCTCGGCGTGATCTCGCCGGTGCGCGGACAGTGCGGCTCGCCGATCGTCGCAAACAGCAGGTTGAGATAACTCGAAATATCGGTCATCGTGCCGACCGTCGAGCGCGGGTTGTTGCCGATGGTCTTCTGCTCGATCGAGATCACGGGCGACAACCCGAATACGAAGTCGACGTCGGGCTTCGCGACTTGGGCGACGAATCGCTTGGCGTACGTGGACAGCGACTCCATGTACCGTCGCTGCCCCTCGGCGTAGATCGTGTCGAAGGCCAAGCTGGACTTGCCGGAACCGGAGAGACCGGTGATGACGATCAGCTTGTCGCGCGGAATCTCGACCGAAACGTTCTTCAAGTTGTGAACGCGCGCGCCCTGCACCGCGATGGTCGTTCGCGGCTCAGTTTTGGTTTTGCTCTGGCGTGTCGTGGAGCTTGCCCCGCCGCTCTTCGTCGGTTTCTTCGAGGACATCCCGGGATTGTCTCTGGTGTGATCGGCAAGAACTCGATTGGCGGCGGACGAGTCCTTCGTGCCGCGTCGAGTTAGGATGGCACGACGCCGAGCGTCGCGCGACTCCCGGCGATCGGTTCGTCCTGTTGGGCTGCCATGCGGGCGCGCGGCGGCTCAGGCGGAATGATCCTCCTGGCTCCGGGCTTAGTTGGCGTGGCTCCGCCGTCGACGCAGCATGGCGTGAGTCGTACGGCTTCAGCACGGACACACGCGGGCAAAGCACTGACAAAGCACGGGACCACATCGACGCCCCAAATTCCATGCGCGCCGGCCGATTTTCTTTGGGACGGCCCCTCAGGACGCTGGATGGATTCGTCCGGAGCGGCCGTCCACAAAAAAGAGTCCTCCGTGCTCCGTCGGTGTTTTGCCCGTGCGGTTTCTGTGCTGAAGCTGTTCGGGCCTGCAACCCATTCCTGATGCTCCCTGCGCCGACGGAGGTCGGTCTGGTGCTACATCCCCAAGTTTTTCTTCAGGAACGCGACGGTCTTCGGCCAGCCGTCCTTGGCCGCCGCGACGTTTGCTGCCTCCTCGGCCTGATCGCGCGTCGCTTTTGGATCATCCTGCGCGCGCAGGAATCCGTGGACGGCACCTTCGTAGTTCTTGGCTGAGTAGTCCTTGCCGAGCGATTTCATCGTGGAGTCGACGGCCGGCATCCCGGCGGTGATGCGCGCGTCTTTGGAGCCGCTGAGCAACATGATCGGCGTTTTGATCTTCGAGAGTGAATCGCGGATCGGCACCGACGGGTTTTCCGGGGACGCGGGCGTCATGTACGGCAATCCGTAGAACGCCACGCCGCCTGAGAATCCTTTCGTGCCGCCGTTGATCACGTGTCCCCAAACCGCCGAACCGCCCCAGCAATAGCCGATCACTGCGTAGCGCGGAGCCGCCGACGCCTGCGACATGGCGAACGTCGCCGCTGCAGCGATGCCTTTGTTGCGCTCGGCCGCGTTCACGCCACGAATCAGTTTTTGCGCCGAGTCAGCCGCCAACTCGTCCGTGCTCGGCCCGCCGCGAACACGTGACTCGAGATCCGGCGCAATGGCGATGAAGCCTTCAGCGGCCACGTGATCGGCGACGCCGCGTACCCACGTTTGCAGACCGAAGATTTCGTGGATGACGACGACCACCGGTGTCTTCGCATTCGCTGTCGACGGATAGACGATGTACGCCATCAACGAGTCGGTGGAGCCGGGCTCCCACGCGATCTTTACCCACTCCGCGTGACGCGGGCTTGCCTTGAGGCGCGCCGGGGCGGAGTTGGCACTCGGCGGAATCTTCGGATCGCCTTGGGCTGCGGTCACGTTCGGAGCGGGCAGGGCCATGTCTCCGGCCGCCATGTGCGCCGTGTGCTCATCTGCCGGCGGCGCCCGATGACAAGCTGCTCCAGCACCGACCATCGCCAACACCGCTACGAGAAAACGAGAGGGATACATAAAAGCTCCGAACAGTGAACGTGAACGAACGCTGACTCGACCTGGCAGCCTTCAAGAATAGGCTGCCAACTCGAATCACGGGAAGGACCCGTCAAATGCTGAAGAACGCCAGCTCCTGCACCGACACGTTGCTTCGTTTCGTCAGCTGAACCGCGGTGGACGCTTTGCCAATGAGCCCTTGGTCGGCCAAGTACTCGCACGCCGCCGTAACGCCGGATACATCCATGTTCCGCTGGAAATGTTCCTCGATCTCGGTGCACGACCGCGCTTCGCCCACTTCCCGCAGGTGGTCGAGCACCGGCGCGAACAGCGTCGCGGCGCGCTCGGCTACATAGGCATCGACCGCGTCCAGGGCGGCCGAGACATTCTTCTTGGTCTTCTTTCCGTTGAGCAGATCCGTGTAGATGATGCGAAAAAAATCGGGATTGAACGTCATCGCCTGCGGAATCACCTCGCGATCAACGATCAGACGCCGTCCGAGGATTTCGATTTGCGCGAGCGGAGTGGCGGCGTAGAGAATCCAGAGCGCGGTGTAGTCGAGATCGCCGCGGGTGAGCAGCCATTTGTGCGCCTTGTAGATGGGCGCGAGTGCGTGCGTTGCGGCTCGAAGAAGCTGCACCTGCGTGTCACGTCCGCCGATCTCCTGCAATCGAGCGCACAGGGCGGTGATCGTGTCGTCGTGCGTGTAGAGCAGCCGTCCCTTGGCGAGCAGCGAATGCATGAACGAGCTGCGGATCGATCCTTCGACGATCCGTCGAAACTTTGCGCGCGGCATCAGGAACGCGTGCACGTTCACGCCATCGGCGTAGAGGGCTCGGCCTTCTGTGCTTTCGACTTTCTTGTCGTCGATGGTGATGAGCGCGAGATCGATGTCGGATTTATCCCACACCGTGTCGTACGACAAGCTGCCGCAGAGCATCGCTGCCAAGACCGAGCGGTCCTGCTTCACTTGCTCGACGAGCCCGTCGAGCGCTCGCTTGAATTTCTCTTCGGCCGGCGTGTTGGCCATTAGCGCAGCCGTTTCAGCTCGACTTCGGAGATGATGAACCCAAAGCCCGGCCACCCGCCGGATTTGATCGAGCGTTGGAACCAAGTGCGGGCGCGGGCAGTGTCGCCGCGAACGAGATACCAATTTCCTATTCCATAGCTCAGCGTTGCGACGGCAACGTCCGTGGTATCACCCGGTGTGATGACCGCGTCGGGGCCGATTTGCCCGCGATACAGCTTGAGCCGTTGCGCATACGCAACCGTCGTCGGCAGCGAATCGGGCTTGCGATCCAACATCGCCTTTGCCTCGGCTTTGCGTCCGGCGCGTGAGAGCGACATCCACAGCCAGTCGGTGGCGCCGGCCAGCTCGCCGGCGTCGGGCGCATGAGGTTGCGCGCGTTTGAATGCGTCCGACGCGCCGGTGAAGTTGCCGCGCGCATAGCGTACGATGCCGAGATGATAGAGGACGCCGTAGTTCGTGCTGTCGAGACGGAACCCGCGTGTGAGATCGTTCATCGCCCGATCGAAATCGCGCACCGAGAGATAGCGATGGCCGCGCCAGCGATAGAGCAGGGGATTGTTGGGTGCGATGGCGATTCCTCGTGTGAACGTTTGGATCGCTTCGCGAAATTGACGGACGCCCGATTGTGCGACGCCGAGTTGGATGATGAGCGCGACGTTGCCCGGGTCGGCGGCGAGTGCGTGTTCGGCGCGGGCCACTGCGCCGGTGTCTCGTTGCGAACGGTATTCGACGCCGGCCGGCGATCGATACTCCACGGTCTGCGCGCGGACATTTGCGCCGGTTGTCGCCATAATCGCGGTCGTCACTCCAGCCATCACGCTCAATCGTGCGGACATCGCGGCGCTCCGTCGAGAAAATGAACCAGTTTCGACATTTCGAGCCGTTCCCAGGCGATAGGCTCCGGGCAAACGAACTCGACGCGACGGTGCTGGTCAAGATGACGAGAGGCGCGACTACCGATCCAATCGGACCACGTCGGTGAAGTTCGCGGTCACTATTGCCTGTCCTGGCGGGCCTCCGTTCGAGCTCACGAACATCCGCAAGTTCCCGAACCAGGCCGATTGGTAGAGCTGGCCAATCCAGTTTCGGAGACTCACCGAATGATTCGGCGGCATTGGCGCGATGAAGACGTCATTGTCGAAAAAAATGCTGCCGATGTCGTCGATGACGCCGGTCAGTTTGCCGGAGAGACCGTCGAACGACATCGTGCCGGTGACGTCCGCGACTACGAGCCCGCCGACGGTGTGCGTTCCAGAGGTCTGCGTCATCGTCGCCTGAAACGCCGTCGCCTTCGGCAGGTGCAGCGTTGCGCAAAAACCAAAGCCGTCCGGCTCCTCGCATCTGAGATAGTTGATGGTGCCGGCCCAGGTTCCCGCGACGCTCGGGAAACTCGACGGCGGGTCTTCGTCTTTCGGCGGTGAAGTGGTTGGGTCGGCGGCACCACCACAGGCCGAGACCATGCCCGCGACGAGAGCGACGACCAGATACGAGAGACGCATGTCCGGTTCAGGAACGAAGAAATAAGCAATGCACGCATGTGCCCGGCGATGGGCGTGATGCCGCATCGTGCTAAACCGAATTGAGGATCCGCCGGTCACTGGCACTTCTCATAGCTACGTTCGCTAATTCAAGAAGTCGGTGAACGTCGCCCGGCGCGCTTTGCCGCTATTTCGCTGACTCGATCACGTAGCGGACGAAACCACTGTGACGCGTGTACGTGTCGTACAACCGGCGCGCGCGATCGTTGCTCTCCTTGGTGTGCCAATAGAGACGCGACCAGTTCTGTTCGACCACGTCCGCCAATAGCCAATCGATGAGCTGTCGCCCCACGCCGGCGTTCCGTTGATTGGGGTCAACGAACAGATCCTCGAGATAGCACACCGCCGTGCTCTGCCAGGTGCTCTCATGAATCACGTAGTTTGCAAACCCGACGACACCATTCGCGGGCGTTTCCGCGACGATTGCGTGAATGGGCGACGACGGGTCGATGAGCCGTGACCACGTATGACGAGTGATTGGTTCCGGTACGTCGGTCTCGTAATATGCGCAGTAGGCGTTCCAGAGCTCGCGCCAACGGGCCTCGTCTCCAGCCTCGATATTGCGTATCGTCACGGTCATCGCCAACGATACCAAACGGCAGGGGCGTCAGCCACTGGGCCGGTGTGCATTTCCCCAACCAAAGACGGGCGCCGTCACCAATGTCCGAATCGCTCGATCAACTGCTTGCACTCCTCGACCTGGAACCGCTCGAGGTTAACATCTATCGCGGCCAAAACCGTGACCTCGGCACTGGTCGCGTGTTCGGCGGACAGGTCTTCGCCCAAGCGCTGGTCGCCGCTCGCCGCACCGTTGACGGAGCGCGCGAGGCTCACTCGGCGCACGGATACTTTATTCTTCCCGGAGATCTGAACGCCCCAATCGTCTATTTCGTCGATCGGCTGCGCGACGGATCCAGCTTCACCACGCGGCGCGTGACGGCGATTCAACACGGTCAGGCGATCTTCAATCTCTCGGCGTCGTTTCATGTCCCGGAGCAGGGGCTCGCGCATCAAACGACCATGCCCGTCGTCCCCGATCCGGAATCGCTCACACCAGAACTACGCATCATTCGCGAAATGGCGGACAAACTTCCGGAATCCATTCGCCCCGTGCTGACGCAAGAACGTCCGATCGACTTTCGGCCCGTCGCGCCGCTCGATATGGTGAACCCCGAAAAACGTGAGCCCATTCGCTACGCCTGGTTTCGAGCGATCGGTACGTTGCCCGACGACACCTGGATCCACCAAGCGGTGTTGGCCTACGCGTCGGACTACGGTCTTCTCATCACGGCGCTCCAGCCGCACGGCGTCTCGTATCGCTCGCGCAGTCTCCAACTCGCATCGCTCGACCATTCACTCTGGATGCATCGCGCCTTTCGCGCGGACGAATGGCTGCTCTACGTCACCGACAGCCCGGTGACCACCGGCGCACGCGGCTTCGTGCGCGGGACGATCTATTCACAGTCCGGAGAATTGGTCGCGTCTGTCGCACAGGAAGGCCTGCTCCGAATCCGCTCGACAAGCTCTGCGACCGCGCGAACGTAAGCGAGACGCAAGGAGTGAGTGGGCTCGATTGACAACGGTTTGACGGTTTCGAACATTCGAATTGTCTCCGTCTTTGTCGCGTCCTTCCAAACGGATCGAACGCCCGATGGAAAGTTGGTGGAACGATGTTCGGCACGGCGTGCGCGTGCTCGCCAAATCACGCGGATTTACCGCGGTGGCTGTGCTGTCACTCGCCATCGGCATCGGCGCGAACAGCGCAATCTTCAGCGTGACCAATGCGCTCATCCTGCGACCGTTGCCGTATCCCGCCGCCGACCGCATCGCGATTCTCTGGCAACGGTCGCCCGGTCTGAACGTCGCGCAAGATTGGTTTTCCATCGGCCAGTACCTCGACATCTCGGCCGAGAATACCGTTTTCGAGCACGTGGCGGTCGCCATCGGTGCCAGCTTCAACGTGACCGGCAGCGGCACACCGGAACGCATCGACGGCGTGCGAGTTTCATCATCCCTCTTTCCACTCTTTGGCGCTCGTGCAATGCTTGGCCGAGTGTTTTCGAGGGACGAGGATCAGCCTGGAAAGACAGTTTCGGTGGTTTTGACATACGGCTTTTGGCAACGTCGTTTCGCCGGCGACGCGTCCGTGATCGGCAAGACACTCACGCTCAACGGAACGAATCTGAGCATTGTGGGCGTGATGCCGCAGGACTTCACCTTCAACAAGGAAATCGTCCCGACCGTGAACGGCGTGCAACACGTCGACTTGCTGTTGCCGCTTCCGCTCGCCGCAAGTGCTCGAACCAATCGTGGCGGCGAGGATTACAACGTGTTCGCTGTCCTGAAGCCCGGCGTCCCGCTCGCTCGCGCACAGACCGAGATGAACGGCGTCGCCAGCCGAATGAAACAACAGTATCCGGCGAACTATCCTCCGAACGGCGGCCTCACCATCAGCGTCGTGCCGTTGATCAATCAAGTGGTCGGCGACGTTCGACTCGCGCTCTACGTTCTACTCGGCGCCGTCGGATTCGTGTTGCTCATCGCCTGTGGCAATGTCGCGAATCTTTTGTTGTCGCGCGCCGCCGTCCGGGACAAAGAATTGGCGATTCGCGCCGCAGTTGGCGCCGATCGCACGCGACTCTTGAGGCAATTGCTCACCGAGGCGGCCGTGCTCGCGCTCATGGGCGGAATTGCCGGACTCGCGATCGCGCTACTGGCCGTCCAATCGTTGCGGTTGTTTGGCCCCGCGAACATTCCCCGTCTCAACGAGATCGGCATCGACGGGCGTGCGTTGATTTTCACATTTACTGTTTCGCTGCTCACCGGCCTCGTGTTCGGCCTGGCTCCGGCGCTCCGTGCCTCGCGTGCCGATCCCAATACCGCGCTCAAGGAAGGCGGCCGCACGTCCGGCGACGCCGGCAGCAACGCCTTCGGCCTCGGACACGGACGACTTCGCAAAATACTCATCACCGCCGAGGTCGCGTTATCGCTGGTGCTGCTCATCGGAGCTGGGCTGCTAATTCGAAGCTACGATCGAATCACCAACGCCAACCCGGGCTTCGATCCGCACAACGTGCTGTCGCTGCGCGTGTCCCTTCCGGGGTTCCGCTACCGCACACCAGAATCCGTATCACAGTTCTATCAACAACTCGCCGACCATGTCAAGACGGTGCCGGGTGTTCGATTCGCCGGGACGAACTATCAGTTGCCGCTCAGCTCCGTCGCGTTGGCGTGGGAACCCATCGGCATCGAAGGATATGTGCCCAAAGCGGCGGGAAACGATCTGATCATCGCCAGTAGCGCGTACGTCGACGCTGACTACTTTCGCGCGATGGGCGTGTCGTTGCGAGCGGGACGGTTCTTCACGGCGCAAGACAATGAGCAATCGCCGCCCGTCGTCATCGTCGACAACAAGCTTGCGGCGCGCTTCTGGCCGAACGAAGATCCAATCGGTAAGCGCCTCCGTCAGGGCGCGGACGGCCCGTGGCGCACGATTGTCGGCGTCGTCACCGACGCGAGAGAGTACGAGCCAGACGTCCAACCACCGATCACGGCGTTCTTTCCCGTCGAGCAGTTCAACGTCGCCAGCCGCTTTCTCGTCGTGCGAACGTCTGCAAACGCGGCAAACGCGCCGACTCTGACCGCCGCCATCGCCAGGGAGATTCACGCGCTCGATCCCGAGCTGCCGACATACGACGTGCGCACCATGGACGCTCGAGTGCACGACTCTCTTGCCCGGCGCCGGCTATCGATGTTTCTGCTCAGCACCTTCGCAGCCTTCGCGCTCATCCTCGCGGCGATCGGGATTTACGGAGTCATCGCCTATTGGGTCGATCAACGCACGCGGGAAATCGGCATCCGCATGGCGCTCGGCGCCGACCGCGTGCGCATTCTCAGACTCATCGCGCGCGAATTTCTCCCGATTGTCGGACTGGGACTCGTGATCGGATTGGGGGGCGCGTTCGCGCTTACTCGTGTCATGTCCGGCTTGTTGTTCGGCGTGAGCGCGACGGATGTCATGACGTTCGGGCTGATCCCGGTGTTCTTTGGCGCGATTGCTACCGCGGCCATCTATCTCCCGGCGCGTCGCGCAATGCGCCTGGAGCCGATCGTCGCCGTTCGCGCGGGCTGACGCGTTCTCGTCAAAGTTGCGGCACGGCTCGCTCGGGCTTCCGTGACCCGTAGCTTTCGCGCATGACACAAATTGCCTTTCTCGGAACGGGGCTGCTCGGCAGCGCCCTGATCGAAGCCGCGGCGAAACGCGGCGACCAAATCACAGTCTGGAATCGCACGATCGACAAGGCGCGCGCGCTCGAGACGTTCGGCGTTCGTGTTGCGGAGACTCCTGCCGATGCGGTGCGCTCCGCCGAGCGCGTTCACCTGGTGCTCAAGGACGACGCCGTCGTCGAAGAGGTGGTCGCAGCGCTCCGTCCAGGGCTCAAGCCGACAGCCATCATCGTCGATCACACGACGACACAACCGGTGCTCACTGCCGGCCGGGCGCGCCGCCTCAACAGCGAAGGTGTGCGGTACATCCATTGCCCCGTGTTCATCGGACCGGCAGCGGCGCGGCAAGGGCAGGGGACGATTCTCGCCAGCGGGCCAAGCGCGCTCTTCGACGCGCTTCGCGAACCACTTTCACATATGGCGGAGCGCGTCGAGTATCTCGGCGAGCGGCCGGATCTCGCGGCCGTGTACAAACTGTGCGGCAACGCCTTCATCATCGGCATCTCGGCGCTCGTTGCCGATGTCATCGCAATCGCGGCGGGTGCTCACCTTGCTCCCATAGACGCAATAGAAGTCGCCAAATTTTTCAATCCAGCCGCAACGATCGCGGGTCGTGGCAAAGCCATGGCCACCGCCAACTATGCGCCGAGTTTCGAGTTGACCATGGCGCGCAAGGATGTGCGGTTGATGCTCGAGACGGCGGGCGAGCGACCGCTTTCGACGCTGCCGCGGATCGCGTCGCGCATGGACGAGCTCATTCGGCAAGGACATGGCGCCCAGGATCTCGCCGTGATCGGAAAAGACTCGATCATTTGACGATCTTTGCGCTCTTGATGTAGTCCAGCTTCGGAAACGTGCGCGTGAGATATCCGTTTCCGAGGGTCTGAATGAATTGTTGATCAGGGGCTTCGCCGTATCCCGAGTATAGCGAATCCATCACGGCCATTCCCTTGATCACGCGACCGATCGGCGCGAAGCCCATCGCGTCGAGCCGCGGATTGTCTACGAGGTTCAAAAACAGTTGGTGTGACCGGGTGTTTCGTCCTTCAGTGGCGAACACGATTGTGCCGCGCTTGTTGCTCTGTGTCACCGAGTCGTCCGCGATTCGCTTCGCGTCCCATTGCGCGTTGATCGTCGGCTTATCGTTCAGCCCGAACTGCGCGACGAACCTGGGCACGACGCGAAAGAAACGTTCGTCGTCGAAGAAGCCGGCCTCGACGAGCTCATGAAATCGGTCGGCGCCCTTCGGTGCCCATGCGCGCGTGATCTCGACAACAAATGTTCCGCGACTCGTTTCGAAGGCGACGGCGAACGAATCAGGCGGCGGAGTTGGCGCGACGACTTTCGGCGGCGGAGGCGGGGTCCTGTCGGCGCATGCCGCTCCGAACGACGAAAGGACGACGAGCGCAAGCAGAGTCGCGATTCGCTTCATTGCACGTCACTCCATTTTCTGCGGTTGTGTTGATGATCTGTCGTGGAACGTAACGAGACGGTCGGGTTCGGTCACGCGATCATCATAGACTGAATGATCTATTGCGTGCTTGAACCGCACTTCCTAGAGTAGCGGCTCGACGCCACGCACCGATGCCGTCGGCGCGCCTCATCGGCTGGTCCGAGATTCAGAACGGGTCGCATCTTCGCCGACGAAGAGCTCCGACACACGATCTCGACAACACGATCGCGAGTCCAGGCCCGCCGAGCTGCCCCATCACACTTCATCGGGTCACCCGGGAGGACCACATGCCTGGCCATAGCACACACCAACCCCACGGCTCCGGAATCCGTGGGTTGAGCAGCCCTGAAGGCATCGACGCGCCGTCTGGTCGATTCGGTCGGATGTTTGCGCTGCCGCCGGCAAAGTTCAACGAAGACGATCTCTTCGCGCTCGCCGAAAAAATGAGAGGCGACGCGAGTCTGGACGAAGGCCCCGACGGGGAAGAGAGCGACTTCGGCGCGGCGTACACCTACTTTGGCCAGTTCATCGATCACGACATCACATTCGATCCGTCGACGTTCCAGCAACAGAAGAGCGATCCGAACGCCATCGTCGACTTCCGCACCCCGAAGTTCGATCTCGACAACGTCTACGGACGCGGCCCCGGCGACCAACCGTACCTCTACGACGGCCGTCTCAAAAAAATGTTGCTCGGCCAAAAGATGTTTCTCGTCGAGCGCAATCAGGATGCTCGCGACCTGCTGCGCTCGGACGCAGCAAGCGACGGGACCCAGCGTGCGATCATCGGCGATCCGCGCAACGATGAAAATGTCATCGTCTCACAGTTGCAAGGAATCATGCAGCGGTTCCACAACCGCATGGTCGATCTTCTCGTTGCGGCTGATCCGAACGTAAGCTTCGACACCATTCAGCTCGAGGTGCGCCGCCACTATCAATGGGCCGTGCTGCACGACTTCCTGCCCAAGATCGTCGACAAGGAAGTGCTCGATCACGTGTCCGAAGCGATCGCCAACCCGTCGCTATCGTTCGCGCACCACCATCCGAAGCTTCGGTTCTACAAATTCAAAGAAGTCAGAATGCCGGTCGAGTTCTCCGTCGCCGCGTACCGCCTCGGCCATTCGATGGTTCGTCCGGCGTACCGCGTCAACGAATTCACGACGGCGCTGGCGATCTTCGACCACAACAATCCAACCAACGGCCTCAACGCATTCGGCAACTTTCCCAAGAGCTGGGCGATCGACTGGCAGCGGTTCATCGACCTCGGATTGCGTTCCGGTCCTGAAACGATCACCGATCGCGTGCAACGCGCCTACAAGATCGACACGTCGTTGGTCGAGCCGTTGGCCAACCTGCCATTCAGCATCGCCGGCGACGAAGCCCGCACGCAATCGCGCCTCCTCAGCCTGGCGTTTCGCAACCTGCTGCGAGCGCAGAAGCTCCTGCTCCCGAGCGGCCAAGCCGTTGCCCACGCCATGGGTGTCCAGCCGCTCAAGGATGACGAAATCATCCTGTTTCCAGCCGAAGATGGCGCCAAGGAGACCGACGGCGAAGACGGCGCCAAGGCACCGATCATCACCGACGCGAGCCCGGCGTTCGCCGGTAAATGTCCGCTGTGGGTGTACATCCTCGCCGAATCCCGGCGGAACTTCTTCAAGAAGGGTAGAGCGCGTCTCGGCCACGTCGGCGGAACGATCGTCGCCGAGACGTTCCTTGCGCTGATGCTCGCGGACGATTCATCGATTGTGAATCACCCGCATTGGCGCCCGCGGTCTCCACACCCGGAAACGTTCGGGTTGGCGAACATCATCAAGATGGCTCTCGGGGTCTAGCGCCGCGTCGATTCCGTTGTCGCCGATCCTCTGCGCGCTGATTCGCTCGCCCGGCTCGCTCGTCGTCCCGGACTACCATCGCCTCATCGTCGGGCCATGCGAAACACAAACTCCTGCGATACGAGTTGTGGTACGCGCCGTCCGTCCATCTCCGCCGGAAGGTAGTGAGAGCGTAAAAGCGCGCGTCGAACCGCGGCAACAAACAACGGGTGCGTTGCTCCCAAGAACTCGACGGATTTCTCCAGAACGAGCCCCGTGCTGTCGACGACAAATCGAACCACGAAGTCAGCCTCCATGGCAGTGGCGGCGAGCGACGACGGATACTCCGGGCGCGGGTTTCGCCCGAACGGCGTCATGACCTTGTCGACCGATTCGGCCGTGTAGACGCCGTTGATGGGATCGGGATGGTGGACGCCGAGCACGGAACCGATGACATCAGCGAGGCTGCCGCGGGCGAAGTCGAGTGAGTCGTTGACCTTGCTGGTCAGCTCGATGTCTGGCAATTCGACGGCGACGTCGGGGATCAGGAGCGCCGCGAGGTCGAATGGCTTGAATAGTTTGAATGTGAGACGAGCGCCTCCCGTCGCGTCCGGACCTCGATCGTTCGCCGCCGGAGTGTTCCTGCCGTGATCGCGCGCTGAATGTTTATCGGTGGCTCTATCTCGCGTCCGGATGAGTATTGGAATAAACTATTCCCCCACGGTCCACCGCGAAACACGCGGGTACTGACGAACGGGTTCAACATGCTGTGACTCGGAGCGGCAGTTCTGGACCATCCGCACCGCGCACATGCCGCGCCAAAGCGCGCGCCGCGTCACGTGTCGCCGATCGAAATCACTTTGAACGCCTCTACTCCGCTCTGATCACGATGATTGGATCCGTTCTGGTGGCGCGAAATGCCGGAACGAGACTCGCGATCGTGGCGACGACGGCAAGGACGATGGGCACAACGAGAAACGTCCCCTGATCCGTAGGCGTCGTCTCGAATAACATCGAGCGCAGAAGTTTGGTGGTTCCCGCAGCCGCGAGCATCCCGACAACCACGCCGCCCGCGACCAGCTTCGCGGCTTGACTCAAAACGAGTATCAGGATGTTGCGATCCGTTGCACCAACGGCAATGCGAATACCGAGCTCGCGCGTCCGTTGCGCGACTCCATATGCAACGATTCCATAAAGACCGATCGCCGCGAGCAACAGCGCGGTGAACGCGAATCCGGCCATGAGGCTCGCAACGAGAATTCTCGGGTCGGACAACGACAGTCCGGTTCGCTGTGCACTCGGCTTCGATCCAAAGACAATCGCCGGATCGACATCGCGAACAGCTCGGGTGATGCCCGGAATTACCGACGCCGATCGCGCCCGCACGACGAATTGCATCCACGGCCATACTTCGAGCGTGTACGGCAGGAACACCTGCGCCGGCGGTTTGGCCTCGGCCCCGAACTCGCGATAGTCCGCGACAACTCCGACCACCGGCAACGTGATCGGCTGGCCAAAGTCCGCGCGGGCCTGCGACGCGCGGAACACCGTGAGGCGATGTCCGACGGCGTCCGCTCCTGGCCACAACTGCTTCGCGAGCGTCTCAGTGACCAGGAATCCGCTGGGCGACCGCATGTCCTCGTCGGTGAACCCGCGCCCAGCCACGATGGAAGTGCGAAGCGTCTTGAGAAAATCCGTCGAAATCGGATGATATGCTGCTTGAGGCGGCACGGCCGCGCCGCGCTGTTCCTCCGTCTCGACCTTCGTTGGAAGCAGAGCGCCGCCTGCGGCCGCCACTGTCTCGACCGCCGGTACAGCGCGAACAGACTCGAGGATTCTCTGATAGAGCGACGCTGCTTGGGCCGGTGAATCGTATTTTCCTTTGGAAGGAAAGATCGAGAACGAAATGACACCGTCCGGATCGAACCCCAGTGGCACCGACGACACTCGGCGCACACTCTGAATGAGAAGCCCCGCGCCGATCAGCACTGTGATGGCCAACGCAAATTGGACGGAGACGAGCGCGTTGCGAACGCGCCGCTCACCAGCGCCCTTGGAGTCCACCGCCATGCCGCCGCGCAACCGTGCGGCGAGACTGCCGCGATCGGCGTGAAGCACCGGGAGCACGCCGATCAACAGCGCGGTCGCGGCGGTCACGCCGAACGTAAAGAGCGCGGCGCGGGCGTCGACCGCGATGTCCGTCGCGAACGGAAGTCGCTGCGCCGCGAACGGACGAACGAGCGCCACGAGCGCGATCGCCAACGCGACGCCGGCTATGCCCGCCGCGCCGGCGATCACGCCGGCCTCGGTCAACAGATGTCGAGCCAATCGCCATTTCCCGGCGCCGAGTGCGGCACGTACGGTCAACTCGCGCGCGCGAATGCTGTTTCGAACGAGCAGCAAGTTGGCGACGTTGGCGCAGGCGAGGAGCAGCACAAGTGCGATCGCGCCGGTAATGAGCAGGAGTGTGGCCGGTAGCTCGCCAAACATCTCGTCGGAGAGACTGCGGAGCTCCACAGACGTCCAATGCGCCTGCTCGGCCGGATAGGCGTCGGCCATGCGTTGTGCGATCGTGCGCATCGCGGCGGCAGCGCGTGTTGAATCGGCGCCGGCGCGGAGTCGAAGGAGGGCACGGCTGTCGACATGCAGTCCGCGAAGCGACAGCGCCGGGTGCGTTGCTTGAAAAATGGCGACCGGTTGCCAAATCGCCGGCGGCAACCATCCGCCGCTACCAAAGTTCGGGTACGCAAATCCGCGCGGCATGACACCGATGATTCTCGTCGGCACGCTGTCGACCGAGACCATCTTGCCAACAACGGCGCGGTCCCCGCCAAAATGCCGCATGAAATAGTCGTGCGAGATCACGGCGACAGGGGGCGCAGCGAGTTGCTCATCGTCGGCGAGAAGGGTGCGGCCAAGCAGCGGACGCATTCCTAGAAGTTGAAAAAACCCGGGCGTGACGTAAGCAGCGATCTGCCGTTCCGGTCCGTCGTCGCCGGCGATCAAGACTCCGTTTCCGCGCACGAAAGCGAACCCCTCGATCGCATCGCGCACCGTGGCGCCCTGCGTTTGCCAATCTTTGAATGTGGGATACGACGGAACGCGCGCGTTGGCGTTGTCGCTGTGTTCGTACACCGTTTGCAAACGGCCAGCGTTGGCGTATGGCAGTCCGCGCACGAGGATGGTGTCGACGATGCTGAAGATCGCCGTGGCGCTTCCGATGGCGAGGGTGAGCGAGAGTACGGCGACGACGGTGAACGCCGGCGCGCGCCGCAAGGCTCGAAAGGCATCGCGAAGATCGTCTCTCATCTCGGACCTCTGGTGTTCGTGAACGTTCGCCGATCGCAGTAGTGACAAAATTTTATCACACAGGGACAATATTTTGTCATCATCGCGGTTTGTCAAGCGTGGCCTGTCCTGACCGCCCACGCCGCCGCGCCGATACCGGATTCAATCGGACGGCGACGGTCTGCGCAAAAGCACCACTCATCATTGCCGTGAAAGTTTTCGGAGACTCGGCCGACCGATGAGCCCACGGCCTCGCCTGGAACGAGAGCGGCAGGCTCCGCGGTTCAAAGAAGGGACACTTGCTTGCAATGGAACTGTTCGACACTCAACACGCCGCAGTCGAAAAATATCGAATCCCCGTCAGCGGCTGTGGCGCGCGTTGAAGCATGCCGGCATTGCCAGGAAGCAGCTTTAGCTGCGTGGGACTGAGAATCTTTGGCAGCGTCGTGTGCGCCTCCTGCCGCGCGATCTCCCATCCATCGTTGATCACGGTGTTCTGTCGTTTCACGAGATCGCTGCTGTTGTACTGATCGGGGAGGCCGGCTAATGCATTGGCCCACGTCGCCCAATGATGCGTGATGCGCCCCGAGTAATCGGCCTGCGCGGCGCGAAGTCCCTCGACCTGGTCGCGCGTGAGAAGCAATGAATCCGTTTCCGCGAGAACTTCGTTGTACCAGTTCGGCAGATTCCCGCAATAACGCTTGATGATCGCCGTCGAATCGAGCTTCACGCCGGGGTTGCCCTTGCGCCCCGGATTCAAAATCCGGTCGAGCTGCTGCGCCTCGCCATCTCGGCTAAAATCGATGCGGACGTCGAGCGTCATCCTGAAGGGCGTGCGGAACGCCGTCACCGACGGCCGCGTGTCGCCGAAGCGCGGATTGACCTCGTACACGTATCGCTTCGCTGTCGAGTCGAATCCACGAACGTAGTACAACACACGATCAGGAATTGCCGCCGTTCCCCACCCGCGCAGCTTGTCGCCGTGAAGCAGCTGGTCGATGCCGGCCAACGGGTTCGAGAACGCGAGTCGAATATCGCCGCGCCGAGCGAGGTGAAGCTTCTGCATCACGCTGAACGACGGAGCGAGCGACAGATTCAACGTCGTAAACCACGGTCCGGTGCAACTATTTCGCTCGGCGGCCGTACCGCGTTGACGCTCGAGGCAGTCGCGTGCATTGCGAGTCGTCGATGCCATGAGACGGTCGAGCGCTGCCGTCAACGCCGAATTGTTGGCATTCGCTGCCGAAAAGATAAACGCGCGATCGTTCGCCGATCCGTCGCCATTCACGTCGTTGCCCACCATCGGCGTGTATGGCAAACCCGAGCTGACTTTCCCGGCCATCGTGAACACGATCCAGTTCGATTGATATCCCGCTTGAAGCGTGAGCTCGTGCGCCGGCGTGTAATCGCCGCGCGCCCATGTCACATCCATGGGACTGCCAAACGTCGCGCCATCGAAGCCGCGCGCTTGCGAGCGTGCCTGCGTGAATGTGTACGTGCCGTCGATCAGCCACTTTCCGCCAATGAATCCCACGCCAGGGCGCGCCCGCACGCTGATCTGTCGCGCCCATCCGTGGAGATCCGACGTCCGGCTCGTCACCGCACCAAACGTGGGATCGAGACGTGCCGCATTGTTGGCGATCGCGCCCGTCCCTGCGACGATGCTCGACATCGGCACAAAAACAGGTCGGCCTTCGCTCGAAAGCAGAAAACGCTGATTGCCCGAAAAATTCAGATCAGTGTTGCTCGGCTGATTCACATTGAACGAGTACGCGGCGTCGACACTATACGAAATCGTTTTGATCGCCGATCCCCACGACAAATTGCCGCGCCATGCACGTGCCGGCTGATAGTGCCGGTCGAACAGCAAAACTCCCGGCGCCGCGTCGGAGAAGCCGATGGCAGGTGTGCCGGCTAGACACTCCGTGGGAACTGCGCCCTCGTTCGTCGCGAACGTTTGCCAATCGGGCAACGGCACCGCCGGTCCCACACAGGTGATGCGACGCACGCCGCTCGGCAGCCCTGTCGCAACGGACGCCTCCGAGAGGAGCGTCGGGTCGAGCGTCTGACGAAACTCTCCAACGCCTCCACGAAGGACGCCGCGTGCCATGGAATAGAACTGACCCATCTGCGAGAACGTTCTTCCGGAGTTTGCAACTCGAGACGTTGCTGTCGACAACCAGTTGAAGCCGACGCGGGGACTCACATGCCAAGTATTTGGAGCATGATCGGTGCGCGCGCCGAACGACGTCTCGATCTGTGGGTTGAATACAGGCGTTTTGGTGAACACGTTCGCTTCCGCGCGCGCTCCGTAGAGCAGAGAGAAGCGCGACGACTTCACCCACTGATCGCTCGACGCAAGAACACCGCTCCATTCGCCTCCCGTCCGGCTCGGCGTCGATAGTGTGCGGGAGAAGCTCGCCGGCCGATTCGCCTGAAGATCAGCAAGTGAGTTGAACGAGTACGAACCGAGTCGGTTGGCCGACGGATCCTGCGAAAACACATCGAGCCGTGATTCGGTGTAGAGTTTTCCGCGATGCGTCGCGAGGCCTTTCCAAAAGAATTGCGTCTCGTTGGTCGTCTGCCACGTGATCGTTTGACTGCTCGATTGCAATGCGCTGTTTCCGGCGAACGAGAGCGATGCGAGCCCGCCCGTTCCATCCGTGAACGCCGAGGTCAGTAGAACGCGACCGTCCGGGAGTTGTAGGTACGGCGTATTGCCGGAATGCGAGACTGAGAGGCCGCTACGAAATTCGGTGAGCTGGTCTTTGAGTTTTCCAAAATACGCCGAGTAGAGCCACTGACCGCCGGCGGTGAACTGCTTGCTCTCGCCGCCGTGCGTGGGTGTTGTGGTCGGCGCAAAGGCGAGTGCGCCACGACGGCTGAAGTTGGCGAAACCAGTCAGACCCCATGTCGTGTTCAGCGGCGTAAACGTGCTGTAGTCGAATAACGGCCGGTCGACCCTCGCAAGGAACGCCACATAATCGGTGACGCGATTCGATGGAACGCCCCGCGACGTCGCCGGAATTCCCAGTGCGTTGAGCATCGAGAATAGGCGAGCGACGGAATCGCGCGCGACGCCAGCATGCTCGAGCACGTCGGCGTCGGCATCGAGCAACGACGTTGCGTCGGAGAATTGTCGTTTGTACTCGACGCCGCCGTTGTACATCCAGCGGTCCATGTTCGTACCGCCGTCAGTACCGAGATTGAGGTCGAGCGACGTATATGTGAGGCCCGACCGTCGGGCAACGGCGTCCGCCGCCTGAAATTGTGGAGCGTCGAGCGTGACGAAGGCGCGACGAGAGACCGTGAGGTTGCCCGGCGCGAGCATCACCTGCGTCTGTGCGCCGCTGAAGCCGCCGCGCGCGGGATCGTATGTTGACGTCGCCACGCGTGTTACAGTGTTCGCGCCGCGCGGTACGCCGCCGCCGCCGAAGGCGAGGCCGTTGAGCGTCGTACTGTTTTGCGATGGCGGAAGACCGAGTACGGACACGCCGCCGCCGGGGACGGTGCTCACCCCGGGTAGCGTCGCGGCGATCGATTCGAGATTGCCGGCAACGTCAGGCGGAACCGATCCGTTGACGCCGCCGGGTAGCAATTCCGCCCCGCCGATTCCCAGACCTCTCCCGTCACCCTGATCGCGCGCCGGGCGCGTTCGCCGCGCCTGTACCTGCACCGTCGCAAGTTGCTGGACGCTGCTCTTGAGCACCGCGTCGACCGTGAACACGGAATCGGATCCGACGCGGGTGACGCGCTTGCGAAAGGCCTGACGTCCGACGGATGACACGTGCACGAGGTAGTCGCCCGTCCCTTTGTCGAAGATGATCTCGTAGCGCCCGGCAGAGTCTGATTTGGCGAACTGGCTGATTCGATCTGGAGCCATGGTGATGGCGACGTCCGCGCCCGCGACGACGACACCGGAATCCGTGGTCACGCGTCCACGAACGGCGTCGCGGTGGATGACGTACGACGTGGCCGGCACCGCCGATTGTTGCGCGCCGAGCGACGCCGCGCCAACGACGACGAGAACGAAGGGTGCCGCGAGTAGACGCATGATCGAATGACGAAAGAGGGTTGCCAACAATGCCGGCCGGTCAATCGCGCAACGTCGTCGCTCGCGAATTCTTTCATACTATCTGCGTAGTAGCTTGACGACGTCCGTTCCCGCTGGCAATCTATGATCGACCCGCCAACGTCGAAAAGCTATTTCGACCCGTGCGCGTTAAAAGACTCGAGTGTCATCGGGACGCGCGTATTTCATTGAGCATGGATTCATCGCCTGAGCCGTCGCCCGCTCCGATCGTCAACCTCAGAACGTTCGGCGGCACACTGCTCGAAGGGCCGCACGGCGTCGTCACGGGCGCCCTCAGCCAACGCCGCCGACTCGCCGTCCTGTCGCTGCTGGCGGCGAGCGGCACCGGCATCAGTCGCGATCGCCTCCTCGGGTTGCTATGGCCCGAGTCCGACGAAGACCGCGCGCGACACACACTCTCGCAACTCCTCCACGGACTCCGGCGCGAGCTCGCCGACGACGTCATCATCGCGAACGGCGCGGCCCTTCGTCTGAATTCGAACATCGTTTCGAGCGACGTCAGCGACTTTGCCGCCGCGCTCGCCACCGGCGACGATGCACGCGCCGTGAATTTGTATCGCGGCGTGTTTCTCGACGGGTTTTATCTCAACGGCTGTCCAGACTTCGAACGATGGGTGGACGAACGACGAGCGACGCTCGCGCGACAAGCCGAAGACGCCATCGAACGACTGGCGAAGCGTTCCGGTGCAAACAGTCCAACCGAATCCGCCGAGTGGTGGCGGCGTCTCGCCGCACTTCGGCCGCTGGATTCGCGCGTTGCACTCGCCCTGATGGAAGCGTTGGCCGTCACGGGCGACCGCGCCGGCGCACTACAAGTCGCACGATCGCACACAGCGGTGTTGAAGGAGGAGCTCGACGCGGCACCCATTCCTGAGATCGCCGAGTACGCCGAGTCGCTGAGAGGCGAGACGGTCGCGTCGCCCACGCAGTCCGTCGCGCCTGTCGTTGCTTCTCAGCGCCCGCCCGATTCGGACGCACTTGCCGGCACCGCGACCGGGAGCGCTCCGATCGCGTCCGCCGAGCCTGGATTTGCGAGCCGCCTAAAGCACTCGTCATTTCGATTCGGAGCGCTCGCCGTCGCTGCTATCGCTCTCATCGGAGTCGCGCTGATGCTCGGCTTGCGCGCGGCCGCCGATCCGTCAGGCTCCACGCCCCGATGGCTGCTCATCGCCGACGTCGAGAACACCACGGGCGACTCGGTATTCGATCGAACGGTTCCCGTGGCGCTCGCCGCGGCACTCGTGCAGTCGCCTCGGATTCGCGTCGTCTCTCCCGACCGGATCGGCCGCGCGCTCGTGCGCATGCGGCGTCCCGCGGAAGACGTGTTGCTCACGGAAAAGTTGGCGCGCGAGATCGCGCAGCGCGACGGCGTTCCCATGGTCGCCGTTCCGGCGATTAGTCGCGCCGAAAACGCCTACGAGCTCACAACGCGAATTCTCGACGGCAGCACCGGCGCGGTGCTCGGCTTCTCGGCGGTCCGCGCCGAGCGTCGCGGCGACGTGCTCGACGCGCTCGACCGCCTCGGCCGCGATCTCCGCGGCAAACTCGGCGAGTCGTCGCGCTCGATTCGAGCCAACACGGTTCCGCTGCCGTTGGTCACGACCGCGTCGCTCGACGCGCTGAAAAAATTTGCCGAGGGCGAACGTGCATTCCGCACCGCGCGGCCTGAAGACGCGCGCAATCTGTGGACGCAGGCCGTCGCGATCGACTCGGCATTCGCGATTGCTTATGCGAATCTTGGCATGGTCGAGTATTGGGACAACAAGCCAACCACGGGCGACTCGTTGTACGCGTTGGCGTTCCGGCACCTCGGCACGCTCCCGGAGCGTGAGCGGGTGATGATTCGCTCCTCAGCGCGAAGCTGGCAGGGCGATCACGCGGGCGCCGCGGTGCTTCTCACAACGTTTCTCGCCGACCACCCCGACGATTTCGGCGCGCTCCGCCAACTCGGCTATGAGTATTTTCGTATGGGTGAGGCGACCGGCGCGGCCGATGCGTTCACCAGAGTGCTCGCCGTCGATTCGCTCGACTATAGTGTGTGGATCAACCTCGCCAGCTCCGAAAAACTCTTGCACCACTACCCTCGGTCGGTGCAAGCGTACCGTCGCGCATTCACGCTCGCGCCAATGCAGCTGACGGCCAACAACAATCTCAATCTCGAATTCGCTCGCACGTTCGTTCTCGCGGGTCAGCCGGATTCCGCCGCCGTGGTGATCGCGGCGCTCGCTGCATCGCCGGACGCACCGCGTCGTGCGCGCGCGCTGCGGTCCACGGCTTTTCTCTCCGCCTACAACGGTGCTTACGCCGATGCCTCAGCGAGTCTCGTTCAGGCGATCGAATTGAATAGGACGGGTGCGCCTGGAACGAGCGAAGTGCGCAACCGGCTCTTGCTGGCGACGATGCTGGACGAACGCGGGCACTCACGCGAGGCCGCTCGCCAGCTCGACTCAGCCGAAGCGGTCGCCGCGCACATCGACGCCGAGACGACGCTGCTCTACTGGTTGGGAAAGGCGGTCGCGCGGGAGGGCGACGCACCGCGCGCGTCTCGAATACTGACGCGACTCGAAGCGAAGGTTCACGTCACGAGTGCGACCGATCGCGCGGCGCTCGAGGCGCTACGGGGCGAGGTGTTGATGGCCGAACGACGGCCCGCAGAGGGACTCGCTCATCTCAAGCTCGCTGCGCAAGCCGACTCGACGTCGGTCGTCCTCGAGTCGCTGGCGTATGGCACGGCGACGTCGGGCGACCTCGAGGGCGCGGTTGCGTTGTACGAGCGGCTGGGCCGCGGCAACGATTTTGGTTGGGAAGGGCAGCACAATTGGCGTGTCGCTTCGTATTGGCTGGCGCGTGTGCAGGAGCGAGCGGGCAATGCCGCTCGCGCACGCGCCGCGTACGAGCAGTTCATCTCCCAGTGGCGGCGGCCAGACGCCGATCTGCACTCCGTTGTCGACGCGCGCGAGCGTCTCGCGCGCTTGCGCTCGCGCGAGAAAGGAGGTTGATGGAGGCGTTGCGTCGTTCATCGGGCTCCCGCGACAATGTTCAGACCTGAGTCGAGTGGGACGTCCAATCGCAACGTTCCGTTAGCAACCTCGAGGATGCGGGGCTTTTCGAATTTCGGATCGACTGGGATTACGTCGTACTCGAACGGTCGCTGCCTCGGCGTTTCGGGCGCGAACGTATTGGATCCGAGCACGCGGTCGAACACGTAGCGCGCCGACAGGCTCGCGTCCAAGCTCCGCGGCGGTAGAGAGCTGGCGAGCAATTGGATGGTGTCGAGGATGGCCATCCGATGCGGCGCAATCGCCGCGCCAACCGTGGTCGTGGTCTTTGGAAGCACATCCACGGCGGCAGCCAGACCGACCAGCGAGAATAAAATCCAGCCCATCCGACCCATCTTCGTCCTCTCCGAAAATGACGAGACCCATGTCACACCGGCGCAGCGGATTGGCTGCGCCGGTTTCGGGAGAACAAATTGGCTTGGCGGATCACAAGGGCGTCACAAGGCCGTCATCTGGCCCCTCCGACGTCCAAATGTTTGTCGACGAACCCTACGGAACGATTCTCGGGTCGGGAGCGAGGTCCTTTTGCAGGTACGGAACGCCTTCCGTCATCCACTTCGGTGCCGGCGCGCCCCTGAGATAGTGGTCGAAGAACTGGAAGTAGCGGACCGTGAGATCCTTCCGGTTGCCAAGTCCGCGGAGTCCGTGGCCCTCGCCGGTGTAGGCGAGTAGTACGGCGTTCTTTCCGTTGAACCGAAGCGCATTGTAGAAACCGAGTCCGTTCTGGAAGGCGACGGTCGGGTCGGACGTGCCGTGCATGATGAGGAACGGTGCGGTCACTTCGGGCACGTGGGTCAGCGCCGACTCGAACATGTAGACGTCGGGCTTTTCCCAGGGCGAGAAGCCCCAACGTCCCTGGCCGTAGAGATAGTAGTCGTTGCCGTTCGCGCCGCTGCCGCCCGGAACTTGATATCCCCAGCCCCAGTTCTGGCTGAAGTCCTGGTACAGATCGGTGACGCCGGCTCCCATGCCCACCGCCGCGAACAACCGCGAACGCGTCCCAATGAACGCCGCGCCCTCGCCACCGTAGCTGTGGCCGTTGATGCCGATGTGCTTGGGATCGACATAGCCCATCTCGATCACCTTCTTCACCGCTGCTTCGACGCACTCGAGCATGTCGCTGTGCGACGAACCCGTATGGAAATAGATGTCGGGCAACATCGTCACGTAGCCGCGGCTCACCGCTTCCATGGGTGACGACCCCATGCCTGTGAGATACGACGGCGCGTTGTACCGATGCATGTTCTGCGAATTCTTTTCGTAGAAGTTCACGAGCATCGGCCGCTTCTCGCCGGGTTTGTAGTCGTCCGGCAGGGCGAGAATGCCTTGCAGCCGCTTGCCGTCCTTGTTCTTGAAGTCGAACAACACGCGATGTCCCCACATGTATTCCGCCTGCTGCGGATTCGCGTTGCTGATCGTTTTAGCATCCTTGAATCCCGGTCCCGACACGCGGAGATCGGGGAATTCGGTGAAGGTCTGCCGCGTGAACAGGAAGACGTCGGCTTTTGCCGCCTTGGTCGGATTGCTGAACGACGCGTCTTCGTACACGAGCTCTTTCAACTGGCCATTCGCCAACTCGTAGAAGCCGGCCTTCTTGGTGTATTCGCCGTACGCCGACAGTGTGACGGGCTTGGACAGGTCGACCGTTCCGCGCGAGCCGCCGCGTCCACCGCGACCACCACCGCCGGGCGCAGCACCCGGCGCGCCACCCGGCGCACCCGACGAGTCGGGCTCGATCTGCACGTAGCGGAATCGGATCTCAGCCTTGTTGCCCGCGCCGTTCGTCAGGTTGCGCGGCGCCGAGCCGTCGAGCGGAATGAGCCACAGATCGTACTGATGCGTGGCGATGAAGGCTTTGCCGTCGTTGGTGTACGCAGTAATTCCGTAAGACGGCTTCGGGCCTGGATGATCGAACTCCATGTCCACGAAGCTGACGCTGCCACCGCCGCCCAGGGTTTTGGTCGTGGCCGCGTCGAGATTGTACGCTTGGAACTTGTTGTCCTTCCAATACACGAAGTAGTTGCCGTCGGGCGAGATGCCGAGGACGTGCGCGCCGGTGAGTTGATTCTTGAGGATCAACTTGCGTTCGCCGGTAGCCGGATTGAGGCGATAGATGTCCGCCGCCGGCCGCTTGTAGTCGGAGATGTATCCGCGTGTGTCACGACCGATCGCCCACCGTCCGTCCTGGCTGACGTCGATCTCGCGCATCGTCGAATCGGCGAGCGGAATGAACTTCGAGCTGGCCACGTCGAACGCTTCACGGTAGGTGAAGTTCCGATCAGCCTCGGCGCGCGTCATCTGCTGCGATTGAATGCGCTCGTCTTTGGTGTTCCAGATGTCGACGTCGGCGACTTCGTCGGCGTTGCGACGACGTGTGGACGTGTCCGGAGCCGGAACTTGTTCCTTGATGCCGAGAAAAACACGGTGGTTGTCCTCGCTCCAATCGAGCGCCGCGCGATCGCTCACGACCCAACCCTTCGGGAAATTCGCCGTTTTGACCGGATCGAGCTTCGCCGGCGCGGCATCAATGTTTCCTAATGCGGTTTGCACGTCGGGATACACGATCAACACGTTGTCGCGCTCGCGCATTTTGTCGACGTCCACGCCCTTGAGCACGGCGAGCCCGGTGCCGCCGTCGTTCCAGGTGAGCCGGCTGTAGGAGCGCGCGTCGTTGTCGAGCGGGTTCACGCGTCCGTTGCGGAGGTCGAGCACGAACAGACCGTTGCCGTCGCGCACCGTGTTGTCGACCGTATAGGCGAGCAAATCGCCCTTCTTATTGAACGAGATTTCGCCGACGCTTCCGAGAAGTTGGTCCCGGCCGTTCGCGAGGTCGTGAAGAATGACGTCGGCACCGCGGGCTCCGGTTGAACCTTCCGACGCGACTCCGCCGCCGAGGGCTCCGCCCGGTGCGCCACCTGGTGCGCCGCCGCCACCGGCCCCGCGTCCGCCAGCGGGGGCGCCTTGTGCGCCGGGTGCGCGGCGTCGCAGCACGAGTTGGCTGGATGTCGCTGAGAATGTGAAAGATTGAATATCCTGCCAAGCCTGTACGGCGCCGGTGGCGAGATTGCGCAGCTCGACGCGTCTGGGAGGAGCCGGCGGAGTATTCGCGCCTCGTCCGCCCTGTGTTCCCGGCGTCGCGGCACCTGGCGCACTTGGCGCACTTGGCGTTGTTGCGCCGGGCGCCGGAGCTGCGCCGCCGTTACCTCCGCGTCCTCCCCGTCCGCCTCGGCCTCCGCTGTTCGGATCGATCTGGTAAGCGACCCACTTGGAGTCGGCGGAGAATGCGGGACCGCTCGCGTTCGCGACTTCGACGTCCTGATTGTTGTCGAGCCGGAGAAGATGGAGGACGGGCTTCGCGTCGGCCGGCGCCGTGTTGGTGAGCGACACGACGTAGGTGACCCACTTTCCGTCGCTGGAGACCGACGCGCCGTTGATGCTTTTCCATTTGGTGTAGTCGTCGACGGACAACACTTTCTTGGCGACGCTCTGCGCACGCGCGGGCGCGAGCGCCGCGCCGGCGAGCGAAAGGACAACGGCGAACGTTCCGAAAGTCCGGAAAGTCGTGCGCGATGGTGTGTGGATGTCGTTCACGGGCGATCCTCCTGGGGGGCACCGGCTGGGGCTGCGCGGCGTGCGTCGTGGCTCACATGGTCGATACGGGCGAGAGCCAGCAAACGCTAGAATACCTTGCGGACGCGGGGCGGGGAAGCAGCGGCGAGGCGCACGCGGGCCGACGGCGCCCGAAATTGCGCGAACTATTGGACCGGTCCGGTTCGCGCGGCGTATACTAGGGCCAGCCTATGTCCCGTCTCTCGATCGCGCTTCTCATCCTCGCAACGGCGATCGCCGGCGCTCAACAAGAGCGCGGGCGTCCGGTCGTGTTGATCGTCCACGGCCGCGGAATGCTCGATCGGGACACGGCGGCAACGCGAAAGATGTGGAGCAGTGCGCTGGTTCAAGCCGTTCGTACGTTCGCACCTGGATCGCCGATCACTGACCGCGATGTGCGCGCCGTGTGGTACGCCGACGTTCTCGATCCGCGCTCGACTCGAGGCTGCGACTATGCGCCGTCCGATCCGCGCGCCCGTCGCGAGCGTGCCGACGACCAGCAACTCAAAGGCTTTGTCGGTGTGATTGGAAGTGTGCTTGGCGCATTGACGTCCATCGCGTCGGACAGCGAGTCTGGTTCGGAGATTCGCTCGCTGGCCGCGGACGCGTCATTTCTCAGCGACGGACGCAAACGGTGTGCGGCCGAAAGTCGTTTGGCCGTGGAGCTCGATCGTGCGCGGCAAGAAGGTCGTCCGGTGATCGTCGTGGCGCACAGCCTCGGATCGCTCGTCGCCTACGACTATCTCTCGTCGCGTTCGGATTCCGCCGTCGTGCGGCGATTGATCACCGTTGGTTCGCCGATCGGGTCGCCGGAGATGCGACGCTTTCTGATCGGTGGCGATTCGACCGATGTTCTCGCGTGGCCGTCGAGCGTGAGCGATTGGGTCAACATTCGAAATGAGAGCGATCCATTCGCGACTCCTCTTTCGATTGGGCGCGATCTCGTCGTCAGGTTTCCCGCCGACGAGCCGGACCAACACGAGCTGGTCGGCTACCTGCGCGGAACGGTGACCGTGCGCGAAGTGCTCGGTGGTTGGTGCACAGCGTTCTCAGCCAGCGGTCGTCCCGCCGCTTGTCGCGACACAATTCTCAAATAAAGAATCTCGCGCACCAGAGAATTCTCGAAGTGAACGCGCAGGTGGCTCGCCGCTTGCCTTTCTTGCGGTGATACTTCGACAAATCACTCTCGTGTTGCGCATTCGATCAATCGTGTTAACAACTGCAGTCGCGGTCGTCGCCGTTGCCACGACGTCGCCGGCGTGCGCGCAAGCGCGCGTGGGCCGAGATTCCGCAACGCGTCTCACGCGGTTCGGGCGCGATTTAGCGTATGGTGGCGTCGAAGGCTTGGCCTACGCCGGGATCGACCAGCTCGGCAACAGCCCGGCGGAATGGGGAAAGGGCTGGCGCGGATACGAGAAACGCGCAGCGTCGAATATTGGCGAGTTCGTGATACAAGAGTCCGTCACCGAAGGGCTCGCTGCCGTGCTAAACCGCCCGCTCGACTATCGCCGTTGCCGCTGCCGTGGAACGGGCGATCGATTTGCCCACGCGGTTGCCGGCGCGTTCACCGATCAGATGCCCGACGGCAGCCATCAGCTGCCCATCCCTCGAGTAGTCGGTGCGTTCGTGGGCAGCTTCGCGCAGGCGGCGTGGCGTCCCGAAAAGGACAGTCGGACGCGCGTGGCACTACTCAATGGCGCGACGTCGCTCGGTATAGGAACACTCATCAATCTCTACCACGAATTTCGCTAAGCGGCGCGAGCTGGATGAACACGCGCCGCCGCAGCATCTGCGCGGCGCAGCGTTACCAACGTCACTTCCGGCCGCGCCCCAATGCGAAACGGAATTCCAAAATATCCCGTGCCCGGGCTGATGTAGAGCAGAGAGTCCTGCTCAACGTGTGCGCCCATCGCGTGCTCGAGGAACGGCGATGCGAGGCTCCAGCCCAGACGCGGCAGCGCGAATTGTCCCCAGTGCGTGTGACCGCTGAGCGTGAGCGCCACGCCGCGCGCCGCGAGCGCCGGCCACAGGGCCGGGTTGTGCGCGAACGCGATCGTCGTCGCGCTCTTGGGCACTGACGCCATGGCGCGTTCGATGTCCGGCGCGGCGCGCGAGCTGCCACGCCGTCCGCCGGCGGGATCACCCGTGCCGACGATCGCGAGTGTGTCCGCTCCGCGACGAATCACATGCGCCTCGTTCACGAGCACCGTTCCGAGCTTGCCGGCGCGCAACGCGCGTTCGACTTCTTCCCAACCGGCGTACACGTCGTGGTTGCCGGGAATCATGAACACACCCAACGGCGCGCCGAGTGCGCCGAGTCGTTTGGCGTAGACTGCGACGTCCTCGGCGCGGTCGTCGATGAGATCACCGGTGACGGCGATGAGATCCGGCGTGAGCGCCTGCGTTGCCTGCACCACGCGTTGCAGAAACCGGCGCGGCGTGTGCGGGCCAACATGTAGATCAGAAAGTTGCGCGATGCGCAGCCCGTCGAAGCTCGGCGGAAGTCCGGGCACGTCGACGTCGACGTGGCGAACCACGAGCGAGCGCGAACCGGCGTATCCGAGAAGCAGAACCGCCACGCCGGCGACCAACATCAACGCGGCGGTCGCGCGACCGACAACGAGTGCGTGCCCGAACGGCAATCCGATCGCAAGCCCAACGAGCCCCGCTGCGGAGACCAGCGGCAGCAGGAGTTGCACATACCAAAACGGACGCACCACGAGCAGACGAAACGCCGCGGTTGGGTAGAACGGCCATCCGCGCCAACGCGCAAAAGCGAGGAGCGGTACCGTCGTGTAGAGGGCGACGAGAGTCGTTGCTGCGAAGGCGCCGGTGAACGCGCCGTAGGCGAGGGCCGCGAGGGTGCCCCATGTCAGTAGGAAATACGCGATCACGCGCGCCGCGATTGACGAGACGCGCGGTGTCTGACGCTTGCGCTTGACGCCGGTGTTCATACCATAAGGTAAACCGGTCCCCGGACGGTCGATTCCGCACCGTCAACCGAAGCAGGCCGGCGTCCCCTTTCTGCGAGGCCGCGGATGACAGCAGCATCAAAGGACTTGCTCGCCAATGTGACATTGACCATCACTGGCATCATCCTGGTCGTAACATTTTGCGGAATGTTTGGCTGGATTCCCAAGCTGGCACCTACGCGCGAGTTGGCGACGCTCGGGATCATTCTCGCCATTATTTCAGGGAGTCTACGCCGCAGCGCGCGCTCGTCTCGCGCCGCACCGACCGGCTAGCCGCCAGGATTCTTTCGCCGTCCACGCTCGACATCGCGCGCGTGGACGGCCGCCGCTAAACGCTCAGGCGCTCCAACCCTCGGCACTCAATGCTTCGCCGAGTGCGCCAATGAAGCGCTCCACGCGCGGTGCTTGCGCGTTGTGGCCCATGACGCCGACGCGCCACACCTTGCCGGCCAACGCGCCCAAGCCACCGCCCATCTCCACCCCAGCCTCCAACAGACGCCGGCGGACGTTCGCCTCGTTCACACCATCCGGAACGCTGATCACATTGATCGTGGGACAGCGGTTAGACGCCGGTGTGAACAGAGAAATTCCGAGCTTGTCGAGTCCGCGCACCAGTGTTTCATGCGCAGCCGTATGACGCACCCACCGCTCCTCCAATCCTTCGGCGAGAATGAGTCGCAGCGCTTCGTGAATTCCGTAGATGCTGTTGATCGGCGCGGTGTGGTGAAACGCGCGCTTCTTCGATGCGCCGTCCTCACCCCAGTATTGAAAGAGCAGCGATAAATCCAAATACCATGTCGACGGCGACGCCTTTCGAGCGCGAACGGCGGCCATCGCGCGCGGACCCACAGTGATCGGTCCGAGTCCCGGCGGTGCACCAATGCATTTTTGCGTGCAGGAACCCGCGGCGTCGATCCCGAGTCCGTCGACGTCGATCGGCATTCCACCCAGCGACGTGACGCAGTCGACGGCAACCAACGCACCGTAACGTCGCGCGACTTCGACGATCGGCTCGATCGGTTGGCAAGCGCCCGTGGTCGTCTCGACGTGCACGAATGCAACGAGCTTCGCGGGCCGCTCGGCCAGCATCGCAGCAAGCTCGCTCGGATCGACGATCTCGCCCGGCGCTGCTTCGATCGTGCGCACATCCGCGCCGGACCGCTTGGCCAACTCGGCCAACCGGTGTCCGAAGTGCCCGATCATCAAGACGATCGCGCTGTCGCCCGGTTCGAGCAGATTCAACATGATCGTTTCGAGCCCGGCGGAACCCGTGCCCGAGATGGGAAGCGTGTGATGGTTCTGGGTGCGGAACACCTGGCGGAGACCGTTCATGGTCTCGTCCATCAAGTCCACGAAATACGGATCCAAGTGGCCGACGGTGCTTCGCGCCATGGCGGCGAGCACGCGAGGATCGGGATTGCTCGGACCCGGCCCCATCAGAAGGCGCTCCGGTGGATTGAGCACGGACATCTGCTTCGGTGCGGCGTCGCTATTCACGCCTGGTGTTTCGATCGTATGTGTCATCCCAGTCCCAGTTTCTTGGCGAGCCCGATGCGCTGAAGCTTGCCCGTTGCTCCCACGGGGATTTCCGTGAGGATCAAGATCTTTTTCGGCACCTTGTAGTCCGCCAACCGAACGGCCGCGAATTGCCGCAGTTCTTTGTCCGTCGCCTCGGAGCCCTGCTTGAGGACGATCGCCGCTCCGACTTCCTCGCCAAGCATGTCGTGCGGGATGCCGAACGTCACGCACTGGTGCACCGCGGGATGCTCCATGATGATTTCATCAACTTCGCGCGGTGAGATTTTTTCGCCACCGCGATTGATGATCTCCTTCAACCGGCCGGTGATGGCGACGTATCCGTCGGCGTCCATCACGCCCTGGTCGCCCGTGCGGAACCAATCGCCGTAAAACGCTTCGGCGTTCGCCGCCGGATTGTTTTCGTATTCTTGCATCACGTTGATGCCGCGGATCACGATCTCACCGGTGGCGCCGACAGCGACCGGAGTGCCGGTGGTGTCGACGACGCGAATCTCCGGCCCGCCGCTCGGACCCACCGTGCCCGGTTTGCGCGCTTTGGGCGGAAGCGGGTTGCTGGCCATTTGATGCGCCGCCTCCGTCATGCCGTAGGCCTCGATCACCGGCACACCGTACAACGTTTCAATTTGCGCAATGACCGTCGGCGGCAGTGCAGACGACGACGACCGAACGAAGCGCAACCGGTGCGACTTGATGATCTCGGCGTTGTTCGGCGCGCGCAGCAGGATGGCCTGATGCATCGTGGGGACGCCGGTGTACCACGTCGGCTTGACCTCTGCCACCCACGAGAAAAACTTGAGCGCGTTGAATCCCGGCGAACAACAAACTTCGCCGCCGGCGGACAGCGGCGCCAAAAGCGCGGCCATCAAGCCGTGAATGTGAAACAACGGCATGATGACGAGGTTTCGGTCGTCGGCCGTGAGCGCCAACGTTCCACGAATGTTGCCGGCCGACGCGCACACGTTCCGATGCGCCAACGGTACGATCTTCGGACGCGACGTTGTGCCCGACGTGTGCAGCACGAGCGCAATGTCATCCGCCGTCGCCTTGCGCGGAGTCGCGGCAGCGCCTTCGCCGGCGCTTCCTTCGAACTCCAGCGTGAACGTGCCCGCGCCCTTTTCTGGATGCGCGTGCAACCGCGCGATCGGAACGCCGAGCTTGCGGGCCACGTCTACCGCGGGCGTCTCCTTGTCGCGCGCAACGACCAGCACCTTCGCGCGCAGATCGGTGAGATAGAACTCGAATTCGTCGGCGCGGTAGCCGGGGTTCAGCGGCGCCGCAGTGGCCGCCGAGCCGATCGCCAAGAACGCCGCCGCCATCTCCGGTCCATTGTCGAGCACGATCGCTACGCGATCGCCCGGTCCGATTCCACGTGTGCCGAGTGCGGCGATGGTGTCGGTGACGAGCGAGCGCAACGCGCCGTACGACAGCGCCACGCCACCCGGAGAATTGAGCGCTGGCGCCGAGTCGGCACCCTGCCCAAGGAGTTCAGAAATCGTTGATGCCGAAGTCGTCATACTGTTCGAACCTCGATTACTTCAGAGTTTGGCGACGGCAAGTTTGCCGCCCTGATCGCTGAGCGTTTTGTTCAACAAACTGACGCAGGCATATACGGCGTCGATGTGCGGCGTCGGGATTTCCGTCAGACGCCCGAGCTCGATCACGGCGCCGATCAACGCCTCGATCTCGAGCGGTTTGCCCGCTTCGACGTCCTGCAACATGGACGTCTTGTGCGCGCCAACCTTTTCCGCGCCCGCGATCCGTCGGTCGATCCCCACGCGAAAAGTAATCCCGAGTTTCTCGGCCACCGTCTGCGCTTCGCGCATCATCCCAACGCTCAACTCGCGCGTGAGAGGAAACTGAAGCAGATCCACGAGCGTCGCATGTGTGAGCGCGCTGATCGGATTGAAGCTCAGATTTCCCCACACCTTCAACCAGATCTCAGCGCGAATGTCCGTCGTGACTGGTGCTTTGAATCCCGCCTTCGCGAACGCCGCAGCGATTCGTTCGATGCGCACCGTGGTCTTGTCCGTGAGCTCGCCGAGGCTGAAGCGACGTCCCTCCACGACGTGGACGACGCCCGGCGACACGAGGACCGCGGCCGGATAGACGACCGATCCAATGATCCGATCGGGGTCGACGGCTCGATTGATCGACCCATCCGGATCGGCGGCGCGCACGGGATATCCACCGTATTGCCCGCCGTGATTCAGGAAATACCACCACGGAATTCCGTTCTGCATCGTGACGATGGCCGTGTCGTCATGGCAGAGGTGCTGAAGGTCGCCCGCGACCGCCGCAACTTGGTGCGCTTTGACCGTCAGAAGCACGAGATCCTGCGGCCCCGCGTCGCTCATTTTTTCGAAGACGCGAACATTCGTGGCCGTGACCTCGGCGCCGTCTTCACCAACGACGCGCATGCCGGAGTCGCGTATCGCCGCGAGGTTCGCGCCGCGAGCAATGAACGTGACGTCTTCACCGGCCGCCGCGAGCCAACCCCCCAAATATCCGCCGATCGCCCCAGCGCCGACGACTGCGATTTTCATTCGGCGTTCACGTGGTCGGATCGAGATGCGCCTGCGGCGCTTGTGTGCGCACCGTGCCCCCAGCCGCGTTTGGGCGCAACGGCTTCAACACCAAGAGGGCCATGAGCGCGGCCAGGAGATTCATGCCCGCTAGAGTTACAAACACTCCACTCCAACCACCGAGTTTGACGGCGAGAATGCTGCTCAGCGGAACGATGAGCGCAGCGGCGCCTTTCCCCGTGTAGAGCAAGCCCGCGTTCGCTGACGCGTATTTCTTTCCGTACCAATCGGCACATGCAGCGGGGAACAGACTGTAGATCTCGCCGTAGGCGAAGAAGATGAGACTCGTCGTGAGGACGAACGCCGTCGGATCCGCGCCGAACCGGTTGAGGAGCAGAAAGGCGACGCCCTCGAGAGCGAACGCCGCGCACATAGTGCGTTCGCGTCCCCAGTGATCCGACACCCAACCGAAGAACGGCCGACTGATGCCGTTGAGCACTCGGCTCATCGCCAAGGCGAACGGAAGCGCCAGCACCGTGAGAATGCCGAGCGACGCAGTCGCGTCCGCGGCGATTCCGAAATCGGTTGCGATCGGCTTGATCTGCGCCGTGGCGATCAAGCCCCCGGTCGCCGTCAAGATGAACATGACGTACATGACCCAAAACGCGGGAGACCGCAGCATCTCCATCGGCGTGCTCTCACGTCCGGATCCCACCGTTGTTTTGCCCGGGCGAACCGTGAGCAAGTTGTCCGGACGCTTGAGCCACCATCCAACGATCGCGACGACGACGCCCTGGGCAATTCCGAACTTGAGAAAAGCAGTCTCGTAGCCCTGCGTTCGTATCATGTTCGCGATCGGGTATACCGTCAGCGCAGAACCAGCGCCGAATCCCATCGCCGTGACGCCGGCCGCGAGTCCTCGGCGGTCGGGGAACCACTTGAGTGCGTTGCCGACACACGCCCCGTAAACGCCGCCCGCGCCGATCCCACCGATCGCGGCTCCGACGTACAGCATCTGGACTGTGTTCGCCTGTGAATTGATCACCCAGGCCGCGGCCACCAACGCTCCGGAAGTGACCGCAACTATTCGCGGTCCAAACCGATCGACGAGATAGCCCTCGAACGGGACCAGCCACGTCTCGACGACTACGAAGACGGTGAACGCCACCTGAATGGCCGGAAGGCCCCAGTGGTGTTTGTCCTCGATCGGATTCACGAAGAGCGTCCAACCATACTGAAGGTTGGCGATCATCGACATACAAATGACACCGAGGACCAACTGCCACCAACGCGTGGCTCCTCGTGCGTGTTCTTCGTCCATGAGACTCTTGGCCTGCGTAAGCTAAGGAAGGGGACGATCTTGAGCGCTTGGGGCGCGAAAGAATAGCACTTCGTAGGCTCCCGCCGTAACCCCAAAATCTCTGAATTGCGCGCAGACTGCTCGGCGGCGGCCTCGGCGGCGCCGTCCCGCGTCCTTGTTCTACTACTTCCGGTCGGGTTTCGCTGACACGCCTGGCTCCGATTTATGCCGAACGCGCACTAGGTCCGCGTTCGCGGCGTCGGCCACAGCCGATTTGCCGGCCGTCTTCGCCGCCTGTGCCAACGCCGCCAGGGTCGCAGCGCGGCGGGGCGTACGAGTCAATTGGCGCTCCAGCTCCGTTTGCGCCTCCGCCGCGCGCCCGATTTGCAACAATGTTTCGGCCAGCAACTCTCGCGGCGGCTTGACGTCGAGCGGCGGTCCGAAGTCGACGGGCAAGCTGTCTTCTATCGCCACGGCCCGGCGAAGCAGCGACACGGCCTGCTCCGTGTGGGCCGCTCGCAACGCGATCAACGCCTCGAGCTCCAGCGCGCAAATTCGGTCATACGCGTCGGCGTCTTTGCTCTGTTTGGCGAGCGCCGCCAAAGCGCTGCGTGCCGCAGCAGTGTCCCCGCGTTTCACGGCGGCATAGCCCGAGCCAAAGTGCAGAAACAGCTGCGCAGGCGCTGGTTGTTTGGCGGCGTCCACGTTCATGCGCGTGGCCGGTCCATTCCAATCGCCGCCGTCGACGATCTGCACGGCTCGCATCACGGCCAACGAGGTTTGCAGTCGCGGGATCGGCTTGGCAACGGCTTGCAGCCGGCATTCCTCGAGAAGCTGCGCCGCGGCCGCCGGACGTCCCTGCTGTAGATACGTGTATTGCAGCCACTCGCCGTAATGTCCGCAACTCACGCGCGGCAACTTGCTCCCTGAGTCGCGCGCAGCGACGGTTGCGACTTCGTTCGCGTGCGCCGTTTCATCCCACATGCCGAGCGCCAGAAAGATGTGAGACGTCATGTGCTGTGCGTGGGCCGCGTCCGGCGCGATCGCGGAATAGGCGCGCGCGGCGCGCAGTCCGAGTGGAGCGTGGACGGGATCGTCGAATGCATGAATGACGTAGTGCGCCGCGCCCGGATGGTTCGGAAGCGCCGCGAACAGACTCTCGGCGATTGCGCCGGCGCGCATGTACGTGGGGACGTCGCGCTCTCCCTGACTCAATCCCAACAGCGACAACGCGTAGAACGCCTGCGCCTCGGCGTCACCGGACGATGCGGCCGCGAGTCGTTCCATCGCACGCGAATAGGCGGTGTCACGTCCAGCTTTACTCCCCTCGCCATACAAAATTTCTATGGCGCCGAGGTACGCGCGCTCGCGAGCAGTTTTGGCTTTCGCCGCGCGTGCGCCCGGTGTTGGCGCAAGTCGCGCGAGTGCGGCGCGTGCAACGGGAACGTCCTGTTGATTCCACACAGGATGCGTGTACGTCATGGCTTCGCCCCAATACGCCATGACAAAGCCAGGCTCGAGCCGCTCAGCGCGCTGAAACGCGGCAGCCGCAGCCTGATATTCGAAACTGTGAAGGTAGAGCACGCCCGTGATGAACTGACTCTGCGCCGCACCGCTCGAAGACGTCGGGAATTGAATCGTCCCGAGATGCGGCATCTGCGCCGGCAGCGCCCGTGTTGCCCCGATACACAGCGCCGTTGCGACGGCGAACGATAGCGATCGCTGCGTCATTGCATCCTCCTTCCCTCTGGACGAGTATGCGCCGCCCGGTTCCCAACCGGAAGTGTGCGATTGTAGGCACCCGCGGCCTGGTCGCATTATCCTAGTCATCACCTATGAAAGTCCTGATTTTTGTCTCGTGGCCAGTGAAGGCGTGGTGCATTCCCGACTCGCATGCAGCAATGCTGCGCGAGCAATTTCCCGACGTCGACTTCGTGCAGACGAATCGCCGGGAAGAGGTGTCTGGATTGATCGGAGACGTCGACGCCGCCTTTTCGGCTTTTCTCACTCCTGAAATGGTTGGGGACGCGCGACGCTTGCGCTGGGTACAGTCGCCGGCGTCTGCCGTCGAAGGCTTGCTTCCGTTACCCGTGCTCGCTGAGCGGAAAATTGTCGTGACGAACTCGCGTGGCATTCAAGCGATTCCGATGGCCGAGCATGTGATGGGCGGTTTGCTCGTGCTGGCTCGGCGATTTGATCGCACACTCGAGGCGCAACGGGAAAAACGATGGATCCAGAACGACCTTTCCGAGGATGGTCCGTGGATGCTGCACGGACGCCGGATGACCATCGTGGGACTGGGGACGATCGGCGTCGAGATCGCGCGGCGCGCCAACGCCTTTGGAATGCACGTAACAGGCGTGAGAAAACACCTCGACCGCGAGACTCCGCCGTTCGTGGATCGCGTCGTTGGCCCCGACCATCTCGACGAATCATTGCGCGGCTGCGACATCCTCGTGCTGTCCGCGCCGGGGGTTGCGGCCACGCATCACATGATCGGCGCGGAGCAACTGGCCTTGCTGAATCCTGGCGCGATCGTCGTGAACGTCGCGCGTGGTCAGATCATCGATGACGAAGCGCTGCGCCGTGGACTGGAGACGGAGTTGCTCGGCGGTGCCGTACTCGACGTGTTCGATCGCGAGCCGCTCGACGCTTCGAGTCCGTTCTGGTCGTTGCCCAATGTCGTCGTGACGCCGCACAGCTCGGGCTTTCGCACGACGCATTGGGACGACGTGATCGCGCTGTTCGGCGACAATTTGCGTCGCTTTCAGCGCAACGAGCCGTTGCGCAACCTCGTCGATCTCGCCGCGGGCTACTGAACCGCCAGGCTACGGCGCGCGCGACGCGCTGTACGCGGCGAGGTTGAGCATGTCGTCGGTCGTGAGCGGCGCGACGACACGCTTCATCAACTCTGACCAGATTCCCGTTCGAGTACCGTGCTGCATGTCGTAGAGTTGTCGCACCACATAGCTCGGCGAACGCCCTGCGATGGCGGGCACGGGCCCGAGCCCTTCGAGATTGGTACCGTGACAGATCGCGCATTGGCCGCGCGTCGCCAACGCCTCGCCCTTCTTGATGCTGCCCGTCGGCACATACGCGATGAATCCGGAGCGCGGATTGCGCAGCGTTTCCGTAGCCTCTCCGTTTTCTGGAACTTCAATGATGCGCGGGCCGATTACTTCCTTGCCCGCGTCCGCACCTTCGAGCGTGACGAACATTCCGCCGGCGATGCGCGTCTTCGGCACTGAATCCGTTTCGACGACTTTGACCCACGGCGTGGACTTGATGGAGGAAAAGTACGTGGCCGCCGCTTTGATCTCGTCGTCGGTCATCGCCTTGGCGAATTGAATCATGCGCCCGGTGTTCGTCTTGCGCGTGTCGAAGCTCTTCCTCGCGTCGTTTTTGAAATCCATCATCGTTTGCATGATGTACGCGAATGGAAGCCCGGAGACGCCGGCGTTTTCGGGGCGGCCCTTGCCGTTGGGGTAGTGACACAGTGCGCACGCCGTGATGTTCGCGTCGCGACGACCTTGCGCGACGATCGCGGGCATGGCCGGATGATCGCCCGGAAACCAGTCGGCGGGTCCGAAGCCGTCGCGCACCTGCGCGAGAGTGAAGGACGCGTCGCTTCCAGCAAGTGTACGACGCGTGGTGTCGGGCGCCGGTGGTGTGCCGCCTCGCCCGCCGCCACCACCGCGTCCTGGTTGGCCGGCGCCACCGACCGGAGCCGCCGATGCCGGAGCCGGCGGCGTTGCGAAACCATACGCCCAGGGAGGCGGAGGCGCCGTCTCCTGTTGCTGCGCGACAACCACGCTTGTACCCACGACGCAAAGGCCGGCCAACGAGAATATGACGGCGGGACGCTTCATGTGGATTGACCGCCTGGCAGTGTGTTGGGTATGAGAAGACTCTCAATACGTCGATATCGGCGTTCGCGTCGGTCCGGTTGGGTTCGATATCTGCCACCAATCTGCCGCGCCACCCCAATCGGCGGAAGCAGCGTGAACCATACTCTGGCCGTCGCGTTGACTCGTCGTTGGCGTCGCTCTATTCATATGCAATCCCCCGCGTCGAGCACTCCATGCCTTCGACCACGACCGTCCAACTCAGAGTCAACGGAACGTCTCACGACGTCACCGCCGCCCCTGAAACGCCGCTCCTGTACATTCTCCGCAACGACCTCGCCCTCTCCGGCCCGAAATTCGGCTGTGGACTCGGCCAATGCGGCGCCTGCATGGTCCACCTCGACGGCGCAACCGTCCGCTCGTGCACCACACCGCTCTCCGCCGCCGCTCGCGGCAACGTCACCACCATCGAAGGCCTCGGCTCACCCGACAAGCCGCACCCGGTCCAACAAGCGTTCATTGAAGAGCAGGCCGCGCAATGCGGCTACTGCTCCAACGGAATGATCATGGCGAGCGCCGCGCTCATCGCGCGCAACAAGCAGCCCACGCGCCCGCAAATCCGCGCCACGCTCAACGCCAATCTGTGTCGCTGCGGCACGCACATGCGGATCATTCGCGCCGTCGAACGCGCCGCGCAGCTCACCGCCGCGCAAAGCGCTAAGGGAGCAGGAGGCAACGATGACTAGCGCTCTCTCTCGCCGCGACTTCATCGCGCGCACTGGCGTCCTCGTCGTCGGCTTCTCGCTCGGCGCGCACAAAGTGCTCGACGCCGCCGCGGCGTATGTGCCGTCGCACCTCCCGCCCGCCGCGAATCAACTCGACTCGTGGCTCGTCGTCGCCGCTGACGGTTCCGTCACGGTGTTCTGCGGCAAGGTCGAGTTGGGAACCGGCGTTTCGACCGCGCTCCGCCAAATCGTCGCCGAGGAGCTCGACGTTCCGTTCGAGCGCATCACGTGGGTCCAGGGCGACAGCGATCGCACCGTCGATCAAGGTTCGACGGTCGGCAGCCAATCGGTGAAACGCGGCGGCGCGCAACTTCGACAGGCGGCAGCCGAGGCGCGCGCGGCGCTGCTCGAGTTGGCGTCGGCCAAGCATGGAGTGCCGGCAACGTCGCTCGTGGTGAGCAACGGAAGCATTACCGTGAGCGGATCGACGAACAACAGCGTGACATTCGGTGATCTCATCGGTGGCAAGCGCTTCGACCGCGCTGTTACGGGCAAGGCCACGGTGAAGCGGCCGAGCGAGTACAAGGTCGTTGGCAAACCGGTGCTGCGCGTTGAACTGCCGGCGAAGATGACGGGGCGACATGTCTATGTGCACGATGTGCGCGTCGCCGGAATGGTGCACGGCCGGGTCGTGCGCCCGGCGAGCATCGGCGCAAAGCTGCTCGCGGTCGACGACAGCGCTCTCCGCGACATCCCTGGCGCGCGCGTCGTTCGCAAAGGCGATTGGCTCGCCGTTGTGGCCGACCGTGAAGAAGACGCCATTCGCGCGGCGCGCGCGCTCAAGGCGACTTGGAACGACTCGGCTGGCCTGCCCGCGATGGATGCGCTTCACGATACGCTCATGAAGATTCCGGCAACCGATCGCGTCGTCACCGATTCGACGGAGGTGCCGGCGGCGATTGCGCGCGCGGCCAAGACGGTGAAGGCGCGCTACCGTTGGCCGTACCAGATGCACGCGTCCATCGGCGCCTCGTGTGCAGTGGCCGACGTCACGCGCGATTCGGCGACGATCTGGTCGTCGACGCAGGGTCCGCACACTCTCAAGGCGGCGATCGCAGATTTGTTGAGTGTGCCGGCGGACGGGGTGCACGTCATCTGGACGGAAGGTTCCGGCTGCTACGGCCACAATGGTTCCGACGACACCGCCGCTGACGCCGCGCTCTTGTCGCAAGCGGTCGGCAAGCCGGTGCGTGTGCAATGGTCGCGCGCCGACGAACACGGTTGGGAACCGAAAGGCGTCGCGATGGTGATGGACATTGCGGCCGGACTCGACGAGAACGGACGGATTGTCGGGTGGGATTACGCTGTGTGGACGCCGACGCATTCCAATCGTCCGAGTGGACAGGCCGGAGGCTCGGCGAGTTTCGTCGCCGCACAACTCAACGGTGCCACGCCGACGTCACGGCCGGGCACCGGCGGCGATCGCAACGCTCGAAATACATACAGCACCGGTGCTACGCGCGTCGTCGCGCACCTCCTCCAGAGCTCACCCATTCGCACGTCGTCGATGCGCGGACTCGGCTCGCCGCAGAACAGCTTTGCCAACGAGTCGTTCATGGACGAGGTGGCAATCGCTGCCGGCGCGGACCCGGTGGATTTCCGCGTCCGCCACCTCACCGATCCGCGAGCGATCGCGGTCGTGCGAGCCGTTGCGCGTTTGGCCGGTTGGACAACACGAGCACCACAGAGTAAAGAAAAACTAGCAAATGCTCATGGGAGAGGAGTTGCGTTCGTACAGTACGAGGGGACAGAGGCATACGTTGCAGCAATTGTCGACGTCGACGTGAACGAAGCCGATCATCTCGTTCGGGTAACGCGTGTTTGCGTCGCGCACGACTGCGGCCTGATCGTGAATCCCAATGGTCTGCGCAATCAGATCGAAGGCAATGTCATCCAGGCGATCAGCCGCACGCTCAAAGAGTCGGTCACGTTCGATCGCTCGCGTGTGACGAGTCTCGACTGGCGGTCGTATCCCATTCTCACCTTCGCCGAAGTGCCGGAGTCGATCGAGATCGACCTGATCGATCATCCCGAGTTGCCGTCGGTCGGCGCGGGCGAAGCGGCGACGTCGCCGATCCCCGCGGCGATTGCGAACGCGATCTTCGACGCGACTGGAAAGCGATTGCGCGATGTGCCGTTGCGGGTTTAATCCCGCGCGGCGCGTTTACGGCTTCGGAGGATGACGGCGGAACAAGAGATCGAACAGCGGCTTCCACGTCACGCCGGAGTCGCTCGACGTCTCCGCCACTTCGCGAACGCCCTCCGATTCTTTGCTCCAAGTTCCGCGAACCAGCGACGGCCGGTGATCGGCGCCCACGGTGGCGCCCTGCAGAATCATGCGGCCGTTCTGCAAACCGCCCTCGACGATCAAGAGCTCGCCCTCATTCGTGACCCAGCTCTGGTGCCAGGTGGCGCGAGTCGCATCGTACATGCTGAAACTCTCGCCGAGGTAACCGTCGTTCCGCCGATAGACTTCTCGGATGGCGCAGCCCTCGACCATTGGCTCGACGCGCGTGCGGGCGACCGGCGCCGGAGATCCGCCGCGACGATAGACGTCCCAGTCGCCCAGCCAAAAGTCGAATTGTTTATGTTCGGGCGCCGTGCACATTACAGTGCGCGGCTTGGCTGATTGGCCCGCCGCCAACTTGGCGGCTGCAACGACGAAGCAGGCGGCGAACGCGAGGCACCCGCGCGCCCCGAATCGCGATCGCATTTGTTGGCGATGTTGGCGAACGGTGAATCGAATCGTCATACGATGTGCCACCTGGAACGGAGTCGGCCTGCCGGGCCCGCACGCACCCGAAAGATGTGCGAATGAAGCGAGCCGTGGCTCGCCGTTTTCGGACGTCGAACCTACAGCCCTTCCTTCAAATGTTCGTGGTCCGATCGCGCCTCACCGCGCCTGGGCTTAGGCATCTGCACCGACCGTGTCGAGACGCGTGCGCTGGGCTGCTCCGGAAACACCGCACGCCGCGTCGCTGGTACGTTATTCATTCGCCTCGAAACCGGGAATGAGAAAACACTCATAGACACCGACGGCGAGACTGATCAGGAATATCGCTACCGAGGGCGGATCGGGCGAGCTGCGTTCCACCTGATCGAAGTCGTTGGTGGCGAGCATCCGCCCGTCTTCCTTCTCGTGAGTGCCCAGGCCGGTGCTGAGGTGACCGTGATGAGCGAGCCGCTGATGTCGCCGGACGCCGCGCGGTTTGCGACGGCCGAGCCCATTTGGGGCGACTGCGCCGGGACCGGAACAAGCCTGGATGTGTGGCGAATGACCGACACTGTACCGGTGCATGAGTGGCACGTCGCCCCATGGGATTGCCGAGCACCGACCGGTTGGTGGCCATCGGATGTGCACTGGCTCACCCCGGATACTCTGGAGTTCATCCACCACGACGCTGTACCCGCGGACCTGATGACCGATTCGACCGATTCGACCGATTCGAACGATTCGAACGATTCGAACGATTCGACGCGGAGGCGCCCAATGCGGGCCGTGTATGACCGCGGCAACTGGCGGATCGTCCCAGCGCCGCCGAGCACACCGTAGCCGCTGTGCTACGGCGTCACCGTCGCGCGCCAAGCCGTCACATCCCAGAACGTCTCCCACGCGACGCCGTCGCTCGACGACTCCCATCGTCCTGTTCTCGTGTTGCCGTCGTCGCTGAAATGCGTCGTGCAGCGCACATGGATTCTCTCATCGCCCATCGTCCACTCGCCGAACTGAATCCACGCCGCGCCGTGATCCTCATATTGCCAATCATTCATCACGCCGGTGTTGTAGTACGTCCGCACCGGATACGCCCGCGTCGATGCATCGGAGCCGATCACCTCGATGCACGCCGAATCAGCACCCCCCACCTGCCCCTGGAACCGATGGATGAGAAACAGTTCTCCACTCAACCATTCGAACGTCTCGACGGCAGTGACCGGCGCATCCGGTCCGACTACGCCAGCGCATTGTCGTCCCTCGATGTGCCACGTTCCCACAAACGTCCCGAGCCGCTTGAGCCCGGGGCTGGGCATGGCATGAGGCGTTCCAATTTGACCCGGCTTCCGTTGGGTGCGGACTGATTTGTTCATCGTCGCTCCTCGTTGGACGCAGTGCCCGCAAGGCGCATTCCGCGCACCGTCAAGATTCTCGTTTCACATACACGTTTCGCATTGACACCTCCGTACGAATGATCCGTATGACTTCGCCAGGATTTCGCTGCGAGCGAGACTTCAGTCGGAGTGATCACGCTTCTTGCAATCGAGTTCCGCGCTCGCCGCGCAGCCCGTGTCACGCCGAAAAGGTCGCGCTCGCTGAACCAACTCGGATCCACGGTGTAGCGCTCAGTGTCAACGCCGGCCCAGCGGGCCGGACTTACCGAGTCAAGCAGGAGATACGGCATGAAGTATCGTCGAGTTCTTCTTCCGGTCGCCACCGTTTTGGCCGCGATGGCATCGCCACTACACGCACAGATTTCAATCACGCCAATGCTCGGCGGGTACATTCCCGCGAGCGATATCCATCAAGTCTCGGGAAACGCCCAGAACATCGCGAAGACGCGCGAGGGAACCTTGTCGCTCGGCGCGAACATCGACTTCGGAATGCTCCGCGCGAGCGGCGCGTACGCATCTGGAACGACGATCAAAAACGCGAACAAACAGGACATCGGAAAGGGATCGGTGGGCGCACTGGCCGCTGATCTCGTGATTCGACCGCTTCCCAGAATTCTCGTTCAGCCGTACCTCCTCGCCGGTGCGGGCGAAAAGTTCTATCACTACGATCAAAGCACGACGCTGCTCAGCGGGGGCAACACGAATAACTTTGCTTTCCACGGCGGTCTGGGGGCGGACATGATGCTCGGTTCCGTGGGTGTCGCCGCGGAGCTCACCGATTTCCTGAGCAAAGGCGTGGACGACAAATGGAATGTCCATGATGCATTCCTCATGGTCGGCCTTAAATTGCGTCTGGGAAGTAAGTAACTCCAAAACGAGGTCACAGGTCCGAGGAGCGCTCGCATGCATCCCAAGAAAGCCGAGATGTTGAAGCGCCTCGACGAAACCTCGCGGGTTCACGATGCCGCGCTCCAACGGAGCGTCAACGTCGTCACGAACCCGCGAGAGTTTGGGTGGGAGAAAAGCGTTCTCACCGCGCTGGTCGTCGTACCGCTCACCGGCGTGAGTGCAGTCCTCACCGACCTGAGCCACGCGCTTCTATCCCGTTCGGACGACTCGGCATGGGATCATGGTTCGTCCCCGAGCTCGGACGAATCGTAGTCGCACCGAACAGCCGACCCTAGTCCGCCGGTTGATTCCGCATATGATCCGCGAGCGAATGAAATTGCTCGCGGATTTTTTCGCGCAGATCCTCCGGCATTTTCTGCGCGGACAGTGCGCGATCCATGCACCAGAGCCATTCGTCGCGTTCGCGCTCGCCGATCGCAAAGGGCAGGTGCCGCGCGCGCAACCGCGGGTGACCAAACCGCTCGACGTACGTCGCGGGCCCGCCCATCCATCCCATCAGATAGAGATGCAACTTGTCGCGGGACGCCTTGAGGCTGGCCGCATGAAGTTTGCGGATGGTCGCCGCCTCAGGCGCGCTGTCGACGAGATCGTAAAATCGATCGATGAGTAGACGGACGCCGGCGTCGCCGCCAATAAGCTCGAATGGAGTCACGACGGCAAAGCTAGTGGGCGTGGAAAGTACCGACGAGTGGCTCGGGCAGCCCCGGTCATGCAGTCGCTAAGTTCTCTCTCATGAACGCCTCCGACACCATCCAGCAACGCCGCTCGATCAAGCGATTCGCCGAGCAGCCCGTCTCGCGCGAACAGATCGAGACCATCCTTGCTTCAGCCACCCTGGCCCCCAATCACCGCCTCACGCAGCCGTGGCGATTCTACGTGCTCGGTCCCGAGGCGAGATATGCGTACGGACTTGCGCTCGGGGATCGCAAAGCGCGCAAGATCGAGGATCCCGAAGCGGCGCGCGCGATGCGCGAGACGGTCGCGTCGGAGCATCGGGCCCTCCCGTGCATGATCGCCGTCGCCGTCGTCAACAACGACAATCCGGAAATTCGCGAAGAGGATTACGCCGCGGTCATGATGGCCGTGCAGAACTTGTTGCTCTCGGCCGTTGAGCAGGGACTCGGTACACACATCAAAACCGGCGGAGTGATGGGCGATCTCGCGGCGCGTACCGCGGTGGGCGCTCGCGACGACGAACGCATCGTCGCGATCGTGAACGTTGGCGTGCCCGCTGAAACGCCGACGCCGAAGAAGCGCGAGCCGTCTTCGACCTTTACGACATGGGTGCCGTAATCATCCTGGATGGTCGTCCCAGCCGAGGATAAAAGCTGGACTATTCCCACAAATGGCTTACCTTGAGTAAGGAAATCTATTGGAGGTAAGGATGGCTGAATCCACGGTCACCAGCAAAGGCCAGATCACCATCCCCAAGGTGGTCCGGGAGCGGCTCCAACTCGAAACCGGCGACAAGGTGTACTTCGACGTCCGGGACGACGGTTCGGTGATCATGGTGGCGAGAAACGAACCGCTCGAAGGCCTTTTCGGGATGCTGAAATCCAGTCGGCGACGCGCGTTGACGATCGACGAGATGAACCCGGGCAGTTTGGCTGACGCGGAATGATCGCGCTCGACACCAACGTGTTGGTGCGCCTCATCCTGCACGACGACGACGCTCAGGCGCGGGCCGCTGAGCGTCTCGTCGTGAAAGCCAGGCGAGAGCGCACGCCGCTGTTCGTTGCCGACGTCGTGCTGTGCGAGCTCGTTTGGGTGTTGAAGGGCCGTGTCGGCCGATCGCGGGAGGAAATCGCGGATGTCCTCGACCGACTGCTGCGCACCGAGTTGATCCTCCTCGCCGATGCCGGCGTGGCCGAGCGTGCGCTCGAGGCGTATCGCAAAGGGAAGGGTGACTTTGCCGACTATCTCATTCGCGAGCAGGCCAAAGCCGCAGACGCCACCGAGGTAGCGACGTTCGACCGGCAGCTCAAAGGCGAGGACCACTTCCGCCTCATCGGCGCGTAACCGAGCCGCGTCAGGAAACCGGCAGGGCTGGTGCGATCCAACCCTTTTGCCAAGTATACTGTCGAATAGTACTGAACAGTATAATACCACATGCGCCGACACTGGTTCTTCATCCTCATCTCGCTCGCCGATCGCGACCGCCACGGGTCGGGGATCATGCGCGACGTCCTCGAGCTCACCGACGGTGAGCTCAAGTTGTGGCCGGTCAAACTGTACGGATCGCTCGACCAATTGAGCGAACACGGGTGGATTCGCGGTCTGGATCGCGCGCCGGCGAATGCGGAAAGCGACAGCGCGCGTAATCGTTGGTTTCGAATCACGCCGGCCGGCCGGCGTGTTTTGGCGGCAGAGCTCGCACGACTCGACGCGACGGTGCGAGTGGCCGCACGCCGTCTCGCGCACTCGGGCGACGCGTGATGCGACGCGGAGTGCGACTCGGCCAACGCGCGTACGGCGTGATGCTCCAACTGTTGCCGGAGAGTCTGCGCGATAGATATGGCGACGAGATGGCCGAGGCGTTTGGTGAAGAGCTCGCGGTTGCGCGACGCGTGGGCCGCGTTGCGGCGCTCGGCGTCTGGTTGCGTGCGTTTGGAGACGTAGCGCGATGCGCGCCCTATGAACACTGGCGGCAGCGAAAACAGCCGCGACCCAAGGAGCAACGAATGCAGTCCTTCCTCTCCGATCTCCGTTTCGCCGGGCGATCGTTCGTGCGGCAGCCCGGCGCGACCGCGCTGCTCATTGTCACTCTCGTTCTCGCGGTCGCCGCGAACACGGCGGTGTTCACGCTCCTCGACGGGACCTTCTTTCGGCCGTTTCCGTTCGCCGAACCGAGTCGATTGGTCTATCTCAACGAGAAGGCACCGCGGTGGAATCTCGAGTTCACGGGAATCGACTACACCGATTTCGCCGTCTGGCGCGATCGCGCGCGCGCGTTCGAGTCGATGGCGTTGTTGAGCAACGAGAGTGTGAATCTCGCCGACGGATCCGGTTCCGAACGCGTCGACGTGTCTCGCGTCACGTATGATTTCGCCACCGTGCTGCGGATCAAGCCCATTCTCGGACGGATGTTCACACGCGAGGAAGATCGCCCGAAGGGTCCGAACGTCGTGGCGATTGGCAGCGCGATTTGGAAAGAGCGATTCGGCGGATCGCAGAATGTGATAGGCAAGACGCTTCGCATCAACAGCGCGGTCTACACGATCATCGGCGTGCTTCCACCGGAAGCAGAGTTTCCTGACGGAGCCAAGATGTGGTTGCCGATCGGTGGCAATCCAAACGAGACGGGCCACTCCTATTCATATGATGGAATTGGTCGTCTGAAGACGGGTGTGACGATCGAGCAAGCGGCAAAGGACTTGGAACAGGCGCATCAACCGATCTGGCTCAAGTCCGACAGTTCACATACGGTGTCGCCGCGCGTGATGCCGCTTCATGACCGCTTCGTGTCTGATTTTCGCGTCGTGGGTGTTGCGCTCGGCGCGGGTGCGTCGCTCGTGTTGTTGATCGCCTGCGCCAACGTTGCCGGCGCGATGCTCGCGCGGTCGATGTTTCGGCGACGCGAAGTCGGCATTCGTATCGCGCTCGGCGCCAGTGGCGGACGAGTCGTGCGTCAGTTGCTCACGGAGAGCCTCGCGCTCGCGGCACTCGGCGGGGCGGGTGGGGCGCTGCTTGGAGGCTGGGCGCTTCGCGTCCTGGTTGCGGCGAACTCCACTCTTGTGCCGAAGTGGGCCGCGCTGTCCGTCGGCCCACGAACGATCATATTCTCGATCGCCGTTGTTGCCGCGACCGCCTTGTTGTTTGGGCTTGCTCCCGCGCTCCAGCTGACGCGCGAGGATTCGCACGATGCGCTCGGCGCCGGTGGAACGCGCACGACATCCTCGAAGCGAGATCGTCGTCTGCTCGATGTTCTCGTCGTCGCCGAAATCGGCCTCGCGGTTGTCTTGCTCGCGACCGGCGGCCTCCTCGTCCGCGCGTACACGAATCTGCGGCACGTCGACCCAGGCTTCCGGTCGGACGGAGCATTGATGTTTCGAATCTCGCTGCCGGCGGTGAAGTATCGGAATGGCACGACACAGCTGGCGTTTTATCAGACGCTCATTGACCGATTGAAGTCGATGCCCGGCGTCGATCACGCCGCGCTGATCACTTGTCCGCCGTTCACCTGTCATTGGGGCAACTTCTTCAAACCCGAAGGGGCCCCACCCCTACGGGCGAACGAGACGGACCCAGTCACGCTCATGCGACTTGCCAGCCCGGAGTACTTCGCCACGATGGGCATTCAGTTCGTGCACGGTCGCGCGTTCAACGAGAACGAGGGACAGGCCGCTGCCGGCGGGTATCGTCCTGTGGTCGTGAACGAGGAATTCGCGCGCCATGCCTGGCCGACGATTGCTGACCCTGTTGGCAAGCGCATCGGATCCCGCGACGATACGTCGTCGACGAACTGGTCGACAGTTGTCGGCGTCGTGAAGGATGTGAAGCACTATGGGCTTGCACGCCCGATGATTCCGGGCATCTACTTCCCGCTCACGCGGATCGATAGCTCGGCGAACTTCGATTCGTTTGCGTTCGTGGTGCACACGTCGGGGAATCCCGTCTCGCTGTTTCCGTCGATTCGCGCCGCGACGCGCGCACTCGATCCGGAGCTGCCGGTCTTTCGGCTCGCCACCTTGCACTCGATGGTCGACCAATCGCTCGCGCAGGCGCGTACGGTCGCGTTCGTGCTGGCGGCGTTCGCCGCGATCGCGCTCACGCTTGCCGTCGGCGGGATCTACGCCGTGTTGTCGTACGTCGTGGGCCGCCGTCAACACGAGATTGGTATTCGCATGGCACTCGGCGCACAGAGTCTGCAGGTGTTGCGGATGGTCGTGCGGCAGGGTCTCGTGTTGGTCGCCATCGGGCTCGCAATTGGGCTACCGTCGTCGCTCATGGCGGCGCGGTTGGTGTCGAGTCTTCTCGTCGGCGTGACCGCGTGGGATCCGGTCACCTACGTGGCGGTGGTTGCGTTGCTGGTCGCGACCGGAACGGTGGCCGCGGTGGTTCCTGCGCGCCGGGCGGCGCGCGTCGATCCAAAGATCGCGCTGAGCGAGGGCGCTACGTAGTCGACGGCTGCAGCGCGAGTGAGATCGCGATCGACACGCGCGACCACTCGTCGGTTTCCTGTTTCAATTGGCGGCGTCCCGCTTTCGTGAGCTGGTAGAATTTCGCGCGCCGGTTGTTTTCCGATTCGCCCCACGACGATTCCAGCCAACCGGCTTCCTCCATGCGATGGAGGGCGGGAAAGAGCGAGCCGGGTTTGACGAGGAACGTGCCTTTGGTGACCTGTTCGATCCGTCGCGCGACGCCGAGCCCGTGCAGTGGGCCCAGGGTGAGCGTGTTGAGGATCAGCAGGTCGAGCGTGCCTTGGAGGAGATTGGTTTGCGCCATTCTATATGTATAGACGCTCGATAGTAGCACAAGGTTGGGCGCCCGATCTGCGCTGGGACTATTTGTTGGTCGAAATCATCCTGTAGAACTTTGCGTGGGGGCCAAAATGCAGGATGAGCCCAACTTCGAGCGTCGTGTTCGTGAGGTAGCTGAGGACCTGACGCTTTGTGAGTGGCGGAAGGAATCGCGTCGATTTGGTTTCGACGAGAATTGTCTCGCTGACGACCATGTCGAGGCGCTGCCAAGAAACTCGGTCTCCTTTGTAGTAGACGCCGACCATGAACTCGCGAGACACACGCAAACCGCGGCTGGTCAATTCGCGCTCGAGGGCCGCCGCATAGGCGGATTCGAGTAGCCCAAACCCGAGCTCGTTGTACACGGTGAAGAACGCGTTGATGATCTCACCGTCAGTTCGCGGTGAAGCAGATGTGTGGGTTGGCTCACACGTCAATATTTGCGCAAAATTCCGGATGGCCGTGATCATTCTGTTGACGGCGGAGTCACAACTATGCCCGTCATGATTGAGTGGAACCACCGATGACAGCTCTAACAGAAATAGAAGCAACGCGGATTGCGCGGATTCAGCGGATTTTCGCGGTCAAAACAGCAAGAGGAATCGCGTTGCCAAACCGTTTGTTTTTTGACCTCGGCGCACGAGACGTTGTCGCGGAAGCGACTCCGATCCGCTTCAATCCGCGGAAACCCGCGTTCCATTTGTTAGGAGCCAGCCCCGCGACAGTGCCGTTCGCAGGCGATGCGCTGGCCCCGGACGCGGGCCCGCCGCCCAGTTCTAGCGCGACATCTCGCTCCGCGGCTAACTATGGCGCATGAGAAACCCTTCCTTGCGGTACGGCTTCGCCGCGTACGTCGCGATATCGGTCGCGTTCGGCTGCGCAGCAATTCGGCCGGCGGCGATCGTCGAGCAATACAACTCGAATGCGACGGCTACGGCGGTGCGGCTCGCGGTCGAGCGGTTCCACGAGGGACTTCGCGAACGAAACATCGAGACGATTCTGAATTCGTTCATTGCCGACACGACCTTTCGTGCCTACGACGGCGACGAAGGCTGGCTCACATTCGACAATCTTCGGCTGCAGGACGCGGCGGCGTTTCGGCGACTGCGAAGCGTCGCGATCCATCTGGACTCGATGTCGATCGCGGTGCTCGATCCAAGCGCGGCGGTAGTATCGAGCAACCTGCACGAGGCGTTCACGGATAGCGCCGGTCACGAGTTGCGTCTTCGAGTGACGCAGACGACGGTTTGGACGCGTCGCGCCGAGGGATGGCGGATTGCGCACGTGCATTCGTCGGAACGGCCCGACTCGACGCGCTAAGCCGGCCGATCCGGATGTAAGTCGATCGACTCGGCGAAAGGTCGGTACTTGCAATTGAAATGAATTGTCATAATCTTTCAATTGATGGCATCTTCCATTCAACCTTCCGCCGGACTCGAGCCGGCACCGGTCCTCGCCAAAGCCGTCCTGTCCGCGAGCGCCCGGCTCGGACTGCGCAACCGGCATCTCGCCGCGGTCTTGGGATCGAGCGAGGCGTCCATTTCCCGCCTGCAACACGGCCGCGGAATCGAGCCGGAGAGCAAGGAAGGCGAGTTGGCGTTGCTCTTCCTCCGCGTGTACCGTGGGCTCGACGCCCTCGTCGGCGGCGATGACGACAAAGCACGGCAGTGGCTGCACGCCGACAATCATCATCTCGCCGGCGTGCCCGCCGAGCGAATCATGACCGTGGAGGGGCTCGTCGATGTCATCCAGTATCTGGACGCGATGCGCGGGCGCCTCTAGGCTCCGGCCGTTGCGGCTGTCGCCGTGGCGAGCCGTCGAAGCGCAGCATCAGGTGTCGACACGAAAGTTGGTTGACTCGGTCGACGAGCAGGTGTTGCTCGAGGAACTGATCGAGCGCGCGAAGCCGCCGGCCGTTGGACCTGCATCGCTGCATTACCTGTTGGCAACTCCATTTCGATATCCGCCGCTGCGCCACGGCTCGCGCTTCGGCGCGCGCCACGAGCGCGGCGTGTGGTACGGATCGGAGACGCCGCGCACCGTATTCGCCGAAGTCGCCTACTATCGTTTGCTCTTTCTCGAGGGTACGAGCGCCGATCTCGGTGCGCTGACGACGCAACTGACGGCATTCACGGCGCGCGTCCGATCGACGCTCGGGGTCGATCTCACGTTGGCGCCGTTCGACGCGCATCGGCGCGCGATTTCGTCGCCGAGTCGCTACGCATCTGCGCAAGCGCTGGGGGTGGAGATGCGACAGGCGGGCGTCGAGCTCATTCGATATGAATCGGCGCGCGATCCGCAGGGCGGCATCAACGTGGCTGCGTTCTCGCCGGCGGTATTCGGTTCGTCCAAGCCGAGGTCATTTGAAACTTGGCATTGCACGTCGACTCGGCTGGGCGTCGAGGTGACGAAGCGCGACTACTTCAGGCGCGAGTCATTTGCGTTCGTGCGTGAGAGTTTTCTCGTTGGTGGAGCGCTCCCGGCGCCGGCCGTGTAATTTGGCCGGCACCGGCGCACGCTTTGACGTTAGGGCTGAACGCCGCCCAAGTCTTTCGTTGCGTCCGCGAGCTTGCGCACGCGCGGAGCGTCACACGACGCACTCGCTTCTCCGTTCAACTGCGTCGAGAGAGTCGTCAGTGCGGTCTGGCGCGCCGTACCCGACGTTCCCTCGGCGCTCGACAACGCCTTTCTGACTTCGCCGATGCGGGCGTCGCTCAAGCACTTGGACCGCTCGAGCTGGTCGAGGTATGCTCGTGCCAGCGCGAAGCTCGGCGGCCAAGCCATCTTCGGCTGGCCTTGAGCGTTTAGATATTCATAGTGCACGGTTTTGGCCGCGTCGATCTCGTTCTGTGAGATGAACTTGCTCGGAACGAGCTCGGCGACGTCGAGGCCGCGGGCGATCTCGGAGCTGACGATCGAGCCGTTGTACCAGTAGACGGACCACGACCCGCCCATCGCCATTCTGGTCGAGTCGACCGGACCGCGATCGAAGGACGCGATTTCCATGGGGTGTTTGGCGTCGGTCCAATCAAACACCGAAATACCGCCTTGGTACCAGGCTTGCACCATCACGTCGCGGCCGGGAATGGGAATCAGAGATCCGTTGTGGGCGACGCAATTCTCTTCGGCGCTTTGGGCGGCGGGGAGCTTGTAGTAGCTCTGAAAATTCATCTTGCCGTCTTTCAACTCGAAGATCGCGTCGGCACCCCATTCCTTGCGGTCGGTCGCCCGGCATTTCGGTGCGCCACCGCCGCCCCATTCGTCGGAGAACAACACTTTCGTGCCGTCGTTGTTGAAGGTGGCCGAGTGCCAGTAGGAGAAGTTGGAATCGGCGACGGCGCCGATGCGGACGGGGTTTGTTGGATTGTGGATGTCCAACAGCAGGCCGTACCCTTCGCAGGCGCCGCCGGCCAATCCGATCGACGGATAGACGGTGATGTCGTGGCACTGTGTGGGGCCGGTGCGTGGACCGCCCGAGCCGAACATTTTGGCGAGCATTCCCGGTAGCGCCGTGCGGAGCGCCGTGCTGTCTTCGCCGGTGGCGTTGCCAGTTCCTTTGCGTGCGCCCACGATGCTGTCGAGCATGGGTTTGACGAAGTTGTCCGGCAACACGAATTCCTGATCTTGAATCACGCCGACGAACGCGCCGCGAGCGCGCGCGGCGTCGGCGGCCTTTTTGGACGCGGCTTTGTCCTCGGGCGATTCGCCGTGGCTGGCGGGTGCCGCGAGGTTGTTGAAGATGCGCGGCGAGCTGACGATCGCGGCGCTCGCCGGGTTCGCGAGCGGCACCTTGATGACTTCGATGCGGAACAGCGCCGAGTTCGGATCCTTGTCGGGTGCGTCCTTCACGCACCCCGGAAGCTCTTCGGCGGGCCGGACGCCCGCTGAACCCGAGATGTAGACGTACACGTTGTCCTTGTCATTCGGATCGGCGAGGACGGTGTGCGTGTGCGAGCCCCGGCAGGTCTGGACGTTGCCGATGTACTTCGGCTTCGTGATGTCGCTGATGTCGAAGATGCGCAGGCCGCGGAGGCGTTCTTTGCTGATTGGTTCTTTCACGCCCTGGTCGCCGCAATCGAGACGTCCGCTGCCGCTCTCACCGGAGACGAAGAGGAGATTCTTATAGACGGAGACGTCGCTCTGCGACGCGGGACAGTAGTACGCCGTGGTCAGCGTGGGTTTGGATGGCGTGGAGATGTCCCACACCTGAAAGCCGTTGTAGTTGCCTTGGATGACGTACTTGCCCGTGAACGCCATGTCGGAGTTGAAGCTTCCGGCGAACTTTGGCGACGGCTGCGTCTTGGAGACGACGCGGAGGTTCGATACGGCTTCGCCGGCGTTCTGCAAACCGGCGTGGAGCCCAACGCGCGGATCCGCCGCGCCGACGGGTGATGGCGCCGGTGCAGGCTTGTTGCCCGCACACGCCGCGGCAGACGACAGGCCGACGGCGAGCGACCATTTCAATACGTTCATATCGGATTCCTTGGGAAAGGAGTGGCCATCAGAAAAAACGAAGACCTAGCGGCGACGCGTCGCTACGGAGCGGGAACTCCAAGCACGAGCGTCATGAGCATTTTTTGCATTCGCGCGATCTCGGTCGTTTGGTCGACGTTGACGTCCGAGGCGAATTTGAACACCAACTCGTCTTGGCCGGCGCCGTAGGCCTCGAACAAATCCTTCACCATCGAGACGGCGCCGCGGTGATGCTGGATCATGAACGTCAGAAAGAGGCGGTCGAACTCCGGCCCCTTGGCTGCGTCGAGTTGCTGGAGTTGGTCGTCCGTGAGCATGCCCGGCATGAGCATCTCGTGCTCCATCCCGTTCATGTTCATGGTCATCGGTCCGGTCTTGGCTTCGGGCACGGGCTGATTGCGGTCGCGGAGCCACCGTTGCATCAGCGCGATCTCGTCCTGTTGAGCGTTGATGATGCGAGCCGTGAGTGCGAGCACCGACTCGCCGGCGCCATGCGACGGCGCCCATTTGGAAATGAGAATCGCTTGCGCGTGGTGGCCGATCATGCCGGACATGAAGTGAACGTCCGCGGCGGTGTAGGGCAGACGAGTGCTGTCCGCTCTCGCTTTGGCGATCGCGGCGAAATCGCTTTGTGCTCTCGTCACCGGTTGCGGCGCCGTTTCCTGCTGGCGCGATGGGGCGCCTCCGCACGCGAAGACGAATGCGGCAACGATCACCGCCAACGTCCTGTCAATTCGTTCTCGAACCCGGGCCATACCGTAAAATGGCGTATTGCGCGCCATGTTGCATCACCGGACGGCCTTGTTGCCATGTACAGAAAATGTCAGGCGCCGAGTCACTGCGAGCGATTAAAATCTGAATAGCCTCTGGGAAGGCGTGGACGAAAAACGCGGTAGGAGATAGCCGATCCAATTCCATTCGCGACGATGGCGGTGACGTTCTTCGTCATCGCTGGTGTCTGTGTGTTGGATTTCGGCCCCGCTCCGCCGAGCTGGACAATTAAGTATTCCCGACGTCCACTGGTGCAGTTTGGGACCCGGTGAGATGTTGTCCTCACCGTCCCTGTGTCGGCTTCGCCGTCACTGAGGCGCACCGATAAAACCCGCCGCCCGAGATTGTTCATGCCGCCGACCACTGCCTCCGCCAACTCGCTCACCGCCGCCGCGTTTTCCCCAGCCGCGCTGAAGGAGGCGCAACTCGCTGCGCCGATAACTGTCGGGGCCACGGGCGACGCCGTGCGTCGCGTGCAGGAATGGCTCACCCTCAGCCGACTCGGCGTCGTGATCGATGGCGTCTTTGGTCCGGCGACGGAGACGGCGATCCGCGGCGTGCAGCAAGAGAAGTCGTTGACGGTGAATGGGATCGTGGACGATGTGACCTATGGTGTTCTCACATCTCCGATCGCGACGGCTCTCGCGCCGATTGCTCCGTCGGACTCATTCGGCAGCGATACGGTGCGCGCCGCCGAGCAGCACGTGGCGCAACATCCGCGAGAGATCGGCGGGCAGAACAAGGGGCCTTGGGTGCGCCTCTACATGAACGGCGAAGAGGGTACTGATTTTCCATGGTGCGCGGGTTTTGCCTGCACGATGATCAAACAGGCCGCGAACGGTCGCCCCCTTCCGTTCAAGGCGAGCGTGTCGTGTGACGAGCTTGGGAAAAGCGCGAAGCAGCTTGGTTTGTTCCGCGACGGAACGTCGATCAAGCCGGAGGAAATTCGTCCGGGATCGTTGTTCTTGGTTCGGCGCGCGAACGGCCAGGGTTGGCATCACACGGGGATCGTCTCGTCGGCGGCCGGCGAGTCGGTGACGACGCTCGAGGGCAATACGAATGATGACGGCAGCCGCGAGGGTTACGAAGCGATCAAGCGTGTGCGCCGGTTGGCCGGCGTCGACTACATCATCGTGCCGAACTGAGTCGCACGGTGATCGCTCAGTAGGCCGCTTTCGTGTCGAGTGACTTCAGCGCTGTACGATTCTCGGCAATGACGGAAGCGGCCTGCGACGGAGAATACCACTGTCCGGCCTTGCACAGTTTGCGCAATGCCGCCTTGAGCGGCGGAGCGAGGTCGCTGCGGTCGATGAACACGAGCGTGCCGGGATAAATCCAGTTGTTGTAGTAGTCCGGCGGAAGCGAACGAACGACGCTTTCCAGCTCTGTGAGACGCGGAGTGGCTATGCCCGGATCGTGACGCATGACGCTGGCGATGTAGATGAAGAGCGCCATGTTCAAACGATCGACATTGGCCGACCGCTCAGCGAGCAAATCGCGTGCGGCGGCTTCCGCCTCGGCGTAGTGTCGCCCGGTGACGGAGACTTCAACAAAGTCTGATTCGACGCGTGTGTAGTCCTCGCGAGCGGCGGTCTTCATCTGCGCGAACGCCGGCAGTTTTCTAAGCCCGACCATCTCGTCGTAGCTTCGCGCGAAGAACGCGTTGTCTTCGCCGGAACGATCTTCGTGATAGACCTCGGAAAGGATTTTTCGCGGCCAGATGCTCGCCGGCTGTTGCTCCTTGAGTCGGATGAAGACGTCCGTCGCCTGCTGAAATTGGTTGTTCGTGGTGTAGTGACTGAGAAGGTCGCGATAGCCGTCTTCCGACGCCGGGCTCTCGGCGATGGCTTTGAGAGCTTCGTCTCTGCCGTCGCAGGTGCCGTCGGCATTGCGGTCGCAACCGTTGGAGATCCGGTTGGCGTCTTCGACCTGTCCCTTCAGCACACGCAGTTCCGGGATCGTGAATGCCAGATCTTCGAGGGTTGCCAAGAGCTTCGTTCGCTCTTGCCCGGCATTTCGTTCCGGTATCGACGCGTAGGCCTGTTTCGCGACCTGTACGATTTGATCGCGAATGAGATCGGTGACGGCGGCGGCGCCTTTGTCTTTGGACTGCACCTTGTTGACGACGCGCCGCTTGAGCAGGCCGTCGAGCGCAGGAAGGGCGCGCGTGTACTGCATGCTGCCGATGGCGTGAATGGCCGCCTGCTTTCGCCACGTCACTCCGGCTTTCGCGGTGTCGGTGTTCACGAATCGGGCGAGCAGACCCACGGCAGCTGTTGCCAGTGTCGAATCGGAGGCGTCGGCCATCGTCTTGAGCACGTCGAACCCGGCGAGACAAGTCGCGGAATCCGGGTCCGACATCAATGCGCTGAAGCGGATCATTTCGGTGCCGAGTTGCGCGTGCAGCGGATCATCCGGCCCGATCAGACCCTTGTTCTCGAGCGTGACGAGCGCGCGCACGAGCGCCGCGTTCAGGGAATCGGGGCGCGTGGCGCGCCGTTCACGAAACAGGTCCCGAAGTTGATCGACGGACTGCGTTGGATACGCGTCGACGAGAAAATTGACGATCTTCACCTTCTGCGTCGCGCTCGGAAGGGGCTGTCTGAGCGTGATGATCTCGGCCCATGCTGGATTGCGCCGGATCATGGCGCCGTGATAGAGCAGCACGCCAAATGCGGGCACGAAGCAGAGCGCGGCGAGGCGCGTGGACCAGGGCCACACCGACAATCTGAATCGAAGCCTCGCGAGGCCGGCGCGCGACCGCACCACGGCTCCCGTCCGCGCGCCGACTCGCTCCAACGCCTCGATGGATCGCGACGTGGGGCGCCCCGAGAGCACAGCGGCGATCGCCTCCTGCTGCGTCGGACCCACGCCGCTCCACAAGCTTTCCAGTTTCCTGATTGACTCTTCGTCCTTGGATCTTCGTAGGGCGTGCACGACGTACGGCTGCATCACCGGGTCAGTCGTGATGAGCATGTCCACGAGCTTCGACGGCAACAAGCGCTCAGCGAACCGGCGGATCAGCCTTTTCGCACGCCGCACTTCGGCAGGGACGGCACTCCGGAGCTCGGCGAACAGCGCCTCGACCATGGGTGGATTGCGAAACACCTGTCGGTAGATGGCCGACCGCTGCGCCTCGCGCGTCATTGCGCGGCGGAAGACGATTGTGTCGAGCGCGACGGCGAGCACGTCGTAGAGGTACGTGCCGACGAACAATGCGACGCCAAGAACCTTATACAAAACGGCGATGATGCGAACGCCGGGGACGAACTCCGTCGCACCGGCGAGCACATAGTACATGAAGATCCCGAGCACTTCGAGACCGAACAGCGTCAATGCGAGCCGTCGCTTTTTGATCATGAAGTGTGCGAGGCCGTGCACCGCCGGCATCACCGTCACAGCGGAAAACGCGAAGAGCAGCACGGCGAACGCGCCGATGGGCGATCGCCATTGCAGCCGGCCGTCCCTCAGTCTGACGAGGAGCACGCCGCTCACCGAAGCCGGCACCAGCGCCGCCGCGACGAGCAGTGCATTGGAGACGATTCCCTGAAACAAGAATGTCGACAACAAGGCGATCCATATGCCGATCGCCAAGCCGATGGTGAGCAGGAAACCGACGACGATGATGCGGATGGTGGGGCGTCGCCAGTTGAGCTTGGACAGGATCCGCCGGTTCGACTCTGGGGGAGCGATCGACGTCAGCGCTTTGGCTGCGGCGCTCCGATCTTCCGCATCGGGATCGTCGAGTGCGATGTCGACCAAGGCGTCGACGGCCTCGCCGATATTGAGCGCCGCGAGGACCTCGATGGCCGTTGCGCGGAGGGCGAGATCAGCGCCGGGCTCGGCAACGATGGCGTTCAATTCCGCCGTCACTTCCTGTCGCGGGAAAATGCGCAGTGCTTCGACCGCTTGGCGCCGCTGCTGGCTTGCCGGGTTTTGAATCTCTTGTATGAGATGCACCAGCAATGCGTCGTCGGCCATGTGCGAGAGGCTCTCGATGGCCGCAGCGCGAACCGCCGGCGCTTGATCCGTGAGCGCGAGTACCGATAACCGATCTCGAACGAGCGGTTCCGCAAAACCGCCGAGCAGCGCCGCGGCTCGACCGCGAACGTCGGCCGACGCGTCGAAGGCCGCCGCCAACAGGATGTCCATGGAGTCGTCTCGCGACGTGACGCGCGCGAGCCAATACTCTGCGGCACCGGACTCGGCGCCTCCGTCTCGCAACGCGCACTGCACGAGAAAGCGAATGGCCTCGTCCTCGAGGACGAGATATCGGCGCTGCCGATGAATCTCAGCAAAGCGAGCCGGCGGCAGGAACGTCCCGATCTGTTGCCGGCTTCGGAGTCCCTCTTCGATGATTCTGAGCGCGCGCTCTCTCTGCAACTGCCGAAGCGCCGCGTCTTCCCGCAGGATCACGATGATCTGCGGCGGCTGAAAGTTGTATTGGCCGAGTGTCGTGCTGTACAGCAACCCGCCGGTGACGGCGAGTTGATCGACGGTGTCATAGACCTCGTCGTCGGACACGTCGAATCGCGCGGCAATCTCTTCGAAGTCAGGGGCGGCGCCGCGCGCTTGGGCTTCGAGCACGCGTTCGAGAATGGCACGAGCGAGCTTGTCGCTGCCGGCGTGTTGGGCCTCGAGCGCGTCGAGATGACTGTCGACGTGTTCGCGCAGTATTCCGAGCAGACCACCGACGGCCGTGTATTGCGGGACATCGATCTTCCGAACGCCCGTCTCCTTCGACACGCGTGAAAAGCGTGCGTGAAGGAGTTTCAAGAGATCGAATGAGACATCCATGCCGCGCCGTGCGAAGTCCTGTGCCTCTTCGGTCAGCGTCTGGAGGAGTTCGGCGCTGTAGGTGATGTTGGCGTCGGGGTCTTCGTGGCTCAGTTGCTCGAGACCGTCGGCCAAACCCACGGGCTTCACGTCACAGATGGAGTTGACGATGCCGGGCTCGTAGGAGCTGAGCGCGTACATGCTCGTCAAATGCCGTTGGCTGATGACGACGACGACGATCGCTTCGGGGTTCGCCTGGTTCACCAGCGAAAACAGTGCGTCGACCTGGACGCGGCGATCGTCGCGCGGGAGGTCGAGCACCCAATCGAACTCGTCGATCAGCGCAATCGTCTTTCGACTGAGGACGTCGGCGAGCGGGGCATCGCCCGCTTCTCCGGACGTCCGTTCAGGGAGCGCGCCCTCGCACTGGCCATAGACGATCTGATAGCCATCGGGCGCACCGGCCGCGCGGAGCGACGGGATGAGCCATCGCGTGATCAGCAAACTCTTACCGCTCGCCTCGGGTCCGCAGAGGACCATGAAGCGGGCTTTCTTTGTTGTGATGAACGCCGTGATTCGCTCCGCCTCGGCCGCGCGGCTGATCATGAAGGACGAGCCTTCGTCCGGCGGAGGCTCGATGATCATGTTGCGCACGGAGCCCGACCTCCGGCCGGAGCCCGACGGTCTCACCGTGCCCGACGTCGTCACGGACGGCGGCCCACGGCCCGTCCCTCCATGGCCGAGAGAGTGCGCTTGGCACTTGGCTTCGGCACGAGCTCCTCGTAGTGCGATTTGATGAAGTCGGCGATCCGCTCTTTACTCTCTTTGAGCGGCACCTTGATCATGTTGCGGAACCAGACCGCGTCGGACCATGAGAAATCTTCGACGAAGCTGATGATGTCGCAGACGTTGATCGCTTGGTGAAGCGCTTTGAGATTGTTGTCGAAGGCGTGGCGATAGCTTTCGTAGTCGACCGTGCGCGTCGCGGCGAGGATGTGACAGACCGTTTGGATGTGCGCAAGCGTGAAGCGCTGTTCCTGCGTGGGCGACAACCGCGTTTGGTCGTAGCTCTGCAGCATCTCGTCGATGATGCGCTGTTCGAATTCGAAGCCGCCTTTCGTCGCCAGCTTCTGAATGATGTCGGCGACGTCGCCACGCTCCAACGCCGCGCACTGCACCATGCTCCATGGCACGTTCTGATCATTGCAGGCCTGACACAGCGTCTGCACGAGCGTGCTTTCGTCCGTGATGATGAGCACGATCGTCACGTTGTCGGCCGCGGCCATCAGCTGTTCTGTGACGAACGTTGTGAGACCGACGCGGCCGCTGCGGGTCGTCAGGTCGTAGCCGGCGGCGACGCGGTCGAACTGATCGAGAAAGAGAACGGCGCGATGGTTGGGCGATTCGGCGGCGAGACGTTGGAGTGCCGCTTTGAGCGACAGTGTGGCGGCCGCCGGATCCGTGGGCCAGAGCTCGCCGGGAAGAGATTTCTCGAATTCTCGTTGACAACGCAGATAGATCCCGGCGTGCGTCGCGGTATCGAGCGCGGGAAGCACGCCGGCGCGAACGAGAGACGTCTTGCCGGCTTTGGCCGGGCCGGCGACGATGATGATGCGCGGCGGGGGCGTTTTCGCGAGCGCCTGCGTGAACCGCCCGATCTCTTCGTCGCGACCGGCGAACGAGTCCGCGTCTCCCGATTCATAGCTTTCGAGAAATTTGAATGGATTCGGCGGCGCTTTTTCCTGAACGGCGATGGCCGGCGGCGCGAGCAACTCGGCGTAGAGCTCTTCGAAGAACGTGTCGAAGTCCGTCTCGATTCCCCAGTCATCGGAGCGACGGTCCTTGAGAAAGCCGCGCAGCTCGCGCGGAACTCCGGAGGGATTGACGCAGACGATTGAACCGCCGCGCTGGGCGAACGCGCGCAGCACGCAAATGTCCCGGAACGCATAGCCGATGGTGACGATGTCGCGACTCGTGACGCGGCTCACCAACGCGTTGATCGCGGCCGGATACTCGTTCATCTCGTTGACGTCGAACAAGAAATGATCCGACGACCCCAAGCTGCCATGCAGTTTGAGAAGCTTGAATCGGGGTTCGGTGGCGTCGGCCAGCTTTTGCATCTCGTCGTCGATCGTCTCGCCGCGGATCACGCACTTGAAATCGCTGAACCCAATGGCATTCAGTGACTTCTCGACGAGCATGTCGAAGTTGAATGTCAGCGCGAGGTCGAAGTATCCGGCTTCGATGAGCGCGGCCAGGCGCGCGTAGCCGGCCGACGGCTTGTGCTCGAGATACGGCTGAAGGAACGCCCGGCGGCTGCTGTCGCTCGAGCGTTGCCACAGTTTATCGAACTTGTCTTCGAGCTTTTCTGGGCCGTTCAAGTCCGAGCCGTAGTCGCGCAGCAGCTCTTCCATGAGTTGCGGCGTGCGGACAACCCCCGAGCTCATCGACGCCCCGGCGCCGAGCATCAGGACGAATTTTTCGCCCTGACGCTTTTTGAGCTTCATCAGGTTGGCGAGATTCTTCACTTTTGGATTCACGGCAGTCCCCTATCCGCGTCGATGGGCCGGAGTGACGATCCGAGAGTGACCTGACCGTCGGCGGCCTGGTCAGGCAGGAAACGTGTTGTACCAACGACGGCACCGCGATCACGGCTACATCGTAATAGTTCAGTGTCGCCCGTCGCGCCACTGGCGGCGACGGGGCGACATTCCGCGTCGGTCGGCATCGAGAGCAGCCCGCGCCGCTTGGGCAGCTTACGGGTCGCCCTATGAACTGAGTCGGCTGGGCAGGTCGGAGGGACGTATCATCTTGCTCGGACTGCAGTCCGTTCCGGCTAGATCTTTGGGTTCAGGTGGCGCAGTCGCGAAGCCGCTTGGCCCCGGCGCTGGACGTGAAGCTTCGCAAGAATGCGGTGCACATGATTCTTCACGGTGGCCACGCAAATCCTCAGTCGCTGGGCAATCTCCTTGTTGGACAGCCCGTCGTTGAGGAGAGACGCGATCTCGCGTTCACGCGGCGTGAGCTCGGTATCAGGCGCATATTGCGCGGCGACGCGTGCCCGATGGGCGAGGCGGCCGAGCACCTGCGCTGCGCCACGAGAGGAAAGCGGTGACTCTCCGCGCAGCGCCGACAGTACCGTTTCGATCAGCTCACGCGAGCCGGCGTCGCGCGAGACGAACGCTGTCGCTCCCGCCTCGACGCAATACAGCAATTCATCGTCGTGTTCGGGCACGCCGAAGATGACGATGGGAAGCCGCGGTGCGCGCTCACGCACGGCGCGAAGCACGCGTCGCACGTCGGGCAAGGCGGCGTCCAGCAACAGCGCGTCGGCGCCTTCGAGCTCGGCGATCGCGTCGATCGTCGCTTCAGCACTCGCGGCGTCGCGGGCCACGTGGAGGCGCCCGTCGGACGCAAACACGAGGCGCAATCCTTCGCTATACAGACGGACGTCCGAGGCGACGACGACGGAATGTGTCGTTTCGTGCCTGGCACTCCCATCGGTCGCGGTATAGCTCGCTGCCATCCGCTCGAGTTCGTTCACACCATCCACCGGAGCGCCTTTGCAATGTGTGGCGAATCGACGAGTCGGCTTTGACTCATCCAGCTCGGATCCATGATTACAAAATACTCATGGAGCTGTCAGCATCGTTTTCCGAAGCTACTCTATCCCTGAATTGCACGACGCGTCAAGCTGACTCGGCAGTTGTAGTGTGATGTAACTCACAAACTTACGGAACGATGTAACGGAGGTGGCGCGAATGAGGCGCGACGCCTCCGTCTTTTGGGTGATTGCCTATGGCGCAGGCTTGGAGTGAACGGCGAACACAGCGCCTTGAGGATCCATCAGTACGGCGACGCGATCGCCGCCCGGGACTTCCATCGGCTGCTTCATGACCCGCCGTAGGTGAAGCGATCGCGGCCGAACATACGGTACACACCCTTGTCGCCCATATCGAAGTCGCTCTTGCTCTCCCAGGCGAAAAGCGTGTGATAGAACTCTATCGATGCCGTGGGATCGTCAGCCTCGAGCTCGTGCCAAGAGAATTCCAGCGCCTGCGGGTCGGACTCGTCGGGCAGCGGCGTCGCGTTGTCCAACTCGACGGCGCATCCATGGCGGCAGCCTCCGGCGTTAACGCCATCACACCGCCGATTGGCGTCGAACCGGCCATCCACATGGTGTAGCCGGCCGGGCTCCCCTCCCACGTACTCGTGGTCCAACCGACCACCTCGTTATAGAACGCTTGCGCGGCTTCAGGAGCGGTGGTCACCAGCTCGTGCCAGACGAATCGGCCGAGTGTTGCTGTGGTGGTCGACGGCATTGGAGTCCTCCCTTGTGAACAGTGGCTCTACGGGGGAGGCGACGTGTGCACATTCAACGCGCCGTGCAATCGAGTTTGCCGAATCGTTGCAAACGTTGCGTGAGCGAAGTGTAAATCGCTCCTGGACGCTTAGAGTCGCCTCTATTCGCCGCTCTCCGCGAGCCACGGATCCGCATTCATCCAGCGCGAGTCCGGCGCAAAGAGAAACACCATTCCACCGTCAGCGAGCTTGGGAAGCAGTTGCTGCGCGCGCGACGGTTCCATCGCGGGACATCCTTCGCTTCGGCCGGCCTTCGTCGGCGTGACGTATGGTGCGCCATGCGCGACGACTCGGCGGACAAACGCATTGTCGTTGAAGCCGCTGGACACGCCCATCAATTTCAGGCCGATGGATCCGTACGAATGGCCGCCCGATTTTCCGTGAAAGGCATACGTCGCCTGCGCGAGGTACAGTCCGAGTGACGTCGCGGCGCTCCCGAGCACGTTGGAGAACCGGGTCGGAACGCCGTATTTCGATGTGGACGAGCCGCGGCCGTGCGCAACCGTGAACGGTCCGTCGACGATTTTTAGAGATTGCATATTGAAGACGTACCCGCGCGGCGTCGTGCTCGGCAGGCCGTAGTCGACGAAGTACAGGAAGGGCTTTCTGACCTCGCCAGGATGGGCCGTTTTGTACGCGAAGTAGCTGCGAAAGGCGTCCTCGAGCGCGTGCGGATGGCTGAGCGGACGCACCACATGTGCGAGCGCGGCGACCGCTGCATTGGTGGTGGTCGCAATCGCCCCGGTTGAGCCCGCCGCCAACATCGAGCTCGTTGCGGCAGGTCCATTCACAATCGCGCCGGCAGTGCGGAGCACCGGACCAGTCGCGTCCGAATGCGGCACGAACCGCGCGCCCGTGATGAGCAGGGCTGCTGCACCGATGAGTACGCTTTGTATTGGCGGGAGATGGCGCATTGTTGGGAGCTGGGCGCGGCGGAGGGAGAAGCAAACGCTCAAAACAAACGGTTGGACAGACGCTAAATGACTTACCCAACGCGGCCTGTGGGGTTCCTCTATAGAAGGAGACGATCGAGACTCGATTTGGCGCACCGTCGAGTGCGCCAGCGGGGATAGGCGCCCGGGAAAATATTCCCTGTTCCCTGAAATGGTCGCTTTTCGCGGCGGCGGCTCGCGTTCATAAGAGTATTTGTGACAATGAGTTACGAAGTATTTTCCCACGGCACCGTCATTGCCTTAGGAGACCCCAGCGGCTCGTCTCTCGGCTCCCTCCGCGCAGGTCGCGGCCCGGTCGAATACGATGCTTCAGTTTTCCTCAGCCTATGGTGTCGCCTGTGAAACTCCTCCGCGTAATTCCAGTTGCTCTCCTCTCGGCTTCTGTTCTCGCCGGGTGCAACAACGAAGCGAAGCAACAGCTCGCGACGGTCGCGCACGTCGATTCACTGCGCGTTGACTCCTTGTCGAGCGTCCGCAAGGATCTGCTCGAGGAAGTGATGTCGTCGACGCGTTTCGTTACCGAGATCAACACCGAGCTCGCCAAGGCCCGTGCACTTGCCGACAAGAAGGGCGCAACGCTCGAGACGTCGTCCGAAATGACGGCCACGAACGAACAGCGGAAGGCCATTGTCGCCAAGATCACGCACCTCGTCGCTCGTCTCGATTCGGTTCAGGCGCGTCTTGCCTCGACTCGTTCCCGCGTGAACCAGCTCACGAAGGAAGACTCGAGCCTCGTCGCACAGGTTGCCGCTTACGAGAAGACCATTTCCGATCTCCAGGCCTCCGCGACGCGTGAGCGCGCTGAGTTCCAGAACACGATCACCCGCCAGACGACGGAAATCGCGTCGCTCAACGGCCGCGTCGACACGCTCTCGCATGTCCGCACGGCCCTCGTCGACACGGTTCATCAGCTGACGAGCGAAAAGAACACGGCGTACTATGTGGTGGGCACCAAGGACGAGCTGATCAAGAAGGGCGTGCTCGTCGCGGAAGGTGGCAAGCGTTTCGTGATCCTCGGTGGCCGCAACGTCGTTCCGGCGCGCACGCTTGATCCGAGCAACTTCACCAAGGTCGATCGTTTGGCTGACCGCACGATCCCGCTTCCCCAGGGCGAATACCAGATCATGTCGCGCCAGAATCCGTCCTTCGCCAAGGCGCAGGTCGAGAAGGATGGCAAGATCGCCGGCGCGCTCACGATCGAGCAGCCCGAGAGCTTCTGGGAGCCGTCGCGCTTCCTGATCATCGTCCGCAGCTGATCAAAGGCACAGCAGTCTGAACTAGCCGGCGAGTAAAGCGCCGGCAACCCGAAGGATCGCTTTCCAGGCAGGGCTTTCATCAGCCGCCTCGGGAAGCGATCCTTCGGCGTTTTCGTATGTCGTGTATGTCGTGTATGTCGTGTATGTCTTGTTCTGTGCTGCGGGGTATGCGTTCTTCGTCGACACGGCACCGGCGACATCGAGCGTAGCGCGCCGGCTCCTTCTCACCGAGCCGGCTTTGGGTCACATTCAAGGAGACATGGACAAGACTCGTCTTGCCGTTCTCGTCGTGGACGACGAGCCAGCGCTGCGTGAAGTGTTGTCTCTCCGGATGACGGACTGGGGTTACGACGTGCGAACGGCGGCCGACATTCCTGAAGCCGAGCGGGCGCTCGATCGCCAACCGCCTGATCTGGTGCTGTGCGATGTCCAGCTGCCGGGTGGGTCGGGGCTCGATCTGCTCAAACACATCAAGCGGCTCGACGACCGAATTCCCGTCGTCATGATAAGGGCACACAGCGACATTGACCGTGCGGTGGAAGCGATGAAATCCGGCGCGATGGATTTCCTGACGAAACCACTCGACTATGTCATGCTCCAGGCGCTGCTGGAAACGGCGGCCGGCGAGCTGCGTCAGCGCAATGAGAGCTATTCGCTGAACGCGCGCCTGCAGTCGGAAACCGGACAGGCGGGCATGACGGGCCTGGTCGGCCAGAGCCGCGCCATGCGCGAGCTCCGACGAAACGTGGAAGTGCTCGCGTCGAGTGACGCGTCGGCGATCTTCAGCGGCGAAAGCGGCACCGGAAAAGAAGTCGTCGCGCGCGCTGTGCATTCCTTGAGTGCTCGGCGCGACAAACCGTTCGTCGCCATCAACGCCGCCGCCATCCCCGAAGGCTTGATCGAGAGTGAAGTGTTCGGCCACGAGCAGGGCGCGTTCACCGGAGCGACAAAGGCGCGTGCCGGCGTGTTCGAGCTCGCCAACGGCGGCACTCTCTTCCTCGACGAGATCGCCGAGATGCCGATTTCGCTTCAGCCAAAGCTTCTGCGCATTCTCGAAGACGGTCGCGCGCGCCGGCTGGGCGGGAGCAAGGAAATCGATTTCGACGTTCGTGTCCTCGCGGCGACGAACAGATCTCCTGCGCAAGCCATTCGCGACGGGATGTTGCGCGAAGATTTGTTTTATCGGCTGAGTGTCTTCGAGCTCAAGCTTCCGCCCCTCCGCGACCGCGCCGACGATGTGGGACTTCTGGCGCAGCATTTTATTCGCGAGCTCGGACGCAAGCATGGCCTCGACGTCCAAGGCGTGAGCGACACCGCGCGCCAACGCCTCGAAGCGCATTCGTGGACGGGCAACGTTCGCGAGCTTCGCAACGTGATTGAGCGCGCGCTCATCGTTGCTCGAACCGGGTGGATCGAGCCGCGACATTTGCCGCCGTATCTGCAAGCGCTCAAGCCTGGCGGCGAACCAACCGTGACGCTGCCGTCGGGCACCACGCTCGCGGAGGCCGAGCGTGTGCTGATCATGCAAACATTGGAGCGCGTGGGGAACAACAAAGCTGAAGCTGCGCGCCAACTCGGCCTCGATGTAAAAACGATCCGCAATAAGCTGCGGAGTTACGGACAGGACGCGTGAGGGTCCGGACGAAGTTGCGCGGCGCGTTCGCGGTGTACATCGCGCTGCTGGCCGGGCTTTCGTTGTACCACATTCGCGCGACACGTCGCGCCGTGACCAGTGGTCGCGAGCTCGCTGAAATTGCGGGGCGCCTTCGCGTGACGTCGAACGTGCAGCTTGGTCGAATCGCAGACGTGAGCAGCGACGCGCAGCAGTATCTCATCACCCGCGATGAAGGCTATCTCGACAAGTTGCAGCAGACCATGCGCGACTACGACGGACAGCTGCGGCAACTCGATCTGCTGACGCTCAGCGCTCGCGAGCGAGCGCAGTTTGCGCCACTCTCGTCGGAATGGAATCGAGTGATGGTCCAGGGGAATTCTCTTGGCGCGGAGTCGCCGGATTCCGCTCCGGCTGCGATGCAACGGTTTCAAGAGTCGCTTGATCGCGTGCACACGGCGACACAATCACTTGGTGCGGCGTCGCAGGAGGCGATGAGCGGCGAGCTCGTCGCGTCGGAACAGGCTGAACGCGCCACGGAGCGCGTCACGATGATTGGCGCGGCAGGCGCAGTGATACTGAGTCTCCTGCTGTCTGCGTTGCTGGCGCGGTCCATTCTGGAACCACTGGGTCGTCTCACCGAGGGTGCGCGTGAGATGTCGGCCGGTCGATTCGGGCACCGGCTCACAGCAAAGGGCAATGACGAGCTCGCCCAAGTGACGCGCGAGTTCAATTCGATGGCCGAGCGCCTCGACGAGCTCGATCGGATGAAAAGCGAATTCGTTTCGAAGGTGTCACACGATCTCAAGACACCGCTGTCATCCATGCAGGAGACCAACGGCGTGATGCTGGAACAACTGGCGGGGCCGCTGACACAAAAGCAACGGCAACTGCTCGAAATCAACCAGGACAGCGCACAGCGTCTCTCCGGCATGCTCGCCAAGTTATTGGATCTCTCTCGCATCGAGGCGGGGGTTGAACCGGAACGTCAGGTGGTCGACGTGCGACCGCTGGTCCGCGAGTCGCTCGATCATCTCACGGATGGGAGTGAATCGAATCGCGTCTCGCTGGCGATGAGCGAACCGGCATCACGGCTGCTCGCGCGCGGCGATGCCGAGGCTCTTACCCAAGTATTCGAGAACTTGATCGAGAATGCGCTCAAGTTTTCTCCGGTGAACGGCCAGGTGCGTGTCTCGGTGGTGGATCTCGCATCGCAAGGCGACGTTCCATCGGAACAGTGGTCGGCGCTTCGGGGCGCTTCTGTTCCCGGCGCACTGTTGGTCACCGTATCCGACGAAGGTCCCGGTGTTCCCGACGCGGACAAGGAACGCATTTTCGATCGATTCTATCAAACCCCGGTGGGACGTTCGGTGAGAAGCCGCGGTGTCGGATTGGGGTTGGCCATTTGTCGAGAGACGATCAAGAGTCACGGCGGAGCAATCTGGGTGTCGGACAACGAGCCACAGGGCAGCGTGTTCTGTGTGTTGCTGCCGGGCGCGGAGCGTGTCGGCGGTGATGCATCTGCTCCTGCGCTTGCGGGCGCGCGCGTCGAATGATGCGCAGGACTGCAGGCGTGGCGGCCGCGATGCTGGCAGTCGCGGCGACTCTTTCCGCGACTGGTTGCGTCAAGCCGTCGCAATTCGATCGCGATTTCGTCGCCGAGCAGTGGTCGGACGCCGCGCGTGAGTTCGCGGCCGATCCGTCGCTCCGCAACAACGAGCATGCGCTCTATCGCGCCGGTGTGATATTCGGAACGCCGAGGCGTCCGACGTATGATCCGGCCAAGGCGCTCGAATTATTTTCCGCGTTGTTGGCGCGCTTTCCCAGCACGAGCCATCGTGCGGATGCAACAGCGCGGTTGTTGTTACTCGAAGATGTGCTGCGCTTGCAGCGCGAGGCCGGCGTTCACGAAGTGGAGCTCCAGGCACAGGTCGCGGCATTGACGCGCGACATACACGATGTGCGCGCGCGTCTGGACCTGGCGACATCGCAGAGCGAATCGTTGCAAAAGATCATCACACGATTGGAGGCTGAGCGTCGGGACCGAGAGGAGCAATTGCGGGCGCTTCGGCAGGAGCTGCAGCGACTCAAGGAAATCGATCTGAGGCCGCGCCGGCCGCCTGCGTAGGTCGTCATCGTCGCACGCCGAACAATCATCATGATTGAGCCATGACCAACGAGACAGGACTTTCCGAAAGCATTCGGACCGAGCGACTCACGCTTCGCCGTCCGCGGGCGACCGACGCCGAGGCGGTCTTCAGGTACGCGTCGGATCCGGACGTGACGGACCACATGGATTGGGCACGGCACACCGACATCAGCCAGAGTCGCGCCTTTCTCGAATACTGCGATGACGAGTGGGTCGCGGGACGTGAAGCGACGTGGGCCATCACGCTCGGCGAATCCGACCAGATGGTCGGTGTCATTTCTGTGAGGCCGGCAGGGCACAAAGCCGCCTTCGGCTACGCGCTGAGCCGGGAGTTCTGGGGCCGCGGGATTGCCACCGAGGCGGCGCGTGCCGTGATCGCCGAAGCCTTTCGTCTTCATGGAATTATCCGAGTGTGGGCGACGTGCGCGGTCGACAACGTTCGGTCGCGTCGCGTACTCGAGAAAGCGGGGCTCGAGCGCGAGGGCATCATCCGCGCATGGTGCGCCCGCCCGCAGCGGGGCGGCGCGATCGAAGATTCCTGCTTCTACTCGGTCATTCGCCGATAGCGCAGACTCGAAAGCGGTGAGACTGATAGCTTTCATTTTGTGATTCCCCGCCACATCGCTGCTTCATTTCCCCTCGACGTTCGCGCGCGCGGCGATCAGTACTATTCGTCGCGACGCGTCCGAATCGTTACGGCTGGACCGCTCGCGCTGAATGCGCTCGTGAGCGGCACCGTGGGGTACGTCGTCGACCTGCACGCCGAGCCAACGTTGCTCACGGCGAGCTGTACCTGTCCGTACGCGGGTGATCACGGAATCTGCAAGCACATCTGGGCTACGCTTCGTCAGGCCGAAGCGGAACGCAAGCTCGACGTGATTCTGCGAACGGCCGGGCAACGCTCGGAATTCTCGGCGTTGGGCTCGAGTGTCGGCGACATCTGGGGCGACGACGAACGCGACGAGCGGCACGACAACGGACGATTTGGTACCGGGTCCGCGGTGGAATCGGGATGGGCGGACGCGCGCGCCGCGCGCCACACGTCCAACGCACAGCGGTCTCGTTCCCCGGAATGGAAATCGTTGCTCGAGACGGCGCGTCGTCAAATGGGGAATCTCCCGGCGCGCGAGACGCCGACCGCGGCCGCATGGCCCGCGGACCGCCGCATCGTCTACCTGATCGACATCGCGGCGAGTTTGCGCACCGTGGGGATCGTCGTCGAGCTGGGTATTGAAAAGATGATGCCCGACGGAACGTGGGAACCGCCGGTCCACTTTCGGATCGCCCCTGACGTTTGGCGATCGGTGCCCGACGCGCTCGACCGGCAGATTGCACAAATGCTCATCGGCGCTCCGCCGCCGAATTCATACGGCAGTCAGCCGCGAATCACCGAATTCGTGCTCCGAGGTGCCGCGGTCGAAGCGACGATGCCGTTGATGTGTGAAACAGGACGCTGCCGCGCGCGGCGCGCACCCGGCGAGCGTCCCACCGACGCCATTCGCTGGGACGACGGCGCGCCCTGGGAACTTCGTCTGCGCGTGGTGCGCGAAGACACCGGCAGTTGCTTCGTGGACGCCGTGCTGCGGCGCGGGCATGAGGAAATGCTTCTCTCGGAGCCGGCGATGCTTCACTCCGAAGGATGGTTGGTGGCTCGGGGAACGATCGCGCGCTTCGAACACGGTGGCGCATTCGCGCTCGTGCCGATGTTCCGCGAGAAAAAGAGTGTGCAGGTTCCGGAGAGCGATCTGCCGGCGTTGCTCGAGACGCTTTACGCGCTGCCGCGTCGTCCGGCGTTGGAACTGCCGGCGGACACGCGCGTCACCGAGCTTCGTACGCCGCCGCAGGCCGGTGTGACGATCCATCAGGATCCCACGCCGTGGCGTAAGACGCATCATCGACTCGAAGTGTCGTTTATGTACGGCGCTGTTCGCGTGAATGGTCCGACGCCCGAGATCGAGACATCGGTGTTCGATCGCGATTCCCTCACGGTGCATCATCGGGATCTCGCGTTCGAGCAGACAGCGCGTGAGCGTTTGACAACACTCGGTGCCAAAGAAGAGTCGAGCTACGGCGGCGGTGCCAAGTATCTCACCATCAACGGCACGCGGTTGATGCGCCTCATACTCGATCTCGTCGCTGGAGGGTGGCGTGTCGAGGCGGAGGGTGCGGTGTATCGCGCACCCGGCAAGGCGCGCGCGTCGGTGCGGTCTGGAATCGACTGGTTCGAGCTCGACGCCGGCGTGCGATACGGAGACATTGAAGTCTCGCTCCGTGATCTGCTCGCCGCCCGGCGCACCGGCGCCGCGACAATCACGCTGTCCGACGGCAGCCGCGGAGTGATTCCCATCGAGTGGCTGGCGCGGCTTGGCCCGCTCGCGGCCGGTGGCACTGCGGTCGACGGCGTCCTCCGCTATGCACGGTCGCAGACGGGTTTGCTCGACGCGCTGCTCGACACATTGCCCGAAGCGAATGTCGACGCAACGTTCGAGACGGCGCGCGCCGAGTTGCGTGCGTTCGACCGTGTCGCGCCTGCCGATCCGCCCAGTTCCTTTCGCGGAACGTTGCGCGAATATCAACGCGAGGGACTCGGCTGGCTCCACTTTCTGCGGAGGTTTGGTCTCGGTGGTTGTCTCGCCGACGACATGGGCTTGGGGAAAACGGTACAAGTGCTTGCATTGCTCGACTCACGTCGCGGAGACGAAACGACGACGAAGCGGACGAAGGCGGTGCGCGCGGCCAAGCCGTCGATCGTCGTTGTGCCACGCTCGCTGGTGTTCAACTGGCTGCGGGAGGCCGAGCGTTTTGCGCCGGGTCTTCGTGTGCTCGACTACTCGGGAACCGGGCGGAAGATCGACGACATCAGCGGTGGCGTCGACGTTGTCATCACGACCTACGGCACCCTTCGTCGGGACGCGGTCAAACTTTCGGCGATTGACTTCGACTACGCCATCCTCGACGAAGCGCAGGCGATCAAGACGGCCGGATCGGCTTCCTCGAAAGCGGCGCGGCTCCTGCGTGCCGACCATCGGATCGCCATGACCGGCACACCGATCGAGAATCGCCTCGAAGAGCTATGGAGTCTGTTCGAGTTCTTGAATCCGGGAATGCTTGGCGCCTCGTCGTCGTTTGGGGCGCTAGCGCGCTTGGCTGAACCGGGGGAGGATGTGGCGACGGGGCATCAGGTGCTCGCTCGCGCCCTTCGTCCCGTGATCCTGCGTCGCACCAAGGGGCAGGTCGCTGCCGATCTCCCGGCTCGTATCGAGCAGACGTTGTCCGTCGATCTCGAAGGCACGCAACGAAAGTTCTACGACGATTTGCTCGAGGCCTATCGCCGGAGCGTGCTGGAACGCATCGACACCGTCGGGTTGGGCAAAGCGCGCATGCACATTCTCGAAGCGTTGCTGCGCTTGCGACAAGCGGCATGTCATCCGGTGCTCGCCGATTCCGCCAAGCACGCGGCGCCGAGCGCGAAGTTGGATGCGTTGATTCCGGCGCTCGAGGAGGTGGTGTCGGAGGGTCACAAGGCGCTCATATTCTCGCAATTCACGAGCTTCCTCGCGCTCGTGCGCGCGCGTCTCGACGGGGCGGGCGTGACGTACGAGTATCTCGATGGCCGAACGCGGGATCGCCAAGCGCATGTGGAGCGCTTCGAGAGTGATCCGGCGTGTCCGCTCTTTCTCATCAGCCTGAAGGCCGGCGGGCACGGACTCAACCTCGTGTCCGCGGACTACGTGTTCATTCTCGATCCGTGGTGGAATCCGGCGGTCGAGGCGCAGGCCATTGATCGAGCGCACAGGATTGGCCAGACGCGCCGAGTCATCGCGACGCGAATCGTCGCGCGCGACACCATCGAGGAAAAAATTCTCGAGTTACAAGCGTCGAAGCGCGCACTCGCCGACGCGATCCTGGGACAGGATCAGGGCGTGCTGTCCCAGATCGGACGTGAAGAATTGGAAATGTTGCTGCGCTGAGCGCAGGACGCGTCGCTCAGTCGAGCGGCGGACGTCCCATTCGGCCCATTCCCATGTCCATTTTCTTGTAGTCGTCTGGGACGGTGAACACCGAGTTGTCGAGTGACTTCTTGTCGACCTTGGTGACCTCGAGCATCACGTCGCCGCCGACCTTCTGCACTTTTAGCGGAAAGAAGTTCGCGATGCCTTCCCAAGCGGGGGACGGTGCGGGGCCTCGGCCCATTGGGGATGTCGGCATTCTGAACATCCCCAGACCTTTCGCAATGCACGCATCCATTTGGGCGCCGTCAGCCGACGTGATGAGCATATGCTCACACTCGTAGCCGGCGATCATCTCCTTCTTGCCGGTCATCGTAAAGTCGGCGGCCTTGTGCGTGGTCGGCATCTTCGGGTCCACACCCGTGACCGGCACCTGCGGCTGTTCGAAGTACATTTTCTGCCCCGGCATCACCAGCAAGTTTTGCTTCTTGGCGTCGTGCAGCATGTACATCGCCTGACCGGCCATGCCCATGTCGATGCGAAGCTGATCTCCCTTCACGGAGTACACCATGTCGCCGCCGCCGCCGCGCCCGGCGGCCAACTTCATCGTCACGACTCCCTCGAACGTGCCTTGAGCCCCGAGCGCGGCGGGGACGCACGCCAGCAACGAAACTGCGGCAAGACCAAATATGCGGCGCGACATGAGGCGGCTCACGGAGAGAAGAGATGCCCATATATGCGGTCGCACTCGGCAGACGTCAACGCAATGCCTCATATCGCCGACTGGATACCACCCGCGCGCGATTCGACGTGCGTCAGCTTGTCCGGATTCATCACGCGATACAAGCCATAGATTCGATCGCCGTCTGTCTCAAAGAAGGTCACGGCAAACACAACGCCGCCAAAGTACGACACCATCGCCGGCTCGCCGTTCACGCGCGCGATGCGATAGGTGAATGGGTGGGCGTGCTTCACTTCGATGTTGAGCAACATGCGCGAGATCCGTTCGCTCCCGTGGACGACACGCCGCGCCGCCGCTGCTTTACCGCCTCCGTCGCTCGTGAATGTCACGGTCGGCGCGAGGAGGGCGAGCATCCCCTCTTTGTCGTCCGACTCGAGTGCGGAAACAAATCGCGTGAATAGCCGCTCCTTCTCATCGTTCGACGCGGAAAAACGAGTTCGATCCGTGCGAACGCGCGCGCGCGCGCGATGCACGGTCTGCCGCGCCGCCGCCGGACTCTTGTCGAGCGTTCGCGCGATCTCATCGTAGTCCGCGTCGAAAACCTCACGCAAGAGAAATGCGGCGCGCTCGTCGGGCGCGAGCCGTTCGAGCAGCACCAGAAACGCCATCGACAAGTCAGACGCGAGCTCGGTGGTCCGATCCGCCGCGTATCGTTCGTCGGCAATCGGCTCGGGGAGCCACGGTCCCGGATACGCCGCGCGCTCCGTTGCCGTGCGCCGCAAACGATCGATTGCGAGACGCGTGACGACGGACACGAGCCATGCTTCGGGCGTCGTCACTGCTTCGCGATCTACCTGATGCCATCGCAACAACGTCTCCTGCACGAGATCCTCGGCGTCCTGCACGTCGCCGAGCATTCGGTAGGCGATCCCGAACAGACGCGGACGATAGCGCTCAGCATCGATGATGTCGCCGGACGAATGGGCGGCCGAGCTTGTGTCCGGCGCGAACGCCGTGCGGCGAGGCGAACGAGGCATCATACGAATGATAGACGGGATGACCCTGCTTCTGTGACAGGTGTCGGGAATGAAGGCTGCGAATTCACAGACCTGTCACATCCGAGTCGCGGCAACGTCTTTGTTAGCATGAGCGCCCCGAGTAGACAAAGTGAAACTCAACGGCTGTGCCGGCAGCTATCAACCAGCGCACGGCTTGGAGACGGACAATGACTGATTTTCGAGTAACACCACGCCAGCGCGTGTTCGTGACGGGAGCCACCGGCGAAATTGGCCGTCGCGTGGTGCCTGAGCTTGTTCGCCGTGGACATCGAGTGACAGCGGTCGGCCGCGACGAGCAGAGGCGCGCCGAGCTGATCGCGCTTGGCGCGGATGCCGTAGCGCTCGACATGTTCGACGCCGTCGCGGCCCGTCGCGCGCTGGACGGGCATGACGCGGTGATCAACCTTGCGACGCATATGCCGCCATCCACGATTCGGATGATGCTTCCATGGGAATGGCGCGAGAACGATCGCATTCGACGCGAAGGATCGGCGATTCTCGTCGACGCGGCCGTCGCCAGCGGCGTGGTGCGTTTCGTTCAGGAGTCGTTCGCTCCGATATATGAGGATGGCGGCGACGGATGGATCGACGAAGGCTGGCCGGTCAAACCCGCGTCGTACAATCGAACCGTGCTCGACGCCGAGCATTCGGCTCAGCGGTTCATCGAGGCGGGCCGGTCGGGCGTTGTCGCGCGCTTTGCCTGGTTTTACGGAGCGGACAAGCTCATGCGCGATATGATTGGCTTGGTGCGCCGCGGCTGGTCGCCGTTTCCCGGTCGCGGGGACTCGTTTTGGCCGTCGATCTCGCACCAGGACGCGGCGTCCGCGGTGTGTGCGGCATTGGACGCGCCGGCGGGGACATACAATATCTGTGATGATGAACCTGTGACGCGGCGTGTGTTGGCCGACCTGCTGGCCGAATCGATCGGGTCTGCCAAACCGCGCCTCATGCCGTCGTGGCTCTCGCACGTCGGAGGTTCGGGGATCGCACTGATGTCCCGTTCGCTGCGAATGAGCAACGCCGCATTCAAGGCGGCGACGGGATGGGCACCGCGGTGGCGAAGCGTTCGCCAAGGATTTCCAGAAATTGCCCGCCAGCTCGGCGAACGAGACTTAACGTACGAGCGAGTGGGCGCTCGAGCGTAACACGGTGGAGATCACGCGCCGCGACTTTCCGCGGTGCGTGATCCCCTGATCGTCTACGGCTTCTTCGGCTTGTCGAACGCGGTGCTCGACTTCGTGTTTTGTTGGAGCACGTCGTCGTTCACCCAGTAGTACGGTCCGAACGGCGTTGCTTTCGGCCAGACTTCGTCGAGCGACATCGCATCGTAGAGTTTGCCGCCCTTCATGACGTACTTCATGTCGAGGGTGTTCTTGATGTTCTCGATCGGATTGGAATTGAGAATCATCATATCGGCGAGCTTGCCGACTTCGATGGATCCGAGGTCCTTGTCGGCGCCGAGGAAGCGCGCACCGTGCAGGCTCGCGACCTCGAGCGCTCCATGATTGCCGAGCGCCGACGCACCCATCCACACTTCCCAATGCGACGCGAGGCCGTGATGTTCGCCGTGCGAGCCGATCGCGCCCCATCCGCCTTCGGCAATGACGTCGGCCATTGCTTGCGCGACGAGCGGATAGCTGTAGTCCGTCTCCGGCCGCAACCAACGGACGCGCGTTTCCGGCACGAGCGCACGCCAGGGGAACCAGCGACGCTGCTTCGCATCTTTCCAAACGTCGCTCTGCTGGAACCAGTACTCGATGCTCCACGCACTCGGGCCGGCGACGACGAGCGTCGGCGAATACGTCGCACCGGCTTTGCCGAAGAACTTGGCGCCGTCGGAATACATGGGGACTTCGCTGAACGAGTGTTCCCAACCGGTTTGACCGTCCATGATGAAGCCCACGTCCTCCATGAAGTGGCCGCCTTCCGACGTCTCGTTCATCCCGACAGTGCGTGACGCCTCGGCCATCCATTGGCGTTGGTCGCGCCGCGGCTGCGCGTATTGCTTGATCGACACCGCGCCCCAGTCGGCCATTTTCCGTACAGCCGCCAGCGCGTCGGCCGGTGTGTTCATTTCGTTCGCGCGCGCCGCGTCGCCCGCCGTAACGTTATCGCCGGTGCTGAAACCGCGCGGGCCAATGAGACCGCCCGCTTCGATGAGCTCCGCCGTCGGGAACATGTTCTGGCTGTACATCGACGGATCCAGCGTCGTTGTGACACCGTATGCCAGATAAATGGCCTGCTCGAAGTCGTGTTTCGGCCGCATCCCACGCCACTCGCGATAGTGGTGCGCGTGCATGTCGACCCAGCCGGGAATGATCGTCTTTCCGGACACGTTGATGACTTTGTCGGCGCCGGACGTGCTGCATGATCCGACACACGTGATGCGGCTGCCTTTGACGACCACCGTCCCTCGCTCGATGATCTTGCGATGGTCGAGCGTGACGATGCGTGCGTTCGTCAGTGCGACGGTTCCAGCGGGCACGTCGCGCGGCACGCTGAGCTTTAGAGTTATCGTATCGGTACGTCCGGAGTCCATGTGACGGACGTAATAGTGCGGTCCGCTGCCGTATTCGAGCGTGTTCTTGTCGCGCCACCGAGGAAACAGGCCGCCGTCACGCGAGACTTGCGTGACCGGGAATTGGCCGCGGCGCTTTTCGATCCGCTGTGCCTCGCCGCCGAGTCCTTCCATCATCATCGGCGCAACGTAGACGTTGTCACCTTCTTGAAACGCGACGTATTTCCCGTCTGGCGACGGAACAATCTCATCGGCGGCAGGGAACGTGAGATGCTCATGCTTGTCGCTGCCGTCGTCCTTCACGGACATGAGCGCCGTGCCGCCGCGTCCGCCGCCCGTGCCCGCGACCTCATCGACCCAGAAAATCCTGCCGTCGGGTCCATACGACGGACGCACCAGCTCCCGCCGCGATTCGCCGGAGATGGCCGAACCCGATGGGCGAGTGATGGTGGCGATGACGACGCCCGTGTCGCCGCTTCGTGGCGGCGTCGCTGAAATACGTACGAGATCGTACCACGCGTTGTGCGTGATCGTCCGTTGCCGAGCGGTCGCGCCTTCGCCGCGTGCGATGACGACGAATTTTCCGTCGGGACTCCAGACGGGGTCGACGTAATCACCGGGTTCCTTGGTGAGTCGGATCGGTGTGCCACCAGACGCCGGCACCTTCCACACGTGACCGCGCTCGGCGTCGTCCCAGGTCACGAACGCGAGCGTGCGCCCGTCGGGACTCCACGCTGGTGCATATTCGAGCTCGTCGACGGCGTCCGGCGTGACACGACGCGGAACGCCATTCTCGCCGTCCTGCACCCAGATGTGACCGACGGCCTGGAACGCGATCGTCGCGCCGTCGGGTGACGACGTGGGCCAGCGGAAGAACTTCACCGCCAGGGGTCCGTCGGTGATCCGGAACTCGTTGCGCGCCATTTGCGAGATGGTGCGGTGAACTTTGGCCGTGAAGGGAATCGTCGCCACATCTTTCGTCGCGACGTCGAGGCGTCGAAGCTTGCCACCCTGCGCAATGAGAATACTCTTACCGTCGCTCGCCCACTTGTATCGGGGAAGGACGCCGAGTGTTTTCGAACCACTTGCAACCATCGGGTCGATCGGGTCCATCACCATTCGCTCGGCGCCGGTCTTCATGTCGCGAAGCCAGAGTGCCGTGCGCGGGCCGTATTTGTGTCCTTTGAACTCCAGTAGGCCATCCGGAATTTGCCGAGCGAACGCGAGCCATCGGCCGTCCGGCGAGATCTCAGGTGCCGCGCCGCCGCCGCTCGAGAAGCGTCCGGCGGCGGCACCGCTACTCTCGCCGGCGGTGACGTCGACGGTTTCACCGGTCTTGAATTCAAAACGGCGAAGCTGCATCGAGCCGGAGAGCGGCTCTTTGTCGGCCACGGTCATCGCGACTTGATAGAACAGGTAACGACCGTCGCCCGATACGCTGGGCCACTGCGGCGCGCCGTTTCCACCGCCGCCACCGCCCGCGCGACCAGCAGCCGCGGGACCGACGAGCTGCGCGCCCTGGCCGCCGTCCTTGTGATACATCCAAATTCCGCCGGCAGGAGCGCCGCCGTCGCCGCCGCCGCGCCCGCCTTTGCGTACCACGATATAGTTGCCGTCTGGCGTCCACGCTGGTTCGAGCGCGGTCGCGTTGAGATCAGTGAACACCGCGCGTGGGTTGGAACCGTCGGCGTTCATGACCCACAGGTTGTACTGGCCGCGGCGATCGGAGATGAACGCGATCGTTTTTCCGTCGGGCGAGATGCGCGGCTGGAAGTTGAGCGCGACGCCGCTGCTCTGCGTGAGGGCGGTCGCTTCACCACCGGCGGCGGGCATTCGATAGACGTGACCGAGGAGATCGAACACGATCCACGTGCCGTCGGGCGATAAGTCCGACGACATCCAAGTGCCCTCGGACGTGATGAAGTCGATGTCGCGGGTTTTGCCGCGCGCTTGAGTGACGTCCCATGTCGAACGCGCGGGGGGATCGCCCTGCGCGGCCCCGGTTGGCGCGGCGCCGCGACCTTGGGCGGCGAGTTGCTGGGTGATCGCGAACAACAGGGCGACGGACGCGGTGGGAAGAGGGGGGAGGCGCACGGGAACCCTCGTTCGAGTGGGAGGAAGCACAAACTGCGAACTGCCAACTACAACTACGAACTGCAATGCCAATAGCTGACGGCTTTTCAGCTTTTGGCGATGAGCGGCACGGCGACGTGACAGACTCTGGCGCGTTGCCGACTGAGTTCTTTGAGGCGTTGTTCTATCGGTGGATTTACAGGAGTCTGTCCTGTCGTGGTTTTGAGCTTCGAGCGGTGCGCTGCACAGCTAACGGCTCTGGGCACATCAGTTGTTCGAGTTGTCCGGAATAACGTGCGATGAAATCACGTCGTTCGCGAGTGGTCCGCCGGCCAGGGTGATCTTGACATCCAGGTGTACTAGTGTGCATAGTACACCATGCTCCCGTTCGCGGTCACGCTCAAGCCCGGCGAGTCCCCGTACCGCCAGATCGTCTATGCGGCCACCAAAGCGGTGGTCTCGGGCGAACTGGCGCCGGGATCCGCCTTTCCGTCGGTCCGCGAGCTGAGTCAGACCCTCAAGATCAATCCGAACACCGCGCAAAAAGTGGTCGCCGAGCTCATTCGCGACGGCCTGCTCGAGGTACGGCCGGGCATCGGCACGGTCGTGACCGTCGGCCGTCGAGCGACCGCGGCCGAGCGACGCGTGCTGCTGTCCGGCGAGGTGGAGCAGTTGGTGGTCGAGGCGAAGCGTTTGGGTCTCAAGAAAGACGACGTGCTCAAGGCAGTCTCCGCGAGATGGGCGGAGTTGTTTGGCGACGATGGCGATGCCGCGCGTTGAGCGAAACATGATCATTCCGACGGCGAAATCCGGAGGCAACGAATGGCGGTAGTCGAAGTCAGTTCTCTCACGCATCGATACGGCAACGTCACCGCGCTCCGTGACTTGACCTTCTCTGTCCCGGACGGCGCGCTCTACGCACTACTCGGCCCCAACGGATCGGGGAAAACGACATTGCTACAAATCCTCATGGGGCTCCGCCGCGCGCGGAGTGGGCGAGTGTCGCTCATGGGCGTAGACAGCGCCGCGCTCAGGCTGCACCATCGCGCGTCGATCGGATATATCGCCGAGGGGCAGCGGTTGCCAAAGTGGATGCGGCTCGAGCAGCTCGAGGCCTACCTGGCGCCTCTGTACCCCACATGGGACGCGTCATTGGCGAATAGTCTTCGAGAGCGCTTCGAGCTCGATCCCCGACAAACGATCGGCACGCTGTCGCGCGGAGGACACATGAAGGCGGCGCTCCTGTGCACGCTGGCGCCGCGCCCCAAACTGCTCCTCATGGACGAGCCATTCACGGGAATGGACGCGTTGGTGAAGGACGATCTCGTTCGCGGGTTGCTCGAATCGTCCGGCACCGACGGGTGGAGTGTGCTCGTCTGTTCGCACGACATCGGGGAGCTCGAGTTGCTGGCTGACTGGGTGGGTTTTCTCGACAAGGGTCAGCTGCGGTTGTCCGAGCCGATGGATGATCTTCGCCGGCGATTCAAGCATATAGAAATTGTGATGACCGGGTCCGAACCTCTCGCCAATCGGGATATCGCCACCGATTGGATGTCGGTGGAGCGTTCGGGACCGCGCGTCAGCTTTCTCGTGTCGCATGGGGGTGCCGATCCCATTGAACGTGTGCTGTCAACGCGTTTCCCCAACGCATTGCGGATCGACGTGCGCGACGCGTCGCTGCGGGAAGTGTTCGTCGCACTCGCGAGGACAACGCGATTGCGCGCAAGCGGCGAGGTGGCCGCATGACCGCGCTCGGGCAGATACGGCACGTGATGATGAAGGATCTTCGCGAAGCGCAGTGGCCGTTGTTCGTGTACGCGATCATCGTTGCGGCGGCGACTGGCCACGCGCTCTCATGGCCCCCGATGTCGAGCTCGATCTTCGACTCGTCGATGCTGTTCGTTGTTGTGGCGGGAATGGTGCTGGTCGCGCTGTTCGTGCAAGCCGATTCTCCCACGCGAAGCGACGCGTTCTGGGCCAGCCGCCCGTTCTCCCCGGCGTCGATGCTCGCGGCGAAGATTGTTTTGATACTCGTCGTTGTGATTGGGTTGCCGCTCGTCGGCCAATTCCTTGCGCTCTGGTCGCGCGGCGTGTCCGGCGCGACCGCGGTGTTGGATACCGGTAGCTCGGCGTGGCAGTACGCGCTTTGGTTGCTCGTGGCGATGATCATCGCCGCGTTGACGCGAGATCTTCGGACCTTTGCGGTGATGCTGATTGCGACGCCGCTCTTCCTCGTGATCGTCGCCGCGCTGGTCGGCTCGCCCACGCGCGCGCCGGTATTTTCGGCGAATCATCCGCCGACGGCGCGGTGGAAAGAAATGATGCCCCTCCTCATCGCGCCGGTCGTCGGTGCGGGCGGCGGACTATGGCTGTTGGTGCATCTCTATCGCGCCCGCGATTCACGCCGTCGCATGTGGGTCGCTGGGCTCGTCGTGGTCGCCGGCGCATTCGTCGGAGTTGCCGCGACGGCGCCGACGCCTCGGCCAATGTCGAGCGCCCCAACGTCCGTTCAGCGAACTCCAATCAAGCTCGAGCTGATGGACTACGCCCATCCCGAGACGAGGCCGGAGCTCGTGCTTTGGCTCTATCGCGGGGCGTCCACCACCGAGCGGTGGACCCTCACCAGGAGTGTCGTCGTCGTACAGCTTCGGAGCGGCGCGACCCTTCGCCTTCCTTATGCCAATCAGTTTGTGGAGTTGGGCCAGCCGCTGCCGCCCTCGCAACCGGGGGCGACGTGGCTCGAGGCGCCGCGAGACGTCGGTGCTCGTACACAGGTCAATGTCGTGCTGAGCGATGCGGACCGGCGCGCCGTGGTCGGCGGCATCACGAGCGTGTCGATCGAAGGGACCCTGGAAATACGTGAACCGCATTTTGTCGCCGCCATTCCGCTGGAGCCCGGCGCATTCATCCGTCGCGACGGACACGACGTGCGCGTTTCCAAGGCGACGCACGCCTTTGGCGATGCCTCGGTCGAGTTGGTCACGTCGTCTCTGGTGGAACGAAACGAATCGCCGTCGAGCGCCTCGATGTGGGGCGGGGCGGTAAACTACGCGCTCCTCAACGAAGCCCGCGGTGAAGCACTCGCGCTCAATCAGCGAGGGAGTAGCGGCGGCAGCGGATCCCTGGTGCTGCCCGGAGTCAACATCAGGTCGGAGACGATTCAGCTACAATCGCCCGGGCGCTCCGCCGGCGCGCCGGCGCTGGTGGACGACATGTGGTTCCGGTCGCTGCGACTGATGATCTGGAATTGGACTGAGACCGGGAGCTACCCCATACAGGCGGAATTTATCGTTCCATGAACTGGAAACGGCAAACTAAGAACTGCAATGCGAATCGCCGATGGCCTTTCAGCTTTTGGCAGTGAGCTGCACGGCGACGTGACAGACTCTCGCGATCGCGGACTGAGTTCTCAGCGCGGTGTTCTGTCGATTGGTGCCGGCGGATGTTTGTCCTGTGGTCCGCACTTACACTCGTGGACGCGACAAGGGTTCGCGCAATGACGGACGCGCTCTTCTGCCGTTTCGACTCGGCGGGCACTGCCCGAGATCTGTCCCGTCGTCGTTTTGAGCTTCGAGCGGACGGCTGCCAAGCCAACAGCTAGGGGCACATCAGTTGTTCGAGTTGTCCGCCGCGATGGCAACTCAAAGCCCGGCGACTCCAGCCGCGCCGTTACCCTGCGCACCCGGGGCACCGAAACACGAACGCCATGAATCGGATGACCGCGTCCACCGCGAGCCCCGCGGCGAGCAGCGTCCCGACTCGGCCCGTCACGAATCGTCCGATGCGCGTCCACGCGAAACGCAAATCCCGTTTGTCGGTTCCGTCGAGTCGCTTGACGGTCAGCGCCCACATGCCGAACAGACTCACCACCGCCATCCATCCCGCGGTTCGGTGCAGCCCGTACGACCAGAACTGAATCGCGAACGGAATCGCCAGTTGCAGCAACTGGTAGAATTGTGTGGGCAGCCGGGTGTCGGCGACCGAATGCAGCAGTGTGGCGAGCGTTGGATCGGTGTCGGCTGCCTTGCTCGCGTCGCTCGCGTCGAGCGTGGTCAGCGCGGGGGTTGCATCGTGAACGTCGTGGATGGTGTCCATTGGGCCTCCGGCGAGACGACTCTCAATAGACACCAATTCACGTCCTTCGCTAGGGGAAACACGCGAGGCGCGTCAGCGACCACGTGAGCCGCGCCCCGGAAGGAATTCGCTCAGTCGATCGTCGCGTAGAAAAAGGCCCCCCCAAATCAGCGCAGCGATGATGATCGGAAAGAAGACCGAAAACGCCGACGCGCCGGCGCGCACCTGCGTAGAGATTGCGCCGCCGAGGTAGCCGGTCAGGAGCACGGCGCCAAGGACGGACGCGCGCGGAATCGCATAGATGGCCGTGCACACAAGAGCGAGAATGCCGATCGTCGGCGCGAGTGCAAGTGGGTAACCGAGCTGAGCGAACGCGTCTGTCACCGGCGCGGTGTTCGTGAGCTTGATCCCGCCGTCGAAGATCATGAACAGAATCGGGACGCCGCTGATGATACGGCCGGCGAGCACGCGCTTGGAGACCGAGGTCGAACGCGCGTGCGATTGTGGGAGTCGTGCTTCGAGAGGTGGCATTGTCATTCTCCGTTTCGAGTGTTGAGTTGGCACCCGACCGTTTGGCCGGGGTCGTGGCTCTCTACAAACACGTCGAATGAGACCGGCCTAGATCGACAAAACAGCGACAGCTGAACTGAGTATGGAGTGATAAGTCGAACTGCCGAGAGATGAGGTGGGAGTGAGAAGCAGTGCGAGAGTGTGAAGTGCGCACCGGCGCTGCGCGCAGACTACGCCTCGACGCGCTCGAGCACGCGCTTACGGAGACCGTAAAGCATCGCGCGGATTTGGACGACCTCCGACGTCAAGTCGCGCCAGCGGTTATCGGATAGGGCGCCGGTGTCGCGCCCGAGTTGCAGCTGGTACTCGGCCTCGGAACACGATTTCATCGCGATTTCGAGAAATCGCGCAAAGTCTTTCTGCGAGGCGGCGCCGCAGCCTTCGACGATGTTGGTCGCGACCGACTCAGACGCGCGCAGTAGCTGCGATTTGAGCGCGGCGAATCCGGTCCGCGGAAATTGTCCGGTCGCACGCCGCACGTCCAGGGCGAATCCGTGTGCGCGTTTCCAAACGTTCAGTCGACGAAAATCTTGCATCGACCCAAGGTGGGTCGATGAAGGCTTTTCACTCTCACCTTTTCACTGCCCGTCCACGCAATCAATCCCACTTATTACTCAAACACTGCCTCTTACTTCCAACTCATTTCTCGGCGGTTGCCCTTATCACTCAGCACCGCCGTCACGCTGTTTGCTCATGCGCTGCGGCCTTCGTGGAGCATGGCCACCGACTTGGCGATGCGTCGTTCGCGCGTCTCAGCGGCCTTGGCCGCCTCAATGGCCAGCACGATGCGCAACTTGTTGCTGTACGACAATCCTGCGAAGTAACGCTTGGCTTGCGTGTCGGCCTTGAGCGCTTTCGCGAAATCGGGCGGCACTGTCACCTCGCGCTTCTCCGTGTCGAGCTCGAGGTCGATGTCAATCACATCACCGGCCGCAACGCCGGCCGCCTTGCGAACCTCGGCGCTCACGCCGAGCATGTATTTTCCGCCCATCGACGCGACGCTGCTGCGGTAGGTGTGGCCGTTGATCGTGACGCGCACTGGCGGCCGCTTGCTCGAACCCAGGCTCGTGACGACCTTTTCAGGAATCTGAATTCCCGTTGCGGTTTTGCCGCCGGCGAGTAAGGTGGCGCGAAGCTTCATGCGACGGCGCCTCCCGTAAAGAACTCGCCGAGGACTGGCGTGATCGCCTTGGCACTCAGCATGTGCGTCTGGCCGTCGATCGTCTTGTACTTCGCGTTGGGAAGCACGCCGGCCAGTGAGCGCATCGCGTTCCGCATCCACGCGGGACTCTTGCCTCCGTCCGCCACGAGCGTTGGCACTTTCGTTGATGCCCATCGGCCCGCGGGCAACGGCTCTCCGGTCTCGTATTTGACGACCAGCGAGAGATCGTACGGCAGCGTGTGGGCGACGGCTTTGAGCTTCGACCACGCCGGCAGCAGGCGCATGATGAAGATTGCCGGCGCGGGAACGCCGACGAATTTCATGAACATCGCAATGGCATCGCCGCGACGGTTCGCCGCGACGTGGTCCTCGACCCGCGCGATGAAATCGCTCGCGATCGGCGGCTTGGTGTCGTCAACGATGAACGGGATTTCGTACAACACGAGCTTCTCGACGGCGAGGCCGCTGTTTGCTGCCTCGAGGGCAAGGGCGGCACCGGAAGAGATCCCGTACAAACATGCTGATCCACCCGCTTCGGTGATCAACGCGTCGATGTCTTCGATCTCGCGTTCGACCGCATACGGTTGTGAATCGCCGCTTTCGCCGCGGCCTCGCCGATCGTAGGTGAACACCGTGAACCGTTCCGACAACAACGTGGCGAGCGGACCAGCGGGCCCAAACGCGCGATAGCACATTGCGCCGTCCACCAAGATGACCGGCGGTCCGTTGCCGATCCGGCTGTACGCGATGGGCGTGCCGTCGGCCGAGTGAACGATTGGCATAAGAGTTCTCCTATGATTGCGTGGCGGTGCGCGCGCGAGGGCGTGCGTCCTTGTCGCGCATTTCGGGGGTAAAGTTCGGGCCAAAGTCCTCGATCTCGAACACCTGTCGAATCTCCAGCTCGGCGAACGGGCCGTCGATGTCGGTGTTCCGGTCCGCCTTCCGAATAATCATGCATCGCATGGACTTAGCTCGTGTCTGATGGTCGTCGTTGCAGTCGCCGGTGAGGAACACGACACAAGGCGCGCGCGCCCTCTGTCATCACGACGAATGGGGCAGCCGCAAATCGACACGACAAAAACGGCCCCCGAAGGCCGCTGAGTTTCGTGAAAGACTAGTTCGCTAGACGCCGCAGAGCTTGCGGGCGCGTTCCAAGTGGGCGACTGGCGGCCCGAGCGTTTCGAGCTTCTCGATCGCTCGCACAGTTCCGAGAACGGCGGTTGTCGGTTTACCGCCTCCACGGTTCGATGCCACGGCCTGATCGATGGCGTAATCCAGGCTGATGGTCGTCGTGCGCGTCTTCGCGTCGGCGGCTTTGATCAGGCTATCCAACTGTGACGCCGGCGTCCCGGGTGGTATCGCCGAAAATGGCGTTGGACCTCGACGCTCGGAGAATCGCACGAGCCGCCCCGACGAATCGAACGTGATGCTCACTTGCATCCGCGAATCTCTTCGGGTGGGATAGCTGGCGGAGGCGATCGTCGCGCCCGATCCTCCAGTGCGTGTGAGCGAGCACTCTCCGCCGGTTTCGTCCGATTTGACGTCGGCAACGAAGGCGCGAATCGCTTCGTCGCTTCGGTCCGGGTGAAAACTTTCGCCGACCAAAACTCCGGTCCGGATGATACGAGGGTTCGTGCCGCCAGCGGCGGCGGACGCGGGATCGCCGGCTCTAGGCGCCGCGGGGGATCCGGAGGCGGGTGTCGGGGCTGGCGTTGGTGGCGCCGATCCAGACTTCCCACAGGCGACGGCGAGAACCGTACCCGCAAGCAACCAAGCGAATCCAAATACTCTCATTATGGCTTCCTCAACGTGCGAAGCTGGAGGCTGAGCTCTCTGCACGTCGAGTCTCGGGGGGAGGTGGTGACCATGAGTGTGAGGTCGACCGGCGTACCCGTCGAGTCGGGCCGTGTCCAGGACCGCCCGACAATTGTTGCTCGTTCCGACGAGGCATGCCATCCCGAGTCCTGCAATTGACGCGCGTAGTGTGAGAGCAGCGCGTCGGGATCCATGGCGACGCGAAGGATGGCGCCGGTTCCGTTCGACCCGCTGAACCCGTTGGAACAGTCAATAGCCATGCGCCCGTCGCCTGCGCTCGGGGGATTGTACAACGTCGGAAGCGGTGACCGGTTCATTCCCGCCTGCGGCTGAGGCGGATTGCACACACCCTGGTTGCTGGTCGGCGACGCACGCATCGTCACCTGTGTGGTCGTGCCGCGGCGGCGCACCGCGGAGACGGTAAGAAC